>PPYE01775987.1_pt1 | contig 250664 bp, 283 predicted proteins | sample 1559881 | NCBI WGS metagenome assembly PPYE01 (sample SAMN08240022, study PRJNA423297) | Human gut metagenome, whole genome shotgun sequencing project. | reverse complement strand
TAGTATTTTAGATGTTAAACAATATATATTTTGAGATTCTAATGATAGATTAGTCCTTTCAGATCCTCGTTTTGTGAAAATTTTTAAATCCTGTCAAAAAGCTCTGAAATCTTTTGATTTAAGTTTTAAAAAGGATGTTCCTTATTTTAAAATGAGTTTAGCTCGATGTCCACATTTTGGAACTCGACATGTAGTTAAATATGGTTTTACAAAAAGAAGATTGGTATTTAAAGAAATAGGTAAAACTAAGGTGAAAGTTCAGCGTTATATTTGCAAACGTTGTGGTAAAACCTTTCAAACTGATTTAACAAGTCTTGTTGATAAAAACAGTAATTTTACAAATGAATTGAAAAGTGAATCTGAACATTTGATTTCAGATTATTTGGGAAGCTTGAAAAATGTTTGTAAATCTTTTAAAAAATTCTTTGGAATCACTGTTTCACATCAAACAATTGAAAATTGGCTTTTTGTTGATGAAAACATTTTAGAATTTGATTTAGGTCGTTGCTCGGGTTATTATGTCTTTGATGTAGAATGGATAAAAATCAACGGAGAATGGAAATATCGCCATACATTACTTGATTCTATTTCAAATTGTATCGTAGCCGATGCAATTTACGATACTGAAGATGAAAACACTGTTGAGAAGTTTTTAAGAGAATCAACGGCAAATGAAAATAAAATTGTAATTACCACAGATTTAGATAAAAAATATGCTTCAATTATTCCAAAACTAGGTTTTAAACATCAATTATGTATTTTTCACACTAAAAAAAGTTTAAATAAACAATTAAAAACTTTTAAAGACAAAAATCGCATTTCTGACGAAGAATATCAAGAATGCCATAAACAATTGAAAATGATTAAAGATTTATTCGATTTAAATGATTACGACAAATTCAAAAATGAAGTACAATCTTTAATTTATCGTAAAAAAAGATTTTCATCCAGTTATTTTATAAAATAATCAAAAAACCAATCACTCCACGATATAAAAGTTTCATTCATCACTTAAAAGATAAACGAATTGAAAAAACAAGTAACAAAATTGAAAATGCATTTCAAAAAACAATGCCAAAATCCAGAAAACGAACATTCAAGACCAAACGAGGAATTTTAAAACGAATATATCGCAGAGATCTAATTTGGAATCAAAATCGTAAAGATGATTTTAAAAATCAACAAAGTTTTTGAAAGAGTCTAAATGTGGGATAAACTGTTTGAATTTTCAAATAGAAAATGGTGAACCTCAGGGCATTTTTGGAATGGCTGATGCAGATGGGGAGTTAAAATATTTTCCAAACTTAGAAAATTTTGATGAAGCTGACTATCAGTATTTAAGAGAACGAGTTGGATATTCAAAAAATAAGTTTATTATTTTAATTTACTCATGCATTTTGTGGGCAGGAAAGCGAGAAATTAAATATGGTGAATGTTTTATTGATGCTTCTTTAGAACTGATTAATCAGCATGATTTTGAGGAGACTAATGAAACATATGGGATAGTTAACATTATTAAAAATTGTTTTGTTAATGCAAGAAAAACCAAATATAAATGTGAAACAGTTAAAAAAATAATAATAAGTTGGATTCAAAATGAAGATTTCTGGAATATTAAATTTTCGTTTGTCTCATTTCATTTAATTGATTTTGTTTTAACTCAAAAAAATAACTTTAAATCATTTTTTCAAAAATTGGATCAAATCTGTTGGGATATTTATAGTAATATTAAATGTTCAGACAATATTAATGTATCTTTAAATTTTTTAGAATTGGGTGAAAAATGTTCCAATAAATTAAAAAATGACAATTTTCACTGGAAATTGGAAATGTCGAAATTTTACGAATCCAAATGTAAATCTGAAGAAAATCCATTAGTTAAGTCACATTTCTGCATGTTTGCCATTAACTCATATAAAAAAGCAAATAAACATTTAAAAGCAGATGAATTATTAAATTTTCATAAAACAGAAATTAGTCCCAACATGGTTTTTAATAAGATTAAAATTCCATTAGATGAACTAAATGATATTTATCTCATGTTGTTGGAAGCTTCAGAAAATATAGCTGAAGAGGACTTAAAAGAAATTTTTTCATATTTAATTGCTTCAAATGAACTCCTTCCTGATTATCAAATGTGTAAAGAATTATCGGAGAATATGTCAAATGAGTCTCCTCTTTTTTATGATTTTGGTAAAGTAATTATTGGTGATGAAAAATTGCCTATGGATAATTTTGAAAGTAATGAAGAAAAAAATGAATTATGGAATAATGTTTCATTATTCAAAACAGATGACTCTAATTTATATTCCATTTATTATTGAAATATTCAACAAAGCATTTAATAGTGGAAAATTATCTCAAGAATCCTGTTTAAATTTTATTAAAAATGAAACATGGTTAGGTGTGAAAGAGGTTCCTAATTTGAATATTGAAAATCATTTTTTTGAATTAATCGTTCCAGCGATTAATTATTATTTTTTAGAAAGAAATTTATATTTATTATATCCTAATTATTATCCTCACTTTGTTTTAACAATTGATTCTTTAACTTTAAAACTGGAAGGAATAATTAAATTATTATGTAAAATTTTTGAAATAGAGACAAAAGAAACAAATGATAATAATATTGTTCAGGATAAATCTTTAAATAAATTATTAGATAATGAAAAATTGATTGAAAAAATGGGTCAGAACATTATATTCTTTTTAAAATATTTATTAATTGATAATTGTGGTTTGAATATTAGAAATGAAGCTGCTCATTCATTATTGGCTTTAAATGAATATAATTACGTTAATGCAACTTTATTGTTAGTTGCTTTATTGAGATTATGTAAATATAATTGGATTGTTATACTGATTGAATTCACTAGAGTTATATCATTTGCAAATTTTAAATATTTAGAAAAATATATTATTAAGTAGAGTAGCATACATTATTTTGGAGATTAAACAATGAGTGATAAACCAACTGTTATTGATTTGTTTTGTGGTATAGGGGGATTCAGTAAAGGATTTGAAATGGCTGGATTTGATGTATTATTTGGAATCGATAACTGGGATGTTGCAATAAATACATTTAAAAATAATCACAACAATACTGAAGGAATATTGGCTGATTTAACTGAGTTAGATGATGATTTTTTTTCAGAGTATGAAAACAAAATTGATGTCATTATTGCAGGACCTCCTTGCCAAGGATTTTCAATGTGTGGTAAAAGAGAAGTTGGTGATAAACGTAATGAATTATTTAATGAAGTAGTAAGGGCAGTCAAAATCATTAAACCTAAAGTTGTAATAATTGAAAACGTTGTTGGTCTTTTATCAATGAAGAATGTTGATGGGGACAATGTAAAAGACGTGATTAAAAAAGAATTTAATGAGATTGGATATCAAGTTAATCATAAAATATTAGATGCTTCTCAGCATGGTGTTCCTCAAAAAAGAAAAAGGGTAATATTTATTGCATCAAAAATTGGTGAAGTGATGTTTCCCAAATATAAAAAACATGTTGTGACTGTTAATGAAGCATTAAGCAATATTCCAGATGCAGATTTTGAAAATTATACAGAACCAGTTAATGATTTCCAAAAATTAATGGCTGATGGTGAAACTAAAATTTATAACCATGAACCAATGAGACATAATGAAAAAGTAATGCAGAGAATAATAAACGTTCCACAAGGAGGTAATTGGCAAGACCTTCCACCAGAATTATATGATGTGGGTGGAACTCACAGTAACAATTATAGGAGATTGCATCCAGATAAACCTTCAATCACAATTAAACATGCTGTCAAGTCAATGATAATTCATCCAGAATTTGATAGGGTCGTGACTGCAAGAGAAGTTGCCAGATTGCAATCCATTCCGGACAGTTTTATAATTGAGGGAAATAAATCTGATCAGCATCAGCAATTGGCAAATGCAGTTCCTCCATTGCTGGGATATGAAATAGGAAAACAAGTTTTAAAGAAATTACAGAATCCTACTAAACCGGAAATTGAAGTTCAGTCCAGTTTAGGAGATTTTTAATAAAGTGATAAATATGTCTACAAACAAATCAGAGATACAATCAAATTTAAGTGATTTTTCAATGCATTCTGCTAAACATAATGAGAAAAAAGAATTCACATTCATTGATTTGTTTTCAGGAATCGGGGGATTTAGATTAGCATTTGAATCAGTAGGAGGCAAATGTATTTTCAGTTCGGACATTGATAAATGGGCTAATGAGACATATTATGATAATTTTGGTGACTATCCTCACGGGGATATAAGTAAGATAGATGCTGATGATATTCCCGACCATGATGTGCTATGTGGGGGATTTCCATGTCAGCCATTCAGTATTGGAGGATATAGAAAAGGATTCTGTGATACTAGAGGAACATTATTCTTTGAAGTGGAAAGGATTCTTAAAGCAAAAAAGCCTCAAGCATTTCTTTTAGAAAACGTTAAAGGATTAACCAATCATGATAAGGGCAATACTTTCAAAGTTATTAAACAATCATTAACAAAAATGGGTTATTCAATATTTTATCAGGTATTAAATTCAAAAGATTATGGTGTCCCACAAAATAGGGAAAGAATATATATTATCGGTTTTAAAAAGAATGTATCCTCATTTATATTTCCAAGCCCTATTTATTCAAAAAGTAATATTAATGAGCTATTAGAGCATAATGTTGAAGGACATGACCTATCGGAAACTGCATCAAAACATCTTAAAAAACATTTGGAAAATTATCGGGAGAAAAAAAATGTCAATGAAGAGTATCCTATTTTTGTAACTGAAATAAGGCCTTCAAGATGTTCTTTAAGAAATGACGGTTGCTCACCATGTTTAACTGCTAAAATGGGAACTGGAGGAAATAATGTTCCAGTTCTTGCTACAGAAAATAGAAAATTGACAGTTCGTGAATGCTTGAGATTACAAGGTTTTCCGGAATCTTATAAAATGAAAGACAACTATTCTCAAAGCTATAAACAGATAGGCAATAGTGTTACTGTACCAGTAATTAAATTAATAGCTAAAGAAATGGTAAAATACTTAGAATAATTTTATTTTGGTTTTATTACAATAGTAAATGTGCCTTTGCTCCTGCCGGAACCGGTTGTAGGTTTAAAAGGTATAAAGCAATCATCTTTCAGTTCCCCATTTTCATATAAATAATGAACAGTGAAGGGTTCTTCAAAGTTTCCAATCCCATTGAACATAAAATCAGAAATGTCTTTATTGTTGTTTATAATTTCTTCAATTTTCAGATTAGAATATTTTTTTATTTTATTGGCTGTTTCTAAATCAATAGTTTCATCTGTAATATCAATTCCTGATTCTTTAAAAAAATCAATGAAATCTTTTGTATTGGAATACCATCCTTTAATTACAGCATCATTTTTAACTAAATCTTTTTCCTGTCTACAGTATATTGATGCTCCTGCTCCCAATTCATAGGATCCAAAAATTTTATTGAAAGTATTTGGATGTAATTTAGTGATTTGGTATCTTCTAGAATTTTGTAACTTTACAGATATTCCAGTTCCAGATACCGGAACTAAATTATAGGTTTCAATATCCTCTTCATCAAGATAAAATTCTTTGTCTTTTAAAATATTTTGTGGCACTGAACCTTTTGCAATATACACATCTGCTTTAGGTTTCACTTTCTTCTGATTAATCATTCCAAATTTATGATATATAACATGTATGGCATAATGATTGTTTGAGTCTAAATTTAGTGTTTTCCATAAATTTAGATCTTCTTTTTTATTTAACAGTTTTACAAAATTAATTTCTTCTTCAGTTCCTTCGTGAGTTCCTCTATTGGTCATTTTTATTACCTTTTGCAATTATCTTTGAATCTTTTCTAAATGATTCCCATTTTAATTGTATTGCCCCTCGTTTATATTCTGATTTGTCTCCACCATTAATATTTCTGTTCCACGCTTGGAATGTTAATCTACCAACGGGAATGGTGGCTCTAGTTTTTTCATTTTTATCATCAGCTAACCACTCTAATGCGTCTTTGGCGTTAACTATAGTTCCGTTTTCAGGTGTTCCATAATAAATGTAATCTGGTGATGAATCACTTTTAACACCTTTGATTAAGAATCTTTCAATCAAATCTTTTTTATTTTCATGGAAAAATGTTCTTATGTTATTAGCTTTATCAGGATATTTTCTTTTAAATTCTGGTGCATCTATTCTATCAGATACATTGCCTGTTCCGTCTAATGTTCCATCACCCCAAATGAAATAAAGGATGTCATCTTTTAATTCATCAGATATGCCATATTCTTTTTGTAAAAATAAAATGAACTCATCAACTTTTTCTTGATGCACACTGTTTCCGGTTCCTTTTTTAATACTTATGTTATATTGTTCACTATTAAATTCAATGACCAAATCTGTTTTATTTACCCCTCCTACTTTGTATGCTTGTATCAGCATATTTTCATTAAGGGGCTTTTCAGATGTAAATGTTATCACATCTTTTAAGTTTTTATTTAATTCATTGAATCTTTTGTTGTTAAGAGCTTCCATTAATAGTGTTTCATTTTCAAATCCATCTTGTCCCATATAATCACTCCATAATTATATTATAATTTTGACACAAGTTTAAAATAACAATTAATGTACATTATGTACATAAAATATTAAATGTACATTTAATCAAACTTCTAATTATGAGTGACATTGTCAAAGTCAGAGGAAGACATGGTACAAAAACATTAGATATAACAATTCCTGCAAAAATTAGTAAAGAATATGATATTCATGTAGGGGATGTTTTTAAAGTGGGCATTGTTAAAGAAAATGATTCCATTAAAATAATTTATGAATTAGTATATAAAGATTAAATAATGGTTTGTTAATTACCATAGTTTATTTTCAATTTTATAAATATGATTTTTAATTAGAGGTTATATATGGTTGATACATTTAGCAAAGAGACTCGCAGTTATGTTATGTCAAGAATAAAATGCAAAGATACTAAACCAGAAATTATTGTTCGTAGTTATTTGTTCTCAAGAGGCCTTCGATTCAGGAAGAATGATAAAAGATATCCGGGGAGTCCGGACATTGTCTTGCCAAAATATAAAACTATTGTGTTCGTTCATGGATGTTTTTGGCATCTCCATGAGGGATGCAAGTATGCGAGAATTCCAAAATCAAATGTTGATTACTGGGAAAAGAAACTTTACAGAAACAGAGAACGTGACAAACATAATCAGAAAGAATTAGAGAAAATGGGATGGAATGTCATCACTGTGTGGGAATGTGAATTGAAAAAAGATAATGTTGAACAAACGCTTGAGGATTTATACGCTCAAATAACTTCCAAACTGTAAATTGCTAAAATTAATTGATATTTAAATATGTAGATTACAGGCCATACAGTTTTATTTTTTAAATTTGCAATCTCGATATTGATTCTAGTGAAAAGGTTATTATTGTAAGTGAAATGGGATAATATGAATAAGATAGAATATACTGCTAGAAAATTAAATTCATTAAAACAGACTTTAATTAAAAGTTTTGAAGCGATTAATAGTACTAGCAATGACCCAAAATATTACTATGAAACAATTTGGGATTTGATGAATCAAAAATCTAACATTAAAGAAATGTTTGTTAAAGCAACATTATCTAAGCAAATTTATTTAATAAATATTTCTAGTATTTTAAGAAAAATTCAAAATAATGATGAATCTGATATTTTAGATAATTTTCTAGTAGAATTAAATAAAATGTATTCAGAGTATAACGCTATGGATAAAGAACAAATTAACATTATAATTTACACTAATATTCCCATTAAACTTAAAAGTAATGATAATCTAATCGAAACATTAAAATATTTCAATTTAGAAATTTTTGAGTTTTCAAGCTATAATTTTGAAAATGAACTTGGTTTGGATGATGAAATAAGATACAAATTTAATTGTTCTAAATTTTTGATGCTTAAATATGCTGCTGATGCTAGAGATTATGAATTTGTTAAATCTGAAGCTTTGAATGCAATTTATTCCTTTTTTGGATATATAACCTATATTCATAGATTTAATTATGATACTGAAAAGTGGCATATTAATGAAATTACATTGGATTATAAAATAACTGACTTACAAATCAATGCATTAATTGGAACTAACTCAAGATATGAAATTTTTGAGATAGGCAGACAATATGATATTTAAAAAAATAGATTTTAATAATCATATGCCTCATGAATGTGATCTTTTAAAAAATGTAATTAAATTAAATAATAATGAATTATATGATAAAATAAAAGATTATTTTTGTTTGTATTATATTTCTGCTTTGGAAAATACAATTGAAAATTCATTTAGAAAATTTTGGTCACTTAGTGAAAGAATTATAAAAGATATTCATGGTGGAATGAAAGATGAAAAATTAGTAAAATATATGGAAAAATTATTAAAAATGTGCCGATATCCGGATAAAATAATTCAAAGAGTAAAATTCATCAAAACTAAACGAAACAATTTGGTTCATGAAAATATCCATGGTGAAATAACTCAATCGGATCAAGCTATTGTCAAAATCATTGCTGAAAATTTAATATTGTTTTTAATTTGTTATTTTAATGAAGTAACTGATATTGGAGATTATAAGAGTTTTTATGATTTGTAAAATCATTAATCAGAGTAATTGATTTCTATTGTGAGTTATATATGGTAGTAATAGTTTGATAAAGTATTGTGGATTATGCATTTTATAAATCTTGTCAAAAAGTTAATATTTTGTCAGTCACCTTAAAGTAACTCAAATTTTTCATTAAGTTTATTTTCAAGAGAGAATAAAATAGAATATTTATAATGTTACATTAATATTAAAAGGTAACTCATGATTGTCCAAGAATTTTATTATGATGAAAAAATATTTTTAACTATTGTCCATGAAAATATGGATAAAGATGTTAAAAATAGAAACCTTGATGATTCAATTAATATAAATGAACATATTATTTCATTTAATGAATATTATGTGGATGAATTTAATTTAGATGATAATGATTATGATTTATTTATTGAAGGTTTTCTTGATTGTAATAATGAAAAAAATCCCTATACATATTATAGTGCATTTTACAAAGAATTTGTCTATTTAAATCATGACAATCCTTTTGAAGATAATTCTCCAATATTGCCTTTGAAAGAATATAATATATTATCTAATTTCATTAAAGAATATGCTAATTATAATTTTACTAAATATTCCTTTGGAAGTGTATTATTTTTCTCACCAATCAAAATTAAAACTGATTTCTATTTAGATTATCCTCCATATTTTAAAATCAGCGGTGGTGATGTTAGAGGTAATGCATTTGTTAAATTTAAAGTTAATGAAGTTATTTTAGAGTCTCAAATTATTGAAGATATTTTTGATGGTCAAAAAATATTTTCTAAATGTGATTGGAACAATTGTGAAATAGAAATATATGATGGGAATGAATTACTTTATAAAAATCATCATAATTTAATTAGAAATATTGATTTGAAGGTTAATATGAATACTGAAAATTTTAAGGTTAAATTAAAAAAATCAGAAAAACAATTTACTTTAAGCCCTTCAAATTATGAATCATATACCAATAATGAAATAAAACCAATAGATAGTATTTCTTCACATTTAACAGATGAAACAAATTTCTATTCAAATTATATTGATGTTGAAGAGGATAAATGCACATTTTTAAGAAAAAATGAACGTGGAAAAGCATATGATTTGTTTGATAATATATTAAGAAATTCTGGGGATATTTGGATTTTCGATCCTTATTTTTTTGATAAAAATAGTTTTAGTGTAATAACTGATTTTTTAATGTTTTTAATTAATAATAATCATAGAAAACATATTGTATTTTCAAAATATTTTGGTTCATTTGAAAATTTTAAAAATCAGTTAAATAGTTCGGAATTAGCTTTTTTTAAAGACTTTGGATTTTCAAAAGTTAATTTCATAGAATCACAAGAACGTTTTCATGACAGGTTCATATTTTTTGTTTCTAAAAATAAAATTGAAGGATTTCAGCTTGGAACTTCAATAAATTCATTTGGAGAAAATTATTCAAATATTGTTAAATTAAGTCCCTTTTGCTGTCAATATATTTTTAAAATTCTAATGGAAGATATTGTTTCAGAAAATATTTTCAAGATATGTGATTAATATGGATAAAAATGATTTAAGTATCATTGCTAATAAAATTGCCTCTGAAGGTATTGAAATCAAAAATAAAGATTCTTTAAAAGATATTTATAAGTTAAATGATTTAAAAAGTTCATTCGACGAATTTGATATTTTAATTAAAGAAGTTAAATATAAAAAGCAAGAATTAACTTTGATTTTTTATTTAGGTTTATTTAATTTAATTGATTTTACTGAAATAAAATCATGTGATATTAAAAAATTGGATTCTTATCCTTTATTAAAAGGGAGCTTAATAAAATATTTTTTAGGACACATATCAATTACATATAAAACGCCCGAAATATCTTTTAATAGAAATTACTTCTCATTTATCGATCAATGGTATTCATATAAACTTCACCCAATGAAACCCCTTTTTTCATTATTAAACTGGATTTATCGTGATGATGAAGAGTTCTTTTTTGATTTATTTTTTAAAGATAACTCAAACTATTTATTTATAACATTAGTCCATGGGGGCATAATTGAAGATTTTGAATTTGATGAAAAATATATTCAATTTGGTTGTGATGATGAAATAAAACTTTATGCTATTTTTTATTATTTGATTAATCCCTACCCTTATTTACAAAATTATGATGTTGAAAATTTTAAATCAAATTTATCGTTAATTATGGAAATTCCTTTAAATTTTTTAATGAAAATTGTTTTAGATTATATTAGATCATCTCATGTAAAGATTGTACCTATGGAATTTGTAAATATGATTAAAGAAAATGATGCCTTATTTTATGAAACATTTAATAGGATGGAAATTTATAGTTTTTATGAATTGCTATCATTTTTATTTTTATTAAAATATAATTCTGCTAATTTTCAAAATACTTTCTTTAAATGTATTTTAAAGAAATTGGAATCTTTGTTAATGAATAAATTTATACATATAAAAATAGATGATTTAAAATTATTTTACTCCCATTTGAGTAAAAAACAAATTTCGGAAGTTTTACTGTTATTAATTAAAATTAAAGAAAATTTAGTATTTGTATCTGAATTTGATTTACAAGTACGATATGAGAAATATCTTATTGACATTGGCAAATATGATAAATTAACTGAGTTAATTGAATTTTCTCTTTCTTTTAAATAACTTCAAAAAATTGATTATTCTAATTGGAGATATAGAAAGGATTTGAAAAATAACAAATTATCATACTAAAAGAATTAATGTGGATAAATGGTATTTCCACATAACACTTTAGATTATTATTTGTCTTTATTTTCGTTGTATACTTTTAATAATTCTTGCCAGAAGTTATCACTATTTAAATATTTGCCCCTGGAATGTGTATACATCACAGCTTTCGTCTAAATAGCTGTCTGCACTAATTCCTGCTTTCATACAGGTATGTTCTAAAAAAGTTTCTACATCAAAGTTATTTTCAGTTGCTACTTGAGGAAGCAGCAATCCTTTTGAATATCCTTTTTTAATCATTAATCCGTCTTTGCCGATTTTGATATTGTTTAGATATTCACTTGGATGTGCAATTTCCATTAATTGGGGTTTTGTTAAAACTGTAACCTCAAATTCCAGATTATCGTATTCTTCAGGAATTACCTGCGGAAATCTTGGGTCCTCAGATGCCGCTGCAATTGCTACACTGATTGTTGCCTGAATTGCACTTTCAATAGGTTCAGGATATCCGATACATCCTCTTAACTGATTATTTTTGTTTAAAGTTACAAAAACACCTAATTTTTCTTTAAGTTCTTCAGGACAGTCTTCAGGAACAAGAATTTGTTCGCCGGTTTCAAGATAAGTTTTTACCGCTTTTTTAGCTATATTTAACAAATATTCTCCATGTTCTTGGCTTATCATTTTTATTACACCTCTTTATTAGCTACTTCCGCCAACTAAAGCATTTAAAATTCTTGTATGTGGTCCGCCGTCACCTACTGGTGCAGTCTGACCGTCTTTTCCACAGAATCCAACACTTAGTTCAAAGTCATTGCCGATAGCGTCAACATTTTTTAGGGTTTCTAATATATTTCCGGATAATGAAACATCTCTTAACGGAGTGGTTATTTCTCCGTTTTCTATTTTAAATCCTTCTGCAGCATTGAACTGGAATATTCCTTTTCCGGTATCAACTTGTCCGCCTCTTGAGCCTTTAAGATAAATTCCGTCAGGAATATCTTCTATCAGCTCTTCAAAAGACATCTCTCCAGGTTTTAAGTAAGTGTTACTCATTCTTACAATTGGTTTGTCAGCTATTATTGATCTTGCATTTCCTGAAGATTCCATATTTAATTTTGATGCGGTTTCTCTTGAATTTAAAAGAGATATTAATTTTCCGTCTTTTACTAGCTGATTAGGTTTGGTTTTAACTCCTTCCACATCATAAGGATAATATCCGAATCCGTCTTTTAAACTTGCATCATCGTAGATATTGACTATGTCTGAACCTATTTTGCTTCCTAATTTATCTTTAAGAATTGAATCATTTTGCAAAATCAGATCTCCTTCTACTGCATGACCTAATGCTTCATGAACAAATACTCCGGTTAAATTAGGGTCAGCAATAATTGGGAATCTTCCTGAAGGTGCGCTTTCAGCTTTCAATAATCTTACAGCCTTTTCACCTATTTTTCTTCCAAAAGCTTCAATGTCTTCGTCACTTATAGCTTCAAAGCCTTTTACTCCACCAATACTGTTGTGTCCGATTTGCATCATGGTTCCATCACTTGCGGCAGCATTTAAAAACATTGCAACCCTATTTGTGTTCATTTCAATGCTTGTACCTTCACTGCTTAAGATAACTTCCTGGCTTTGTGAATCGGAATAGGAAACAGTAGTGCTGGTTACTTCTTTTAAACTGGCAGCTTTGCTGGCTTCAGACATTATTTCTTTTTTTTCTTCTATTGAAACATCACTGAAAGGTATTTTAACATCAGTAGATACTTTATCCTGAATTATATCTGCTTTAGACAATGATTCATCTCCTTTAAGGGAGTTTGATATCTTTATAGAAGTTTGTGCTATTTCATCTAATTTTGATAAATCATTTGTATAAGCAAATCCCCATGCACCATTATTTAAAACTCTTATTCTTATACCTAAAGAGTTTCCTGTGTTGATTTCCTGTACTTCTCCGTCTTTCATGATTATGGAGGTGTTATTTCCGTTTCCGCCTCTGATATCCACATAATCTACTTTGGGAATGGTTTTGTTAATGACTTTTTCAAATAAATCAAGATTTTCATTCATTGTTTCATATCCATGACAATATATTATTATTTATTTTTAGAGTTTAAGTTTAATATATGTGTTGTAATAAAGGGAATTCTTTTTTTATTTCTTTTTCCAAATATATCCTTTGTGTTTAAATACAATAAAAAATATAACTCATGTTATAGATTTTTTTTAAAAGTTATAAGGTGATTAAATGGTAATAATTGTAGGTTCTGGAGCAGGAGGAGCAATATTAGCAATGGAATTAGCTAAATCTAATGTGCCAGTAACCATAATCGAAAAAGGAAAATATATTGACTCTAAAGATGCTTTTAATTATTATGATAAATACAATGGAAGTGTTGATTTGCTTACAGCTACATGTGTTGGAGGTTCAACAATGGTTTCAATGGCTAACATGGTTAGGGCATTAGATGAGGAGTTATATGATTATGGAATTAATCTTTCAGAAGAATATGATTATGTTGAAAATCTGATTAAGGTTCATGGTTTGGATGACACTCATATAGGCAAAGGAACACAATTATTTTTGGATGCAGCTGAAGAGCTGGGTTTAAATCCGATTAAAATGCCGAAAGCTATTTATGAAGAAAAATGTATTCAGTGCGGTCAGTGTGCATTTGGATGTCCTGTTGATGCAAAATGGACAGGAAAACACTTTGTTGACATAGCTATTGAAAATGGTGCAGAATTCATTGATGAAGCTGAAATCACTGGCTTGATAACTGAAGATAATCGGATAAAAGGAGTCAAATTTATTAAAAATGGAAAAGAGGAAATATTGCACTCTGATACAGTGGTATTGTCTGCCGGAGCTATTGGTTCTGCTTTAATTTTAAGAAAAATAGGGATTGATGCCGGAAGAGAACTGTTCTTTGATCCCTTTGTTTCAGTAGGAGGAGTTATAAAAGACATTAACTTCAACACTGAAGTTCAGATGGCGGGTCTTGTTGTTGGCAAAAACTTTGTTCTGTCACCTCATTACTCATCATTCATTCCGTCTAAAATAGGGGGGGATGCTGAACCTAAAGATATATTGAGTATCATGGTTAAAACATCTGATGAATGCAAAGGATACATAACTGATGACGGGGATGTTGTTAAAATAAACACTATTAATGATATCAGGTATTTGGCTGAAGGTGCAGCTGCTGCAGGTTTTATTCTGGAAAAAGCAGGTGTTAATCCAGCTACAATAGCTTCTACAGTTTACAGAGGAGCACATCCCGGCGGCAGTGCAGCTATTGGAAAATTTGTAGACAGCAACCTGGAAACTGAAATTAAAGGTTTGTTTGTTGATGATGCAAGTGTGTTACCAATTTCTCCGGGAAAACCTCCGATTTTAACTATCCTGGCATTATCTAAAAGATTGGCTGATTATTTAATTGGCTGATTTTTTTTATAAAAAAATAAGTGGAAGATTATTCGAATTGTTTTTCGATATCTTCTGTTTTAATTAATTTTTCACAGTAATGGCATCTGACAACTGGCGGATGGTTGTTTATAACATTAAATTTAGGAGCTATAGGTTCATTTGCATAATTGGTTATGCATTTTGAGTTGGTACATTTGATAATTCCAGTAATTGTATTGGGCAGTATAATTTTATCTTTTTTCACTGGTTTGTAGTCTCTGATAATGTTAACACTGGCTTTAGGTGCAATTAATGCAATTTGGTCAAGTTCTTCATGGTTTAATTCTCTGTTTTCAATTTTAACTATATCCTTTCTACCAATTTCTTTTGATGAAACATTCATAGCTACTGTAACATTTTTAGTTTCACTGTCTGGAAGCCCTAGTATTTTAAGGATATGTAATGACTTGTTTGCAGTAATATGGTCAATTACTGTACCATTTTCAATAGCTCTAATTTTTAATTCAGATTTTTTATCAACACTCATAATTTACCCACTGTACATTTTTAAGTCTAATATGTCAATAATTACTTCAGTATCATTGATTAAAGTTTCAATATCTTTATCCTTTGTGTTTAATGTAAATGTCTCAATAACTCTGGCTCCGCGTGCTTTTACTTTTTCAGCCATTCTGTCTACTGTAGCCTGTCCCCCTCTGCCGGTCATTGTTGCAAAGAGGTATAGGTCTTTTCCTCTTAAATTGCATCTGTCAATTAATGTTATAATTGCAGGTGTTGGTTTTCCTGCCCAAGTTGGAGTTCCTATGTAGATTGAATTATATTCTGTTAAATCCACTTCAGAAGGAGCTATTTCAGTTTTTGTTTCTTTAATTGAGTCAATACAGGAAGTTAGTTTATTTTTAAATCCACTTCTATTTTTTAAATCAGTAACCTCGAGTATATCAGTTTTTAACTCTTTTGCAAGTGTTCTAGCTACAACTTCTGTACTTCCGTGTTGGGAATAATAAATTATTAAAGTTTTCATATTATCTCCCTCTCTTTGATTTTATTTGTTTGTTTTAGGGTGTTATATATTTTATGGATTAAGTCCAAAATGGTTTAATCCTGTTGTTTCATCTAATCCAAGCATTATGTTCATATTTTGTATAGCTTGACCTGATGCACCTCTAACAAGATTATCGATACAGGACAGCATTACAATTCTTCCGGTATCATCAATTTCAAATCCTCCAATATGAACAAAATTGGATCCTCTAACAGAACTTAAATGAGGAATTTCTCCGTCATCCATTAATTTAATGAAGTATTCTTTACCGTATGTTTTTTCATAGAATTTTCTTAATTCATCAGGAGTAATGTCTGAATGCTCTTCTTTTAAGAAGCTATGGCTTGTTGTTTGGATTCCTCGAATAACTGGAACTAAATGTGGGGTAAATGAAACTTTAACATCTTCAAACCCATGTAATTCCTGCTGAATTTCAGATACATGTCTGTGTGAAGAAATTTTGTAGGGATTGACATTATCTGCAATATTTGGGTAATGTGTGGTACTTGAAGGATTTACTCCTGCTCCGCTAACTCCTGTTTTTGAATCAATGACTATTCTGTCAACCAAATCATTATCTACTAAAGGGTAAGAGGATAATATTGCTCCTGTTGGGAAACATCCAGGATTTCCCACCAAATCAGCTTTTTTAATTTCATCTCTGTAAATTTCCGGAAGACCATAAACACCTTTAATGTCACTGGTATGTTCCAATCCGTACCATTTTTCATAAACTTTGGTGTCACGGTATCTGTAATCTCCGCTTAAGTCAATAACTTTAGCTCCGGTTTCAAGCAAGTCCGGAACTATTTTCATTGATGCTCCGTGAGGGGTGGCTGTAAATATTATATCTGCATCCAATTCACTTGGCTGTTTATTTTTGAAAACTAATCCGGAATCTCTTATGTGCGGGTGTATTTTATGTGCAGGTGTTCCGTCATATTTTCTTGAAGTAATGTCATTTACTTCTACTTCGCTATGATTTAATAACATTCTGAGAAGTTCTCCACCAGTATATCCGCTTGCTCCTACTATTGCTACATTATACATATTTATTTACCTCACTAATCACAATTATCGTTTATTTTTCCTTTGAAATCCATTTTTTTTATTTTTTTAATAATTTTACAGCTGCTGTCTAATTCTGCATTGTGGTATGCTTTCACACGTTCCACTTTAGCTTTTAATCCTCTTTTGTTAATAGCTTTTTGTAATTTAGTAATGTCATGTCTTTGATCAGCACCAATAGCTATTATGTCAGGATTAATTTCTTCTACAATTTTAAGGAAGTCTCCATTTTCATTACCAAGATAAGCTTCATCCACTCCTTTTATCATCTTTATTAACTCTAAACGTTGTTGTTCTCCAACTATGGGGTATCTTTTTCTTTTTTCAACAGTTGAATCACGAGCAATTACTACATAAAGTTTAGCGTCTTCGCCTCCAAGTTTTTTAGCTTCGTTAAGGTAAATTCCATGTCCCGGATGCAATAAATCGAATGTACCTGTTGCCATTACTTTTTTCATAATTTCACTACCTGTTTTGGTATTTTAAAGCTTCTTTTAAATCGATTTTATCTTTGTAAAGTGCAGAACCAATTACAATACCTTCAACACCACTTTCATTTAATTGTTTAACATCGGAAATACTGGTTATTCCTCCGGAATAAACAATCGGCAAGTCAACAGAGTTTTTAAGCTCAATAACCGGCTCAGTATAAAATCCTCCTAATAAACCTTCAACATCAACATTGGTAAAAAGAATACTTCCTGCTCCATGTTCTTTAAATTCATTTGAAAGTTCTGCCGGACTTTTATCAATCTTTTCCTGCCATCCTTTAATTACAACCCGGTTGTCTTTACTGTCAAGTGAAATCATTATTCGCTCTGATCCGTATTCATCTGACAGCTGGGTTATGGTTTCAGGATGTTCAATTCCCATAGTTCCGATAATTAATCTTTCTATGTCTAAATCGAGAAGTCTTTTGGCATAATCAATGCTTCTTATGCCTCCGCCTAATTGTATAGGTACACTAACTTCCTTCAATATTTTTTTAATTACATCGAGGCTGGTTTTTCCGTCAATCGTGCCGTCCAAATCAATAATATGTAAATTTTCAGCTCCCAAATCTTCCCAGTGTTTTGCAACATTTTCAGGGTTTTCAATAGCTATCATTTCACTTCCGGGTTGTCCCTGGACTAGCTGTACACATTTGCCATTTTTAATATCAACTGCCGGCATTATTAACATTTCATCTTTTTTAAATGACATTTATAACTCCATTACTAAATTTTTTGGTTTATAATATTTTTATAATTAATATGGTTTAATAGTTACTGTTAAATGCAAATCTTTTTTGGAAAAAATATATATGATATTGCCAATAATAAATTTAGGTATGACTAAATATTTATATAATATTTTTATATAATATTTTAATTAATATCTTATTAAGTGATTTAATATGAGTGATATTGTAAAATTTGAAAATGTGGTCAAGGAGTATAAATCCGGAGAGCATATTTTAACAGCTATTGATCATATCGATTTTACTATTGAAGAAGGTGAATTTGTTGTTATTTTAGGTCCTTCGGGAGCTGGAAAATCAACTCTTTTAAACCTTTTAGGAGGTTTAGACACTGTCACCAGTGGTAAAATTATTGTAGATGGAAATAATATTGAAAGCTTCAATGACAATCAGCTGACTAAGTACCGAGCTAAAAACGTTGGTTTCATATTTCAATTTTATAACTTAATTCCCAATTTGACTGCTCTTGAAAATGTTGAACTTATGAAGGATATTGTAGATGTTGATATTGATGGAATGAAAGTTCTGGCATCTGTCGGATTGGACAGGCATGCTAATCAGTTTCCTTCACAGTTGTCAGGTGGAGAACAACAAAGAGTTTCAATAGCTAGGGCTGTTGCTAAAAAACCGTCTATGCTTTTATGTGATGAACCTACTGGAGCACTGGATTCTAAAACAGGTGTTTCAATTTTGAATTTACTTCAGAATATGAGTGTTAACAACAATTCCACTGTAGTTATTGTTACACATAATGCAATTCTTGCTGAAGCTGCAGACAAGGTTATAAGAATTAAAAATGGTAAAATTGAAAGCATAACAATTAATGAAAACCCTAAAAAAGTAACTGATTTGGAATGGTGATTTTATGTTGTCTAAAAAGATGATTAGGGATATTAAAAATCATAAATCTCAATTTCTTTCAATCTTTTTAATGGCTTTTTTAGGAGTATTTGTATTTGCAGGAATCGGTGGGGAATACACTGGTTTTGAGCAAAGTGTAAATGATTATTATGATGCTACAAATTTAGCGGATGGATGGATTTATAGCAGTCATCTGGATAATTCTACTGTAGATAAAGTTGATAATCTAAGTGCAACTACAGCCAGTGAAAGACAGCTGGTTATTAATTCGGTAGGTGATTTTGATAATGACCCTGATGTGACGCTGCACTTTGTAGAAAATAATGATATTTCTAAATTTTATCTTGTTGAAGGAAAAGATGTTGATATTGATGATGAAGATGGTGTGTGGTTAGATAAACGTTTTGCCGATGCTAAACATTTAAATGTTGGGGATAACATTTCATTTTCAGTTAACGGATTAACCATTAATAAAGAAATTAAAGGTCTTGGTTATTCTCCTGAAAATGTTTATACTCCTTCAGATACTTCAATTATTACAGATTTCAATAAAACAGGTTATGCTTACCTGTCTTATAAGGCATTTCCAGCACAAATACAGTATAATGTATTGCTTGTTGATTTTAATGGAAATCCGAATGATTATGTAGCTGATTTGGATTCAGTTATTGGTGGAAATTACAGTTCATTTGTAAAACAGGCAGATCATCAAAGTGTTTCTCAATTTAATGAGGAACTGGATCAGCATAAAATGATGGGTGATATTTTCCCGGTTGTTTTCATATTGATTGCTGTTTTAACTCTGTTAACTACAATGGCAAGGATAATTAATCATCAGAGAACTCAGATTGGTGTTTTAAAAGCGGTAGGTTTTAAAGACAGAACTATAATGCTCCACTATATTTCGTACGGTTTCTGGCTAGTTTTGGCAGGAAGTATTTTGGGATTAATATTGGGGCCATTGACTATTCCAAAATTGTTTTTAGAATCAATGCAGGCTGTTTATACATTACCTGGATGGAGTGTTGGATACAGTATTAGTTTTGTCATAGTTGCAGCATTAATGGTTGGTGTATCATTAATAGCTTCTTACTGGGCAACAAGAAGTATTTCTAAAGAAAATCCTGCAAATTCAATCAGGCCAAAATCTCCTAAAGTTGCAGTTTCAGGATTGCTGGAAAAGTCAAAGATATGGAAAAAATTCAGCTTTAATGCACGCTGGAATTATAGGGATGCAAAAAGAAATAGAACAAGGTCACTAATGACAATTGTAGGTGTTGCAGGATGTACTGCACTGCTTGTTTCTGCATTTGGAATGTATGACGGAATGAATGACTTGCGTGACTGGGAATATGAAGACATTAATCATTATTCCTCTAAATTAATTGTTGATAATGATGCATCAATTAGTCAAATCAACAGCATAACTGATGAGGTTAACGGTACTCAATTAATGGAAGGCAGAATAGAATTTGATGTTAATGACCATAGGGATTCAGGTTCGCTGCTGGTTTTAAATAAAAGCAGTTTGGTAACTCCAACAGACAATCATAGAAATCCGACAGAAATTCCTGATGATGGTGTTTCCATTTCCATGAAGATGGCTGATAATTTGGGTGTTGAAAAAGGAGACACAATCAAATGGCATATTGTAGGAAATGACAAATGGGTATCTACCAAAGTAAGCTCTATTCATGCAGACCCTATATCTCAGGGATTAATAATGACTCCTGATTATTTTGAAGATTTGGGATTGAATTATACTCCAACAAGTATTGTTACATCTCAGAATGTAACTTCAGATTATAATGGAATCAAAGCAGTAAATACTTTAGATACGGCTGTTTCAAATTGGAATGAGATATCTGAATCAATGCTTTCAATGGTATCTATTTTAATATTCTTTGCAGCATTATTGGCTGTTATTGTCCTTTATAATTTGGGATTGTTGTCATTTACAGAAATTGAGCGGGAAATAGCTACCTTAAAAGTTATAGGATTTGAAACAAATAATTTGAGAAAGTTATTATTGACGCAAAATTTATGGTTTACTTCAATGGGTTTTGTTTTGGGAATTCCATTCGGTTATCTCTTAATGAAATCAATGACGGATTCTGCAGGACCTTCATTCCAATTTCCTATAACCTTAAGTCCTGGAAACTTAATGTTAAGTTTTATAATAACATTTTCATTATCCATAGTGGTTAACTTAATGTTTTCAGGAAAAATTAGAAAACTGAACATGGTTGAATCATTAAAAGGTGTTGAATAACCTTTTACTTTTTTTTTATTTTTGCAAAATTTATTTTAATTAATATTTATAATAATATATTATTATGAAGAGGACAGCTTTAAAAATTGGCTATATCGGAACTAATTTTCATGGTTTTCAAAGACAACCTGATTTAAGAACTGTTGAAGAAGAGCTGATTTACCATTTACGTAAACTAGGTTATATTGATGATTTAAAAAAGTCCAGATTTAGAATAGCCGGCAGAACTGATGCAGGAGTTCATAGTTTAGGTAATGTAATCAGTTTCCAGTCTGAAAAAGAAGTTAGAGTTAATGAAATCAATAACAGTTTGCCTGATGATATTCAGATACTGGCTAAAGCTCCGGTAAGATTTGGTTTTAAACCGAGGTATGCTGAAATGAGACAGTATCGTTATGTTTTATTCAGGTCTGATTTGGATTTGTATAAACTGAATGAAGTAGCTGAAATTTTTAAAGGAACTCATAATTTTACTAATTTTACTAAACGATTCCAAAAAACAACAACCAGAACAATTGATGATATTAAAATCACCAAAGCAAATCTCAATGATTATCATAAAAAGGAATTTCCAAATTTGCATGACACACTTTCACCTGTTTTTGTAGATATTTATGGGGAAAGCTTCTTATGGAACATGGTTCGTAAAATGATGCGTGTTTTTGTTGATGTAGCTATTGGGAAGTTATCTTTGGAAAAAGTTGAAGAATTATTAAATCCTGCAGAGAATGACCCTAGAGCCAATATTAAAGTTTTGGATCCGGATTATCTGATTTTAATGGATATTAAATATGATGGGGTTAAATTTGTTTATGATGATTATGCCTGTGAACGCTTTAAAAGAAATTTAGTTGATTCACTAGGCGATTTGCAAAGAAAATATGCTATAAGAGAATCCATGATAAAAAGTTTGGAAGATCTGAACGGATAAACTAAAAAACAGGTAATTTTTATTGTTACTTGAGTTTATTATGAAAAAATTCTGCATTAAAAATAAGTTTTGATAAAAAAGAAGAATTCGGGAAATAAGATGTCCCAAATTCTATTTTTCCATTTCAAATGAAAATCTGTATTCTTGATTTACAAGAACCATGTCTTTGATTTTAGCATTCAAAATCCCTGAAATTTTGTATAAATCTTCCATGGTAACTAAATTACCTTCATTTATACTTAAAAAGAAGGTTACAATATCATCTGTAATAAGATAATTTAAATTGTAGTCTTCGTCTTTGTGATATTTTTTTAATATATCGTATATTTTTTCTTCAATTTCTTTATCAAGGTCGGTCATAATAATCACCCCAATGTGTATTAGTAGAAGTTTATACTATTTAAATAACCAACATTTATTATTCATGATTAACTAATTTTATATAGGTCGATAAAATGAAAATAGCTATTATACTTGGAACTAGGCCGGAAATTATTAAAATGGCTCCAATTATTGATGAAATTGAAAAGCGAGGTATAACTTCCTGCCTTATTCATACTGGCCAACATTATGATAAAGAAATGTCGGATAATTTCTTTAAAGACTTGGAAATCAAATCTCCAGATTATAATATTCACGTTGGTTCTGGTTCCCATGGAAAACAAACTGGTTTGATGATGCAGGGTATCGAAGAAGTTTTGCTTGATGAAAAACCGGATATAGTTCTTGTTCAGGGAGATACAAATGCAGTTCTTGCAGGAGCACTGGTGGCTTCTAAATTACATATTGCTGTTGGACATGTTGAAGCGGGACTCAGATCATTTGATATTACGATGCCTGAAGAATTAAATAGGATGGCTGCAGATGCCTGTTCTTTGATGTATTTTATTCCGACTGAAGAATCTGCAATTAATCTTTTAGCTGAAGGAATTTCAAGAAAAAAACTTTTTATTACAGGAAATACTGTAGTTGATGCCTGTTTCAGGCATTTGGAAATAGCAAACAAAGCGGGAATTCAGGAAGAGTCTTTGGCTAACTTGGACATTGAAAATATGGATAATATTTTAACTTTGACTATGCATAGGGCAGAAAATGTTGATGATAAGGAAAGGTTAATAAACATTATTTCTTCTTTAAAAGAACTGAAAGATATGAATATTATTTTTCCGATTCATCCAAGAACTAAAAAGACTTTGGAGAACTTTAATTTATTTGATGAATTAAATGAATTGGACAATGTCCATATTATTAAACCGTTGGGATATTTGGACTTTTTAATTTTAACTTCACATTCTACTTTAATTTTAACAGATTCCGGAGGTCTTCAGGAAGAAGCAATTACTTTGGATGTTCCTGTTTTAACTTTAAGGTATAATACTGAAAGGCCTGAAACAGTCAGTGCAGGGGGAAATATTTTGGTGGGAGCTAATAAAAATAATATTTTAGAAAACGCTAAAAAGATTCTCAATGATGAAGAATTTGCAAATAAAATGAAAAATGCTAAAAATCCTTATGGAAAAGGGGATGCAGCTATTAAAACTATTGATGCAATCGAAGAAGCATATAATAATGGTTTATTGGATATTAAAGCCCCTGAAAATATAATGTCATCATTTGACCGTAAAATGATAAAAATTAATGAAGATGTTTCTGTTAAGGAATTTGAAGAAAATGAAAATGCATTAGTGCATATGGTTTTTGATGGTGAAAAAATGATTTTCCCATTGAACAATTTAAATTTAAAAGGTATGATGATTACTTATGATGTCTATCAATGATGATTCAATTTTACTGTTCGAATATTTTACAGCTTCCGGTGAAAAAGATAAATGTATTATTTCAGAAGCAGAAGCTTTAATATTTTCACTTTTAGATGATTTAAAAGATTATAATGTAACAGTTGTTCTTAATGAATCTTATAAGGAGATTATAGAGGATTATGATAACGTTACACCAATATTTATTAATGAAGATATAATTTCCTGGCTTGAAAAAAATGCAGCTAGTTTTAAAAAAGCTATTTTCATAGCTGCAGAAAATAATAATAGCCTATACAATATTACAAAAATTTTAGAAGAGAATAATGTAAAAATTTATAATTCATCTTCTGAAGCATGTTACAATTCCTCTGACAAATTTGTTTCTTATGAATTGTTATACAATATTGTTCCACAGCCTAGAACTTTTAAATTAAAAATAGACAAAGTGGGATATTGGAAAAGAGCATTGGAAAACCTTTATAAAAAATGGCATGCTGAAAAACCATTGGATGATTTAAAACTTATAATCAAACCTCTTGTTGGTGTGGATTGTGAAAATATTAAAATAATAAACGGCATTGATGATTTGGACTATAGTTTGGAAAAAATATTTCTTCCAGGTTCCAGAGTAATAGTTCAGGAATTTATCGAAGGAACAGATATTAGTGTTAGTTTGCTTTGTGACGGCAGTACAGCTATTCCAATAAGTTTAAATAAACAGATTATAGATTTAACTGCTGATAAGGGAACTTATTTAGGGGGACAAATCCCATTTGAAAGCAAATTTAAAGATTTGGCTTTTAAAACAGCCATTAAAGCAGTTGAATCAATTGATGGCTTAAAAGGATTTGTTGGTGTGGATTTGGTAATCAGCAATGATGAAAAAGACATTGAGGATGTTTATGTCCTTGAAATTAATTCCAGATTCACCACTCCTTACGCAGGTCTTAAAAAAATAGCCAATATTAATATTGGTTCATCTATCATTGATTTGATTGATAAAAATGTAGATATTAAAGATTTAAATGGAAAAATAGATTTAAATGGAAAAATTGAATTTAAAAAATCAGGGGATAATTTAGTAATTAGGAGTATTTAAGAATGAAAGTAGCAGGTTTTGATATTGGCGGTGCAAACACTGACTTGGCAGTTGTTGATTTTGAAAATAATGAAGTAAAAAATATTGAAGTGGATTTTGCTTATCTTCCGATGTGGAGCAATAATGAAGCATTACCTAAAGTTTTAACTGAATTGATTGAAAATATTTGTCCGATTGATGAAATTGATGCTGTAGGAATATCCATGACTGCAGAATTGGTGGATGCATATGATACAAAAAAAGACGGAGTTTTAGATGTTGTTAAAAAATGTGAGGAAACTTTTGAGTGTCCGACAGCTTATGTTGGAATTGATGGGATGTTATCAAAAGAAGAAATTGAAAAAACTCCTTTAAAGGCAGCAGCTGCTAACTGGATAGCTACTGCCCAAATAGCTACATTAATAAGTGATAATTGTATTTTCATAGATACTGGAAGTACAACAACTGATATTATTCCAATTAAAGACGGAAAAGAATGTGCAATTGGAAGATCAGATTTTGAAAGACTGGCTACCGGCGAACTGGTATATACAGGAACATTAAGAACCAATTTGGCCAGCTTCTTGGATAAGGTTCAGTTACATGGAAAAGAATACAGGGTAGCTTCCGAGTTATTTGCACAAACTGCAGATGTTTATACTGTTTTGGATTTAATAACTTTAGATGATTATGTTTGTGATACTTTTGATGGTGAAAACAAATCTAAAAAAAGTTGCATGAAAAGAATAGCCAGAGTATTGTGTGCTGATTTGGATTCATTAAGTGAAGCAGATGTTGTTGAATTAGCCAAATTCACCCATCAAAAGCAGGTTGAACAAATTGCAGATGCTTTAAAACAGGTATCTGAAACTCAAAATTTGAATCTGATTGTAACTACAGGTCTTGGAAAAGATATTTTAGATAAAAAAGCTGCAGAATTCTTAGGTCTTGAAGTTAAATCTATGGATACAATTTTAACTGATGAAGAATGTGTTGTTGCACCGGCAGTTGGTACTGCAGTGATGATGAACAGATTTTTAAATTAAAAAAAGTTTAAATGTGTGGTTTAATACCATACATCTTTTATTCCTATTAAGTAAGCTCCTGTATTGGCCACTAAATGTATAATCAATGTTAATACAACAGCTATTGCAACAAATGTTATGGAAAAGCTCACCATTACTGAACTGAATATTAAAGCAACAATAAGAAAATCAATCTGGTCTAAAATTGGGGCAGGTTTTCCCTGTCCAATTCCCACTCTTCTTTTTAAAAAACTTCCTACTGCATCCCCAACCATTGCACCGAATCCAAGTAAAAATCCTACTATTATTCCTTCTACTAAATTTGTACAGATTGGAGTATAAATAAATTCTCCAAAGTTTTCAAGTATTATTGGCCCAAGCAATCCCTGAATTGCTCCCATAAGGGTCCCCATAATTGTCCCACCGATTAATCCTCTCCATGTAACTCCGTTACCTATCCATCGGTTGCCATTTTTGTCTGTTTTTTTGAAATCTAAAGGAAGGCCTCCTCCAAAGACTAATGCAGAACCGTTTGACACATAAGCTGGTAATATAAAGTATAGGATAGTAATACAAGCCATTATAAAAATTTGGGTATTATCAACCATGTATGTTCCTCATTTTTTTATTAAGTTTTATCTTTGTATGTGTTATCTTTTATATTTAATGTTAAAACATTAATTAACTTTAAATATTAAATTGAGTTAATATATTTATATTATGTAATGAATGGTTAATAGTTTATTAATTATTAGCAAAGGGTGATTTTGTGAGAATAAAAATGACAAAAAGTTTGTGTCCAATTTGTTTCAAACCACTTGATGCAGAGGTTTTTGATGAAGATGGTAAAATCTTGATTAAAAAAACCTGTGATGAACATGGTGAGTTTGTAAATACATATTGGAGTGATGATAAGCTTTATAATAGGGTTAAACAATTTGAACCTACAATAACTTCAGTTGAAAACCCTTCTGTAGAGAAATTCGGAGATTGTCCTAATAATTGTGGGCTTTGTGAAGACCATGAAACCTCCACTGTGTTAGGTTTAATTGATGTTACAAATAGATGTAATTTAAGATGTCCTGTTTGTTTTGCAAATGCGGCTGTTTCCGGACGTTTGTATGAACCTACACAGGATGAAATTAGGGAAATGTTAAGGAACCTGAGGAATTTAAAACCTCATCCAACTCCAGCTATTCAATATGCAGGTGGTGAACCGACTGTTAGGAAGGATTTGGTCGAACTTGTAGCTATGGCTAAAGAAGAAGGTTTTACTCATGTTCAAATAGCTACTAATGGTTTAAGATTAGCTAGAAAAGAAAATTTTGCAAAAGAATTAAAAGATGCTGGTTTAAACACAGTATACTTGGCTTTTGATGGTGTAACTCCTGAACCATATATCAATAACAGAGGTAAAAATTTACTTCCTCAAAAGATTCAGGCTATTGAAAATTGTAGAAAAGCAGGTCTTGGTGTAGTTCTTGTTCCAACATTAATTAAAGGTGTCAATGATCAGCAAATCGGTGAAATTATTAAATTTGCATTTGATCATAGGGAAAATGTTTATGGGGTCAATTTCCAGCCGGTTTCATTTTCAGGAAGAACTCCTGCAAGTCAGGTTGAAGAACAAAGGATAACTATTCCTGATTTTGTTAATGAGATTGCTAAACAAACTCATGGTGATGTAAAGGTTGATGATTTCTATCCTCCATCTTCTGTAGAACCATTTGCACGTTTTATCGGTGCTCTTGAAGGCGAAAGTCCTAGTGTTACTTTAAACTGTAATCAGCACTGTGGAATAGCTACTTATGTTTTCATGGAAGAAACTGAAGGGAAAAATACATTAAACAATTTGATTCCTATTACTAAATTCATTGATGTTGAAGGCTTATTTGAATTATTGGACAAATATTCCGACAAACTTGAAAAAGGTGGATTTGGAATTAAGAAAAGGGTTGAAGCTAGTGCTGTGAAAAACCTTCCTAAATTGATTAATACTAATGAAGTACCTGAAGGTTTGGATATTAAGAAAATATTGTTAAATGTATTTACTAAAAGATCTTATGATGCTTTAGGAGAATTTTCAAAAGATGCTATGCTTATTTCATGTATGCACTTTATGGATCCATTTAATTTTGATGAAGATAGAGTTAAAAAATGTATTATTCATTATGCAACTCCAGACGGTAGAATTATTCCGTTCTGTACTATGAATTCCATGTATCGTGAAAGTGTGGAAGAAGAATTCTCAACACATTTAAAAGAAGATAAAAACTGAGGGTTTAAATACATGATTATTAAGTCACCTTCAAGACTTCATTTAACTTTAATTGATATGAATGGGTCTTATGGAAGGATAGATGGAGGAATAGGTCTTACAATTAAAGACCCTAACTTTGTCTTATACGGAGAACCGGCAGAAAAAGGAATCACTGTTGATTTCAAGGATAATACTCAATTTAACGATGTGATTCGTAATGAATGTGTATCTAAAATAACTTCTGCAGCACAAAAAGTAATTGACCATTTTGATATTGACGAAGGATTTTATTTTAGAGTGGATAAAGCTTATCTTCCCCATTCTGGTTTAGGTTCTGGAACTCAAATGGGTTTATCAACCGGAAAGCTTATTGCTGAACATATTGGTGCTTATTCAAACGGATATTCTTTAGGAGAAATTATCGGACGTGGAGGAACTTCCGGAATTGGTGTGTTTTCATTTGATTTTGGGGGATTTATTGTAGATGGTGGACATAGCTTAAAATCAAAATCATCATTTTTACCATCATCTGCTTCACAAGCTAAACCTCCTCAATTATTGGCTCACTATGATTTTCCTGATGATTGGGAGATTTTACTGGTTATTCTTGATTCCAAAAATACAGTAAACGGTCAAAAGGAAGTAAACATATTTCAGGATTACTGTCCTGTTCCTAAAAATGAAGTGGAACAAACTTCCCACATTATATTTATGAATATGATTCCTTTTTTACTTGAAAGGGATTTGCCAGCATTTGGCCATTCAATTGATGAAATTCAAAAAAGAGGATTTAAAAATGTGGAAGTTTCGCTTCAGTCTCAACAAATCAGGGATTTGATGGATAAATTAAGGGAAATTGGAGCTTATGGTGTAGGTATGAGCTCTTTTGGACCTACAGTTTATTCAGTATTTGATAAAAATAATAAACACATAGTTGAAGAGATTAAAGAGTATGTTGGAAGCAGAGGCATTGTTCTTACAACTAAAGCACAAAATTATGGTCATGAAATCCAAAAATAAGTGGTATATATGGATATAATTAAAGGAAAAACATGGACTTTTGGTGAAAATATTGATACGGATGTTATTATTCCCGGAAGATATTTGAGAACCTTTAATCCTCAAGATTTGGCTGATCATGTACTTGAAGGAGAACGTCCAGATTTTACAAAGAATGTTAAAAAAGGAGACATAATAGTAGCTGATGAAAATTTTGGTTGCGGTTCATCAAGAGAGCAGGCTCCAGTAGCTATTAAAACTGCAGGTGTAGATGCTATTGTGGCTAAATCTTTCGCCAGAATTTTTTACAGAAATGCAATTAACATTGGATTGCCAGTAATTGTTTGTGATATTCAGGCAAAAGACGGAGATATTATAAACATTGATTTGTCAAAAGGAATATTAACTAATGAAACTACTGGTGAATCAGTTACTTTTGAACCTTTTAAAGAGTTTATGTTAGATATTTTAGAAGATAATGGTCTTGTTAATCATTATCTAAAAGAAAAACAATAATTTTTATTTTTTGGAGGCATTAATAATGGAGTGTCCAATTTGCGGTTCTGATGATTTTGATATTTTAAATTCAAAGCAGAAATCATCTAAAAAGAAGATTACGGAAGAATATTTATTAAAATGTGTAGATTGCGGTCATGTTTTTAAAAATGTTGTTTCATCTAAAAAACCTCAATTGTATAGGGTTATTATTTCAAAGCAGGGTGAATCTATAAAAACATTCATCGAATTATCTCCTAATGATGAATTGATTGTTGGAGATAGTTTGCTTACTGAAGAAGGTCAGGTTAAAATAACAAGTATTGAAACTGAAAATAAACGTGTTAAAAAAGCTTTAGTTGAAGATATTGTTACAATATGGGCCAATTCAGTTGAAATTCCTGCACGTATAGGATTTTCTGTTGATTTGCATGGTGAAGTCGATTCATATAAATTGGATTTGGACAGGGATTTCCAGATATCTACAGAAGATATTGTTAAAATTGATAAGCACATTGTTAGAATACATGTTATTAAAACACAGGAACGTAAAATTACTTCCGGATTTGCAAGAGCTGAAGTAATTAAAAGAGTTTATGGAAAACCTGTTAAATTCAATAATTTCGATTATGATTTAACCAAATATATTGTTAAGAAAACATTAAGCGAGTAAGTTTCATGAAAGTATATATTGACACATATGGCTGTACATTCAATAAAGCCGACGCTCAGATAATGGGGGGAGTTTTAAAAGAAAATCATATTGATTTGGTTGATTCTCCTGAACTGGCAGATGTTATAATTGTAAATACATGTTATGTAAAGCTCCCGACTGAAAATAAGGTAGTTTATAAAATTCAGCAGTTGCAGGAAAAATTTCCAGATAAAAAAGTTATCGTAAGCGGGTGCATGGTTGAAATTGATCCTGAAAAATTAGAAAAAGTAGCTCCTGACTGCAGCTGGATAGGACCTCATCAACTTAATAAAACAGCAGATGTAGTTAATGGAACTTATTGTGGCAGGGTTATTCGTGAGTGCGGATTTTCAAAAGACAGTAAAGTTGGGGTTCCTAAAGTTTCTGATGGTTCTTTAATTCACATAATTCAAATAGCTGAGGGCTGTTTGGGAGCATGTACTTTTTGCTGTACTCGTTTTGCAAGAGGACCATTAAACAGTTATCCGATTAAGGATATAGTTGCCGAAGCTAAAAAAGCTATTGATGATGGTGCTGTTGAAATTCAGCTTACTGCTCAGGACACTGCCGCTTTTGGATATGATAGTGGCGAAAAACTGTCTGATTTAATTAAAGAAGTGGCTAATTTGGATGGAGAATTTCGTGTTCGTGTTGGAATGATGCATCCTAAAAACATTTTAAATAATGTTGATGAAATAATTGATGCAATTAAACATCCGAAGGTATATAATTTCATTCATTTGCCTGTACAAACAGGAAGCAATAAAGTTTTATCTGAAATGAGAAGAGGCCATACACTGGATCAGTATCTGGATATTGTTTCAAAATTTAAAAGTGAAATTCCGGATTTGACCTTGGCGGTAGATATTATTGTCGGATATCCAACTGAAAGTGATGAAGATTTCCAGTTAACTGTTGATTTACTTAGAAATATAAAACCAAGTTTGATTCATTTGTCAAAATATCAGCATAGGAAAGGTGCAGTTTCATCTTCTCTTAAGGAAATTCCCCATGAAGTCATGAAAAAAAGGTCTAGGAATTTGTCTAGAATCAAAACTGAAATTACTGAAGAAGAAAACAAAGAATTAGTTGGTTCTGTTCAAAATGCCGTTGTTGTGGAAGTAGGTTCTAAAGGTGGATTTATAGCTAAAACAGATTCTTATATTCCAGTAATTGTTGACGGTGTTAATTTAGGAGACTTTATTAAGGTTAAAATCACTGATGCAACAGCTACTTACCTTAAGGGCGATGTTGTGTCAAAATAATTTTTTATTTTTCTGTTATGGTTTATTTTTCTATCATTGCTTATTTTTGTTCTTCAATTATTAACTTTGTTTTTTAAATTTTCCAATTTGGAAAATGATATACTATTATGTTTATGGTTATTGTATAAAGGGTAAATAGCCATTATTGCCGATACATTTATATACTATATGGTACTATGTTTTAATTGGAGGTGTCATTATGAGTGAATTACCAATCGCACCAGTCGGTCGTATCTTAAAAAATGCTGGCGCACAAAGAATTAGTGATGATGCAAAAATTGCATTAGCTGAAGCATTAGAAGAAAAAGGTGACGCAATTGCACAAAAAGCTGTAAATTTCGCACGCCACGCTGGTAGAAAAACTGTAAAAGCTGAAGATATCAAATTAGCTATCAAATAGGCTTTTTAACAATTTATTAAATCTATTGGCCATTTTCTTGGTCAATTTTTTATATTTTTATTTTTCATCGGTTTTTATTGTAACAGATAACTTTATATACTATGTTAAATAAATTAAGTAATGTTGCACAGGACCGGTGGTCTAGGGGTATGATTCCTCCTTGACATGGAGGAGATCACGAGTTCGAATCTCGTTCGGTCCATATGCCATGGTAGTTCAGTTGGGAGAACGCCAGACTGAAGATCTGGATGTCGCTGGTTCAAGTCCGGCCCATGGCATTAACTACTTTTAAAATATTTATTATCTTTATTTGAACTGACTATTTTTTTTAAAATATTGTTATTTATTAAAAAAAGTTATTTTTTATTTAAATTTAAAAAAGTGATGGATTAAGATTCTAATCGAATCTTATTGGTTTTGGTGTTACTTGAGTGTTTTCTCTTAAAGTACGGTATTTATCTACAATTTCGTATCCGTTGTCACTGCCGATTAAATCAGCCCCACCTGTTAAAAGCTGATTAGCTAATTTATAGGTATCTACGCCACCATAAATTTCAATTTTAAGTTGTGGTGCATATTTTTGGATTATGTTAATATCATTAACTTTTGAATAAATATTGTCAGGGGCAATGAATCCTGTGGATGTTTTGATGAAATCCACTTTATTTTCTTCCAGTACTTTTGCAATACTTGCTTTTTCACTGTCTTCTATTGCCTGCATTTCAACAATGACTTTTAAGGTTTTATCTCCTAAAAGTTCTCTTAACTGGCTGAGTTCTTCATGGATTAAGTTATATTTATGATCTTTTAGGTGGTTTAAATTGATTACTGCTTCAATTTCATCTGCTCCGTCTTCAAGAGCTTTAGCTGCTTGTGCTACTTTACCTTCTGTTGTTTCAAAACCTAAAGGAAATCCGACAACAGTACTTATTTTTGTAGTACTGTCAGCTAATTTTTCTTTAGCTAATGATACATATGTCGGACTTATTGTAATGGAATTAAAGTTTAGTTCTCCCACTTTATCTAAATATTCTTCCATTTCTTCTTCACTTATCATGTTATTTAAGTTTATACAATTGATAAGGCTTGCTAACTCTTTTGAGTTTTTTATTTTATACATTATATAACACTCCTATATAAGTAATTTAATTAGTACTATTACGAATAATCTATATAATACTTTTGTCTTGATTTTTTCAGATTAATTTTTTAGCCATATATGGACCTTTTCTTTCATATCCAAATTTACGATAATAATTTCTGGTTCCGATTCCACTAATTATAGCTATTTCATCTTTTCCTTTCTTGATAGCTAATTTTTCAGCTTCTTTTAATAGTTTTTCTCCAAATCCTGTGTGTTGACCTATTTTTGGATTTTTACCACCTATTTTAATCATATTTCCATAGACGTGCAATTCACGTATAAGTGCAGTTTCATCGCTGATTTCAGGTCTGTAGTGATTTGGTGAAGGAATTCTGAATCTTAAAAATCCTGCGATACTTTCTTCGTTTTTATCTTCAATTGATAAAAAGGTTTCTTCACCGCCGCATGCATTGTATGATTCTTTAAATAATTTAAAATCATCTAAACTATATTCCTGACTTGTTTTTTTATGACCTATTTCGCGGCAGCGGATACATTGGCAGTTAATGTCATGTTCTTCTAATTTGTTGTAAACCAGTTCTCCAAGGTTGGATTTTTGAACTCCTGCTTCAATTAATGTTGATGGAATGTCTCTTTGAATTCTCATGGTTCTAACCCATTTTGGAAGAATCTGTTTAATTTTAACAATTAAATCAACAGCTTCTTCATCAGTATACGGATTATATTTTCCTTCTTTCCACAGGTCATATAACTCGCTGCCTTTGGTAACAAGACACGGGTAAATCTTAAGCATATCCGGTTTAAAATTATCATCGCTAAATAGCTTTTTGAACATATTTAAATCTTCATCAGGACTTACAAACAATCCAGGCATCATATGCATTGCTACTTTTACGGCACTGTCACGAAGAAGTGTATTTGATTCTATTACATCAGCTATTGTATGGCCTCTTTTAATTTTAGTGTATAATTCGTCAGATAAAGTTTGAACACCTAATTCAACTCTTGTAACTCCAAAATCAAGCATTCTATTTATGTGTTCTTTTTTACAGTAGTCCGGACGTGTTTCAAATGTCATTCCGACACATCTTACTTTGGAATTTTCATTGGCTTTTTGAACATCATCAATAAGTACATAATTGCTTGGCTCATAGCTTTTAAGAATATCTTTTTCAAAGCATTTTATTTCTGCAGGATCTAAATTGTATTCGTTATCTTCAGGTTTGTTTTTAAGTATTAATCCAAAATCAACCATTGCCTTTAGACACTGTGATACAAACCATTCCTGATAACATAAGTCTCTGGAAGGGAATGTTCCGCCCATTATGATGAGTTCCACTTTATCAATTGGGTGTCCTATTTTTTTAAGCTGTTTCAAACGGTTAAAACATTGTATATATGGATGAAATTCATACATTCTACCTCTTAGGGCTGCAGGTTCTTCACCGGTATAACTTGGTGGTGCATTGTTACTTTTTGGACAGTAAAAACACCTTCCGTGAGGGCATTCATGAGGATGGCACATTACAGCAACTATTGCAACACCGGACATTGTTCTGGTAGGTTTTTTCTTTAAGATGTTTGAAACAATTTCTTTTTCTTGGGGAGTTGCATATTCCAAAATATCTGCATTGCTCATAAATCTGGATAGCTTTAAGTCACGACATAACTGTCTTTTTTTGACTTCCAGCTCTTTTCTGGTGTTTATTTTGTTTTTTAAAATGTCCTCAATTATTATGCGACAAGCATTTTCCATATTATTCTAACCTTTTATAAATTTAATAGTTAATTATTTATATTGATATAATTATAATATTTACTGTTTTATAGAAGATATTTTCTTTAAAATATCTAAAAATAAGGTGATAACTATGAATATTAAAGAAGTTTTAAACTCTAAAGTTTTAGATAAAAACGCATATGAAGTTGGAACTGTAACTGATTTCGACATTGATCAAAAAGAAGGAACTATTAATTCCATGATTGTTTCTTTAAAAAAAGGAGTATTTTCTAAAGAAGAACTTGAAGTACCTTTCGAAGACATTGAAACCATTGGTGGATATGTTATTTTAGCTAAAGAATTACCTAAACCTGAAGAAGCTGAAGAAGAAGTTGAAGCTCAAAAAGTCGAAGTAGAAAAAGAAGAATAAATAAGTATTCTTAAAAAGGGGTTTTTAAAAATGATTGTTGATGCAAGAAATAGGGAAATAAATCTTGGATCACATGTAAGATATGTAGATACTGGAACTGTTGGTGAGGTTACTGACAGTAAAGTGGAAAATGATGCTTCCTGGGTTAAAATCGATAAAACTAATTTATGGTATCTTGCAAATAAATTAGAATTATTAAATGATGAAGATTTTAAAACTAAAACTTATCATGATGATAAGGATATAGATATTGAAGCCATTAAAAACTCTGAAAAAATGTTTGAGGATGTTGAAATATCTTCCAGTGCAGCTAATGGTGGAGGATAGTTTCATCCTTTCTTTTTTTAATGATTCATAGTAAATATTTTAACTTTACCTGCAAGTTTGGGACCGATACCTTCTACTTTTTGTAATTCTTTTTCACTGGCTTCACTTAAATTATCGCCGAATGTTTTCATAAGAAGTCTTGCTCTTTTTCTTCCAAGTCTTTTAACTCCTACAACAAGGGGGATTATATCTTCTTTTACTCCGTAATATAATCTGGCAGATAAATAATCCATGTCTTTCAGGTTGGAATAATTGCCAAGAACTTCAAGTGTGTTTTTAGCAAATTTAACTAAACGGGAAGCTTCATAAGCTGATCTTCTGGTAGATGCTGAATAAACATTGTATGCATTTTCAATTTCATACTCATTTCGCTCATCAATCCATTCGATTAAAGAAACGGCAGTAGCTTCAGGGTTTCCTATATCAACTGCAAAAAGGCCGCATTCAGATAGTTTGTCACGAACAGGATCTTTGCTTTTTCTTCCTTTAAATGAAATTAATGGTAAATCAGGAGTTTCAGCTAAGGCATAAATCATTTCTGCAGGGTTTAATTTTTCCATAGTTGAAACATATTCCTTAATTTTTACAGCTGTTTCAACTGCATAATTTGATTTAGCTATTAGATTGCCGAAATCTGTTGTTTTAAGTCCTTCTGGGGTGGCTCTTATTATTCCATTTTGAAGCAGGAATTCAAGAGCACTTTCAAGCTCCCAGTTTAAACTGTCCTGAGCAAACATGGACATGGAAGGATTGTTTTTCATTTGGAATCCGTATAATGTTTTTCCAAAGAAATCATTTAAATCATCAAGGTTTTTGGAAAGTGAAGATGCGATCTGTGCTATAATCTGTTTGTAGATGGCATCTTTGTTGTCTATTAATTTTGAATTTGTTAATTCAATTTCACCGTTAACATAACGAGCTTCCAAATCAAATGCCTCATCCATTGTTTTAGCTACCAAATAGGAATAACCTACATCATCATATTGCGGTCTTCCGGCTCTTCCGGACATCTGTTCATAATCAAAAACAGGTATTGATGCAGGACCGTTGCTTGTCCATCTGGTGTGGTCTCTGATTACCACATATTTTGATGGTAAATTAACACCGTACATCAAACTTGGAGTTGCAGTAATCATCAGTATATTCCCTTTTCTGAATTCATCTTCAATTATTTCTTTCTGTTCATTGAAAAGTCCTGCATGATGGAATACAACTCCTTTTTCAGCAGCTTCAGCTAGTTTAAGACAGGTTGTAGTTGGAAGTGATCCTTTTTTCTTTGGAACTTCAAGTAATTTATCAGCTACCTGTTTAAATTTCTGTTTTTGTTCCTTTGTTGTTTTTTTATCTATTTTTTTAGCAACATAGGTAGCTAAGCTTTCTGTAAATCTTCTTGTTGACACAAAACTTAATGCTTGTGAATTGTCTTCAATAGCTTTTTCAACAATTTTTACAATAACATCGTTTTTATTTTTTGTATTGAACATTTCAGCATCCAAAACTTCTTTATTTAAAGGCACTGGTCTGTAATCATGTTCTACAGTTTTCCCGTCAAGCCACTGTTCAATTTCATCAATGTTTTTTAAAGTAGCTGAAAGAGCAATTATTCTTAAACTTGGATTGATAATTTTAGCTCTTGTAATAGCTGATTCTAATGTGGGTCCTCTTGAGTATTCTCCGATCATATGGAATTCGTCAATAATCAGTGTATCTACTTCACGAAGTACATTCCAGGAAAATCTTGTAAGTGCATCAAATGATTCAAAAACCATAACAGATAAATCGGAGTTGGATGGGTGTTTGCCTACTTTAATTCCATGTTCTTCAAAGGCTTTAAATTCTTTTACTTTTTCATTTTGAATTGAAAGAAGGGGTGCTGCATAAATGGCTTTTCCACCATTTAAAATAGTTTTCAGAGCAGGCAGAATTCCAAGTACTGTTTTACCACTGGCCGTTGGAATTGATATAATATAATTAGATTTATCTTCTAAATATCCTGATTCGATTACTGCTTTTTGCGCGGGATTGAATTCCTTTATGTACGGATAAGCAGTATTTATTATTGTTTTTATATCATTTGACAAATTTTCCATAGTAATCATTTAAAATTTATTTTTTTCATATATAATAAATATTTGTAGTGTCCATTTGATGAATAATTTTTCTTAAAAACTTGTGCTAACAGTTATATATAAGTTTTCATAAATTATTCAATCAATTAATTTAATAGGAGATAAAAACCATGGTAGTGAAAGTAGAAGTATTTACATCTGATAGCTGTCCTCATTGTCCGGCTGCAGTTAATGTTGCTAATGAAGCAAAAGAAGTTTTAGGTGATGCTGTGGATATTATTATTTGTAATATTGCTTCAGAAGAAAATAGGCAAAAAGCAATTAGCCTTGGAATTATGGCTGTTCCTACAATAGCTATTAATGATGAAGTGGCATTTGTTGGTGCACCTGTTTTAGATGAACTTGTTAATAAAGTTAAATCTTTGATTTAATTTTATCTTCTTTTTTTATAACTTGTAAACATGACAAATGAAAATTATACTGGAGTTACTACTGGAACTATAGCTACTGCCTGTTCTCTTGCAGCTTTGGAATCTATTTTGGATACTTCAGATATTGATTGTGTCAAAGTCAAAACACCTAAAAAAACTTTAGACATTATAATTGATGAATGCAAAAGGTTATCTCATTCTTCTGCCTGTGCTGTAGCTCATAAGAATCCTTATAATGATCCTGATGTTACTGTAGGTCTGGCTATTGTTGCTACTGTTGAATTATTGGATAAAACCAGTGATGGAGATAGTGTCATAATAACTGGTGGTGAGGGTGTTGGTAAAATAACAAAACCTGGCCTTCAAATTCCAGTGGGGGAATATGCAATAAATCCGGTTCCCCTCAGAATGATTAGGAAAAATTTGGAAAGGATTTTGCCGGAAGATAAGGTAGCTAAAGTAACAATTTCAATTCCTGAAGGTCGAAAGATAGCTAAAAAAACAATGAATCCTAAATTGGGTATTGTTGGAGGAATATCTGTCATTGGAACTACTGGAATAGCCAGATCCATGTCCAGTGAAGCTTATAAAAATTCCATTGTTACTCAAATAGATGTTGCATTGGCTTTAAATTTGGATAATCTGGTTTTTGTTCCGGGAAATATTGGTGAAAAATTGGCATTAAAGCAACTTGACATTACAAAGCAGCATATTATTCAGACTGGAAATTATGTGGGTTTTATGTTTGAGGAAGCCAAAAAAAGAGGAATTGATGAATTTACTTTCTTTGGTCACATTGGAAAGCTGATTAAAATAGCCGGCGGAATTTTTAACACCAAACATGCAATAGCAGACGGAAGACGGGAAATAATGATTACTCATGCAGGTATTTGCGGTGCTGATACAAAAACACTTCAGAAACTGTATGATTCTAAAACAACTGAAGACATGTTGGATATTTTAGATGAAGAAAATTTGCATTTGGATGTTTGTAATGGTATTGCATTGGCTATTAAAGAGAGATGTATGCAGAGATTTGATTTAGATTTAAATGTTATTCTGGTTGATATGGAAGGTAACTATTTAAATGATAATTTTGAAAGGTTTTTATTATGAAAATAGCAATGGTCGGTCAGTTTCCGCCTCATGTAGGTGGTGTAGGGGTTCATATTCATACTTTATCCAAGGAACTTGTAAAACAAGGTCATGAAGTTTATGTAATAACTTATCCTCATAAAGATATTGAAGATATTGATGGTATTCATGTAATCGGAACCAAAGGAGTTAATATTCCTGGAATCCGTGGATTGATGTTTAAGATAAATGCAAAAAAAGCATTGGAAAACTTATTAAAAGAAGTTGACATTGATATTATCCATGGCCATTACCTGTTTCCTGCAGGGGCAGCAAGTGTTGAAGTTGGAAAAAAACATGGTATTAAAACATATATAACTGCACATGGTTCTGACATGTTTGAAATGTATAAAAAACAGTTTTTTATGAGGCCTATTATTAAAAAAGTATTAAAAAAGGCAGATGTTATTTTTGCAGTAAGCAATGCTTTGAAAGATGAAATATTAGCTACTAAAATTCCTGGAATTGAAAATAAAACAAGGTTGTATTGGAATTCTGTGGATATTGATAAGTTTAATAATAATTCAAATACTCAGTTCAAATCACAATTTAAAAATGATAAGCCAATTGTTCTTTTTGTAGGCAATATTATCAAACGTAAAAATGTAAATTCTTTACTGGAAGCTAAAAAAATAGCTAAAACTGATTATAATCTTGTTGTTGTAGGAAATGGCCCTCTTTTAAAACAGCTTAAGGATAAAGCAGAAAAAGAAAATATTTCTGATGTTTATTTCACAGGGGCCAGAAATGATGTGGAAAATATTATGCCATGTGCAGATATGCTTGTATTGCCGTCTTTTTCAGAAAGTTTCGGGCTGGTTTTAATTGAAGCTTTAGCCTGCGGAAAACCCGTTATCGGAAGTGATGTTGGGGGAATTAAAGAAATTATAACTCCTGGAGTGGGGCTGTTAATTGACCCGAACAGTCCTGAAACTATATCTGATGCTATTGATAAGATGATTTTGGATGATGAATTTAGAAGTAATTTAGCTTCAAATGCAAGAAACAGGGCTAAAATATTCAGTAAAGTTGAAATTCCTTATGATGAGGTAAAATAATGAAAAAATCAGTAAGGTCTCCAGGTTCAGCAACAGTAATTAATGCAATAGCTACAGGTTTCGGTGCTGCTTTTGGTATAGGTTTGGATATAAAATGCTGTGCCAATACTCAAAATAGTTCTATAACCTGCTCTAATGATGTTGGAGCACCAACTACATTGATGGAGATTTGTGCTAAAAAAACTTTTGAAAAATATGGAATTTCTTCAGATGATTTTGGAATGAATTTTAAGACAGAATCCGAACTGCCGATGGCATCAGGATTATCAAGCAGCAGTGCATTATCTAATGCTGTTGTAAGTATATCTTCCAAAATTATTGCAGAAGAATTTAATTTAATGCCTCTTGATGATTTGGAAATAATCAATTTAGCTATTGATGCATCTCTTGAGGCAAAAGTTACTATAACCGGATCATTTGATGATGCAACAGCTTCATATTTTGGAGGAGTTGTTGTTACAGATAACAAAAATAGAAAATTCATCATCAAAGAGAAAATGGAAGAATATCCTGTTTTGGTTTATATGCCTAATTTTGGTTCTAAATCCGGAAGTTCTGATGTTGGCCGTATGAAAGTGCTGTCACCACTTGTTGAAACAGCTTTCGGATTGGTCAGATCAGGAGATTATTTTAAAGCACTTAATTTAAATGGTTTAATTTATGCAAACACTTTAGGTTTTGATTCCAATATAGCTATTGATGCTTTGGAAGTTGGTGCAATAGCTTCAGGTTTATCTGGAACTGGATCATCATTTGTAGCTATATGTGAGGATGAAGCAATTGATGATATTAAGGAAACTTGGTCCAAATATGAAGGAAGGGTTATTGAAACAAAAGTTGATAACATCGGGTGTCAGTTTATAGGATAATAATTTTATGTATGACCAAAATAAATTTTTATTAGAAACGTCAAATAATCCATAGTATTAAATAGTATAATACTAATAAATTATATTATTATCATTATTATCAAAAGATGGTGATTTCTTGAAAAATAATTACAAGCTAAAATCTTTTAAAGATAAAAAAGATGCCGAGAAAGTGCTTTTAGACTCTAGAAAACGCATTGATGAAATTGATAATGAAATTTTTGATTTAATTTGTCAGAGAACTTCATTTGCTATGGATATAGCTCTTGCAAAGGACTATATTGGCATGCCTGTATATGATAAGAAAAGAGAGGATTCAATTCATAAAAAAATTGGGGAGTTGTCTGAAAAAAACCATATTGATGTTGATATTAGTAATCAAATCATGGATATGCTAACTACATTAAGTAAAAATGAGCAAAAAGAAATTTTAAGGAGGAATGTTAATGGGTAATATTAGAACTTCATTTGTTAAACGTTTAGCAAAAGAGCTTATAGAAACTCACAAAGGAGTCTTCACTACTGATTTTGACCAAAATAAAAAATTAGTTATGGAATATTCCACTGTAAGTACTAAACATTTAAGAAATAAAATCGCTGGATATGTTACAAGACTTGTGAGATTAGAACAAACTCAAGAATAAGTCTTTTTCATTTTTTTTAATTTTTTTTATTATTATCATTATTTTGTTCAGTTTTATCATTCTACTTTTTTTAATTTTATTCTTTTGTAACCTATTTTAAAAGTTTATTAATGTGTTTATTCATATAAATAATTAGGTATTTTTGTTTAATCAAAAATCTAGTGAAATTTTTATGGAAATAGGTGAATATTAATGGATTTAATAGTAGCGAAATTCGGAGGTACATCGGTTGGAGATGGCTCTAGAATTAGAAAAGCAGCGCAATCTGTGGTAAATGAATATATGAAAGGCAATCAATTAGTTGTAGTTGTTTCTGCAGTTAATAATGCAACTGATGAGTTAATTGAATTGTCTAATGAAGCTATTGGTGGAGGTTTAACTGATAAGCAAAAGGCAGAAATAATGGCTATGGGTGAATTAACTAGCTCAAGATTATTTGCTGCAGCTATTGAATCTTTAGGTGTAAAGGCAGAATTTATCGATCCATACAATGATAAATGGCCGGTTATAACTGATTCCAATTCACTCAATGCCAAAATTGATTTTGCAACAACTGATAAAAAATGCGAAGGAATAAAAAATCTTATTAGCCAAGGTATTATCCCAGTTATTTGCGGATTTTTAGGAAAAGGTCCTAGTGGTGAAATTACGACTATTGGGAGGGGCGGCAGTGATGTAACTGCATTTTTACTTGGGCATTGTTTAAGTGCCAATAATGTAGTTATTGTCACTGATGTTGACGGAGTAATGTCAACTGACCCTAATAAAATAGAAGAAGCTGAATTATTAGATGAAATTTCTGTTGAAGAAATGAGGGACTTAGCTACTCATGGAGCACAGGTTTTACATCCTCATGCTCTAAAATATAAAGACCCGCTTATAAGTGCAAAAATTATCAACTTCAATAATGGTGATTTAAGTTCTGAAGGTACAAAAATAACTGGCCCTTTTGAAGGAGACATGTTAAAAACTGTATCTTTGTATAAAAATCCTATTTCTGTCATTGCTATTGTTGGAGAAGAAATGCTCAAAAAAGTGGGACTTTTAGCAGATTTAACTTCATGTCTTGCAGAAAATGAAATTAACATATTTGGCATTTCAGCAGGTCAGAATTCTATAACTGTATTTGTAGAAAAAAAGGATTCTGATAAAGCATATCATTTATTACACAGTTGGGTAATTGATGAAGATGTTTTAAGTTCATTGTCTCTTGGTGATGATACAGCTATGATTACTGTAGTTAGTCCTGAGTTTATCGATGAACCTGGCATTATTTCTAATATTACAAACCCGCTTAGAAAAAACGATATCAACATTGTTGAGATTTCTTCCTCTCAAACTGCTGTGGTATTATTTGTCGATTGGAAAGATGGTGAAAAAGCACTTGAATTAATTAAAGAGGTTTTAAAATGAATTTTGAAGGAACATATGTTGCAATGGTAACTCCATTTACTGATGATGGTAACATTGACGAAGAAGGATTTAGATCCAATATTAATTATTTAATTGATAAAGGTGTAACTGGTTTGCTTGGTGCCGGAACTTCTGGTGAATCAGCTACATTAACTCATGAGGAACACAGAAAAGTAGTGGAAATTTTAATTGATGAAGTTGGTGGCAGAGTCGAAACAGTAGCCGGATCTGGTAGTAATTCTACACATGAAGCTATTGAATTGACTAAATCTGCAGAAGAATTAGGTGCTGATGCCGCTTTAGTAATTACTCCTTATTACAATAAACCACAACAGCATGCATTAATTAAACATTATCAGGCTATTAGTGATGCAACTGATATTCCTATTATAGCATATAATGTTCCGTCACGTACTGGTGTAGACATGAGTGTTGAAACTATTGTGGAATTAGCTAAAATTGATGGTGTGGACGCAGTTAAAGAAGCTAGTGGGAGTGTAAATAAAGTATCCAAACTTTATAAAGCTTTAACAAAAGAAGGTCTTGAAGAAGATTTCAATATATTGTCTGGTGAAGACGGCTTGACTTTACCAATCATGGCTTTAGGAGGAACTGGTGTAATCAGTGCATCAGCTAATGTTGATCCTAAGAGGATGGTTTTAATGGTTGACAGTATATTAAATGATGATTATACAAGGGCTCAGGAGCTTCATTACGAAATGATTGATGTAATTGACGCTCTTTTCATTGAAAGCAATCCTGTACCTGCAAAAACAGCAATGAACATAATGGGTCTTCCTGCAGGACCTCTCAGGGCACCGTTAACAGATATGAAAGATGAAAATGTTGAAATTCTCAAAAATGCTTTAAAAGAAGCAGATTTAATTTAAGTTGGTAATATTATGATTAAAGTAGCAGTCACCGGAGCAGCTGGAAGAATGGGCTCTGGTATTATTAGAAAAATAACACAGCAAGATGATATGGAAGTAGTAGCAGCTATTGAAATTCCTAATTCTCCATTAGCTGGAGTGGATGCAGGTATTCAAGCAGGTGCTGGTGAACTTGGAGTTAAAATAGTCGGTGCTGAAAAATTAGAAGAAACATTAAAAGAATCTAAAGCAGATGTTTTAGTTGATTTCACCATAGCTCATGCAGCAGTTGAAACAGTTAAAAAAGCTACAGCATGTGGTGTTAATGTTGTAGTAGGTACTACTGGTTTTACTGATGAACAAATGGCTGAAAATATTAAAAATGTAAAAGACAATGATGTAAAAGCAGTTATTTCATCTAACATGTCTATTGGGGTAAATGTATTTTTCAATACTTTGAAAAAATTAACTCCTATCTTAAATGATTTTGACATTGAAATTATTGAAGCACATCACAATCAGAAAAAAGATGCTCCATCTGGAACTGCAATGACTGCATTTGAAGTAATAGCTAATGAACTTGACCGTGACCCTGAAGAAGTAGGAGTTTATGGAAGACAAGGAATGGTTGGTAAAAGAACCAAAGAGGAAATAGGTTTACATGCTATTCGTGGTGGAGACATTGTTGGAGACCACACTGTAATGTTTATCGGAGATGGTGAAAGAATAGAATTCACTCACCGTGCTCACACCAGGGAAGTTTTTATTGCAGGTGTAATTAGAGCTATTCGATACATTCCAGATGCGGAATCAGGTATTGTAAGTAGTATGAATGATGTTTTAGGATTAGAATAGGTGTTATCTATGGTGAATGTTGGTATACTTGGTGCAACTGGAATGGTTGGTCAAAGATTTATCCAATTACTTGATAACCATCCAGATTTTGAAATTACAGCATTAGCTGCATCTTCAAGATCTGCAGGTAAAAGATATGAGGATGCTACTACATGGTATCTTGATAATGAAATGCCTGATTCTGTTAAGGACATTATTGTAAAAGAAACTGATGCTGATGCAATGGATAATGATGTGGATATTGTATTTTCATCTCTTCCAACAGAATTTGCAGCTAAAGTTGAAAAAGATTTTGCTCGTGATTATGTTGTTGCAAGTAATGCTAGTGCTCACAGGATGAAAAAAAATATTCCTTTAGTTATCCCTGAAGTTAATCCGGAATATCTGGATATGATTGATGCTCAGCAAAAGGAAAATAATTGGGATGGATTCATCGTAACCAATCCTAACTGTTCAACTATTGCTTTAACTTTGTCATTAAAACCTATTGTTGATAATTTTAATGTAGATGCAATTAGAGTGTCAACAATGCAGGCAGTATCTGGTGCAGGTTATAATGGTGTGCCTTCTATGGCTATTGTTGATAATCTCGTTCCTTATATTGGCAGTGAAGAGGAAAAGATGGAAAGTGAAACATTACATCTTTTAGGTAACTATGACGGGGAAAAAGTTTCCAATGCTGATTTCAAATTAAGTGCTTCATGTCATAGGGTTCCTGTTATTGACGGCCATACTGAAGCAGTATTTGTTGAGTTGGATGATGACTTTGATATTAATGATGTTAAAGAAAAAATGGCTAATTTCAAAGCATTGCCTCAAAAATTAAATTTGTTCTCTGCACCTGAAAATCCAGTAATTGTCAAAGAAGAAATTGACAGGCCTCAACCAAGAATGGACAGAAATGCTGGTAATGGTATGTCTGTTTCTGTTGGAAGGTTAAGGAAAGACCAAGCATTTGATAACAGTTTCAAATATGTATTGGTTGGGCATAATACAATTCGTGGAGCTGCTGGAGCTTCTGTATTAAATGCTGAATTAATCAATGATAAAATACTCTAATTTTATCCTTTTTATTTTCTTATTTTTTCTAATATTTTTTTTATTTTTCATATAATTTCTGTTTAGTTTTAATTTCAATTTTTGGTGGTTTTTAGAGTTTAATTTAAATAGTATGAATTTCATAATACTTTAATAGTTATAATATTTGAATTTTTATTTTTCAACTAGATATTGGGATAAAAATTTTTGAATTAAAGGGATAACATGGAATTAGGTGCTGGTATTGAAAACGAAACCTTACAAAATTTAATTCGTGATTGTTTATTGGAGCTAAACAGGCTTAAATTCGATTTAACTGAATTGGAAATAGCTAAAGCTAGAGATACCACTCCTCAGAAGATTCAGGAACTCGAAAATCATATTCTTAACAAAGAAAAAGAAGTTTCTCTTATTAAATTTAAAGCTGAGGATGAAATTAGTCTTTTGAAAAAACAGCTAGAGGAAAAGGATGCTTTAATTAAAAATCAGGAAGATAGAATTTATGAATTAGATTATGTAAACAATTCTCTTGATGAGATTAAAGAATATTTTGCAGAGCAATTAAGGGATTATAAGAAAAAAGAGCTTGCTGAAGTTAATGAAAGATTAAACGAATCTTTTAAAAGTATTGCTGAGAAAGATGCTCAAATTAATACACTTTCAAGAACTATTGATGATTATAAGATTCAGGTTATCAAATTAGAAAATAATGCAGAATTCAAAAGCAGGATTTCTGATCTTGAAAGGGAACTTGAATATAAAAATAATGAGTTGTCTGAAAAAAATAACATGATTACTGCTAAAGAAAATGAAGTATCTCTTTTAAGAGAGTCCACTATTCCTAAAGATAATTACATTAATCTTCAAAAAGAATTGTCTTTTTTAAGGGAGTCTACTATTCCTAAAGAAGATTACATCAGTCTTCAAAAAGAATTGTCTTCCAGAGATGATAAAATTAAACGTTTGGAAGAAATCAATAATTTCTTTAATGAGCTTCAGGAAGAACAGGAAGCTTATGAAACTATGGACAGAACTCCTCCATTTAGGTTGGAGAAAAAGCGATTTAATAAAAAATAATCTATTTTTAATCTTTTTTTAGAAATGCTCTGACTGGAGAAGCTTCTGCTTCAATATTTAACGGAATAAAGAATGAACTATAGCTAGTTTTATTTAAATTATCACAGTTGCTTATATTTTCAACAATCCACACATTATTTTCAAGTAACTTTTTATGATTTGTATCTTTTCCATATTTATCTACTGAACATGTATCTATTGCAATTCCTTTAAAGTTCTTTTCTATGATTAACTCAGTTAATTCATCGGAGAGGTAAGGATTTTCATAGAAGTACTTATCACTACCAAAATATTTGCTCCATCCTGTGATTATTATGGCTATTTTTTCTTTTGAATTTTTTAAATTACAATTTTTAACTAAAATTTCTTTACTTTTGCTTTCCACATAATTTATACTAGCTTTACCAATAAAATTTTTAAGAGGCAATTGGGATATTTTTTTGCCGTTTATGATATAATGGAATGGGGAATCCATATGTGTACCTGTATGGAGTCCAGTTTCTAATTTAAGCAATGTGGAACTGTCAGTTTCATCAGCCTTTTTAAAATAATTAAGTTTTGTTTTAGGATCTCCCGGGTATTCTGAGAGTTCATTTTTTATTTTGTGTGTAAGATCAATATATTCCATTTTTTACAACCGATAAGTATTTATATAACCTTAAACTCACTATATGGTAGAAGGGTTATTCAACAATATAATTATTTTTCATGTTGATATTTAAACTGTTCTATAAATAATAAATTAATTTTAAAAGGTGATTTTAATGGCACAAGGTGGACAACCAATTTTTATTTTACCTGAAGGAACAAACAGGTCTGTCGGAAGAGATGCTCAAAGAAACAATATTTTAGCAGGAAAAGTACTTGCTGAAACCGTAAGAACCACATTAGGTCCAAAAGGAATGGACAAAATGTTAGTGGACGGACTTGGAGATATCGTTGTAACCAATGACGGTGTTACAATCTTAAAAGAAATGGATATCGAACATCCTGCAGCTAAAATGTTAGTGGAAGTAGCTAAAACTCAAGAAGACGAAGTTGGAGATGGAACTACTACTGCAGTAATCATTGCTGGAGAATTATTGAAAAAATCCGAATCTTTATTAGATCAAGATATTCACCCAACAATCATTGCAATGGGATACAGACAAGCAGCTGAAAAAGCACAAGAAATCTTAGATGATATTGCAATCGATTCAGTTGATGAAGAAACTTTAATTAAAGTAGCTATGACTGCTATGACTGGTAAAGGAACTGAAGCAGCACGTGAACCATTAGCAAAATTAATCGTAGATGCAGTTCAAAAAGTAGCTGAAGACGGTGCAGTAGACACTGATAATATTAAAATTGAGAAAAAAGACGGTGCTGTTGTAGAAGACTCTACTTTAGTTGAAGGAGTAATTGTTGACAAAGAAAGAGTACACCCAGGTATGCCTTCTGAAGTTAAAGATGCAAAAATCGCATTAGTTAACTCTCCTCTTGAAGTAAAAGAAACTGAAGTTGATGCAGAAATCAGAATAACTGACCCTGCTCAAATGCAAGCTTTCATTGAACAAGAAGAAAAAATGGTTAAAGACATGGTAGATAAAGTAGCTGAATCTGGTGCTAATGTATTATTCGCACAAAAAGGTATTGACGATTTAGCACAACATTACTTATCTAAAGCAGGTATTTTAGCTGTAAGAAGGGTTAAAAAATCAGATATTGAAAAATTAGCTAGAGCTACTGGTGCTAATGTAGTAACTAACTTAGAAGACTTAACTGCTGACGATTTAGGTGAAGCAGGTATTGTAGAAGAAAGAAAAGTATCTGGCGAAGAAATGATCTTTGTAGAAGAATGCAGTGTAGCTAAATCTGTAACCTTATTCGTAAGAGGAAGTACCAAACACATTGTTGATGAAATCGTAAGAGCTATTGAAGACGCAATTGGTGTTGTAGCAGCTACTGTTGAAGATGACAAAGTTGTAGCTGGTGGAGGAGCTCCTGAAATTGCAATGGCTAAAAAACTCAAAGACTATGCTGATTCAATCAGTGGAAGAGAACAATTAGCTGTAAATGCATTTGCAGAAGCTTTAGAAATCGTTCCTAAAACCTTAGCTGAAAATGCAGGTTTAGACAGTATCGATTCATTAGTAGATTTAAGAGCTGCTCATGAAAACAGTGCTGTAATGGGATTAGATGTATTTACCGGTAAAGTAGCAGACATGAAAGAAGCTGGTGTAATTGAACCTAAACGTGTCAAAAAACAAGCTATCCAATCTGCTTCTGAAGCAGCTGAAATGATTTTAAGAATTGATGATGTAATCGCATCTAGCGGTAAAGGTGACGCTGACATGGGCGGTATGGATCCTGCTGCTATGGGCGGTATGCCTCCAATGATGTAAATCTAAAAGAAATTATTTAATTTCTTTTTTTCTTTTTATTTTTAAGGTATTATCTTGCAAGCTAAACGACTTATTTTTAAAAATTCAACTGGAGACAGAGCATATATCTGTGAAAACTCTATAGTGGTTGAGTTTGGAGTTTGCAGGAATGGAATTTCAACGTCTGATTTAAATGGCGGCTACAAAAAAGATTTTAAAACAGCTTTCAACCATTATTTATCTCAGAAAAACATTGATTTTTTAGAAAACCACAGCATAAATGATTATCTGCTTAGGCAAAGCGAAATTTTAGGAATTGATTCTGATTTTACAACAGGTCTTTTAACTTCCGCTCAGATGGAAAATGCATGTGTTGTTACAAAACATTTTAAAAATCTTGAAGTCAGTGCAATAACTACTGCAGGTGTAAGAGTAAATGCCTCAAGAGCAGGAGACAGTGCAAGCTATTATGAGGAAAATGGAGAGTTTCACTTTGATGTTGGAACAATTAATATAATTGTTTTAACTAATGTTTCGTTAGAACCCGGAACATTAGCTAATGGATTAGTAACTGCTACTGAAGCAAAAACTGTAGCTTTAAACAATTTAAGAATTCCCAGTCAGTTTTCAAATGGATTTGCAACGGGAACAGGGACTGACGGAATAGCTATTTTTTCAAATATGGAATCCAAAAACAGATTATCCAATGCAGGAAAACATTCGAAACTCGGAGAATTGATAGCCAAATGTGTTATTGAATCAATAGGTGAGGCTATTAAAAGACAGGTCTGGATTACAAAAGAATCTCAATGCAGTGTTTTAGCCCGTCTAAGAAGATATGATTTGGATATTAATGAGTTTTATAATAATATTGGTGATAAGGAAGAATTTATAAAATCATTACAGGCAGCTGCAAGAAAACAGGAAAATGTAGCCGTAACCACTTCAATTTTACATTTAATTGATGAAGTTGAAAATGAACTGCTGGATAAGAAAGTAGCTTATGGCTTAGCTGATTCTATTTTGGAAAATAATTGCAGGGATTATCCTATTCAAAAGATTTTAAGGTTTTGGATTAATAAATTTTTAAGTTAATTTTTTATAATAATAGCTAGTGATATATATTGCATGATAAGACTGGCAAGTATAAGAGACATTAGGGGAATTAATGAACTGCTGCTTCAGGTTCAGAAAGTTCATTCAGACATTCGTCCGGATTTATTTAAATATATTGGAACAAAATATAATGATTCTGAACTTGAGGGGATTATAAAAAATAGTGAAACTCCAGTATTTGTTTATGAATCAGATAATAAGGTAGTGGGGTATGTATTTTGTATTGTAACCAATTATCATAACGATACTTCTTTTTGCGACCATAAAACTATTTATATTGATGATTTGTGTGTTGATGAAAATGCAAGGCATGAAGGAATTGGAACTGCATTATACGAGTATGTTTTGGAATATGCAAAAAGTATCGGATGTCATAATGTCACATTAAATGTCTGGGAAGGCAATGACAGTGCCATAAAATTTTATGAAAATATTGGAATGAAAATTCAAAAGGTTTCCATGGAACAAATATTATAAAAATCTTCAATATTTTAATACTTCTTTGAACATATATATAACTGATGTTAAAATTTAGCTGAAAAATTGAATGTTCTTAGGAGTTTTTAATATGGTTGCTTTCGAAAGAATAAAATCCGGTATTCCGCAGCTAGACGAAACCTTAGATAATATTCGTTTAGGAGATAATGTAGTATGGCAAGTTTCTAATTTAGATGAATTTTTATATTTTGTGGAGCCTTTTGTTAAACAAGCTCAGGAAGATAATAAAAACCTGATTTACATAAATTTTGGTCAGCATGAGCCATTAATAGACATGACTGCTGATGATTTTTTAAAGTTGGAGGTTGAAAAGAATAATTCTGAAACTGACTTTGCAATGATTGAACGTGACGGAATTAAAATTTATCATGTGGACCCGAACAAGCAGTTTGAACCTTTTACTTTGGAAGTTCATAACATCATTACAAAAGAGGGTAGGGATGCTTTTTATGTATTTGACTGTTTGTCTGATTTACAGGCTGCATGGTCTACCGATTTGATGATGGGAAATTTCTTTAGAGTAACATGCCCTTATTTATTTTCTCTTGATACTGTAGCTTATTTCCCGATTATTAGAGGTAAGCATTCTTTTGAAGCGATAGCTAAAATTCGTGAAACAACACAGCTTTTTTTAGATTTGTACTCTCATAAGGATGATGTGTATGTGCATCCTCTGAAAGTATGGAACAGATATTCTCAGAATATGTTTTTAGGTCATAAATATGAAACTAAAAAAGGAATTTTAACAACATTGACTGACGGTTTGGAAGTAAGTAATTTTTATAAGGTTGTTAACAGGGCTGCTGATTATCATAATGAGCAAAACACAGATAGTTGGGAAAGATTCTTTGAGTTGACCAAGTTACAGCATGAAAATAATGAGGATATTTCTGATAAATGCGATTTAATGTGCAGAATGCTCATGACTAAAGATAAAAACATGATTCAGAAAGTTAAAGAATATTTTGCACCTGAAGACTATTTTTCAGTTTATAATCGTGTTGTTGGAAGTGGTATGATTGGAGGTAAAGCCTGCGGTATGCTGCTTTCACGTAAAATCATAGAACATGACCGTCCGGATATATATGCTGATTTTGAACCTGATGATTCATTTTACATATGTTCTGATTTGTTTTATACATATATTGTTTCAAATGATTTGTGGGATATTCGGGTAAAGCAAAGAACCAAAGAAGGTTATTATGATGCTGGAAAAGAACTTGAAGAAGGTTTAAAAAACGGTACTTTCTCTGATGATATTCGTGAGAAGTTTAGAAGACTTCTGGATTATTTTGGTCAAAGTCCGATTATTGTAAGATCAAGTAGTTTTTTAGAAGACGGTTTTGGGAATGCATTTGCCGGAAAATATGAGTCTGTTTTCTGTGTTAATAGAGGGTCTATTGAAGAACGTTTGGAAGCTTTTGAAGAAGCTGTTAAAACAGTATATGCAAGTACAATGAATATATCTGCTTTAGAGTATAGGAGCTTAAATGATTTGGATGATAATGATGAGCAGATGTCTTTACTTGTTCAGAGAGTGTCAGGGTCTTATTATCAGGATTATTTCTTCCCTTCTGCAGCAGGAGTTGGATTTTCGTATAGTCCATATTCTCCATTGCCTGATATGGGACATAATGGGGGAATGTTAAGATTAGTTATGGGTTTAGGTACAAAAGCGGTAGATAGGACTCAAAGAGATTATCCCCGTATTGTTAATTTGGATAAACCGAAAGCTATGGAAGTTCCAAGTGTTGTTGAGAGACATAAACATTCTCAGCATTATTTGGATGTTTTGGATTTAAAAAATATTAAAGTAAGTGAAATTTCTGTTGATGAAGGTATTGAGGTAGTTCCAATTTATGCAAAAAGGGCAGTAGTTGAACATGACACTGATGCAGAGCGCAGATTTCGTGAAAGGGGTCAAAGAAGGGATGTAACCTTTGTAAATTGTAACGGTTTAGTTAACAATGATAAATTTACATCATTGATGAAGGAATTGCTTCAGACTTTAGAGGCAGCTTATGACTATCCTGTTGACATTGAATATACTGTAAATGTAGGTCCTGAAGGTTCTTTTGTTATTAATCTGTTGCAGTGCAGGCCTCTGCAGGTTGCAACTACTAAAGAGGCTGTTGAAATTCCTAAAGATAATGGGGAAGTATTTTTCCATATTAAGAATTCTTCAATGGGAAGGTCAAGAAAACAGAACTTTGATATTTTAGTTTATGTTGATCCTCATAAGTATTATGAATATCCATTTACTAAAAAAGCTTCATTAGCTAAATTAATCAGCGCTATTAATGCTTACTGTAGAAATCATGACAAAGAAGCTATGCTGATTGTTCCAGGCAGGTTAGGCACTTCTTCACCAGAACTTGGAATTCCCGTAGTATTTGCAGACATTAGTAAATTTTCCGCTATTCTGGAAGAGTCCTACAGTAAAGTTGGCTATGTTCCTGAATTATCATTTGGAAGTCATATGTTCCAGGATTTAGTTGAAACGGATATATATTATGGAGCTATTTTTGAAAATAGCAACAGGTTAGAGTTTAATAAAAATTTATTTAAAGATTATCCAAATAAATTATGTGAATTTATTCCGGAATTTGATAAGGAATTGTATGATATGGTTAAAATTTTTGAATTCAATGAAAATAAGCTTGAATTTTATCATGACATGCAAAATGATGAAAGTATTTGTATTTTAGATAGCAAATAAAATTTGGAAAAATTTAATATATATCGAAGTTTATAATAAAACATATTAAAAAATTAAGGTGATTATTTATGAGGATTAAAGAAGATTTAATTAACAAAGAAGTCCTTGACGGCGGTGCTGAGTTAATTGGTAAAGTTGTTGATGTTGTAATGGATAAAGACACTTTTGAAGTAACTGATTTGGTTATTAAAAAAACCGGTATTGCAGACCAAATTAAAGCTGGAGGGGAAAATGTTGTTCCTAGTGAACTTGTAAAAGTTATTGGGGATAAAATTTTACTTAAAAGTGATGATGATATTTAAATTTTGGTTATTTAGATGATTACTAAAGAATATTTAATTAATTTATTAAAAGAAAATGGTGTTTTCTTAAAAGGGGACTTTACATTATCTTCCGGTAAAAAAAGTGATTATTACATAAACATGAAAAAGGCTATTACTGATCCTGAAATTCTGTCAACAATAGCTAAACTAATCACAAAATCTATTAGTGAAGATAATATTGATAAAGTAGCAGGTCCTGCACTTGGGGCGGTTCCAATAGCTACTGCAGTTTCTCTCGAATCTGAAATTCCTTTGTTAATGATTAGAAAAGAGAAAAAAGGTTATGGGACTTCCAAACTTATTGAAGGTGAATTAAACGAAGGTGATGATGTCATTGTTGTAGAAGATGTTACAACTACTGGAGGATCATTACTTAAAGCTATTAAAGCTATTCAAGACAATGGAGGTAGTGTAAAAAGAGCTTTTGTTGTTGTTGATAGGCAGGAAGGAGCTATTGAAGCTTTTGATAGTGAAGGTGTTAAATTAGAACCTTTAATAACTGTTGACGAATTTTTTTAATTAAAAAAAGATGATGAATGGTTAAGTTCATCATTTTAAAATTTTTATTTTTTTGCATGGAATACTAGATGAGGGAATTCATCTATTATGATGTTGGATGCTGTTTTAACTGCATTAGGTGAGCCTGGCATTGAAAAAATCACTGTTTTTTTATATACTCCTGCTGTTGCTCTTGAAATAAGCGCTCCTGAACCGATTTCTAAAAAAGACTGATGTCTGAAAATTTCACCGAAGCCTTCAATTTTTTTATCAAAAAGTTCTTCTACAGTTTCAACAGTTATATCTCTACTGTCTAGTCCTGTTCCTCCTGTTGTTAAGATAACATCAATATCTTCATCAACCATTTCTTTAATAGTCTTAATTAATGCTTCCCTGTCATCAGGTATTATTATTTTGGATTTTAAGGTGTATCTTTTTGATGTTTCATCTGCAAGATATTGTCCGGATAAATCATCTTCATTTGTAGTGATGCTGTCACTTAATGTTATTACACCACAGGTAATATCAGTAGATGATAATTTTTTATGTTTTTCGGTTGTTTCACTTTTCATAATTAAATCCCCTTATATTATGCAGTTATTGTCATCATCTCTTTTATTTTTTCGTATTCTTCATGATTTTTTAGCAGTAAATCTGTAGGATAGTATAATGAACCATAGCTGTCAGATTCACACATTACTAATTTGCTTTTGCATAAAATCTCTAAATGGTATTCAATAGTATTGTAATCCATTTCTATGATTCTTGCTATCTGACTTCCGTTATATGGGCGTATCAGCAGCAAATCTACAATTTTTGCAGAAGTTTTTCCTCCTTTTCTTTTTAAAAAGATTTGGTGAAGTAACTTTTTAATTGTCATTGGTTCCATCTCCACTCTTTTGTTTGATTATATAATAATGCTCCCCATTTCAATCCTTCATGGGTTTTATCAATTAGGATTTGTGAGTCATCGTAGTGCCCGTCTTTAAAAAATAATGTAAGTGACATAAATTCATCCCCCAATGTTAAAAAGGTTTTTAAAGGATTTTTTATGCAAATTATTTTTACATTTTCATTATTAATCAGCCATTTTTTAAATAATGGATTTCTATGAATTAATGGCAGTATGTCCTGGTGGGTGATTAATTCAAGTTTGTGCAGTGTTTTTTCTTGGATTAATTGAACAATTTGCCTTAAATGGTTTTCTGAAAAAATAGGTAATGTTATTTTTAATTCTTCGACATTTTCAATTAATTTGGTGTAGCTATTGTAAGCTTTTGATAAATTACTTGTTGTAGAAGATATACATTCTGCATTTTTTAAAAGATAAATGTTTTTAAGATTTTCCTGGGGGATGGCTGTTAGATCATGGGAATTCCAAAAATCTTCGTTTTTGTTAGTTGCATACCAGTTATCAATTAATTTGATCATGTTTGTGGTTAACAGATAACCGTTTGATGTTAATTGATAATATTTTTGAACTTTTTTAACAAAATTTAAATTTTCCAATTCTTTTAAACCATGCAGTATTGTTGCTGATGGCTTTTCTAGTTCTATTCGTAAATCATCTAAGTTTTTTGATTCATTATAAATGCTTAATAATAATTTTGTTCGCATTGTTGATGTAAGTATATATTTGATACCTTGATATTCCTCTTTTAAATCATTTTTAATTTTTGTTGCCATAATAATCACCAATTCGCTTTTACGTTTTCAAAAAGATTATTAGCCCATTTTATGGCTTGCTGGTTTTCAGATGTTAGAAGTCTGTTCTGATCAAAGCTACCGTCACTTTTAAAAAGTCCTAAATTAGTATTTTTATCGGATATAATCAGATATAAGTTTAAATTCTCTTTTAACTCATGCACTTTCAAACATCCGTTTCTAATACTTTTCTTTTTAATTTCTGTTTCTATATTATCCATTAAACTTTCAAAAATTTCATCATTTATTATTAATTCAACGTTACCTCCTTTTTGTAGTACCTGTTCAATAATAACAGGATAATCAGGATGTAAATATGGGAATATTGCTTTAATGTTGTATGACATTAATAGCTGTCCTTTTATGGTATTATGAGTTTTATAAATGTCAATAGGGGTTGTTTTAATTAATTGGGAATCATGCAAACTGGTTATATTTTTCAGGGAATCTAAATTAATCTGTTTTACATCATGCTTATCCCAAAATTCATCAAATTGATTTATTAATTTTATTGCATTTTTAAACTCTAATATTATATTTAAGTACATTTTTGTTGTTTGGGTTAAATAATATTTGTTTTTTATTTTCTGAATATATTTTTCTTGCTGTAATTTGTGGAGATTACTTGATAGGGTACTATAAGTTATTTGTGTTGTATTGACCAATTCTTTTATATTTTGGGGATTTTTACTTAGTATGTTTAATATATGGAGTCGTATTCCAGACTTTGTTAAAAACTGTATTTTCTGATTTATATTTTCTACTTTTGTTGACATCATTTTTGCCTCATTTAATTTTTCAATATGTACTCCAATTTTCAATTTTTGTACAATAATTGTATAATATCAAGTTTCTTATACAGATTTAAATAGATTTTTCAAATTTTCATCAAATTTTCCTCCAATTTGTTCCCAATTTTCCTCCAATTCTTTATTAAAATTTTTGAACACTCATGTCTTTTTTAAGCTATTTTTAAGAATTTTTTGTACACTTTAATGTAAATTTTAATTATTTTGTTAATTAGTTAATAACTTGATTATAACTCTTTTTTAATGGGTTATGTGGATTTGACAATATTTATTAATTTTTAAAATCATAATAAAAATCATGGAAATTTATTTTGTTTTAGATGCATCTGCTTTTATCAACGGTTTTGGCTTGGAATCAAATAATAATTATACTGCTCCTGAGATTACTCATGAAGTTAAAGATTTTGAGTCAAAATTAACATTGGATATGGCTATTAGAGATGGAAAATTAATTATTCAGGATGTTGATGAAAAATACATTAAAGAAGTTAATGAAATCATATCAAAATCGGGGGATGTTTTACGTTTATCTGTTCCTGATAAAAAATTAATAGCTTTAGCTTTAATGCTTAGAGATGAAGGCAAAAATATTAAAGTTATAAGTGATGATTATACTATTCAGAATACTTTAAAAATTATTGATATTCCTTATTCAGGAATCATGACTGCTGGAATTAAAGGGGTTTACAATTGGAAAAAGGTTTGTGAAGGTTGTAAAAAAGAATTTGATGAAAATTATCCTTTTGATGATTGTGATGTTTGCGGATCTAATGTTTTTAAAAAGAGAATAAAATTGTAATTCGGTGTTTTTATGGAAATTGGTGTAGTGGTTCACGGACCTAATATTATTGATTCTAACTGGGCTTTAAAGTTAATTAGTTTATTGTCTGAATATGGGGATGTTTCAGCCAGATTAGGTGGAACTATGGGAAGAACTGCGGTTATTGATGGGTCTTTAGAAGATATTATTGACATATCTAAAAAATTAGTTCCAAGCGACTCTTTAAAATTATTCAATGATGCAGATATGGATGTTATATTTTTAATAAACTATGGGAAATCTGATGTAACCGGCCAGGTTTTTGGCTATAAGGTTTATAATCATTATCTCTCAAAAATAAATGAAAATAACATTCCGGTAATTCAAATTGAAAGGCCTGGTGAAAGTGATGGAAGCATAATTTCATGGAATGGAAATAATAAAAATCTAGTCGATGATTTGTCTCAAAAATTAGATTTGAATATTGTCACTCCTGAAGAAATTTATGACAATCATTTTAAACAGGATAAAATAGATGATACTAAGATTCAAAGAATAGTGCATGGTGTTAGCCCTGATGAGAATATAATGGTTAACAGTATTGTTATTGGCAAATCAAATAGTGATAAAATCACCTTGATAGCCAAAGACGGTTACATTACAGAAATCATTGGCGGAACAATAAAAGAACACGGTGTTGAAAAATTAGGAAAAGTTGATTTGGCAAAGGCTATTGTAAAAACAGGGCTTTTAAGAAAATCTAAGGTAAAACCTAGAGTCCTGAAAAAAAATGAATCTGAAGATGTTTTTAAAATAGCTTTTCTAGACCATGCTGGAGAGGATGTTTATCAGTTTAAGGATGCAGATCTGGTAGTTACTGTTGGAGATGATACTACATTAATAGCTTCAGATATTTTATATAGATTCAATATTCCAATTGTCGGGATTACCGATGGTGATTTGGATAAAGTTGTTGAAGATGGTTTTAAAGCTAAAAATTCCATAATATTTGAATTTGAAAGCGGAACTGATGATGTTGTTGGTAGAAAAATATTTGAATTGATTTTTAAAAAGGAAAAGATTTTAGTCAAATCCAGAAATTCTAAAAATATTGATGAAATTAGGGATGAAATCATTAAAATAACAAATCTTTTAAATTGCAAATATAATATTATAAATATCTAAAAAAAATGATGGATGGTGTTTTTATTTCAGATTTTAAAAACCTTGTAAAAGCAGTTCAAGAATTTGAGGGAGTGACCCGTAAGTCTTCTATTGATACTGTAACATCTCTTTTGACTGAATCTTATAATGTTTCAGGGGATGTTGTAATTGACATTGGTGATGATGCTTCAGCTATTGATATTGGAAATAATCAGGTAGTTTTAATAGCTGCAGATGGCATATGGGGTCAAATAATGAATGTTAACCCATATTGGGCGGGTTATTGTTCTGTTCTTGTTAATGTAAATGATATTGCAGCTATGGGTGGAAAACCCTTGGCTATGGTTAATATAATGTCAGTAAAACATGATGAAATTTATGAAAATTTACTGGCAGGTATTAAAGACGGCTGTTTGAAGTTTGGTGTGCCTATGGTTGGAGGTCATCTACATCCTGATGGTGAAGTTGATTCTTTGGGAGTAGCTATTGTAGGAATTGCAAAGAAAGATAAATTAATCACTAGCTTTGGAGCAGAAGTAGGTGATAAAATCATCGTTGCTATTGATTTAGACGGCAAACCTCATGAAATGTTTGAACTAAATTGGGACACTACTTATGATAAGGATAAACAACTGGTTCAGGACCAAATTACAGCGGTTCAGTATTTGGCTGAAAGAGATTATATTAAATCTGGAAAGGATATTAGTAATCCGGGTATTTTAGGAACTTTGGAAATGTTGCTTGAAACATCTGATAAAGGAGCAATTGTCAATTTGGAGGATATTCCGAAAAATGAAAATATCAGTTGGGAAAATTGGTTAAAATCATATCCTGGTTCTGGTTTTATATTTACAGCAAATGAGGAAAACTGTGAATTTATTAAAAAGTATTTGAAGGATTATTCTATTGAAGCAAATGTTGTCGGTGAAGTTACTGGGGAGTGTTCTTTATATTTGGTTAATGGCGATGGTGAAAAACTGGAAGTTTTCAATCAAAAAACCAATCCGGTTTTTAAATCTAAAAAGGAATAATTATTTTTATAAGCTTTAAAATTTATATATTAATTAAAATTCTTTGTGGGAGATTATATGTTAATAAAAATTAATGGAGAAGAAATGAATGTAGCAGAAGGTTCTACAATTCAAGATGTTATCGATGAATCTAATGCTCCATACACTCCCGGCAGTATTATCTGTTTAATTAAGGGTAAAAAAGAACTTGAAAAGAATGTCAGTAAATTTAAAATTAAAACAACACAGGGATCAGTTATTTTGGAACTTCTTGATACTAAAGAAGCACAACCTTTAGTTGATGTTTGGAAAAAACAGTATAAGGATTTTGAAAACTTGTCTATTAGGTGGTCAACTTCAAATGAAGTGGCTATTGGTCCTGTTGTTACTGATTTGGAACCTACTTCTGAAGAGTATAAATATTATGAAGGGGATGTTGTTTTAAGTTTATCCAGTTTTAGTAATGAGTCTACACATTTAATTCTTATTAAAGAAAACACTACTAATGTTTACAGTGTTCCTCCATTTAATAAAGGAATATTTGCACGAGTCATTGGTGGTAAAAAAACTTTAAACTTACTGACAGATGATGATGAAGTGAAAGCTATTGAACCTATTATTGAGAGAAGCACAACTACAGATTCTTCTGCAGTATCTGATTTGGACACTGTTTTGGAAGAAGGCAATGAGTTATTTACTTATGTTTCACTGGAAGTTGACAATGATTCTCCGGTTTCTGTTGAGCATATGTTTTCAGTTATTAAAGACGGCAGAATTAAAGTTGATTTTGAATCAGAGTCATTTTTAGGATTTTATGAATTGAAAGGAATAAATAAACCTAAAGAAAATGTTGTTTCCAGAACAAGAGGAACTGTGACTGTGAGAAACAGTGGTGTGGGTGTTGGAAAATTATATATTTACAGAGAAAATAGGGTTTTAAGTCCAAATCACACCAATGTAGGTAAAATCATAAAAGGAATGGAAATTGTTGATATAGCTAAAAAAGGAGATTTTATAACTATTAAATCTAATCAGGACAGATTAATGTTGCTTGGCCATAATCAAAATGAAATTGATGAAAAATTAGCTAGTTTAAACATTGAACATATTAAAGAGGGAGTAACTGGCGAGGATGCTTTAATTGTAGAGCAGACTCCAAAATATACTATTGATATTTTAAATGAGGGAAAAGTGACAACTAAATCCATCCATAAAGATGATTTATGTGAAATTAACTTTACTGATAATGCTCCAAGAACGGTCAAATACTTTAAATTAGTATCCGGTCTTTTGGAAGAGCCGATTGGTAAAATTAAAGTTCATTTTTCAGTACCTGGAATGCACATATTAATATTTGAAGGTGATTCAAATACTTCAAAAGGTCTTGTTCCGGAAAATACTCCTGAAAATATTGTAAAAGCATGTGAAATCGGTATAACTAATATGGCTGCAAAGAATGTTGGTTTAATCGGAGTAAGATTTGAAGATAATAAAGAATTCGGACCGACTGCAGAATCATTTAATTCAACAAACATTTTAGGTAAAGTTGTCTCTGATTATTCCAAACTTGAAAAATTTAAAGATGGAGAGATAGTTTATGTTAAGGAATCTAACGATTAGTCCGGAATTGGATAAGGAAGATTGGGACCCTGATGTAATTACCCGTATGATTATAATTGCTCCTGGAGCTCATGTTAGTGAAAGTGAAATTGTTAATGAGTTGCATATGCTTGATTTGCCCCTTACAATAAAAAATACCTGTTATGGTTCTATGGTAAGTGGAAAAACAAAGGATGTTTTTGAAGCGATTCGCGAAATAAGAAAATTGGATCCTAATCACATTTTCACAAAAGAAAGAGGTTTTGCTCCTGGAGATCCTAGAAGATGCAGAGGCCACAGATTTGGACCAAGAGAAGGTTTCCACCAAATGGAAGATGAATACAGATTACTTGGTGATGTGGCAGATGCTTTGGAAAATCCTCGTGATGTGGAAGTTGAAGTTGAAAAACCGATTGATGTTGATGAATTTAAAAAAATTATGAATGAATGTTTAGAAAATAATAATGATAGGTGAAAACATGGTGAAAGTAGCTATTTATCCTCCAAATTCATTAATCTTAGCAGATTTAATTGAAAGGAAAGGTCACACTCCTTTAGTTCTTCAAAAACAAATAAGACAAAAAATTAAAGATCCGGAAATTGATTCTCCTCCAATGAATATTACTGAAGAAGACCCGATTAAAGGTCTTAAATACGCAGCTATTGAAGTTCCTTCAGGTGTTCGTGGAAGAATGTCTATTATAGGTCCTTTGATAGATGAAGCTGAAGCAGCTATTTTAGTTGATGGTGCTCCATTTGGTTTTGGTTGTGTAGGTTGTGCTAGAACAAATGAATTGTCAATATTCCTGCTTAGGCAAAGGAATATTCCTATACTTGAAATTACATATCCAAAAAATAGGGATGGAACATTTTTAATGGTAAATCAAATTAATGAGTTTTTAGACTCTCTTAAGGAGGAATAATAATGGTTAAAATTGCTTTAGTTTCATGTGGAACTGAATATAGTGGAATTCAAAAAGAAATTGAAAAAGCAGCTAATACTTTTGGTGCAGAAATTATTCTTCCGGAAATTGATTTGGATTATATTGATGAATCTTATGCCAAATTTGGATTTTCTGCTCAAAGTTCAAGTTTAAAATTAATGATTGCAAGAGCAATGGCAATTGTTGAAGGAAGATGCAAACCTGATGCAGTATTTATTGCTTCCTGTTTCAGATGTGCAGAAGGAGCTCTTGTAAGAAATGCAGTACGTAAATTCCTGCAGGATAATACTCGTATTCCTGTAGTTACATATTCATTTACAGAAAGAACAAAAGCAGATGAATTGTTTATTCGTATGGAAGCACTAGCTACTACTGTAACACGTAGAAGTATTCTTGCCCGTGAAAAACAGGAAGGCCTTACTTTAGGTATTGATTCAGGTTCAACAACTACAAAAGTTGTAGCTATGGAAAATAATAAGGTTATTGGTACTGGCTGGACAGAAACAAAAGATATTATGGGTTCTGTTTACAAAGGTGTTGAAGAAGCTTTTGCGGATACTGAATATACCATTGATGATGTTGATGGAATTGGTACTACTGGTTATGGTCGTATAAATATTGGTAAACAGTTAAATGCAGAATTAATCCAAGAAGAATTATCTGTTAATGCAAAAGGTGCAGTATATTTGGCAGACCATCAAAAAGGAGAAGCAACTGTATTGGATATTGGTGGTATGGACAATAAGGTAATTACTGTTAATGATGGTATTCCTGACAACTTTACTATGGGAGGAATTTGTGCTGGTGCATCTGGAAGATTTTTAGATTTGGCTTCCCGCCGTTTAGATGTTTCTATTGAAGAGTTAGGTCCTCTTGCTTTACAAGGGGATTATAGAAATGCATTACTTAACAGTTATTGTATTGTTTTCGGTATTCAGGATTTAGTTACTACTCTTGCAGCTGGAGGTTCTAAAGCTGATGCAGCTGCTGCAACTTGTCATTCTGTAGCTGAACAAGTTTATGAACAGCAACTTCAGGAAATTGATTTAAGAGAACCTCTTATACAGGTAGGTGGAACTTCATTAATTTCTGGGCTTGTTGAAGCAGTTAGTGAAATGTTAGGTGGTATTGATGTTATTGTACCTCCGTATTCTCAACACATTGGTGCAGTAGGTGCTGCTCTTTTAGTATCTGGAATGGGTCACAGGCAAGATAATAAATAGTCAAGAGTTGATTTGATGTTAGTAGAATGCTATGATGAAAAAGGCGCAGAAGTCTATGAAATGATTATTAAACAGATTTTTCAGGATTTGGTTCTTGGTCCTGCTGTTGAAGATTTAAAAGCTTTTGCTAACCCTGATGAAGCAGTTTTTATTTTAGCTATTAAAATGAAAAAGACTTCTGGAGTTATTAAATTTGGTGATGTGGCTAACTTCACTTATGATAAAAATAATAATGTTACTAAGATATTTATTGAAAATGAGAATTATCTTCCAAATATTTTAAAGTTATTGTGGAGAAGATATTCCAGAGATGAACTTTATCAGCCAACCAGATACAATATTGATCTTGACGGAAATCAGATGGAATTGGAAGATTTGGTTGTTGATGATCCTCATTCAAATCTTCAAAGAAGAATTTATGATGCAATCTTTAGAATTTTGCCTGAAGGATTTAAAATAATTAAAGATGTTTCTGTTGGAGATATTGTGGCAGTAATAGCTACTGATGAATTAATTAAAGATGATTGGATTGACAAAGCTAATGACTATATTGCAGAGTTGAATAGAGGTTTGTAGATAACTTTATAATATAGTTCGATTATATACAAACATAATTACAAGTAGGGGAGTGATGTTATATGAATGAACATAACGGTTCCAGGTTTGCACACATAACTAAAGCACATCCATGTTTCAATGAAAAAATGCATGATAAGGTAGGTAGAGCTCATGTGCCTGTAGCACCAAAATGTAATATTTACTGTAATTTCTGTACTAGGAATATAAATGATGAGGAAAATAGACCTGGAGTTACTAGCTGTATAATGAAACCAGATGATGCTATCAGCCATGTTGATGATGTAACTGCAGAAGGACCAATTTCTGTAGTTGGTGTAGCCGGACCTGGAGACTCATTAGCGAATGAGGAAACTTTTGAGTTTTTTGAAAAGCTAGGTAAAACTCATCCTGATTTAATAAAATGTATGAGTACTAACGGTCTTTTACTTCCTAAATATGCAGACAGATTGGCTGAACTTGGAGTAAATTCTGTTACTGTGACAATTAATGCAGTTGATCCTGATATAGCAATGGATATTTACTCATTTATTAAATATGAAGGGAAAGTTTACAAAGGATACGAAGCTGCTGAAATATTAATTAAAAATCAGTTGGATGGTGTTGAAAAAGCAGCTAAAAATGGTATGGTTGTTAAAGTTAATTCTGTTTTAATTCCAGGATTAAATGATGAACATATTGTTGAAATAGCTAAGGAAGTTAAAAAACGCGGAGCTTCTTTAATGAATGTTTTACCACTTATTCCATTAAATAAAATGAAAATTTATGAACGTCCTGGATGTTCCATGATGGAAAAGGTTCGTGAAGAAGTTGAAGAAATTATTCCTGTATTTAGAGCATGTACCCAATGTAGGGCAGATGCTTATGGTATTCCAGGTAAAAAAAGCGAAGACCATCATTTAGGAATGACTCCTCAGAGTCATTACTAATTTTTCTTTTTTTAATTAATTTTTTTTCATTTTTTTTTATTATTGCATCCATTCATTTTTTCAGCAATTAATAGTATAAAATAATAAATATTTAAAGAAATAAAACTTATTGTATAGCTTAGATTTTTTACTTAATTTAAGAATTTAAGATATGTTTAATAGATATTTTGGTGTTAAAATATGGATAAGAAAATTGGAATTATTGCTTGTATAATCGTCATAATAGCTTTAATTGTTGGTGTGGCGGCATATTCTGGCGTATTTGATGGGGAAAGTAAAGTAGTTAACGATGATAAGACATTAGTTGTTGGATTTGATGCAGAATTTCCTCCATATGGTTACAAAGATGACAATGGGGAGTATGTAGGTTTTGATTTAGATGTAGCACAGGAAGTTTGTGACAGAAACAATTGGACTTTAGTTAAACAACCTATTGACTGGGATGCTAAAGACAGTGAATTAAATTCCGGAAGTATTGATTGTATCTGGAATGGATTTACTATGAATGGCAGAGAAGACCAATACACCTGGTCTGATCCTTACTTTGATAACAAACAGGTTATTGTTGTTAAAAACGGTTCAGGTATTGATTCTTTAAGTGACTTAAAAGGTAAAAATGTAGAAACTCAAAAAGATTCCTCTGCATTAGCTGCACTTCAAGGTGATCAAAAAGCATTAGCAGATACATTTGGAAACTTAGTTGAAGTAGCTGATTATAATACTGCATTTATGGACTTAGAATCTGGAGCATGTGATGCTATTGCAGTTGATATTGGTGTTGCACATTATCAAATAAATTCAAAAGATAATGGTGGCGATTTTGTAATATTAAATGACAATATATCATCAGAACAATATGCTATTGGATTTAAAAATGGTAACACTGAATTAAGAGACCAAGTACAATCCACTTTAGATGAAATGTTTAAAGACGGTACTATTGATAAAATTGCTGACAAATACAGTGATTATGATATTAAAGATTCTCTTATAAGGAAATAAATTAGGCGAATAATATATGTTATTAAGTACTGTAATAACAGAATTATGTGGAGGTATGATTACCTCCATAGAAATTTTTTTACTCACTTTATTATTTTCACTTCCTCTAGGTCTTGTAGTAGCTTGGGGAAGAATGAGTAAGTTCAAACCGTTAAGATGGTTAATGAAAGTGTATATCTCAATTATGAGAGGTACACCATTAATGTTACAATTAATTGTAGTGTTCTTTGCACCGTATTATGTTTTTGGTGCTTCATTATCTCCTGATTATAGGATGATATCTGTAATCATTGCTTTTTCAATTAATTATTCTGCGTACTTTGCTGAAATTTACAGAGGGGGAATTGAAGCTATTCCTAAAGGACAGTATGAAGCTGCACAGGTATTAGGTTATAACAAATTAGAAACATTTTTTATAATTATTTTGCCTCAGGTCATTAAAATAGTCCTTCCTTCAATAACAAACGAAGTAATTACTCTTGTAAAAGATACATCTTTGTCCTTTGTAATAGCTATTCCAGAAATGTTCACAGTAGCTAAGCAAATTGCTGCTGCAGAAGCTTCAATTATGGCATTACTTATAGCGGGTGTATTTTATTACATATTCAATGTAATTGTTGCATTTGTAATGGAATACATTGAAGAAAAATTGGATTATTATGATTAGGGGGAAATATCATGAGTTTATTAGAAATTAAAAATCTTAAAAAAAGTTTCGATAAAAATGAAGTATTGAAGGATATTTCTCTTAAAGTGGATAAAGGTGAAGTTTTATGTATAATTGGACCGTCTGGTTCAGGTAAATCTACATTACTCAGATGCATAACTGGTTTAGAAACCAAAGATAGTGGAATCATTGATTTTGACGGAACATTTGGATTGGTTTTCCAGGATTTCAATTTATTCCCTCATCATTCAGTTATGAAAAACATTACTAATGCACCTATTAAAGTTCAAAAAAGAAATAAAGATGATGTTTACAGGGATGCCAGAAATTTACTTAAAAAGTTAGATTTAACTGATAAGGAAGATTCTTATCCATGTGAATTATCTGGTGGTCAACAGCAAAGGGTTTCTATTGCAAGAGCTTTAGCAATGAATCCTAATATTTTATTCTTTGATGAACCAACATCTGCCCTTGATCCGGAGCTAACTGGTGAAATTTTAAGGGTAATAAAGGATTTAGCAACTGAAAAGATGACTATGGTTATTGTTACACATGAGATGAGCTTTGCTAAAAAGGTTGCAGATACAATTATATTTATGGATGACGGTTTTATAGTTGAAAATGGAAGTCCTGAAGAAGTATTTGCTTCTGATAATCCAAGAATGAAAGAATTCTTAGGAAAATTCTATGATTAATTGATATACAAGATTTTATCTTGTATCTTTTTTTTTAATTTTTATAAAATTTAGGATTAATTAAATTAATTCACTAATATTTTTTGGTATTTTTTTATTTTTCTTCAATAAAATCTTAAAATATATATAATATTTCAAATATAAAATATAAGTAGATGTATTTTTACATCTCTAATCAATTTCCAATATAATGGATATTTCATTAGGAAGAAAAGCATAATTTTAAAATTAAAAAACTATTAATTATATTTTTAATTAATGGATTTAAATTAGAAACTAACGGGGAATTATGCTTTTCCTTTTTTTAAAGATTTATTATTTCTAATTAACAGAAGGTATTATTTATGAAAACACTTGAATGGGAAGATAATAAATTAAAGCTTATTGATCAAACAAAACTTCCAGATGAATTGACTTATGTTTATTGTAATGATTATAAGGAAGTTATTGTAGCTATTAAGGATATGATTGTTAGGGGAGCTCCAGCTATTGGAGTTGCAGCAGCTTTTGGAATGGCATTGGCTGATTTGCATGGTGAAGATTTAGATAAGGCTGCAGATGAAATTAAAGCAGCAAGACCAACAGCTATCAATTTATTTTGGGCAGTTGACAGGGTTTTAAATAGTGATGACCCATTGGAAGAAGCTTTAACCATGTATAAAGAAGATATTGATACTAATTTAGCTATTGGGAGATATGGTGCCGAAATAATTGAAGATGGAGATACTGTTTTAACACATTGTAATGCTGGAGCACTGGCCTGTGTTGATTATGGTACTGCTTTAGGTGTTATTCGTTCTGCATTCCATCAGGGAAAAAATATTAATGTAATATGTGATGAAACACGTCCAAGAGGTCAGGGAGCCAGATTAAGTGTTTGGGAAATGCAGCAGGAAAACATTCCAGTCAAATTAATTCCTGATGTGGCTTCAGGTTATTTGATGTCTCAATACAAAATTAATAAAGTTGTAATTGGTGCAGATAGGATAGCTAAAGGTGGTGTTGTAAATAAAATAGGCTCTTTAATGGTTGCTTTAGCAGCTAAACATTTCCATGTTCCATTTTATGTAGCTGCTCCATTATCTACTTTTGACATGGATGCTTCTGTATTTGACACTGAAATTGAAGAAAGAGATGGCGATGAGGTAAGATATTATGGAGGATGTAGGATTTGTCCTAAGGGAACTGAAGTTATTAATCCTGCATTTGATATTGTGCCGAAGGAGCTTATTACTGGTATTATAACTGAAAATGGAATTATTGATCCAATTTAGGTGATTGATATTAATGAAAAATTTTCACAAAAGCATGTTATTTTGTTCAGCATACTTTTAGCATTGGCTTTTGTTGTAATTTTTGGATTTGGGGCAGTAACAATTGGTTTAATATTTATACTGCCTCCGGAAATACTTAGTTTGCCCGCAATGGATTATGTTTTATCTTCAATTAATAATCTTTTTGCTTTTGTTATTTTAATGGTTATAGCTAAAAAAATAGGGTTATTTGAGGACATTCCATGGAATGTTAGGGGGATTTCTAAAGGATTGCTTTTGGGAATTCCGGTTTTATTGTTCTGTTTAGTTCAGCTATCTGGAATTTTAGAGGCAACCTATGATTACAGTATTGCAGTTAATGTATTTGGTGTGGTTGCTGCTTTAATTTACTGTGCGGCAATAGCTTTGTGGGAAGAATTTCTTTGCCGTGGAGTTATTCTTACAAATATGCTTAAAAAATGGGGTAACTCTAAAGGAGGTATTGTTAAGGCAGTGATATTATCTGCATTCATATTTGGATGTGCTCATATTATCACAGGTTTTGGTGGGGACTGGACCAATACAGCTATTCAAATAGTTTATGCATCATTTATGGGATTATTATTTGGAGTTATTTATATCAAAACAGAAAGTTTGGCTTCAACCATTGTCCTTCATTTCATATTGAATTTAACTGCCTATACAATGCCTTATGTGATGCCAAATTTCCAGGCTATGAATCCGGTAACATTTATATTGTCAATATTTGGATTTGTTTGTCTTTGGGTTATTGAAACTTATGTTTTGATTGATGATATAACTAAGAAATTACTTTAGCGTCAATTGCAACATGCCACATTCCGGGACTGCTGGATTTAACTTTGCGGGTATTTAAAATCTCGACTTTTTTATTTTCTTTTTTTGCAGCTTTTTGCAGGCGTTCTATTCCCTGTCCGTAGGAATCAGAAAATTCATAATAATTTATAATTCCATTATTTGCTGTTAATGTCATGGCCAAATCCAGAAACTCATAAGCAAGTCCTGGAAGATTCATTATAATCCGGTCATATTTTTTATTTAGATTTTTACTAACTTCATTAATGTCGCCGCAGATAGCTTCAATATTATGTAGTTTGTTTAAGCGGATATTTTCATTTAAGTATTTTATTGCATTTTTATTAATGTCAACAGCAGTAATGTTTACATTATTGTTTTTAGCTATTACTACAGGAAAAGGGCCGATTCCACAGAACATATCCAGAATATTTTCATTTTCCTTCACACTGTCACTTACTCTTTTTCGTTCAGTAGCTAGTCTTGGTGAGAAATAAACTTCTTCAACATTTAGCTTTAAGCGTGTTCCATGTTCTTTATGGATGGTTACAGGATTGTTTTCACCTGCAATAAGTTCCAAATCCCTAATTCTTATTGTTCCGTGTATTGCGCTTTTTTTCATGTAAACTGATTTTCTTTTGGTAAATTCAAGGGTAGCTTTTCCGATTTTTGATTTTTTTTCTTCCAAATTCTCTGGAATTTCTACAATTACAATGTCTCCGATTATATCGAAGGATGTTTTTAAATCTTCAATTTCTTTAGAAGTTAAATCATCTTTAAGCAGTTCACTTATGTTTTTAGGATATCTTTTCATGGCTTCTAATTCGACATCAACAATTTCATAATTGCACTTAAAATCAGCATCAGTATTTATTGGTATGAAACCGTATTCATCTTCTGTTTTTATTTTGTAATCCATATTCATTAACTGTTTTTCCATCAGCTTTTTTCTTGTGTTATTTAATTCTTTTAATGGAACTTTAACTGATTTCATACTAAATACCTCTAATACTAATTTTTGTTTTAGTTTTATTATAATATTTTCTAAAAAAACACTTTTATACTATGTTTTTAAAATCTTATATTATGTTTTATTTAGTTGGATTAGGATTATTTGATGCAGGCGATATCAGTCTTAAAGGTTTAGAATGTTTAAAAAGTGTCGATAAAATTTATGCGGAATTTTTCACTTCCAGATTATTTGGTTCTAGCTTTGATGAGATTGAATCCCAGATAAGTAAAAAAATTGAAGTTTTAGTTAGAAATGAAGTTGAAGAAGAAAGTAAATTTTTAGATGAAGCTATTGATTTGGATGTAGCTTTAATTACTGGTGGGGATCCTTTAATAGCTACTACCCACAGTGATTTTTTAGTTCAATGTTCTAAAAAAGGCATTGATTACGAAGTGATTCACGGATCATCTATTTTATCTTCTGCACCGGCTATTTCCGGACTTCAAGGCTATAAGTTCGGTAAGGTTACAACCATTCCTTTCCCTGATTATAATTTCTATCCAAAATCTCCATATACAGCTATTGAAGAGAACTTGGCTATGGAGTTACATACTTTAGTTTTACTTGATATTCAAGCTCATAAAGACCGTTACATGACTGTTAATCAGGGTTTGGAATATCTGATGAATATTAAAAATACTTTAGATTATGATGGGGCAGTTACTGAAGATACTCTTGCTGTTGGTATTGCAAGGGTAGGCTCTAAAGATGTTGTTGTAAAAGCTGGTAAAATTAGTCAGTTGATTGATTATGATTTTGGAGGACCTCTTCACTGTATTGTAATTCCTTCCAAACTTCATATCGTTGAAGCAGAATATCTGGTTGAGATAGCTGGAGCTGACAGTGAAATTCTTGATGAAATTTAAATTAAAATAAGGGGAGAGAAGTAGAACGTGTTTTTTGGATTTTCTACTTCTTAAATTCAATGAAACATATCCTAATATATTTTTGGAGATTATAAAATGGTTGACTGATGTTCATTGTCTGACATGAATTTTACTTCATATCGTATTATACTTTATTTTCATCACATATAAATGTTTTTATTTGTTTTTTTAGGAAAGTGATGTAATTTTTGTTTTTTGTTTAGTGAATTTATGTGAAAAAACACTTACTAATTTATGTATAATAAGTTACAGTACTATTATACATGACAAAAAACAAACGTGTAACCATTACTATCAATAATGATTTGGACTTGCATTTTCGTAAACTGGCTTCTTCCAAGATGCTTTTTGAAACGGGGTGGTATTCTAAAGCTGTTGAAGAAGCAATGGAGCTGTGGATTGAAAATGAAAGTCTTTAAATTTTTATTTTTTTATTTTTTTTTGATCCATTTGGCTGTGGCTAAAATATATGGTAGTAAGTTAAATGATTTGCAAATTGGAAACAAAATTGTAACTGCTTAAATGGATTTTAATTAATTTCTTACTTTTTTGGATAAACTATTTAAATTAATAAGTTGTATTTATTATTAATAGGTGTTCAAAATGGAAAATGATGATTATAGAACTGTCAGAGTCTATACTAAAAAGTACACTAGCAAAGATAAAGACGGTAATGCTATTGAAAAGGAATCAAAACAAAAACAGGTTAGTCTCAAAAAAGAAGACCCTTTTGAAGATAATGATCTTGTTCGTGTTCTTTCAAGTGAAGAATATGAGGAATTGGTTGGCAATCAGTTTTCTCAGGATAAATTAAACGAGTATGAAGAAATTATTAATAAAAAAGACAATCAGATTGCCGATTTAAATAATCAGATAAATATACTTAAAAATTCATTTTTTGATAATGTGGACGATTTAAAAGAACAGATTAATGATAAGGATGAACTGATTAAAGCTAAGGATGAAATTCAGGAACTTAATAAAAAACTTAATAAAGTAGATGAAGAAAGAGTAGCTATTTTTAAAGAGCTTGATTATAAAAATAAGATGATTTTAGTTTACAATGTGGAATTAAACAAGTCTATTCTTAATGCAATTAATGTTGTCATTGATGAAGCAAGAGACAATATTAATAAGAGAAATGCTCAGTTAGTTGAAGATTTAGAAAAATCCATATCTAAAGCTAAACATGATGTAAATGAGAAGAATAAAGCTATAGCATTTGAGATAAATAGTACTATTGATGACATGAATGAACAAATTCGTGAGACAAGCATGATTAAAATGCTATTAAATAAAAACAAGATTAATTTAAAAGTACCTACTGAGGATTTGCTTAAACCTTTTGAGTTTGATTTCAGTGTCGAACAGTTTTTGTCAGGTCAGGCATTAGAACTTGATGCATCTGAAATTTTAAAGGAAGTAATGCCTAAACTTCCTGAACCATTTTCCAAATATATTGACACATTAGATGATGATGAAGATGAAACAGCACCTATTGATGTTAAACACAAAAAGGGAGATTAGATTATGGAATTTAGAAACGTCAATACTTCTAATTTAACATTCAAATATCCTGTAACCTGGGAAAAAGAAAAAGCAGACACTTATAATAATCCTGATTGTGTAGCTACATTGTCTAAAGGGGAAGAAAATTTACTTAATGTTGTAATGTTTCCAACAAGAACAAATATTGAAGATTATAAGTTATTTATGGAGGATGCTATCAGTGATGATGGTGGTGTTATTTTAGAATCCGATTTTGTTGAAATCGCCGGAAAACATGCTATTAAAACACATGCAAATATGGATACTCCAGATATCAACTTTGACATTCACAATTATGTGTTTATAGAAAATGGAAATATTTATATCTTTGAATTGAGAACTGTTGAAGCTTCTTTGGAACCAGTTACAGAATTTAAAGATATGATTAATACTTTAGTATTAAAATAATTGACTGTATTCTAAAAGATAATCTTTATGTTGTTTATCTAATATTTTTAAAGCAGAAACATTTTGAGGACTGGTAAGTGACCTTTCTTCAACTAAGTTTCTCAATGAACTGTTTTTCATATGAGTTTGGATTTCTTTAATTACAAAATTAAGAGCTTCAATATTTTTTTCTTCAAGTTCTTCTCTTGTTATGTTTTCATAAATGGGGTAAGTTTCCAGGTCATATGTTTTAGTTGGAGTTAACAGAACATTTAAATAACTATAATAATTGCTTGAATCCGCTAAAAATCCATCAACACCCATGTAAGCTAAAAGAGGCATAAATGATGGTTCAGCAAATGAAAATATTAAATAGCTGGTCGGGTGCATATTTTTTCTTAAATTAACAATCATATTGCTTAGATCTTTCGGATGTAATAATAATTCATCACTGTTAGCTATTATAAATCCGTTATAACCTATTTCTTCTAACTGTTTTAGGCAGTCAATTCTTAAATCAATATATTTTGAACCTTGAATTGCAGCTACGTTGCATTTATCTACATTTTCTTTAGCTAGTCTTAAGGTTTCTTTAACATTAAATTGAGCGATTTCACGATCAATATTATATGCAGATCCTTCAGAAGGTGCTATTTTAATGTCATTTTTAAAAAATAATTTAGGGGTGGCTGCATCATTTATTTTTCCAACTCTTCCAGGTCCATCATGTGATTTTATTTCAAATTTTTCAATCAATTTAAACATTCCATTTATTTTCTTAACATTATATTGGTTTTACTTTCTATTTTAAGGTTATCCAAAATATAATTAATAGTGTAATCTTTTAGATTACACCTTTGAAAAATTTAGTAACCTTTATATATGGTTTTTTAACAGAATATTAGTATGGATTTGAGGAATATATTCCGATGATTATCCGAGGTGTGTTTTCAATGTCTATTATTGATAATCTAAAATCTTTATTTAAAAGAGATAAAGATAATGAAGAAAAAGGTATGGATGATTTAAAATCTGAAGATACCAAAGTTACATCTTCCAATAATCTTGATAAAAGTGTTGTTTCAGGAACTAAAACTACTGAACCTATGGTTAAGATTAAAATTAGTTCAGATGACACTGAGGATATGACTTTTAAAAAAGACGTTAAGACTTCTGAAACTAGTGATGTTGAAGAAAACGAAGAAATTGATCCGGAAATTGATGATGCAGAGGAAAAAACTGAAGTTCTTGACGAACTAGATATTTTAACTGATGATTCAAATGAGGATGATGAAGTTTCTGAAGATGAAAATAACACCACTGAAACTGAAGACGAGTCAATTGATGAGTCTGAAGAAGTAGTTAACGACGAAAAAGTTGAAAACGAAGTTTCAAAAGATAATGATAAAAAGAGAGATAATATGACTTTATTGACTGATAAAGAATTATTAACCGATGCAAATCGTGATAAAGAATTTACAGCAGAATTCATTGATGCTGGAATCGAAACAGTTAAACATTGTTTCCAATGTGGTACCTGTGGTGGAAGTTGTCCTTCTGGAAGAAGAACTCCTTATAAAGTAAGACAAATAGTAAGGAAATGTTTACTTGGTTTAAAAGAAGAAGTAATTTCCGATGATGCTTTATGGATGTGTACTACTTGTTACACCTGTCAAGAAAGATGTCCTAGAAGTGTTAAAATCGTTGAAATCATTAAAAAAGCACGTAACGTTGCTGCTCATGCTGGTTACATGGCTCTTGCTCACAAAAAAACTGGTTTATTTGTAATTAAAACCGGTCACGGAGTACCTATTAATGATGCAACTAAAGCTTTAAGATCCAAAATCGGTCTTTCAGAATTACCTGCAACCACTCATTCATTCCCAGAAGCTTTAGAAGAAGTACAAAAAATATGTGAAATCACTGCTTTTGATGAATTAATTGGTTATGATAAAGCAACCGGAGATTTAAAAGAATAATTTAATTGAGGAGAGTATTAATATGGAAATTGCATACTTCTTAGGTTGTATTATGAACAACCGTTACCCTGGTATTGAAAAAGCAACCAGACAATTATTTGACGCATTAGATATTGAATTAAAAGACATGGAAGGAGCATCTTGTTGTCCTGCTCCTGGTGTATTTGGTTCTTTTGATGAAAAAACATGGGCTTCCATTGCAGCTCGTAACTTATCCATTGCAGAAGATATGGGAATGGATATTATGACTGAATGTAATGGTTGTTTCGGTTCTTTAACTGAATGTAATCACATGTTAAAAGAAAGTGAAGACAAAAAAGCAGAAATTAATGAAGTTTTATCTGAAGTTGGTAAAGAATTTAAAGGAACTACTGAAGTAAAACACTTTGCACAAATCTTAAGAGACGATGTAGGATACGAAAAATTAGCATCCCTCATTGAAAAACCTTTAGACTTAAATGTTGCTGTTCACTACGGATGCCACTTCTTAAAACCAACTGCTGAAATCGGTATTGAAGAACAAGCAGAAGACCCATCTATCTTAGATGATTTAGTAGAAATCACTGGTGCTAAATCTGTACCTTACGAAGACAAAATGATGTGCTGTGGTGCAGGTGGAGGATTAAGATCCAGAGATTTAGATGTAACTTTAAGTTACACTAAAGAAAAACTCGAACACATGACTGAAGCTGGTGTAGATGCTATCGTTAACGTATGTCCGTTCTGTCACTTACAATTTGACCAAGGTCAAACTGAAGTAAATGATAAATACGGAACCGACTACGCATTACCTGTTTTCCACTTAGCTCAATTATATGGATTAGCTATGGGATTAACAGCTGATGATTTAACTTTAGATGCACAAGCTATTGATGCAGCTCCTGCTTTAGCTAAAGCATTAGGTGAAAACGCTAAATAATTGTAAGGATTAATTTCCTTTCAATTTTTTCATTTTTTTAGACACTGAAAACACACTTTGGTTTTAATCATTGAATGAAATTATTTTTTCATTCATTTTTTACAGATTTTTTTTTAATTTTATTATTTTTTTATCCTGCATATTTGCGATTTTAAATTTTAGTTTTATATTTTACGAATAGTTCGTAATTAACTTTATATATTATTAGTATAAAAGATATGATTGTTAAAATTCAATGATTTAAATTAAGTATATTTAAGGTGATAATATGTTTGTAGCAACATTAGATGGTATATTTAAATATCCAGATATTCCTGAAGAGTACGAACCATACGTACAATTCAAAGCAACTATTGAAAAAAGAGAAGTAAAAGATGGTGATGATTTAGCTATATTAAGTATTTCCGGTACTGATAGCCACCATGTATTATTTTTAGATTCTTATAATAACATTAGAGAAATTGAAAAAGAATTAAAAGATGCTGATGCTAAAATTAATCACACAACCTTAAAAATCATAGGTGGACATTTATGAGTTTACCTTCTGAGCAAAATTGGTTAATTGTTTTTAATCTTTTAACCGATTTAAATAAAAAAGGTTATGATATTCCTAAAGGAATTAATCCGGAATTAGGTTTAATCAGATCTTCAATAAGCTCATATAAAAAAGACCCATCTCATCCTGATTTAATTAATAGTTTAGCTAAAGCTGAAATGTCTTTAAACAGTATTCAAGAAACACTCTTGGAATTAGCTTCACAAGAAGGTGAAGAATATGTTGACAAATGGTTAGGTTTATTCAAAGATGCAATGCATGGTAAAGAAGTTTTTGAATTTCCTAAATCCCGTTCAACATTCATTGTTAACACTCCTCCGGGATTAACAACAGGGAGAATAACATTGAAAAAAGCATTGGCTGAAGAAAGAGTTCAAGAAATAGCTGAATGGAATGGTCTAATAATTGAATTTGAAGATGATGTTACTGTCGATCTTCATGGAGATAAAGAAGACCTTAAAACAGGTTTGAAAGAAATGGGGTCTTTCTTTTTAGAATAAGTAAGTGATATTATGAAAATTTTAGCAATAAGTGACGTTCACGGAGAAGACAACGAGAATTTATACAAATATCTTAATAATAATGACATTGATATTGTCATTATCACTGGAGATATTACTAATTTCGGCCCATTGGAGTTTGTTGATGAATTTATTGGCAAAATACTTGATTGTGACTGTGAAGTGATGGCTGTTCCAGGTAACTGTGATCCTGCAGGAATATGCAATGCAATTAGAGAATCAGATGCAATCTGTTTACACAATAACATTTTATCTTTTGATAATGTTGTTTTATTCGGATACGGTGGTTCCAATCCTACACCATTTGATACTCCTGGTGAGATTCAAGATAATAAAATCTATGGGGATGTTTATGAATTATTAGCTAATTATGATTTTGTAGCTAATGATGAAGTACCTAAAGTAAAAATATTGGTTACTCATGCTCCTCCTTATAATACTGGTGCCGATTTAACTGAAAGCGGAGATCACGTCGGCAGTCAGGGAATTTTAAAATCTATTCACGAGTTCCAGCCTCAAATTAATATCTGCGGCCATATTCATGAAGCAAAATCCATTAGTAAAATTGGAAATACTACAGATGTAGCTAATCCTGGAATGCTTAAGGATAATGGTGCAGTTTTAATTGATGTTGGTGAAGGTGCGGATTATACAATTGATATAATCTCTTTAGATGAGTAAATATCTTACTTATCTTTTTTATTATTTTTTTTAGTGGCTGAAATCAAATCACAAATTTTATTTAATATTAATTTAAGATATCTATTTATATTTCTAAAATTAAATAATTAGTTTGTGATTATTATGATTATGATTAAGGGTGCTGTTGGTAAAAAGGAGTACAAAGAACCTTTTTCGAAAGGTATAATGGCTCGTTCTTTACACATCACTGATTTGGGACATGATGAAGCTTATGAAATAGCTTCATGTATTGAAAATAAACTTCTTGAAGAAAATATTTCTGAAATTTCTATTGAAGATTTGGCTATCTTTGTAACTAATTATTTGAAAAATTATGTGGACCCTGTTCTTGCAGAGAAATATATCAAGTGGAGAAATGTTAGAAAATCAAAAGAGCCCCTTATTATTTTAATTGGTGGAGCTTCAGGAGTTGGAACTTCATCTATGGCATTTGAATTGGCCAGTCGTTTAGGATTAAAAAACTTAATCAGTACAGATATGATACGTGAGGTTATGCGTAAAATAGTTTCTAAAGAATTAAGTCCTGTTATTCATAAATCTAGTTTTAATGCATATGAGAGTATTAGAACACCGCTTTTAGGTCCTGATCCTGTTGTTGAAGGTTTTATTAGTCATGTGGATGTTGTGAATGTAGGTGTGGAAGCTGTTATTGAAAGAGCATTAAAAGAAGGAATAAGTATCATTATTGAGGGAGTTCATATAGTACCGGGATTCATAAAAGAGGACCTTATCCGTAAAAGCAATGTGATTTTATTTACCTTGATTGTTAGGGATGAAGATACACACAAATCCCGGTTTTATTCAAGATGCAGACAGCCATGGGTTAAACGTTCACTTGATAATTATTTGAGTAATTTTCATTTAATCAGGAAAACCCAGTCTTTTATGATTGATCAGGCAATAAAACATAATTCAAAAATTATTGATAATGTTGATGTTAAATATACTATTGATATAATGGTTAATGACATTATTGAAAAATATGGAGGAAGTTATGATGTTAGACAAGAAAGTAAAGGAAATAATGACAACTGATGTAATTACTACACCTTCTAATGTAGATGTGGTTAATGCATTTGAAGAACTTATGGAACATAAAATAAGTGCAATGCCGGTTGTTGATGATGGTGAACTGGTAGGTATTATCACTGCAACTGATTTGGGTCATAATTTAATATTGGATAAATATGAATTAGGAACTGATGTTAAATCTATTATGATTAAAGATGTTGTAACTGTTTCACCTGAAAATACTATTCAGGAAGCTATTGAAATCATGCAGTCTCACGCTCCTGATTCAAACATATTAAATCAGTTGCCTGTTGTTGAAAATGGCAAATTAGTGGGAATTATTTCCGATGGAGACATAATTAAGTTAATATTATAAAATCCTTTTATAATTTCTATTTTTTTCTTATTTTAATAAATTTTATTGGTTTACTGTAATAAGTTTTTTTTCCAGTATTTTATTTTCTAAGCTATATTTTTAAAAATAACGTGATTTTTTGATTTTGAAGTTTGTTTATTTAAAATATCTTTTATTTGGGGTTATTGAATTTTAAACTTCTGTTTTTATATATGTGGGATTTACATAGGTTCTTGTTGGATAAATTGGATTATATTTTAGTTTCAGTAATAAGTTTTTTTTCCAGAATTGAAATTTTTTACCTAACATTTATATAATATTAATTTCATATATGTATATGGCTAGACTGGAGGGTTAGGGGTCCTCTGTAAGCACACACCCCCTTTGGTGCAGTTGAAGTTCAAAAGGCGGCTTTTTAAGGAATTATGAGCCTAAGAAAAACGACATAGAAACTTCGTCCTACAGGATTGATGGTGATGGGACTTTTACTGGAGGGTAAAAGTTAATTATCTTAAATATGGGAATGTGTCAGGCCCGGAAGGGAGCAGCTCTACCATTAACAGTTGATGCTTGTAGAACCACGGGGTGGAGTTGGGTTTTTTAGATAACTTGTAGTTTTGAGATTAGTCCACTTTTGAACATGCCATTTTTATAAAAAACAATTAACTTTATTAATAAGTTTAAACAGATTATATATTACTTTGTTTTTTTGTGTATTGTCGGGATGGCCCAGCCTGGTACGGCGTCGGACTGCTAATCCGATGATCTTATGATCACACGGGTTCAAATCCCGTTCCCGGCGTTTTTTAATTTATTTATCTATTTCTTGTTTATGGTCATATTCTATTCCTGCTGGACAAGCATGTATTGTTACTGATTTTACTAATGGAACTTTTTTAAGCACATTATTTTGAGCTCTATGAACTATTTTATGTGATTCTTTTAAAGTCATGTTTTCATCAAGTTCAATATGCAGTGAAACAACGGAATAAGACCCCAAATATTCCACTTTAATATTATGTGCTCCCAGTACCTGAGGAGTTTTGGTAGCTGCTTTTTCAATATCTTTAATCAATTCTTTAGAAGGTATTTTTCCCATAATATTATCTATATTTTCTTTTCCAATAGTATATGCAGTTTTTAAAACAAATAATCCAATAATAAGACCTATGACAGGATCAATTATAGAGTATCCACTATTTGATGCAAAAACTCCAACCAATATAGCTACTGATGAGAAAATATCTACTTTCTGATGATTTCCGTCTGCTACAATAGCAGGACTTCTTATTTTTTTTCCAAGTGCAATAATATATCTGCTTATACAAAGATTAACGCCTATTCCAATTAATGCCATAACTGCAGCAAGATAACTTGGGGTTGTTATAAGTTCGGGATGGACTATTTTGTTTATAGCTCCAGTCATGATTTCATAAGCTACCATAGTTAAAAATAATACGATTATAAGTCCGGCAATAGCTTCAGCACGGCCATGTCCCAAAGGATGTTCTTCATCAGCAGGTTTTTGACCTATTCTAAATCCAAGATATGCAATTATGGAAGTTGCAACATCTGATAAAGTATGAGCTCCTTCAGAGATTAATGCATAACTTCCGGATATGATCCCAATTCCAATATTAAAAATAGTAAGGAAAGTATTTGAACCTATTCCAACAATTGCTGCTTTTGTTCCGCCTTTGGTTCTAAATTCATCCATATATTACTCACCTTTTTCTAGAATATCCATAGCTTTAGCTATATTTTCATAGGAGTTTGCATAAGACATTCTTACGTGATTTTTACCATTTTGTCCAAATGCAGCACCAGGAACGGTTATGACTCCCTCTTCAGCTGATTTTTTAACAAATTCTTCAGGATTTTCAATTTTTGGAAATACGTAAAAAGCACCCTGTGCATTTACGGTTTCATGTCCCATTTCATTTAATCTTGATACAATCAGGTCTCTTCTCTTTTTAAATTCATTAACCATTTTGTTAACTGTATCTTGAGGTCCTGTTAATGCTTCATAAGCTCCTCTTTGGGCTGTTGAGTTAGCACATGCTATATTGTATTGATGGATTTTAAGCAGTTCTTCCAAATATTCCTCTTTGGCATTTAAATAACCTATTCTAAGGCCAGTCATTGCATATGTTTTTGAAAATCCGTTGATTGTTATTACATTGTCACTATATGCTGCAGGGGAGTAATGTTTTTTATCATAAATGATTTTTTCATATATTTCATCAGATATGATTAAGAAATCATGATCCATAGATAAATCTGCAATAGCTTTAATATCTTCTTTATCCATCACTGCTCCAGTTGGGTTTGACGGTGAATTTAAGATTACAGCTTTGGTATTTTTGTTTATTTTTTCCTGAACATCTTCTGCCTTTAATTTAAATTCATTTTCCATTTCACAGTTAACTCCAACAACTTTTCCGTCAGCTAACTTTATACATGCTTCATATGAAAGGAAACTTGGATCTGGTAAAATTACCTCATCATTTTTCTCAATAAATGCCTGTGCACACATATATAATGCTTCACTGGCTCCGGCAGTAACTATTATGTTTTCGGGATTTGTGTTTATATTGTTGTCCTTTTTGAATTTTTGAGTAATTGCTTCTCTTAATTCAATATAACCTTTGTTTGGTGTATAATGTGTTTCATTATTTTTTATTGATTGTTCCATAGCTAATTTAATGTTTTCAGGAACATCAAAGTCAGGTTCTCCGATTCCTAAGTTTATAGCATTAGGATTTGTAACTTCAAACATTTTTCTTATCTGGGATAATTCAATTGTACTGGTTCTTTTTGCGGGATTTATCATATTTTTTCCTCACTAAGTATTATTATTTATTATATTATTTTTAATTTAAAAATTTTTTCTAGTTGCATGGCCCACAGTTATAACATGGGGAATCTCCACACCAGGGAGTTTGCTTTTTTGTTTTTAATCTTCTGTTTTCTGTTTTTAAAAAATTAGATTTAATTCCAATATCAATTTTAGACCAAGGTAGTTCATCATTGATATTATAATTTGGCAAGTAACTCTGCCATTCTTTCAATGTTACCTCTTCTGTTAAAGATTTTTCAATAACTGCACCAACTTCCCTATTTCCACAAGATAATATATATTGAATCAACCCTTTTTTCGGACTTTCGAATTTAACATTATATTTCCTTAATTTCTTTTTCAAATATCTTGTTTTTGATTTAATCTCTTTAAAATTATAAACTTCCCATTGTAAGGGTGTTTGAGGTTTTGGGATAACTGGATTGATACTGAATTTTATATAGTTTCTGTTTTTATGCATATTTGCTATTTTTTCAATATAGTTAGCTAACTCTTCTATATCTTCTTTACTTTCATAGGGAATTCCAATTAAAAAGTATAATTTAATATTGAAATCAAGGTCAACTGCATTTTTTATTACAGAAAATATTTTTTCATCTGAAATGCTTTTATTAATTCTTTCACGTAGTGTTGAAATAGACTCCGGAGCAATTGTAATGCTTTTCAAACCACTTTTTTTTAAGGTTTCTAAAGTTTCCCGGCTAAGTGAATCTATACGTAGAGATGGTGTGGCTATTTGAAAACCTTCACTTTCAAGAGCTTTTGTAAGGCCCTCCAAATCATAATAATCTCCAACAGCTGCTCCGATTAATGTTATTTTGTTTAAATTAGTATTTTCTCGTGTTTTAAGTGCTATGTTAACTAATTCTTTTATTGTAGTTTCTCTTAAAGGTCTGTAAAGATAGCTGGACATGCAGAATCTACAACCTCTTGTACATCCTCTTGAAACATTTAGCATAATTGAATCACTGAACACAGTTTTATAATCTTCCTTGTCAGTTTTGGTAATGATTGGCTGTGTTATATGGTATGCATTTTTCATATCATCTATGAGAGCTATTTTTGCATTATTGTTGAATTTAGGAATGTATATTCCATCCATATCTAAAAAATTATCCAAATTTTTATTTTCAAGGTATATGTCTAAAAATTTATTTATAGTAACTTCTCCTTCACCGATTACAAACACATCAATATAGTCAGATAATGGCATTGGGTTTGCAGTTGCACATGGTCCTCCAGCTATTATTAAAGGATCATTTTCACTTCTGTCTTTTCTTTTAAGGGGGATTCCTGATTGTTTAATCATTTTCAAGACATTAAAATAATCTTCTTCAAATTGTAGAGAAAAGCTGATTATATCAAAGTTTTTCATAGGATTATTTGACTCAATAGAATTGGTATGGGGATAAACGATTCGTTCACACCATGTGTCTTGCCTTTCATTAATTAAATTATATAATATATTATAACCTAATGATGACATAGCTGTTTTATAAATATTTGGATATGCAAGCCCAAATCTTAAATCTATATTTTTATGGTTTTTCTGGAAAATATTTTTCTCGTAAATCATGGAATCAACTATGAAATTTTTAGGTTTTTTTGAAAAATTTACTTGTTTTTAGAATATTTAACTTAAATTCATTATTTTCTAATTCTTGAGTTCTATCATGGTATTTTTTATTATAAAAATAAATTTTCAATGTATTTTGTATTTAAAACTTCCTTATAATTAGATTTTAAATATGCTAATTGGTTATATGTAAGATTTATTTTTCATTGTGTGTTTAATTTTTGAATTTGAATTGAAGATAGTTTATCATTTTTTTACCTATTTCAATGTTATTTGTTTTTAATTTAAATTTTATAAAAGTTTTAATCATTTTCTTACTGATTTAGCTAATTTAAATGGGTTTTTTTATCAATAAACTTGTAAAAACATTTATATAATAATAAATCCTAAATACTTAATTACTCATTATGAATACTATATGTTAGTATAATATAATATTTTTATTAAAATTTTCGTAATGAGAACTAAGAGGTGGAAAAATTTCAAAGATAAATAAAGCATTGTTCATTTCAATTATATGTGCATTCTTCCTAATGTTAGGGTCTGTATGTGCAGTGGATTTAAATAATGTTTCTGATATCGAAAATTCAAACTTGATACAAGATGATAATCAATTATCTTATCAAAATTTAGAAGTTTCTAGTAATGGATCTATCTCAGACAATTATTCTTATAATTTTAATGGTGAATATTCCGGCAGCGGAGTAATCAAATCTAATTATGAGAATAATAATGTTATAGGATCACAACAGATTTCAAACAATGTTGTTATTTCTGAACCTCAAAGTTCTGTTTCAAATACTACTTTAAGTGGTAATGATACAACTTTGTATTTTAAAAATGGTACTTCTTATAATGTAAAATTAACTGATATTGATGGTAACGTATTAACTAATCAAACTGTTTCATTTTTAATAAATGGTAAACTTTATAATCGTACTACTGGCAGTAATGGTATTGCATCTATAAATATTAATTTAGGTGCTGGTAAATACACTGTTGTAGCAAGTTATGCAGGTTCTTCAATGTATGGAAGTTCTTCAGTTACAAGTTTAGTTGAAGTATTATCTACAATATCTGCAAATGATGTTGTGAAATTCTATAAAAACGGTACTCAATATTATGCAAAATTTGTTGATGGAAATGGAAACCCTTTAATTAATACAGAAGTTAAATTTAATATTAATGGTGTTTTCTATATTCGTAATACTAATGGTAGTGGTATAGCTAGATTAAACATTGCTTTAGATTCTGGTAAATATATATTGACTGCTATTCATCCTAATGGTGAAATGTTTGCTAATAATATTACTGTTTTGTCTACTATTAATAGTGGTGACATGACTAAATACTTTAAGAATGGTACTCAATATTATGCAACTTTTTATGACGATAGTGGTAATCCATTGATTAATACAACCGTTAGGTTTAATATTAATGGAGTTATTTATGAAAGGATAACAAATGATAAAGGTACTGCAATGTTAACTATTGCACTTTATCCGGGTAGTTATATATTGACTGCTATTCATCCTAATGGTGAATCTAAGGGTTATAATATTAAGGTATTGTCTACTTTGATAGATAATAAGGATATTAATATGTATTATATGGATGGTACTGCATTTACTATCAAGGTTCTTGATGGTCAAGGTAAACCTTTAGCAAATACTACTGTTAACTTTAATATTAATGGTGTATTGTATGGTAGGGTTACTGATGAAAATGGTATTGCAAAGTTAAATATTAAACTTTATCCAAATAATTATATTATTACAAGTAGTTATAATGGTCTTGAGGTATCTAATAGAATTAATGTTAGTAGTTCAAATACCACTATAATTGGTAAAGATGCACATGTTATTATGGATAGTATTAATAGTAATTATACTGTAACATTAGTTGATGTGAAAGGAAATCCGATTGGGAATAAAACTGTTTACTTCAGATATGATAATAAACAGGTAACTGCAACTACTGATAAAAATGGTAATGCTACCATCACTATTTCTGGTTTGAAAAATGGTGACTATAATATAACTTATGGTTTTGATGGAGTTGAGGGTTATTGTTCTTCCAGTTCAAGCAGTATCTTGCATGTTGTAAATTCAACTACTATTTTGACAGGTAATGATTTAACCATGGTTTATAATGATGGTTCTGAATTTAAAGTTAAATTAACTGATTTATACGGTAAACCTTTAGCTAATAAGATTATTACTTTCGTGATTAATGGTATTGCTTATAATCGTACAACTGATTCTAATGGTGTGGCTAGTTTAAATATTAGATTGGATCCGGGAAATTATTTAATTTCTTATTATTATTCTAATAAAGGTGCTTTAGATTACAATAATGGATCAAACAATGTTATTATTACTAAACAAACTTTAAATGTTGAAGGAAAGGATTTAGTAATGTTGCCAAAAGATGGTTCTGCTTTTGAAGTTAAAATTACTGATAAAAATAAAAAGCCGGTTAAAGACATTGCTGTTCTATTTACAATTTCAGGAGTTACTTATACTAGATATACTGATCAATCTGGTGTTGCTAAATTAAACATCAATCTTAATGTAGGTTATTATACTATTTCATATGCAATTAATGATACCTTTTGTCAGGGTTCTGGATCAAATATGATTTTGGTTAATGGGACTATAATTACTGCAGATGATATTAACATAAATGCAGGAACTAATGGAACTTTTTCAGTTAAATTAACTGATGCTAAAGGCAATCCAATTAGTGGAGCATCTATTAAGTTCTATTATGAAGGCATTACTAAAAATGCAATTACTAATGCTGGGGGTATAGCTACAATAACTGTTGATCCTTTAGGAAAAGGAGACTATCCGATAGCTTATTATTATTATCCTACAATTGGAGGTAATTATTCAAACAGCGGACAGTCATATATTCATGTATCTGGCACTATCTCAATTGCAAATATAATTGATGCATCTAAAGTTGTAAAATCATTTATTGAATCAGAGGGCAAATTGCCAGATTCCGTTTTAATAAATGGTGAAAGTTATACTCTAGCACAATTCTTATATCTTGCAGCTATAGCAACTATAAATATAAATAATGGTGATTTCAGTGATTTGGATTCTAAAGATGCTGCTAATCCTGATAACTACAATAAGTGCGGTAATTTAGGTAATCTGGTAGATTATATTAGTGTTGCACAATCTATTATAGATTATGTAAATGCTAATGGAAAAGCTCCAGGATCAGTACCCTCTAATGTAGGAACTATAACTTTTGACGGTTTGGTATATGCATTTGCTCGTGTTGTTGCATTTTATGGTAATAATCAACAGCTGCCTGCTTATGTTACTATTAAGTCAATAGATTCTGAATCTTCTCAATTTGTAATCAATAGGGTCAATGTAAAAGCTACTGAAAGTGAATTGGCTAATATTAACACATATTTGCAGCCTACTGCTAATTGTCAAGTTAATGACCCTACAATTGTTGCTTTAGCTCAGAGATTAACTGCGGGACTATCAACACCAACACAAAAAGCTAGTGCAATACTTGATTATGTTATTGATAATATAGCTTATGCTGGTTATTATGATACTACTCGGGGTGCTAAAAAAACTTTAACCGATAAAAGAGGTAACTGCTGTGACCAGGCTCATTTAGTTATAGCATTATTTAGAGCAGCAGATCTTCCAGCAAGATATGTTCATGGAACATGTACTTTTTCAAGCGGACCTATAGGTCATGTTTGGGCTCAGGTATTAATTGGTGATACATGGGTAGTTGCTGATCCAGTAAGTTCTAGAAACTCATTAGGTGTAATAAAGAATTGGAATATTAATACATTTACTTTTAAGAGTTATTATACATCTTTACCATTCTAATTTTTATTACTCTATTTTTATTTTTTTTAATTCTTTTTTATCCATAAAATGATTTTTTTAATCGCTAATATTTTATAATAGTTTATATAAATTTATATTAGCAAACTAATTATAGGACAATATTATGGATCATAAAAAATATAAGAAAATAGCTGTTGGGGGAACTTTTGATAAGTTCCATGATGGTCATAAAAAGTTACTTGCAACTGCTTTTGAATTAGGTGAAGAGGTTGAAATCGGAGTAACTTCTAATGCTTTTGGTGGTCTTAAGGGAGATATTGATTCCTGTGAAGATAGGATGAGATGTCTTAAGGAATTTTTTAAGGACAGATTAAATTACACTGTTATGGTTTTAGATGATGCATATGGGACAACTGTATTCGATGATGAATTTGATGCAATTGTTGTTAGTGAAGAAACTGAACCTGTAGCAGTTGAAATTAATGAAATTAGAGATTCTAAAGGAATGTCTCCATTAGATATTGTTGTTGTTAGCTTTGTTTTAGCAGATGATGGTCATCCTATTTCGTCTACACGAATTAGGAGTGGTGAAATTAATAAAAAAGGAAATATTTTAAAATAGTATTTTATTATCGAATTAAATCGACATGTTTATATATGCAGTTCGACAATGTATTAATTGATATTAAAATATTATTTTTTCATAAAATAATTTTCATATCAAATTTGAGGTGGTTATATGGCAGTAAAAATAGATTCAGATCTTTGCGGTCACATTGAAAATTGTCCAGTACAAGGTTTATGTGTAAAGATTTGTGAACAAGGCGCTCTCATTGAAGAAGATGGCGATGTAACTATTGTCCCTGAAAAATGCGATGACTGTGACCTTTGTATTCAAAACTGTCCTAATCAAGCTATATCTAAAGCATGAGGGATTTTATGTTTAATGTTGAGAGGAGCGGGGAAGAAACCCGTAAGTTATCACATAACAATGATAGGTGTGTAGGTTGTGGAATTTGTACTGATGTATGTCCTACATCTTCTTTGAGATTAGGACCTATTGTACCGATTGCACGTGGTTTAATTGAAATGGATTTAGTTTCTGTAACTTCTAATACTTGTGTTTTATGCGGATTATGTTCTGTTGCATGTCCATTTGATGCTTTATCATTAACCATTAACGGTAATGATATTAAAGAAACAGGAAATTATCCAGTATGGGAAGTTGAATCAGAAATTAATGATGATGATTGTATATACTGTGGAAGATGTTATTCTGTTTGTCCTAGAGACACTATCTTATTTAAAAGAGAGTTACCGTCTAGAGAAGATTTGGTTATTGGTGAAATCAGTGTCGATGAGGATAAATGTGTTTACTGTAGTATCTGTTCAGAAATGTGTCCTGCAGGAGCTATTAGTTTAACTAATAATCCTGAGTTCTCTAATGACAATCTTAATAATACTATTGAAGTAGATACTTCCAAATGTATTTATTGTGGTGTTTGTAAGAGGGCTTGTCCTCAAGATGCAATTAAAGCAGTATGTTCAACATGTATGCTTCAAGATCAAATTAAAGCTCCTGAAATTAATGGTACTGCATCCATTCTTAAGGATGGCTGTGTAAACTGTTCTTGGTGTAAAGAAGTTTGTCCTGTTGATACAATTAATGTAACCAAACCGTTTGAAGGAACTTTAAAACTGGTTGAAACAGATGAATCAACATGTAAAGGGGACGCCTGCCACGCATGTCAAGATGTTTGTCCATGTGATGCAGTAGAAATTATTGACAATAAGGCAACTATTAATTTAGATTACTGTAATTTATGTGGTGCCTGTGTCAATGCATGTCCACAAAACATTAGGGAAGTCACAAGAACTTCAATGAAATTAAATAATATCAACTCCGAATCCTGGAGAGATATTTTAACTTCTAATCTTTTAAGTTAGAAAGAGAGATTTTACGCTCTTCTTTCTAAATTTTATTTATTAAAAAATTTCTTTCTTTTGTTATTACTGTTTTTAATTTGTTTTGAGTAGTGTCTGTTATGTTGGAGATATATGTTCCAATGAATAGAATTATTACAATTAGACCTCCAATTATTAAAATTAGTTCAGCACTGCTTTGTCCTTTGTTGTCTGTTTTCATTTTATCCTAATATGCTGTTGTTTTCACGAACAGTGGTTCTAACCTCTGATATATCATCTTTTACTTTTAAATTACTGTCGCTTGTTTGCATATATGATTTGTAGATGGTTAAAGCGAAAATGGCTATAACTATTACTCCTCCAAACAATAATATGTATTCTGCTGCGCCTTGTCCTGATTTGTCATTGCTGATTTTTTCTAAAATTTTCATATTATCACCGGTAGTAATAATTATTTTTCATATTATATTAATATTACTATTTTTATAAAAGTTATTATCATGTCTTTTTTTCTAAATTTCTCTTGAAAAATAGCGTTTTTATCAACATATTTATTAAGTGTATTATACAAAATTTAATTAATAGAGTGATTATAATTATTAACAGGTGAGATAGTGGGAAACACATTGAAATTAATTTCAGGTTTTATTTTATTTGTAGTTGGGGTTCTCATAATATATGAGGCAAATGTTTATAATTTGATAGACCTTTTGCTGGTTGTTGGATTTATTATTGCAATAGTTGGTATAATTATGATTATCAGCTATTTTGTTGATGCTAATGCCGATAAAACATCTTCTATTTTTAAAGAATTTTTAGAATCTAATGATATCAAAGCTCCATCATTTAATAAACATTCTGATACTTCTAATGGTCCTTTAAAAATTAGAGATACTTTTGACAATTATTATGAAGATGATCTTCCAGAATATGTTGAAGAAGAGTATTATGAAACATCTCCAAGTGAATTTTTTGATTTTAATCAGGAAGATGATTCTAAATCAGTTTTAAGAGTTAGCAATGACAAATCTACAACCAATTTTGGAAATAATCTTAAGTTCACTCCAAATTACGACAAACCTTTAAAAATCACTAGAAAACCTAAAAAACGTTCCCACAGCTATGCTCAATCTGAATATGATAAATCTGAAGAAATTAAAAGGGCACTACGCCAAGATGAAGATTATATAAAAAATGATACCTTTGAACCGCCTAAACCTAGAAAAATAGGCGAACCAAGAGATATCCAAATAGATGTTAATCATCCTGAAAGTTTGCCTGTTCCTAAGTTGCTTAGAAGCTTTGTTGTTTATGATGGAGGTTTAATAACTTCCAGTGAAGCATTTGATAAACTGGCTAATGATGTACATAAAGAGATAATGCTGGAAATTCCATCATTAAATGATTTGTCTGACAGGTTTTTATCACATGTTCCGACAGTATATTCAAGGGTAATTATCAATGATTTTGATGTATCTGATATGTCTTACATGATTTTAGTTTCTTCACTTCTTAAACAGGGAGTACAAATTAAAACAGTTCCTCAAGTACATTCAATTAACTTAATCACAGATGATTCTAATGCTATGATTATTTCTAAAGGTAGCAATAACAGTGATGTGGAATATGGAGCTATTTATGAAGATAGGAAATCTATTTCTGAAATCAGAACTAGCTTTGAGAAAACTTGGGATATTGCAGCAAACTTGGATGAAAATTTAGTTGCAAATTATATACAGTAAAGGTGATTTAAATGGAAATTAGATGGTTAGGTCATTCAGCTTTTGAAATAATAACTGAGGAGGGTTTAAATATTTTAATTGACCCTTTTATTAGCAATAATCCGGCTTGTCAAATTCCTGTTGAAGAATTTAATCCGGATATCATATTGGTTACTCACGGACATTCCGATCATTTGGGGGATGCAATGGAACTGTCCAATAAAAATAATGTTCCTGTAGCAGCAATTCATGAGATTTCTTTATTTTTATCAAAACAGGGAATTAACAATATTGGTGTAAATATCGGCGGCTCATTCATATACCGTGGAGTTAAATTTACAATGCTTGATGCTAAACATTCTTCAGTATTGGATATTGTTGAAGAGCCACTTCCTGCTGGAGATGCAGCCAGTTTTTTAATAACACTTGAAGACGGAACTAAACTGTTCCATGCTGGGGATACTGGATTATTTGGGGACATGAAAACAATTATTGGGGAAATATATAAACCAGATATTGCATTGCTTCCTATTGGAGATAAGTTTACAATGGGTCCTTTTGAAGCAGCACTGGCTACAAGGTGGATTGATTCAAAAGTAGCTATTCCAATGCATTACAATACATTTCCGCCAATTGAACAGGACCCTTCTATTTATGCTAACTTTGTCAGTCAGTTAAATCCGAATATTGATGTGGTTATTTTAAATCCAGGTGAATATTTTGAATATAATCCTGAAAATTATCAGGATTAATTCTTTTCATATTTTTTTCTTAAGTGATATTCTTCGTCAACATCACATTTTCCAGATGGTAAAACTCTGATTATATCATCTAAAGTTATTAAGTCGTCTTCATTTATTTCATGAAGTATTTTTTTAGCTATTGCTGTTTTTTTAGTATATCCGGGTTTCAACACAATAAAATTGTCACAATGTGTTTCTAAAGCATCAACAGGACCTGCCATTAACCTTTTTCCTTCATAATCAACAATTCCAATAGCAATTCTGACTTTTGCACTGCGGATGTAATTACGGTTACCTCTTATTACAAATGATCCTTTTGGCAGGAATTCTCCGGCTTCAGGTGTTTTTGTAACCTGTTCAGGGTTGACCCAAAATACATCCTGTGTTGTGAAACCTTTGGACCAAGCAGTTGAAAATGATGCTGCAAACTCTCCGGATTCTTTAAGGATACTATCATTTACTTTATTGCCTTCTAGTTTTATCACAGTTGATGTTGCTCCATGTATATCTGCATGTAAATAAATATCATTATTGTCCATATATTTTTTTACAACAGCTTCATTGGTACCAGCATCTCTTCCCCCAATTACTAAAACATTGTCTGAAGTTACAAACCATCTTAATTTCTCGTACCATTTAAGATTTTTCTTAACTCTCTTTTTAGGAACTGAAATGTGTTCCATAGCCACTTCTTTTTTAGCTTTGATTTTTTCAAGTTGCTTTTTAGTATTTTCAATAGCTATTGTAGCACCTTTTGTTTTCTTTTTAGCTTTTTTAGCTTTTTCATAGTAAATTTCAGCATTTTCAGGAATAGTCAATTTTGGATTAATGTTTATTGAAGTTTCATTTAGTTTAAGTGTTAAAACGCCCATTTTATCAATTGATTCAAAGATTTCAGCTTCTTTTAGACCGTTCTTTTTAGCTTCTTTCAGTGTTTTTCCAATTTCTTTGTAAGAATAATCTTTACTTATAGCGTTGTTTACTACTTTTACCAAATTTTCTATGGTGGTGTAATTAGAATAAATTACTTCTCCTTTATGTTGGCTAGTTTCAATTGTTTTATGAAAATTATCAAGTGTTTCTTCCTGTAGCTTTAATCTTTTTTCGAACTTGTTTACTTTTTTATTCCATGCAGCTTCTTTAATATTTTTAATGTCAGTGTTTACCTTTTTGGAATAAAATTCATCACAGGCCTCATTGAAGTTATCAAAATATGTTTTTTCAAATCCGTCATATTTTACTAAATCAAAAGCAACAACATCTTCTTTGCTGTCTTTTTTAACAATTTGAGGTTTGAAATGTTCTTCTTGCAGGTTATCAAACAGCAAATGGATAGCCTTATTTAGGTTAGCTATTTGACTTCCACTTAAATCAGCTGAAGGAGTATGTTTGTCAATTTCTTCAAATTCGTTAGCTCTTTTAATAATTTCTTCAGCATATAGGCTTCCCAAATTATTCATAGCTAATGTTCTAACTAAATCCTTATCTGAACTGGCAAACAGTTCTTTCAGTTCAGTTTCACTTATGCTGATAGGATCAATTCCCCTTTCTTCTGGAAACTGGTATTCTTTTTTAGAACTAATGTCCCTATCACTAAAACGTTTCCTTTTAAGAGGCAATATTATGTTGTTGTCTTCATCTAAAAGGATAATATTTCCTTTATCGAACAGTTCAACAACAATGGTGTAGTATTTGTCTTTTTTAACTTTAATTTCAATAATCCTATCAAAATTATGTTGGGTTATACTAACTACATTGGCACCTTTTATCCTTTTTCTTAAAAGCATTGGAAAAACAGGAGGATTAATAGGATTTTCAAGAGGATATTTGCTGGTGTGGATTCTTTTACCGCATTCCATTACTAAATCAATCCTTCCGGTTCCAGCTACATGAAATCTCATTACAACAATATCTTTTGTTGGTTGAAATGATTTGTCTACTCTTGCACCGGTTAATAAATTATTTAATTCATCAGTTATTGTAAAAATGTCTACATTAGACATAGGTTTCATTGTTTACACCTTTTTATTATAAATATCAATAGTTTAATATAGTATAATTAATAATAATTATATTTATTTAATTTTTTGGAGGAAATAAATGGACACTACAATTAAAATAACAAGTCTTCATTTAGTAGTTGGTATCATTACAGGTATTATTTCTACTGGATTCACATTAAGCTGGTTTGGAATTAAAAACGATGTTTTTGCAACCGCACTTGCATTTATTATACTATATTTTGTTGGGCAACTTGCTCAAAAACAATTTGGAGATGAAATATCCGGATTTTCCCAATGGTTATGGGATGGAATAATGCCGTTCCTTGTTGGATGGGTTATGACATATACTTTATTGGTGGCATATTTATAAACCACCATAAAATATCCAAATAAATACAATTACTAATGCAGTAATTAATAAAACTGGAGCTATAATTTTACTAACTGCAACAATTGAACTGATTGTTGATATTAATTCTGTTGAGTTATTAGGACCGAATGTATGGAGATTTTTAATTCTTTTTGTTCCAGTTCCAACTTCAACTTCTTCTAAATCTTTTATAGCTTCATTAATACTGATTTTAACATATTCAATAATTTCGTCTCTTTTTACAATTCCAATCGGGTTATATCCTCTGGATATTGTGTTGACTGTATGGGTATCAGTTGTCATCACTTCTATTTCATCAATATCCAAATCTTTTGTAGCATCAATAATTTCTTGTCTAAATCCGATTTCCATATTGTTTGAATCAAACAGGACATATGCAGTTCTCTGATTAGCTACTTCTACAACCATGGTTTTAATACCGCTTTCACCGACACCTTCATTTTTATTTAAATCCTGCATTATGTTTTCATAACATCCTATTTTTAGAGTATCTCTTTGATGATTGCATTGGATTTTATCAATAACATCAATTAATTGGAATACCTCTTCATTTCCAGGTAAAACTTCTCCACTTTCAGGAGCAAATGAATTGTGACAGTCTACAATGACGGAGTCTTTAACATCACATTTACTTTTACTTTGAGTCATCATTGTAAGACCTACACCAAATTCAATGTCATCACTGTCATTTGGTGCAAATGTACTTAAAATAACCATACCTTTATTAAAGAACTGCACTCCAATGTTTGCTTTTTCTGAATTGTATCTGGTAAAAATACTTGCATCTTTCGTGTATTCAATTTCTTCCAAACCTTCTTTTACGGCATTTTCTATTTTGTCAATTTCAGTTGTTCTGACAGGATTGAAGTCATGGGTTGAAGGTCCGTGAGCCACCATGGTAAAATGGTCAAACTTATTTGCAAGTATTGTCGGCATATTGGAACCGCCCAAATCCCCCAAAGGTCCCGGATGGACAAATGGTGAAATAAATAAAGATTTTATCCCATTTTTTCCTTTGAAACTAATAAATGTAACCATTGTTTCAACAGTTTCACTCATGTTTTCAAACAATGATTCGAGAGAATTGGATCCTTCATTCATATGAGCAATAAACAGACTGAGCAAATCAAGCATTCCGATACCAAGATTTTTCTTTAAAGGAGATCCTGCTATTGTAATAAATGAGTAAATAGCCAATATAAAAATGATACTTGCTATTATTACTTTTATTGTCATTTGGATTAAATCAGAACCTAAAAAGCTTGTGTCAGTTACTAAAAAAGTAATCAGCACATACATGGCCAGCATGATTAATGGTTGGATTATTCCAACAGTTGCAGCTTTTGTAAAACTGATTTTGGAGGTTGTCCAAAATACCAGTGTATTGACTCCGTAAATTAAAACACATCCGAACAGTAAGGAATTCAAAAAGAAGTCTGTTTCAATAAAGTGTGTAAGAATTCCGCCGATTATTAAAAGAATACAGACAATAGTCATTGAAAGTGCAGATAAAAACATGGAATGTTTGATTTTTAAGTTAATACCATGTAGACCACTTACGATCTGTTGATTGACTCCTCCACCAATTATTGAACTGATTCCAAGTATTATTAAGTTGAATAATCCTCCTAAAATAATATTTTCCACCATACCAAGTTCGGGGCTTGGATTAATTATAAAGTAGACTGCTCCTGATATGAAGCTTATAATAAACATGGCTGTTATTGATTTTTCAGTTTTGGGTAAGGTTGTAATATATTTAGATAGTCCTGCAACACTACTCATACTTGACATGGTAATTTATCCTTTTTTTGTTTTATACTCATATAAAAGTTGGTCCTAACAAATATATTAAATTTGTCAAAATAGAAAACATTTTCCTAATTGACCAGAGCATACTTTATTTAATTAAAAATTTGGTCACGGCAGTATATTAAATTTAACATTGATTAGTTAATGCGGTGTATGTTGAAATGTTTTATATCAGAGCTGATATAATTAAAGGCATGAATGAAAATCTTTTTGAATTATTTGGTGATGTGTTTGTCACTGACTTTTCCATAACTGGGGATGACTATAAAAAAATCATTGATTTGGGTGAATACGGTCAGTTTGAAACATATTCTCTATTCCCAGGAATAGTTTTAGCATTTATTGACATCAATTTGCAAAATCATGAAAATGTATATGTTGAAGAAAAAATTTCTTCAAGATTGCTTATGATAAATCATTGTTTGGACGGCAGGTATGCTTATAGTGTTGGTGATGATGAAATAATTTATTTTGGAAAAGGGGATTTGTGCATTAATATTTATGATATGACAAAAACATGTTCTGACTTTCCATTAGGATTTTATAATGGTTTAGAGATTTTCATTGATGTTGATATGGCTAATGATTATGTCAAGCAGTATATTCCTGATTTTGACTTGATTGAATTTTATGAACTTCTGAAAAAATCTCAAGGATATGTATTGCTTCGTTCAAATAATAAAATTGACCATGTTATTGGTGAATTGTACCATGTTGACAATAGAATTAAATTATCTTATTTTAAATTAAAATGTCTTGAATTATTATTGTTTTTCTCGATTACAAACTTTGATGTTCATGAAAATATTTCCCTTACCAAACAGCAGGTTAAAATTGTTGATGATGTAAAAAATGAGCTGATTAATGACTTGGAAAGTAAAATTACTATAGATGAACTTGCAGATAATTATGGCATCAGCAAAACGACTTTAAAAAAGTGTTTTAAAAAAGTTCACGGCAAACCTATTTTTAAATGGAGAAAGGAATATAAATTGGAATATGCCTGCAAACTAATCGAAGGAGGTTCCTATACAATTTCTGAAATATCAAAAATGGTAGGTTATTCATCACCTTCAAAATTCACTCAGGCATTTAAAGAATATATCGGTTGCACTCCGTCGGAGTATAAAAAATAGATTTTGTCTTTTTGGTATATTTATTGTCTTTTTAGTTCAAAAATATTTATATATTTAATTAAATAATACTTTATAGTAAATATTAGGTTATCTAGTTATTTTTAATTAAAATACATTAAATTATTTCTTAATTGTTTTTTTAGAATATTTTTAGTGTTTTGTCCTTTTAGATTAATTTTAAATTTTTAGGTAAACCTAAATTATTATTTGAGGCGATAATGATGCCAGAAACTCAAAATAAAAATAAATTTATTAGATTATTGAATTACTCGGGTAATTATAAATATTTGACAATTGTAGGTATGTTTTTATCAGCTTTAAGTGCAATATGTTTATTGGTTCCATTTGTTTATATATGGGATGTGGTCAATGCCCTATTGGCGGTTGCCCCTGATTTTACAAAAGCCCAAAACTTGGATGTTTATGCGATAAATGCGTTTACATTTGCAGTACTGGGAATAATTTTAAACTTTTTTGGTCTGATGGGTACACATTTGTCCGCATTTAAAAATGAGAAAAACATGAAAGATGTAGCTATAAAGCATTTACTTAAGTTGCCTTTAGGTTATTTTTCAAACCATACAAGTGGGGGTCTTAGAAAGATAATTGATTACAGCACTGCAAAAACTGAAATATTCCTTGCTCATCAATTGTTTGATTTGACGGGAGCTATTGTGACTCCAATAGTATTTTTAATTTTGTTATTTAGTTTTGATTGGCGTTTAGGGTTAATCTGTCTGATTCCAATCATATTATGTTTTGTATTTATGTATCCTATGTTTTCAAAAGAATCCAGAAATAGCATGGAGAAATACGAGAAATATTTGGAGGAAATGAACGGAGAAGCAGTAGAATATGTAAGAGGAATTCCAGTTACAAAAGCATTTCAACAAAGTATTTACTCATTTAAAAACTTTATCAATGCCATCAAAAACTACGGAAAATTTTCGGCTGAATATTCTATGTCAACTCATATTCCTATGACTGCATTTACAGTATCCATCAACGGATTTTTTGCATTGTTGATTCCAGCAGGAATACTTCTTGCAGGATCAGTTGTAGATGTAAAATTCTTTGCAAACTTCATGTTTTACATTATTTTCACACCAATCTGTGCTGTAATGATGATGAAAATAATGACAGTTTCACAAGATTGGATGTTGGCAAGTTGTGCTTTAGACAGTATAGAAGCTATTCTAAATGAAAACCCTTTAGTTGACCCAATCAATCCTCAAAAACCTAAAAATCATTCAATAGAGTTTGAAGGAGTTTATTTTGATTATGAAAATGCCGATGGTGATGAACATATTTTAAATGATGTGAATTTAAAAATTAATGAAAATGAAACTGTTGCATTAGTTGGCCCTTCTGGAGGGGGCAAAACCACAATTGCATCATTAATTCCAAGATTTTGGGATGTTAATCAGGGTTCAATTAAAGTTGGGGATGTTGATGTAAGAAGTATTTCAACAAAGGAATTGATGAAAAATATTTCTTTCGTATTCCAGAATACGACATTATTTAAAGATTCAATTTACAATAATGTTGCAATTGGTCGTAAGGGTGCATCAAGAGATGATGTTAAAAAAGCATTGAGTTTAACCCAATGTGACGATATTATTGATGAGCTTCCGGACGGAATAAATACTGTAATAGGAAGTGAAGGAACCTATCTTTCAGGAGGTCAACAGCAAAGGATTGCACTTGCAAGAGCGGTTCTTAAGGATGCTCCAATAATTATTTTGGATGAAGCAACTGCACTTGCAGACCCGGAAAATGAATATCTGATTCAAAAAGCAATTTCAGAAATTACTAAAGACAAAACAGTCATTATGATTGCGCACAGGTTGTCTTCAGTTAAAAATGTAGACAAAATTTATGTGGTTGAAAATGGACGAATTGTTGAAGAAGGCAACCACCATACTCTGATTGATAGTGGGGGCATTTACTCTAGAATGTGGGATGAATTTAACCAATCAATCCAGTGGAAAGTTAAAAGCGAGGCGATATGATGTTATCTGAGTTTTTTACTAAAAGATTTGGACTTACAAAAGAGGGTTCTGACAACTTGATTAAAGGAATTTTCTATACTGCACTTTTGAACATATCATTTATGTTTCCCGTTGGTTTATATGCATTACTTATTTATCTGTGGGTGGAGCAATTAACAGTGGGCGAAATAATTGATCCAAATCTTGGAATATTTATTTTATTGATACTGATTGTTTTAGGAATTATTTTTGCCTTTGCATGGAAGCAGTATCACTTTGTATTCAATACAACATATGTTGAAAGTGGAAACAGAAGAATCAACCTTGGTGAGAATTTAAGGAAACTTCCATTATCTTTTTTTGAAAATAGGGATTTGGCTGATCTGACTGCAACAATAATGAATGATTGTACTGATTTGGAGCATGTTTTCTCACATGCGGTTCCGCAATTGATGGGTTCAATCATTTCACTATGTATTGTTTCAGTGGGGATGTTTCTATTTGACTGGAGATTGGCTATTGCGCTTTTATGGGTAGTCCCTGTTGCATTTATAATCTTATTTATCTCCAAAAGACTTATTTATATTGGTGGGGATAGAATAATGGCTGATTTGCTTAATTGTGGGAATGCTGTGCAGGAATGCATTGAATCAATTGGGGATTTGAAATCCTACAATTGTGAAGAGGAATATTATGGAAAAATTGGCAGTTTAACTTCAACAATTGAAAAATCAAGAATTAATGCTGAATTAATGGCTACCTCGGGAGTAATAGTTGGAAAAGTTGTATTAAATTTAGGAATTGTATCTGTAATCCTTTTAGGTTCATATCTAATAATAAATTCGCAAATATCAATTTTTACCTTTTTAATATTCTTGATAGCATCTGCAACAGTTTATTCTCCACTGGAAAACGGATTGATATTTTTGGCAGAAATATTTATGATGGACAATAAAATTACAAGGGCTCAGGAAATTGAAAGTCTTGTAGTTGAAGGAGGTTTGGCTGATTATTCTTTGGACAGTTATGATGTCGAATTTGAAAATGTCAGTTTTAATTACGATGATTTGAAGGATGTTTTAACTGATATTTCATTTACTGCAAAGCAGGGTGAAGTTACAGCTCTTGTAGGGCCGTCTGGCGGAGGTAAAAGTACAGTTTCAAAGCTTGCCGCAAGATTTTGGGATCCTGTATCAGGTACAGTATCACTTGGAGGTCAGGATTTATCAAAATTGGACTCAGAAAAGCTTCTGGAAAACTTTTCAATTGTTTTTCAGGATGTAATATTGTTCAATAATTCAATTTTGGAAAATATTCGTGTTGGAAGAAAAGATGCAACTGATGAAGAAGTGATTGAAGCTGCTCGTCTTGCAGAATGTGAAGAGTTTGTTTTTAAACTTCCAAATGGATATGATACTGTAATTGGTGAAAATGGTGAGTTGCTCTCAGGTGGTCAAAGACAAAGAATTTCAATTGCAAGGGCACTTCTAAAAGATGCAAATGTAATTTTATTGGATGAAGCAACTTCATTTTTAGATGTTGAAAATGAATCTAAAATCCAAAAGGCATTGTCTGAGTTGATTAAAAACAAGACAGTCATCATCATTGCTCATAGGATGAGAACAATAGCTAATGCTGATAGAATTGTTGTTTTAGATGATGGCAAAATTGTGGAGCAGGGAATGCCTGAAGAACTAATTGCAGATAATGGTTTGTTTAAAAAGATGGTTGATTTACAGAACTTAAGTGGAGAATGGCAAATTTAGATTCTCAGGATTATTTTCATTAGTATAATATAAAATAGGAGGTAATATTAATGAGTAAAATGTTAAATGTAAAAGATTTAATCACTGTAGGTATTTTTGCAGTGATACTGACAGTTTCAATTTTTATTTTTGGAATGCTGGGATATATCCCAATACTGATGATTGCATTGCCGGTCATTGTAGCATTAATTGCAGGAATTCCATATATGCTGTTTTTAACAAGAGTTGATAAATTTGGAATGACTTCATTGTTGGGTTTGGTTTTGGGAATTGTAATGTTTTTAAGCGGTCACACATGGATTCCAATTGTAGTCTATACGCTTTGTGGATTGATGGCTGATGTAGTTTTAAAAATTGGAGATTATTCCTCTATTAAAAATTCAATTATCAGTTATGGATTTTTCTCATTGGGAATATTTGGTAATATGCTACCGTTTTACATTTTAAGAGATTATTTTGTTGAATCAATTCGTGCGTCAATGGGAACTGACTATGTAAATGTAATTTTACCGTTTTTAACAAATGAAATGCTGATTATTTTGATAATTGCTACATTTGTTGTTGCTTTAATCGGTGCATATATTGGAAAAATTGTTTTGAAAAAACATTTTGAAAAAGCAGGTATTGCCTAAGGTGATATTATGGGATTAAAACTAAATTTTAAATTGGATCCAAGAACTAAAATTATAATTTTGGTTTTGATAAGTTTCATGGTTTTTAATGAAGTGCCGTTATACATTAGTGGAATTTTAGTTTTAATTCCATTTATTTGTTTATTTTTTTCAAATCGTATTGGTATTGCTTTAAGTTATATTTTAATGTATATTGTTGCAAAATATATTCAGATTTATCTTCTTCCAACTGCAACAGGCATAATTGCAATATTGATGATAATGTTTAGTTATACGACCACTAGAATGTTGCCTGTTTTGATGATGGGGTATTATACAGTCACAACAACAAAAGTGAGTGAATTTATAGTGTCCATGGAAAAAAGTAATATTCCAAAAGAGGTTACTATTCCGCTTTCAGTTATCTTTAGGTATATTCCGTCAGTTTATGAAGAAATTAAATCAATAACTAATGCAATGAAAATGAGAGGTTTTGGTTTGAATGTTAAATCATTGAAAAATCCTTTAAAACTGGTGGAATTTTATATGATTCCTATTCTGGTCAGCGCTATTAAAACAGCAGATGAACTTTCTGCAGCTTCTTTAACAAGGGGATTAAGTAATCCTGAACCCAGAACTCATTTTATGGAAGTTAAATTAAATAAAATAGATTATACATTACTGACAGTTTCATTAATCGGTTTGGGAGTTTATGTATATTATTTTTTAGGTGGTGTCTTTTTTGCTTAAAATAGATAATGTTTCATTTTCATATGACAACAATAAGAATAACTGTAATCTGGCAGATATTAATCAGAATATTGAAAAAGGTGAAGTCATTCTGCTTTGTGGTGAATCCGGTTGCGGAAAAACAACATTAACACGTATGATAAACGGAATTATTCCCAACTTTTTCGATGGAACAAGACAGGGAAATGTATATTTGGATGGTAATTTAATAAGTGAAATGCCAATTTATGAAATATCAAGATATGTATGTTCTGTTTTTCAAAATCCAAAAACACAATTCTTCAATGTGGATACAACAAGTGAAATAGTTTTCGGGTGCGAAAATCTTGCAATGAATACTGATGAAATAAAAAATAGATTGAATTATGTTGTAAACGACTTTAAATTACAGCATCTTCTTGATAAAAACATTTTTAAACTGTCTGGGGGCGAAAAGCAAAAAATTGCCGGAGCATCAGTATCTGCAGTTTTTCCAGACATATTTGTCCTTGATGAACCTTCATCAAATTTAGATTCGGAATCTAGTTGGGATTTGGAAGATATTATTAAGAAATGGAAAGAATCCGGAAAAACGGTTATTGTAGCTGAACATAAACTGTTCTTTTTAAGTAATGTTGTTGATAGAGTTATATTTATGGAAAAAGGGCAAATTACTAATGAATGGTCTATGGACCAGTTCAGACATATTGACCATAGGGATTACGGTTTAAGACAATTAAATTTGAAAAAATTGGTTGTTAATCATAGTGAGTATTATTCAAATAATCATGAAATGATTGAACTTAAAAATTTTAATTTTAAATATGGCAAAAATCAGGTATTAAATATTGATGAAGTTAAAATCCCAAAAAATGAAATAATTGCAGTCATTGGAAAAAATGGTGCTGGAAAATCTACTTTTGCAAATTGTCTATGTGGACTTAAAAAGTCCTGCAAAGGGGAAATTATTTGGGGAGATAATCATTTGAAAAGAAAGGATCTGCTTAAAAAGACATATATGGTGATGCAGGATGTTAATCATCAATTATTCACTGAAAGTGTACTGGATGAAGTATTGCTGAGTATGGATGATGAAAATATCTGTGTTGCTGAGGAAATTTTAACAAACTTAAATCTGATTCATCTAAAAGAAATGCACCCTATGGCATTGTCCGGCGGTGAAAAGCAAAGAGTTGCCATTGCATCTGCTATTGCTTCAGGTAAGGAATTTCTGATTTTTGATGAACCGACAAGTGGGCTTGATTTGAAGAATATGATGAAAGTTAGTGAAAATTTAGTTTATCTTCAAAAATTAGGTGTTACTTCATTTATCATCACCCATGATTTTGAATTAATAATGGAAGTGTGTTCCCATATTTTGCATATGGAAGATGGAAAAATTATTGATAATTATAAAATAAATGAAGAAAAACTAGAAAATTTTTTCTTAAAAAACTGATTCGAAACATAATAAGTCATTAATTCCGATTATTTTAAGTTTTTTAAACAGGATTAAAAATTTTAAACTAATTTTTATCAGAAAATTTTAAATCACCAAAGTTTTGAAAAGAGCATTGGTGTCTACCCATTAAATTTATAAAAGCTAAAAATTTTATATATTTATAATAATTTACAAGGTGACCAAATGGAAAAAAATATTAAAGTGCCGGTTAAAAACGAAGATTTAACTGACTTAAAAATTGGAGATGTAATTACATTAACTGGAAATATTATCACTGCAAGAGACCAAGCACATAAAAGAATTCTGGAACAGGGTGCTCCGTTGGATATTGAAGGTGCAGCAATATTTCATGCAGGACCAATTATATCTGAAGATGAAAACGGATATAAAATGGTAGCTGTAGGTCCAACCACTTCCATGAGAATGAATCCTTATCAAAGTGATGTTATTGATATGGGGCCTAAAATAGTAATAGGTAAGGGAGGAATGGATGATACAGTAAGGAAAGCTTTAGTTAAAAACAATGCATTGTATGTTGTAGCTACTGGTGGATGTGCAGCACTTTATGTTGATGCAGTTGAAGAAATTGAAAGTGTTGACTGGCTGGATTTAGGAATGCCGGAAGCTATGTGGAATTTGAAAGTTAAAGATTTTGGACCGCTTATAGTAGCTATGGATAGTGAAGGCAACAGTTTATATGACTGATTTTTAAATCAAATAAGAATGCTTATATAATATGTGAATTTTAACTATAATTTAGATTATATATAAATAAAGTTTCAGGATGTGTTATAAATGCCAGATATAAATGAACTTGCTGAAAAAAAATTGAAATCAAGAGTAAGAAAAATCAAAAAAGTAAATAAAAGTGATGAAGAAAAAGAAAAGTTTTTTGTACAGTTAGGAGCTTCTGTAGAAATATTTTTCCCTAACAAAAAACCTGAAGAATTAAGTGATAGCTTAATTTTGTGGACAACACCTGAAGGTAAAATTACTGATGCGGAATATTCATATGAAGAACCTGAAAACGAACAGTTTGTTCAAATGCCAGTGCCTGAAAAAGATTTAAAAGCATTTGTTGAAGCTTTCAAAGACTTTACATTAGAATTCGACTCTGATTAGATGATAGTTAACAATTCTTTAGATGAAGTTAAAAAAAGAGAAAATGCTTTATCTATTATAAAAAACATCATTGAAACTAAAGGTCGTAATGAATTATATGATTTAACAGGTTTATCTGGAGGATTTATTGCTTCATCATCCCAATTAAGCTTACTTGAAACTTATGTCGGACCGGCTATTTTTGAGGATGAAATTCAGGAAGTTGGAAAAAAACATTTAGGTGGAGAAAAAATTCTTCCACTTAACAGAACTTCTTCAGGTATATTGGCCACTATTCTTTCATTAGTTGATGAAGGTTCCAATGTAGTTCACTACCTTGCCCAATTGCCGGCTCATCCGTCTATTCCAAGAAGCTGTGAATTAGTTAAAGCTAATTATTTTGAAACTGATGATTTTGATAAATTTGAAATACCTGAAAATACTTCTTTAGTTGTTGTAACAGGCTCAACAATGGATCATAAAGTAATTGATGAAGATATTTTCAAAAAAGTCATTGAAATGGCTCACGAACAAAATATTCCGGTCATGGTCGATGATGCATCAGGAGCCAGACTTAGAACTGTTGTATTTAACCAGAAAAAAGCTTGTGATTTAGGTGCAGATATTACAATTACAAGTACTGATAAATTAATGCCAGGTCCTAGAGGAGGATTGATGGCTGGTCGTAAAGATTTAGTTGATAAAATTAAAGTTAAAGCTAACCAGTTTGGTCTTGAAGCACAACCGCCAGCTATTTTAGCTATGGTTAACGGTATTAAAAATTTCAATGGTGAAAATTTAATTAGAGGATTTTCAAGAAAAGAAGAGCTGTTTAAATTATTAAATAAGAATTTTAATGCTTTTAGTGAAACTCCGACAGGGGTCATGATTTCATCTCATGATTTAGCTAATGAAATCAAAGTTTCACATAATTTATCTGATGATGATTTGGCATTTATTTTTGCATTTATATTATTAAAAGAGCATGGAATTATTACAATTCCCCCAGTTTCAATGCCTGGTGCATCTACAACAATAAGATTTGATTTGTCTACAAAAGATGCATTTAATTTAGATTTAAATGATTTAAATAAAAAAATAGAATCTTCATTTAATAAGCTACAGGAAGTAGTTACAAATGAAGATAAATGCAGGGAGATTGTATTTACTTCTTAATTATACATTCTCCAGATATTACTTTTTCTAAAGTTCCGTCAATTTTTTCCACAACTAATGATCCGTCTCTGCTGATGCCTAAAACATAACCGTCATAAGGTTTGCTAAATGGTTCATGCACTTCTACGATTTTTCCGATGGTATAGGAGTTTTTTCTCCATTCTTTTAAGATAGTTTCGTATTCTTCATTTATGAACTGTTCGCTGATTTTTTCAAATTCTTCTAAGAATAACCTAATTAGAAGGTTTTCATCAACTTTTTCACCTATTTCCTCATTTAATGTTGTCATGTTTTCCTGCAATTCCTGAGGGAAGTTTTCAGTATTTATGTTTGCATCAATTCCAACACCAATGATGACACTTTCAATAGTGTTAAAGCTGGTTATAGCTTCGGTTAATATTCCGCACACTTTTTTATCCTGAATTAAAATGTCATTAGGCCATTTTATTTCAGCATTTTCAATGCCTATTCTTTTTAATGTATTTTCAACAGCTACACCAGTTGCAAGGGTAATTAATGGGATTTTTGAGTGGGTTACATTTGGATTCAATATAATTGACAACCAAACACCACCAAGAGGAGATTCCCAATTTTTACCTGATCGTCCTCTAGCTTTTGTTTGCTTTTCAGAAATTACAACTGCCCCGTTTCCAACGCCGTTCATTGATAAAAATTTAGCTATTGTGTTTGTGGACATTACTTCATTAAATATATACATATCTTTACCAATGTATTTGGTATTTAGATTTTTTGAGATTTTGTCCCTTTTAATATACTTAGTTTCTTCTTTTCCAAGTTCTCTAACTAAATCGGAAAAATCACTAATTTCAATATTGCTTAATTCATCAATAGTTTTTTCAGATAATTTTCCCTCTTTTTTTAATAGCTTTACTATTTCATTTTGCATTTGTAAATCCCCAAATTTATTTTTTATTCATTTGTTGGTTTTTAGCAGTATTTAAGTAAGATCCAACAGCAGCAGAAATTGCAGCTATTTTTTTACTTGGCATGAAAGTGGATTTCATTTTATTTACATTTTCCAAATCTTCTGCAATTACATTAACCATTTCACTTTCAATACCGTTTTTGTATTGGTCAATAAAGTGAGTGTTTAAGTCACCGCTGATAAAGTTAGGATTTCTTAAGATAGCTTTATGGAATGGAATTGTAGTTTTAACTCCTAAAATAATGTATTCGCTTAATGCTCTTTTCATTCTGGCTATGGAGTCGTCTCTGGTTCTTCCCCAGGTTACTAATTTTGAAATCATTGAATCATAGAAAGTAGGAATGGTATAATTCATATAAACTCCACTGTCTAAACGTACACCAGGTCCTCCGGGAGACCTGTAACCGGTAATTTTACCAGGGTTAGGTGCAAAGTCATTTAACGGGTCTTCTGCATTAATACGACATTCTATTGCATGACCTGATACTTGTATGTCCTTTTGTTCGTAACTGAGTTCATCACCATTAGCTATTTTTATTTGTTCTTTAATCAAATCAGTATTGGTAACAAGTTCTGTAATTGGGTGTTCTACCTGAATACGTGTGTTCATTTCAAGGAAGTAATATTGGCCGTTGTCGTACAGGAATTCAACAGTACCTGCACTGGTATAGCCGATATATTCTGCAGCTTTTACTGCACTTGCTCCCATTTCAGCCCTAAGCTCTTCAGTCATAATTGGAGAAGGAGCTTCTTCAAGTAACTTTTGATGTCTTCTTTGGATGGAACATTCCCTGTCTGCTACATGAATAACATTTCCATGTTCATCAGCCAATAACTGAAATTCGATGTGTCTAGGTTTTTCAAGGTATTTTTCAATAAATACAGTTGAGTCTCCAAAGTTTGTAGAAGCAACAGACTGGGTAGATTCAATTGCACGTACTAATTCATCTTCTTCATAAACAGCACGCATACCAATTCCCCCACCACCTGCAGAAGCTTTTACAATTACGGGATATCCAATTTGTCTGGCTATTTCTTTAGCTTCCTCAATGTCACTAACTCCTTCAGGAGTACCTTCAATAACAGGAACTCCAGCTTTTTTCATAAGAGCTTTTGAAGTTATTTTATCTCCCATTTGATGGATTACATCACCTGTAGGTCCTATAAGTTTAATTCCATTTTTTTCACATGCTTCACCAAATTTAGGGTTTTCAGCTAAAAATCCATATCCTGGGTGAATAGCATCTGCTCCGGATTCAAGTGCAATATCTATGATTTTCTCTATATTTAAATAAGACTTGGCTGGAGAAGGGTTACCTAAAGGATAGCTTTCATCAGCATAGTTTGTATAAAGAGATGTTGTATCTGCATCAGAGTATATAGCTACGCTTTGGATATCAAGCTCACGACAGGCACGCATAACTCTTATTGCAATTTCTCCTCTATTTGCAATTAATATCTTTTCAAACATTCGAAACCTCTTTTTAATTTTTATTAATAATATAATTATATAAGAAATAATAATTAAATATGTTGTTTAGATGAAGAAAATTACTAAAAAGAAACATTTGGAAATGGCCATACAAAAGGTTCCAAAGCATCCAAATCCGAAAGTAGACCTGGAACAGTATTCTACATCTGCCACTATTGCAGCAGATTTGCTGTGGAATGCATATTCTTTAGGGGATATCGCAGATAAAAAAGTAATGGATTTAGGCTGCGGAACAGGAATATTTGCAATTGCATCTAAATTATTAGGTGCAGCTTCAGCTATTGGTGTGGATATTGATAAGGATTCAACTGATCTGGCCAGCAGTTATTGCGGGGATGTTGATTTTATATGCAGTGATATTTGTGATTTGGAAAATGACTTTGATGTTGATACTATTTTTCAAAATCCTCCATTTGGATCACAAAAAAATGCAAAAAAAGGTGCTGATTTAAAATTTATCAGTAAGGCTATTGAACTGTCTCCAAAAGTTTTGTATTCATTTCACATGGCGTCAACTGAAGAGTTTTTAATTAGCTATTTTGAAAAAAATGATTTGGAAATTACTCATATTTTCAGATATAATTTTCCTATTCCTAAAATTTATGAATTTCATACAAGGGAATCTGCAAATGTTGAAGTAATAGTAATTCGAGCTTTTCTTTAAATTTTACTTATTTTAAATAGAAAAACAATACCTTTATATACTACATAATCTATATATTATATTAATATATTCCTTATGAGAATTAAGTGAAAAATTATGATATACTCTGCTGAAAAGTATTACTTTTCAAATGCTCTCTCCCACATAATATAAATTAAATATTAAAGGAGATAATATATATGTATAAAAAAAGCAGAGTAATTGAAAATGCAACTGCAGGATTATCAGAAAGGTCAATCATGACCTATAATTCTGCAGTACACTCTTATGAAAAATTTCATAAAACAAGCATCGAAAAATTAGTGGAAGAAGCATTAAACGAACAAACAGAAAGAATCCCAGAACACCAATTATCATTATATGACCGATTATTGGATTACAGAAACTATTTAATGGAAGGGAACATAGGAGGAACCATCTCCAAATATTTCCAAATAATCAAAACCATTTACAAAAGAAACAGAGTAACCATACCGTACATCCCCCCATTAAACATAAAATCAATTAAACGAAACCCATACATTGGTTTTAATGATATCCTCACAAAAGAAGAGATAAAAAATGCAATAAGCATTGCAAATCCCCAAGTACAAATAAGGATAATGGCAATGGCAACTGGAGGATACAGTAACGAAGAAACAAAAAACTTCACTAACCGACAGTTTATTGAAGACCTTTACCCATATCATCAAGAAGATGATCCGGTTGAAGCACTACATAAATTAAGTAAAATGGATAATGTCATATGGGAAACCAAACTAATAAGACAGAAAACTAAAAAACCATATTATGGTTTTGTAAATCCAGAAACAACCCAAGCAATAGCAAGATTAAAACTAAAAGAAGATTTTGACTTGGACAAACCATTATTCAAATATAATAAAATCTATTTTGCAAAATTATTAAAACAAATTAATGACACACTCCAGTTAGGAACAGCTGGAGGATACAGTAAATTATCAGCACATGCTCTTCGTAGATTCAATGCAACATATCTTAAAGGATTAGATTTAACTACAGAAGAGTCAATGAGATTAAGTGATATTGATGAATTACAAGGCAGAGGTAAAACAAATACTCAAGATGCATACATTAAAACAAATCCCTTAAAACAAAAAGTATTATATGCTAAATACATGAATAATGTATCCTTGTATAATCAGTATACTTATCATATAGGTGAAGATGATATTATAGTTGAAAGAATAAAAGAGGATACATTAAAAAAAGAGAATAAGAAATTAAAACAAACACTTACCAACATCACTAATTCTAATGATGGTTTAAAACAATATATTAAGAATGTTGGAGAGGATAATTTTGAATTACAATTAAATAGATTATTAAGAGAATTGTAATTTCTCATCTCTTAATAATTTCTTAACCTTTTTTTTATCCCAATCATTTTCCATATACAAATCCCTTGCTTTTTCTGCTTCTTCTAAAGTATCATATGCTCCAAACCTTTTTCTTTTAGTTCCTAATCTTTTAACAATAATCCATTTCACTTTATTTTTCCTTTTTTCAATTTGAATATATCGTGGAATATGCTCAAAAGAAGGCAACTCCACATTATAATACTTATTTTCTTTGTGGGGTAATTCACATAATTTATCAATATCCCAAGCCACACTCTCTAAAGCATCTCTTTCAAACAAAGCATCTTCCAATTTATCAAAAGCCCCATAATACTGATTGCCTTTAATTATTTGATATTTTCCATTCCGTATTTTGTAAATATTATGATACATTTAAAAACCCACTCCTTTTTTTAATGCAGTATATAAAACCACCAGTCAATTCCTTGTAATTGTAGAGTATTTGCTATTTGCATTTTCAAATTCAATTCATAATATCCAGAATATATGAGTATTACTACAAAACCAAGGAAAAGACCAATACCGATTAAATCTCCAATATTCATATTTTTAAACATCTCCCAAAGCTACAATAACATTATCTCCAGACTCGGTTTCTATATAAAAACCATTTTCTTTACAATCATTTATTCTTATTTTATTAAAAGCTTCCTTTGGAGCTATTTCTAAATTTTCTGTAACCCATTTTTCAAAATCCACTAATTCCATTTGTGAAATTGCAGATGCAATATTATAATATACCATTATGGAGATTAATTGGGGGTGAATGTTTCTTTCCTTTTCATACAATACTTTTATCAAAATTGCAACTGTTTCAGTACTCACATCAATATTCATAACATTAACCTTCCTCATTTTTACTATTTTTTAAAGAACGAATTCTACTTACAATACTCATTCTTTCCTCTAAACTTATACGTTTCTGTAGTCTTTTTTCTAAAGCATAGATTTCTTGATTAATACTATTTCCATGTACTACATATCCATTTCCCAATAAAACATCATCTATAGTAACAGATGTTCTATTTAAAACATTATGTAAGTAGTTACTGTTTTTATCGAAAACTAATATGCTTCCTTCTTGCATTTGAAAAGGAGTTGGTTTCATATACCATTCTGTAATAGTATTATTTATGTGATTTTGATGTAATGAATGAATGTTTGGAGCTTTAAACAACCATTTAACCCAATCAAAATCCCCCATTAAATTAAATTCCATCGCCACATAATCTTTGAAAGAAGGTTGCCCATCAGATACAGTTATACTTCCATCATCATTTAATTTAACGAAATAATCCTCTCTATTATTAAAATATTCTTCTCCACAAAACCCAGTATCCATCCAAAAATCAAAGCCCTTTTTAGTTTCTTTTACTGAACACATTGTATAATAATCCTGTTCCCATAAAAAATCAGTTATTTCTTCTTCATTTCCTGTAACAGGTATCCAACCATCCGGTCTTCTACTACATTCAACTATCATTATAATTCCTCTTTTAATGTGTTATCTAATTATCTTGTACCACTATATATCCATTACATGCTAAAAGAATTTTATACGGTTTATCCTGCCTATTCCTCAAACAATCCACAATTTCATTATTTTCATCAAAGATAATAATATCCTTATAACTTACTCCAAATGTTTCAGTTGTAGTTTTTAAAACCCAATTTTTCCACACCAAACGTGTTACTCCATCTCTTATAAAACTCTCAAAATTTGGAGCAGTAAATATTCTCATCATATCATCATTGTTATCAAATGGTACTGCAACATAATTTTTAAAATTATATTTATCCCTTACAGTGCGTATCTCCCCATCTTTTCCACACTTAAAAAAAGTAGTTTCATCATTAAAAAATGTTTTATGGGGAACATTAAAAGAAACTGCTTCCTTATTTTTTTCCACATAACATTCACCATAATGGTTTAATAGATGATTTATAATTTCTTCCTCATTTCCTTTAACTGGTTTATAACCTTCTACTCTTTTCTTACATTCTATTATCATTATAATGCCTCTTTTTTTATTCTGTATTCGCCATTTAAACAATTATTAATCGGATTTATTCTATGTTTAAAACGGTCTATAATTTTCTCATCATCATCAATCACAACCAAATCTCCACAATATACCTTAAAAGTGTCAGTTTTAGTTTTTAACTCCCAGCATTCTTTTGGAGATAATGAAATCGCCGGAATTCTTCTTAATCCTTTGAAATTTTTAGCTTGCAATATTTCAATTATATCCACATTAAAAACATCAAATATCACACCAATACATTTTTTAGGTTTTGGTTCACTATACCTAATTTTTATTTGTCCATTTTTTTCACATTTAAAAAAAACACCTTTCTCATTATCAAAAGATGTACTCCCCCCATTTTCTTCTATTTCAAAAGAAATTATTCTACATATTCTCCCTTCTACTTCTATTCTGCTTCCCGCTATTGAATAACTATTATAAAAATTATGATCCAATAAATGTTTTATAAGTTCTAATTCATTTCCTTTAACTGGTTTATATTCTTCTGCTTTTTTCTCAAGTTTTATTCTTATTATAATTCCACCCATTCTGGATTAACAATCCATATTGCATGTTGTTCACAGATAGCCTCACAGGATTCACAATAAGTACATTCCTGAACATATTTTCTGAAATAGTGGTGTTTATCTTTTAATGTGATTTTAACCATGTTTATGAATCCTTCTGTCAATACTCCACTTTGACAGACCTCCACACACTCCATACACTGATTACAATCATTATTAATATTTATTAAATATCTAGTCATATTTTCTCCACTTTGTCAATTATTTCTTTAATTAACTGTAGTTGTGCATCTGCACAAGCAATAGCTAATTCATCATTTCTTTCTAATGTTTCTGTGTAATATTCATCTATTCCCTCATATAAGTCATTTAGTAATTTCTTGATGTTATTTAATTCTGTTATTAATATCTGATTTTCAACCATGATTGAACGGTTTATTTGCCGTGTAAAATCCTCTATAAACTCATATGCTTCTTTAAGTTGTGTTTCACGTTCATAAGGATTAGTAGGCTTCATTATCCTTGTAAGAAATTCTTGTCTATTCAATTCTTGTTTTTTATACTCTTCACATATTTTTTTACTTATTTTGTCGATCTTCATATTTTCTCATCTCGTTTCTTTGTCGTATTCTCCATTTTCAATTTTTTCAATTAAGTTTTCATAGATACGAATAACATTCATTATAGATTCATACATGAGGGTTTTAATTATATACTCCTGTTTATGGTTATACATTAAGGAACTGGTTAATTCTTTTTGTAAAATAACAACTTGTTCGTTATATTCTCTTTTTTGTTTTTTTAGATAAGATATTAATAATTTTTCTTCAATCATTTATTTTTTCACCTCTTTCAGGTTACCATGAATCTAACTCTTTAAGAAACTCATCTACAGACATGCCTTTTTTAGAAGCATCACACCTATCAAAAGCTTCTTGAGTAGCTTTATGAAATTCTAAATTATCCCTTTCTTTTTTTAATTCATTACGGATGTATTTAAGCCCTTCGCAATTTGTATGCGCCCCTATTTCTTCGGGGTGGGTTTTAATATATTTCTCCCAATTATCTATCATTTTATCTATCTTTTTTATCTCATCATCATATTCAGATAATGTTTCAAATCTCATTTATTTTTCTCCTCGGAATATAAATTCTCTTCTAATTTGTCTTTTTCTTTTTTTAATTCCTCACGAAGATATTTCATAGAAATATATGTCGGTTTGACTCCCATTTCTTGAGGAAAATTGTTAATATATTCTTTAAAATTATCTAATATTTCATCTATCCTTTTTATTTCTTCATCATATTCAGATAGTGTGTTATACCTCAATTCATCCTTTTCTAATTCATAACTGCAACTAATCATTTAATTCCTCACTCTTTTAGGATTATATTGATAAGGATCCTTTTTTATTGACAGTATGCAGTATTTCTCATCACCACGTTTTTTTAAAACATCCTGTCTGTTATAAGTTTCAAGACCTTCAAGTTCTAATATGGTTATATTTGATTGGTATGTATAGTCATCTGTTGTGAATTTATACATTACTTCCGCATCAGGAGATGCTTTTCGTAATAGTTCAATTAGTCTTCCTACCTTCATTTTATTCAACTTCCCATTTTTCTGTCATAATTCTCTTTTAAGATGCATGACAGCTATATTATCTAAGTATTTTTGTGTAAATACTGTAATTATTTGGTCTGGGTCATCAGATTTAACTGTATATATCTTGTTACCGCTTAAGAATATTATTTCTCGATTAGGACTATGTTTCTGTAATATTTCAATTATTTCTTTTACTTTCATTCTTTCACCCCAGTTATCCAAAAACCATCTTCATCATCTTCAAGGATAAAACCGTAATCTTCTAACATTTTTTTAAACTTTCCTTCATCCCTATCGGTATCCAACTCACAGAAAATATCTCCGTCGTGTATACCGTCTGTGTCTACTCCCCATTCTGTATAAAAATTTTTAAAATAGTTATCGTTTAATATATTTTCAAGGGCAGCATCTGCTATTTTTGAGTCTTCTACTGACATGTTAGAATTAATGAAATATTGTTTTAATACACTTATGTTAAAATCATCTTTGTTTTCATCTTCTTCGTTTAAATTAATAGATATTGTTTTCACAACACGAGTAGTAGGTAAACTGTTATCTTTTCGTACATGTGGTACAATACACTCATCTCTTATACATTTTTTACAAGGTGGAAGTGCCTTATCTAAATATCTCTTTTTTAATACAGGATTTATTACCCCATCATCAAGAAATAACTCTCCATTCATAATAGAGCAAGTTTCATCAATTTTAATATTACTAAATCCATGATTTTGTAACTGTGCAGGAAGGTATTCTTCAAAAATGATTTCAACTGCCATTCTGCATGGTTCTTCACCTTCATCTAATGATGTTTTGTTGGAGTATTTCTCTATACATTCATCAAATGCTTCCTGTACAATAATATTTAGTTGGTAATTATCAAAATAATACTCATGGCTCATTATCATATAGGTTGGTTCGCCGAATGAATGATATACTTCTATTCTATAAAAATACATTCTAAAACAACTCCCAAGGAAAATCTGGTAATTCAAATATAATTTGATATAAAACAGTATCATCATTCATATCTGGATAAATACTTTTTAATTCCTGTTTCAACAATTCAACATGATGATACCCCTCAAGATTAGCATGTCTATAATGTAAGTTTTTAAATTTCACTTGTTCAATCTTTTTTACTTTTCGATATGCTTTTGAACTCCCATCAGTCGCCACACATTTCACAACATCTCCTTTTTTCAATCCTTTATCGGATTTCCTGATTGTGGCTCTTTTTTCAGTGGTTTTTAGTAAATCCATGAGTTCTAAACTAATATTCGTTTTCAATGTAGTTCTCCCAGTTCTCTCCCACTTTATCTTATTTATTGCTTCAGCAAACCGTTCCGGTTCTTTTCTTATACTCCTAAATGTTAAAATAATATCTGCTATAAGAATAACACATAATATGATTGAAATAATTATTACCAAATCAATCATTTTTCCAACCCCCATCTACTGCAAACAACACCTGTATCACCATAATATTTTCCATCATACGGATGTTTACAAGGACTACTTAATGTTTCAAAAACAATCTGACACAAATAATCACCAAAATTCAACTGAAAAGGCTTATCACTACAATTAAACAACTCCAAAGTAATATTACCCCTAAAACCAGGGTCAATATAACCAGCAGTCACATGAACCATCACACCTAACCTTCCAATACTAGACCTTCCCTCAACACGAGCAACAAGATCATGAGGTATGTTTACATATTCTACTGTTGAACCTAATATGAATTCTCCAGGTTGCAATACATACATACTTTTTTCATCTAAATAGAATGTTTTACCATCAATATTTTTAAGTACTTTATCTAACTGTAAATCAACACTTGCAGGTTGAACTCGATTCTGTAAACAAGCTAATAGGTTATCATTATACGGAAATAACTCTTCCCATCTTTCAAGGATATCTTTATCGCTTAAAACACTCATAGTACCCTCCTCTCAATAGTTATTTTGCCTTTCCTAAAAAAGTAATTAATAACATTAACACTATCCAAAATAAGATTACGAAACTCCACCAAACAACACCAGTTAAACCTAAAATTGTTGCAAGATAAGTTCCTAATATAATCGTACAAATTAACGGTAAACAAACAATAAATACTAACAATACAATTATTGCTCCTCCACCTAATATACTCCACCAATCAGTCATAATACTCTCTCCTTAATTTTCTCAACAGTTTCATCTAAATCATCATTCTCAATAATTAAATCAAAACACCAGTCCGGCAATATTTGATAATCCCTATGTTTACGGTCACATTCCCTATCAGAAACAACTTTCACAATATAAATATCCGCACCTCTCGGCAACCAATAATTTATAGAATCAAGCACACCTAAATCATCAACAACATAAACATTAATCATCTCTTCAAGAAATTGACCTGAATTTGTGAAATATAACTCCCCACCAAAAACTGTTGAAGCTATAATACCCCCCATTAAAAAGAAATCCCAAGCATCTTCTTTATCAATATAAAAATGGTCATCATCTTCTTCATTTCGTGGTTGTCTTGTTGAAATACTCATCACTTCATGAAACTGATGATCTTCACATAATTTCTTTGAGATGGTTGTTTTACCCACTCCACTTTCACCAGTTAATAATATTATTTTCATCATAATTTCTGCACCTTTTCAAGTAATTGTTTAGCAACTAAATCATCTTCTTCAAATATTTTATCATAATTCATAAATTTACCTAATTTAACTGCTCTTCCACCAACACCTTCAATCCGTAATTTAATAACAGAATCATCATTTAATTTTAAAGTAACCCATTTCCCAAGCAATGATTCTCTTTTTTGTAAGAATAATTCCTGTAATTTTTCTGGTGATTCACACATATTCATTCCTCAATTTGTTTTAATCTTACTTTTAATTCTTGTCTTAATTCAATTATTTTGTCTGTTGTGCTTCTGATTTGCTCTCCAGACATTAAATTTTTACTATGATATAATTTATCTTCTAAATAAGAGATTTGAGTTTGAATAACTCTAATCTCTTCGTTTAACTGATTCATTTTCCTTCTACCTTCTTTTTTAAGATTGGCATTATCTCTTCAACATCAAAAACATACTTTGCATATCCGGAGCAAGCATCTAACTTATAGATATCCTTATACAAGTTCCCTGGGTATGTTGCAATGATTATATTCATTGTTCTTAATTTTAAATCAGAACCATACTGGGTATTGACTTCATCAAGTAACTCTATAATCTCATTCCTACTATACATAGTATGTTCTTCATGTAATTCTCTCATGTCTGCTCTAATGCTTTTCGCACATAATATTGCAAACATTACTTGACGTATTGAAGCTATACTATCTTCATCAATATTTGTAATTTCATCTTCCAGAGTATATCTCATAATTTCTAATGCCTTAATATGTTTATCAAGAATAAACATAACATTTTCTTTATTTAATTCCGGTAATCCACACTTCATTTTTATTCTCCTGTATAATAAAACCTTCTTTTAACAGTAAACCTTCTGCTAACCACATATCATCATCAGTATAAAAAACACATATTAACAAACCGTTTTTGTATTCTCTATCAACATATGCTGATTTCACATTATATTCTTTCAGTAATTGTTCCGCATTCCATATTGCACTTTCAAGATTGTCAAAATCTCCAGTATGGAATTGTTTTATAATTGTTTTCAATGTTTCTGAATATTTGTTCATGAACCATTACTCCTTCTTCGTACAAGATTATAATTATTATAATAGTAATCAATTAGTAATTTCAAGTCATAAGCACTTGTTTTAACTGATTCCATATGTGCAGTTGTTTCCATTTGCTCTATATATTCACTTAATATTGCTGAAATTGCATCACTCCGATTAATATCATAACCTTTTTCAAGAAATAAACTTAACCAATCATCAAATTCTTTTAACAAATCCTCTGATATTCGAAGATTTATTCCTTTTTTATCCTTCAATTACTTCAACTCCTTGGATGAACTGATATTCAAGATATAGTGTATGTATTTTTCCATCATCTAGCTTTGATGATAAAGTCATACAAGTATTATTACACTCTATCAGAATAGAATCATCATACAAGTACTCTGCACCATTAAACACAAGTTTCAACTTATGATTTGGGCTTAATTTAAACCTACTCACTGCTAATGCAACTGTTTCCGCTTTCATTATTTATGACCTTCCTTTCTGTTTAGGGGTTTTTTTCAAAGTATAACCATTTTCATGCATGAGCCTGTGCAAACCTTTAATTGTGTCACTTTTCAAATCCTTGAACATAAAACTTCCATGTCTTTTATAAACCTTACGATAACCCATTTTTGATGGGATAGTACTATATTCATAAATCTCTAAATCTTCTTGAATGTCACATAATTTGTTTTTATCCCAATCATATTTTTTTAATTCTTTCACAATTGATTGTGCTTCTTCTAAAGTTTGATACTGCCCATAATTAACATCATTTTTTTTCACAATATACACTCTTCTTTTAAGATAAACATAATCCTTACTCCCATTAGGAGCAGTTTTACCTTTACGTTTTTCCAACAATTTAAAAGCAGTTGCTAAACTCAAACCATTCTTTAAAAAAATATTATGGAGAGAGTCATCAGACTCTCTTATTTCCAAGCTCAATTCTTCTGCAGAAATCATAATCCCACCAATTTTTTAGCTTTACTATAATCAGTTTTATAGATGTGTGCAGAACTGGAATAATAATAAATCCCATCAAAAACAATATTCGCATTTACTGGATCTCTACGATTTAATTCTTCAACAAGTAACATACCAATATAAGTGATGAAATACATATTACTATAATATGCTCCGAAAATATCGTTGCTTCTGAAGAAACAATGTATAGTTAATTTCCTATCTCTTACAGTTGCTTGTAACACTTGTAAGCATGGAATATCTTCTTCGGAGCAGTCATGTTTAGGGTCAAGAGTAACTGCAACACTACGATTTGACCCTAAATCATCTATTAATCTTTCAACCATAGTTTCGAATTGATTGACTCCAAAGTATTCTTTAATACGGTTAGGGTAAGTATATTTAAACCCACCAACATCACTACTGTTAAAACTTTTAACATAATATGATAAAGACTGACCATTGATGGGACATCCATCTATATCAAACTCTCCTTTTTCAATATCATCTATTAATTCTCCAGAGGTTATTAATTCATATTTTGCTTTATGAGAATAACCTAATGGATTATCAAGCACTACTATATTTCCTAAACTTTCAAGGATTTCTTTACCATCTTTAAAAGTCCTGTGTCCGTTTTGAATTATGTTTTTAACAAACTCTTTATATGATTCATTTATGCTGCACATTGTCTGCAAACTCCTTAATTGCATGAGCAGAATCACTTATAAAAGCATCATACTCAATCACTATATCAAAATTATCATCACAATATATTTCTCCACTTCTGCAAGAGCAAACATCAGGTTTTGCAATTCTAACAGTAATAATGAAATCTTCCGGACAATTATTCAATAATTGTGTTAAACCATCATCATCAAGAATCAACACATTAAAACCAGTTTCACTCATCATTTCTTTGAAATATACATATATTTCATCATGAACATATGTAGATACTAAAGGAACATTTTCTCCCATTAACACTCTCATTTTATCTGCTTTCACATAAGGAGTATTCCAAATACGACTATGCTCCTCATCAGTAGTGTACGGTTCAATATATTCAAAACCATCATAAACACTTAATGCCTGAGCCAACACATCTTTACCAGTGTGTTCACCACCATTTATCACTAAAAATTTCATTTAATTCCTCCCAACTCAATAATTTATCAAAAGCAACATGTAAGAAGACACCAACATCTTCCAACCTGTCCTCTTTATATTCTTCTTTTTTTTCTTCCTCTTCTTTTTCCTCTGCAATCATATACAAAATCTGAGGGTCATGTCTGTCAGGATCAAGATACCCCACACCATGATCACTATAACCAATCATTGTTAATGCTCCAGTATTGGTGCTATTAAAGTAGTTAGTTCAACATCATTATTCTCAAATTTGAATATTGCTGGATAGTCATTGTCAAATTTGAGTTTCACTTCTTTTGAAATGTCTGGGAAGTTTATAACATCTTTAAAATTATTTATATTATAAGTTGCTCTCCCATCATTATTTGTTTCTCCTAACTCTGCACATTCAACTGCTCCTTTATAATCATTTAATCCATAGAATTTCAAATCATTATCTTCGCTTGTTAAAATTACCACTGGACTTGCCATTAAATCCAAATCTTTCAAGGAATCAAGCAAAAAATCTAAATTAACAGTTGATTCTATGTTTAAATCAAAGGAGGGTAATTCACGAAAAGTATCATATTCACCAAGTAAACTGATAGTGAAATTCCTCCTCCGATTCCCATCAATAATAATATGCAGTTCATATGAGTCCACATCAAATATTATGCTTTCCCCATGTTTCACTGTTCTTAAAATTTTAAATAAATCACTTGGAACTATTCTAATAGCTTCATTGTCTGCTACTTCAAATAATTCAAAGTAACTTCTTTTAAAAAACACTTCAAACATTGTAGTCATGGATTTGGAAGCAACTTGACATTTTAAACCATCTTCTGAAGCAATGAATGTTATTTCATCAGCAACATTACTAACTCCTTTTAGAAAATTAGTTAATGCTGAAAATTCATATAATGAAAACTTCATTATTTAACCTCGTCTAAATAATAATTTTTACTGTTGATTGACCCATTATTTGTGACTTCTAATCTTTGAAATCCACATAAACTCATGTCTTTACCTTGATTATGTGCATAACTATTCTCATAATTTAGGAAATGTCCGGTAAAACAATAATATCTTCTTTTACCTCCATTATAATCACGAATATATTTACTGCTAAATTCGCTAAAATGATTATGCCCCATCATACACAAATCTGCATGGATACTACTCATATCCTGTATAAAACCTCTCATTGCTAGTTGTGGGCTTTTACTGAAACGGGTACCATGCTTTCCATAAACAATTAACTCTTTGCCATTGATTTCTAATTTATCGAAGAAATCATTACTTGTATACTCTGCACCTAATCTTTCAGCTATAATTTTAGTCACATCAAGATTAAAATCTTTCTTTGTTCTTCTTTCATGATTTCCAGTTGCACAAAACCGAACATACTTTTTGTGTGGTCTGAATAAATCAATAACTTGTTGCACAGAATCCTCTGTACTCATAGAGCTGTCAAATGCACCAATTCGTGAAGAAGGATTGTCAATCAAATCACCTAACAAGTAAATGCATTTGTTTTTACTTGTTTCTCTGAATGTTTTATCCCAAAATTTGAAAAATTCATTATTGAATTTCTCATGACCTAAATGAAGGTCACTGACTGGGAATATGTAAAATTTACCTTTAGCCACACTCACTTTCCCCTAAACAACAATTTACCTAACCAGTTTAACTCAAACTTGTCTTTCCAATCTTCTAATAACCTAACACGATTATGTAGTTCAGTTACTTCTTCTTGTATTGTTTGTCTTTTATCTTCAAACACTACTTCATCATCTTCAAAACGATTGATGAAGTTCCTAATAGTTGAAGTACTTACTTTTGTGGATTGAAAATTCTCCGCTTCATAAATTTCCTGTGGAGAATACCCTAAAGCATGACATTGAATAATTCTTTCTGCTTCACGCCTTGTTAACCAGTATCGCTTCCCTTTATTATTCTCGTTCTTAAAACATTCCTCTTCTTCGTTCCAAATCAATTTCATCTTCAATAGCCTCTTTAATTATTGCTGGAGAGATAGGTTCACAGAAACCACCAATACTCTTGATTATCTCCCCATCATTCAATATCCACCATTTCCCATTAATATACTCCACTTCATAAACCATCTAACCAATTTCTCCAATTATTTTATCAGCAGTTTTCGAACCAATACCATTGATTCCCACCAAATCCTCTTTAGTAACCTCCAATAAATCTCTTAAACTTTCTAATCGCAAATGCTCCTTAATAAGAATTGCTTTCTTCGTACTAATAGTATCAATACAACATAAGAATGTTCCCACACTATCACTCATTTTACAAACTGGTTTTTCGATAGGTTCATGCTTATCTTTTGCTAAAATATTCTTTGCAAGATAAGTCATAATAGTGAATGCTTGATTCTTATTTTCAACCATTATTACTTTATCATGCTCCAACAATGTTGCCAAAGCACCTAACAAATTTTTCATAGTAAACTCCTTTAAAGAAGTTTTTTTCCTAATAAAATACTGGTTTTTTAAGTACTGATACACATTACCGACAATGATAATATAACTGAATGGATATTGCCTCATTCTTTGAGTTTGTTTGAAAATCCTCCTGTCCATTATACTGGACACAAAATCAGAAGGGGTTTTCCATTCAAACACTAATTTATCGTTGAATAAGTAATCTCCAACTGGCAGTCTTGTTTGTTTTGTCTGCACATCATTCTCATTAAAGAACTTCATTGCTGATTCAATTCTTTTACTATCTTCACGATCATCTATTTTACAGCAGAAGTTCATATTATCCTCCCATTTTCATCGAATTCTACAAGCCCTTTTTTCCTTAAAGTCCATATATTTCCTTTTTCTCCACAGGCACTGCAACTAAACCATTCTTTAGTTATTAATAAACTTGGTTTGTTGTCATTATGCCATGGGCATTTCATATAACCATATCCTCGGTCATATACTTTAATTTCTTCTCCAGTTACCTGTGGTAGAACTTCTCGTAAGTCATTTGCTTGAATTGGGTCTGATAACCCATCTATTTTTAACTTTTTAATTCTCCTTTTTTTATTTAATTCAACTATTTCGCACTTACTATGTGCATATCTTAATGCTCTATGTTGCTTTTCAGTAGGTTCTTGCATTTCCTTAAAAGAACCTTCAATTATTCTACAAGTTTTATGTGAACTTGGATGTTTACTGCCAATTAAACGAATATTTCCAGTCAAGCCTGCATTAGTATTCACATCATCTAATGTGGATAATTCAAGATGTGACTCTTGCAAACTTGTTGAAAATATCAGACAATGAACAAACTCTGAAAAGAATTTATTCCAATCATTAATTCCTCTTTGCTCATCTTCAGCATTAGCAAACAATACTGGACTTATTTGAATGTAAAGATGATATCCTTTATTCCCAGACTCAACAATAACACAATTATGCCCTTCTAAGGTTAATTTATTCTTTAACCTTTCAACATCTTGAAAAGCAACAGCAATATCTTCAGAATCAAAATCAAGAATAATACATTCCACCATCCTATTTCGAGGATATTTCGTAATGTAAATATCCGAATAATCATCCTGATTTTGCAATGTTTTCTCAAATATTTTACTGTTCCAATTTTTTCGTTGTTCAGCATAATCCTTATCACGATGCCTAATCGTGATTGTATGTTGCTTGTCTTTGAATAATTGACTATAATTCATCTGCAACACCATCCAAATAAGGTAAATCATTAACGATAGGTTCAACAGTTTCAAATAATGATTTTTTAGAAGTAGTATCATTTTTAAGGAAATCTAATAATTCATCAGAATTATCAGGATATGTAACTTTAAACAATTTAACTGCTTTATCTAAAGCAGATTGCTTAAATTCGGGTATAACTTCCTCAACTGGTTTATCCATACCAGTATTCAAAGCATACACATTCATATTCCCATGAGTAGATTTCCCAACTTTCACAAGAATCCCTTCATTATACAATGCTTGTAAACGATTACTTGCTTGTTTAGCACCACTTTTACGGAACCATTGTTTATTCCTATGCTTTTTTTTCAAAGATTCGACACTAAAAAGATAATCCTTCAAAAAAGCATCATCTTCATCAATCTTTGAATTATATGCAAAGTTATCATAATCTTTTGAATCAGCATCTAGAGTATCAAGTATCCATTCTCTCACATCTGCATCAAAATCTTCTTTACTTAAGGTAGGTTGTTGAACTATCTCATATGATTCAATCAAGCCATTTGCAAATTTTATTTCGTCTGGCAAAAGATTTGATGAGCTGAATATGTTTAATGCATTAATATTGTCTTGTTTACTTGCAATCACAATAGGTGTTTGTTTCTTTGCAAATTGACTGTCAACATATATTTCATGAGATAACTCAAAAGGATGATGCAAACAAGTTACAATCTTCAAGATAGCTTCATACTCTTGAATCTTCCTCGTAAAATCATCATGATTCTTCAAATGCTCCTCAATAGTGAACATGTAAGGATTGAAAAAATCTTTATCTTCAACACTATAATTGAAAGTAAAACCTTGAACACTCCTTGTAATATGTTTAATTAGGTTTAAGGAAGTGTAAAATTTCCCTTTCGCTTCTTGAACACTATTGTAAATCATCAATTTTTCACTGTCTAAAATTTGAGGAGTTAGAATAATTGACCTTGACTTTTCCTGATCATTAATTAACTCCTCATTTGCAGTTGTATATGACAAGCAAGGATTTCCAGTTACAAACTGATCTTCTTCTTCCATGCTGTCTTTATCAACAATACCTCTTTTCTTATACCCATCAGTCGTTAACTCCTTTAAGGTATCTCTCATTTCTATAGTATTGTTATTGTCAAAATCTCCACCTAAATCCCCCATAAAAAAGATGTGTCCACTTAAATCTTTTCCATTATATTTTCTGAAGAAATAAGCAACACTATCAACTCCTTTATGGACTCTTTCTTCAGGTATCATTGATAATGCATTTTCTAACATGAATGATTTTCCAGAAGCTTGATTTCCCACTGCAATCACATTTGTTGCTTTTATACCAGTATAAGTTTGGAAATATCCGAAAAAAGCATTAATAATCTCCCTTGGATTCCCCACACCTAAACAATGGCTTGTTGCAACTATTAACTCTAAAGGAGTCATATTATACTCTGCACAGTAAGCATTGAATGATGCTTCAAGAGTATCATATTTCTCCTGAATCTCTTTCTCCTTTTTCTGCTCTTCCTGAAAATCTTGTTGAGCAGTACTCTCCATATTAGCTTCCAATTCATTTTTTAACTGGATTAAATGTTTTCCTGCTCTGTCTTCAAGAATTGCAGAGTTCACATAACTTACATCACCCAACTCATCAATTAATTCTTTTTTTGCTTGTTGAGTTGCGTATTTTTTCAAATACTGATGTAACTCACCCCCACCTACTTCTGTAGGTGAGGATTTACTATGAGCAACAATAGACACTCCATCATCGGTTTTTTCCTCATACCGATATGGTTTATCCTTTTTTTCAGTAGATACACATCTTAACTGCATATCCGCAATTGTCACCCATGTCATTTTTATTCAACCGCTTCAGGTGCTTCTCCGTTCTCACAAATCATAAAACTGTATGGTTTGATTCCGTCCATCTTTCCAGAGTTACCGTATTTCGCAGTAAACTCTAATCCTTCAAGATAGTACTTCATTTCTGAAGCAGTTAAATTAATCCATTTTTTATCAGGAACTTCCACTCCATGAGTTTCCAATCCACATTTAAGTAATGGATAAGCACTGCTTAAAGGACTGAATCCTAATAATGTTTCATCTCCGAGTTTACTTTCTTTTTTAACATTCTTCGCATTAAAGAAGAAAGTGACGCATTCATTTGTAGCGTCTAACTCTTCAGTTACAGGTATTTCAGCATCTGCAGATGCATTATACTCTGTTTTAACTTTATCGTTTTCATCAATAACTCTCCCTAAACATTTTTCCATGTCAAGAATGGTTATTTTAACGACAATTCCTAATTTTCCAGGACTTCTGCCCTTGTAAGGTTTCCCTACTTTTTCCACACCTGCAGGAACCCCTTCTTCCTTGTACCAGTTTCTGATACTGGATAGAAAGAGTTTACTTGTTATCTTGTCAGGAGTAAATGATTTATTTTCATCTCCTCCAGTGAATTCCACCATTTTTTCTGCTCCTTTTATACTATTTAATAAAAAAATAAGGTTTTAAAAAAAATCAAACTCTCTTTTAAAACCTCTTGAAACTGAGTAATGAAAAACTCATTCATCAAAATTTATACTACTTTTTTAATAATTTATATATAGAACACAAAATCAAGTTCATTATTGAAATTAACCAATATTTCAAACTTAATTTCATATTCCTCAAAAATCGCACTGCTAAAACAAGTAATCTTCTTCATACCAGTTTTAACAAGTACTTGTGTTCCCCTTTTATCGACTTTCACAGAAATAGGAGTCACACCGAATTTATCCTTGAAAAGCTCATCGAACTTTTCACCAATCCACTTTACATTACCGTGCATTGCTTCACAGTTCTCATCGTAAAGTTTATTGAGTTCTTTACAATTTTCCCTGTAAATCTGCACTGTTTCCTTATTAAAAACAATATCCGTCATTCTACATCACCTGATGCAAAAGAAGATAGCTGTCGCTAACATAAAAACAGTTAACATAAAATAGATGACTCCAGAATAGTTGATTCTAAAATTGAAACTATCCTTTTGAGGATAAAGACCATGTTTATTGTCCACCCTCCAAAAATCCGCTAAAGCAGTTAAAAAACTACTCATACCTTTACACTCTCCTTTTTAGTCAGAGAATGTGCATTTAAATTAGCTTTAGCTTCCGCTAACAGTAATTTAAATAATTCCTTATCTTGCTCTGATATAACATACCCTGAAATAGGTGTTACAGAGCCTTGTTTTAAATAATACATTTCTTACGACCTTTCAATTCTAATATACACAAAAAAACAAATTATATGAAAGCTTCCACACAATCATACAAATTTTTTCTATGTACACATACATATTTATCAAAACAAGTATATAAACTTTGCCCCAATAAATAATTATATATACTAAAAATGAAAAATTATAAATTGCACATGATTTTTCTGCTTTTTTTATACAAAAATATAAAGCGACCTTTCAAAAAAAAATTATTGTGCCATGAGCGACATAAGGATCACTGTTTCTTTTGTGAGTACTGCAACTCTTCCACAAACGCAGATTTGAAAACAAAAAAACATATCCTTAAACTCATGTACACTAAAACACCAACAAAACATTAAAAAACACCATACACATAATTTCCAATAAAAACCACCCAATTAAAACAACACTTGCAAGTACAAGTATTCATTTAATCAACCATTCTTTTAATTAAAACACTTACTTCAACACTACCTTACACTCCACCAAAAAATATAAATACTAACAAAACACAAAAAAAGATAATATGTGCAGAGTACTGCACATGTGATTAATATACATGATTTAATCACGTCCTTTAAAAAAATTTTTGGTGAAGTAGCTTTTGTGAAAAATGTTTTATGTTTTTTCTATATTTGTAATTTTACATTTTTCACCTACTTCGTTTTTTATTTTTCATAAATATAACCTTGTTATATTTTCACTTAAAAAAAATAAAAAAATGAATTTTTTATCCTTCTACAAACTCTTTTATCCTGATAATGTCCGCATCATCATCTAAAACATTAATCAAGTATTCCCCATCATTTTTAACACTTAAAAAATCCTTAATTTCAGAAGCAACACTATCAAAAGGAGTATCTTCCAACTCCCTAATTAACTGTTCTAATTCCCATTTCTCATAAAAATGAGTTTTACTGATTTTCAACTAAATCCCCTCCATTTACTTCAGGTTTGTAATACAATTCCACCAATCTAGAATTAAGTTGATTTGAAATCACCATATAAGCCAAATTTCCTAAAAAGAAAGTCCACCAAACAGTTAAAACAAAAATAATAATATTCCAACCCCAACCCCCCCAGGAAGACTTCCTTAACTTACAATAATCACCATCATCACGAGTAATTTTATAACCTGACTGAACATACTCATCAATCAAGTTCTCATATTTTTCACGATCACTAATTTCACGAACTCTTTTTTTCATAATAATTCCCTCCTTATTTTTTCAGAAACAACCTTGTTAAAATTGTTTCAATAGTTTCACCTTCTGTAATAGCATATTCCTTAATAAAAGAAACTGCTTCAGGTGAAATAACTACATTTCGCCTGAACTGACCTTTTTCAAAATCAGAAACAGGAAAAGCCTTGAGAAGTCTAATAATGCACTTCTCAAAACTTTCATCATTTCGTTTTTGAGAGCTGATATAATGATACAACTCCATATTCACTTTAATGGGCATATAGCACACCTATTCATGCTCAAATTTTGATAAATCATCAATTAAATCATCAATGATTTTTTCAAAATCTGCATCAGGAGAAATATCCCCTAATTCCAAATCTCCCCCATTTTTAAGCCACAAATGTGATTGATTTACAGTTGCAACAAAAGCATCCCAGTTTTTAGGACAGGCATCTTTAAAGAATAAAGCTACTTTCCTACTTTTAACGTCAAATAATGTGTCAAATTTAATTCCTTTATACTCAAACATATTTAATCACTCCTTTTTAATTTTTAAACCGTCATGGATTTCCAATACTTCTCCTGAAGCCATGCCTTCAGTTAATTCTAATAAATCTAACTGTTCAGCTTCTTCAATAAATTCACTGAACAATTTATTATACTCATCATCCTGAAAACTCCAACCAGATTGCTGAAGCACCTCAGTAGGTTCACCATTATCCCCCACCCATTTCAACTCCTCATCATCATAGACGAGAAATTGAATATAACATTCTTTATCATCTTCATTTTTTATCAAAGTATATAATTCACACATAAATAATCACTCCTTAATAACAATTTTTCATATTTCAAATATATATAATTTTCCAGAAATTCATGATCCAAAAAATTCCAGTATTTTCCAAATTTCCAGATTTTCAGAAAATGAAATTTTCAGAATTTTCAAATTTTCAGAAAATAGAATTTTCCAGTTTTTCAGAAAACCAAAATTTCCAGATTTCCAGATTTTCAGAATTTCTAAATTTTCAGAAAATGGAAATTACCTAATCATCAACTAAGTAATTTCCAGACCTCCTAAACCCATATAATGGATAATAAGACCTTACAAAGGACTTAAAATCCACACAATTGAATAAATCATGATGTTTGAACAAATACTCACAAACATCATCACATCCTTCAACATCCAACTCCTCATCATCAAACAAATCAAAGAAGACATCCAAGACATCAAATACTTCTTCACTATCAATATCATCACCTAATACTGATTTGAGATGCATTTCAATATCCCATTCAGCAATCATATTGAATTGTTCAAAATCAAACACCCAGCTTTCACCAGTTCCATCACAGAAAATGAAACAAGCTGATTCCTGATTATTGTCAAGTTTTGCTGACAATTCATTATCAATGTCAACAAAATCAAAATCACACTCTTCATTCTCAAGACTGTAATCAAGAACATCGGCCATCAATGATTCATAATTATTATGAACCCCTACGAAATCAAAACAATCAAACTCATCAAGAACAGATGAAACACCTGCTTCAAGAGTTCTCTCATGGTATCTACCAACTCTACATTCTTCTTTACTCATGCACCAATCAACAGGTACATATCTTGATTCTTTTACATTATAAACTGTTTTAATAAACATATTTTCACATCCTTTAAACAAAATTTTTGAATTGCAAACTACAACTCGTTACTAATACTATGCACATACTACTATATAAATGTTTCCCCATAAAAAGTCTTTACTTTTGAAGATATACATTTTTCAAAAAGTCTTTAATTTCCAACATATAGTTTTACAAAAGTCTTTACTTTTGAGCATATATTTCCCAAAAAGTCTTTACTTTTGAACGTATATTTTTCAAAAAGTCTTTGCTTTTGAGCATATACATTTAAAACAGCATATACATGAAATCATGAAATCAATATTTCATGAAATGATGAAATCATGATAGCAGCACGTACAACATACAATATATAATATATTGTATGCTAAAAACATCAACTAAAAAAATAATTGATATTGTACTATATATTTTTTCAAATACATATATAAATATTATAGTTTTTTTAGTAGTAACATTTATATACTACTAAGTATAAAGTAATTAGTAACTGCTATAAGCAGCTATCAAAAAAATTTAAAGGACGTATTATTATGTATACAACATATATTTTACAAAAAATAAGCATACAAGACGCTTATAAAATACTGTATTGTATTATGAATGATGACATAACAGACAATACAAAAACAGCATATCAAATAGTAAATTATTATGATTCATATATAAATGAATCATTAGACAACCTAGACGCTAACAGAGTTATTAATACTTTAATGACTCTTGAATATGATGACTCCAGCATTTTAGATGAAATAATGAGGAGGCTTTAAGATGAGACATTCAAAAAAAGCAGGTTATAAAAGGCCTGCGTATAAATCATTTGAGTACTATTTAAGAAAAAAGGAGCGTATTTCATTAGATCAACCATTATTTTATTTTAGGAGGAGTTACGAATGAATGCAAAAAACGAAATACTTAAAACAATATTCAATAAAGATTTTACAATAACAACCGGCTTATTTGAGTTACAAGCTATTCCATTTACAGGCTCTGACTCTATAGATACCATATTATTAGAGGCTAGAGAAAAAAATAATTTATATAATGTATATTATCATCATAATAACTTCTTTTTAGAGGAGTTATTACTTAATCTTATAAACATCAATGATAGCCACTTAATAAGGTTATTTAATTATGATATTATAACCTTATTACAATATGATTTAAATATATTATATAACGCATATAAAACATTTGACAATATAGAGTCATTATATGCTTTTTATGATGATAAAACAATAATAAAAGAGTTACAACAAGATAACCTATTATTTATTTTAGATGATATCATAATTTTAGTTGATAACACCAAATAAAATATATCACTGCTAACACCCCCCCCTTATGGTGTTAGCACTTTTTTTTAAAACACCATGTAACATATATTTGACAATGTCATAATAAAGGATCCACTTATGACAACAATAATATATTATATACAACAACAACCACCAACACCACCACCAACAGCAGCAGCAGTAACAAGCAGCAGGAAAAATATACTATATGCATGCATCAGATACAAGCACCGCCCCCCCATGTATACATGCCTACTATATCATTTAATGAATGAATCAATTAATTAAATATATTGTTGTCAAGTCAACTGTTAGTTTAATTAGTCAAGTAGTACTGTTTAATTAAAGATAGGTTAAGTTAATGTATATGATACTGTTATATATAGATGGCACGGTTAAGATAGCTTAAGCTTGACCTGCTTAAGTGGATCAATAACATATAGATACTACTGCAGCAGTAGAAAAAAAATACTATATACTTGTATAGTATACAACATTTTATATTTGACGTGCTACAACAAAAAAATAAAATAACATAAAACAGACCTAAAACATTAACAACACCATAAAACACCATAATTTATTTAAAAAACACCGAAAAATTTTTTATAAAGTCCCTAGGATAATATAAAACCGCTGGGATTGGTCGGTGTGTGGTTTGTGTGTTTTTTGGGGTGGTTGTGTATTGTTGTTTTTTATGATGGGTTGCTCAGCCATACCCCCCCTGTGGGGTGTGTGGTTGCTGGTGTTTTAATTTCTTTATCAGCATCTTATACGAAATATTATATATTATTTTTTTATTTATAGGGGTATGTGTATTTATAGAACTTATGATAAATATATAGTTCATATAGATATTATTTTTTTTAATGTACATATTTGTACATTGGTACTCTTTTATGTACACTGAGGATAAAATAGTAATTTTTGGGAGGGGTGTGGTGTTTGACATTTTTTTGATGCAAAATGGTGAAAATTGATGTGTGTGCTTCTTTTGCTGATTAAAGGCTTCTCGTGGGTTTTCGTTGTGTCAGTGTTGTGTCAGTTTGTGTCAAATATGGTGTTTTTTGTGTCATGTGTGTGTCATTTGTGTTGGGTTTTGTGTCAGTTTGTGTTGTGTGTGTCAGTTTTTTGTGTCATGTGTGTCAGGTTTGTAATACTACCTTATGGATAAAGTATTACTTTTTGTGTTAAGTTAAGTCAATTATGTGTCAGAGTATGGTTCGAATCCATACTGACAGAGAGGAATAAAATATACTGGGAGGTGTAGAAGGATGAAATCATATAAGGATATTTCAAGAATTGTAACAGTATTGTCTTTTATTGCAATATTCATAGTCACTAACCAAGATTTCTTAATAGGTAATGTGCCAGTTGAGTATCAAGGAATAGTTCAAGGAATAGTGTTAGTTGCGGGATTCTTTGTCACACAATTCAGTGAAGAGAAAAGAGTTGTTAGGGCTGAAGAATTAGTTGAGGAAGCAGCATGAGTGATAATTGTATGAATGAAAATCGTATAATTAGACTCGAGGAAAGATTGGATAAAAAACATGATGAGATTGATTCTCTTAAAAAAGAATTAATCCAAGATCGTGAGGAGTTAAAGGATGTTCTTGTTACTTTAACTCAGTTATCCACTACTTTAAATACTTTGAAGTGGATTATTGTTGTTTTTATTTCTGCTTTTGGTGGTATTGTGGTGTTTCTTTTCCAAGAGTTAGTTAAATTAATTTAAAATAATGGGGGGGTGTTGTTTTTTTTATGCCTCGTAAGGATAGAAGGTATAAGCCTCGTAAAAATATGGATGAGGTTCCGGAGATTAATCCCAGGTCTTATAAGTTGAATAAAACACTTACTAAGAAGATGTGTAAGTATATTGAGGAAGGGAATTATATTAGTACGGCTTGTAAGTTGTGTGGGATTGAGCGTCATACTCATTATGATTGGATGAAACATGGTAAAAAAGGTATTAATCCGTTTAAGGATTATTATTTGGCTATTGAGGAGGCTAAGGCTAGGGCTGAGGCTTCGATGGTTGATGTTGTGACTAGTTCTGCTTTGGTTGATGGGAATGTTGGTTCTGCTCAGTGGTGGTTGGCTCGTGTTCATCCTGACCGTTGGGCTAAAAAAGACCGTGTGGAGGCTAAGGTTGATACAAGTCAGAAGATTGAGATTGTGACTGTTTCACCGGAAAGTAATGATAAAGAAGATGAATCCTAGAGATTAAGATTTTTGAAGGGGGTGGTATAATGTCAGCACAATGGAAATTATCAGAAAAACAAGCACAATATATTGATGATGATTCTAATGAACTTCTTATTGAAGGAAGTGCTGGTTCTTCGGCAAAACTATATTTGCTTGTAGTAAAGTGATTTTTTGGGCTATTAATAATCCTAATAGTCGTATTGGTGTTTTTAGGAAGACATTACCTGCTTTGAAGAAGACTAGTTGGTTGGAGATTCGGAAGTTACTTGACAGTCATGGTATTGAGTATGAGGAGAACCGTTCTGAAGGAGTTATCATTTTAAGTAATGGTGCCACTATGAGTTTTAGTGGTTTGGATGACTTGCAAAAGGTTCGTTCTTTGAATTTGGATTATATTTATATTGAGCAGGCTGAGGAAATTGACCGTGATACTTATTTGGAGCTTAAATTAAGGTTGAGGGGTTCTGGTGCTGATGTGACTTATAGGCAGGCTTTGTTAGTGGTTCAGCCAAGTGAGCCGTCCCATTGGATTTATGAGTATTTTCATAATATGCATTATGGTAAAATAGTTCATTTTAGTTTTCGTGAGAATCCATTTTTGCCTGAAGACCATAAGGAGTATTATGAGAGGTTGAAAGAGATTGATTATGATGCTTATCGCCGTTATAGTCTTGGGGAGTGGGGTATGTTGTCCAGTCTTATTTTCAAGAATTGGGATACTGATACTCGTGAAACTTTCAATTATTATAGTTTGGGTATTGATTTTGGTTGGGCTGTGCCGTCCGCTGCATTGTTAATTGGTTTCTATGATAATGAACCGTATATTATTGATGAGGTTTATGAGAAAGAGTTGACTACTGAAGAATTATTTGAGTTGATTATAAGTATGTTGGCTCGTAATGGTTTGGGGATTAGTGATATTGATTTGTGTTTTGGTGATGCTGCAAGTCCTGACCGTATTATGAATTTGAATGAATGGGGATTGTATACTGAACCATCTGTTAAAGATGTTCAGGCTAAAATAAACACGGCAAAGTTGACTCAAATTCATATTAATGAAGATAAATGTCCGAATACACTTAAAGAGATTCAGTCTTATACTTGGAGAAAGAATCGTGATGGAACTATTCTTGATGTTCCTGTTAAATTAAATGATCATGCTATGGATGCGATGATGTATTGTATTTATGGTATGTTGGGGGCGAATAGTCCGTATAAATGTGATGGTACTGTTGATTTGGATGAGGTGAGTTTTTATTAGTTTTTTAGAGAATTTTAAGGGTAGGTTTACTGCTAAGAATATTGAACCTAATTCTATGTTTAATGTGGGTTTGGATGATGTAACTGTTTCAAAGAATGGGGAAATCCCACAGGATTGGATTGAATATTGCCCACCTAAAGTTAATCCCACTATTAAGAATCGTAGAAAAGCAGCTCACTTCCCAGTAGTGTATGGTATTATCAATAATTTGATTTTGAAGGCTATTGCTACTTTAACGATTGATGGTACTGATGAGGAGGCTGTACAACATATTCTTGATATGGATAAAATATGGAATTTGAAGGGTATGTGTTATGATGGTGCTTGGAAGAATATTGTTGATGGTGAGGCTTTTTATGAAGAAGTTACTGTTGATGGTCATGCTGATTTGAGGAGTTTGGCTTTTGATGGTGAGAGATATCTTATTCGTAAGTTATATGATGATAATGCTAATTTATTAGGGTATATGCAGTTGGTTGCTGTTAATAGTCCTATTCCGAAGAATTGGGATAAATTAGAGTTTTGGGAGTTGTATCAGGATAAGGATATTAAAACAGTTTCTTTTAAAGCGGAGGATATTAGTAATCCGATTTTTATTGAGATTGATGGCATAGGTCAGTCATTAGTTAAGAATGTGATTGATGTGGCTTATGAGATTGAATCGTTGAATCGTATGTTACCTGCGATTGTGCATAAGTCTGCTAATGTTATGGTTTTAACTTTGGGTAATGAGCATCGTAAAGAAAAACCTATGAGTAAGGTTCGTAAGCAGGAGATTGCTGAAGACATAAGTGATTATCATAAAAAAGGAGTTTTGTTGATTCCTTATGGTATGGAGTTGGATGTTGTTGGGGATAATGTTCTTCCGAAGGTTGAGGATTATATTAAAGTTTTGAAAAGTCAACTTTATGAGGGTTTAATTACTCCTGAATCCACGTTTAGTAGTGAGTCTTCTAATCGTAGTACTGCGGAGGTTCAGTTAACTTCTGAATCTAATGGTCATGTGTTGCTTATTCAGTTTTTACAAGAGTTCCTTAAAAGATGGTTGGAAAGGGATTTGATTAATCGAGAATTATCTTTGATTGGTAAACCTGAAGGTAGTGCGTGGATTAATTTCCAAACTGGTGACCATAATCTTGATAATAATTATTTGGAAACTGATAATAGTATTGAAACTGAAGAGGATACTGTTGAGAATGAATTAGATTCATCTGATGATGATGAGGAGGTAGATGATGGTTCAGGAGATTCAGTCGACTGATGAGTTTTATTTAGATGATTATTTACCTCTTGATTTCGCTCCGAATGATGCTTATGATTCTGATGAGCAATTTGTGATATTAATGTGCTTGTTATTGCTAAAAGAGTATTATGAGGAGTATAGTAAAACACCACTTGAAGATTTAATCAACACCATTGAAAAGGACATGGAAGAGTTAAACACCAAATTATCCACAGAAGGAATGGATTATATTAAACAAGCTGTGGATAAAACCTTTTCTTCCGAATTAGATTCGTATAAGATACCAGAGAACACCATTTCACCAAATTATAATGAATTAGTTATTTTAGCTGGTTTTCAAGCATCAGTTAATCAGTTAAGAGATGATTTAAAAGCCAAAGCATTATATTATGCGGAGAATTTAGGTAAAACACCATTTGATTTGAAACCGAATTTCAGAAGAGCAATTAAAAGGATTAATGATGTTGTAGGTACTGGTTTGGTTAATGCGAAGGAGAAATCTCATCGTGAGGTTTCTAAATTTGTTTATGGTGAAAATGCATTGTTTTACTGGGTTTGTAAAATGGATGCTAAAACTTGTGCTTGGTGTAGAAGTCAGGCAAGGTCTGAACCACGACCTATTGATGAGTGGGAGTTAGACCATCCGTATGGTAGATGTACTTTGAAACCTGTTAAGGAAGAGTTTTCAAGTGATTATAAATTATTGGTTGGGATAGTATGATTACAATTTTCAAAACCGGTGAAATTAAGTATCCGGAATCTTTGAATAAACCAGTTAAATATGATATTGATTTTTTAAAGAGTATTGCTTCAAGCACAGCATCTGCCAAGATTACTCGTGAGCATTCTGATGATGTGCTTGGTGTTTTAAGTAATTTTGTTGTTGAAGATGGTTGTTTGAAGGCTGATGAACCTGAAGGTCTTGAGTTGAAAGGTATGGGTTTTAGTCCAGTTTTTGAATTTGATTTACTGGAGTATGATTCATATTTTAAACCAGTTAATGGTGTTATGACAGAGATTGGGTTTACAAAGACACCAAGAAGCCAAATTGTATATAATAGTATTGGGGCTTCGGATGGAGATGATAATATGTCTGATGATGCTTTAAGAAGAGTCTTGCAAGAGAAAGAAGACTTGGTTAAGAAAATGGGAGTTTTAGAGAAGGAAAGAGATTCTTATCAGAAAATGTTGGAAGCAAGAGATGGTGAGATTGAGAAAATTAAAAATTCCTATTCTGATGTTGACAATAAATTAAAAGAAATCGATGCTTTGAAGGAGAAAGCAGATTTATATGACTCATTACAAGCTTCTCGTAAACAAGAGTTGATTAATGAGCTTGTTGGTGGAAATAAGGATTTAGCAGAGAAGTATGAGTCTTTTACTTATGACCAATTAACATTCTTGAAAGAGAATAAAGTTCCAACCAACCCAGGTCAAGGAGTACCATCTGTGGGAGCTACTGGATTGGATATTGAAGGAACACACCCATCATCAAATAATGATGATGAGTATTCTGATGATGAATTTAAAGCAGATTATAAAGCTTTGTTCGGAGTCGATGTTGAATAAACTAAAATTAAATTAAAAATTTTAAAGGAGTTATAGAATATGGTTAAAATTCAAAACTACGACCCTTATGAAACAGATATTAAATTTGATGTTGAAGAAGGAGATGTAACTGTAAAAACTGGTTTTGCAGACTTTGGTAAAGATGATGTACTTTTCTTTTCCAAGGAAGTTAAAAAAGGAGATTATGTGGCTTTAGATACTACCAGTATGACTGTTAAAAAAGCAGCTAAAGCAGATAAAATCATTGGTCAAGTGATTGATGAACCTGCTTTTAAAGGTGGCAGACCTAAAGAAGACACTACTTCAGGTAATTACACTAGAAGAGTTGCAACTGTAAGGGTATGGGGAGATTATGCTCATTCTGTACAGTTAAAAGCAGAGAATAAAGCTATTGCAATGGGAGATTCTGTTGCTTATGAAGGAGATAATGTATTCGATAAGGCAACCACTGCAAATACTACTATTGCATTAGAAACTGCAGAAGCTTTGAAAGCTCCTAAAGTATTGGTTTTATTCGGTTACAGAGGTTTATAAGGAGGTTTGATGATATATGCCTATAATTACATTAAGTGCTGAAAAAGCATTAAGAAAAGAGTTCATTGAAAGAGCAATTATCACTAAAATGAACCCGCAATTAATTTTTAAGGATTTATTCCCAGTTGTTGATTTAGGTGGTTCATCCACATTCATGTTCTATCGTGATGATGAATCTGCAGAAGATGATATTCAAAAAGGAGTCATGAGTGAACCATTAGAGATGAGTGAATTAGGTGCAATGTCCAAGATTGAAGTATCATCTATCAGTAAAGAAATTGGAGATACTTATCAATTTGGTTACAGTATTGAATTCTCTGATAAAATGAAAAGAGAAAATGGTTTCATTGATGAGGTAATGAGAGCATACGACAGAGCAGCTTATGGTATGGCAAGGAAAATTAATTTAGATATTTTCAATGCTATTGACACTTTCGCAGCTGCAGATCCAATTACTTTAAATGATGGGGCTTGGAAAACATCTTCAAAAATCAATGAAGATATTATTGACATGAAAAAATCATTTGAGGGTCAAGTTGGTTGGGATTATACTTTAACTGATTTATTTACTCCAACCGATAATTACTACGAAGTTCAAAAATTTTACTCTGCATTAGATACTTTTAATCCAGCTAATACTGAAGGAACTAAATTAACTAATGTTAAAACAGTTATTCCTAAAGGAACTGTTTATGGTATTGATAAAAACATTAAACCATTAACCATTTATAAAAATGTTGATTCAGACCATTCTACTGTTGAAGGTGGTTTAATCAATGTTAATGTATGGGAAGACCCTAATTACCCATTCAAACACCATATTGAGTTATGGGCTGAAATGGGTATTGCAAGTAAACATCCAACCGCTATGTTAAAACAAACTGGAGTTTAGGTATTTATGGGTTTGAAATTTAAATACCGTGATTTATGGTATCATGGTAAATTAGTACCTAAAAGAGTGTATGAGCAGTTAGAAGACTTGCAAAAGCAGATTGATGAGTTGAAAAATGCTCAACAAACTAAACAAGACACTAGTAAAGAATCTGAACCACAAGAGGGCGGTAGTTAAATGCCTTTGAAGTTTAGGTTTGTGGAATTGTTCAAAGGAAGATTCCCAATCCCTAAATTTCTTTATGAACAATTAGAAGACTTGCAAAAGCAGATTGATGAACAACATATTGTTAAAGAAGATGTTAAAATAAACAAGACTCAATTAACTAAAGCTTTTGGCAAACCTGAAGAGTTTAGAGGAATGGGTATTGTTCGCAATCCTGAAGCAGTTTATTTAATTGTTTCAAATGGGAAGAATTTTGAAAAGTTTGAATTTAAAGAAGTTTAGGGAGGGATTAGTGTGTTGAGAATGGAAGAATATTACAAGGTTTTGCATTTTCTTGAGTTTGATGGAGTTGATAGGATTTACCCTTGTGAGAAATATTTTTTAGATAATGAGGGGAATAATGTTCCGTATACTGGAGATTTGTTATGGGAAACTAATCGTGAAACTTTTTCAGGGATAGATTATGTTACTGTTTTATTGGAGTCTGATAAGAGTTTCTCAACATCTACCCTTCGATTTGAATTGTCCGAATACTTGCAAGGTTATAGTCCAGTTCTTGTTTTAAATGTGGAAGACCCAGTAATTATTCCAGAGAATACTCCAACTAAAGTTGTGTTTAAGTTGAAGAAGTCTCAGCAAATGGTGGATTCTTCAAGGAATTTAACTGGGATTAGAAGTTGTCATTTAGTTGCACCTGAAGAGAATAATTATATTATTCATGAGATTGCTTTTCGCAATGATAATACTATGTATACTCTTGAGCAGTTAGATAGGTTTATTGAGAATGGTAGATATTATATTGCTTCAAGATTGCATATTACTGAAGCAGAATTGCCTTTTGAATTAAAAGACCATGTTTATACTGCTGCTGCAGGGTATGCTTGGTTGAGTGTATGGGAATTTGAAGCAAGAATCATGAATGATGAGCAGAAAAATGCTAAATCATATGGTAAGTGGTTGTTTGCAGAAGTAGACCAAGCAATAGCTGATTATAAAGAAATGAAAGGAATAGCTGATGATGATGAGTTATTCGTAATGGATGAGTTAGTTACTTATACTGAGTCTAAATGGTGATTTGAGATGAGTGTTTGGGAGCAGATTCTTATTGATTTAAGAAACATTATACAAGACTCTGAAACTTTTCATGATGTTGATGTGTATTATGATGAATCGGAAATGAATCCAAATATTTCTTTACCAGCAATATCATTTCGTGTTGGTTTGAAAACAACCATATCATCAAAACCAGAGTGCAGTAGATATAAAAGAGATTTGGAAATCAGATTGCATACTAAAACATTGGATAAACGAGAATTACAATCCGAATTATATGATTATGAAGAAGCATTAATCCACACAATAAATCAGGCTAAATTATCTCATAAAATAGGAGATTTCTATGACATAAAAGACACTGGTTCGGGTAAATTAAGTGTTTTAATGTTTAATGCAAGGAAAGAAGCAGGGCAAATGAATGAAACATTCTTTTCAAACTTATTAAAGGTTAATTTTGAGGTAGAGTATGAAATTTAAATATATTGGTGAAAACAACACCTATTGCTTGGAATTATTAGCATATAATATAATGAGCAAAAAAGATAATTTGAAAAAAGGTCAAGTTATAGAAGTTCCAGATGAAAATACAACACTTATAAATGCATTAAATGCTTCTGGAGTATTTGTAAAACTTGATTTCAACAAAAACACCACTAAAAAGAATAAAAAAGGAGAATAAATAATATGGGAGAATTAGCACCATCATTAACGTACCATTATTGGGGAATGGGATATGATGACTCATCTAAAGGTATGAAAGTACTCACCAGAGGAACTGAGTTTGATCATCAAAAAGAAATAACTTTTGAAGATGATGAAGGACACATGGGTACTGGAACTACTGTGATGAGTGCATATCGTGCAACTGCAACTGCAGCCCCATCATGGACAGATAAAACAAGGTATAAAGAAGGTTGGGAGGATATATGGTACTTATTATTAGGTTCTGAAGATGCAGTTTCACATAAAGTGAGAAAATCAACTGTAGATGGAGCAACTGGAGTATTTGATTATATCTTCGCACAAAATGCAACCAATCCACAGGACCCGTTATTCTGTACTGTGTTTAATGGTTTTGCAAAAACAACTAAAGATGCATTTGTATATGAAAACTGTTTACTTAACGAGTTTGAGTTAACTGGAAGTAATGAGGAAGCTCCAACTTACACTGCAACTTTTGCAAGTAATTATCCGAAGTTTAATCAGCCTAATCCTGCAAGAGTATTCCCTAAAAGAACAGTATTCACAAAACCATCTGAAGTAACCTTGTATATTGCACCTCAAGGAGATTATACTGCGGAAACTGATTTGGAGCAATATAAATATCCTTGTTTCATTGAATGGAGTTTGAATGTTAATAACAATGTTGAAACTCAACCATGTTCAAGTGATGATTTTGGTACTTCAACTAAAGTATTAGGTGACCGTGAAGCAGAGTTCAGTGCTACTGTACCATGGACTGAAGCAACCAAATTCCTTGAATATCAATTCATGGGTAATGATAAGAATGCTACAAATGTATCTGAAGAAAATGATATTAAAACAGTTTGGATTGTTATGAAATCTGCGGAAATATTATCTGCAGAGGGAACTGGAACTGGTAAATATTACACCACTACAATTAAAATACCTGAAATTGTTTTAACTGCAGGGGACTCTGACCAAGCAGGTGATGAAGCAAAACAAATTGTTTTAGAAGGTAAAATACAAGAGAATGGTACTGATAGTTTCATTGAAGCTGAAATCCGTACTGATTTAGCAAATCTTAATGTTGGAGTTGCTCCAGCAGATTCACCATAAAAAACATGGTGAATTTTTTTTATTATATTTTTTTTAATTAATTTTATAGGATAGTAAGTATATTATGTCATTTAACGCAAGGAAAATAAATTTCTGTGGAAAAGAAAGAAAATTCAAAAGATGTCCGAACAGAACAGTGAAAGATTTCCAAAAAAGAATTGAGAACATACAAGAGGAATTAGAACCATTAACCGATAAAAATCGTGAATTCCAATTTGCTTCTCAAGAAATAAATGATGAGATAGAAACAATCAATAAACATATTGAATTATTAGAAAAGTTGGATGAACCAACTGATGAAGAAATCAGACAATCTTTAGATTTAAACCAATCTAAAGTACAGTTGCAGAAAGAATTGCATAAGTTAATCAATGATAATGAGTTGAGTATGAGGAATGAGAAAGATTTCTTTAAAGATATTGATAAAAAATTAATGGATACTTATGCGGAATTTGCAACACTTATTTTTGATAAATTTGAGTTCGAAGAGTTTGAAGAAGAAGCAGACTCAACAGACCTTGTTATAGCACCTCGTTTAAGTGAATTGTACCGTTTATGTACAAGTGGAGCTAAACAAGCAGAAGTGGATAAAGTTTATCGTAACATTATAAAAGACAATATTGAATCATCATTTCAATCCTGATGATGATGAGATAACTCAAGATAAAAAAGAAGATAGCAAACCTGTATCTCAAATGATAGAGGAAGCTATGTTAGATGAGTATTTTTTACTTGTAAGAAGAATTCCGGGGATTTCATTATCTCCAAAGGAATACTGGGAGTTAGATACTTTCACTACACAGTATTTGCTTGATTTGGAGAAAGAAATAATGAAAGAAGAGGAGAAGTCTTATAAAGGTAAGAAATCTCATAATTATACAGAATTTTCTGATAAAGACAGTCCTGAAATGGTGGATATTGTAATGGAATTAACAGAGGATGCATAAAAATATGTTTAGTTTAGATACAACTCCATGGAAACAATGGTTAGAACATACTAAAGAAGCAGTTAAGCAGATGGATATGTTAATGGAGTCTAAATATGCAGTAACTATAAGAGAAGTTACTACCCCATTAGTTCCATTGAAAACTGGTAAATTAATTGGGAGTTTCATTACAGATTTAAGCAGTACTTTCCCAGTTACTGAAATGACTTTCGGATACTCCGCATATGATGAGAAGAGTGGTTTTAATTATGCTGAATATCAGCACGATATTATTAAAACACACCAACACCCAATTCAAGGAGTTCAATTTTATCTCCGTAAAGGTATTTACCATGCTCAAGAAACTGTTTTTACAGAGATTGAAGAGGATTATTTAAGCTGTTTCCACATTTAGGAGTGTGGAGGCAGTATTTTTTTTAAACTTTTTTTTAAGGGAGGTTATGGTTTAGTATGGCTAATATGGGAAATGCCGTAACTGCAATGTTAAAATTAGATGCTACTGATTTTACAAACAATATTAACCGTGCAGTTTCTGCAATAGATAAATTACAAACTAAAGCAAATAGTAATAAATCATTTTCTAAATTGGCTAACAGTTTAGCTACATTCCGTAGAGAATTAAATAAACTTGAGTCAACCTCTTCTGTTTCAAGTGAAGCATTAACTAAATTATCATCAAACATTACTAGGGTAGGTAATGCTTTGACTGTGGTTAAGAAGTTTGAAACAGAAGTGCAAATTTTTAGTAAAATGGCAAATAGTGTAGGTCAGTTTACTCGTGCTTTAATGAATTTAAACAACACACAAAGACAAACCAGTTCAATATCAAATCAAACAACCAATAGTATTAGAACTATGGGAACCAGTTTGAATACTGTAAAATCAAGTACTACTGGATTAACAAGTAGTTTGAATAGTGTGGGAACTGCGGGGAGAACTGCTTCAAGTGGTTTAAACTCAACATCAACAAGTTTAAATTCAATAAGTAGTTCTGCAAGTAGTGCAGTAAGTAGTTTAAACTCAACTGCAACAACTTTGAATACAATAGGTTCTAGAATAAACAGCACATTTACTGGTTTATCTGCAAAAGCGAATAGTGCAAGTACTAGTATTAAAAATGTAGGTGCAAGTACAACAACAGTTTCAAGTAGTGTGGGAAACCTTGGTAAATCAGCATCTTCAAGTGCAACTGGTTTTAATACTTTAAATAATAGTATTGGTAAATCAAGTCAAACTGCAAAAGCAGCTGATGGAAGATACAAAACATTATCCAATACATTATTCAGTCTTCGTGGAATCACTAGTATGGTTGGAGCAATGTTCGCATTCCAATTAGTACAAGGATTCATAGACAGTACACAACAAAGTATCCATGCAAAATCCCAAATGGAAGCTTATCAAAAAACAATGGGCATGAGTGAACATGCAGTTGATTCTTTTAACAAGAAGTTAAATGAAACTGTAAGTACTTATAAAAAAATGAATAAGTACAGTCTTGGTGAAACTGTTGCAGGTTTAGGTATTGAGTTTAACCTTACTGGTAAGCAAATGGAAGGTATGATGAAAACTGTTGCAAGATTGCAATCAGAATACCTTCGTGCAGGTCGTTCTGCAGAAGAAGCGGATCTTGCAGTTAAGGATATTATGCAAGGAGAATTCCTTCGTTTAAGTCGTGAAACTGGTGTTGGTAAAGAGGATTTAAAAGCTCTTGGTTGGAGTGGAGATACAAAAGATATCGCATCATTGCAAAGAGCATTAGATAAAGTAGCTGAACAAAGGAATTGGGATGCTTTTGCTCAACAAGCAACAAGTTTAAGTGATGTTTTAGCAATTCTTAAAAATCGTTTTGGTGAATTCGTAGCTGATTTAACAAGTATTATTACACCAGGGATTGTTGGTGCTTTTAATTTAATAAGCGGTGCTTTTGGTGCTGTGGAAAATTGGTATAATAATTCCAGTTTTTTCACTCAAGGAATGACACAATTTTTAGGTGTTGCTTCTGCTTTAGGTGTTTTAACTACTGGTTTAATTGCTTTTAAAGGACATATGGGTTTGGCGGAGATTGCTTCTGCAGGTTTTGGTAGGAGTTTGTTAGGTGTTGCTTTAGGTTTTGATAAAACCACTATTGCTTCAAATTCTGCTATGACTATGTTGAAAGCATGGATTGCAGGAACTAATACTGCTATTGGTAAAGAATTATCTTTTGGTCAGGCGATTGCGAGTAGGGTTTTAGGTTTGAATCGTGCAAGTGTAGCTACTAATGGTGTTGTTACTTCATTAATTGGTATGTCTAGAGGTATGAAAGTTGCTAAAGATGGGACTCTTTTAGCAAATTCTGCTCTTAAAGCTTATCAGTCTGGTACAATTGCTTTTAAAGAAGCTGAAACTGCATTGAATGGTATTTTGCAAGCTAATGGTGTGCAGTTTAAATTAACTTCAAGTATGATTTCAGCATATGCTGCGAGAATGGATGTTGCGAAGATGAGTAGTTTGTCTTTTGTGCAGAAATTAGCAATGTTAAATCCAAATATTTCTGCTACTCAGGCTTCAACTATGAAAACAAGCCAAGCATTAAAAGCATTTGCAGGAAGTAGTGCTGCCGCAGGATTGGCAGTAACCAGTATTTTAATAGTGGCTTTGATTGCATTAGCAGCAGCATTTGCAACAATTTATGATAAATGTCAGCAAGCTAAACAAGCAGTTGAGGGTTTTCAAGATGTGGTTGAGAATGGTGATGACTACATAAAAGATGCTAAAAACCGTGAGAAGTACTGGACTGGAGTGGCAAATAGTGCTAAACAACATAAAGCGAATGCTACTAATGCAAGGGATTCTGCAGATGCGGAGAAATATTTAGCTCATGCTACAAACATGGCTAAATCTGCAAACATGGATTATCAAGCATCACTTAAAGCAGTTCAACAAGCAAGAAGTTATGATGCTCAACATAAAGCACAAGAAATGAGAATCCAAGGGGAAAATACACAGTTTCTTCAAGAACAATATAAAAAATTAGGTTTAAGTGAAGATAAGGCAGCTTATAAAGCTAATAATTTAGCGAGAAGTGTTGAAGAAGGGAATCGTGTTATTAATGAATCACTTCAAAAACAAGCTTTGTATTTAGACCAACATAATCAATCAATTAGTACTCATATAGACCGTTTAAGAGAAATGGGTGCAGATACTAAAGCAACTACTAAATACCTTGATGAGCAAAGTGCAGAAGTATATAAAGTAAGTGAAGCTTGGAAAGCATTTAATCAAGGAGATATGATGGCTGGTTTTAAAGCAATGGTTGGTGAATTTAAAATATGGTGGAATGATTTATCATCTTATTTTACAAAAGGTATTTCTTTAGATGATTCATTTAAAATGATGGGTCAGGATTTATCTAAGAGTATTACTGGTTTTGTTGGGTGGATTCAAGAATCTTTTGAAAATACAGACTGGCAAGGAGTAGGAAATGCTATTGCAATGGGCTTAACCAATATAGATTGGATAGGAATACTCGGTGGACTTGGAGAAGCTGTTTTAACAGTTCGTAATGGATTACTCTCTGTATTATGGGGAATAATTGAAGGTTTAGGTCAACAAGCAGGGACTTACATAACAAACTGGTTTAATGATAGTATTGTGCAACCGTTAAGTGAAGCTTGGAATAATTTTATGAATGACCCATTAGGTACAATAGGTGGAGCTATAAGTGGAGGACTTAGTTGGTTGCTTGATGCATTTTTAAATAATGGTACTGTAGATGCTCTAACCACCATATGGGAATGGTTAAATACAAGCATCATTCAACCTTTGCAAGAAGCATGGGGACAATTCACAAGCGACCCATTAGGTTATTTGATGAGTGGAGTTGAATTTGGAATTGGAATGCTCCTTGATGCTTTACTTGGAAATGGAGATACAGATGCTTTAACCAGTATATGGAACTGGTTAAACAATAGTATTATTCTACCATTACAACAAGCATGGAGTCAATTTGCATCAGACCCACTCGGATACCTTGCAGGAGTAATTATTGACATAGGTCAATTCTTAAATAGTTTATTTGGTGATGTATGGACTGGAATAACTAATTGGGTAAATTATAATATTATACAACCAATAAGTCAAGCAATACAAACTGGTTTGGCAAACATACCTATTCTTGGAAGCATTCTTCAAATGTTAGGCTTAATTGATGGGGGAAATCAAACAGCATCAAACAAAGGTAAAACATTAGGAGATAAAATAGGAGAAGCATTAAAACAAGCAATCTACTCCATACCAATTGTTGGGGATATTATTCGTATTTTAGACCTGATTAATGGTACTTACGGTACAGCTAACAGTAAAGGTAAAGGAGTAGGTAGAAACATTAAAGAAGGTGAAAAATCAGGTCATCAAGGAACTTCTGGTAATGTTGCATCTGAAATGTTGGATGTTGTTAATGCAGTTGCTAAAGCAGCAGGTCAAGCATATAGTGCAGCAGTAAAAGTAGGTCAAAGCATATGGAATGGTATTAACAGTATACTTCAAAGGCATTCACCAGGTTTTATTCATGACCAAGTTAAAGCAGAATTCCAGAATGATTTACCATCTGCTATTCTTGGAGCTACAACTAAGGTTTATGATAATGCAGCTTTAGTTGGTCAAGCTATGGTTGATGGAGTTACTCCAAGTGTGGATAATTTACAAACTCAAGTTTCTGATGCTTTATCTCAAACATATGATATTCCTCAACTTGATCCGGCAGTTGCTCAAATGTTGCAGGTTCAGGGTATGGATTCTTCTGCTAATCAAGATGCTTTAGCTCAGTATCAGTCTGATGCTCAATATGCGGAGCAGTTGAATTATGATACTAGTATGAATACTATGAATACTTTCAGTACTTTGGGTACTGTTGTTGATGGTGTGTTTAATGGTATGGGTACTAGTATGGTCACTGCTTATACTGGTATGAATACTAATCAGCAAACTTTGTTGACTGGTATGACTACTAAGAATCAACAAGCATATAATCAGATGCAAACTCAAACTACCACTAGTCTGAATAATATGAGGAATAGTACTCAGAATGTTACTAATCAGATGACTAATGCTTGGGTGCATATGAAGGATAATATTGTTGCTAGTGCTAATCAGTTGAAAACACAATCAACAAGTCATTTTAATCAGTTAAGTGGTACTATCGGTAGGTTTTACCGTAAATTGCAAAATCCAAGTAGTTGGGGAGCAGGGGACCCGGATTCAACTCCAAGATACACTAATCGTGGGAGATATAATCGTGGTGTGAAAGCAGTTAATCGTGTTTTCGGTAAAACAAGTGGTAGTGCAGGCAGTCCAAGTTTAACTTCTAGTTTTGGAAAACATGGAGCAGGAACTCCTCCAACTGGTTTACCTGAATCAATGAAGTTAAATGATTTGCTGAAGATGATGTGTCCTAATGGTTCTTGTATTGGAACAAATCAAAAAGTTAATGTTAATGAGTTCTTGGCAAGTTTCATGAATGGTGCTTTTGGTACTTGGAGAGATTGGAGTCCGAAACATTTCAGTAAAATTAAAAACACCACTAATGAGTGGGATGCTAAATCTCCAAGGATTATGGGTTGGATTGATACTAATACTAATTTTAAAGTTAAAAGATTTTTGAATGGTCAGCCTAATGTTAGTTTTGATGAATTCAAACGTATGGCTGAAGCATTGTTTAGTGCTATTCAATATGATTTTTATATGGATAGTAGTAAGTGTGGTAATTGGGTTGCTGCTTTGCAGACTGGTGCTGTGAATTGTTATGATGGTACTAATGCTTTATTGGCTTTGGCTCGTACCTGTGGTTTTAGTGGTAGTATGGCTCATGGTTCTTGGAATGGTGTTCCTCATGTGTGGGCTGTGATTAATGGTCAGAAAATGGACACTACTGGTTGGCAAAAGAGAAGAACTTGGACTCCTTCAGCATCTGCAGGTTCACCTTCTGGAAATATGGATATTGGTAATACAACAAACAATTCTATAACTGTTTCTGTTCGTATTGAGGGTGATGTGTACGGTGTTGATGATTTGGACAGTAAAATACAGAGTGGAGTTAAAAAGGGCATGGCAGAAGCTATGAATACTTCGAATATTATAGGAGTCTAACAAAACACACATAAATACCCTTTTTACATATATATGAGGCTATCTATTTAAGGTAGTTTCTTCAACTTTTTTTAGGAGGAAAAACAACATGGTACAACAAAGTTTCGTATTTGACATGACATTAATCGAAACATTCTGGGACAACTGGAATAAAACAGGATGGTATGGTGCAGACACCATGACACCATCAAAAACAGACTATGAAATAATCATAGCAGACACATCAAACACAAATCAATTACATGATATTGATGATGCAATAGAAAATGGACAATTAAAAAACACAGTCAACATTCACACAGGGAAACTTGCAACAGTCAAATTAGTGTATGGTGGAGAAAGTGGATCATGGGAAAGAACAATCTCATTCCCTGAAGACAGTACAATAGATATTGGTGAGGATAATATTTTTGTGAAAGCATTATTCATAAGACACACTACAACTAAAAAAGTTGTGGCTTACTGTATTTTATCAGATAGATTCCCATGTACTAATAAAATAATTATTCCTGCAGGGACTATTGGTTGGAGGATTAAAGAAAATGTGAGGTGTGATGCATGAGTGATGCTGAATATATTTTTAATTTCAGAAGAGTTGATGATTTTTTAGATAATATTAATCGTGAAGGTTATTTTGATACTGAGGATATGGATGGTTTGAATAAGAATTTTCGTTTTATGGTTTCAACTGATTGTCCTGATAATATTAATGATTGTCTTGATGAGTTTGGTACTTTGAATAATAAAGTAACTTTGATAGATATTGGGGATAATGGTTTGGTTGCGATTAATTATAATCATGGGATTAATGGTAATCGTTATATTAGTATTGCTCAAGGTAGTTTTCAAATTGATGTTGGTGATGGTTTCACTGATTTGAAAGCTTTGTTTTTATGTAGTGCTGATACTGGGTATGTGATTGCTTATAGTATTGTTCCGAAGACTGTTCGTGTTAAGAATGAGGTTGTGTTCCCAGTTAATGGTGTGATTTGGGATGTGAGGACTGAAGTATGAAAACAGTTAAATATGCAACCAGTTTTGATGAAGTAGCTCATGGTGGAGTGGATTCTACTACTTGGAAAGATTTGAATAATATTCTTCAAGATACTGATACTTTTGCAACTGGTTCTTATGTTGATGGTAAAGTTCCACAGCAATTATATGTGTACGGTTTTCATTTGGATTTGAATGAACACCAATATATTAAGGATATTACTTTTGAAGTGAAATTATCATGTAATTCTTCTGTTAAAACAACTGCTCCAGTAGGATTTGTGAATTATGGTAGAAGTATTGGGCATAATAATTTAGATTTCACTAATACATTTAGAGTGGATAATGATAATCTTGTTAGTGTTTATAAAAATATTTATTCTTATAAAATAACTGAAGTGGATTTACTTAGTAAAAATATTAAGAAATCAGAGATTAATTCTAATTTATTTGGTATTATTTTACAATTTCCTCCGAATCAGTTAGATTCATCAGGTTTAATATATTTAGATTGGGTTAGAGTAACTGTTAATTATGAAACACCTTATTTTGTGTTTGGTTCTGATTTCCCATTTACTTCCCGACAAGTGGATAGTTATAGTGTAGTGAATAATTTAGGGTATAATACTTCTTGTGGATTGCCATTTACTGCTAAAATCCAAATACAGAATATGTCTGCATCTAATTTGAAAGGGGGGGATAAATTAGAAGTGGATTTACCTAAAGGATTGCATATTAAAGATGTTGCTTGTACAAGATGTGAATGGGATAATAACACTAATACTTTAACATTGTTAAATCATGGTAAAAGTGGTGTTTGTTATGCTACATTTACATTCTACGGAAGAACAAGTGGTTATAAGTTAGTTAGATTCCATGGGGAGAATATTGGTTCATGGGATAGATGGTTATACATAAATAAAAATGCCAATATTGAAGCAGAAGCAGATGAGCAATTAGTTATCTCAACTAATGAATGTCATAAAGGTGCGGAGTCAATAATTACTGTTGATGGTAAAACTTTTAATAATGATGGTACTGCTGATTTTGAAGTGTTGCTTCCTAATCAAGGACAACCTTATAAGATAGTTGCTAATCTTGACCATTGTAGTAAAGATGTCACTGTTAAATCAGTTGATGCTCCTAATGGATTAATATCTTTTAATGTTCCTAAAGGAGAGTATGTTGATGTTAGTTTTGATGTTTATTTTTATCCTGTGAAAACTGGTGATGCTACAGTTGAAGTAGTAGCTACAGATACTCAAACAACATATTCTTATGATTATTTTGTGGAAGCTCCTTATGATTATGTGTTTTCTTTTAACTGTAAAGATACTTATGTTTGTGGAGGTAGATTAGTTTCAACTGTTGAAACTGGAGCTTATATTTTACCTTGTAGAACTGTAGAGCCTGAAAGTATTGTTAAAGTTAAAAAACCTACTTTATGTGCTAAAAGATTTGATGATATTGATTATATTGGTTGCGTTAAATTAAAACAAACACATTACAAACCGAAATCCACTTTTAAAGATACTTTGCTTAATACTTATTATAAGAATAAAAGGTATATGGGTAAAAAAGGAGCTATTGATGAGGATATAAGTTTGAATGTGAGATTGCCTCCTGTTGACGTGTCTACAGTTCAAGGTATGATTGAAATGGATAAACCAATTCCTATAAACACTAATCATTTGTGTTTTGAAGGAGATGCTCTTAATCATCGTGGTTGGTGTGAAATTTACAAGATTACTACTGATAGAGTGGGTAATAATCCATTATGGTATGATTGTGATATAGATGTAAAATATATTACACATAATATTAATACAAGATTTTTAATCAATAAAGGAAGCAGAGTTTCTGATTATTTCCTCCCAAACCTGCTTAAACCAACTTATAAAAGTGGTTGTGACTTAAGCGATGCATTTTACTGCAGTTCAACTGGAACTATTGGTTATAATGGAGATAATGTTGATGTGAACCGTAGAAATATTGTAGTGTTAGATGAAAAGGAATATTTTAAAATAAGGTCACAGGATAAATTATCAATCAAATGTATGGTTGATATGAACTGGGCAAGTACGGTTAATACTGAATCAAGAGATAATCATGTTTCAAGAATATTCCGTTTAGTTGATAGTGTTTCAGGTAATACAGTATTTGAATATGAGTATTTTGATTTTACACATGATGGAGAAGAGCATTCTTGCAGAGTTATTGGAAGAGTATTATATAAAGATGCTTATAAAGTAATTATTAATCGTAAAATCCAATTAGCTAATGATGCTACTGAACCAAATACTGGAACTCCTTTATTTGGTTCTGATTTACAATTTAAATTATTGAATGATAAATTAACTGTTGTTGATACTGGTTTCTCTGGTAAAGAATTAATATTGGAAGACATAGCTCTTGAAAATGGGGATTATTATTTTGAAGTGGAATTAAAAAATAATAATCAAGATCTTGATGCAACTCCAATTATACATTATTTCAATTACCAGTTAAGTGAATTAACAATAAGTAATGAGTACAGTCCATATTATCAAAACTTACTTGTAAGTCCATTCCCAGTCCCAAACAAGGATATAATTTATACAAGAGAGTCTGAAGATGGAACTATCTTTTATTTAAATGATGATGGGACAGAATGCAGTTATAATTTAACACCATATTATCAATATCATACTGGAGTTAGTTTAGAAAGTAGGGAAGGAACACAATTAGTTAATTTAGATAATAGTCATTCAGTAGTTTACATTACAAATGGTTTAATTCGTGTGGGAGTAAATCGTTTAAATGGGAAACTCACATTGTACAAGTATGATAGGATAAGTAAACAATATATTTTAACTAATACTTTGCAACTGACTAAGTATGATGATATGAATATTAATAGTTTTACTGATGATAAAATAGAATTCCAAATATCCGACACTATTTTAACTGTTTGGAGAGGAAGACCTTTTGTTAGAGTATCTCACCCTACAGAAGATATTAACTTTTTAGATGAGTTTACTCGTGTGTATGCAGAGAGAGTGGGTGATTCAGTTAGTGAATATCCTCATAATTATGAATTAGTGGATAATAGTAATTTATTCCCAGTTTGCATTGGCAGTAAAAGATTGTTAAGGTCTGATTGTATTGGTGTTGATAGTGAGGAGTTTACTCCATCATATACTAATTTAAGTCTTACTTTGTTGAATACTGATAATGTAGAAGTTTCTAAATTAGGCATTAGTCAACCTTGTAGGTTTAAGGTTTGGAGTGGTAATCTTGACTTTGCAGAAGTTTGTTTTATTGTCGATGGGGAAATGATTCCTGCAACACTATATATGGACACCGGAGCATATAATCCTGGAAGTGAACCTCCTAATTATATTGAATATATTTTTGATGAAATTGGTGAGCATACTGTTCAGGCAGTTTGGACTGAAGTTGATGGTTATGATTATGCTTTATCTGAAAAGGTTACTGTTGAAGTGTTTGATGATACTTATAAATTAACTCCTTTATTTGATGATTATTTGTATTATGATCAAGGCGGTTGGGATTTCCTCTTGACCAGTGGTGGCAAACCAGTTCCTGCAGGTAAAGTGGTTAATATTACTGCTAATGGTTTGGATTATCCTAAAGCTACGAATAGTAATGGTGTTGCTTATTTGGAGAATCATTTGTTAGTTGGAGATTATCTTATTGAAGCTAGTTTTTGTGAGAAATTGGCTGATGTTAACCCTGATGAGTATGATGTTAATGATATAGATGTTATTACTGCGAAAGCAAGTAAATCTTGTAGTGTTAAAAAAGGTTGGAGTCAAACAAGTGTGGTTAATAGTGAAGGTGTAGATATTTCAGGAACTACTGTTAAAAAAGGTACTTATGTTATTTGCACTATGACTGATAATTCAAATAAACCTATGAAGAATGTGGTTATTACTTTAACTGTTAATGGAGTGTCATATACGAGAGTTACGGATAGTAATGGTCAGGCAAGGTTGAATATTAATTTGTTAAGTAATACATATGATTTGCAGGTTAGTTTTGGTGGAAGTAATTTATATCAACCTTTAGTTAAGAATTTTGAGTTGGTTGTGGTGGATTAAAAATGATTGTTGGAACTAAATATGATAAAGAATTAAAAGAAAAAGTGTTCTATGTTAGGGAAGTTGATAGTTACACTCATAAAACCACCACTAATTTAACTGTGGATTGGGTTGATGGTGTTTTTACTTTAACTGCTGTTGTAAGTAATCTTATTGGTAAAGGTTTTGTTAAGTTTTATCGTGATGGTGTTGAAGTTGGTGAGCAGTATGTAAGTAAAACTGCTACTTTATTGTTGCAGTCTGAAACTAATACTGGTGTTTTTGTTGCGAAGTTCATGGGTAATAGTGATTGTTTAAAATCACAGTCAAGTGAAGTTAGTTACAGTCCTTTACCAGTTCCTGAATTTAGTTTAACTGTTGATAAAGATACTGGAGTTGTGGGAGATACTTTAACTTTCACCCCCCATCTATCAGAGGGAGTTACTGGTTCAATAGTGTACACGGTTGATGGTGCAGAGTATACAAAGAATGTTGGTGAAACATTTACTTATAAGTTCAATAAAAGTGGTAATTTTACTGTTAGTGCGGTTTATAGTGGTGATGAAACTCATCAAGGAGCTACTGCTTCTGTTTTGGTAACTATTAGTAAAATTAATCTTGTATTTACTGGTAGTACAAGTAGTACGAATGTTTATGTTGGTGAAACTGTTACTATATCTGGTACTTTGAAAACAAGTGCAGGTTCTCCGTTAGGTAATGTTAAAATTATTGATGGTGCAGGTCAAGTTAAAGCAATAACTGGAGCTACTGGTGTTTGGAGTTTCACAAGTGTTGAGGATACTGTGGGAACAAGTGGTTGGAGTTTATATCCTGATTTGGACTGGGATAAATATAATACACCGAAAAATGTGGATATTCAAATTACAATAAGGAAGAAGGATACTGTTTTAACTTGTACTGTGGATAAAACAAGTGTTACTGTCGGGGAGAATGTATTATGCACATTATATTTGAAAGACAATCAAAACAACCCATTAGCGAATAAAACAGTTTATTGCAAGGATTGGAGTAAAACTACTAATGATGAAGGTAGAGTAATATCTAATTATGCTAATCCAACCATTGGTGAGGTTACAAAGGTGTTTAAGTTTGATGGGGATAATTTGTATAATGGTGCGAGTGTTACTGCAAAATGGACGGTTGTTCCAGCTGAATCACCACAAATCAGTATTAGTGCATCTACTTTGATTGGTGAGGTTGGTTATGATTTACCAATCACCTTATCATCTAATCTTAAGAATACTGCTTTAACTGTATTATTGAATGATGCAGAGGTTGCAGATAGTGTTACTACTGATAATACTGGTAATGCCTCCTTTAATTATACTTGTACTGGTGCGGGGGATGTAAATGTGAAAGTCAAATACTTATCTGGAACGAATGTTTATTATTCAAACATACTTCAAGTTGAGGATTGTATTAAATATGGTTTTAAAGATTCTGATACTTGGATTAATCCAACTGGACATTCTGCAACTAATACAGTAGTTGATGGTGTCTTTACAAGCACCAGTAACAGTAGTAAAGGAGATAGCATACTTCAATTAGACCTTACTGGGGATTTCATAATCACATATGATGCACAATGGCAAGCATCAACAAGATGTGGTGTTGGAGCAGAAGACACTACCCGTACACAACATTTCGATAGTGGAACAGACAGTAATGGAGCTAATCAGAAATATGTAAGTTATAATGGTTCTAATGAAACAGATACAATTTATAAAAACAGTAATATTGCAGAATATGTTAATTGTAAAATAATTAAACACAATAATACATTAACTGGTTATATGAATAATACTGAAGTTGTATCCGTTGATTATGGGTGGATAAGTACGTGTACGGTTTGGAATTTCCACATCACAATATGGAATAGTGATAAAACATTGAAGATTAAAAACTTGAAAATCAAAACCCAATAAAATAAAAAATTTTTTTGATTAATATGTATAATTTAAAATGCGACCAAGAATGTAAACATGATAAAAATGAAGAAGTAGAAAAATGTTGCTACTACCGCAACAACAAATGCCTATTAAAAGGGAGTGATAAAAAATGAGTAAAGACCACATACCATTCACTGATTACACTATCAATGACAATAAAATAGCATGGTGGTTGGTGAAAAACAATAAAAAATTCAACACACGACAAATCTACAACTATTTTAACAGAGTGGCAGATTATGGTACAATCATAAAAACCATTAAAGAAAGAAAAGACAATGTACAAGCTGATAGTTTAATATCAGAGTTTGTAGAATGTGCAATATTTGATAATAAAGATTTAAGTTTCCTTCCAAATTATGTGACTGGAAGAGATGGAGTTAAATATTACACTAACACTATTGTATCAATGAATAATCGTGTGAGTGCTTATGAAGTTTTACATGGGGAAAGTCCTAAAATTGTATACATAAATGACTCTCATGGAAATGGGACTACTAATATTTCTGCTGATGCTACATTAGAGAAATGTTATAAGGCTTTTGGAGAATTTTCCACTATTGATGGTTTTCTTTCTAAAATACAAGGAAGAGGGTATTCATATTATTTTAATAGTATATATAATACTGATACAACTATTAATAGAATTAAAAACCGTAAAGGAGCTAACTGTACAGATAGTTCACAATTAACATATAGGGTAGGGAAAGGTTTAGGTTATGATGTTCAATTTATTCATGTTAGATGTAAATCTGGAACTGGACATGTAAGAGTTAGATTAAAACATCCTAAACATACTGATAATGCATGGATTTATCGTGACCCAGCTGCTGTTTTAAAAGGAAATGGAGTAAGGTCTAATTGGTGTATGAATGGTACTGTTTTAGCATATGATCCTTCATGGGTTTTCTCTGATTTATATCAATAAATTAATGTAGATAAGAGAGTATGTTTTATGTATGATATACTCTCATCTATCATTTAATTAAAATACTACTTAATTAAACACATACTTACAATCAAACTTATTATTTTAATCATACTTATTTTAAATTATATAATGGGAGGTAAAGGTATTCGTGAGTACAAAATATATTATCACACTACCCAAAAAAGAAATAACAAAAAACTTCAACACCTCAAGACTCACATTCACAATTGGAAAAATGAGAAGTGTAGGAGTATGCATTGTAAAACCAATCCTAAAACTATACACGATTAAAAAACAAGAAATAAACACTTACAAAGGCAAACAATGGGTTGTTGCAAACACATACCAAAAATACACTAACACATTCAACATAACAGAAGAAGAACTACATCAAACATCATACATACAAATCAAATTAGAAATAATCGGAATAACAAGCGATTATCCAATCTACTTCAACAACTTAATGCTAAACGAAGGAGATTACACTGATTACCATCAACCTAATGAATCATTAGATGAAACCAGCATTTATTTTATCAATAATTTCTTTGTTAATTTATACACTAAAAACGAAGCAAGTTTTCTTGAAATCATAAGGCCGAACTATGATAATTTTACAACACGAACATTGAAAAGAAGTAAATGCACAATATTAGCACCACACTTACTGAACGAAGATGCAATAGATTCATCAGAAAATTTAAGCTTGGAATATATGAATATGAACGAACAAGTAATTGAAATACTAAGGTGAATCCACATGGTTAAAAAACATATTACAAGAGATTACTCCGCACATAAAAAAAGTGTAGTCAGACCAATGGACGAATACATCAAATTAGAAATATTCAGTTACAATCATATAAATACAGAATTATATAGTGCTTATCAAAACAATCTCTCAATGGAAAATGCAAACCAGATAACACAATATGCATGGATAGGTTACGAATCAACAGATAAAACAAACAGATTCAACATCAATTACAATTACACCGCAACAAAAAATAATGAATACCGTATGGACATCATCTACTTAAACAAAGATGATAAAGACATGACTGGTTCTGTTAAAATACAAAAAGACAATAACATAATAAAAGATGAAACAATTGTATTTGATGGAGAAGTAGATATATTAAAAAGACAAACATTATTCTATGATTTAAAAGAAGGATTATACAATATAACAGTCCGTATGCCAGTCAATACTATTTTCCTTGGAGCAATAGTAAGAGAAATAAAAACATATACTGGAGATAACATTGACTCTGCAGGAACTAATTTAATGTTCACACAAGCAACAGTATCAAAAACAAGTGAAACCAAACCTGCTGAAGTAACCTGCACCGTAGGTTATGATGATGATTTTGAATGCAGAGAATCAAGTAGCGGATTTTACATTGATTACCATGATGAAATGAACCTCTACACAAAAGATGAAGATGGGAACATAAAACAAATCTTCGGAGGATATGTTTCAAGTATTCTACCCGACAATGACAGAACTAAACTAACAATTACTGGAGCAGACCGTTTAATCGATGGGCAAAACAAATATGTTTTAAATGAAATGTTCCTACTTGGAGGAACAACAAATCATGAAGAATATCTTGGAGAAGATTATAAAGATTTTCAAAGATATGGTTCAGCATTAAAATATTTATGTGATTTATTCGAGAACACTTTAAAGAATAATATTAATGAAAATTATCTTGTAGGTGGAGAATCATATGCAAATGCAGTAACTTGCACTTATGGGGAAGAAGGAAATATTAAAAATGTTAAAAGCAATAATTTATCATTAAACACTAATAAGAACTTCATAACAGTTAGAAATAATTCTACAAGTGAAGATATGCAAGTAGTGTACTTATATGATTATAAGGATTTTGTAAGTGATCCAATTGACATTACTGATTATCATAATTTCTTTTTCACTTATGGTTTAGGTGATCCGAAAACTGAAACTGATGTTTCATCAAGTACAGAAAGTGGAACTGGTGCTTCAACTGATAGTGTAGCAACTAAAGAAACAATTACGGTTAATCATATGCCATCATGTGCTTGTTGTTATGGAACACCATATAAAAGATACACTAAAACATGGAAAAATTACTGTCCCAATTGTGGTAAAAGTGGAACATTAACTGATAATCCTAAAGGAGTTTATGAAGGAGAAATAACCTGTAGTATGAAAAAAGGTGGGTGTGATGCTGATTACTGTGGATACTGTGGAGGAGATAAAGCAGCTGGAGCTAAATGTAAAAGAGTTAAATTAACTCCTGCTGATGGTGCGAGTACTACTTCTTCTGCAACTAAAAGCGAACCTACTTTAACTGTTGAGCAAGTTATGAGTAAAGCAAGAGGATTTCGTTATGGGGGTAATGCTTCAAGTATTAGTATTTCTGATGCACGAACATTGGAGAAAAACCTTTTTGCACATGATTATGTAGAGCAGAATAAACAATGTGACTGTTTCGGTATGACTGCTTATTTATTTATTGAGTTTATGAGAGCAGGTTATCGTGTAAGAGCAATTAAATATTATAGTGCAAGTGCTGGAAGTGGTACTCATCGTACAGTGCAAATATGGCAAAATGGAGGTTGGGTAGACCCATCATATGCAGGTTATGATGGTAGATTCCCACCAATAAGAAATAAACAAAACCTTGAAGAAATTATTGTTTCAGATGGTTTGTCAGCAGATGGAAGTACTGGAACAGTAACTAAAATAGTTAATGGATATGATAAGGATAATATTTTTAAAGGTTTTTTTCAAATCCGTTATAAAGTAGTTAATAATAAAAATGAGTCTTTTCAAAGTTATATCGTGCTTGATTTTAGTCAGCAAAGTAATCATCCGTTCGCATATGGAAATAATGATAAAGGATTTGACCCAATTTGTTTAAATAATAGTATAAAGCAAGCTACAATTAATTGTAATCAGTATATTAAAGATGACTGTTATACTAAAGGATTTACAGATGCATATGCCTCTGGATTAAAAATATATTTAGAATCTATCAAATTGAAAAGTTTATCCACTACTGAAAAAGGAATAAATGCACCATATTATGAAATGAATAATGGTACAATTGATAATGCTTCATGTAAATTAGATATTTATGCTTGTGGATTCAATAATGGTACTTTAATCAACCCAACTGATTTATCCAGTTGTGGTAAAAGCATAAACACAGAAATAGAAGAATTAATCAAAGCAAGCGGTTATTTAATAAATATGGAGTACAGTAAACACCGTAAAGATGATGTTATTAATTTTATGGTGGATAATCAAACTAAAGCAAAATACCTTGCGGAAGAGGGAGATAATAATAATATTTTATCATGGAGTAGCATAAATTACACTCCGGTGTCCACATTGTTTAATAATAGTATTTATGTGTTTAAAAACCAAACTAAAGATGGAGCTTTCTATAAATATGTTAATAGTAAAATGAGTGGTAGTGTTTTAAAATATGGTGAGCAAACAAGTTTGCAAACTACTTCTCAAATTTTATCTGCTAAAGAAGCATATTTCTACAGTAGAGTAAAAAATAATAAATTTAATTGGAAACCAACTTATACTTATACAATAAGTGTTGTGGGCAGTCCTGATTTAGATATTTATGATTTAGTGCAAGTTAAAGCCGATGCACAGAAATTAAATACTGTTAAAAGAGTTCAGTCAATTAAAATATCTTATAGTAACAGTCAAATTCCAAGAATCCGTACAGAATTAGGATTGGGAGAAATGGCTCAAGAATTCCAGTTGCAGAAATTGTTAAGAGAGTTAAGGGAAACTGCTAAACAAGAATCTACTTTATTTAGTGGTTCTGCAAGTCAAGTTACTGATAAAAATGTGTATCAATGGGAGAGATGATTTTTTATGCCTAATCAAGGAAGTTATGATTTAAGACATGATGTTGATAGGTTGCAAAGGAAAGTTAATGTTTTTGAAAATGGTTTTGCAGATTCTTTTTTTATAGAAACAAGTGTGCCAACAATTATTTACAAAGATGATATTTTTAATCCGAAAAGCATTACATTTTACAGTTATAAGAATAATAAAGGTAAAATAGAAACATACGAAGGAACATTAAAAGTATCAACAAGTGTAGATGGGAACAATTACACATTACTCAAAACATCAAACGATACAAATATTACAATAAACCTATCAGATAATACAATTAAATTTTACAAGTGTGAATTATATAATGAGAAAAATCAATTATTAGATAGTCAAACCATACCATCACTCACAGAAAGAGAAGGTGATTCAATATCTTTATTTTTAGGGAACGAATCACAACTCATACCCTGCACAAATGAGGGAAATGTACAAGACACATTTTCTTTCACCATTTCTTTTTTTTGTTATAAAGGAACTAAATTATATCCATGCGAATACACTCCACCGTCACCAAATCCATTTACAGAATTAGGATTCACATATAATTTAGATAAACAATGTTCCAGTACAGATAATGGGCAGATAACAATAACTGCTCCGAAAAATGAATCTCTTGGAGGGGAAAATGGTGGGATTATCCAATTAAGTTTCATGGTTGATGGTGAAAAAATAAATAAACAATTCAACTGGGCTAAATCAATAAAAGGAGCTGATGGTTACTCCGCACCTGACGGTTACATGCATTTCGCATATGCGAATGATGATAAAGGTGAAACAGATTTCAGTACAGAAAACAGTACTAACCGAAAATATATGGGTACATATTATGATTATGTGCAGGAAACAAGTCAAGACCCGTCAAGATACACCTGGTCATTAATCAAAGGAGAAGATGGTAAAACACCATCAACTGAAGAAATTGTTGAATCTGTTAATGAATCTGGAGTTGATGCTAAAACATTAGAGGGTAAATCACCAATAAACTTTTTATCATCAGTAATCCCCACAACATATATTTATCGTGATGAATCAGATAAAACACAGAATTATATAGCCATCTATGAATTAGGAAACATTGTAATTGTCCAATTTTACAAATTCAGTGGAAACAGCTCAGATTATGGTAATGATGGTGAATATTATTTCAGATTATTCCCTAATGATGGTAAACATGAAATCCCTGAAAGATTAAGACCTCCAGTACCCGTCTACACTAATGATTTAAACTTAAGCGATGGATCAGGTAATGGTAGATTAAAAATAACACCTGCAGGAGTTATTGGTAAAGGAAACAATACATCAGGACCATACTCGAATACTTTTGGTACTTTTATTTATACAATTAATCCACGAACATTAACCGTTTTATCAGAGGCAGAATCCACAATTAAATATGGGGATTATTTAAGTGTGACATTAAAAGACTCATCAAATAATTTATTGAGTGGTAAGAGTGTTGCATTTACCATTAATGGGAAAAATTATTACAGAACAACAGATAATTCAGGAATCGCTAAATTAAGGATAAGATTAAATCAAGGGGAATATAATATTTTAGGGGTTTTTAATGGTGATATGACTTATGCTCCATGCGAAAAATCATATACTGTTAATGTGGTGAAAACTAATGGGAGTATACAATTCTCTGGAGGCACGTATCAAAATACTGAGTATGTGCTACAAGGAGATATTTTAACAGTAAAAGCACTAAATGAGCATGGACAATTTCTACCTGATCTTGATTTATTAATCAATAACACAACCTATAAAACTGATGAGAATGGTGAGGTTAAATTAACTGTTAAAGAGAATGGGACATTCATATGTAAATTCGCAGAATCCACTAATGAGTTCATTAGTAATAGAGCAACATATTCAAATACTGTGAAGATAACAGGTAAAACAGCACCAATAACCCTCCATACTCGTGTGCCTTTATCATTAAGTGCTGCTGGAACTAATAATAAAATTAAAGGATATAATAGTGATTCATTGAATGTTGCAAGAGTGCAGAAAAGAGAAAATAATAGTAGTGCATCAACTGCAATTACCTGCACACATAACAGTAGTGTTTCCGCATATTTGAGAACTACTCCAGCTCAAATATATTTTAATGTGTTTAAATTCCCAAAACCAAACAAGGCTTGTACAGTAACAGCAACAGTATTCTGCGGAGAATTTGGTGGTATAACTGGAGGACACATGTATTTCCCAAAATTACAATTAAAAGATGTGATTAATAATATAGTTTATGATGAGAAAACCACTCAAGGAAACTTTGGAGTAGAAAACAAGAACACATACTTACCATTCACTATTACACACACATTCACTGCTGAACAAGCATCTGCAATCGAATCAGACAACCTTGCATTACTCATTATTCCGCAAGAAAGTCATCTTAAGTCTACAGCATCATATAATGTAAGTGAATTCAGGATAGATTATGTTGAAATGAAAATACAATATTAAAAATAGGGAAACACATATATATTACTACATATCATAAATTATGATTAGAGAGTCAAAAGTATATCATAAAAAGGTATACTATTCCTTATGAGTATAAAAGTTGGTAGCATAATAAGATGGCTACGGATATTATAATTGATATAATATTTATAAAATGTATAAGTCTATTAGTGATAGCTATGTAAATGTAGGGAAATCTTTATATACTTTATTTTACTAATATTAAAATAATGTATAAAGATGAGCTATCTGTATTTATTCCGAATTCTTTTCTGTCTGAATCTAAAGATCTTAAAGTTCGTACTTTTAAAGTGGGAATTTTAGGCAGAGCTTTAGCAGTATTTCAGATTGATAATGTTGTTATTTATAATGATGACCATATTAAAAATGAAAATGGGGAAGAAGATGGAGAATTCATTGCTGAAGTTTTAAATTATATGAACACTCCTCAGTATTTGAGGAAAAGTGCATTTCCTATAAGACCTGAACTTAAGCATGTAGGTATTCTTCCACCACTTAGAGCTCCTCATCATCCAGTAAATAGTCAACCAGACGTGGGCGACTATAGACAGGGATTTACTGTTAAAAGAAATAAGAAAGGAACTTTTGTGGATATAGGTATGGATAAACTTGCATTCTGCAAAGAGCAACTTACTGTTAAGAAAATTTTTAACTTTAAGATTACAAAAATTGCTAAGAAAGAAGTAATAGTCACACCTGATAAACCAGATGACATTTACTGGGGATATAATGTAATATCTTCTAATAAGAGTCTTAAAAATAGCTTAAAATTAATTAAACCAGATTTTGTTGTTGAAACTACAAGATATGGGGATTATATTGATTCTATTTTTGATGAATTAAAACTTAAAGTAGATGAATTTAAAAATATTGCTATTTTGTTTGGTGGCCCATATTCTTCAATTCTGGAAGATGTTTCTAGTGGTAATTGGGAACATATTAAATTAAATACTGTACCTAACCAAGGAACTGAAACTGTCAGAACTGAAGAGGCAGTTGTCGCTACACTTTCTTTATTCAACATTTTGAGATTTTAATTCTCTTTATATATTATTAGTTTTTATACATGGCTAATAGATAATTTGCTCAACTTTTTATACATTGATGTTTTTAGGACTCTCCTAAAAATTACTTAGCGCAGAATAGTTTATACATTAAACGAGCGCTTAATTATGTTTCAATTAATTTCGCTCAAAAGAATATATTAAACTTTAATGTTTATTTAACTGTGATATTATTGCGGTTATTTATTACTCGGATAATATTATACTTGGTGTAATATTGTCCAAATCTGAAAATAGCTATTTATAGCTATTGTTTAAAAATTTGAATATAATAAAATAAAGGAAAATATTAGTTAAGGAGGTAAAATAAATGGTAAGACATCACCAGCCAAGAAAAGGGTCTGTTGCTTTTAGTCCAAGGAAAAGAGCAGCTAAAGAAACCCCTAGGATAAAATCTTGGCCACAAAATGACGAACCAAAATTACTCGGCCTCGCAGGTTATAAAGTCGGTATGACTCACGCTTTAGTGACTGATTCTGACAAAAACTCTCCAACTAATGGTATGGATGTTTTCACTCCAGTAACCGTATTGGAAGTACCTCCAGTCGTAGTAATGGGAATTAGAGCATACGAAAAAACTTCTCGTGGATTAAAAGTGATCACCGAAGTACTTGCAGATAATTTAGATGAAGAACTCTCAAGGAAAATTTCTCTTCCTAAAGAATACAATAAATCTGAAGCTATTGCAAAAATACAAGGTGTATTAGACAAAACTGAAGATATTAAAGTTTTAGTCCATACTAATCCAAAAGTAACTAGCGTACCTAAGAAAAAACCAGACATATTTGAATGTGGTATCGGAGGAGCAAATCCTGAAGAAAAATTAAATACTGCATTAGAATTATTAGGTAATGAAGTAAAAGCTAGTGACATCTTAAACGAAGGTCAATTTGTAGATGCAATTGCAACTACTAAAGGAAAAGGATTCCAAGGTGTAGTTAAAAGATGGGGAATCAGAATTCAATATGGTAAAGCTGTAAGAGCAGGTAAAGGAAGACACGTAGGTTCTATTGGACCTTGGACTCCATCAAGAACCATGTGGACCGTAGCACAAGCAGGTCAAATGGGATACCATAAAAGAACTGAGTTCAATAAAAAAATCTTAAAAATCGCATCTGCTGATGAAGTTGATCAAATTAATCCGGACGGTGGATTTGTAAAATATGGTCTTGTTAAAAACGACTATGTTTTAGTAAAAGGTTCATTACCAGGTCCATCTAAAAGATTGGTTATTTTAAGACAACCTATTAGGCCTAATAACAAATCTGAGGACATGCCTCAAATAAACTACATAAGTACAAAATCTAAACAAGGGGTCTAATCATGAAAGCAAATGTTTATTCAATGGAAGGGGAAGTTAAAGAAGAAATTGAACTTCCAGCTATTTTTAATGAAGAATACAGGCCTGATTTAATAAAAAGGGCTGTTATTTCAGCACAAACCGCTAGAGTACAACCATGGGGTAATGACCCTGAAGCAGGTAAAAGAACTTCTGCAAAAGGTTGGGGATCTGGTAGAGGTACAGCTAGAGTACCTAGGATCAAAAACGGTTCCAAAGCAGCATTCGTACCAATGGCTGTTGGTGGTAGACGTGCACATCCTACAAGAGCTGAAAAAAATCATCACGAAAAAATCAACATAAAAGAAAGAAGATTTGCAATCAGGTCTGCTGTAGCAGCTACTGCAAATAAAGAACTTGTTGAAAACAGAGGTCACAGATTAGGAGACCTTGAACAAGTACCTATTATTGTTGAAGATGATATTTGTTCTGTAAAAACTACTAAACAAACTCGTGAAATTTTCCAAAACTTAGGAGTTTACGATGACATTACCCGTGCTAAAGAAGGTAAAAGAATAAGAGCTGGTAGGGGTAAAACTAGAGGAAGAAAATACAAAAAAGTAAAAGGACCTCTTTTAGTAGTCGGTGAAGATAACGGTATCAAATTAGGTGCAAGAAACCATGCTGGTGTAGATGTAGTAACTGTTGAAAACTTAAATGCAGAATTATTAGCACCAGGTACTCACCCAGGAAGACTCACTATTTTCACTAAATCAGCTGTTGAAAAATTAGGAGGTTTATTCCAATAATTTTGGATAAATAAGGTGATTATTATGGATTCATACTCAATTATTATTAAACCTCATGTTACTGAAAAAACCATGAATTTAATCGATAAAAACAATGAGATTACTTTTGTTGTAAAACGTGACGCTAACAAAGGTCAAATTAAAAGGGCTTTTGAAGAGTTATACGAAGAAAAAGTAGCTAGAGTAACTACTCATATCACTCCTCGTGGTAATAAAGTAGCATTTATTAAACTTGTTGAAGAAGAAATGGCAGAAGAACTTGCTGTCAAAATAGGAGTATTCTAAGGAGGAATTATAATGGGAAAACGATTAATAATTCAAAGAAGAGGAAGAGGAACTCCTGCTCACCGTGTTGCTTCTCATCGTTTTAAAGATAAAATCAGATACAGATCTTACGATGCATTAGAAAAAGAAGGTAGTATTAAAGGAATTGTTACTGATATTGTACATGACCCAGCAAGAACTGCTCCAATTGCAGAAGTGAAATTTGAAAATGGTGAAAAGAAATTTATCTTAGCACCTGAAAGCATTCAAATCGATGATGAAATTGAATGTGGTATTTCTGCTCCTATTAAATTTGGTAATACTTTACCTCTTGCTGAAATTCCAGAAGGAACTCCTATTTATGATATTGAAAATACTCCTGGAGACGGAGGTCGTTTTGTAAGATCATCTGGAACTTATGCTTCTTTAATTACTCATGATGCTAATCAATCTGTTGTAGAATTACCATCTGGTGAATTAAAATACCTCAACCCAAGATGCCGTGCAAGTATCGGTGTTGTAGCTGGAGGAGGAAGAAAAGAAAAACCATTCCTTAAAGCTGGTAACAGATGGCATGCTTACAAAGCTAAAGGTAAGAAGTTCATGACCGTAAGAGGAGTAGCTATGAACGCTGTTGATCACCCTCACGGGGGAGGTAACAGGCAACATCCTGGTCGTCCAACTACTGTTTCAAGACATGCACCACCAGGAAGAAAAGTTGGTTCAATTGCAGCTAAAAGAACAGGATTAAAAAGATAGATAGAGGGTGTTTCATTGGCAAGAAAAATATTTAAATATAAAGGTTATACTCTTGAAGAATTACAAGACATGTCTTTAGAGGAAGTAATGGAATTATTCCCTGCAAGACAAAGAAGGTCTTTAAAAAGAGGATTTTTACCAAGACAACAAATTGTTTTGGATAAAATGAGAAAGTTAAATAAAGAAGGCAGCAAAGATGGCAGGCCTGTTGTAATCAGGACCCATTGTAGAGATATGATTGTTTTACCTGAAATGGTCGGAACAACTTTCGGAATTTACAATGGTCAAAACTTTGTTGAAGTTACAATCGAACCGGAAATGATCGGTTGTTACTTTGGTGAATTTGCACCAACAAGACAAAAAGTTCAACATGGAGACCCAGGTATGGGAGCTACAAGATCATCTATGTTTGTACCACTTAAATAGGGAGATTAGATCATGGCTAATAAATATGCTTATAATAAAGAAACTAATGAAGCAAAAACTGCACGTGCTATGGCAAAATCTCTTAAGATTTCTCCAAAACACTGTGTTGAAATTTGCAATGCAATAAGAGGAATGGAAGTAACTAAAGCTAAAAATTATTTGGAAGATGTTATTGATATGAAAAAATCTGTTCCTTTCAAAAGACACAACAGACAAGTTGGTCACAGAAAAGGACAAGAAGGATGGGCAGCAGGTAGATACCCTGTAAAAGCAGCAGAACAAGTATTAAAAGTTTTAGAAAATGCTGAAGCTAATGCTGAATACAAAGGTATGGACACTGAAAACTTATTCATTGAACATATCTCCAGTCACAGGGGAGTTGTACTTCCTGGAGTTATTCCAAGAGCATTCGGTAGGATGACCCCATTCAACACTCCAACTACTCATATCCAAATAGTATTACAGGAGGCTAACTAATGATAGAAAAAGATTTCGTCACTGAGGGCCTTAAAAGAACCAGAATTGATGAATACTTAGAAAAAGAACTTGAAAGAGCAGGATACGGTGGTATGGATGTTCAAATTACACCTTTAGGTACTATGGTTGTTGTTTATGCAGAAAGACCTGGTATGGTAATTGGTAGAGGTGGAAAAAATGTAAGGGCTATTACCAACACTCTTAAAAACGACTTCGGTTTAGACAATCCTCAAATTGAAGTTAAAGAAGTAAGTGTTCCTGAACTCAACCCAAAAATCATGGCTTATAAAATAGCTAACATGTTACAAAGAGGTATGCATTTCAGAAGAGTTGCTTACTCTACCATTCGTAGAATCATGGGCGCTGGAGCTCAAGGTGTAGAAGTTACTATTTCTGGTAAAATCAGAGGTTCAAGATCTGCTGTAGCTAAATTTGTTGAAGGTTACATCAAAAAATGTGGTGAACCATCAATCAGATTAGTTGAAGAAGGATTTGCTACAGTTCAATTAAAACCAGGTGTACTTGGTATATATGTAAGAATCATGCCTCCAGAAACTGTATTACCTGATTCAGTTGAGATTCTTCCTCCAAAAATGGAAATTATTGAAGACGATGAAGTAGTTGAAGTTGAAGAACTTGACGACAGCGAAGAAATCGTTGAAGAAGAAATTGTGGAAGAAGTAGAAGACCTCGATGAATTAGAAGAGATTGTTGAAGAGGAATCTGCTGAAGAAGCAAAAGAGGATAGTTAAATTATTAAAAATTTAATTATTTCAAAAGAGTTGGAACAATGGTGATTTTAAGAAGTAAAGAAATTTGGGACATGGAAGTTGATGAGATTCAAGATAAATTAGTTGAACTCAGAGCTGAATTATCCAAAAATGTTTCTAAAAGTGCAGCTGCTGGGGTAATTGAAAACCCAGGAAAAATTAGAGAATTGAAAAGAACAATTGCTCGTGTTCTTACAATATTGAATGAAAAACAGAAGGAGAATTAAATGTCAAAAATCTGTGATGTCTGTGGGCTTCCGGAAGAACTTTGTGTGTGTGAAGAAATTGCACGTGAAGTTCAAACTGTTAAAGTATTTACAGTAAGGAGAAGATTCGGAAAACTCATGACTATTATCGAAGGTATAGATGAACACGATATTGATATTAAAGAACTTACAAAAACTCTCAAGGCAAAATGTGCTTGTGGAGGTACTTCTAAAAACGGTCAAATAGAACTTCAAGGGGATCATAAAGTAAGAGTCAAAGAAGTTTTATCTGACATGGGTTTTTCATCAGATACAATAGAAATTCGTGAATCTAAAAAAAATAATAAAAAAAGAAGAAGGTAATTCATCTCTTCGATACATTTCAATAAAAATTTTATAATTTTTTGCTGATTACAGTTTTTTAAGAGATGCAAATATGATTACGGTAAATAATTTAGTCCATCATGAGTTTATAGGATTAAGTGTAAGTGTTACTAGTGTATCTAACGAGTCTCTTAGATTAAAAGGAACTGTTATTGATGAGACAAAGAATACCATTAAAATTGAAGTTGACGATAATGTTGAAAAAATAATTCCAAAAAAGGGTTCAATATTTGTATTCGAACTTCCAACTGGAGAGAAAGTTGAAATTAATGGTAATATTTTGTCAATTCGTCCTGAAGATAGAATAAAAAAAAGATTTAAAAAAATATAAATACGGTGATAATATGGTTGGGCTTAATGTTCAAGAACCAGAAACTACATGCGATGATCCTAACTGCCCATTTCACGGAACTTTACCTTTAAGAGGTCAAGTTCTTGAAGGAATTGTAGTGAGTAACAAAGCAGAAAGGACCATTAGTGTCGAACGTAGTTACTATAAATTCATAAAAAAATATGAAAGATATGAAAAAAGGAAATCCAAAATTAACGTTCACAAACCAGATTGCTTAAGTGTGAATGTTGGAGATTCTGTAAAAGTTGCAGAATGCAGACCATTAAGTAAAACTAAACATTTTGTTTTAGTTGAAGTAAAAGGAGAGTAATTGTTATGAAAGCATTAACATCAAATGTATCTAAAGCATTACCAATTGGAGCTACTCTCCAATGTGTGGACAATACCGGTGCACGTGAAATCCAAATTATATCTGTAAAAGGTTTCAAAGGTGTAAGAAGGAGATTAGATGTTGCTGGTGTTGGAGATTTAGTTGTTGCTTCTGTTAAAAAAGGAACTGCTGACATGAGAAGAGAAGTTGTAAACGCTGTTGTAATCAGACAAAAAAAGGAATACATGCGTGCTGACGGACTTCGTGTTAAATTTGAAGATAATGCAGCAGTTATCATCACTCCGGAAGGAATTTTAAAAGGATCTGAAGTAAGAGGTCCTGTTGCTAAAGAAGCAGCTGATAGATGGCCTAGTGTAGGTAGTGCAGCAAGTATTTTAGTATAGGTGAAAAAATGTCAAAACAACCAAGAAAACAAAGAAAAGCTCTTTACAATGCTCCTGCTCATGCACGTGGAAAACATATGAGCGCTACTTTAAGTAAAGACTTAAGAGCAGACATTGGTAAAAGGTCTTTACCTATTAGGAAAGGAGACAAAGTTCAAGTTCTCCGTGGAGATTTTGAAGGACATGAAGGTGCGGTTTTAGGTGTGGACTATGGTTCATACAAAATAACTATTGAAGAAGTAACTTTATCAAAACCTGACGGAACTGCAGTTTTCCTTCCAGTAGATCCATCTAACGTAATGATTATTGATGCAGATATGGATGACGATAGAAGAATTAAAAATGTAACAGGAGACAATTAAAATGGCTAAAATGGGATCTAGAAAACATTTAAAAACATACAAAGCACCAAAAACTTGGCCTATTCATCCTAAAGAAGATACCTGGACTGTCAAACCTTCAGCAGGTTCACATTCTATTGAGAATTCTTTATCTTTAACTTTAGTTATTAGAGATATTTTAAAATTAGCTGATAATTCTAGGGAAGCTAAAAGAATCATCAACTCAGGTAATGTTCTTGTAGATGGAAGAGTAATTAAAGATTATAAATTCCCAGTTGGTTTCATGGATATTATTGAAATCCCAAAAACTGGTGAAGTTTATAGAGTGCTTTTAGATAAAAAAGGAAGATTACAATTAAATAAAATTGAAGAAAACGATTCTAAATTATGTAAAATAGTTAATAAATCTACTATCAAAGGTGGAAAAATCCAAGTAAACCTTCATGATGGTAAAAACGTAATTATTGATGAAAATGATTACAATGTAGGAGATGTTATTGACTTAAAAGTACCTGATCACGAAATCAATGAAGTTTTCGAATTAAAAGAAGGTGCTTGTGTACTCATTACTGGTGGTAAACACACTGGTGAATTAGGTACAGTTTCTGAAATTATTGTAAATGAATCTTCTAATCCGAACACTATTATTATTGAAAATAGTGCTAAAGATGAATTTTTAACTTTAAAAGATTATGCATTTGTAGTTGGTGAAGATGCACCAGCAATATCTTTATTGGAGGTTAATAAATGAACCCAATGAACGAAGTACAAATTTCTAAAGCTACTGTCAGCATTGGTGTCGGTGAAGCAGGTGAAAAATTATCCCGTGCTATTACCCTTTTAGAACAAATGTTCGATCAAACTCCAGTTAAAACATTTTCTAAAGTTACCAACCCTGAATTTGGTATTAGAAAACGTCAACCAATCGCATGTAAATTAACTTTACGTGGGGAAAAAGCTGATAAAGCTATTGAAATGGTTTTAGAAGGAATTAATAAAAATATCAAACCTACTCAATTTGATGCTCAAGGAAACCTTTCCTTCGGTATTAAAGAACATATTGATATTCCAGGTATGAAATATAATCCTGATATTGGTATTTTTGGTATGAATGTATCTGTTACTTTTGAAAAACCAGGTTACAGGATTGCTAAAAGAAGAATCCAACAAAAGAAAGTTCCAGCAAAACATAGAATTTCTAAAGAAGAAACTATGAAATACATGGAAGATAATTTTAATGTCAATTACGTGACTGAATAAATGTTAAGGTGATATTTTGCCAAGAAAATATGGAAAAGCTGCAAAAAAATGTACTCGTTGTGGAGACCACTCTGCTATGATTAGCAGGTACGGTCTTAGCTTATGCAGACAATGTTTTAGGGAAATAGCTCCTAAAATAGGTTTTAAAAAATATAATTAGAGGTGTTTTAATATGAGTCTCATGGATCCACTTGCTGATGCTTTAACTAATATTAGAAATAACGAATTACAAGTAAAAGACTCTTGTGTTATTTCACCTGCATCCAAATTAATTGGAGAAGTTTTAAGCACAATGCAAAAAGAAAATTACATTGGTAATTTTGAATATATTGATGATAACAGAGCAGGTCAATTCAAAGTAGAATTAGAAGGTAACATTAACAAATGTGGTGTTATCAAACCTCGTCACGCTGTTAAAAAAGATGAATTTGAGAAATTTGAAAAAAGATATTTGCCAGCAAAAAACTTTGGTATTTTAATCGTTACAACTCCTGAAGGAATTATGACTCATTATGAGGCAAAAGAAAGAGGAATTGGCGGACGTTTGTTGGCTTACATGTATTAGGTGATAAAATGGTAGTAGCTGCAGCTATAAGGGAAGAAATTGAAATCCCTGAAGGCGTTGAAGTTATAATTAATAATAATGAGGTCACTGTAAAAGGACCTAATGGAGAAGACTCCAGAAAATTTACATATCCTAACGTGGATATTACTGAAGTTGAAAACAATGTTGTTTTAGAAACTTCATTCCCAAGAAAAAAAGATAAAGCAATGATCGGAACCACAAAAGCTCACATTAGTAATATGATTACTGGTGTTACTGACGGTTTTGAATATCATATGAAAATCGTATTTGCTCACTTTCCAATGACTGTGAAAGTAAACAAAGACGTTGTAGTAATTGACAATTTCCTCGGGGAAAGACATCCAAGAACTGCTAAAGTAGTAGGTAGTGCTAAAGTAGTAGTTAAAGGTGATGAGGTAACAATTACTGGTATCAATAAGGAACATGTTGGTCAAACCATGGCTAACTTGGAACAAGCAACTAAAATTAAAGGAAGAGATCCTAGAGTATTCCAAGATGGAATATATTTAATTAGCAAAGAATAGGGAATTGGTGATTAAATGGCTAATAAAAGATTTAAAAGACAAGAATATGCTCGTTATAAAAAACTTGGAATCAAATGGAGACGTCCTAGGGGTAAAACCAGTAAAATGAGAAGATACGAAGCAGGAAAACCTGATATGCCTGCTATCGGTTATAGAACTCCTAGAGCTGTTAGGGACTTACATCCTTCAGGTTATAATGATGTTCTTGTTCATAATATGGCGGAATTAGAAGACTTAAACCCAGCTACTGACGCTGCAAGAATAAGCGCTTCTATCGGTAAAAGGAAAAAAGACTTGATGTTAGAAAAAGCATCAGAATTAGGTATTAAAGTTTTAAATAAATAAATATTATATTCACATTTATTCAAGTTGAATCAATTCCGGGTTTTTTGAATTGATTTTTCTGATTTAAAGGGAATTTAGATTTTTATCTAAATTTATCAGCTATGCTGAAAATGGAGGATTATATATATGAATCTTACAACTCAAAAAAGATTAGCTGCTAGTATACTTAAAGTAGGACTCAATCGTGTATGGATTGATCCTGAAAGAATGGAAGAAGTATCCATGGCAATTACTAGGGAAGGTGTAAAGCAGTTAATAAATAATGGAGCTATTAAAGCTAAACCTCAAAAAGGTATTAGTAGCTACAGGTCTAAAAAATTAGCAGAACAAAAGAAAAAAGGAAAAAGGAAAGGTAGAGGTAGTGTAAAAGGAGCTAAAAAAGCTCGTAATCCTAAAAAACAAGAATGGATGACTACAATTAGAGCTTTAAGAAAAGATCTTAAAGAAATGCGTGATGCAAACGAAATTGATGCTACTACATACCGTAAATTATATAAAATGGCTAAGGGTGGTGCTTTCAGAAGTAAATCTTACATGAAAACATATGCTCGTGACCATGATTTAATTAAATAGGAGGAATAAACGTGGCTCAAGGATCAAATTATAAAGTACCATTTAGAAGGAGAAGAGAAGGAAAAACTGATTACGCAGCTAGGATGAAATTAGTCGATTATGACAAATCTCGTTTAGTTGTAAGACTTTCTAATGCTCATGCAACTGTTCAAGTTATTGATTATGCTCCTGAAGGAGATATTACCTTAGCATCTGCAGTAAGTAAACAATTAGCTAATTACGGTTACTTAGGTGGGGCAAGTAATACTTCTGCAGTATATTTAACTGGTTACCTTTGTGCTAAAAGAGCATTAGCTAAAGGTGTTGACTCTGCAATTTTAGACATTGGTTTAAAATCTGCTATTAGAGGATCTAAAGTATTTGCAGCTCTTAAAGGTGCTGTAGATGCAGGTTTAGATATCCCTTATGGTGAAGCTGTTTTACCAGATGAATCCCGTATTAATGGAGAACATGTAGCAAACTATGCTGAGTCTTTAGATGATGATGAAATTGCAAAATTATTCTCAAAGTATTTAGAAAGAGGTCTTCAACCAGCAGATTTACCTAAAAACTTTGAAGAAACCAAAAAGAATATCGATGAGGCAGAGGAATAACTATGAGTTTTAATATAGATGAATGGGAACCTAAAACTAAAATGGGTAAATTAGTTAAAGAAGGAACCATTACAGATATTGATGAAATCTTTGAAAAAGGTCTTCCTATAATGGAATTAGAAATTGTAGATGCTTTAGTTCCAGATTTAGAAGAAGAAGTAATGGATGTTAACTTAGTTCAAAGAATGCACAAATCTGGTAGGAAAGTTAACTTCAGAGTAATTGTTGCTGTAGGTAACAAAAACGGTTATGTTGGATTAGGTCAAGGAAAAGCTAAAGAGGTAGGTCCAGCTATCAGAAAAGCTGTTGACAATGCTAAATACAACCTTATTAAAGTAAGAAGAGGTTGTGGAGATTGGGGTTGTGTTTGTGGTAAAGAACACACTGTACCTTTCAAAGTACAAGGTAAAGCAAGTAGTGTAAGTGTTTCCCTTATGCCTGCACCTGCTGGAGTAGGTTTAGTAGTTGGAGACGTCGGTAAAACTATCTTAAATCTTGCTGGTATTAAAGATGTATGGTCTCAATCTTTCGGTCAAACCCAAACTACTGTAAACTTTGCTAATGCTATATTCGATGCTTTAAAAACTTTAAGTGCTGTTAAAGCTAGTGAAGCTGACCTTAAGAAAATGGGAGTTAAATATTAGACGGTGATTAAATATGTTTTTAGTTATAAGAGTTAGAGGAACTACTGGTGTTATTAAAAACATCGCTGATACTTTAGACATGTTAAGACTTAACAGAATTAGCCATGCAGTTTTAGTTGAAGATACTCCAAGTTACAACGGTATGCTTCAAAAAGCTAAGGATTACATCACTTGGGGTGAAATTGATGCAGATCTTTTAGCTGAAATTATTGCTAAAAGAGGTAAATTCACTGGTAACAACAAAGTTACTGATGAATATGTAGCTGAAAATTCCGATTACAAAAATATTGATGAATTAGCTAAAGCTGTAATTGCTGGCGAAGTTAAATTAATGGACTTAGATATTAAACCTGTATTCCGTTTACACCCTCCAAGAAAAGGATACGAAGACATCCGTCTTTCTGTTAAAGAAGGAGGATCCTTAGGTTACAGGGGAGAAAATATTAAAGATCTTGCAGAAAGAATGCTTTAGGTGTATAAGATGATTAGATCAAAACGTAAAATTAATAAACTCAGAGGTTCTAGATCCAACGGTGGAGGCTGTACCAAAAAACGTAGAGGTGCAGGTAACAAAGGTGGTAGAGGTAATGCAGGAGCTTCCAAACAACATTGGACTTGGACTGCAAAATTTGACCCAGACCATTATGGTAAACATGGATTCAAAAGACCTCAAAAAATGATTAAAAAAGTAAATCCAGTTAATTTAAGTTACTTGGAAGAACAAGCTGATAATTTAATTGAAAGCGGTAAAGCATCTAAAGATGGAGATTCCATTGTTATTGATGTTACCGAATTAGGTTATGATAAAGTTTTAGCTAAAGGTAAAATAACTAAATCTTTCATTATTTCAGCACCTCAATTTTCTGCTTCAGCTATTGAAAAAATTGAAGAAATGGGAGGAGAAGCTATCGAATTATAGTTTCTTTTTTTCTTTTCTTTTTTATTAGAGGAATAAAATGTCATCATTAAAAGTTTTAGAGCCATTATTTAGGTTTTTACCAGAAGTAAAATCTCCTGTTCATCATGAAGATTTTAATGAAAAACTTAAATGGACTGCTCTTATTTTGGTATTATACTTTATATTAACTGAAATACCATTATATGGTTTGAGTTCTGCAGCAGTGGACCAGTTTGCTCAGTTAAGAGCAGTTATGGCGGGAAGTTTCGGTTCAATTTTAACATTAGGAATTGGACCTATTGTAACTGCTTCAATTGTATTGCAATTATTAGTTGGTTCCAAGTTGTTAGATTTGGATTTGTCTTCTCCTGAGGATAAGTCACAGTATCAGGCCACACAAAAAATATTATCCATCGTCTTCACAATGTTTGAAGCTGGTGTATTGGTATTGACAGGTAGTTTAGTACCAATTGATAATTCATATCTTGGTGTATTATTCCTTCAACTTGTTATTGGAGCAATATTGATAATTTATCTTGATGAAGTTATCTCCAAATGGGGATTTGGTAGTGGTATTGGTTTATTTATTGCAGCTGGTGTTTGTGAAGCCATTATTGTAGGTACATTCAGTTTCATACCTGGACCTGGCGGTGTTTATGGTGGAGCAATTCCTGCATTTATCCAATCCTTCTGGTCAAGTTCTATTGACTTTTCAGTATTAATTCCATTAATTGCAACAGCAGCTGTATTCTTTGTTGTTGTATATGGTGAATCTATGAGAGTGGAAATTCCTATTTCTCATGGTTCAGTAAGGGGACATGGAAGAATTAGAGGTTCTGTTGGTAAATATCCATTAAAATTTGTATATGCAAGTAACATGCCTGTTATTTTAACCAGTGCATTGCTTGTAAACGTTTCACTTCTTGCAAGTGTCTTCCAAAAAATTGGTTTCCCAATTTTGGGTGAAATTGTTAACGGTAAGGCTGTAAGCGGTATTGCATTATATTTATCTACACCGAATGATGTTAGTTTATTGGTAACTGATCCTGTTCGTGTAATTGTCTATGCAATTTTCTTCTTACTTTGTGCAGTTTTATTCTCATATCTTTGGGTTGAAATTAGTGGATTAAATGCTAAGAAAATTTCAGAACAACTTTACAAGTCTGGTATTCAGATACCAGGTTTCAGAAGCAGTAAACGTCAATTATATAAAATATTGAAAAAATACATTCCGGCACTTACCATTATAAGTGGTCTTTATGTTGGTATAATTGCATTTTGTGCAGACTTAACTGGAGCATTAGGTGGAGGTACTGGTGTATTGCTTACTGTTGGTATTATACATAAAATATATGAGGAAATGGCTGAAGAACAACTCATGTCAGCAAATCCAGTACTTAGGAAATTTTTAGGAGGAGAATAATTATTCTTCTTCATTAATCTTTTTAAAATGGGGGATTAAATTGAAATTGGTAGTATTAACAGGTATTCCAGGTTCTGGAAGTACCACTTTGCTTAATAAAGCACTTGAAGAAGTAGATTATGTTCATTTAAATTATGGAGATATAATGACTGAAATCGCAATTGAAGAAAAAATTGTTGATGATAGGGATGCTTTAAGAAAATTATCTCCAGATGTTCAAAAAGAAATTCAAGAAAAAGCAGCAAAAAGAATTAAAGAAAGATCTGAAAGTGAAAATGTTATTGTAGATACTCATTGTACTATTAATACTCCATCCGGATTTTTACCAGGTCTTCCAATTTGGGTTTTAAATGAATTGCAACCTAATCTTTTTGTTATGATTGAAGCTAATCCTGATGAAATTATTTACAGAAGATTAAATGATGATACTCGTTCTAGAGATATTGAAAGAGCAAAAGATATTCAATTACATCAAGAAATGAACAGGGCAGCATCTATGGCTTATGCTACATTAACTGGTGCTACTGTAAAAATTATTGAAAATCACGATAATCATTTACCTTCTACAGTTTCAAAATTAGTGGATGTTTTAAATAAATAGAGGAATTTCATGATTGACATATTTAACATGGTATTTGAGGCACTAAATGCAATATTCAGTCCGTTGCTTGCTTTAGATCCAAATCCTCAAAATCCAGCATTGACTGTTTTAGTTATTGCATTCATTGTTTCATTAATAACTACAATAGCTAATAAATTATTAGTTGACCAAGACGAAATGAATGAAATACAACAGAAAATGAAAGACTACCAAAAAGAAGTTAGGGAAGCTCAAAAATCTGGTGATGGAAAGAAATTAGCTAAACTTCAAGCTCAACAAGCTGAAATTATGCAAAATCAAAGTAAGATGATGACTAATTCTTTCAAACCGATGATTGTTACTTTTATCCCAATTATTTTAATATTCTTTTGGATGAGAGCTTCTCCAATTAGTGGTTTAGTTATCTCTATGCCACCGGGTGCATTTTATGTATCATTAGCTCCGATTTGGCATTTTATTGGTAGTTTTATGTATGGAGGCCATTCTGTCGGATATAATATTGGATGGTTATTCTGGTATTTCATATGTACCTTTGGTATGAGTCAAATATTAAGGAAATTTTTAGGTTTCAAACAAGGATTTTAATTAATCCTTAACCTATGTATTTATTAATAATGAAAACAATATAGTATAATATTCTATTTTGAATACGCTATTACACAATTATTAAATTTATTATTTAAAATTAATTTAGGTGATTAAATGCCTGCAAACAGATATAGATCAAGATCATATAAAAGAGTTTATAAAAACACTCCTGGCGGAGAAAATGTTTTAAGATACAAAAAGAAAAAACCATCTAAGCATGTTTGTGCTGAATGTGGTAAATTATTACATGGAGTTCCACGTGGACGTCCATATGAAATTAATAAATTAGCAAAATCCCATAAAAGACCTAACCGTCCATATGGTGGGTATTTATGCTCAAGCTGTGCTCGTAAACATTTCAAAAACGAGGCTAGAAAATAATGATAATTACTGTTGGTGGACTGGCTGGAACTGGAACCACAACAACTGCAGAGCTGTTGTCTGAGAAATTAGGTATTCCTTTTGTTTCTTCAGGCTCTATTTTTAGGGCTATGGCTGAAGAAAAAGGTATGTCTGTTCTTGAATTCAGTGAGTTTGCTGAAAGTAATGATAATATCGATAAAGAAATTGATAAAAGACAAGCTGAACTTGCTAAATCTTCAGAGAATTTAATATTGGAAGGAAGACTATCAGCTTATTTTGTTGAAGCTGATTTAAAACTTTGGTTAATGGCACCGCTTGATGTTCGTGCTCAAAGGATTAGTCAAAGAGAATCTAAATCTGTTGATGTGGCTAAAGAAGAAATTAAAATTCGTGAAGAAAGTGAAGCTTTAAGATATTTAGATATTCATAACATAGATATTAGTAATTTAGATATTTATGACTTAATGATTAATACTGACAGTTTTGACCCTGAAAGTATAACAAAAATTATTCTAACAACATTAAAGGTGATATAATGGCAGCAATTGAAGTAGGAAGAGTTTGTGTTAAAACCGCTGGTAGAGAAGCTGGCGAAAAATGTGCAATCGTAGAAATCATCGACGAAAACTTCGTTGAAGTAATCGGTGAATCTGTTAAAAATAGAAGATGTAACATTGCTCATTTAGAACCAACTGCAGATTCTGTAGATGTTTCTGGTGATGCTGACTCTATTAAAGCAGCTTTAGCTGATTTATAAATGGATAATTAATTAAATTATTCATTACTTATTTTTATTTACTTATTTTTTTTATTTATTGATTTTTAGTGATTTTTCATGAAAGACTTTCTTACAAAATCCAAAAGTTTTACAAATCCTGAATATGGATGTGCTCCTGAAGAACGTGAAATTTCAGATTATATTTCTCATGGTGTTATTAATTTAGATAAACCGTCAGGACCAACTTCTCATGAAATTGATTCATGGGTAAAACGTATTTTAAATTTGGAAAAATCAGGGCACGGCGGAACTTTGGATCCAAAAGTTACAGGTGTTTTGCCTGTAGGACTTGGAGATGCAACAAGAGCTATTCAACTTCTTTTAACAGCTCCTAAAGAATATGTTTGTGTAATGACTTTTCATCATGAAGTTGATGAGGATAAAATTCGTGAAGTGTTTAATGAGTTTACAGGTAAAATTTTCCAACTTCCTCCGGTTAAATCAGCAGTTAAACGTGAATTAAGATCACGTAATGTTTATTATTCCACTATCTATGAAATTAATGGTAGGGATGTCTTATTTAGAATAGGCTGTGAAGCTGGAACTTACGTTAGAACTTACTGCCATAATATAGGTGAAGCAATTGGTGTTGGTGCACACATGGCAGAGCTTAGAAGAACACAGGTAGGTTCATTTACAGAGGATAACCATTTATCCACTCTTCAGGATGTTACTGATGCATATCATTTCTACAAAGAAGATGGTGACGAGTCATTTTTAAGAAAAGCTATTATGCCTATGGAGCGAGCTGCAGATTACCTGCCAAAAGTAGTTATTAAAGATTCTGCAGTTGATGCAATATGTCACGGTGCCAACTTGGCCAGTGGGGGAATAGCTTATCTGTCTGACAATATTCAAAAAAATTCCATAGTAGCTATTGAAACACTTAAAGGTGAACTGGTTGCTTCAGGTAATTCTTTATTTAGCAGTGATGAGATTTTAAATTTGGAATCAGGATTTGCTGTTAATGTTTCTAAAGTTTTTATGAAAACAGATATTTATCCTAAAATGTGGAAATAAATTATTAAAAACTTTATTTTTTTATTTTTAATTAAATTTACTTTTTTTTGTAAGAAGTATATTAATAACTTTCAAATTACTTATATACATTAAATAAGAAAAATAAATGTAATTGAATACATATATTTTGATTATTTGATATTGAGGGATAATAAATGGTTGTAGAGTGTCCAATATGTTCTAAAGTTTTAAATAATGAAGAAATTTGTTCATATTGTGGAACTAATATTAATGAGGATATTTTTACTGATTTTACATCATTTCAAAAACTTAAAAATTCATTTTCAGGAACTTTCGGTAAAGGGTTGTCTAAAAATGATAAAAAAGATTTAAATGAATTTTTATTAAATAATGAAAGTAAAATAGCTGGTTTTATAAGTAAATATCAGAGTTCTTTTGAAAATTTGGTTTTGGATATTTCAGCTATTAAAAAAGAAAATAAACCTATTTATGAAATGATTTGTAAATTAACTGATTATTTTGAAGAAAAAAAGTTTAATTTGCCCATCAATCAAAGAAAGTCTTGTTATACATTTAAAAGAATTTATGATGAATTAGATGATATTATCCCTAAAAAGAATAATGAATATTGTATTGATACATTTAATAGTATTAAATTTAATTTAGAAAAGTTAAATGATTTTTTTTCAGTTTCAATTCCTAATGAACGTATTTCTAAAGATAAATTATCTTATAAAAACCAGTTTAAAGATAGTTATGATTTAATTAAACCAATTAAAGATTATGCTTTAAATAATTCAGATGTTTTTAATGAGTCCCAAGAGGAAGTTATATCTAATTTTATTTCAAATTTCGATAACTTTAACCAGAATGTAGATGATTTAAACAATAATTATGATATGGACCAAAAGTTAAATTTAATAATAAAATTATCTTCTGAAATTTCAAGGTCCAATAATCTTGATGAGCTTTTAGAAGAAAAAGAAAATCATAAAGAGCTTTATAATTTAGCTATTGAAATGCTTGAAGATAATGAGTCATTTTATTATTTAAAAAATAAGATTGAACTTAACAGAAATAATTTAAACAATTTCAAAAAGGCTTATAAAAAATTAAACAGTAAAATAAAATTGGTTCAATCTGAAAATTGGATTAAAGATAATTTTAGCAGGTTGGAATCTATAAAAAATTATGAAACTAAATTTCCTAAAGAGTTTATAGATAATTTTAAATTTAAAGAATTATGCTTTAATTTTAAAAGGTTACTTGTTAATGTAAACTGTATTCTGGATAATGGTATTGATATTAGCAACCAATATAGAAATCTGGTAAATGATTTTATAAAATATTATACGAAATTTCCATATATTGTTGAAGAATCTAATTGTTATTTTAAAATTAACAGTAAAACCGATAATTTTAACAATATTGAACATTTCAAATCAGAAATTTTGCATAAATTTGAAAATAATTTATCATTTAAGTATGATTGTATAAAAAATGATTATGAATTATTGGATAATAAACTTGATGATGCCATATATGTTGATGATAATTGGAATAATTTAGTTTATTTTAATAGTTTAAAAAACTCTACTAGTATAAAAATAGACGATAAAAAGAGTTTTGAGAAAAAATATGCTGATTTGAATGAAAAAGTTATTAATGTTCGGGAGTTTATAACTGATGATAATAAAATAAATCTTGATGATTTTATTTTTAATTTTTCACATATTGCAGAGTATATTGATGAAATTAATTTTCATTATAAGTTAAATTCATATTTGATTAAAATTAATAAAATTGAGCAGGTTTGTGAGTTAGATGATTTTGTAAATCAGCAATTGAAATTTAAAAAAGCTTATATTTATTCAAAAGATGCAATTGCCAATTTTTCAAAATGGTTATCTAAAAAGAATGAAGAAATATTAATTGATTTTATAGATTATTATGATTCTTTAGATGGTAAAATTCAGCAGCTTAAGAGGAAGCAGCTTAAGAAGTGGTTGGATGAGAACAAAGATGATTTTGTTAGGTTTAATTCTTTGAGGGAGTCTGAGATTACTGGTCATCTTGATGTGGATGTGATTAGGGCTGATTATAGGCATTTGTATGAGGATTGTCTTGATTTGGATTTGGATTTGTTGGATATTTGTGATTTGGAGTTAGTTGATGAATTTAGGTCTAATTATGAGGGTATTGGGGCTATTGTTTCTTATTTGAATAATCGTTTTGATATTAAAGATTTTTTAGGTTCTGTTTCTGGTTTTGTTTTAGGTGATTCTGTTGGTGTTTTGGAAAAGCAGAAGGAAGATTTTAAAGTTTTCTTTGATAAATGCGATTCTTTTGTTTCACGTGTTAGTGATGATTTGTTAGAATCTGAAAAGGTTAAGATTAATGAGTTTAAGGATGTTTATTCTTCTATTGATAGTAAAATTTATAAAATCAAAGTTCATAACTGGTTAGATTCTAATAAGAATAAATTAGCAGATTTTAATCATGGAATGGGTGAAGAAATTTCTGCTTTTATTTTGGATGATGATGTTGAGGAGTTAAAAAGGAAAACTGAGGGTTTTTATAATAAAATTGTTGAATTTCAAAAGTATTGTCCTTTTTTACTTCAGAATGGGGTTGTGTCTTCTTTTGTTTATAATTTTGAAAATTTAGAGGATATAATTGCTGATAAGAATTGTAAATTTAAGATTAAACAAATTTTAAATGAAATAAATGCGAGGAATTTTGAAAGTAATTCTTCTGAGTATTTAGAAAAACAAAAAGATTTGTTTTCTAATTATTGTGTTATTTCTAAAAGGATTATTGATTCATTTGATGATAAAATTACTGATTCTCAAAAAAATGAATTTTTAAATTTCATTGAAGAATATGACAATTTAGATAATGAAATTTGTAATTTGAGAATAGCTTCTTTTTTTAATAAACATTTAAAAGAAATTAATGAATTTATTCTGTTTACAAAAGGAACTAAAAAACATGAAATTTCTGATAAGAACAGGGATAATTGTAAAAAAGAGGTTAATTATATTTATGATATTCTTTTAAAGATTAGGGATGTTTTTAATCAAAATCCAAATATTAAACAATATAGGAAAAATTTAACATTGGAATTCATTGAAATATATGAAAATTTCGAGAATATAGTTCAAAGAATTAATTATCAGACATGGTTTTCTAATAATTTAAATGATATTAATAATTTCATAAGTATAAAATCTAAAACTATTACTTCTTATATATCTGAGGAAGAAAAAGACACTTTAAAAGCATCTGAAGACTGTTATAATAAATTAAATGAAATAGTTGATTTTCATAATAATGTATTTCCATCAAATCTTGATTTAGATATTATCTGTGAATTTATTGAGGATTATAATAATTATGATGATATAATTACTAAATTGAATGTTGAGTTTTTCTTTAAAGATAATTATGAAATTATTTTATGGGGAGCATCTTTGAATAAGGTTAACTCATTTTATTTTATAAAAAATGAGGAAAAGGAAAAGTATAAAACAGGTATTCAGAAAATTTATTCGAATTTAACTAAAGTTAACCAGTACTGTGTTAAAAAACATATTTTCAGCGGGGATAAACTTGAGTTAATGGATGGTGCTATCAGAAACTATGATAATATTGATGATTTGGTAATTAAATGGAATGTAAGTTATTATTTAAATTCTGTTGTTAAAAAATTTGCTAAAATTGGGGATTATGCTCCTGATAATTATTTTTCCCATAATTGGAAACAGAAATTGTTGCTTTGGCATAAAAATGCAATCTCTAAAGTTAAAAAATTTAAAGAAGATTATGCAGAATACATTTCTTCAGAAGATGAAAAATTTTTTGAAAAATTTTATAATAAACCTGAAACTTTTGAAACGGACACTAAACAAGCTAATGAACGGTATATAAATCAGGAATTAAAGGATAACTCTGATTTATTTGATGATTTGGATGGAAAATCATTAGATTCTCAACAAAGAGAAGCTATTGTCGTTGATGAAGATGCAGTAAAAGTTATTGCAGGTGCTGGAAGTGGTAAAACTTTTACAATTCAAGGTAAAGTTAAATATTTAACTGAAAAAAGAGATGTTGATCCTAGTGAAATTTTAGCAATTTCCTTTTCCAATGCATCTGTTGATGATTTGAAAGAAAGAATTGCGGAACCTATTGATATTAAAACATTTCATAAAGTTGGAAAAGATATTTTAACGCAGTATAATCAATATTCTAGACCTGATACTTCTGCTCTTAAACGTATTATTAAAAGATATCTAACTAAAAAAGCATTGAAAAATGAGGATATAAGTAAAAAGTTAATTGAATTTTTCAGTTTTTATATAAATGTCCCTCCATCTGATGATGATATTAAATATGAAGGGGATTTGTTAGATTGGCAGGAAGGAGTAGATTTTTCAACATTAAAAAGACGGTTTAAAAATAAACAGAGGGAAACACTAAATAATGAAATTGTAAGAAGTTATGAAGAGTTATATATAGCTAATTTTCTGTTTATTTATGGAATTAAGTATACCTATGAAAAGATTTATTCATATCCTAATAAAAACTTTGAAAGAGAATTTAATAAATTTAAAGAATTTTTATTTTCTTTTAATGAAGAGATTCCTGATGAATTAAAAAATGACATTACTAAGGACTTGCTTAATTTAACAGATATCTTTGAAGAATATGAAATTAAAGATTATCTTCCTGATTTTTACTTAGATGATTATAATATCTATATAGAACATTTTGGATTAAACCGTAACTGTGAAAATCATTTAATTGGTGGAAAATCATCTGAGGAATATGTTAAAGAAATGGAATGGAAAAGGAAAGTACATAAAAAATATGGAACTACTTTAATTGAAACTTTTTCATATTATCAATCAGAAAACAGATTATTAACACGTTTGGCAGAAAAATTACAAGCTCAAGGTGTTGAATTTAATGAAATTGACTATAGGGAAGTTTATAGAATATTGTTGGAAAATAAAACTATAAAAGAATGGGAAGATTTCATTGTATTGTTAAAAACATTTATTGAGTTATTTAAAGGAAATAATTATGATGAAACTAAATTTAAAGAATTTTATGATTATGTTGGTGGATTAAAAGATAGTTTTTCAAAAGATAGGACAATAGCATTTTTAAAAATTGTTGAAGAGATTTACAATGACTATGAAGCATATTTATTAAAAATTAAAAAAATTGATTTTAATGATATGATTAATAAAGCCAGTGATTGTATTGTGAAAAATGGATTAGATTTGCCTTACAAATATATAATTGTTGATGAATATCAGGACACTTCATTTACCAGATATAACTTGTTAAGAAATATCTGTGATAGTATTGGTGCCAAGATAATGGTTGTAGGTGATGACTGGCAGTCTATTTACAGTTTCAGTGGATGTGATGTAAATATTTTTACCAAATTTGATAATTTCTTTGATGTTTGTGAAACCAGATATATTGAAAAAACATACAGGAATTCTCAACAGTTAATTGATGCTTCAAGTAATTTTGTAATGAAAAATCCCGATCAAACCAGAAAGGAATTAAAATCTTCTAAATCATTGAAATATCCAATTAAACTGGTTAATTTTGATAATGATTTTGATGAAATATTAAAATTTGAATTAATAATAAAAAATATCATAAACCAATCAACATTTAAAAACAAAAAGATTCTGATTTTAGGTAGAAATAATAAGGACATATTTAATTTACTAAAGAATTTCAATGTAGAAAACGAATATGGAAAAAGAAAATTTGAGATTTTAGGAGATGAAGATAAATTAAGAAGAAATAAATTTGTAAAAATTGTTTATAGGGAGAGTCCGGATGTTAACATTGAATATCGTACTGTTCATCAGTCTAAAGGTTTAGAATGTGATAATGTAATTTTAATAAATTTGAAAAATTGGAAGGCGGGTTTTCCAAATAAAATGGTTGATGATCCTGTTTTAAATTTTGTTAAAAGGAATGGAGATTCTTTTAGTTATGCTGAGGAAAGAAGATTGTTTTATGTTGCTTTAACTAGAACAAAAAACAATGTTTATTTATTATCTCCTTATTTTAAAAGTTCTGTGTTTGTTCAGGAGCTGAAAACTGATGCAAATGTTGAATTGCTTAACCTGGAACATAATAGGCTGGAAACTCTTAAAAATATTGAAAAAAATGGAGAACGTTATGTAATTCCAACTAAATTAAAATGTCCGGTTTGTAAAACAGGTGTGGTTTTGCTGGAATCTTTTTGGAATAAGGGTAAACTTAATAGGGTTCTTAAATGTTCTCATAATATGGCGCCTCCATTTAATCGCTGTAATTGGGAAGGAGGTTATTATGGAAGTGAACTTGAGGATTTGGATGATATAGAATATTGTCCAAGCTGCGATGGGATACTTATAAAACGTTACCGACATAGTGACGGGCATCCATTTTTAGGTTGTACGAATTTTAGAAAAACAGGATGTAGGGGAAAAGGTAAAAAATTGGAGTATATTGGTAAAACCTGTCCGAAGTGTGGTAAACCTCTTGTAAAAAGGGTTAATGGTGAGGATAATAGTTTATTTGTAGGATGCAGTGGTTTTCCTAAATGTAGACACACTGAACCATTTAAAAAAGATATGGGAAGCTAGAATGCTCCTCCACCTCCTCCGCCGGAACCTCCACCAATGCCACCAAAGCCGGAGCTGTCTGAATTTGCATTTGCTGTTTGTATTCCGGTATCTATTGCATTATGCATCATGTAATATCCTGTTCCATAATAGTAGTATGAATCAAGATAATCGTCATCAATGTTTCCTTCACCAACATGCAGTTTCATGGATTCGTAAACCTTATCAGCTACTCCAAGAGCTGTTGCATATACGAGATATTGATTCCATATAACTATTGATTCAGGAGGGTGTTCTTTCATTAAACTGTTGTCACTTAAAAACTTCTTAAAGTTTTTCCACTTTAGCATATATAGTCTGCCTTCTTTTGTCCATTGTCCGAAGATATCTTCGGGCAACATGTAAATCACAAATCCTGAAATAAATAAAAATACTGATCCTATAAGTCCAATTGTTCCTCCAGTTGTATTTAAACCATTTTCCAGATAGAATAATGAACCAAACAGAACTCCAATAATTATACAAGCTATTGAATAGTAAGTAGCTATTTTATTTCCTTCGTTATTAAAGAATTGTTTCAATCTGGATTTTGATAAATGTTCGTAGGCAACATCATTTTTCCATGATTTGATTCTGTTGTTGAACCATTCCGCATTATGTTCATCAGATAAATAATCTTTAACATTACTTAAATCCAAGAGATTGTCTTTAGCTATTGTTTTGAAGATATCGAAAACATCTTTTTCATCTAATGTTAAACTGTCGTAGTTTGTTTCATCTAATTCTATAATTAAATGTTTTTCTTCATTTGATTTAATTTTAAATATTTTACGATTAATCAAATCCATTATTGTAGCTTCAAATCCTTTTAAATCAGGAGTTCCAATATTGTCTCTTTTTTGGATTAATGCATTAACTACAGCTGGGGGGTCGTTACTTGGAAGATCCCTTTCATAAATTCCTTCATAATTAACTTTAGGTTCTACACCATATTTGCGGTAAATAAAAAATGGAATTACTGGACTTATAATAAACAGTATTCCTATAAGTGACCCGATATTGTCCCACATTTTTTCATTTGCCTGATAATCATTGTAACGTTGTTCTATTTCTTTTTTAGCTGCTTTATCAATATGGATTGCATTTGGTGAGTTTGCAAAGTCACTTTCAGGCATTAAAACTTCAATCTCGTAAAAGTTTCCAGAATCTATGTAATTGCTGGTTGAAGTTATTGTATTTCCGTCTAATGAGCTGGTTTTGGTATATTTTGTAGGATTTAACCAGTATTCATTACCATTATCATTAGGTAAATGTATTGTTGTTATTAATTCATCAACTCCTACTGCCCACTGGTCTCCCCAAAGTTGATACTGTAGAGATGCAGTGTCCTGATAAACAGTCACTACATTTTTCATATCGTAGCTGATATGGACTTTAACATTTGTATCACTTATTGGTTGGGTTTTGGCAGCATCTGAATATAAATAAATTTTTATATGCTGAGTTCCATCTTCCTGATGTTGCTCTACTTTTGTATATGCACCTTCTGCTGATACATGAATATTTGAAATACTTTCTCCCTCTTTCAGGGGTATGTCTCTGTAAACTCCATTAAATGTTCCGTCAAATGAATAATCAAAGGTTTCAGTTATATGGAGCATTCCGTTTGTATCAACTATAATGTCTACAAGTGCCTGTGTAATGGAATAGCTTCTGTCATCGTCATCTGCATAAACACAAGAGATTGTTGATGTTATTAAAAAAAGTAGAAGGAAGATGGTTACTATCTTTTTATTAACCATATATTTAATCTCCCTTAAAATTGCACTTTAGGTGCTTCCCTTTCACCACTGGCTATTTCAAAAAAGTCAGCTTCTTTAAAATTAAACATTCCTGCAATAATATTGCTTGGGAATTGTTCGCATTTATTATTGTACATTAAAACAGCATCATTATAGAATTGTCTTGAGTAAGAAATTTTATCTTCGGTTTCTGTTAATTCGGATTGTAATTCTTTGAAATTTTGGTCTGCTTTCAGTTCAGGGTAATTTTCAGCAATAGCAAACAGTGATGTTAATGCACCAGTTAAAGCATTGTTGGCTTCACTAACTTCTTTAACGCTGCCTGCATTCATCAAACCGCTTCTTGCTTTGGTTACATTTTCAAATACATCTTTTTCATGACCTGCATAACCTTTAACAGTTTCAACAAGATTTGGTATTAAGTCATTTCTCCTTTTGAGCTGAACATCAATTTGAGAATAACTGTTTTTAACTCTGTTTCTTGCATTAACAAGGCCATTATATCCGCTAATGAGATATAATACAATAGCAAGTATGATTATTATAATTACTGCTAAAATAATCATGGTTGTATCCATATTTTTTACTCCTTTTTTTATTAATTTATATATTGATTGAAGTTTTATTAATATGTTGTTAATGGTTTGTATTATTTTTTAAAAAATATTTGGAGTGGTTGGGAGATATTTAAAAATTGATAATTTTGAGTATTTATAGTAGTTTTTATATAAATATTAAGTAATAGATAGTGAAACTAAAATTGTGAGAAGGTATTAGTTTCAAATAAATAAATTAGAATGATAAAAATGTTATATGGAATTGTAGATATTGGTTCAAATACCATCAGATTAAAAATATATGAATATAAAAATAATAAAATCAAATCTGTTTTTTCTAAAAAGAAAACAGCAGGGCTTATTGCTTATCGTGATGACGGTAAATTAAACGATGAAGGAATAAATATTTTATCATCAATATTAAATAAATTTAATAAAATTATGAATTTATTGAATGTTGCCAGAAGATATTTCTTTGCAACAGCCAGTTTGAGAAATATTTCAAATACTTATGAGATAATTGCTTTTATAAAAGAAAAGATTGGTGTGGATATTCATATTCTTGATGATGAAACCGAAGCACAGCTAAGTTTCAATTCAGTTAAAAGCACAGGACTGAGCAGTGACGAGGGGATTCTTATTGATGTTGGTGGAGGCAGCTCTGAAATAATTGTTTTTGAAAATAAAACTCCTGTTGATAAAGGAAGTTTGCCTGTGGGATCTCTATCATGCTATGAAGATTATGTTGGAATCATGTTTCCAAATAAAAAGGAATCCGAAAATATTGAAAAAAGAGTAATTAAAGAAATTGAAGATTTGGGTTTGGTTAAAACTCATAAAAAATATTTGTTTGGTGTAGGTGGAACTGTAAGAAATCTTAAAAAATTATTGGTTCATCTCAATTTCATTAATGAAAAAAAAGATGCATTTCCAGTTTATTTGTTGGATGAAGTGTTGGATGAACTCAAATATAACAATAAAGAAGACTTTAATAAAATATTGAAAGTTAAGGCTGAAAGAATTCATACACTTGTGCCGGGAATTATAATTATTAAAACAATTGCAAAGTATTTTCATGTGGAGAAAATATGTGTTTGTAAAAATTCCATAAGGGAAGGAGTTTTATATTCACTTTTGGATGCTGAGGGATTATAATGAAAAAAAGGGATTATTCATACACTCAAAACAGGGAGCTGTCCTGGCTTAAATTTGATGACAGGGTTTTAAAAGAGGCAAAAGACAATACTGTTCCGCTGCTGGAAAGACTAAATTTCATATCTATTTTCACAAGCAATTTAGATGAGTTTTATATGATTCGATGCGGAAGTCTTTTTGATTTAACTCTTATTGATGAAGATGACTGGGATAATAAGACTGGCTGGAGCCCTCAGGAGCAATTAGATGCCATATTTAAAGCTACTAAACCGTTATATGAAGAAAGAGATTTGATTTTTGATGAAATAGCTAAAGATTTAAGAAAATATGGTATTGTTAAACATAATTTCAATGAGTTAAATAGTAAGTTCAGACAGTATGCAACACAGTATTTCTATGAAAATGTAGCTCCATTATTATCTCCTCAAATAATTGATTCTTATCATCCTTTCCCGCATATGGCAAATAAAAAGTTATATATTTATTGCATTTTGGAAAGGGAGGCCAGCAAGAAAAAAAATTCAAAAGAATACATTGGATTAATTCCGATTCCATATTCTCTGCCTGATTATGTTAAATTTCCGGATACAAATGAATTTATTTTAATGGAAGATTTGATTTATGCATTTGCTGAAGGTATTTTTACAAATTATAGGGTTAAATATAGGACTGTAGCTGCAGTAACAAGAAATGCAGATATAAACCTTCAGGATACTCCTATTGATGAGGATGAGGATTACAGACATTTCATGAAAAACATTCTTAAAAAAAGAAAAAGGTTGTCACCGATAAGATTGGAGTTTTACAAAAGCAATGATTCCACATACACCAAATATCTTAGAAAAGAATTGGGATTACATAAAAACCAGGTTTTCCTTACACAATCTCCAATAAATCTTGATTTTATTCATGATTTTATAAAAGAACTTCCTGGTGATGTAACTGATGATTTAACTTTTTTAGAGTTTACTCCTCAAAGGACAAGTCAAATTGACCCAAACAAATCATTGTTTAAGCAATTGGACAAGAAAGATATTTTGTTATTTTATCCATATCAAACAATGGACCATTTCCTTGATTTTTTAAAGGAGGCGGCGAATGATCCTGAAGTTTTATCAATTAAAATAACTTTATATCGTGTTGCAAGAACATCACGGGTTATTAAATATTTGATTGAAGCTTTAGATAATGATAAAGAAGTAACAGTTTTAATTGAGCTTCGTGCAAGATTTGATGAGAAAAACAATATTCATTATGCAGAATTGCTTGAAGAGGCAGGATGTCAAATATTGTATGGTTTTGTAGATTATAAAGTGCACTCTAAAATATGTACTGTAACTAAAAAACATAAGGGAACTATAAAGCAGTACACACAAATTGGTACTGGTAATTATAATGAAAAAACAGCAAGGTTATATGTTGATTATTGTTATTTAACATCCAATCAGGAAATTGGAGATGATGCTACTGAATTCTTTAAAAATTTAGCATTGGCTAATTTACAGGGTCATTATAATAAGTTTCTTGTAGCTCCTACTTCTTTAAGGTCAGGAATCATGAATTTGATTGATAAGGAAATAGCTAAAGCTAAAAATAATCAGCCTGCTGAAATTTTGATGAAAATGAATTCATTTACAGACAGGAGAATCATTGATAAAATAGCTAAAGCTTCAAAAGCAGGTGTTACAGTAAAAATGATTATTCGTGGAATTTGCTGTATTATTCCGGGGATTAAAGATAAAACAGACAATATTGAAATTCGTGGAATCGTTGGCAGGTATTTGGAACACTCCAGAGTATATGCTTTTGGTGTTGGTGAAGACAGGATTTTATATATTTCAAGTGCAGATATGATGACAAGAAACACTGCAAAAAGAGTTGAAATTGCATGCCCTATTGAAGACAAAGCTATAAAAGCAAGAATTCTTGAAGATTTGGATATTATGTTAAAAGATGACATCAAAGGCCGTAGAATAAATTCCGACGGGAATTATGAATGCATACAGCAGGCACGTCATATCAATTCACAGGAATTTTTCCAGCAAAGAGCTATTGATGAAATGAAGGATGTTAAAGTTAAAAAAGATAATCCTAATTTTTTAAATTCTGTTGTTGATAAAATTAAAAGTATTTTTAATTAAATAGTTTATAATGAAATTTTTATAAAAATTTCATTTTGATTCCATTTTCTAACAACTTTTAAATTTTAGAAGTTAGATATGCTATTATTAATCTTATTTTAACTTAAAAAAATCAATACCTTTATATAGGTAGAAAATTAAATATATTGTTATCATGTTAATTAGTGTTTAACATGATAGGCTAAGTATTTTTTATTATACTTGGAGCTATTTTAAGCAATAATGCCGAGATAGTCTAGCCTGGTAAGGCGCGAGACTGGAAATCTCGTGGGAGCTTTTCCCTCCTGGGTTCAAATCCCAGTCTCGGCGTTTATTAGTTTTTAACATACGATTTTTTAATTATTTTTTTCACGATTATTAAATTATTTGTTAAACTGATATTTTGCACTCTTAGTTGTAAATACTAAGTTTTAAATTGTTGAAAGAACTGTGTTTTGAAATCAAAACATTCGAATCTATTACTTTTGCGTCTCGTAGATTCGCTCTATAAATGGAGGTTATTTAATGGAAGACGACTTTAAGCACTTGGTGCGTATTTCTAGAAAGGATGTAGATGGTAATAAAACCATTGAACAAGCTTTAACCGAAATCAAAGGTGTTGGAATATCTTTATCCACAACTATGTGCCGTACTTTAGATTTAGATTCTGAAGCTCAAATCGGTTATATCGCTGATGAAGATGTTTTAAAAATTGAAGAAATTTTAGAAAACCCACAGAAATTTAATATTCCTAATTGGATGTTAAACCGTAGGGAAGACTATGAAACTGGTGAAAATATTCATTTAATTGAATCAGATCTTGACATGACTTTAAGAGATGATTTAAACAGAATGAAGAAAACCAGAAGTTACAAAGGTAGAAGACACGAAGCAGGTTTACCTGTTAGAGGTCAAAGAACTAAATCTACTTTCAGGAACAGTTCTTCAGTTGGTGTAAAACGTTCATAAGCATGAGAACTTTTTTTATAATTAATATTACTCAATAATTTTTTTACAATGATAGTATTAATTTAATTATTTTTATAAAGGAGATGTTTTAATGGGACAACCTAGAAAATCAAGGAAAAAGTATAATACACCGCCACATCCTTGGAATGCAGAAAGAATCAAAAATGAAAATAAATTGATGACTAAATACGGCTTAAAAAACAAAAAAGAAATTTGGAAAGCTGATACTTTAGTTAGAAGATACAGTAGGGAAGCAAGATACCTACTCGGGTTCGATATGGACCAAATGCAAGATGAAAAATTAGAATTATTAGGACACTTAGCTAGAACCGGTGTTTTGCCTGAAGGTGCAGCACTTGAAGAAGTCTTAAACTTAACTGTTGAAGATATCTTAAGAAGAAGATTACAAACTATTGTTTACAAAAAAGGTTTAGCTCGTACTCCTAAAGAAGCTAGAATGTTTGTTGTACATGGTCACATAACTTTAAACGGTAAAAAAATCAATTCACCAAGTTATGTTGTATTAAAAGGCCAAGAAGATGAAATTGGATTTTATCCATCATCACCTGTAGCTAAACAGATTGAAGAGTACAATAAAAACAAAAATGAAAAAGCTACTGAGGAATAAAGGGTGTAATTATGGCAAAAGATGAAAAATGGGGTATAGCTAATATTTACTCATCATACAATAACACTATTATTACTGTAACAGATATTACTGGTGCTGAAACCATTTCCCAATGGTCCGGTGGTAAAGTTGTTCGTGCAGATAGACAACAAGCTTCACCTTTCGCAGCTATGGCTGCAGCAACTAGAATAGCTGATGATGCTAAAGAAAAAGGATTTGTTGGCTTACATATTAGAGTAAGAGCTCCTGGTGGAAACGGACACAGAAGTCCAGGACCTGGTGCACAAGCTACTATTCGTGCTTTAGCAAGAGCTGGAATTAAAATTGGTAAAATAGAAGATATCACTCCTATTCCTCACGACGGTACTGGAAGACCTGGTGGTAAAAGAGGAAGAAGAGTCTAAGAAGGGTTTAATATGGAGATAGAAGTTAAAAGTCAAACAGATGATGAAATTGTTTTCATTGTCCGTGATGCAGAAGTACCTTTTATTAATGCTATTAGAAGGTGTGCAATGGTAAATGTACCTAAAATAGCTATTGAAGATGTAAATATCATGAGAAATGATTCAGCTATGTTTAATGAGGTACTTGCTCATAGGCTTGGTTTAACTCCTTTAGTTTCTAACATGGATGCAATTGAAGGTTTACCTTTACCTGGTGATGATGATTACGAGGAAAACAATAGTGTCATGTTTTCTTTAAAAGAAGAAGGACCTAAAGTTGTTTATTCTAAGGATTTAATATCTTCAGACTCAAAAATTAAACCAGTATATGATACCATTCCTTTAGTAAAACTTAAAGAAGGCGAAAAACTCAACATTGAAGCAGTTGCAAAAGTTGGATATGGAAAAGAACATGCTAAATGGATGCCAACTACTGTATGTGTTTATAAACAATATCCTGAAATCACTTTTAATGAGGATGTGGGAATTGATTATGAATGTGCTGATGCATGCCCAAGAGGTGTTTTAAAATCTGATAAAAGATCCAAAGAGATTAAGATTTTAGACATTGAAGACTGTGCTATGTGTAAAAGCTGTGTAAGAGCTTCAATTAGAAATGCACAATCTGAAGGAAAAGATGAAAGCTACATCAATGTAGGGTATCATGAAAATGATTTTATATTTAGAATAGAAACTGATGGATCAATGCCTCCTAAAGAAGTTTTATTGCAAGCTTGCGATGAATTAGGTGAAAAAGCAGATAAGTTTATCAGATTTAGTGAAGGAGGAAGTAAATAATGGTTAAGAAAATTATCAAAACAAATCCTAACCTTATTGAACTTATTAATAAACTTAATAAAAAATCAAAAACAGAAAATGCAGCTATTTGGAAAGATGTTGCTAATAGACTTGGAAGGTCTAACAGAAGAACTGCAGAAGTTAATTTATCAGATATTGCAAGGTATGCAAATGCTGATGAAACTGTTTTAGTACCTGGAAAAGTATTATCTAACGGTGATTTAACAGAAAAAGTAAATGTTGCAGCATTTAAATTCTCACAAAAAGCACAAGAAAAAATTGAAAGTGCTGGTGGAGAATGCGTCTCAATTGATGATATAATGGAATCTAATCCAAAAGGAAGCAACATTAGAATCATGGAATAAGATGGATGTGTTGTTATTATGATTATTGACGGAGAAGGATGCGTTTTAGGAAGATTAGCTAGTGTAACTAGTAAAAATCTCTTAGAAGGCGAAGAAGTAGTAATTCTTAATGCTGAAAAGATTATGATTACTGGTAATAAGGATTGGGCTTATGCAAAATACAAACAAAGAGTAGACAGAGCAAGTATCTCTAACCCTCGTGATTTAGGTCCTAAATATCCTAGAAGACCAGACGATATATTCAGAAGAACTGTAAGAGGAATGTTACCTTATAAAAAATCTAAAGGTAGAGTTGCTTTCAAAGGTTTAAAAGCATATGTTGGTGTACCTGAAGAATATGCTGATGCTGATCTTGTTGCAGTTCCTGAAGCAGAGTACAACAACCTTAAAAAAGGTATTGAATTAGGTGAAGTTTCTAAACTTTTAGGAGCTACCTTTTAGATAAGTGGGTGTGTGATTATGGTTAAAGTTATTCATACAAGTGGAAAACGTAAAACAGCTATCGCAAGAGGTACTGTTCAAGAAGGTACTGGTAAAGTAAGAATAAACAGAGTTCCTTTAGAACTTTACTCCCCAGAACTCGCTAACTTAAAATTACAAGAACCATTAACCTTAGCTGGAGATTTAGCTAATGAAGTGGATATTAACATCCATGTTGTTGGTGGAGGAGTAATGGGTCAAGCTGAAGCTGCACGTATGGTAATTGCTAAAGGACTTGTACAATGGTCTCAAGATATGAATTTAAAAGATAAATTCATACACTACGACAGAACTATGTTAGTAGGTGACCCAAGACGTTCAGAACCTAAAAAATATGGTGGTCCTGGAGCAAGAGCACGTAAACAAAAAAGTTACAGATAATTTTTCTGTAATTTTATAATTTTTATTTAAAAAATTAAAAAGATGATATAAATGATTCCTATAAGATGCTTAAGTTGTGGAAAACCAGTATCAGCTTACTTTGATGAATATAATAAAAGATTAGCTGCCGGTGAAAAATCAAAAGATATCTTAGATGACTTAGGCTTAAACAGATATTGTTGTAGAAGAATGTTAATTTCTCATGTTGAAACATGGGAATAGGTTTTTACAAGTTGTAGGGATATATTTTTACTTATAAAATTAATCTTGGTAAACGGTAATACCTAAAAAATGGAAGTAATATTCATGACTACAGAAAATTTAACAAGGTTTGAAAGAGCTAGACTTCTTGGAGCTAGAGCAATTCAGATTTCAATGGGTGCTAAACCATTAGTGGAGATTGGTGACTCATTGGATCCTATTGATATAGCTTATGAAGAACTCAAAGCTGGAGTTTTACCATTAGATGTAATAAGATATGATGAATAAATAGTTTATTCTATTTATTTCATTATTAAATTATTTAAAAAAAATAAAAAATACCAACATAACTCTATAAAGAAATTTACTAATTTTTTATGAGTATAGGTTATATGGTAATAAATTAATTGACACTGAGGTGTTTTTTTTGGATAGTATAATAGAAGATGTCCAGGTTCGTAAGATTTTGGACAGCAGAGGAAACCCAACTGTTGAAGTAGATGTAATTACTTGGAACGGGTTTGGTAGAGCTGCTGCACCAAGTGGGGCAAGTACTGGTTCAAGAGAAGTAGTATCATTCCCTGAAGGTGGAGTGGATGTAATTGTAAGTGAAATTGAAGACATTATCGCTTCTGAACTTATTGGAATGGATGCTGAAGATATAGCTACTATTGATGAAGTTTTAAGAGAAGTCGATGGAACTGACAATATTTCAGCTATTGGTGGTAATACTACTGTAGCTGTTTCCATGGCTGTAGCTAAAGCAGCTGCTGCATCATATAACATGCCATTATACAAATTTTTAGGAGGAAACTTAGTAAATGAATTACCTTTCCCTCTCGGAAATATGATGAATGGTGGAGCACATGCAGGAGTTAATGCACCTGATATTCAGGAATTTTTAGTAGTTCCTGTCGGTGCAAAAAATATGGTTGAAGCAGTATTTGCAAATTCAAGTGTTCACAAAAGATTAAAAGAATTAATCCAAACCAAAGACTCCAATTTCACTGGTGGAAAAGGAGACGAAGGTGGATGGGTACCTAACATTACTAATGATGCTGCTTTGGAAATTCAAGCTCAGGCATGTGAAGAAGTTGGTGATGAACTTGGTATTGAAATCAGACCTTCCTTAGATATGGCTGCTTCTGAATTATGGAATGCAGATGAACAGAAATATATTTATGCTCAAGATGGTATCAAAAGAGATACCGGAGATCAAATTGACTTTGTAAAAGACATTATTGAAACTTACAACATGTTTTATGTAGAAGACCCATTTGACGAGTCTGATTTTGACGGATTTGCTCAATTAACTTCTAAAGTTGGAGACAAATGTCTTATTTGTGGTGACGATTTATTCGTAACTAACAAAGAAATTTTAGCTAAAGGTATTGAAATGAATGCGGCTAATGCAATCATTATTAAACCAAATCAAATAGGTTCTTTATCTGAAACTTATGCTACTGTAAAATTAGCTAAAGAAAATGATATTGTACCTGTTGTTTCCCACAGGTCTGGTGAAACTACTGATGCAACTATTGCTCATTTGGCTGTTGGTTTCGGTTCTCCTATGATTAAAACCGGAGCTATCGGTGGAGAAAGAATAGCTAAATTAAACGAGCTCATCCGTATTGAAGAAGAACTTCCTAATCCAAAAATGGGTGAATTTTAGACAAGCTTATTGGAGATTTGGATATGTCTATTGTAACTATTAATTATGATAAGTGTAAAGGTATTGATTGTGCAGAATGTGTTGACGTTTGCCCAATGGAAGTTTTAGTTCTTGAAGGGGACAAAGTTGAAATTGTAGATCCTGAAGACTGCAGTTTCTGTGAAGTTTGTATGGATGTCTGTCCTGAAGAATGTGTCAATGTTGAAGATGATGATTAAATTTATTTAAAAAAAATTATTAAAATATATTATTAAATTAAGGTGATTAATTATGTCCGAACTTTTAATTGAATTAGATAACTACTTAGCAGCAGGTTTACATATCGGAACCCAACAAAAAACCAGCGATATGGAAAAATACATATTCAGAGTAAGATCTGATGGTTTATACGTATTAGATATTCAAAAAACTGATGAAAGAATTAGACAAATTGCTAAACTCTTAGCAAGATACGACCCAGAAGATATTTTAGTAGTAGCTACCAGACAATACGGTCAAGCTCCTGTTAAAAAATTCGGTGAAGTTACCGGTGCAAAAACCATTCCTGGCAGATTCATTCCTGGAACCTTAACTAATCCAACTTATGCAAAATTCATCGAACCAAAAATTATTGTAGTAACTGACCCAAGGTCCGATGCACAAGCAGTTCTTGAATCTAAACAAAACGGAATTCCTGTAATTGCATTATGTGATACTGAAAACTTACTCAGTTTTGTTGATATTGCTATTCCTGTAAACAACAAAGGTAGAAAAGCTATTGCTTTAGTTTACTGGTTACTTGCTAGACAAATCTTAAGGGAAAGAGGTACCATTCCTGAAGATGGTGACTTAGATATTGAAGCTACTGACTTTGAACTTAAATTTTAAGTGAGTTTTATGTTAAGAAAACCTGCAGTTGCTGGAATGTTTTATCCGGATGATTCCGAAGAGCTTGTAAAAACTATTGAAGATTGTTTTTTACACTCTTTCGGCCCAGGTAAAATCCCAGACATTGAATCTTTTGAGGGTAATGATTATCCAGTTAATGTTATGGTTCCGCATGCAGGTTTTCAATATTCTGGAACAATAGCTGCTCATAGCTATTGTGAATTAGCTAAAAATGGTTTTCCTGAAGTTTTTATAATAATTGGTCCGAACCATACTGGTCTGGGCAGTGAAGTTTCAGTTTTCAACAAAGGAGAATGGATAACTCCTCTTGGAAACATTCAGGTTGATGAAGAATTTGCAGATACTTTAATTTCTTTTTCAGATTTTGCATCAGCTGATTTTGCAGCCCATATGAGAGAACATAGTATAGAGGTTCAGCTTCCGTTTTTACAGTATTTTTCCAATGATTTCAAAATAGTTCCTGTTGTACTGGGTTCACAAACAATTTCAGCAGCAAATGATTTGGCGGCAGCTATTTTAAAAGCTGGTGAAAAATTAGGTAAATCCTACTGTGTTATAGCTAGCAGTGATTTATCCCATTTCAATACTCAGGAGAGAGCTAATAAAGTTGATGGGTTTGTTTTGGAAGATATTGAAAATATGGATGAATTTAAACTTTTAGAAGAAATTATTCAGTATAACATTACTATGTGCGGTTATGGTCCGGTTATGACTACAATGATACTTTCAAAGATGTGTGGGAAAAACACATCTGAAATACTGGCTTATAAAACCAGTGGAGATATATCTGGTGATTTAAGTTCCGTTGTAGGTTATGCTTCAGGTATTTTTAAATAAGGTGTGTTTATATGAGGGCTTTAGCTTCTGCTCCAGCAAAAACTATTTTGTTTGGTGAACATTCTGTTGTTTATGATGAACCTGCGATTGCAGGAGCAGTTAATAAAAGGGCATATGTTGAAATTACTGAATCAAAGACGGATAAATCTATTTTAAAGTCTTATGATTTGAATTTTGAAGCTGAGTTAGATACTAAACATAAAAAATATAATTTAAAAAGAGGAAAGCCAGGTATTATTCGATATATTTTAGAAGCTCTTAATAAAGTTCACGATCACAGTCCAATTGTGATGAAATTATCTTCAAATATTCCTATTGGCTCTGGGCTTGGTTCATCTGCTGCAGTTACAGTAGCTACACTTGCTGCACTGTACAGATTTCACAATATAAGATTCAACAAGAAATCTTTAGCTCATGATGCACATATGGTTGAACAGGCAGTTCAGGGAATAGCCAGTCCGTTGGATACATTGGTTTCCACTTATGGTGGGCTTGTTTATTTGTCCAGAAATAAGAAAGTGGAGCATTTCAAGGTTAACTTCAATGCGCCGTTTGTTGTAGGATATACAAATAAACATGGCAATACTGGCAAAATGGTTAAGGATGTCAAACTCTTAAAAAACAGAAATCCGAAAATTATCAATCCTGTTATTAGTGCAATGGGACAGTTAACTAACTATGCCAAACAAGCTATATTGAAACGTGATTTTGATAAAATAGGGGAGTTAATGAACCTGAATCATGGATTTTTGGATGTTTTAGGAGTGAATACTTTAGAATTGTCCCGTATGGTTTATACTGCTAGAGAATGTGGTGCTATTGGTTCTAAAATTACAGGAGCTGGTGGTGGAGGAAGTATTATAGCACTTTGTCCAAATAGTGTAGATGAAGTTGCCCGCGGAATTGCTGCAGAAGATAATGTTTTAAAAATAAGATTTACCAGAAAAGGTGTTTCTTCAAGGGTTTACAAGTGATTTATATGATTATTTTAAAAATTGGAGGAAGTATCTTAACAAATAAGGATGCTGCTGAAAGCGAAATTGATGAGAAAAACTTGTCAAGGATTGCAAAGGAAATTAAATCCTCACTTGATAATGATTCTAAGGAAATAATAATTGTTCATGGTGCAGGATCATTTGGCCACCCTCCAGCTAAAGAATATAAAATTGGAGAACCTTTTGACAAAGATGAATATCCTCAAAAAAGAATAGGATTTTCTAAAACACAAAATGCAGTTAAAAGATTAAACATGCTTATTTGTGATGAATTTATAAAAGAAGATTTGCCTGTTGTAGCTGTTCCGGCTTCAAGTTTTATGGTAGCTACTAATAAAAGAATAACTGAAGGCGATTTAGATAGCTTTAAAAGATATTTAAATAAAGGATTTATTCCAGTTATTTATGGGGATGTTGTTTTAGATAATGATTTGGAAATCTGTGTTATTTCTGGTGATCAGATTATTCAATATTTAGCTAAAAATCTTAATCCGGATAAGGTTATTTTAGGAACTGATGTTGACGGAGTTTATAATAAAAATCCTAAAACCCATGATGATGCGGTTTTCTTTGATAAATTTTCTTCACTTGAAGATTTGGATACCTTAGAAGGAACTACCAATATTGATGTTACTGGCGGAATGGTCGGTAAGATTAAAGAGCTTTTATATTTGGCAGATTTGGGAATAGAATCTAAAATAATAAATGCTGAAATTGAAAATAATATTTTCAAAGCTTTAAATAATGATCAAGTAAAGGGAACTGTTATTTCAAGGGGATAATAAAAACATGATTTCAGATAGAAAATTAGAGCATCTATTAATTTGTAAAAATTATGATGTTGAATTTAAAAATAAAAAAACTGGTTTCGAAGATGTTGAATTAATCCACAAAGCACTTCCGGAAATTGATAAAAACGAAATTGATTTATCAACTTCTGTTTTTGGTAAAAAATTAGATTCTCCTTTATTTATAACTGCTATTACTGGAGGACATCCTGCTGCAAAAGCCATTAACAAACAATTGGCTATTGCCGCAGAAAGTAAAAATATTGCTTTAGGTGTTGGCAGTCAGAGAGCTGCTATTGAACATCCTGAACTTGCAGATACATATACTGTTGTTAGAAAAAATGCTCCTGATTGTTTGCTTGTTGGTAATATTGGAGCACCTCAATTGGATTTGGCTGATAAAGCTGTTGAAATTTTAGATGCAGATATTTTAGCTATTCATTTAAATCCTCTTCAGGAATCAATACAGCCTGAAGGAGATTTGGATGCAAGAGGTTATCTTGATTCAATAAATCAGATAACTAAAAGAGTTGATATTCCTGTTATGGCTAAAGAAACCGGCTGCGGAATATCTGCTGAAATGGCAAAACAATTGGTTGCTGCCGGCGTTAGTTATATTGATATTGAAGGTGCAGGAGGAACAAGCTGGGCTGCTGTTGAGACTTACAGAGCTGAAGACAGGTATTTAGGTGAAACATTTTGGGACTGGGGAATTCCAACAGCTATCAGTACAGTAGAAGTTGCTGATGCGGTAGATGTTCCGGTTGTTTCATCAGGAGGTATCAGATCAGGTCTTGAAGCTGCAAAAGCTATTGCTCTTGGAGCTGATAGTGTAGGTATGGCATTACCATTTTTAAAACACTCTGTTTCTGAAGAACAATTAACTACATTCATTGACAGATTCAATGATTCTCTAAGAATAGCTATGTTTTTAGTTGGCGCAAATAATATCGAAGAACTCAAAAATTCAAACTTGGTTATAAGTGGAAAAACAAGAGAATGGCTTAATGAAAGAGGAATTAACACAAAGAAATATTCAAGGAGATAAAAACATATGAGTGTTGAAGTAATCGCAATTGGCGGATATGAAGAAGTCGGGAAGAACATGACTGCTGTCAAGATTGGCGAAGATGTTATCATTTTTGATATGGGAATACACCTGGACAGGATCAATATTCACGAAGATACTGATATTGATAGGATGCACAGTCTAGATTTAATTGAAAGGGGAATTATTCCGGATGACACTTTAATGAAAGATGTTGACGGTAAAGTAAAAGGAATAATCTTCTCTCACGGTCACCTGGACCATATTGGTGCAGTAGCTAAATTGGCTCACAGATATGATGCTCCATTAATTGGAACTCCATATACAACTGCACTTGTTGAAAAACAAATTAAAGGGGAACGTAAATTTAAAGTAAATAATCCAATCAGACCTTTAAACCCCGGAAGTAAAATGAAGCTGTCTAAAAATATTACTTTGGAATTTGTTCAATCAACACACAGTATTCCGCAAGCAGTTTTTCCGGTTTTACATACTCCTGAAGGAATTATTGTTTATGCACTTGATTTTAAATTTGATAATCATCAAAAAGTATCTCCACCACCTGATTATAAAAGATTAAGGGAATTAGGTAGGAAAGGAGTTCTTACTCTTATTGTAGAAACTACTAATGCAAAAAATACAGAGGAAGTTAAAACTTATTCTGAAAGAATTGCAAGAAATATTTTGGAAGACGTAATGCACGGACCGTTATATGAGAAAAAAGGTATGATTGTTACTACTTTTGCTTCTCATATTGAAAGGGTTCAGGCTATTGCAGACATTGCTAAAAAAAGCCACAGGGAAATTTATTTCCTTGGAAGATCCATGGAAAGGTTCTGTGGCATTGCACAAAAACAGGGTATTTTAAAATTACCTAAAAATGCAAGTATTTATGGAAGCCCAAAAGCAGTTAATAAAGCTTTAATGAGAGCTGATGAAGACAGAGAAAAATATTTGCTTGTAACTACTGGACACCAAGGGGAACCAGATGCATTGCTTCCTAGAATAGCCAGTAACAGAACTCCATTCAATATTAAAGAGGGAGATAATGTTATTATTTCTGCACCGATTATTCCAAATCCAACAAATGCTGCTAACAGGCATATTATGGAAAGTAAATTAAGGTCAAAAGGTGCAAGAATTTATTCAAATGCCCATGTTTCAGGGCATGCTGGAAGAGAAGACCACAGGGAATTCTTACGTATGTTAAAACCACAGCATATTATTCCGGCTCACGGAGATTTATCAATGCTTGCTGCTTACGGAGAATTAGCTGAAGAGGAAGGTTACAGAATTGGTTATAATGTTCATATATTAAGAAATTCACAAGCACAAGTTTTTGAAAATGAACGTGCACATGGAGGAAATTAGCATGGATGTAATAGAAGAATTGGGAAATTATTCCGTTGATATTAGTAAAACAATAGAAGAAGAATTATCTTGCATAGTTCCAAACAATCTTCAAGAAGCTTCAATTTATTTAACTAAAGCTGGAGGTAAAATGCTTAGACCGGCTTTAACTTTAATTACTTCTGAAGCAGTTGGCGGATCTAGGGATAATTCATTGAAATCTGCTGCAGCTATTGAACTTATCCATACATTTTCACTTATTCATGATGATATCATGGATGACGATGATATGAGGAGAGGAAAACCTGCAGTACATAAAGTTTGGGATGAAAATGTAGCTATTTTAGCTGGAGATACTTTATTTTCAAAAGCTTTTGAAATAATTATGAATTCAGACCCTGAAAAAAATACACCGACTCAGTTAAGCCAGACATTAGCTACTGTAGCTGATGCTTGTGTTAAAATTTGTGAAGGTCAGGCTTCCGATATGAGTTTTGAAGATAGGTATGATGTATCTGAAGAAGAATATTTGGACATGATCTTTAAAAAGACCGGTGCATTAATAGCTGCTGCTTCCAAAGCTGGAGCCATTATGGGTGGAGCCAATCAGGAAGTAATCGATGCAATGTATGATTACGGAAGATTAATTGGTCTTGCTTTCCAAATTCAGGATGATTATTTAGATTTAGCTAGTGATGAAGAAACATTAGGTAAACCTATTGGAAGTGACATAGCTAAAGGTAAAATGACCATTATAGCTATTAAGGCTTTAGATGCTTGTGAAGGTGAAGACAATAAAAAATTATTAGAAATCTTAAAAGATGATAATAATTCACAGGAAGATATAGATATGGCTCTTGATTTATTCAATAAATATGGAGCTATTGAGTATGCTAAAAATGTTGCATTAGAAAATGTAGCTTCTGCTAAAAAAGTACTCGAAATATTGCCTGATTCTGAAAGTAAACAGATGCTTTTTGACCTTGCAGATTTTGTACTTGAAAGGCATTCTTAAATTCATTTGGGATTTCAAATCCTATTTTTTTTTCTTTTTTTGATTAACTGATTTATTTTACCTATTTAAATATTTTATACTGTTTTTTTTTAAATAAAACAATTTTAAAATAGTTTTAATTCTTTTTACATTCAATAAATATTTCAAACAGGAATTCATAAATCTCTGAAGGGGGCTTGAGTGGTATTTCTCTTGACTTTTAGTAAAGTTTGATTAATTACCATTAAACTAACAATATTTATACTATATCATATTAATATTAATATATGAACTTTAATTCTGCACGAGACATTATTTCAGAGTATAAACAAACCCTCACAACCAATAAAAAATTTATTTTAATTTATTTGGCGGGGATTTTGTTTTTTGTATTTTCAATGTTTTGCCGGGATAACTTCATTTACTTTAAAGGGGAGTTAATAGGTTTAGCTATTCTTTTGGTTTTTGGAAGTTTTGGCATATTGTATGGTATTAGACATAAAAAAGAACCTCATAAAGTTGCTTTTGTAATTATTCTTCTTTTTGGGTTGCTGATGGTATTTTTTGCACCTCCAATGTCATTTCCAGATGAAGCTATTCATTTTGCACGTGCAGAATCTATAACTGAAGGTGTTTTATACCCTGTAAAAACCCCTAACGGTTATTATATTCAGGATTATTTTTTTGAAATGAATCAGGCAAAATCAGGAACAACAATTCTTGAATATAATTTTAGTAAGCCCATAAGTGATTCATGGGGTTATTGGCCGGCATCTACAAATACTCTATTTTATTCTTATTTGTTTTCAGCTTTGGGAATTTTAATAGCTAAATGTCTGGATTTGTCTGTTATCTGGACATTATGGTTAGGAAGACTGGCTAATTTATTATTGTATGGATGTTTTGTTTATTTTGCAATTAAAAAAGCTCCTGTTTATAAGATGCCATTGCTGTTTATGGCTTGTTTGCCGATTGCAGTTTCCCAAGTTTCATCATTTAGTTATGATGCATTTATATTTGCCTGTACTGTGGTGATGTTTGCTTATTTTATCTACATGTATAAAAATAAGTTTGAAACTAAAGATTTGGCCATATTTTTCATAGCATGTTTGCTGATGAGTTTTATAAAGCCGCCTTATGTTTTTTTAGCTTTGAGTATATTTGCTGTTCCTAAGGAGAATTTTCCTTCTGCAAAACTTCAGAAATATTCTGCATTTGCCACATTTGCAGTTTTTGTAATTGTAATATTGCATTTTGGAAATTTCTTTAATCAGTTTATTGGTGCTAGTCAACACACTACGGATTATGTATTGAATAGCCGTAATGCATCATTTACTGCTCAGATGGAATATATTATGGGTAATCCTGCAGCTATTGGTACTTTGCTGTTGTTTGCAGTCAAATCTGTATTTGATGTATTTGTTGTCAATTCAACATTTTATCATTTTGCAGATTTTAAAGGGTTGATTTTATTTAATGCAATTTATCTGGTCTTTTTTGCTGTATTTTCTGTTGGATATCAGCATGAATTAAATCTGTCCAGAAAAAGAAGGCTAATATTAACTGCTATTGTTTTGCTTGTGTACTTTTCAATATTCGGTATTTTATACTGTACATGGACTCCTGTTGGTGCAAGTTACATTGTCGGAATTCAAACAAGATATTTTGTTCCAATGCTTCCGTTAATTCCTTTAATAGTAAATATAAAACATGAGAAATTTGAAAATAGGGATGATTTATTTTTAACTTTAATAATAGTGTTTTTAGCAGGTTTATTTTTACTTACTGTTTCACATTATTATTAGCTATTTTTTTTAGCTGATTTTCAAATCGTTCATTATAGTTGTTTGCTATTTCTTCGTACTGGTTCCAGATTCCGATAGCAGTATTTGGAAGTATTTCACCATTTTCCTTTGAAAATTTTGAATATATATGCATCATTTCTTTTGAATCAGATATTAACATTTTAACATAAGGAATATCCTTTGTATAGACATTTACATTTTTCTGATTAACTAATTTGGAAATATTAAATTCTTTGTAGGATATCCGGCAGTAAGGTGAAACCATAAGATTTATTTTAACATTTTCAGATTTTAAAAGAAGTTCATAAACTAATTTGGATCCTTCGTCCTGAAGTAAAAATCCTATTCTCATATTTATTGTTTTTTTAGACCGTCTGATGATTTCCAGTTCTTTATCGATTATATTGTCCAGGCCACTTATTCTCCAAATTGGAGCTTCAACTTCAGATATTTTCTTTTCATATAATGTATTCAGATTTTCGCCGGTTTTATTAATTCTTCTGATAAATTTTTCTTTTTCCCTTTTCAATACATTAATTGGAGGATTTACATGATATGTTAAGGGTCGTCCACTTTCTATTTTGATGTAGTCTTTTGAATTTAATCTTTTTAAGACATCATATATTTTGGATCTTGGTATATCTGATTTGTCACTTATTTCATCAGCTGTGGCCTGAATTAGTGAACTTAATGTAATATATGCTTTAGCTTCGTATGTGGTTAGCCCCAATTGTTTTAATAAGTTGATGTCTTCTTGTTTCATAGTAATTATTTTGTTTTATCCATTAATATAACTTACTTTTCACCCTTAACAAGTTACAAAATCTTTATAATGGATTAAATCAACTGTTATTATAATAAATAATGAGGTGGTTATTATGGTAGATATGTTTTGTTATCAATGTTCACAAACTGCAAAAGGTACCGGATGCACTGTACGTGGAGTTTGTGGCAAAGAACCAACTGTAGCTAGATTACAGGATAATTTGATTTTTGCTTTAAAAGGAATAAGTGCATACAATTATAATGCAAACGTTTTGGGAGTTAAAGACTCTGATGTTGATGAATTCTTAACTAAAGGATTGTATTCCACATTAACCAATGTTAATTTTGATGCTGAAGACTTGATTAATTTGGGACTGGAAGCTGGTGAAGCCAATGTTAAAGTAATGAAAATGCTTAAACAAGCACATATTGACCATTATGGTGAACCGGAACCTGCAGAAGTAAAAGTAGGTGCACAGGAAGGTCCAGCAATAATTGTCACAGGGCATGATTTAAAAGCATTAGAAGAGTTATTAAAACAGACTGAGGGAACTGATGTAAAAGTGTATACTCACTCTGAAATGCTGCCTGCACATGGTTATCCTGAACTTAGAAAATATGAAAATTTAGCAGGTCAACTTGGAGGAGCATGGTTTGATCAAAAAGACATATTCTCTAAATATAATGCAGCTGTTGTAGCAACAAGCAACTGTGTACTGCTTCCAAAAGATGAATATGCAGACAGAATTTTTACAATGGATGTAGCTAAATTACCGGATACTCCAGTAGTAGAAAATTACGACTTCAAACCAGTTATTGACAAGGCTATTGAATTAGGTGGTTTAGATGCTGAAGAATTAACAACAATCACTACAGGATTTGGAGCATCTACAGTGCTTTCACTTGCTGATAAGATCAAAGAATTGGTTGAAGCAGGTAAAATCAAAAGATTCTTCTTAGTAGGAGGATGTGATGGACCATTCCCTAAATCTAACTACTACAGAGAATTTGTACAAAACTTACCTGAAGATGTTGTTGTACTGACATTAGCCTGCGGTAAATTCAAATTCAATGATTTGGATTTGGGAGATATTGAAGGAGTACCAAGACTTATAGATTTAGGTCAATGTAATGATGCAATTGTTGCAGTAGATATTGCACTTGCATTATGTGACTTATTTGGAGTTGGATTAAATGAATTACCACTTACTATTGTTTTAAGCTGGATGGAACAAAAAGCAGCAGCTATTTTATGGAGTTTATTATATCTGGGCAAAACAGATATGCTTATTGGACCTGTTTTACCGGCCTGGGCAAATGAAGACATACTTAATTACCTAGTAAATACATATAATCTAACACCAATTGGTGATCCGATTGAAGATATTAAAAAAATAATGGGCGAATAAAATGAGCGAAGATATTAAAGCTAAATCTTTAAACATTGAAAATTTGGTTGATTATCAAAAAGATACGGTAGTTAGTAGGGAAGTAATCAAAAAAGAGCTTGGAACAGTAACTTTTTTTGCATTTGACAAAGGTCAGGGCTTAAGTGAACACTCTGCACCATTTGATGCTATGGTTCAAGTAATTGATGGTGAAGCAGAAATAACTATTTCAGGTAATAAAAATATTGTAAAAAAAGGTGAAATGATTATTATGCCAGCTAATGAGCCTCATGCTCTTCAAGCTGTTAATATGCCATATAAAATGATTTTAACCATGATTAAATCTGATTAAAATCATTTATTTTACTTTTTTGATTGCTGAAAAGATTTGTGTAATTAGGGTTATTTATAATGTGAAAATTATAAATAACTACTTTTTCCACCAAATTAAAATCCAGTCAGCTTTATCTTTTTCATTGTATAATTTTCCTGTTTCAGGGTCTTTTTTAAGAATTTCATTAAGGTATTTTTTCAATTGTGCTTTTTCATCATCATTAAGTAAATCCAGTCTGAATTTACCGTTGTCCATAGCTTCTTCAATGCTGCTGTATTCTCTATATGCTTTAATGTCCAGGCGTTCTATATTGGCATAAATCCCCATGTTGTAGAGTATGTTAAACATGTAATTATACTCTGGAAACGGCTTATTTTCTTTTCCGATGTATTCATTGAATTCTTTTTCTATTTTCCAATTTTCGGGACCAAATAAAGTGATAAAAACATATTTGTTAGCTATTTCATTTATTGTTTTAAGAGTTTCTTCAATTGGGATTATTCCATTTAATGACCTTGAAGCAAGTACGACATCATAATCTCCAATTTCTTCATAACTAATGTCTTCTAAGGATTTTAAAATAGTGTCTATGTTTTTGATATTTTGTTCTTGAGCTCTTTGGTTTAATAGTTCCAACATTTTAGTTGATGAATCAACACCTGTTACTTTTCTAACTTGTTTAGCTATAGGTAGGGTAATTGATCCTTCACCACATCCTAAATCTAAAAGACTGTCATTTTCATTTAAAATAAGCTTTGAGAATAATAAATCATGATAATCATCTTTTTTAGCTCTTTTATGAAAATGGGGAGCTGCTTTATCCCAGTCTTTGTTTTTGTCTGTCTTTTGTTCAAGTGCTTCCTGCCAATATTTAATCCAGTCAACTTCGTTCGGATTGGTTATAGTCTGTTTCATTGTATTTACTTCCTTTTTTTAATTTATCTAAAAACGTGATTCATAAATCTGTTTAGCTAGTGAAACCACAGCAGTAATTAAAAATATTATATTTGCAGCCAATTTAACTGTGCCATTAACAGGCAGAAAATTAACTAAAATAGCCAGAGCTAAAAAAATATAAACTAATTTGCTTAAATTAATTGTGTGTTTGCTATATTTAAGATCAGCTACACCTATATTAAGCAGTTCCTGCTTTTCTTTTTCACAATCTTTCAATAATTTTATTCCCTCTTCATTTAAATCGGCACGAATTTCTATAGCAAGAATTATGTCCATTGTTTTATTTAAACATTTCATTGCCTCTTCGTATTTCTGCAATTGAATTAATGATAAGGCTTTTTTGTGATACCATTCAATACTTAGGTATTCTTTACTTCCACTTAATGATTTTATTCCAATATCGAAGCATTTAATAGCTTTTTCGTGTTGGTTTAAATTAATGTAAATGTCTCCTTTTATAAGAATCCCTTCAATAACCCTTTCTTTTTTCAGGCATTTGTTAACTAGTTTCAAAGCTTCCTGATTTTCATTATTTTTACATAATAATTTGGCTTTTATTAGCAGGGCTAAAATGCTGTCGGGATATTCGCCAAGCAGTTGATTTGCATAATTAAGGCAATCTTCGTCTGATTCCTTTTCGAAAGTGTAAATTAATTTAAGTTCGTAAAGCTTTTCTTTTGACTCACAGGTGATTAGTTCATCACTGTATGGACTTTCCTGATAATTCTCAATAAGATTGTCAATAATTTGTTTGGATTCTTCTTCATTTCCTTTTGCAGATGATGCAATAGCTTTTTGAAAACGAATGGATGTTGAATCAGGCCGTTCTTCCAAATATTTATTGAAGTATTTTTCACCGTAATCATTGTTGTCATGATATGCGTCTTCAATTAGGTGGTAATAACCCCTTAGAGGAAGTGCCGGTATGTAATTTTTTTCCAGAAGCAAATTATTGATTTCTAAAAATTCTTTCATGTTCTTTTTTTGGAATAATATAAATGAAAGCTGGTTTGCCTTTTCATATTCTTCATTGTTTATTAGTTTAATCGCTTTTTTATTTACCATATTTAATTTCACCTATCAATCTACGATGGTTTTTCCATTTAAGATATTTTCATAATCATGAATATTTTCTTTAAGTAATTGAGGTATATTTAGACTGTATGGACATTTTTTAATACATTCTCCACATTCATCACATTTTTTTGCCTGTTTCATTTTAGATTGGAAATCTTCACTTAAACTAGGCTGTGTAGGCATTCTTCTAATCCATAAAGACATTCTGGCACATGTAGTAATCTCAATATCATTTGGACAGGGCATACAATAGCCACAGCCTCGACAGAAGTCGTCTCCCAGTTCCTGTTTGTCTTTTTTTATAGCGGTTTTTAATTTATCATCTAAAACCGGAGGATTTTCATTATAAGATAAAAATTCATCTAGTTCTGACTCTCTTTGAATTCCCCAGATAGGCAATACATTATCATAATTTGCCATAAATGCATATGCTGCTTTTGAGTTTGTGATTAATCCACCACCCATAGCTTTCATGGCCAAAAATCCGACATCTAATTTTTTACATTTTTCAACCAGATTTAGTTCCTGAGCATCGGTCAAATATGAAAACGGAAATTGAAGTGTTTCATAAAGTCCGCTTGAAAGAGCTTGTTTGGCTATTGTAAATTTATGTGAAGTAATTCCGATATGTTTTATTTTCCCTTCGTCTTTAGCTTCCAGCATTGCTTCATAAAGTCCTGATCCGTCATTAGGTTTAGGACAAAATGGAAGATTATGGAACTGGTAAATTTCCACATAATCTGTTTGAAGATTTTTAAGGGAAGTTTCTAAATCCTTCCAGAAATCCTCTGCATTTTCAGCTCCGGTTTTTGTTGCAATAATTACATTTTCCCGTACTTCATTAAGACTGGCACCTAATTTTTCCTCACTGTCTGTATAAAAACGGGCAGTATCATAGAAATTGATTCCATTATTATATGCCTTTTGTATAATTTCGATGGAATCTTTTTTATTCCTTCTTTGTATTGGAAGTGCTCCGAATCCATTTTTATTAACTTTATAATTTGTTTTCCCAAGTCGCATCATTTTCATTTAGTATCACTAATATCCAATAATTTTCAAGATAATATAAGCTATTATAATAATTATAAGAGCAGTTATTGATGTTTTTGTAGATAAGAATTTAAAATTACTGAATCGTTTGTCCTCCACATTATTTTTATACATTAATCTGTCTTTTTCAAAGGAACATTTTTGATAAATCTCTTCAAGGTTTTTATTTAATCTGCCATTTTCATTTAGCATATCAATGGTTTTGTTTAAATGCTTAACTGCTTCATCATAGTTTCCAAGTTCAACATTACAAAATGCAGCTTTATAATTGAAATTAGTAACTAACTCCAAGTCATCTTTAACATCTTTTTCATGAGTAATGCATGAATTATAGGAATCCAAAGCTTTTTTATATTTTCCTAATTCATATAATGCATTTCCTTTTGAATTTAAAGCTATTATTGTGTGGTCTTCATCTAAACTTTTATCCAGATATTCCAGTGCCTTTTCATATTCTCCGGTTTTTTCAAGAAGCTGGCCCTTGTAGAAAATTTCTTTTTTATTTTGACCGAATTTCTTTTCATATTTGTTTATTTCATTTAATGCTTTTTTATTTTGATTGTCCTGCATTAAAAGCTCAATTTTACCCATTCTAACTTCTTCATGGCTAATTCTAGGCTCTTCTTTTTGAGAATATGCATCATAATTTTTAAAAGCCTTATCCATATATTCAATAGCTTCTGTTAATTTATTTTTATTGGATAAAGACATTGCTTTATCACATAATCCGTTAATTGACTGGGGCTCTATTTCCAGGTACATATCAAAATATTTTTCACCGTAATCTCCATTGTCATGATTTGGATCGTAATATTGATGATAGTGGCCCCTTTCTTCAATTGCAGGCAAATATTTTTCTTGAATTAATAAGTCTAAAATAATCAAGTATTCATTTATTTTATCGTTTCCGTGTCTTTTTTTAGCTATATTAAGAGCTTTTTTATATTCTTTGTTTTTTATTAACTCTTTTGCTTGTTCAAGCTTGCTGCTCATTATATCATACCTAAATTTTTATTCAACTCCGTAAAAATAAATAACTACTCTTGGTGAATATTTATATATTTTCAAGTAAATAAATTATATTATTAATTACTATTTTTATATAAATTGTGATGATGATTTTATGAATGATTTAGAAGAAATTGTCTATAAACATGCTTTATTAAATGCTGCTAAGCATAAAGGAAGTGCAAATCCGGGGGCAGTTATTGGTTCAATTATGAGTCAGGAACCGGATTTAAGAAGTAGAGCAAAAGAAATTGGCCCAATTGCTGGAAAAATTGTAGCTCAGGTTAATAAATTAAGTGAAGATGAACAATCAGCTCAAATGGCTAAATATCATGTGGAAGTAAAAGAAAATAAACAGAAAAAAGAAGAAGGTCTTCAGGAGCTTCCAGGTTCTCATGATAATGTAGTAATGAGATTTGCTCCAAACCCAAGCGGACCTCTACACATTGGTCATGCCCGTGCAGCAGTTCCAAATGCAGAATATGTTAAAAGATATGGTGGTAAACTTATTTTAAGAATAGAAGATACTGACCCTAAAAGAGTTTTCGAACCTGCATATGATTTGATTCCTCAGGATTTGGAATGGCTGGGAATAAAAGCAGATGAAGTTTACTATCAAAGTGACAGATTTGAGATTTATTATGATTATGCTCGCCAATTGATAGAAAAAGGTGCTGCTTACATGTGTACATGTGACGGTGCTACATTTAAGGAGCTTAAAGATAACTGTAAACCTTGCCCATGTAGGGACAACAGTGTTGAGAAAAACCTTGAATTATGGGATAAATTTGATCAGATGCATGCTGGAGAAGCTGTTTTAAGAGTAAAAACAGATATCAATCATAAAAATCCGGCTATTCGTGACTGGGTAGCTATGCGTATTGTAGAAGAAACCCACCCACGTTTAGGAAATAAATACAGAGTTTACCCTATGATGAACTTTTCAGTAGCTGTGGACGATCATTTAATGGGTATGAGTCATGTACTTAGAGGAAAAGACCATTTGGCAAACAGTGAAAAACAGAAATACCTTTATGACCATATGGGATGGGATGTTCCTGAATTTATCCATTATGGTAGGTTAAAAATGGAAGACATTGCATTAAGTACTTCTAAAGCCCTGGAAGGAATCAGCTCAGGTAAATACTCCGGATGGGATGATCCGAGATTAGGTACCTTAAAAGCAATAGCCAGAAGGGGAATCCAGCCTCAGACAATATACAATTTAATTACTGAAATCGGAGTTAAAATGTCTGATTCAGCTATTAGCTGGAAAAAGATTTACGGATTGAATCGTAATTTCTTAGAACCAATAGCTAACCGTTATTTCTTTGTAGAAAATCCGGTTGAAATAACTGTGGACGGATATGAAGATGGAGCTGTTGATATCGAAAGGCCATTACATGCAGATCATGAAGACAGGGGAAACAGAATATTGCCATTTGCAGGAAAAGCATATTTGGCTAGTGAAGACGTTAAAGATGGAATATCCCGGTTGATGGATGCAGTAAATGTTGATATTGACGGAGATAAAATTACTTATAATTCAACTTCTTTTGAACAGGCAAGAGATTTGAAAGCTAAAATCATTCAATGGGTTCCTGTTGAAGACAATGTTAATGTAAGTATTGTTATGGATGATGCATCTACAAAAACAGGTCTTGGTGAAGGAGCACTAAAAGATTTAAAAGTTGGGGATGTAGTGCAATTTGAAAGAGTTGGATTTGCCCGTTTGGATGAAATTAAAGATAATGAGTTAGTATTTTATTATGCTCATAAATAGGTAGAAATCATGACACTGTTTACTAACGGATATATCACTCTCCCAATTCCTAAAGGATTTCAAAGCATAAACAGCACAGAGGAATTTGTTGAGTTAGTTTTAGTTGATCCAACAAAACCTATGACTATTAAGGTATCAGTTACTCCTACACTGGCTGGATTGGTTGATATCAAAGAAAGTATTGAAAAAAACTTTGAAAATGGTAATGGAGAATTGATTTTCTCTGATTTTCTCCCTATTAATGAAGATATTTATTACTCAGCTATTTCTTCTATAGATGATGGTGAAGTATCTGCCCGTTGCAATGAATTCCTATTTGTTAAAGACAATAATCTGTATTCTTTTGAATTTGTATATCCTTATGCGGATGCAGAATTGGATGATTTTTATTTAAATATGATTCGTTCATTAAAAATAGGAAAAGCAAAATATATAGTAGAAAAAGAAAGTTACAGGTTAAATGAATAAAAAAATAAGAAAATTTTTTTCTTATTTTAATATATTTTTTTAATGTCTTTTGAATTGATGGTAATTTTTTTACCTCTGTATTTTACAGATATGTCATTACCTCTGATTCCATAGACTTTACTTGAATATGATTCACCGTCATGTTTAAAGATGATTTCAGCACCTTTACGAAGAATTACTTCATCATTGTTTATTTTTATTTTAAGATTATTTTTTTCCGGTTTTTCTTTTATTTTAATGTCGCTTGCACTTGATGATTCATTCATTTTAAGTGCTTTTTCTGTTTCGGAATTTTTAGCCATGTTAAATACTTTACGGGTATTTTCCTGTCTTAGTAATTGTTCCGGACTTTGTTCCTGATAATCATAGTCACTAGGATAGTCTTCATGTCTTTCATTTACAATAGGTTCATATTCCGGAAATGCAGGTTCTTCATTGTATGCGCCAACATTTCTTAAATACATTTCATCTGCAATGTGTTTTTCTTCAGTTATTGGGGTTTCCGGAGCAAGTTTTTCTTTTACTTCATTAAATATTTTGGAATTTTTAATGGAGTTTGTTATTTTAGCCAAATCTTTTCTGTAATCCAAATCACCTAATTCATTTTCTTCTGTTTCTTCTTCATCTTTAAATAATTCGGATTCTTCTAATGGAGCTCCAAATTCATAATCTTCTTCAACAGCTGGAAGAACACTTAATTCGTTTTCTTTTGAATTGATTTTAGTTGGAGATTTTAAACTTGGTGTTTTTATTTCATCATCGTTAGCTAAAACGTCTGCAACATTTTCTTCATCAGGTGTTTTGTCTTCTTTATCTTCAGTTAAAAGATCTTTAACATTGTCTTCTTTTGAAACATCAGCACTTTCTTCTTTTTTACCTTTGCCTAAAACTTCTGCAACACTTTCATCTTTTGGTGTTTTGTCCTCTTTTTCATCAGCTTTGATTGCATTAGCTATATCTTCAGCACTTGGTTTTTCTTCAGTCTTATCTTTAGATGCATCATTAATAACATCATAAAGATTAGTTTCTTTACTTTCAGCAGGTGTTTCAGTAATGGACTCACTTTTGATTTCAGTTATAGGATCGTCTTCTTTTTTGCCTGCTTTTCTTTGTTTGATACTTTCTTTAATTTCTGTAGTATCTTCTTTTTCTTTTTTAATGGTTTTAGATTCTTTTTCCCTTTCACTATCTTTTCTTTTTGATTCTTTAATCAATTCGTCGATACTGAATAAATCTTTTAATTCATGTTTTGGTTTTTCTTCCAATGAAATATTATTTTCATTTATTTCTTTTTTGGTGTTTTTGTTATTTTTACTCATAATATCCATCTGGGTTTCGTTTATTGGTTCTTGAAACTTTTGAACTTTGGTTTCATAATTAAAATTTATAGGTTTCGCCGGATCTTCTTCATTTTCTGATTTATCGGAAAATAGATGTTCGTTGGTTTCAGGAACAATATAACTATTGAAGTTATCTTCCGGTATTTGGCCTTGTTTTCTTAAGGAAGTACCTTTAGGCTGGTCTTGTTTAGAGAAGTATGTTGAAACAAAAGATTTATTGGGTGCGGTTTTTGATAAATTATTTTCACTGGATTGACTTAATTTGTTTAAACTGTCCTTTGACAATAAAGGAGAGTCGTCTTTTTCTAATTCATCTTTTCTAAAATACAGTTTTACGATAATTATGGCAATTATACCAACTATCGCAATATTAATCCACACTAATATGGTAGTTTCATTCATTTTTTCTCCACTTCCTTATTAAAATTTTATAACTTATAATTATATATCAGTTATTTATAATTATATAGTTTTATATTTTTTAAAATTTTTAAAAAACAGTTAGTTTATATATTCTGATAGCTAAAATATAAATTATATTAATAATTATATGAGGTTCAATCATGGTTGTTAAAATTAATGAAAACTATCTTAAATTAAAAAGTAGTTATCTTTTTGTTGAAGTAGCAAGAAGAGAAGCTGAATTCCAAAAAAATAATCCTGATGCGGATATTATTAAAATGGGTATTGGAGATGTTACCAAACCGTTAGCTCCTAGTGTTATTAAAGCATTCCAGGGTGCTGTAGATGAAATGGGTAATGCTGATACATTCAGAGGTTATGGTCCTGAACAGGGATATGATTTTTTAGCTGAAGAAATTATTAAAAATGATTTTGAACCGTTCGGAGTTTCTCTTGACACTGATGAAGTATTTATTAGTGACGGAGCTAAATGTGATACCGGTAATATTCAAGAAATTTTTGATTTAGGTAATAAAATAGCTGTTACTGATCCGGTTTATACTGTATATGTTGATACTAATGTAATGGCTGGAAGAACTGGTGAAATGAAAGATGACGGTATGTATGAAGGACTTACATACTTAAAATGCAATGCAGAAAACGGATTTGTTCCGGAACTTCCGGAAGAAGATGTGGATATTATTTACTTATGCTATCCAAATAACCCGACAGGTACTACTCTTACTTATGATCAATTAAAAGTCTTTGTTGATTATGCAATTGAACATAAAGCAATTATTTTATTTGATGCAGCATATGAATGTTTCATTCGTGAAGATGATGTGCCTCATACTATTTATGAAATTGAAGGTGCTAAAAATGTAGCTATTGAATTCAGAAGCTTTTCTAAAATGGCTGGTTTCACAGGTACCCGTTGTGCTTACACTATTGTTCCTAAAGAAGTGGCAGGTTATGACAGTAAAGGCAATGAAGTTCAGTTAAACCAGTTATGGAACAGAAGACAAACTACAAAATTCAATGGTGTTTCATATCCTGTTCAGGTTGCAGCAGCTGCAGTTTATTCTGATGATGGTAAAAAAGAAATTAAAGAAATAATTGATTATTATATGGAAAATGCAAAAGTAATTAAATCTAGCTTGGAAAAATTAGGTCTTGAAGTTTATGGTGGAGTCAATTCACCTTATATATGGGTTAAAACTCCAAATAACATGGATTCCTGGGCTTTCTTTGATTTATTATTAAATGAAGCTAATGTAGTTGGAACTCCAGGTTCAGGATTCGGACCAAGTGGTGAAGGTTATTTGAGACTTACTGCATTCAATACTTTAGAAAATACTAAAGAAGCAATGGACAGAATTTCCAAATTAAATTTTTAGGTGTTTTTTGTGAGGAAAATTGAAAAACCAGTTGAAATTGAACAGGGTGACTCATTTAAAGTTATCTTATCTAAATACGGTGCTTTAGGTTTAGATAAACAGGAAAACTTATCAGAATTAATCGGAGATTTGGAAGGTCAGTTGGATATTGAAAAAGGTGTATTAACATTTAGTGATGATATTTCATTCAATGTTCAGATTTTAGGTTTCTTCAATGAAGAAGCTAAAAAATGGTCCTGGGCATGGGATAATGAAAATATAGGATTTGATGAAAGTCTAATTGAAGCTGCAAAAGAAATTCATGAAATCGGTTTAAAATATGAAATCGGCCAATTTACAACTCCTGAATTTGAAACAACTTTTGATGATTGTCATATATGGGCAATGGTAGCTACTTCTATTTTAAAAATGGACGGATACTATGGAGTTAATATGGAAGGATTGGATATCTTTGTAGCTATTAAATCTGATTTGATAGTTGAAAACAATTCAGTTCTTAAATTCAGAGATACATTCTACACTTTCCAGAAGAATTTTGAAATTTTCCCAAAAATAGCTTTTGAATCATATACAAAACTTAAGGGCTATCCTTTCAAACAGAAAGAAGAGTTTGCTGTCGCTAAACTTGGTGAAAGTCGTATTATTGCAAGTTTCACTGAAAGAGGTAATGTAACTCACATTCAAATGCTTTTAGAAGATGAGTGATTTTATGAATCAGGAATTAGTTGATGAAATAGAATATACAAAAGAATTATTAGCTAATTCTGGGTTTTTCAACAGGGAAGATATTATAGAAATATTGGAAGAGCAGTTCATTGAAGAGGACATTGATTTTTCCAATATTGAAATATCTTTTAGTCAGAAGGATAACTCTAACTTTAAAGTATTGGAAAATGCCTTTATCAAATTATCCGGTGAAAACATTATAGCTATCCATAACTGTGGTTATGATATTGAAGAGGGAGTAACTGATGCCTTTGAGTTATTTGTTCATCTGAAAAACAATAAATATGACCCTGTGGGTTTTTGTTTTTACACATTTGAGGATGTTGAGGAAGCTATTGAAAACAATAAACTGAAAATCACTTTTGGAGATTTTGAGAATAATACTGATAAGGCTTTGGAAATCGGAAAAATTGTTTTCAGCACTTTAAAAGAATCTAATTTTGATGTTAATTGGGACGAAACAGTTAACAACCAGATTGAAATTTCCATTGAATGGGATAAAATTTTTGATGAAAATAAGGAATATGAAATGGAAGGCGCTTTTGAAGCATATATAAATAATAATTAGGTGTTTGAAAATGAATTCAAAATCATTAAATTTAATTGAGGAAGTTATAACTTCTTTTGGAATGTGGGATTCTTTAGAAATAGCTCAAGATTCAATATATCTGGAATTTAGTGATGTTGAGTTGGGAAACCCTAAATATAATGATAGTTTAAATTTATCCTTCAGATTTTCAGACAAGTCATTTATTGTCTTTTTTTATAATAATATCTGGGATGCTGAGTTTTTAGCTAATTTTGATTTTAAAAACCATTTCATTAATGAAGATTTTGTTTTAAAAGTGGAAAAAATTAAATTTTTGGATTTTGAATATCTGAATACCTTTTTTTACAATTATGCCAAAGATAAAGTCCTATCTTTAGATGGGGAGTTTGATATTCATAATATCAGAAATGATTTCTTTGTTTTACTTGAAACTGAAGAATTAGCTATTGCTGTTGGCGGAAATGAAATGGATTTCTTTTTCAATGATTTAAAATTAGATGACGATAGTTTAAAAGAATTATCTAATCAGTGGGTTCTTTATTTTTTGAAATATCGTTTAAAAAGAAATATTATCATGAAAGATCCGATGTGTGAACATAACACATTAATTTAAAATAAAATTAATAGCTGTTTTGTTATAAACAGCTATCTTTTAAACTCTTTTTTCCAATTTAAAAATACAGTTTGTCCTTGGATTTGTAGCCTATATGGCAGACAATAAAACAAAGAGCACTGATTACGGTTATAATCAGTAATGTTATTTGGGAACAGGAAATCAGCTGAGGATAGTTAGATGGCTGAATTATTACATTTCCCATCATTATTGCAAAAATCACAGTTAATATTCCAGTACTTAATGTTTGACCAAGTATTCTCATTGTAGCTACTGCACTTGATGCCATTGGAGTATCTTTTGGAGGAACACTGCTCATTATAGTGTTGATGTTTGGACTTGCGAATAATCCGTAGCCTATACCCTGCAATGCAAGTGATACAAGTACAATTACAATTGATGTGTCTTTATCAAGAGGTACAAGCAGGATTAAACCGACAGTTACAATTATCATTCCGATTGTTGCAATTTTTTGAGGATCAATTCTATCAGATAATTTTCCGGCTGCCGGAGCTACAATAGCCATTAATAATGGGAATGTAATTAAAATCAGTCCTGAAAGCTGTGAATCAAAACCGCGAACATACTGGAAATTGTAATTAACAATTGTAGTTACTACAAAGGTAGCTATGTAACTTAATATACTGGCTATATTGCTTGATAAAAATTTCTTATTTTTATATAATTTTATGTCATATGCAGGATATTTGGAGTTTAACTCAATTTTACCAAATAAAATCAGTAAAATCACTCCAGCAACAGTTATTATAAATCCTATTGCTGTATTAAATATTGAAAATCCGTAAATCAATAATAAGATTCCAATTGCAAAGACTATAGAACCTTTCAAGTCGAATTTTTCATTTTGGTATTTGAACCATTCCTCTTTTATTGTAAAAAGTAATATTAGGTTTAATAATATAAATGGAATCATTACCCAGAATATGGATTCCCAGCCGAAATTATAGGTTAGACTGCCTCCAAGTACTGGTGCCAGTGCAATTCCGATATATGTGCAGCTTACAGTTATTCCCAGTGCCTGACCTCTTTTTTCAGGACTTATTGCCTCAGCAATTATTAACATTGAATCTACACAAAGGCCGGCACCTCCGATTCCCTGAATTACTCTGAATATTAATAATTCCGGAATTGTGTGTGATAGGGGAGTTCCAATACTTCCAATTAACATTAAAATTACAGAGTAAATAAATGTTTTCTTAACTCCATATCTGCTGCAGAGCTTTCCTAAAGGAATAGCTAATACTCCCATTGTTAATAAAAATATATTTGTAACCCAATTTTGCATTATATTACTTAATCCAAAAATTTCAGCCATTTTAGGCAGTGCAACAGGCGTAACATTTCCCATGTATGCACCGTAAAATGTGGCGAGAGAGGCTACAGTTATAACAATAAAATCTCTTTTTTTATTTGCATTCATAAAAAACAACTCTCTTTTTTCTTTATTATAATGTAGTTTGTATTTTTTAAGTAATATGCAATTTTCTATTTGATTTATCTGTTATAATCATAAATTCATTAGATGTAAAATAAAATTATTAAATTTATATAAATTGGGAGAGATGTTGTTAATAAGAGTAATATAATAAAATTGAATGGGTTTAAAATAAAAAAAGAATAGGTTTTTAACACCTATTTGTAACTTAAAGCTTTTTCAGGACATGTTTCGATACATTGTCCACATAATGTACAGAATCCTGCTATTGGAAGTTTAGGATTATCTGTTGTTTTTAGCATATTATATGGGCAGCTGTTTACACAGTCTCCACATTGGTCACATTTTGATGGATTATATTGTATTCTTGGTCTTTTTATAAGTGTGCCATTTTTAAAATAGATGAACATTACAATTTTTACAAAAAAATAAGAATTAGTTTTTTAACTAATTCTTATAGCCTTTATGTACTGATTTTTAAAAGATAATTTGATGGTTATCTTTGTGTGGTGTTTAGTTTATCATTGGAGTTCATTCCTACAAGTGATGCTAAAACACTTATGACTCCAAGTATTGTGGAACATATTAAAGCTAGATGACAGCTTTCACCAAGTTGAGGATATACGCTAGGGGTTATGGCCACATTACCCATTACAAATGCAAAAATAACTGTTAAAATGCCTATACTTAATGTCTGACCGATAACTCTCATGGTAGCTACTGCAGCTGATGCCATGGTTGTTTCATTTGGCGGAACACTGCTCATAATTGTATTTGTATTTGGGCTGCTGAACAGTCCATATCCGACACCTCCAATCATCAATGCAATAATTATGATATATACTGATGTGGAGTCATCCATTGTTGTCAGTATTAATATGGCTATTGTTGCAAGTCCCATTCCAAGTGCTGAGAGCTTTTGAGGATTTATCAAATCAGACAATTTTCCGGACTGCGGAGTTACAATTGCCTGCATTACCGGCATGCTGATTAAAATCAGTCCGGTCATTTGTGCATTCCAGCCTAAAATATATTGGAAATGGTAATTGATAATTGTAGATACACTAAAAATGGAAATATAACTTATTACGCTGGCTATGTTGCTTGATAAGAATTTGTGGTTCTTATATAATCTTACATTAAATATAGGATATTTCTGTTTTAATTCATAGTAAATGAATATTATTAGAAATATTACTCCAACTGCTGTAATTGCCTGTCCGGTTAGTGTATGCAGTTCTGTAAATCCATACATAAATGCTGAAATTCCAATTCCATAAAAAACACTTCCTTTTATATCAATCGGGTCATCTGCATCTAATTTCCATTCCTCTTTAATTTTTAAATAAGTAAGGACCACTACAATAAAACTTACCGGAAGTGTTATTGCAAAGATACTTTCCCAGCCAAAGTTATATGTTAAACTTCCTCCCAGTACTGGAGCCAGAGACAGTCCGATATAAACTGAAGCTATGTTTATTCCCAATGCACGTCCTCTTTGATTATTTGGAACAGCTTTTACAATCATACTTACTGAAGATACAAAAATTGCAGCAGATCCTATTGCCTGAATAAATCTGAACAGTAATAGCATTTCAGTATTTGCTGCCATTATTATTCCAGCAGTTCCTATGAAAAATACAAGTGCACCATAGAAGAATGATTTTTTAAGTCCTTTTTGGGCACAAATTTTTCCGAAGGGGACACTTAATACAGCCATTGTTAATAAATAGAGGTTTATTGTCCAGTTTTGCAAAATATTGCTTAGATGAAATACTCTTGCAAGTTCCGGCAGAGCCATTGTTACTGCATTTGATGTGTATGCTGCCATAAAACTAGCCAGTGACCCTACAAGCACTACATAAAATGCTGTTGTTTTTTTAATCATTTGTTTTTATTTCTCCGTTTTATTGTTTTTTTAAAATAAGAATATTAATATATTTGTTAAGTATGTACAATAAAACTTTGCCAGCAACTATAAAAAAATTAGTTTGGGAATAAATAGTTATAAATTTTATTTATTCCAGAAATAAATCCGTTATATTCTTTGTTATGTATATTACCTATCATATCTTCGATACGGTCATCTAACTCTTTAGTATAAGTTTTGTTGTGGTAATCATAGGTTGTGAAGTAATGAACTTCAATACTATAATTTGTATCCTCTTTTGGGAAAACATAGTTTACTCCGACATGATCCCATTGATAATCATTATCTCTTGAAGGATTTGAATAATACTGTTTGGAAACATTAATGCCTCCTAAATCAACATTTTCTTTTTTTAATACTTTAAAACCTCCAGATTCCATAGAAGCAAATTTGGCATTTGAAATGTCGGTTATACTTGATTCCGGCCAATCATCCCATACATCAATAATAGTGTAAAATGGAAACAATAAATCCAATAACCGATAATGTCTTTTATAAATTTGTTTTAATTTTCATATGATGATGATTTTTTTGAAATTTGATTTTGTATTTATTATTATAAAAGAAAAATGCATTGAAAATATATTGATAATGGGGTATTTTGGAAAAGTTTTTAAAAGAGTACTAACAAAGTATTTTAGTGTTGTGAAAATTTTTATTTTTCATGTTTTAATATTATGAAAGGAGTTATTAAATGACTTGTAGTATTTTAGTCGGTGGAGCATGGGGTGACGAAGGTAAAGGTAAATGTATCACTTATCTTTGCGGTAATGATAAACCGGATATCATTGCTCGTGCAGGTGTAGGTCCAAATGCAGGCCATTCTGTAGAGTTTAATGGTGAAAAATATGGTTTAAGGCTCATCCCTTCTGGTTTTGTACATACTGATGCTAAACTCATGATTGGTGCTGGAGTATTAGTAGATAAAGATGTTTTATTTAAAGAATTTGAAGATTTAAAGAAATATAATGTAAAAGAAAGAACTTTTGTGGATCCTAGATGTGCTATTATTACTAAAGATCACAGAGAAAGGGACAAAAAATCAGAACATTTAGCTAAAAAAATAGGAAGTACTGGATCTGGCTGCGGACCAGCTAATTCTGATAGGGTATTAAGAACAGTTAAATTAGCTAAAGATGTTCCTGAACTTGAGGATTATTTAGCTGATGTTTCTTTAGAAACTAATGATGTTTTGGATAATGGAGGGGATGTATTTATTGAAGGTTCTCAAGGATTTGCATTATCTCTTTACTATGGAACTTATCCATTTGTAACTAGTAAAGACACTACTGCAAGTACATTTGCTGCTGATGTAGGTGTAGGTCCAACTAAAGTTGATGAAGTAATCAATGTATTTAAAGCTTATATTACCCGTGTTGGTGAAGGACCTTTCCCAACTGAAATTTCACAAGAAGAAGCTGAAAGTAAAAATATTGAAGAATATGGTGTTGTAACTGGACGTAGGCGTCGTGTAGGTTTATTTGATATGGAACTTGCAAAAGAATCCTGCAGAATCAATGGTGCAACTCAAATAGCTTTAACCTGTGTAGACAGATTATATCCCGACTGTGCTAGAACACAAAGTTATGATGATTTATCTGCTGAGACCAAAAAATTCGTTGAAGAAATTCAATCTGAAACTGGTGTTCCAGTAACTATTATTTCAACAGGTCCGGATTTAAAGGACACTATTGATTTGAGAAAAGAATTATTATAATTAATTAATTCCTTTCACTTTTTTTAATTTATTTTTGCTTAATTGTTGATATTTTTTAAAAAGGTTTTGTTCATGGCTTTAATTTTAAATTTTAAGAATGTTTCAGAAACTTTTATATATTGCTATTTTTAATACATATTACTGTAATTTAATTATGGTGATGATATGAATAAAAAATCAATTATAACTATTGTTATAATCGTTGCAGTTATCATTATTGCAGCTGGAGCATATATGTTTTACTCCAATCAAGATGATGGTACAGTAACTATCGGTTATCTTCCAAGTGATCATGATGCAGCTTTATTCATTGCTGATGCTCAAGACATGTATCAAAAAGAAGGTATTAATACTAAATTAGTTCAATTCAATAATGGTGGAGACTTAATGACTGCTATGGCTAGTGGTGAAGTGGATGTTGGATATGTAGGTATCACTCCAGTATTGTCTTCAATAGAAAAAGGCGTACCAGTAAAAGTTATTTCTGGTGTACAGACTGAAGGTAGTGGAATTGTTGTAAGTAACAGTTCAGGAATTACTTCTGTTCAGGATTTAGAAGGCAAATCCATTGCTACTTCTGGAGAAGCTTCCATTCAATATATGTTGCTTAAATATTATTTAAATCAGAATAATATTGATATTAAAGATTTAAAAGTTTCTGCAATGAAAGTTCCTTCAATGAATGATGCTTTAAAATCTAATCAGATTGACGGTATGTTAACTTATGAACCGTTTGTAACTACTGCAGTTGAAAACGGCAATACTGAATTGGTTGATTCATCTGAAATCATACCTGGACATCCATGCTGTGTAGTTGCAGCATCTGATGATTTCTTAAAAGAACATCCTGATGAAGCTAAAAAAATTGTAGAAATCCATGATAATGCTACTAAATATGTTCAAGAAAATCCTGATGATTCAGTATCCCAGTTACCAAAAGACATAGTAGCTAATCCGGATATTGAGAAAAAATCTTTAAGCGGAATCAATTTTGTTTCAGGATTGGATGATGCATACAAACAAAAAGTATTGGACTTCATGAATATTGAAGTTGATTTAGGTGTCTTAAAAGAAAAAATCCCTGCAGAAAAAATCTTTTATGATGTAACTGCTTAATTTATCTTTTGAATGTAATTTTTATAAGTTACATTCCCCTTATTTTTTTTAAATTTTGATTCTGTTGTTGAAAGATACAGCACATTATTTGAAGAATCTTAACAATAGTTTATTGTAAAATAAAAAGAAGTAGCTATGGTTATATTTAAAAGTTTTATTTTTACTTTAATATAATCAAAGCAATTTTTAATTTAAAGTAGGAACTTTAATGTTTTTTTAAATATCTTTTGTACTATCTACATAATCAATAGCTATTTTTAACAAGTTTGTAAATGTATTTACGATTTCCATAATTGCATTATCCAGATCTGCAATAGCTTGGTCCAATTCGGAATTGTCTATTCCGATATTTTTTAAATTGCCAATACTTTTTACAAGACTTTCTTGGTATTGTGGAAATATCTGATTTATATATTTAAAAAATGGTTCATATTCATTGTAATTAACTTCTTTTTGATTTAAGCTGTCTACAATATCCAAATACATTCTGTTAAAGTCTTTGGCACTATTTTTAAAAGATGGAGTTGTGTTTTCAATTTCTTCAATTAATATTTTTATAGCTTCAGGATTGTTATTTTGAAGTTCATCTGCATTTTTCTGAATTATTTTACCGATATTTTGAAATCCTGTATTTAATCTGGTTATAGCTATGGTATATAATTCCAAATCTATTTCATTAGTTATAGTATAACCTCCAACTAATGTTTTAAAGAAAAAAAAGAGTAATTTCTCAAATGAGAAATTATAATTTGATTTTTATATCAAGAGCACTTGATCCGTTTTCGTATACGAAAATTGGGTTAATATCCAATTCGGATATTTCAGGGAAGTCTAAGGTTAACCTAGCTACTCTTTTAATAGCTTCTTTTACAGCATCAATATCGCATGGTGCTTCTCCTCTGTAACCTTTAAGCAATTCGCTAACTTTAGTGTCATTGATTTGCTCATCAATTTCCTGACTGCTGATACCGTTAGCTAATTTAAAGGATACATCTTCAATAAGGTTAACGTAAATTCCACCCATACCAAATGCAATCATCGGTCCGAATTGTTTGTCTTTAATCATACCGACAATTACTTCCTGACCGGTTTCCATCATTTTTTGCACTTCTACACCATCCGGCACAATGTCAGGATGTGCTTTTTTAGCATTAGCTATGATTTCATCGAAAGTTGCTTTAGCTTCTTCTTCACTTTCAATTCCTACTTTTACTCCGCCGATATCTGATTTGTGAAGTATTTTGTCAGAAGCTATTTTAAGTACAACAGGGAATTCCATATCTGCTGCTAATTGGCTTGCTTCATCTGCATTGGTAGCTAATTTAATTGGTGCAGCTTCAATTCCATAAGCTTCAGCTACTGCATATGCTTCACTACCAAGTAAGGTGTCTCTGCCGTCAGCTTTAACTTTAGCAAATATTTCTTCTACAGCTTTTTTATCGATGTTGTCTAAATCATCAATACATGAATCCGCTTCTCTGCGTTCCAATTCAGCATAGGTTGTCATAGCTGCAAGTGCATCTACTGCATTTTCAGGGAAAACATAAGTAGGCACATTGTGGGACCTTAGTGCATGGTTTGCTGCTTCAAAGGTTGGTCCACCCATGTTTACAACTAAAATAGGTTTTCCGAATTTTTCTCTTTCTTCTAAGATTGCAGCTGCAATTCCGTCTGGGTCTGCAGATGCTGTAGGACAAACCATAATGATTAAACTGTCTACTTGATCATCTTTTAAAACAATATCTAATGTTTCTTTGTACCTTTGTACTGGAGCGTCTCCTAAAACATCAATAGGGTTGTTTACACTACCTTCTTCAGGAATACCTTTCCTTAATTTTTCTTTGGTTTCTTCATCAAATTGAACAAGTTCCAATCCTTGTCTTTCCATTTCATCTACAGTAAGTACTCCTCCACCACCAGCATTGGTAATGATAGCTACATTGTTTCCTTCTGGAAGTGGTGCTTTGGAAAATGCCAATCCGATATCAAATAATTCTGCCATGCTGCTTACACGAAGAATTCCGGATTGTTCAAAAGCAGTATCAAATGCCAAGTCACTACCGGCTAAAGCACCAGTGTGGGAAGATGCAGCTTCTGCACCGGCATTACTTGAACCGGATTTAAGTACAACAATTGGTTTTTTAGCAGTGGTTTGTCTCATTGCTTTAACAAAATTATCATCGTCAGATATTGATTCTAAATAACATATAATAACTGCAGTTTCAGGGTCTTCAGCTAAGTAATTCATTAATTCGGTTTCACTTACACCTGCTTTGTTTCCAAGACTGATTACTTTACTGAATCCGATTCCTGAAGTAAGACTCCAATCAAGAAGTGCTACCATCATAGCTCCACTTTGGGAAATAAATGCAATATTTCCTTTTGGCGGCATCATTTGTGCAAATGAAGAGTTTAATGGAGTATGGGAATCTGTAATTCCTAAACTGTTTGGTCCAATAATATTTATGCCATATTCTTTACTAAGTGCAACTAATTCTTCTTCTAATTTTGCACCTTCTTCTCCAATTTCTTTGAAACCAGCACTAATAACTACCATGTTTTCTACGCCAGCTTCACCACAGTCTTTTATTGATTCATTTACAAAAGCTGCAGGAATGGACATGATTACTAAGTCCACCTTTTCAGGAACATCTTTAATATTTTCATATGCTTTTAACCCTTGGATTTCTCCGCTTTTTGGGTTAATTGGGTATACTTTTCCTTTATATCCTCCAGAGATGATATTATCTATGATAATATAACCTACTTTACCTGGGGTGTTTGAAGCTCCGATTACAGCAACTGAATCAGGTTTAAACATTTTATTGAGATCTTTCATAGGTTTTTTCTCCTAGTTCTTTAATTTTTACCATTATTTAAATTATAATTTTTATGACGTTATAATTTGTAATGATAAATAATTAAAAATTATTATATTACTATTTTATGCTCTATTGTTATATAAAGATTGTTATTATGAACACTTCTATAATCTTTTTAATTAATTTTAATGCTATGTTTTAATACTTTAGAAGGAGTTATAACGAATTTCTTTGCTTGGTTATATATGATACGATTTTTTAATGGAAATTTTTTAGGGTCATATCAAAATTTGATGAAAATATATAACTTATAATAAATATAATATATTATTAACTTAAATTATTAAATTAATTTTTATTCATTGTTAATTTTAGAGGTTAGGAAATGAGTTTGATTATTGCTTATATTGGAAAAAAAGGATGTGTAATGGCTAGTGATAAAAGAAGAATTGGTTATTTTGGGAATAAAGAGCAATTAAATGCATTGGAATCTGAATTATACAGTGGTAAAATAAAAACCGATGAGGAATTTAAAAAGAAAGCTGATGAATACGGCATCTCAATTAAGTTAACTGAAGATGCTACTAAAATAACCACTGTGGGAAATTGTGTAAGGGGAGAAGTCACAACCAAAAAAGTTTTTGAAACATACAGGAAAAGAATTTACGGAACTACAATGGGTTACCAGATAGTGGAATTGTCAGGTTCCGAAACTGTTTCAAGGGAAGCCGGTGAAAAGGCAATTATTGTATTTGGTAATAAATTTGCCAAACAGGAAGCAGAAAAGCTAATAAACAAAAAATGGAAACCTTCATTAAGTTTAAAATATATGGGTGACATCTTTGAAGAGATACTTACTGAAATTTCTAGAAAAACACCAACAATTGGAAATACTTTTGATGTTTTAATCAAACAGCCTAAATTCAACAAATCAGAAGCTCAAAGACATCTTAATGTAAGTATTGATAAGGATATTAAGGTTTTATCTAAATTTAGACAAAAGCTTCAGGAAGATTTAATCCAAAAAAATAAGGAAATAGCTTTGGCTGATAAAATTATTAATAAAGGAGATGTTGGTGAAGTTGTTTCAGTCGATGGGAAAATGCTTCATGTCAAATTAAATAGTAAAACACAGGCTTTTGATGGAAATTGGAAACAGATAGCTAAGCCAAATGAAACTGTTTTCATGTTCAGTGACCATAACCATGTGGAACTTGGAGATAAGGTAGTTATCCAGAATGAAAAGTTATGTCTTAAAAAGGACAAATCTAATCTTAAATGTGATATAATTTTATGCAGTTTATAAAGGAGATTTTTTAAAATGAAAATAACATTTTTAGGTACTGGAGGTGGAAGATTCTCAGCCATTAGTCAAAGAAGAATGACTGGCGGTTTCAGAATTGATAATTTAAACGGGAAAAATTATCATGTTGACCCGGGTCCTGGTGCACTTGTTAGAACTTACCAGTTTGGATTTGACCCAAGAAACTTAGACGGTGTTTTTGTTTCTCATGCACATACTGACCATTACAATGATGCAGAAATTCTCATTGAAGCTATGACCAGAGGAATGACCAAAGAGTATGGTGTTGTTTTAGGAAATAAAAGTGTTCTTGACGGTTATGAAAGATGGGGTCCGGGAATTTCAAAATATCATCAAAGCCACTCTAAAAAATATGTTTTGGAGCCAAATCAGGTTGAAAACATTAACGGATGTTCTGTTAAAGGTACAAAAACAGTGCATGGTGATCCTGAAGGTGTAGGATTTCAGATTGATTATAGGGGTTTTAAAATATCCTATACTTCTGATACTGGATATTTTGAGGATTTGCATAAATATCATGAAGGGGCGGATATTTTAATAGCCAGTGTGCTTAGGCCTGGAAATAAATCTATTAGGGGTCATTTATGTTCACGTAACTTCATTGAGTTGTTAAAAGAAGTAAAACCAAAACTGGCTATTATGACTCATTTCGGTCTTAAAATGCTAAGTATAGATCCGATTGATGAAGCAAAAAGAATAACTAAGGAAACCGGTGTAAAAACACTGGCGGCTTTTGACGGAATGTCTTTTGAAGTAAACACTCAAAATCCTGCAAGGATTAGAATTAAAACCTTAAAGGATGTCAATTCCCAAATCCACAGTTCAAACATTGATTTAAATAGAAGGGAGAGAAAAAACACTTATCAATCTTCATTAAAAAATGGAGAAAATGATGAGCTTACTATTGGAAAAAACTGATTAGATTTCCAGATTGGAAGGATGGATGTATCCTGATCTAATCATATGGTCTGCAAGAACAATAGCTACACTGGATTGGGCTACAACAGTAGCTCTTGGACAGATGCAGGGGTCATGTCTTCCATGGATAGTTATGTCTTCTGCTTCCATTTTTTCTAAATTAACTGATTTTTGACATTTTGAAATTGAAGGGGTTGGTTTAACTGCAATCCTTGAAATTATTGGCATACCATTACTTATTCCACTAATAATTCCTCCTGAACTGTTGGTTGAAGTGTAAATTTCATTATCTTCAATATAATATTCATCATTAATCTCTGATGCGCAGCTGGTAGCTACATCAAAACCAAAACCGATTTCCACTCCTTTTACAGCATTTATATTCATTAAAATTCTAGCTAAATCACCATCAAGTCTTTCAAATACAGGTTCGCCAAGTCCTGCAGGAACTCCTACAGCGACTGTTTCAACGATTCCTCCAATTGAATCACCTTCCTGTTTTTTAGATAAAATTAATTCTTCCATAGCTTTAGCAGCTTCCAGATCACCGCATCTTACAGAATTTTTCTCAACATTTTCTTTTACAGTATCAAAATCATTGCTGTGAGCCATTATGTCTCCGATTTGAACAACCTGTGAAACAATTTCAATATTTTTTGTTTTTAAAAGCTTTTTAGCTATTGCTCCTGCAATTACATGGCCGATAGTGATTCTTCCGCTTCCTCGACCTCCTCCATTGTAGTCATAATTGCCGTATTTGCTCATCCAGCCATAATCTCCATGAGATGGGCGGGGAGTATTTTTAAACATGGAATAATCTTTGGAATGCTGGTTGTTGTTATAGACAACTCCTGTAATTGGTGTTCCGTCAGTTTTACCCTCAAAAATTCCTGATAAAATCTGAACTTTATCTTCTTCTTTACGTGGTGTTGTTACTCCGCTGGTTCCCGGTTTTCGTTTATCCAGTTCTTTTTGAATATCTTCAGTGTTTAATTCAAGATTGGCAGGACATCCATCAATAACTGCTCCTACAGCTTTTCCGTGGCTGGATCCAAAACTGGTTACTGAAAACATTTTTCCGATAGTATTTGCCATAGTTGTTTCTCCAATAAAAATCTTATATTCATAGTAATATAATATAAATCTAATAAATGTTTTGTTGAGTGGTATGACTGAAAATAATATTAATCTGATTTATGACAAATTACTTAAGACATATTCTTATCAGGGGTGGTGGCCTATTATAGGTTATGACGGCTCAAATCCCACTAAGACAGGGGCTGTTAAAGGTTATCATCCAAAAGATTATAGCTTTCCAAGAAATTCAAAAGAACAGTTTGAAATTATAATGGGGTCTGTTTTAACTCAAAATACTTCATGGCCTTCAGTAGAAAAAGCATTAAATAATCTAAGTCTTTTATGTGATTTTTCAGCTGAAAATATTCTTGAACTGGCTGATTCGTGTGAAGATGAGTTTAAACAGGCTATTCGCCCTGCAGGTTATTTTAATCAAAAATTCAATTATCTTAAAAATATAGCTGAATTTTATATTTCTTTAGATGGTGAAATTCCCTCCAGAAAAGAAGTTTTGGCTGTTAAGGGAATAGGCAATGAAACAGCAGATTCCATTTTGCTTTTTGCATATAAACAAAAGCAATTCAAAGTCGATGCTTATACTAAAAGGATATTTTCCTATTTGGGCTATTTTGACGAAAAAGAAAAGTATATGGATATTAAAAAATTATTTGAAGATAATTTTAGTGGTGATGTTAATGCATATCAGGAGTATCATGCATTAATTGTTGAGCATGGGAAGAACTGCTATTTGAAAAAGCCTTATGGTGCTGAAGATAGGATTTTAGATGAATTTAAAATATGATAAATATTAAGTGTAATATTTTACTAATAATTATGTAGGTGAAAACATGGTATTTCCAGTTACAAGAATGAGAAGATATAGAAAAAACTCTAAAATTAGAGATATTGTTCGTGAAACTAAATTAGACAAAGAAGATTTGATTTATCCTATTTTTTTCAAAGAAGAACTTCAGGGTGATGAAAAAGAACCGATTGAATCTATGCCTGGTGAATACAGATATTCATTAAATGCAGGTATTGAATTTGCAAAACAACTGGAAGAAAAAGGTTTAAAATCAATCATTGTCTTTGGGGTTCCATTGCCTGAAAGTAAAGATGAGGTGGCCAGTCCGGATTACTCATCTACCGGAATAGTTCAAAGAGCAATTCGTGAACTTAAAAAACAGACTGATCTGGTTGTTATTGGTGATGTATGTTTGTGCCAATACACTTCTCATGGACACTGCGGACTAATCAAAGAAAATGATGATACTGACGATGGAGTGGAAATATTAAATGATGAATCATTGGAATATCTTGCTAAAGTAGCTGTTTCTTATGCTAAAGCAGGTGTAGATATTGTAGCTCCTTCTGACATGATGGATGGCAGGGTAGACGCTATTAGGACAGCTCTGGATGAAAATGGATTTTATAATGTTATGATTATGTCATATTCAGCAAAATATGCATCTGCATTTTATGAACCATTCAGGGCAGCTGCTGATTCATCACCAACTCACGGAAACCGTAAAAGTTATCAGATGGATCCCGCCAATGCTTTAGAAGCAATCAGAGAATGTGAACTTGATGTGATTGAAGGTGCTGACTTTTTAATGGTTAAACCGGCTTTGCCTTATCTGGATATTATTAAAACAATCAGGGAAGAATTTACCTTACCTTTAGTTAGCTATAATGTAAGTGGAGAATACTCAATGATTATGGCAGCTATTGAAAAAGGATTTTTAACTGAAAATGCAATTTTGGAAAGTTTAATTTCTATTAAAAGAGCAGGATCAGACTTGATAATTACTAACTTTGCATCATATGTGCTTTTAAACGATTTGCTTTAAGTTGATATTATGGATTCAAAAACAATAGCTAAAATAGCTCAGATAGCTTCAGCATTGGAAGTAAGCGGATATCCAAAGCCGGGGAATGTTCATAGAACTCGTGATTTTGAAGATATGGAATTTGAAGACTTTGTAATAAGCGGAATTGTAATTGGAGATACTATTGAAAAAGCAACTTCAAAAGTCGATAAAAACAGCCTTCAAAATGCAGGATTAGGTAAATATATATTGGAGGCTGTAAAAGAAACAGACAAATGGATAGCCAACAATACAAATCTTGGAATTGTAATGATGATTACTCCAATAGCCTGCGGTGCAGCTATCAGTGATGATTTTTCTCAACTTAGGAAAAACACAGCTGAATTAATGAAAGCAACTACTGTGGAAGATGCAGTGGACTTGTATGATGCAATTAACATTGCAGATGCCGGTGGAATGGGAGATCAGGATGAGTATGATGTAGCTAGTGAAAATGCAAAAGAGGAACTAAGGGCAAATAAACAAACCATGTTTGATGTTTTAGAGATTTCTGCACCATGGGACAGATTAGCTAATGAAATGACTACTGGAATGCCTGTTGTTTTTGAAAAAGGTTATCCTACCTATAGCGGTTTAAGAAAAACCATGAAAGCTAATGATGCATGTGTTTTAACATTTTTAACTATCTTGTCTGAAACTCCGGACACTTTAATTTCAAGAAAATACGGTGACAAAAAAGCAGATGAAGTTTCATCTCAGGCCAGAGAATTGCTTTCATTTAAAGATGATGAGAGTTTTTCAGATAAATTAAATGAATTTGATAATTATTTATATGAAAATAAATTAAATCCGGGAACTACTGCTGATTTAACTGCAGCTTCCATTTTTGTCAGCTATTTGGAATCAAATTTCTAAATACTTTTTTTTCTTTTTTTATTATCTTCAAAGCCTATACTTAAATTAAAATATTTCTTTTTCAATTCCTCTTTTTAAATAAAAGCTGTTTTTAGCTAACATTTATAAATTCTATTTACATATATTATAATATTATTTATTATTTAAGGTGTTTAAATGAGTGGGGATATTAAAAAAACCATTAGTGAATTACATATTTATGAGAAAAAACTTTTAAAAGAATTGGAAACTAATCCTGATGCAACTCCTGAGGAAATAGCTAAAAATACACAAATGGATATTAAATCTGTTATGAGTGCAGCAGGTTCCCTTGCTTCTAAGGATATTATTGAAGTGGATAAGGATGTTGAAGAAATTATTTCATTAACTGATAACGGAAGTGAATATGCAGACGGAGGACTTCCAGAACGTAAAATCCTAAGAGTTTTATCTTCCAAAAAAGAAATGAACATGGGAGATTTAGCTAAAGATGCAGATATTGATAAAAAAGAAACCAACATAGCTATTGGTTGGTTAGTTCGTAAAAACTGGGCTAAAATCAATAAAGGTATTGTAACTATTACTGAACATGGTCAGGAATCTTTTAAAATCTTAGGAACTGATGAAAAGTTATTAAAACATTTGCAGGAAGCTAAAAATTCCATTAAAAGCAATTTGCCTCCTGAATTGTTAGACGGATTTAAAAAACTTAATGACAGGAAAAATATTTTAAATATTAAAAAGAACACCTCACACTCTTTTAAAATATTAGATAAAGGTGAAGCTATATTAAAAGAAGGTTTCACTATTCAAAAACAAGCTACTCAATTAACACACCAACAATTAAAAGATGGAGAATGGAAAAATTTAGAATACCGTCCTTATGATATTAATGCTGAAGCTCCAAAAGTTTTTCCTGGTAAAAAACATCCTTTAAGGGAAATCATTGATGAAATCAGAGAAATCTTTTTAAACATGGGGTTCAGTGAAGAAAATGGTTCTATTGTAGCTTCTGCATTCTGGAACTTTGATTCATTGTTCCAGCCTCAAGATCATGCAGCCCGTGAAATGCAGGATACTTTTTATGTTAAAAATCCTTTAACCTGTGATTTGCCTGACCAGAAATTAGTTGATGAAACTGCTGAAGTTCATAATACCGGTGGGGACACAGGTTCTACAGGATGGCAATATGACTGGGATGAAGATGTTGCAAAACAAACAGTTTTAAGAACACATACAACAGGAATCTCAACAAGATATTTATATGAGCATGAAGCTCCGTTTAAAATGTTTTCTGTAGGCAGGGTATTTAGAAGAGAAACTATTACTTATAAACATTTGCCTGAGTTCCATCAGGTGGAAGGACTTGTTGGCGGTGAAGGTGTTAACTATCAAAACTTAATGGGCTTTTTAAAAGAATTTTATAAAAAATTAGGTTTTGAAGTTAGATTTAGGCCGGCTTACTTCCCATACACTTATTTATCTACTGAATGTGAAGTTTATCTGGAAGATAAAGAAAGTTGGATTGAACTTGGAGGTTCTGGAATGTTCAGGCCTGAAGTTCTTAAACCTTTAGGTGTAGATGTTCCTGTTCTTGCTTTTGGTTTAGGTATTGAAAGATTAGCTATGATTAGATACGATATTTCTGATATCCGTATGCTTTACAAAAGTGATATCAAATGGCTTCGTGAATTGCCTACAACAAATGGAGTTAGATTATAAATGTCAGTTAAGCTCGTTTCCTGGAATGTAAATGGTATTAGGGCAGCCAGTAAAAAGCCGGAGTTTTGGGATTGGTTCAACAGTACTAATGCAGATATTATTAATTTCCAGGAAGTTAGAGCTACTGAAGATTCAATACCTGAAAAATTAACTGATGTCGCCGGATTTAACTCTTATTTTAATGAAGCCGAAAAGAAAGGATACAGCGGTGTCGGCACTTTTTCTAAAATCAAACCTGAAAATGTTGTTAGGGGTTTGGGAGTTGAAGCACTGGACAGGGAAGGTCGTGTACTCAGACTTGAATATAGTGATTTCACTCTTTTCAATATTTATTTCCCAAATAGTGGAATGAATGCTAAAAGGTTGGATTATAAAATAGACTTCTGTAATGCTTTGCTTGATTTGCTTGAAGATTTGAAAAATCAGGGTCAGAATTTAATCATTACAGGTGATGTCAATATAGCTCATAATCCTATTGATGTTTACAATCCGGCAAATTGTGAAGGCAAGTCAGGTTATCTTATTGAAGAACGTGAATGGTTAGATGATTTGCTGGCTAGTGGTTTTGTTGATACTTTTAGAATGTTTGATGATTCTGGAGATAATTTTACCTGGTGGAGTTACAGAACCCGTGCAAGAGACCGTAATGCCGGCTGGAGACTGGATTATTTCTTTGTAAATGAAGAATTTAAAAATAAAGTAAAATCAGCAACCATAAAAAATGATGTTTTTGGTTCTGATCATTGTCCGGTTACTTTGGAACTGGATTTATAATATTGTATTTACATCACCAATATTTTCAATAATGGTGATATCCAATTGCTCTTTTCTGATGTATGCTCTGTCTTCTTCTGTAACATCGGAATTAACAAGTATTGCACTCATTCCGGCATTTACTGCTCCAAGTGCATCTTCTTTAAATTTATTTCCAATCATTATTGATTTTTCGGGATCACCATTCATTTTTCTTAAAGCTACATCGTAGATTAATTTATCCGGTTTTTTTGCTCCCACTTCTTCAGATGTTATTACTTCATCAAAAAATGAGTATACATTGAGTCTTACTAATTTTTCCCATTGTTTAATTGTAATTCCGTTGGAAATAACACCTAAACGATATCCCTGACTTTTAAGATAGATTAATGTATCAATAGTTTCAGCAAATGGTCTTAAAAGAGCTATTTTAACATTGTGGTATGTTATCATACCTAATGCAACAAGCATAGGGTCTTCATGGCCTAAAACCACTTCTGTTAAAATATTAAAGTGTTTACCATAATTTGATCCTTTCTGTCTTATGATGGTTTTTAAAACACCATATGCTTCATCTTTGTCTAAAGGCAATCCATTGTCTACCATTAATTCAATAGCTGCTTTTCTTGCAGTTTCTGCAAATGTTGATGTGTCAAGTAAAGTATCGTCTACATCAAAAAATACAACACGGTCATCATTAGGGTTATTACGCATCATTATATCTACATATTATTTTAGTCTTATTTAAAGTTTTATTAGAAAAATGCATCTAAACTTGTTTGTTTTTCTCCTTGGGCTAAGTCTTCCAAATCCTGTTTTGTGTAGCCTAAGGAATACATTATTCTTCCAATAGCCGGAATCATCTGATTGTTTATATAGTAATCTCTATCATATTCTGCTCCTTCACTGTAGTCATAAGGAACTGCTCTCTGGCTGATGGAACCTTTTCCCTTTACAATCACATATTGGATAATTGTTCCTTTAGTTATTTTAATTCCATGTTCTTCCATTTTTTTAGCTGCAACCACATGAGGTCCGATTTGTTTGTATTCGCTTAATGGTTTTGTGATTTGTGTGTGGATTATCAATTCCTTCCCTTCAATTTTTCCAGTTTTTAGCCTTTTTAAAACTTTTTTAACTGTATTTATTGCTTTGGTTGTGTTTCCTTCTTTTAGGATGTCCTTTAGGACGTCTTTTTGTGTTTGTTTAACGATTGGTGCCCAGTCTCTTCTGACTAATTCCAGACCTTTTGCTATGATTTCACCATCTTCAATAACTGCATATCTTTTTTTACTTACAAAAAAGCCTCTTCTGTAGAATCCTTCATATTCCAGTTCCATAACTTCTGGAAGTGTTGCATTAAGGTCGGTTATGAATTTTTGAGCCTGATTTTTAATTTCAGCTTCTAATTCCCGTTGTTCTTTTGTTTCTTTTGGCAATTTTTTTACACCAATTTTATTTTAGTTATTTATTATTATTGCTTTGATAATTTAAATTGTTATTGTTTTGAAATATTTAATCGGGTTAATACTGTTTATTTTAGAAATATTGCTTTAAAAATTAACTATTTAATTGAAAAATACTTATAATTTATTTTCAAATGCTCTTATTGGTTAATTATTTATTTTATAAGATTATAACAATATGTGAGGCGATATGTCATGAAAACTCAAAGATTAATTTCTAGCTATGATGAAATAAATGATATTTTCTGTGGAAAAATAGACGGTAAAAATGGTTATTTTGCAAATTATGCAATGAATGAAGGAATTTTTATAAATATTGATAAAAATGGATGTCCTGTATCTGTTTTTATAGATAGGGCATCTGATATTTTAAATGTTAAAAAAGAAATTTTGGAAGAATCTGATATTAAAATCGGGCTTGGCTGTGATGATTGTTCAATATATTTTGATATTTTTGTAAATGGTGTAAAAATTTATAATAACAAATTTGAGAATAACTGCGGAATTCCTGACCTTAATTTTCTTTTAGACACTGATTATTAAAAAGGAAATATTCTTTCCTTTTTTAATTATCCCATATATTTATAATTTATTTTTGATATATCATTAAATGGGAAAACGAATAAAAAAATTATATTTTTTGACTTTGTTTTTAACTGATTATACCCAGAGTATCAGTTAATACATGGTCAAATTATAGGATAAGGTTAAAATAATGTCTGAAACTTTAATTGAACTGCGGAATGTTGTTAAAAAATATGATGATGTTGCAGTTGTAAATAATCTGTCTTTGGAAATTAAAAAAGGTGAGATATTTGGATTTTTAGGTCCGAACGGTGCTGGAAAAAGTACTTCTATTAATATGATGGTCGGATTATTAAAACCGACAAGTGGAAATATATTATTCAATGGAAAGGACTCCTCATATCTTGATGAAAAGGAAATAGGAATTTGTCCTCAGGATGTTGTGCTGTGGAACAATCTCACCTGTTTTGAAAACTTGTATATGATAGGAAAAATGTATGATATTCCAAAAAAGCTTTTAAAAGAAAGGATATTAAAAATTCTTGAAAAATTACACTTGACTGATAAAAAGGATGAGCTGGTATCCTCTTTATCCGGAGGGATGAAACGCAGGATGAATATAGCTATGGCTACCATTCACAATCCCTCTATCGTTGTTTTAGATGAACCTTCAGAAGGTTTGGATCCACAGTCTAGAAGACTGCTGTGGGATTATATCCTTCATCAGAAGGAACTGGGTCATACTGTTATTTTAACCACGCATCTGATGGATGAGGCCGATATGTTAAGTGACAGAGTAGCTATTATTGATCATGGTCAGTTATTAAAATTAGATACTCCAAAGAAATTAAAGCAGATAATCGGTAACGGAGATACTGTTCAGCTTGAGCTGGATAATCATAAAGACAATGATGGGATTATCAGTGAACTTAAAACCATTGGTGATTTAAACAATATCTTTGAATCTGATGAAAAAATAATTCTTGTTTTGCTGGATGCAGTTAAAAAACTGCCTGATATAATTCATCTTGTTGAAAGCAAAGGTTCCAAAATAGCTGATATCAGCATACGTCAGAATACTTTGGAAGACGTGTTTATTGAGCTGACAGGAAGACAATTAAGAGAGTGAGTTAAAATGAAAATATTTGATATTGTCCAGTTAAATTTTAAACAGTTAATCAGAGATAAGAAAAACCTCTTCTTCCTGTTGCTGTTTCCTGCAGTATTCATGCTAATATTCGGTATTGGTTTCGGAGATAATGTGGAAAGTGATATAGATATAGCTATTGTAAATCATGATGATGGGGATGTGTCCAATCAGCTAGTTAGCATAATTGAAGACTTTAATTCCAGTGAGGATGAAAAATTATTTACAGTTCATAAGATTGATGATGAAACTAAAGCCCAGGAAATGCTGAAAAACGGCTCTGTTTCTACAGTTCTGATTATTCCTCAGGATTTTACCAGTGATATGGGTAAAAATCAGTCCAGTTTAGGTGAAGTTACAGTTAAAGGAAATGCAATTGATACAGATTATGGTATTGCAAGCAGTGTTATTGCAGGAATTCTTTCTGAATTTTCTAAAGAAATCATAAAGGAAGTTTCAGGACAGACAATTCCGGAAATAGACTTGAAATATGATGATCTGGACATTTCTTCATCATCTCTGTTTGATATATATGCTCCGGGGCTGATTGTATTTGCTATTCTTATGACTATAACTGTAGTTGCTTCCAATGTAGCCAGTGAAGAAGAAAGCGGAATGATTAAACGTTTAAAACTTTCTAAAATGAAAACAATTGATTATGTAGTTGGAAATTTAATTTCCTGGTCTTTTGTCGGTGTCATTCAGGTAATCATAATGCTTTTAGTAGCTGTTTTAGTTGGATTTAAATGGGAAGGAGGAATTTACACACTGGTTCTGGCATGTATTGTAGGTATTGTAACCACATTTTCTTCAGTGGCTGTTGCTTTGATAATTGTGGCTTTTTCAAAAAATGCAAAACAGGCTTCAAGTATTTCTCCAATTGTTGCTGTTCCATTAAGTTTTATAGCAGGAGCATTTATCCCCTTACCTGACTGTGTTATAGCTACTATAAATAATCAGCAAATACAAATTTATGAGATTTTACCTTGGAATCAAGCAATTACTGCCATTCGTCAGGTTTTAACTTATGGTCAGGGTCTGGATGCAATATTCATGAACCTAATAATTATATTAATAATGGGAATTATATTATTAGCTATAAGTGTTCTATTGTTCAATAGAAAAATTTCACGTGAAAGCTAATTTAAGGTTTGGTTTGTTATGAATAAAGAGAATATATCTTATGTTTGTATTATTATATGTGCATTAGTTGCTTTAGCTATTGTTTCAATTTATGCGCTGGAATATTCTCAGGAAAAAACTAATCTGAAAATTATAAGTGATTCTAATTTACATAATGGTGATTCATTCACTTTAAGGTTAAGTGATGCTTATAACAGACCAATTGACAACAAATCTGTTGAAATTACTGTAACTGATGCATTAGGCGAAAAAAACTCTTTCAATGTTACAACTGATAGCTGCGGAGAAAATACCTTTGGAATGCGTGTTACTCCTGGAGTCTATTCATTTGATTGTGTTTTTTCAGGTGACGGTAATTATAAGGGATCTAGTACTTCACAAAATATTTCAGTTTGTGATTACTAGCTATTTTCTTTTTTAAATGAATTTTATTTTTTCTTATTTTGGAAGGCAAATAAAACATTTATATATAATGAAAGAGTAATATTTTATTATCATTATTCTTTAAGACTCTTTATTGCTCTCAAGATTTAAATTGTTATTTATCTTCTTGTCACAACAGTTTAAATGAAAGAGGCTTAATGACGCGATTATTATTTAATTATATTTATTAGGTGAAATAATGGCAATTTCTCAAGGAAAATCAACTAGATTACCATCCGGTGCAAGGAATGTTGCAAACCGTGGAAAAAGGAAAGCTGAATTAGGTAGAGACCCAGCTGAAACTAGAGTAGATGAAAAAAGATTGAAAAAAATCAGAACCCGTGGCGGAAACGAAAAACTCAGATTAGCTACTGCTAATAAAATGAATTTAACTGATCCTGCTACTGGTAAATCCCAAGTTGTAGATGTTTTAGGTGTAATTGAAAACTCTGCAAACCCAAACTACGTAAGAAGGAACATCATTACCAAAGGTGCTATTGTAGAAACTCCTGAAGGTAATGCAAAAGTAACCTCTAGACCTGGTCAAGACGGTGTACTTAACGGAATTTTAATTTAAATAATTTATTTTATTTAAATTTACTTTTTTTATTAAAATTAGAAAATTAGTTTTTATAAAATTTCTTTTTATACTTATTTTAGATTTATACTTTATTTTTTAAAAAAGGAGTTAAAGGAATTTTCATTCCTTATTTTTCCTTTTCATTAAAAGTACTCCAATTGGAGCACCAACAAGAATACCTATTATCAATCCAATGAATAACGGCACAGCAAATGAACTTTGAGACTCTTCATTTTGTGTTGGTGCATTCATTATTTTATTTAATCCGTCTTCTATTGTATCATTGTTAACGTCGTCAACTACAATAACCCTATCAGATACTTCTGAATGTTTCTTTAAAAATTCATTTCCGCTGTCCTGATAAGCTATCATTAGTATGCGTTTGTTTGTGTTGTTTACACTGTGTTCTAAAATATGTTCCACATCAGCCTGTGAAGTAAATTTATAAACACTGATATTCATTCCGTTTGAATCAGCTATGTCTTTAGCTAACTGTCCGTTAGTTTCATCTGCGATAACCATTGTATCAGCAGTTACATCAACTCCATGTCCGTATACAGCAGACATGATTAAAGGTATTAATAAAATTATAATTAAATATTTTTTATTCATAGTATCACTCATTAATCTCCATTATTTCAGGTTTCATAGTTTTAATTGCACTTATAATAACCACATTTGCAGCTCCTTCAATTATTGATATAAATAAATAAAATGGAAGCAATGTTGCAAGTAATGCGTTTAAACTCATAGTTCCAGATATTAATAATATAATTATTTGTCCAAGTGTTGCGAATATAATTCCAATTACTGTTCCTCCAAATATTGCAAACTTTTCATTTAAGTCTTTAAATAAAGTGTAGAAGAAGTATGCTGTTATGGATATTATAAAGCCTATTACTATAAAATTAGCTCCAAGAGAAGTTAGTCCACCCATATTCAATGCTAATGCCTGTATAATTAAACTTATAAATGCAACTATGCTTGAGGAATGTGGTCCTAATATAATTGCAATTAATGGAATTAAAAAGAAATGAATCGGAACACCTAGGGGTGAAGGAATAGACAGTGATGTAATGATTACTGTAAATACACTAAAAATAGTCATTGAAACAATTTTCTTGTCTTTTTGACTGTCTTTTTGAAATTTATAGAAACATATTGCCATAATTAATATTGTTAAAATCCAGTAGATAAGTGCCTGGTCTATAGTTATTATTCCATCGGGTATATGCATTATATCACTTTTTCATTTATATTCTTATATATTTAAAGATAATATGTATTTAAGACTTTTTATTACTTTTTTTATATTTTTCATTGAAAAGTATTACTTTTTAAACATTTTTACTAATTGTATGTCGTTAATTGGTACTTTGTCAATATAGTAAGTATTACTTTTGATTAAATGATATATTAATTAAATTGCCATAGATTTAACGAATATTATAAACATTGTTCTGTTTGTAGGTCTTTGAAACTGATTTGGTGATGCAGGATAACTTGGTATTGCTATTGGTGCTTTCTACGAAGGGGGTTTCAATTTTTTTTTAAAAAAAGTAATACTATTTTTGCTTTTTTTCATAATTCGTAATAATTATATTTATATATGTATTACTTTTTATATTAGAATTGTATTCATTTTTCCGTGGATACGAGTTTAATTAATTAAAAAGGAGGTTTGATTTAATGGTTGTTAAAAATAACGGGAAGCGATTTGTGTTTATATTATTGGTCGTGACATTAATTGCTTTAATGATGGGTAACGTTTGTGCAGAAGATGTTAATGGTACAAATGTTGATACAATAACACCAACTAAATCAATTAATGTAGATGTTAATTACGAATACGCAAACGATAATAATAATGTAATTCCTGATTTTTATATTTACTCAGGTGAAGATAAAATAGAATATAACAAGGAGTTGGTTAGCTCAAACAGATTTGTTCTTACATTTAAGGATAATTCTTCTAATGGGTATAATATAACTGCTTTGACTGCAGGGTATATTTCTCAAAGTCAGATTATCAGTGATTCCATTACTTTTAATTTAAAAGCTAATGATGCATATAAACTTGGTCGTGATGTAACTGCTGATGCAGACAGATTATTGGACTTTAAAACTGCTGATGATATTCTTGTTGTAACAACAGCAGGAGTTACCAAGTTAAATGGTAAATCAACTGAAGATGCACTTGAAGCTATTTTAAACTATGGAACTAAAATTAAATATTCAAATGTTTTAATGTTACGTGACACTGCTGTTAATCCGATTGATTTTGCTTTTATTGTTAAAAGAGGAAATGAATTAAAAGCAGTAATTTATGAAAACGGTTCAAGATCTTATTCTTACTTAGGTACAATTTCTGAAAACATGACTAAGGAACAATGGAACAACTATATCAGGTCTATTCATGGCCAAAATGCTTGGTCTTTTGCAAGTTTAGCTAATGGGTGGATTGCAGGTGTTTCTAGAGAAGTACTTCAGGAAGCAGCATTCCACGGGCATATTTGTGAAGGTACACTTGGTGGTTATAGTATTGTTAAAGCTTTAATAAAATATTATCCTCCAGTTCAAGAAACTTTAACTGGCGGAGGATCTCCAGCTGATGTTACTTCCTACAAAATATTGGGAGTTCCTGGAGGCTCTGATGATGATGCAGTACTATTTTTCCTAGATGCTACAATTGGTAAAACTTCATATGTTGGAATTGACACCACTGCAACTGGCGCTACTGAAAATATGTTAGGTTTTATTAGATGGGATGCAAAATCATTATCTGGTGATTTAATTATAATGAGTTTTGATTCTAAGAAGATAAAAGCTGATTTTAAAGCCGAAACTGGTATTAATGCTGATGCTGGAAGCTTAGAAGAATTAAAATATTGTACCTGGTGGATTAATAAAATTAATAAAAATCCTGAAGAATTAGCAACATTTTTATATGAATTTACTAATTTAACTGAAGAACAATACTATTATTTGATGGGAACTGCAAAAAGTGTTGTTCATGGTAATGTATCAATTGCACCTGTTGAATCTCACGGTTTAGATTTAAAATATATTTTATCATTAAATTTACCAAAAGCAACAAGAACTGTTCCTTCTGGTGAATCTGGTTCATTATCTGATGAAGAAATGAAAAATATTGGTTTTGAAGCATATAATAAAGCTAGCGCTATTTTTAAAGATGAATTAAATATTAATTTAGGTAAAGATAATGTGGATTTAGGTATATTTACTTCTGCAGGTTATGTTTATTTAAATGGTAAAGAAACTGTTGCAGTACGTGACGGACTTTATGAAATTGCTGGTGCAACTTTATACAGTAAAAACTTGTTACAATACCACCAGGCATTATGGAAACCGTTATGGTTTACATTTATATTACGTAATCCTAATTCTGATGTTTTATACTCAGTTTATTTAAGGTATAATCCTGATGGAACATGGTTTGTCGGTGAATTAAATGGAAGTAATGTTGTTGATATTGGAATTGAAACTTTAAACAGTTCTGCAAAAGTAAAAGCAATTCAAAAAACTTTCATGCCTGATAAAAATTGGAATAATATTCAATCTATTGCAAATGCATGGAAATCAAATCCTAATTTTGATCAAATAATGGCTTTTTTATATCATAATCATGTTTGTCCTGGTGTACAACCTGGATTTTTCATAACTGATTATATTCAACAGAATCATCCGTTAGGTGAAAATGAATCATATAATTACATTGCATCTAGTACTTATTGTAAAGATGACAGTTTGACTTATCTTTTAGGTGTATCTCCAGGTATGGGAACTTATTTTGTTCAGAAATTACCTAATTCTGATGTAACTTCTACATATGTAGATGGAGCTACTGATGAAGGTGCTTTAGTTATTTGGGATAATAACTTAAATATTGGTCGTGTTGTTATTGTTTCATTTAAATGGCCTACAATAGATACTAGTATGTATGCTACTTCTGAAGCAAAACGTGCTGCTCAAATTCAAGCATTCATTGATTTATACAAGGGAATCAATAATCCAAATGTTTTAGAAAATTTTGTTGTTAAAACCAGCGAAGAAAAATGGATTACTGCTGAGCAATTTAATTTATTAAAGTCAGGATCTGGTGAATTAAACACTATGGATTATATTAAGAGTCTTGACGGTTCAGTAACTAAAGAAGATTTGTTAAAACAATTAGAAAAGAATAACAATTCAAACACTAATGCTAATACTAACTCTAATTCCAACTCTAATGTTAATGAAAACTCTCATTCATCAGCAAGCAGTGCAGGTGTTTCTAATAATCGTAACATACCACAAAGCAGTAATTCTAATGTTGGTGATTCAAATAATGCATTAGATCCAAGCAGTGCTGATTTAAGTTCTGATGATGGTAAATCTTACGAAGTTTCTAAAAAATCTTCAGCTAAATCCATTAATCCAGATTATATGCCATATGTAGTAATTGTCATATTAATTGTCGGAATATTAGTTGGTGTAGGTTATATGAAACATAGAAAATAGGAATTTTTGTATTTATGGATTGTATATTAATTTTTTAGTATGCAATTCTTTTAATATTTTTTTTTTTTGATTTAGGGTGTCCGCCAAAATTAAATTTTGGTTGACTTGTTGATTTTTTTAAAATATTGTTACATCGAGTTTTAATTGATTT
>PPYE01071811.1_pt1 | contig 252816 bp, 252 predicted proteins | sample 1559881 | NCBI WGS metagenome assembly PPYE01 (sample SAMN08240022, study PRJNA423297) | Human gut metagenome, whole genome shotgun sequencing project. | reverse complement strand
GGCAGAGTGGTCGATTGCGGCGGTCTTGAAAACCGTTGTACTGCGAGGTACCCGGGGTTCGAATCCCTGTCTCTCCGCTCATGAAAAGTGAAAAATGAAGCAAATCCCTGTAAACTAAATGTTTATAGGGATTTTTTTTGTTTTAGTTTACATGAAAAGCTAAGAATAATGTAACATTCCGGTGTACTATTCGGTGTCCTTTTTTGCCCGGCATTTTTTGCCACCGAATAAGATTGTAATTCGTTGTTTTTTAGCATTTTGCGGACTGTTGGATTGCCTCTGATTTAGTTATTTTGCAATGTGAAATTTAAAAACTAAAGAAAGATGGAAAGAGCAACTTTTAGCCTCTTGTTCTACATTCGTAGGACGAAATTAAATCGGCATGGTGAGGCGCCGATTCTGATGAGGATTACTGTAAACGGTGTTCGTGCGGATGCATCAATAAAGAAAACGATTTTACCCCAACTTTGGGATGCCGATAAAGGCAGAGCCGTGGACAAAAAACGTGAGGGGAAGGAATTGAACCTATACCTTGATGCGATTTATGGGAGGGTTCTCAAAATTCAACGTGATATGGAAATTGAAGGGGATAATGTAACTGCTTCGAAAGTTTTAGCGCGTTATCTTGGGAAGGGGGATTTTATTGACCGTAGTTTATTTGATATTTTCCGTGAACATAATGAGAAATGCAGGAAGCTGGTTGGTATAAGCATGGCCGATGCAACAGCGCAACGTTATGAGACAACATTAAAGCATACACAGGATTTTGTGTGGGAAACTTATCGCAAGAAAGATTTTCTCTTGAGTGAAATGTCTCAGCAGTTTGTGGAAGACTATATGTTTTGGCTGTTGACTAAAAAAGAATGCAGCCATAATACTTCGACGAAATATTTGAAGAACTTCAAAAAGATTATCCTTCTTGCCTTGGCAAAGGGGTGGTTGAAGAAAGACCCTTTTGCTGAATATAAATTCACGCTTGAAGCAGTGGAGCGTGATTTCCTTGAAGATTCTGAAATTCAGAAACTCCTCAGCAAAGAAATTACAATATCCCGGTTGGCTCAGGTACGGGATACTTTTATTTTTTGTTGTTTCACTGGTCTTGCCTTTTCAGATGTTAAGCAACTCAAAGCATCGAATATAGTGGTGGATTCCAATGGAGTGAAGTGGATTAGGAAAGCCCGGCAGAAAACAAAAATTATGTGCAACATTCCACTCAGGGAGATTCCTTTGAAAATCCTTGAAAAGTATGCCGACGATAAATATTGTCTTGTACATGATGTGCTATTACCCGTAATGTGTAATCAAAAAGTTAATGCGTATTTGAAGGAACTTGCTGATATTTGCGGAATTACCAAGACATTAACGACACACACCGCCAGACATACTTTTGCAACCTATGCACTGGCTAACGGAGTTTCAATGGAGAGTGTTGCAAAAATGCTGGGGCATACCAATCTGAATATGACTCGACATTATGCACGTACATTGGATAGGACTGTGGTCAGAGAAGTGTTTCAGATACAGGATAATTTCGTGTTGGTGATTTGATAATAGAAATGGGTAATTAGGTTGAATCCTAATTACCCTTTAATTATTGAGGAATTTGATACGACTATAGCTTGAAATTTGAATGTTATAGTTAGATTTCTTCTACATGCAATACTGGTATGCAACCATTATGTTCTATATCAGCTTTATATATATCTTTTACAAGAAATAGTGTATTCCTTTCAAATTCGACTTGACTTTCTGCAAAGTGATCTTCAATAGCCGATGTTAAGTCATGAGCGCGAGTATCACTGGAAGGTTTGGTGTCAATAACCCATAGAAATTTAATACCCGATACGTTTGTCATACTCCGACGTGATGTTGTTAAAAAATAAGGTACATCTATAGTCTGCCCTATATGGTAATTAGCAATATTACCAATCATATCTGCCCTTGTCAGTTCTGTATCGCTTACTTTAGGAAGTTTCAATAACGCGCTATCGAGAAGTTGTATTAGCGCATGTTCTAATGAATTAGGTATGCGGCCTTGTGATAGGGGAGTTTGTATAAGACTACATTCTATACGACATAGCATTCTGACAACTATGTACTCTGCTTCTGTTAGTGGGCTTTCTTTAGGCTGCAAGTAAGTAGAATCTGCATCTTCCTGAAGTTTTACCTGATTTAGATATGCTAGTTGAAACAGGTCAAGTACCGAGTATGATTGCAGCATTTCTATACGTTGTTGCATCATGTCTTCAGTGGAAAACTGATGGCTATCTATTATTTTTTGGAGTCCGCTGCACAACTCTCTTTTTAATTCAAAATGTACAGCCATTATATCGGCCTCATGTTCATAACCACAGGGGGCTTCGTCCTTTTTCTCTTTAGTGTCAAACATCGTACAGCTTAGCTGCATGACATGGCCTATTTCATGTGCAATAAATGCAAATATTTCCTCTTCAGAAAGACCAAGAGAATCACATCGCTCCCTATTAATGGCTATGCATTTAGTGATCGCGCTAAATCCGGCTGGTGCATCATCATTTTCTAAAGCTGATTGAAAATTTAAGTTAACAGTTGAATATCCAATATTAATATCTCCATTGAAAGGAAGTTGAGGTATTATTTCTCCAAAACGAGATAGAAAACGCTCAAACAAAAGTTCAGAATACGTATTATTTAGTATCATACTATATTTAATTAGTTTACGTTACGAATATAGTATATTTGTTCCTTATTTTCAATGTTTACAGAAAAAATAATTAAGTCAGCCAAGGATTCTGATACGGGTTATAATCCGTTTGGAAAGTGGCCAACTGCCAGTCCATCACTTCTTTATTATCCGTAGAAGACAATCTGCGAGGTATTTGCGGATTTATCTTCAGTTTGGATACATCGCTTAACCATTTCATAGAAGCCTCGTAATCTTTCACCCTAATAATGCTCACATTATTTGGTGCTATTAACTTGGATAATTCATACATAGCCAGCCGAAGCATATGTTTTTTCAGGTTGTAGTTCCTCGGATCATGTAGAGCGATATTTTGGCCGACAACTGGCACATCTGCGTTCACATCCATTTCTGGGAAATACACCTTTCCTTCATATACTACATAATCATGACCGTTTAATTCATATTCATTATGATTAGGATCGTAATCCGCAATGGCTCCCCATAAATCACTTTCTACAGGATTCTTATTATTGTCAAATTCCTCTAATGAAATTAGCGTATAGTAGGCACCCTCATATTTTACAATATCCCATAAAGTATATTCAATAGGTTCCCAGTCATTATGCAATGCTTCAATCCATGGTAAAATGAGTGGCATTCTGATGTTCTCGAACTTGTACCCGTTTTCATTCAGGCAGATAAACACTGTATCATTATATTGCACAATATCTCCTTTTTGATATGTAGCAAACTGGGAATAGGAGGGGACTGTGTCGAACATCAGGTTAATGTCTACATGTTCTTCCCAATACTCCATGCTCGCCGGAGCCTTATATCCTGAAATAGAACGAATGACTTCGTATAAGTTTCCCTCCCAGTAAATATGCGCAGAAATCGGAAACGTTATTTTTCTGTCGTATTCAGCAATGTACTTACCTTTCGCCAGTTCCTTTTCAATTTCGTAGTTTTCACTTAAATACTCCATGATGCTCATTTCTGCTGCTTCCTCCGCTTGTGTAAAACGGTCGGAATTCCCCCTTGTCATTTGTGAAAGAGCTTCTGCGGTGACTATGCTTAAATAGTCTTTGTCATTCAAAAATCTTCTGTACATATTTCATTAATAATTAAATCCATTGTATTGTGCGGGAGTGGAGTGTAGGCTTACACTTTCACCTCCTCCTTTAAATTTGTACCATGAATCCCGCAGATAATAACACACAAGGTAGTCCAGACAGTCAGATAAATGCCCATACTTTTCGTATTTGACACCCGTCTTTGGGTCACGTTGTTTTGCCTTGCTTTTGGTACCATCTTCATTCTTCAACTGATAAATCAAATCCTCCGTTAGTTTCCGGCAACGAATGTCTATCTGTATTTCCCAGCCGTTATATCCTTCAAAAAGTTCATTAACAAATTCGCATCTGGTCACCTGCGGTGGCTGTTTTTTCAGAAGCTTCACTTTAGGGCGGAGAATACCTGTACCAAACGTTTCTTTTATAATCGTGAAGTTGTTCACTCCATCTTCTGATGTGGTAGAACGGTGTAATCCTGCCGGGTCTCCTGTTACATCAATCCCACCTATGTGCTTTCCTTTGTATAGCTTCTGCTGAATTTTGCGTGCCAATGCCGGAGTGTTATTCTCTTTATTTTCAGCACTCCCTAAAATTTCCTCCACTATATATACCTTCTTTTTGTCGTAGTCAATCTGGGCAAGCAAAGTGGACATGTGCGGTGCGACATTGAAGTCCCAAATGGTGATAAGAGGTTTTGTTGGATCATAGACTCTGTCCTTCAAACCTGTCACCAGATGTTTTGCCCCATCGAACTGGCGATAGATTGCCATGTTGTTTGATTCGATGAAATCCCAGTTTCCGTAAAGCAGCCGTTCTTTTGTTGCCTGATCACTGATTTTGTTAAGTGCCGCTTCATATGTTTGCCGAAACGCTACGTCGGGATTGTCGAATACAGAGAATGGCACATAGTATTCGCCCTCTCTTGTTTGCACCCTGTCGCCGTTGCTGTCTTGCACAAACCGGTCGCGTACCCAGTTTACTGTAGGGTTAGTTGTAAGCAGCATCTTTGATACCTTGAAGGTTTCATGCGTCTTCCACCGCAGGCGGGAGAAAAGCACCTCAATGGCCTTTTGGCTGATTTCTGAAACTTCATCTACTGCGCAGATGGTTGCTTCCATACTACCGAACCTCTCGAAGTTCGGGTCCGAAGGTTGGTCGGCTAAGTCCAGCATCAGAATCACAGACCCATTCCAGAAGCGTAGAGTTCCTGCTACATTATTAACATGGTAATGTTCATCTTCCACCAATCCCCAGTTTTTAAGAATCATGCGGATAGTGTTCCAGGTTGATTCTTTTAGAGACTTCAGTGTTTTACGTGCTACTACCGCGCGTATGTCTTGGAAGCGGATGCAACTACTTACAAGCCATACACTTAGCAGGTAGCTTTTTCCTCCGCCGGCAGCTCCCCCGCCCAATATGAGCTGAGGGATGTTATAATTACCACATTTGGGACAATACGGTTTATATCGTGGATTCATGTCAGTGTCGTACCCTAATAACTTCTGAATGATTTCACCGCCACATGATGGGCATTCCGGTTGAAGTAATTTCCAGAGTTCATATTGTTTTGGAGAAGGTTTGAAATCCACCCGTAATATTTTGGGCGATACTAACTTCTTACTTGCCATTTACAATCTGGATTGTGATATGTTTTTCTTTTGATAGAATGTCATTCAGCTTATCAGAAGTGACGCGTGACTCTGTTACCTTACCCTTAATTGTATTTTTCCCTACGATCAGACATCCGGCAGAGTCTTTCTCTGTAGTGCCGCTGTGAATAAGGATTCCTATAAAATGGGGCACATTGTGTAAAAATGGAAGTTTGCGTTTGAAGCGTGGGCTATACTCCATTGTTATTTTGTATGTTCCCCCCGGTATGGCTGTCTCGGCATATACTTTTTCCCGGCATTTGCATGGTATCCCTTTGGGAGTATCAGGGCAGTTAGTTGACAATTTCCTTACTGTGTCTTCGATGGTGTTGCTGAAGAATTTTCCGTCAATGTACAGGTCTCCGATGGTGTATTTTTCACCAAGGTACTTTCGCTTGAGTGTGAGTTTCATAATCGCTTTTGTTTAGGTTATCACCCAAGAATAGAGTAATCTTCTAGTTGTGGGTTGATTCAACCTTTTGTATGGCCTTTTAAATTGTGCCTTGAGGCGTTTTTCTTAGGTTCTTAATTTTATAAAGGTGCGGATATGCAAGAGGGAAGAACAAATGAAAAGGATTATGATGCTAATATATAATTCTCTGTTGTGTCTTTTATTAAGTAATATGCAATATTTTAAGCGATATAAGTGTGTTTTAGCCATGTTTGAATGTAATTAAGTATTTCTCTGATATCCATTCAAGAATCCCAATTTGTCACTTGTCAATCAATTCGAGTTTCTTGCAAGCCGTATTTTCAAAGAAGCATGTATTTCTGTGAAGATTTGAAGTATTTCTCAAAGCAATGTCGGCTTAAATAGGCACGATAGAAGTCTGCCATTGAGACAATCGGTACAGGGTGATTTGGCGGATTCTGGAGAAAAGAAATGAATTAACAGTTTTTGTGAAATAGAAAATTGTGATAAAATAAATTCAATATCATTTGTATGTTAATAATAACCAAATGGGATTACTTTGTCCTTATTGAATATATAATGGTCCTCAAAAACATTAAACTGATTAGTACAGAGTCTTACTCTGAGTGAAAAACTGATTGCTACATATTAGATGATGACTAGATAATAAATATACATTAAACACTTGAGTATAAATTATGCTTTTGAAAAGAACTGATGATACTCGTTTTTTTATCATATAAAAGACAATAAAAGTCTTTAAGCGTAAAAACGTTTTAGTAATTTCGGTGTTTTAAGCGAAATTCTTTAATTATCAGCTATATGGCAACAATAAAAGTAATGTTACACAAAAATTGGAAACACAAGTCGGGTACTTACCCGGTTGTATTCCGACTCCTCCATAACAGGAGAAAGAAAATCATCTATACAGGACACAGGGTTGTGGAATCAGACTTTGATGAGAATTTACAGATAGTGTCACCAGGCAAGCAGAGTGAGCTCTCCAGACGTGCAGCCTGCAAAATCAACAGTAATATCAAGAAAAAGCTCAAAGTGCTTTATTCCAGAATAGCGCACTTTGAGTCGCAAGGTATAGATTTCACCGTGGATGACCTTGATGAGAAACCGGTTAAACAACATAATGTGCAGTTTCTCGAATATATGGACAAACGAATCCAAGCCAAGCGGGATATGGATAATGATGGAATTGCCGATGCTTATAAGAGTACAAGAAACTCTTTTTTCCGTTTTTTGAAAGGTAGGGATATCAAAGTGTCGGAGATCACTCCCATACTTATCCGCCAATATGCAGATTTCCTAAAAAGTAATAAGGTTTCGGAGAATACAGCGGCTTTTTACATGCGTAACCTCAAAGTTATTTATAACTGTACTATTGGCGATGGTTTTAGACCAGTCTGTGATTTCCCATTCAAATCCACCAAGACCACGATCTGTAAAACTCCTAAACGTGCCATCAGTCGTGATTTGCTCATGCGTATTGCCAATTTTGATTTTGAGACTCCGAAGGAACGACACCTCGAACTGGCACGGGATATCTTTATGTTCAGTTACTACTGTCGGGGAACGGCATTTGTGGATATCATCCGTCTGAAGAAAAAATCTATTTCCTCCGGGGCTATCGTCTTTTCCCGTCAGAAGGGCAAGCAGCCCATACGTATAGCTATTATCCCCCAACTTGAAGAATTGATGGGAAAATATGCCAATGATTCCGAATACGTTTTTCCTATCCTCGAAGTTAATGACCCACGCCCCCTTTATTATCAGTACAAACTTGCACTTCAGCGTGTCAATTATGGGTTAAACGCTATTGGTGAACGTGTCGGGCTAGACTATCCGCTTACCACCTATATCGCTCGCCATACTTGGGCAACTCTTGTCAAGGATCTCGGTACTCCTATATCTGTTATCAGTGAAGGATTAGGACATACCTCCGAACGTACAACACGTATCTATCTGAAAGAATTTGACACAAGTGTTTTGGATAAAGTGAATGAAGAGGTGGCAAAACTTAAATGACAATAAAAGGATATAAGATGAAAAATGCTGTTATATTATAAATAACGAGGATTTTCTTTATGCTATAATGGAAACTTTTGTATATTTACCGCTGCGAATTTATGTAGTTCTTCTTTCTCTATTTCGTAATAGAGGGGGATTGTGTTAACTAGATTATCATTTTCTTATCGTTTGCAAATTAACGCATTGTTTCTCAATTATCTATTATCAAACTTTCCGATTATAATATACATTTTGTCCGACCATCTTTTGTTTCACAGTTTTTTCTTCTCAGTAAGAGGAAAAGTGTCTGTTTCTTGTATAAAGTGCCTTTCTTCATCAATATCAAATTAATATATTATAGCCCGGATATCCATTATTAAACTTTCCGATTATAATATACATTTTGACTACCTTATCTTTGTTTCACAGTTTACCCTTCCCTAACGCTAATATAGTATCTTTCCTGTATAAAAACGATTTTCTTTCCATCTTGGATTCTGCAGCCCTTCTGTTTATGTAAAGTGTAGAAGTTGATACTTACGCTCCAATTTCAGAAAAGAAAATCGTAATCAATTAAAATGAAAAGATATAACGCTTTATTTAATACAGTAAATTAGCAATATAGTTTTATCATTACTAAAATAATTTCTGCCTTATATTGCATTATAAATCATATCCATATTCATATGAATATAATCTGGCGTATATTTTACTGACAATGCATGCGTTATACCTTATTAATATAAAGGTGTGTTATAAGCCTTTCTATTACTATAACGAAGCCTCTATTTGTTTTTGACCTTTACATTTCCTGTTATAGCATTCTTAATTAAGCAGGTAGGTGTACAGTCAAAATTGTGTTTACAGTAGACTTGGAACTGAGAAAGAGATTCAAAATCAAACTCTGCCATCAACCTTTTGACTGTCATGCCGGGTTCAGCTGCTACATTAATTATTTTGAGAAGTTTTTTATTTGTAAGCCACTGTTTCGCTGACATTCCGAATGCCTTACTGAATTTATCATAAAAAGCAGATTTCCCCATATGAGAAAGTTCTATCAACTCTTTTACCGATTTTACATTGTTATAATTCTCCAAAATAAACCTTTGGAAGTCAAATGCTTCTGAAAGCATCGGGTAAAATAATCTCGCCAGTTCATGTTTAGTATAGAAATAACGTAGACAGAGAAAAAGTTCATTGTGCTTAGCTTCATGTAAATGTTCACAATTCGCTTTTTGCTCCAAATAAATAATCATTAATTCGCAGAATATGCTGACTGGGTAGTTTATGAGTAGAGTGTCAAGGTTATATTCAATAGGCTTGGCCAACTCAGCTAAATATTGAAAGTTCAGTTTTTCACAGTTAGTATGTGGGGATTCAAAGGATAATGTCAATACACGGGTGTATTCCAGACACTCTCCGTACACTAATGATGATTTGGCGATCAGGAAAATTTCCCCACCATTTATTATTTTGTTTCTCCACAAATTGCATGTTAGTCTGATTTTTCCCTCCAGAACGATAACAAGATGATTTTTATCCATCTCTTGTCTTGAATCTCTCTTATTGCCTTTTTCTAATTCTTGATAAATAAATCCAGAGTCAATCTCTTTAAGATACTTCCCACAACTCAAATGTTCTTCGACATAGAGTAATTTCATTCCTTTTGTCTGTTGTTTCATAATTCTTCTATTTTCCCAATAGTTTCACAATATATACACAGAGAGGTAGTCATAAATCTCTTTATATAAAAGATTTATTAAACGATGAGTGCATATAATATGAGTTATTGGTGTATGACATATAAATATTTTCTTATTGTTTTGCTTGCTAATAGCTTGTGTATTAATAGTATATTATTTATAAATATAGGCTTCTTTCTCTATTACGAAATAGAGAAGGATTATAACAATAAATTATTTAGTACATTTTATTAACTTTCAAAATTAAAATTAGATGAAGAAAAAAAGTTTATTATTGATGGGAATTGCCGCTTTGGCTTTCGCTGCATGTAGTAATGATGAGTTGGCGCCGGAAAAGGGTGCGGGAAGCAGTATTGATTCGAACGAACCTACCTATGTGACTATTCGGTATAGCCTTCCTGGTAATACCCGTTCTGTTGGAACCGGTGCTGGGGAGACTGGTGGTGATCGTAATGTGAAACTGATTAAGGATTACATAGTGATGATTTTTAATGCTACTACCAAAGTCTTGGAATACAGTGAGGCAGTTGATGTTCCCGATAATTCACAGTCTGCCCCTCCCGCTAAAAAGATTTTGTCTACTCCAGGAGAAAAGAGGATGTATGTTTTCGGTAATGTGAAAAGTAATACTGAAATATATAACAAAATTAATCCTGACGTTTTTGTTCCTAAATCTCCAGGCTCTACTTTGGATGTATTGTTAGATATGAAATACGCAGGTTTATTGGTGAATTTGGTGCCTTCGAGTGGTTATGTGATGGCGAATACTGATTCGGAGTCATCTGTTAGATTCTTACCGAATATTACTTCAACAGACGCTACTGGAGGTAATGATTTTACGTTCACTTTGACAAATATGGCTTCTAAAGTCGGAATTGCATATGGAAGCGCTTCTACATTGGTTGTTGGATCTATTGGTGAAATCACAGAATTGAAGTATGTTCTTCGTAATATAGCAAAGGAAAGTTTCTTAATACAGAAGTCGCCAATACAAGGATGTTACTATGATTGGACGCCTGTTGATAAGACTGATGCGGGTGCATGGGCTGCAAACTTTAAAGTGCCGGCTTGGATTTTAACAAATAATGGTGGTATTCCTATTGCAGTAGTACCGGCTGACGTTGATCCTGATGATGTGAATAAATTGTTTGCCGCTAAGTGGTCATTGGCAAGTGAAAATGTAAATGCAAATCCCACTATTGGTAACTCGACTTACGCAGCTATTAGGGGGACTTTTACTCCGAAGGAGATAGTGGATGCGGCTAGCTGGAATGCACTAACAAATAAAGTTAACTTGACAAGCGTGTCGGGTAGCGCTAACACCACCTTTGTACGTATTCTTGTTAATACTTTTACGGATGTACCAGAAGGAGTATTTTTCAAGACAGCTGCCCTTGCGAAAGAAGCTTTAGCGATGGCAACACATAAAAAAGCAGAAACTACTGAAGAACAACAAAATGCATTTATAGAGGGGGTTCATTTTTTAACATATACTGATGGATACTGTTGGTATCGTATGAATATTGGCTCTGGTGTTGGTAACAAGACTACAGTTGGTGTAGAACGTGGTAAGTCATACTCTGCTACTATCAACAATATTACCGGAGTTGGTCAGAATTCAGAAGAAAAACTGGATGGTAGTGATCCTTCTGGAGGAAATACGCCGGAACTTCCTTTGGATCAGAATACTTATCTTGATGTTACTATCCTAGCTAAAGGATGGGATGAAATTAGCCAGTCTGGTGACTTGAACTAATTCTATTCTTACATAACTAAAAGTGTTTTTATAAGTTTCGAGGCATGGGATACTTTGCCTGTGTCTCGAAATTTACTCTGTACAACGCAATAGAAATAATAAATTCTATATCCACTATGATTAATCAAAATAAATATATACCCGTAGTTTGTCTGTTATCGGTTCTTTTATTCTTGCATGGTTGCATGAAGGAGGATTATTCAAATTGTGGTATATATCTACGCTTCAAATACACCAATAATCCGGAAGAGGTGGATAAGTTTGTTGAAGAAATAAAAGTAATCAACATCTTTGTTTTTGACGAGAATAAACAATATGTAGGCGGATGGACACATAACTCTGCTTTGGGTAATGAAATCAGGCTTCCTTTGGATCAGGGGACTTATACCTTTGTTGCTTGGGCTAATCTTTCAGAACATTTTCAATACACAGAACTCAAGGTCGGAAGTACTACTTTCGATGAAGCTATCCTAAGTCTGACCCGTGATGCGGAACAGACTGTAGCAGTACACCCCCAACCTATTTATCATAGCATTGCCGGCAATGTATATGTAAAGGCAATGGGAATTCAGAAACAAGAAATGGACTTTATGCATGATGTCAATCATGTAAATGTAACAATTGACGGGTTACCTATCCAGAATGCCCCCGTAGTTGGCAGGGCACTTGAACCTGCATCCAGCAGCAGCTTTGCGCTAATGGTAATGGCAAATAACGCTGATCTTAAATTTGACAATTCTCTTAAGGTGAATGCACCTTTTGTTAATTATACTCCTGCCTATCGGCAAACTGAGATGTCACTTAGTGCAGGATTTACACTAATGCGTCTTTATGCAGGAGACAATTCACGTCTGAAATTACTTCATCAAGGAGAGTCTGGTATATGGACAACTCTCTATGATGAAAGCTTGAGCGGTCTTATTATGAAGAATCCTAATATAGATTTTGTCCGTATGTCTGAGTTTGATATTAAGCTGAAACTGGATTATACCTACTCTGTGATAGGACTTACAGTCAATGGCTGGGAAATGGTTGAAAACGATGACGGTCAAGGAGGCATTATCGGCTAATTTGAACTTGAATACAGTATAAAGAAAAATAGATAAAATAAAGACATTCGCTATGATAAAAAGAAAATTAATATTTTGCACTATTCAATGCGTATTACTAATTTGGCTGACAGGTGTTTTGCCTACTGGTTGTCAGGACGATTGGGATAAGTACGGTGATGGTTCGTCGGGTCGGAAAGTGACGGTAAACTTGAAGCTGCCTGTAGCGTTGGCTACTACTGTAGATTTAGAGGACGAGATTGCAAACGCGCATTTCTATGCCTATGGCATCGGTAGTGATAGTCCGATAGCCTATAGACATATAACCAGCACAACAGGTCAGCAAATTCTGATTCCTGTGGGTAAATGTGATATTTATATCGTTGCTAATTATAAAGGTACAAAACTGAATCAAAATACTGCCCGTTCAGTAATTGAAGGAGAAACCTTTACTCGTGAAGCCGTGACCAAACAGCCATTTGTGATGTTGGGTGTATACAAGGGCGTTACGATCAGCAGTGAAGGTCAGATTAAGTATGGTGAAGAAGACATAACCTCAAAGCTTGAACTGGAACGTATAGCTGCCAAAGTCACGCTGAAAATAACAGATCTTAATGACGAAACTGTGGTGATCAAATCAATTCGTGTACAAAATATGGCAGTCGCTTCTTTTTTGATGCCTGATAAGCCATATCAGCCTGATGATATTTATAGCGAAACTATTGATCTGACGCAAGCAGCCACCGATACTTGTATTTTCTATTTACCTGAATACATAGTCAATGACGCACATAAGAACAAAAGCACCTATGTCACTATACTTGTCCAAGTGGGTGATGAAGAGTTACAGCGGGAATATAAAATTTATATCGGCGATTGGTTTGGCTATTCCTTAAATTACGATGCTTGGGATTGGGAGGCAACCGTTAAAGATCCTTCGCTAATTCCCTCGAAGACTGACCCTAATACAAAGATCGGCTTAAGCGGCTTGAGTGTTACCCGTAATAAGCATTATATATTTACTGGTACGGTGGAAAGCAACGTTACCCTTCCAGCTGGCGAATTAACAGGAACTGTGGCAGTTACACCGTGGAAAGAAATCAATATTGATACGGAAATTACACAATCCCCCAATTTCACTATACTTGAAACGGAACTATTCGTGAATACGTTAACCGGAGTTCGTGTTGCGTATACAACTACTATGCCCGATATTGAGGTGAAGCTTTCTGTAAATCCTGATGATCGTTTTGAATATGCTTTAAATCAGGATAGTAGCATCATTACATTTACTCATAAGATGAGTGTTACAAAGTATGAAGATAACGACGGTGCCCCCATCTTGGGGAAAGCTACTATAAAAGTTTCAAATGCATCTCAGGGAGGCAAATCCTCGATCTCTAAAACCATTACATTGATTCCATTTAGTCCTGTGGCGAAGAGACTTGTTTCCTTTGAGAGTCTCTCGGGGGTGACTTATGCTATGCGATGGCCACTACTTATGGGGTATACATGGAATCGCAGCTCTGGAACTGGGAAGTATACTTTAGATTATAACGGCTTAATGGGGAAGGATCCTTCTAAAACCTATATGGGAGGTGCTCCCCCGGATGCGTTTTACTTACCAAGTTGTACTTCTTATTTTGAAGATGATCCCAACGACTCTGATTTAGGGAAAGGGTGTTGGAGACTCCCTACTGTGAAGGAGCTTGAAGCGATAGAAGAGATTCTTCTATCTGATAATAATGGTAATTTTGAGAAACTCCCTTCTAGTGCTGGTACTTCCCAAAGGTTGCCGTACTTTTGGTCTTCTACTGAACAAAGTTCCACCCATGCTATGATTGTTCCGTCACGTGGTAGTGGTTATACTATTAACGGGGCAAAATCTCAGGCGGTTAACAAGTCTACAGCAGATTACTTTGCCCGTTGTGTCCGTGACAATAACAAGCGTGGTACCACTAAGGCCACTTATCTGGATGTGTCCGTTGAGTATTACGAGTTACCTATAGGTGAGTATCCGGATAATATGCTATCTACTATACCTATCACATATTCATCAGATAAAGAGGTCTCTATTGTACTGTACGATGCAGATGGGAGAGATATATCACTGAACGAAAAAGGGAAACCTAAAGTTGATCCTTACTTTTTGGGATATAACGTTGGGGTGAATGAAAGTTTAGATAATACAAGTGGCAAACAATTGTATTTACCCGGACATCTGATAACGCTGTCTAAAAACACAGTCGGATGGTCTGTAAGTAAAACTACCTATTTAACCAATAGTAATAAGAAGACGGGACAATTTTATTTATTTCCCAATACTCAATCTATGCAGAGAATGAGTACTTTTCTGAGCCAGACAAACAGTTCCCCCGCGGCATATACCTTTATCCCCCCACAAATAAATAGAATACTTTATTCCATGAATGGTTTTAGAGAATTTAATTTAGTATTTAGTGCTGGATCAAACCTTAGTAAGTCTGTGCGTATTAGAGTCGTCAACCCGGTAGGTCAACAGGATACTACAAAAGACCCAAGTCCATATTTAACTGAGATAGGAACTGATGAGCAATTCTATAGAGGGTTTGATGTAGCAACGAATACTCTTTATCCAAAGGGTAACAGTACCATAAATCTTATGGAATCTACTATTAAAGCTATCTTAGTACCGGACACTGAAACGGGATGTGGGTCTTATTTTGAAGGTGCTCCTTCTGATCCCATCACCGGAAAAGGTAATTGGTTTTTTAACTCCACTTTTCCAAATAGATTGGTAGAGTACGTGAGAGATAGAATTCTGATTAATAGCCAGGCAGGTGGTGAAAAAGGAGAAACTACGGAAGGCGATAAATATGTCACAGACTATAATCAGGCATACTGGAAGAATTATCTGGGGCTGGAAAATCTTAAATTTACAGATTATGAGCATAGAGATATCTACTGGGGCATAGGAGATCTGGACTATCAAGCTTACGGTTATAATTTAGTTAGAATAATGCATACTAACTTTAATCCCGGTAAGTATGCCAAAGGATGGTCTGGCGATCTTAAAGCACAAGCATTTGCACGGTGTGTACGTCTACTCAATAAACCTTCCCTTTCTTTGTCGGATGCATTAGTCATATTTAAAGCGAGTGGTAATAATAGCCCCAAAAAAATTTCAGTATATACATCTGCGAAAGGAGGTATTACTACGATGAGAATTTTACCCATTGGTAATGCTAATGGAGGTGTAATAACTGTAGACCATTCTTTTAAAGGAAATGATATAAATTCTAATTCCGGCATCATAACTATTGATCCCACCGGAATCTCTATTACGGAAAATACAGAGATCAATCTATTGATTGGAGTAGGAGGAACAAAAGCTGGCTTCAATGCTGATCCCGCATCAGAGACATATCGTATCATAAAAGTAAAATTTGTAAAATGATTATGAAACTATTAAACTATTTATACACATTGTCAGTCTTGCTATTATTGACACTTTTTTCATGTGTGGATGATGATTTGATTCAAGGCGATGAGGCTATGTCGGGATCGGTTACTCTTCAAGCGAAACTATCTTTGCCGGTTGCCACAGAAGTCAATACGCGAGCGGATGGTGAGGAAGAGTCGGTGACTGATGTCATAGTACTTGTTTTTACCGGTGACGCGAGTGAGAAGAATCCTAAGTTGGTAGAGATCAAGAGCACAACGGCGGTTTCAACTAATTTGACTTTTAATGTAACCTTGGAACAGACGAGAGTGCCTACTACCATTTATGTATTAGCCAATGCACAACGTTTCTTTTCCGGTGTATGGGAGTTCGGAGATTATAGAGAGAAAGAAGTGCGTATGGATTCAGTGCGTCAATTCCTCACTGATTCTATTCCTCCCCTTGATATTAATGCTAATTCTTACGTCAAGAAAAAAATGTCTCTTCCATTTGCCATGTCGTCGGTAGGGCTACATCTTTCTAAAGGAATTAGGAGTACTACACAGATCAACTCGACTGGAACTGCCGAAGGAACGGGCTTACCTTTAGTACGCTCTGTAGCAAAGTTTTTGGTCAAGGTGGATCCTGGCATTGCGACGACATTCGAACTGCTTGGAGTCGCTCCGTGTTATGTATCCGCTAAGGCTCGTATTATTAGTAATCAACAAGGTACTATTGAAGAGCCCACTCCCGGGAAGGTTGATAGCTTGGAGGTAATAGATAATCGAAGAATACATTATTACGATGAATTAGCCGAAGGAGATAAAGCTTTTCTTTTTACACCTGAGGGTCGTACTCCTAATGAGATAGATAATATATATACATATGAAACAAAAGTTGAGCAGAACGATGCCGTGAAACTTGTGATATACGGGAATTATACAGATGCTAAAGGGACGCGTCCCTGTTATTACCTTTTGGGGGTGATGGATAGTGGGAATAATGCTTATAATATCACGCGTAACCATTATTATAAATTAACAATAAAAAATGTAAAAGCTGAAGGTGCTTCTAGTTTTGACGAAGCCTTGAATGGTAGTATTTCTAATATCAATACTGTAGACTTTGATATAAAAGATGATAATATTAACTCAAATATTTCAAAGCACGATAACTTCATCTTTTCAGTGGATTATGATGATGTGCTGTTGTATGCCGATACTATACAAAACTTTTCATTAGGTCTGCTATCGACGAACTTTGTCAATGATACCGGCAATAGAATGAATAGATTAACTCTTTCTTCCAATAGGGTAAACGGACAACCAACGCTTTTCTTTTCTTCCAATAATGATGTAAACAGCCAACTTGCTATCACTGGAACCGATTCGGAGGTCATGAGAGACTATCAAATTGCGGTGAATGTGAAGTCCGGTTTTACTGAGGGGGTCTTATCTATAAATCTGGGTACTTATCGTAAAAATATAACTCTAAAAAAACAAAGAGAAAGAGATCTGCATTATGATTCTCTATCCGTGGAAAATGTTACAAATATATTCATGAGAAGTACTTCTGGGCTAGGTTGGGTGACTTTTTCTACTCATAATCAGTATTTAGAGGTTTTGCAAAAAAATTTTTTTAATTTCCATACTCCTACAAAAGTTTTTATTTATCTTGATGAAAATATGGAGAAAGATGCTCGTTATGCCGAGATAGAATATGTTGTCAGAGAGGGTACTGTCTCTCGTCTCAAACGCCTTGTTATCGGACAGACAGGTATATCCAGACAGATTGTTGGTTATTATGGCGGAAAGATGGGAACTGCTTCGAACACAATGCATTATTCGAAGATGCTTTTGATAGAGGCCTATGAGGAAAAAGCAAACATTCAATGGTCAAATAGTACCATTATTTCTAATCCAACATTGCTGATGAATTATTCTAATCCCAAAGAAAGTACGATTTATTTTGCAGTGGATGAGTCTACGGCGGATGCAGCCCGTTATTGTCTGGAGAAGAACCGTGATTACAAAAAAGCAGATGGAACCGTAGATGAAAGTAAAGTCAAGTGGTATTTACCTTCCGTGCATCAGATGATTGGAGTTTCTTTCGCTCAAACGTTCCTGCCGTCAATGAGAGATTCTTATTGGACTTCCACTTTATCTATGATAGACAGGGCTGTCTATACTTTCAACTCTTATACGGTGGTGACAGGATTTCCTAATACTTCCGGCTTTTCTGGTCCCCAAATCGGGTCTGCTTATTTTAATTCTACTGAAGCTCCACGGTTTCGATATGTGCGTTGTGTGCGTGATTTTTAAAATACAAATCTTGCTAAAATTAATTATATATGAATTGTAAATATAAATACTTGATCGTCATATTGCTAACTTTTATTTCCGTATCGTCTTATTCACAGCGTTTAATAGTGAGAGATGATAAGGTGATTATAGAAACGTTTGGAATGAGTAAAGACATATTGGCGGTAACGGCAGACCAACAGGCACTCAAGGTAGACGGAAATGGCCATACTAAGCTGCTCGGAGTAGAATCGTCGGTTAATGGGAAAATTTCTGCAATGTTTGAGATCTCACTGACTGACACAGGGAACACAAATATTACTTGGGAGAGTGCATCTACAATATGCGGTGGGAAAAATAGTGATAATTGGCGCCTGCCTACTCTGAATGAAGCTCTGTTAATGGTTTTATTTTTTGATCAACTAAAGGTTCAGCATAATTTAATAGCAGGCAGCATCTTGCCTCAAGGTTTCGCTTTGCCTAAACATGGTCCTAGCGCACCAACTTATGCGACTGCCACTACTGCCGGAAGCGGCATGTATTACTTTTATCGTTGGGACCTGACTCAGTTGAGTTCCGGAGGAAGGCTTTACTCTGGGTATTTTGGTACAGGTGCCACAAAAGGTTCAAACTGCCTTGTACGTTGCATCCGTGATATTCCTCAGTAATATTCAGCATCCCCCAGTTTAAATCAAGTGTTAAAAAAATGATAGATATAATATAGACGATAAACTTTCTTTTATGAAAATATTATTTATCCCACTTAAAAGTAAACAGGCATATATTATCGCATTACTTTTATTCTTCTCGTTTTTTACAGTCAACGAAGCGAAGGCTCAGTTTTATTCCGTCCAGACCAATGCGGTAGAATGGGGCACGGGCACGTTCAATCTGGAAGCTAGTATGCTCCTGAATAAGAGTTGGACGCTGAACGCCGGTCTTGCCTTTAACCCGTGGACGCTGAAGAACAACAAAAAGATCAAGCACTGGCTATTCGAGTCAGGAGCGCGTTATTGGACCTGGCAAACGTACGTAGGGCGTTTCATCGGTATGTACTCCATCGGAACACGTTATAATATAGGTGTTTCCAAATACCGCTACGATGGATACGGTATAGGGCTGGGCGCTTCCTACGGATATTCGTGGCTGCTGGGCAAACGGTGGAACATAGAAGTGGAAGGTGGCTTGGGCGCTATGTGGGCAAAGCACAGCAAATATAAGTGCGAGCGTTGTGGTGATTATGTGAGTAAGGGCAATTACCTGCTGCCTGTCCCGAAGTTGTCGGTGAATTTTGTGTATTTGTTCTAACAGTGACCTCACATTTACAACGATACGAGTGTTTTGAATTTATTAAAAAAAAGAATGCGTAAACGAAAATATTTTCCCCTTCTGTGTCTGGCCCTTTTGCTTGCAGGTTGTTCCCAATTTGGTGATCTGTATAAAAAGCGACCTACAGTTGCTCTGTCCCTGCCTAAAGCGAGTACACAGGAGGCCCCGATGAGTGTACTCCGCGACAGTTTGGCTGAACAACCGAAAGATATTGTATTTATACGTGCCACGGGCGAAGAGGTACCTCTAAATGTCAATGCGGAATGGGATAGTATATACAAAGAGAATATTACCGGTGTCACGCTGGAAGAAGTTGTGATCTCCGGCCAGACAAGACGGAACACTGCCGAGCGCGATGGAAAGATCAGTGTGGAATTTATTGTAACCGTTCCTCGCGAATTGCAGCGGGACAATTGGATGGTGGATGTTTTTCCTATTTTACGTAAAGGAGAAATCACCAGAGATTCGTTGAAGGAAATACGCTTTACCGGTAGTGAATTCCGCCAGAAACAGGAATCGGACTATCGTCGATATGACCGTTTTCTGGAAGGTATTATTCCAGATTCAGTAAACTTCTACCGTACCTTCGTAAACTACCATGCCTTTGAGCGTTACTTGGACCGTTTGAATTTCAAAAGACAGTCTCTTAAACGTAGTTGGGCTTTGCTTGATGCGAAGATAAAGCGCCCCGACCCTATACTGTTACGCTTTGAGAAATTCAATTTGCGCATGGCGCAACGCGACTCGCTTTTCCACCTCCGCATGATGAAAAAGGCGGACAGAAGAATCAAATGGCAGTGGGAGCACTACGCCATGGCGAGCAAAAAAATGGCGGATACGGTGCGCTATCTCAACCCTCATATGTTGGAGCGTTTTCGCTATTTCAATAATAAAGGAGACGGTTGGATGAACAGAGCAAATGCATATACTGTACAGCGCAGGGAACAATTGCTCCACCGTTTCGATAGTGATTCGGCGCGTTATGAGCGTGCAATGCTTTTGGGTGACAAGAAAACGATGGAACTGATTGAGCGCAAGCGACATTTCCATGATGTGGTCACCGGTAAAGAGATGTGGATGAATCAACAGGCAATGTATGGGGGATTAAGCAAACCCCTGTCTGATCGTTTCAGCTTTTTCAACCAGCGTATGGAAAACTATAAAGGCAAGTTGTACCGTTATTATCGTGTCCGTGCCGCCCGTAAAGAAGGAGGCGAACAACTGAATGCGCTCAAGGCTTTTGTTGCTGGAAAGGACACTGCCAGTTATCTTGACCGTGACGGATTGCTCAAAAAGTATATGGCACGTTATGAGAAGGTGAGAGATTTGTTGCCTATGTTCAATTATGAGCGCCCGTTGGATGACTCCGCATACCTGGCTTCCCGCCATAAGAAACTGGAAAGACAGAAGAAGCTTTCCGAATTTTCGGAAAGTAATATTCGTGCGCATTACGCAGGTCGGGTGAAGCCGCTCCGCCTGATGTTGCCGGAAGATACGGTTTATCGCCCTTCTTTCTTCGAGAGACTCAGCACCTCTTTGCCTGTATATGAATATCGCCGTGAGTTACCAGATTCTACATATTATATAAAGCCGTCTAAAAAGGTGATGAGCGTGTATAAGGCGGCACAGTTCGACCCTGACGAAACGGTGGCTTTCTTTCAGGAGCAGTACGAGAAAAAACGGAAACGTACCCCTCGCTATAATATGGAGCGGGAAATGGTGAATGTCCTTTCCAGAAAAGAGCAGCGAATGAAGAAACTGGATAAAATACAGGCGAACATAGACCGTCTCTCTTCGCTTGATTCCACTAAACTGGTAAAGAATTTTTATAATACCCAGAAAATAGCCCGTAATGCGGCCCGTGTAGCTCAAAAAGACGAGAAGTTCCGCGATTTGGTGCGCTTCCCCTACAATCCGGGTGCAAAGCTGGATACGGTGATTTATGCTGCGGATAAAGTATATTACCTTTATTCAGAAAAAATTGCCGCTGACGAGAATACGTCCCGGTTGTATGTCCATCTGGAAGGAGCGGTATTCGACCATGTCGGTAACGAGTACCGGTTACCAACTTCCGATACACTGACTTACTTTGTCAGTTCAATGACAAAATTCGTCGATGAAACTCCAAGATATATTCAGCGTGTCGTCACTCGTGACGCTGAAGCCAGCACGAAGGTCAACTTTATTTTCCCTTCCGGAAAATCTAAATTAGACCGCTCTTTGGGAGAGAATGGCAAAGAACTCGCCCGAGTGAAAGAACTGACTTCCGCCTTGATGACGGACCCGGTGTATATCATTGATAGCCTGACGCTTTACGCGGGCAGTTCTCCCGAGGGTAACTGGGCGGTCAATGAACGGTTGTCACGTGAACGTGCCGCTTCCATCAAAGAGGTGATGGAAAATGATTTCAAGCAGTTGTACGACTCTTTGAACATCTCTGTGGCGATGATTGTGGATGATCAGGGAAATATATCCACCCAAAAGGCTGCGGGTGAGGAATTACCCAATCTTCCGAAGCTCCTGCGTGTGAAATCGACCGGAGAAAACTGGGGCAAGCTCGCTGGCCTTATCCAAAGGGACGATAAGATAGAACACCGTGAGCAAATATTGGATCTGATTGAAAAAGAGAAACGTCCCGACGAACGTGAATACGCCATACGCCGTAAATACCCCAAGGATTACGCCTACATGCGTGAAAAACTTTATCCGGAAGTGCGTTCGGTTGACTTCCTTTTCAATCTGCACCGCCGTGGCATGCAGAAGGATACGGTCTATAGTACGGAAATCGACGAAAACTATGCGGCTGGGGTAGAACTGCTGAAAAAACGCAAGTATTCCGAAGCATTGGAAATACTCCGTCCTTATGAGGATATAAACACTGCAATCGCCTATATGTCCCAACAGTATGACCGCGCGGCTATCAGAATACTGAACGCGCAGAGGGAAACAGCGGATGTGCGCTATCTTCAGGCTGTGCTTGAATACAGGCTGGGCGATGAACGAGAGGCTGTATTGAGATATATGAGAGCGTGCGAAATGAATCCCCAACTGAAGTTCAGGGGAAATCTGGATCCGGAACTTTCTACTTTAATAAAGAAGTATGATTTATTCAAAGAAGATGATGAATGGTAATAATTATACATTGAGTAAAATATGAAAACATTAATCTACTATTCCTGTTTATTGCTGTCTTTGTTGCAGCCATCCGCCTGCGCGGGCAGCAGTAAACATGCGCAATCCACAGAAGATAATAAGTCTGTGCAAGATACGGTGCCTGCCGGCGATTCCTCATTCAAATTGCCGGAAATGCCGATAACCCTTACATCACCTGCAGAGCAATTGAGCTATTTTGTGAAGTATTATTGGAGTAACTATGATTTTAAGGATACTGCCGCTATCCGGAGGCCCGATTTTACAGAACAGGCTTTGGTCAATTATATATCCTTGCTAAAGGAAGTCAGTCCTGAAGAGTCTTCAGAATGCCTGAAACAATTGGTCAGGGATATGGAACAGGACGAGGTGGTACACAGCTGGTTTGATGAGAAACTGGAACACTATCTGTATGATCCCAACTCCCCGCTAATGAGTGATGAACTTTATATGTCGGTACTGGAAGAGATGATTGTTTCTAAAAAATATGGAGGTGTACTGACGGAGCGGCCACGTTTCAGGCTCGGTATGCTGAAGAAGAATTGTGAAGGGATGAAAGCGGCAGATTTCAGTTTTGTCATAGAGTCCGGTAAAAGGAACAGGCTTAGAGGAATAACCTCTAAATACACGCTGCTTTTCATTTATGATCCGGAGTGTGAAAATTGTGGCAGAGCCATTGAAATGCTCAATGAATCGACAGCACTTGCTGAGAAAACCCAAAGTTTAGCGGCAGGCATGCCACTGCTGACTGTTCTTTCTGTCTCGGTAGAAGGAGGCAAGGAGAGTTGGTTACGTCATTTGCCTGCCCTGCCGGCAAGCTGGACGAACGGATATGATGATAAAGAGATGATCCGCAATGAAGAGCTTTATGACTTACGGTCAGTGCCTTCCCTATATTTGCTGGACAAGGATAAAAGGGTGATTCTGAAAAATGTCAATCCTCCTGAGGTTCTTGAATATATTTATAAAATCCACTAATATTAATATGATATATTTTGTAACTGTCCTATCCCCCTTCCCCTTTCCCACAAAACCCACTTTTTCATCTCGGGGGATAGGGCGGTTCTTAATATTGTTAACGATATTTACATATAAGGCTGATTTGTCAAGAGTCTGAAAACTTAATATTTAGAATGATTATGAGCACAAACTTACGTTCCATTTTACGAAAAGAGAAGAAGAATACGGATAAGATTTATGTGTATTATCAACAAGATTCATGGGTTGCATATGAATGCTCCGCGTATTTTCTTTCAATGCTTTACCCGCAGATACACGGGGGTAAGAAGAAGTCGTCAAATTTCTTTCCTATCCGTTATGTGTGTGCCTTTGTCACGGATGATAATCTTTTGCGTATCCTGGAAGAGCGCCGGACTAAAGTGAGTGATGACTATATAGAGTTAGATGCTCCTGCGGTAGTACGCTGGCAGAAAAACAGTTTCAAAAAATGGTGTAAGGAATTGGCGGTGGGAGAACGTATGAGAATTTTCCCTGCAAGTTAAAATAATAACGATTAATGAAATCATCATGGATGAATGTCTAAAGGAAATTATAGAAAAAGAAAGCAAGAATTACAATAAGATATACTTATATCTGAACTCTGAACTGAAGCAATATTCAGCATATGAATTCTCGGCATATTTACTTGTACGTATGTTCCATATGCTGGAATTAAAGGGCATTACTGATGAAGAAGGGGATAGGGTTGTTTCAGTCAGTGTTCCCGTATCGTTTGTAATAGAGCAGTTTTCCGGCTTGAATGTGATGGTCAGTGACAAATTTGTCAGAGTCTCTATTGATGAGTTGAAGCTTTGCCTGCAATGGAAGGCAGATTTTAATGAACTGAAAAAAATGGGACTATCAGGCAAATAAAAGAAAGCTAAAAATAACAACATCTGACACATAGTGTGAAAATAGTGAATAAATATTGTTTGTTTTATTCAGGGTACAACCCTTACCCCATCTCTAATGAAAGAACGTAAAAAATGTGCTCGTTTCTATCCAGCGGGGTAGAAACGCACATTTCACAAAATGTGTCCGACAAAATAGTATTTACTAAAAAAGAATGTAACGATGAACAAAAAAGAATTGATTCAGTCGGCAGCAGCTCACAGCGGCCTGTCGCAAGGAGAAGTAGAAAAAGCGTTGAACTCTATTTTAGAGAGTATCAGGCTAAGTTTGGAAAAGGCGGAACCGGTCACTTTGGTTGGCTTTGGAACTTTTCAGATAAGAGAGCGTGCAGAACGTAACGGACATAATCCCTCTACGGGAGGTTCTATGTTGATTCCGGCAAAAAAGATGATAAGATTCAAAGCTAGCAGTACGTTGGTGGTCGGTTCAAAGTAAGAACGGTTTATTGACTGGTAAAATAAAATTAATTAAATAATTCTGATTTATTTTCTTTAAATTGATTTTCTTCCCTAACCAGTCGTTCGCGGGACTGCCGTCTTCCTCTCTGTTTCGGGGCAAAGAGCACTTTGTTGTCACAAGGGGGGCTCCTAATCCGGCAGTGACGGCAGTCCTTTTTAATAAGCTTTGGTTCGAATATTCATGTTTACAGTTCTTCTTCCCGCCAGTCGGAATGACTGGTATAACTATAAATTCATAGAAAAATGAAAAATATAAAAAAGAGATTATTCTTGAGTGGGCTGCCGATGGTATTGCTTTCGACTTTTATGAATAATGTAGCTGCCCAGGAACTGGGAATTAAAACGAATTTGCTTTATGATGCCACTTCAACGATAAACCTTGGTGTTGAAATGGGATTGCATGACCGGTGGTCACTGGATGTATCTGCCAATTATAACGGTTGGATGACTGGTGAAAAACTTAGGCTGAAACACTGGTTACTCCAGCCTGAAGCGCGGTATTGGTTAGCCGAACGGTTCAACGGTCACTTTCTGGGATTACACGCCCATGTCGCCGGTGTGGATATGGGGGGTACGAAATTCCCGATAATCGAGGGGAAAGGCAGATATAAAGGATATCTGTATGGTGCCGGTATTTCTTATGGTTATCAAGTAATACTTGGTGAGCGGCTGGGCTTGGAGGGTACTATCGGTTTCGGCTATGCGCGGATTGATTATGATCGTTTCAGTTGTAAGACCTGTACTGATAAATCAGGCCCTTATCATAAGAACTACATAGGACCGACCAAGCTTGGAATAACTCTTATCTATTTTATCAAGTAAAGCGAACGGGGCCGTATGTATCAGAAATGTAAATCTGTTGGTATTGTTGGATTGCTTGTCTTTAAGGTATTCTATGTTCTGGGGCAAGGCAACTATCACTTACAGGAATCCTTGCAGCTCTATGGACAACGAATCGCGGTTACCACTCGCAGGTTGGAGAAACACGGGGATTCATTATATATCAACCAACGATATGATATGGCTGCTCTGCATCTACGGTCAAGATGTTTATTGACACTGACTCCTATATTGAGTTCGCCTTTTGGTGACTCATTGCGACTTCCTGAAATAATAGTTATGGGGAAGAACCGGTATAAAGCATATAGGCGGAAGGTAGCATTGAAGAACAAAAGCAGGGTACATGCTAGAGAAGCATTAGCCTATGCGATTTTGGAAAATGATGAGCCTAAATGGAATCTGCAATATATTTATGCCGTGCCTTATGAAAACTGGATGTCAGAAGCTATACTGATAATGAAAGAAGAATTGTCCGGTTGTAGGGGACGACAGAAAACAGGTGTTGAATATGTTGCCACCGTCAGGTGATTATTACAATTATTATAAATTTAAAAAATTAATTGAATGAAAAAACAAAATTTACTTCTTACAATGGCATTCGGTGCCCTTTGTGCGTCTTGTACGCTTAATGAAGAGTTTCCATCAGATTCTCCCAAAGCGGAAATGAGCCCTTATTCATTTAATCTGTATACCCGGACTGCTGATGGTAACGTGGAGGATAGCGGGGATCTCACCAGCCTTCATGCGTATGCTTATGGGGATGGAGAATTTCTTAGCTACTTTGATATCTCAAATTACACAACTGGTAGTTTTCAGCTTAATTTGCCGGAAAAAGGAGATAAAAAAATCTACTTTTTGGCTAATCATACTAAGTTGGCTGGCTTGTCCGATAACCCATCAGAATCGCAGTTGCAGGAACAGGTACATGTTGCTGAAAATAGTTTGGATTCCGCGCCCCTTTTTCTATCGGGAAATGCGTCTGTAGCCGCAACTGGAACAACAACGGATATTACCCTCACCCGCAGCGTGGCTCGTATTGACCTGAACGCGGGAGAAGACCCGCTAATGAGCATCACCGGCGTGGAAATATCCGGCACTGCGGACCGTACCTATATTTTTGGACGTTCGGATTATAATATTCCCGCAGAAGCGGAATCTGTAACTTACACGAAAACATTAACTACGGCATTGCAAGGACAGGCGGATGGAGCAAGTAAGCAGGAAGGTGTTTTCTATGTATATGAAAACGGTACTCAACCTACTAAAGTAACTATTACCGGCACTTATAACGGGATAGCTACACAAGTTGAAGCGACATGTCCGGCAAACATGAAAAGAAATTTTATTTATACAGTAAAACTTGGAAAGGTTGGACAGGAAATAACCGGAACGATCGTTATCGCTCCTTGGGAAGACGGCGGAACTATTGACGCCGTTCCGGGCTTCTGATTGCTACGGTAAGATAGTGAATAAATAACCCGGGTTCGATGTGCCATGCTAACATCGAATTCCGGTTTGAATGAATGTGATGTATCATAAACAGAAATGATGAGAAAAATAAAAACGCATAATGAATCCAACAAGAATAAGCAGGTTGATAGGAAGATACGATTGAAATCATGTTTAATATACGTTTTTTTACTATCTCTATTACCGTCCTGCTCCAAAGACGAGGCCTTTAATCAAAGCGATAGCCATGAATATCATACCATCAGCATTCGCATAGGTGAGGATACCCACATCAGTCGGGCTGCCAATCAGGCGGGTTCGAAGGTAAAGATCGAAGACTTGGTTTTGTTTACGGTCGGCAAAGAGAGCAGGACCGTTCTGAATACTTCGTCCCTGGAGAAGCAGGGAAGTGACACCTACAGTTGCCGCATTCCGTCCGGAATAGATCTGCCCTCCGCCGAATTTTATGCTATCGCTAATTTCAAGGCTAACTTCGGAGCGTTTGCCTCCTTTGAACACAAACCGTTTGATGAATTTCTGGACCAACTTGTAGCATCCACTTATGAAGATAATAATAGCGCGGCAACCTCTTCTTCCACCTCTCTGAGCTACCCCTTACTGAACAGGGAAGCTGCCACATACAACAGCACAACCGGGACTATCTCCGATATTCTCTTGTCCCACCTTCCTGCCCGCATCTATTTGGACTGTGAAAGGCTCGGTTATCCGATCGAGAGTATTACTTTTAATAACGTATCGCGTACCACGTTTTTGCGCACTGTCATTGAAGCGGCAGGCAACGGAAATACCGATGAGCTTTTCGATTGGACGGATGACCAACCGGGCATCGCGGGTGACGGAACGGATTATTACTACCTCGTTTATCCTTCGAACCGACAAGCGTCCGTCACTATCACTTCTGTCGATGCAGAACCTGTTTCTGCCGATTTAGGAATTATGAAACCCGGTTATTCCTACATCCTGCGCCTGATGCGTCCGTTTGAAATCAGCTTCGATGAAATTGCCACCGATGGAAAGATAACAATCGCCAAAGGGGATATTCTCCACTTTGAATTTAAAGTGGCCAATACCGCCATCGTCAGAGAGGTAAAGCTGACTTCAAGCGATGACGGGATCTTTCAAGTGACCGGTGGGGTTGAAGCGGATTGGGACAAATTCAGTCTTGAGGGCCTCTCTCCCGGTGAGGCCATACTCACTGCCGAGTGTATGGGAACCACCATTAACTGTACGGTAGTTGTGACCAGTGAGGTCGGTGGGCAACACCCCGACTTTACCGTCAGTCCAGTAGAGAGTGTTATTGACTTGGACGCGGAAGCCCGAACGCGCAAAGTTATCATTACCTGCAGCGGGCAAGGCATCGAGCTGAATGTGGCAAGGACTGGCGGCACGTGGTTGAGAGTGGGACCTGTGAAGCAGGAAGACCCCACCAATGAATTAATAAAATCTTTTGAAATACAAGTGTTTGAAAATGATGAGGGTATTTCACGTACCGGGAAAGTGATCATCAGCGGCGGGGACACTACTCATGAATATATCATCCACCAATCCCCTGAAAAGGAGGTATTGCCATTTACCGTAGCGCTTACCTATAAGGGAGCCGTATTGGGTGATGAGCTTCGGATTCCGGTCGGCGCATCCAAAGGAACGTTGGCCATGAGAACCAGTACGGACCGGAATGAAAATGACGGGACTTTACTTTTACGGTCAGCCAATAGTAGCCCTTGGGCACACATCGGGCATGAATGGAGTTCCTCTGTACCCCATGAAATTTGGCATGGACGTACTGAATCGCTCCTGGAATTTGAAGAAAATCTGGGAGAGGAAAGACAGATGGTCGCCGAATTTTATTCGAAGACATCCGGTCTGGTTTATCACCGGATGGTGTTTATTCAGGCTGCGGCCACTAACTCTTATATTAATCTGAGCGCTTCTTCCTATCAGGCCGACCGGTATGGAACTGTCTATGATGAACCGTTTTCTTTAAGCGTGCAATCCAATAAGAACTGGAAAATAGAATGTGCGGATTCTTGGGTCAGTGCCAAGTATGCTCCGGGTGTGCGATCGCAAGTGGTAGAAGTTACTGTGGAAGAGAATTATACCGGGCTGACACGAAATACGGAGTTAGCGTTTGTGGTGGACGGGAAGGTGATAAAGACAGTACCGGTGACACAGTCGGCGTCTGAAAACAGTACGTTCACGTTGAAGTATGCACTCAATCTTGAACTGAATACCACCGGGGACCGGTTTAAAGCTCATTTACCGAATGATATATCCAATGTTTATTATGCCAATGATGTGCAGATCTATAACCCGGGCACTTCGACAGTGGATCAGGATGAGACCATTAAACGGCGCAGCAGCGGCACGTACGGTTTCGTAGTTGATGCGCCCGGGAGTTTTAATCGCCTGAAAGTGGATCATATCAGCGATAAATTGTTGGTTTATCCTAACTATAGGGGCGTTGCAGCCAGCCAGACCAACAGTGGAGGGATAAACATTGCGAATGCGCAGTTTGCACAGGTCTTTTTCCGGCAAATCAGATATACGCTGCCCATCCCGGCAGGAGTAAAACGAAATCAGAAGGTAGTCTATACAATCGTCATCAATCAAATCACAGGCAATGCGCAGCACGACACACCGCTCATTACCTACGATGTAGTGGCGCAGTGAGTATTGCCTCTGTCAGAACCATGATGAAATTTACACCATTATAAAACAGTAAGAATGGAATATTTGAAAATGAGTGGAAAATATACGATATACCGTGGAGAATCACGGATGAGGAGGATACCGGCATTCGGTTGGGTCTGTTTTTGTTTGCTGTTTTTTCTATTGTCATGTTCCGAAGAGGAGAATCGCAATGGGAATGACCGGAATGATTTTTATCTCATTCACCTTCGTGTAGATGGCGGTACAGGCTTCACCAACCATACCGGGAAGGTAACCCGTGCGGCCAACCCTGCCGGTTCGGAGGTAGAGATGGAAGACATAGTCCTGTTTACCGTTGCTCAGGAGAGCCGGACGATTCTGAATGCCGTGCGGCTGGAAGAGCAGACAAATCACGTTTATAGTTGCCGGATTCCATCCGGAATCGATTTGCCGTCCGCCGATTTTTATGCTGTGGCGAATGTCCGTGCCAATTTCGGAGACTTTTCTTCCTTGGAGAATACGTCGTTTGAGACCTTTCTGGACAGGTCTGTAAGGATGACCCATGATGATAATAATATCTCCGCGTCTTCCTCTGCCGCTCTTCATTATCCCTTGATTAACAAGGTAGCCGCGAGGTATGACACAGCCACCGGGGCCATCTCCGACATTCTCCTGTCCCACCTTCCTTCCCGCATCTACCTGGACTGTGAAAGACTTGGCTATCCGATAGATAGTATCACTTTTAATAACGTATCGCGCACCACGTCTTTACGCACTGTCATTGAAGCGACCGGCAACGGAAAAGCCGGCGACCTTTTCACTTGGACGGATACCCTTGCGGGCATAGCGGGTGACGGAACGGATTATTACTACCTTGTTTATCCGTCGGATCAGCAAGCGTCTGTCGTCGTTACCTCTGTAGACACCGAACCCGTGTCGGCGGATTTGGGACACCTTAAACCCGGTAACTCCTATACCATCCGCCTGAATTATCCGGTCCTGATCAGCTTTGACGAAATAGCCGTTGACGGAAAGATAAGCATCGCTAAAGGGAGTGCTTCCCAATGGGAGTTTAAGGTAGCCAATACGGCTATTTTCAGAAAAATAGAGCTGACATCCGGCGATGAAAGTATCTTTGAAGTGACCGGAGGCGTTGAAGCGGACTGGAATAAATTCACCCTTAAGGGAATTCATCCGGGCGAGGCCACACTCACAGCGGAGTGTATGGGCGTTACCGTTAGTTGTACGGTAGTCGTATCCGATGACATTCATACTGTGACGGTGAACGGCGAACCGATGGGAACATATGCTGCCGGCGAGGAGGTCACGGTGCGTGCCCCGTTTAAAGAACGCCTCAAATTCACCCACTGGACAACCGATCTGGAGGCAACCGCGGCGGAGGCATTGGATTTAAGCTCCCCGTCGCTGACATTTACGATGCCCGCATCGGGCGTTTCCTTTACGGCGGCGTATGCGGATGCTCCCCGTAAGGTGACAATCCATAAACCGGGGAAAATCGTAAACTCCCGTGACGGACAGTTTGAAGCCGCGTTGGCGGAGGAGACGGAAACGAGCTATATACGGTATTACGCAATGAATGACGAAGTCCGTATACAGGCTCCGCAGGTGAGTCCGGATGCAGGTACCGAGTTTATGGTATGGTCTGCGTCTAGTGACAATCTTTATTACTATATAAATAATGCCGGTGGCGGAGGTCAACACCCGACCACTTGGTTTAGAATGGGGATATCTACCGATGTGGAGCTGACTCCAACCTACAAAAATGCTCCCTATTGGTCTTCCCGGTCCACCTCCAAAGGGCATATTACCGCCAATTTCATAGACCGTGAGAACACCGCTCCGGGTCAGTTGACCATTCCGGGGGGAGCGACCCTCTACCGCTCTTACAGTTCAGAAGAAAAAGAGGTCATTATGCGCGCGCTTAACACGATTGAAAACACATTCGCCAATGCGCCCCGGCGTACTATTAAGATCACTTTTGCCGTTTACAATGAGCCCGGCGCGACGACCGGCGGTGGTACGGAGCCGGTAATGGCGCATCACATCCCTCCTTATGACGCTCCTAAACCCACGTGGTTAGCGAGTGATTTCGGTGGTAGGGCGACAGGGATAAAAGCTGCCTCCTCCAAATTTGAGGCAGTGTGGAGAGATCAATTGGACATCGCGCCTGATGATGCCGATGAAGAGAATCGTTTTGTGGGTGCCTGTGACGGTTATGTATTATTGAACCACTCTTATATTAAGGACCTCTATAAGGGGGAGAGTGAAGGTGGTATTGGGCAATTTCAGTTTGATTTTGAAAGTCTGGTACTGCATGAGGTCGGTCATATTGTCTGCTATCATTCGTTCAACAGCACCGGTCCTACCGAAAGCGGATTATTGGCGCTGGATGTTTTTGTGGCTACGGCAAGCGACCCGGAAAACAAGAATGTGGTAAAAGGCACTTTCGTAGATGACGGTTCTTATCCGATTATTTATAATGAGCTTGTTAAATCTTATACACCTGACGGGGGGTACCTTCGGCTTAGGTCCGGAGATTTCGGTCACATTGCCGGAAGCGGAACCGGAATCGGGGCGTTTACCACGATGATGGGAAAATGCTGCCGCAAATTCGCTGATTTTGAGCTTGCCTTCCTTTCGGAGATGGGTTGGCAAATAAACCCTGCCGCCTGGGAACATCCGCCTACCCCCGCGGAACCGCCTCTTGAAGAGGGACTGCTCTTTGCCGAAGGGGTCACGCTGGAATCGGGGTGGTATGACCAGAATAAGTCCATGGGAGCGGGAGGCTTCTCGATGGATTCGAATCTTTGCTGGGCAGCGGCGATCACCAACATGATTCAGTGGTGGCTGGACCGCTATGTGGCGGACGGTGGGACGATTCCTGCGAACGTTCCTCATGGTTTCCTGTCCGGGCGGGAAGATGCCGCCTACAGGCAGCTGGCTATTTTTGAGGAGTTCTGTACCCCCAACGTTGCAGGAGACCCGTTTCCTGAAATTCCCGACTATTTCACCACTTATTTTCCGGATATTTTTCCCGATGCCGATCCGTTTTATGACAACACGATCCTTCATGATATCTATCCGGAGACGCTGAAGGAATTCTCGGATTATGTAGTGAACGGTTTAAAGAACAGGGGCGTCATTTATATGGCTGCCGAGGGCCATGCGCGTACTCTCTGGGGATGCAAATACAACACCAAAACCGGAATTGTAGAAAAAATATACTACACTGACTCGAATGACAAAGTGGTGTTATGGAAAGACGTAGTGGTAAAAGTCTCGCCGAACGGCCGGCCTATGATCGGAGGGATTTCTAAAGAAATCTACAATATAGCCATTCTGTATTACAGAGTGTAATAAAAATATGGAATCATTTTTACCGGTTACCGGTTACAAGTATTATCTTATAATTTAAACTTATTTTTTGTCATTTATGCGAAAATATTATTGCGCGATTCTTTTTTCACTGTTGATGCTTTCATGCAGTGAAGAGTATACCACGGATATACCATCCGGTCATTCGGATGAGATGCTGTTCCGGCTGCATACCACAGGGTATGCGGGGGAAGAAACCCGCTCAACGGATGCCTTGGTCGTGTTCGACCGGCTTGAGCACTATATAGTTAATGAAGACGACGGCGGTTTTGCCGGCAATTTTCGTAGTCTTTACAAAGCAGACCTTGCGCAAATCAAGGTGGAAGGTCTGGTTGACGGCAACTATTACCTGCTGGTGCTTGCCGTGAAAGGAGACCCGGACAAGGACGGGGCCGTCCTGCACAAGCTGGAAAACAGTTCTTCCCCCTGGCTGTCCCTAGGGAGCGGAAGTCAGGCCAAATCCTTGCAGGCAGAGTACTTTTATATCCGCCATCCTTTTACGGTGTCCGGCGGGCAAGTCCAGGACAGTGATGTCCGTCTGCGCCGAATAGTGGGGAAAGTAGAATTCCGGCTTAATTATCAGAGCGACTATGTGCGTCGGTCCATTGAGTCTGCGGATGCTACTCCAACTTCTGATTCCACATTCGGCAATGTCTTGAACGCTGACGGTACGGTTTCGGGAGAGCAATCCATGGGAGAATGGTCCTTGCTGGACGAGCGGCAGATCCTGTTGCTCCCTTCGGGCGAAGGCGGTAACCTTCGGGGAGACATCGTATTACACTCACGCCGCCATACGGGTGATGTGATAGAGCGGACCTATCAGTTCGATGTGCCCGTGCGTCCGGGTGAGCATTCGGTGATCAACATTTCAATTACTCATCCTGACAATAATGCAGGGTTGCTTTATATAAAAGAGAAGGATTATACCCTCGATAACTTTTATACTATTTTGTCCGACACCGAATCCAAAACGGTGTATTATGACAGCAAACAACGTTCCTTTAACGTCAATGAGCCTTTGCAGTTCTCTATCCGAAACGACACCTCGCTGCATCTGCGTTTTTATTCTCCTTTAGCTATCTCCGGTGTAACGGTATATGCAAAAACTCCGGAGATGCGCGAATACTTTGAATTGGGGTACTTCACTCAAATACCGGCTTTTGCCGATGCCGTCTTCCCCTTGCCGTTATCGCGGAGGGAGGCTGTTTATCGTACGGAGTCGGGACAGTATGTCAGTATCCCTGCCCTGAACGGGACTGATATTCAAACCTTGAAGTTCAAGATCGTCTCGGATGACCCCTACTGGCAGAAAATCTCAAAGATAGAAGCAAAGTGGTTTATCACTTTTAACCCGTATGGTGGAGACCCGGACCAACCGGATGGAGCTCCAAACGGTAACTGGATGGGAATGCGCCCCGTACATGCCCGTGAAATCATTGCGCTATTAACGAATATCGCTTATATGTGTACACTTGATGATTTCAGAGCATGGGTCTTGAACTATCAGGGCCAGATTTTAGATAATGATAAGAAGACTCCTGTTGATATGAGTATTATCGTTGATAAGCTGCAAAACCTTACGCGTTTCAATACCGGCCTTGTCTATCCGGGCAATGGTGTGATAGGATTAGGGGGCGGCGCTGTCCTGGGTGCATATCAGAATACTTATCTGGACCATTATGCTCATCGGTATCGATGCTCAACTATCTTTCATGAGCTGGGGCATTGCATGGGCTATAATCATAACAGCGGCATGACCTACGGGTCTTGGCCATCAGATTGCGCCGGTCGATATTATGTCGGGAATATCAAAAAATTCCCGGTGTATTCGGCTGATATTCTTAATTCAAGTGCTAATCCAAATATATATTAAATAAGATATGAAATTAAAATTATTGTTATTCCAACTTTTGAGCTTATCTTTCCTGATGAGCTGTGATACCCGTGAAGACGTTCCGTCTTCTGCTTCCCGTCAGATTGTATTACGCATGGGTATGCCGGGCAGTAATACACCTGAAGCAGTCAACCCGGAACAAATTACTGATTTAGGCGGCTATTTATTTGAAAGCGGCATATTAAGAAAAAGATATCCATCTCTTACTGTAGGCGCGAACGGAGTGGTAGAGGGGATGATTGTTCCCGTTAATCCGGATGCTTCCCTTTATTTGATGGCCAATGTTGCCAAACTTATGGATGAGAGCGTCTTCATGGAAGAAGGAATCACTACCGAGGATGATTTCAAACAGCTTTTTGTTACTTCTGACCCGCTGCCTGCTGAGGGAGCGGCTTTTGTGATGACAGGCCGGCATGATGTGAGCGATATCTTGTCGGCAAAGAGAGCGGATTTTGTCCTGACACGTGCTTTCGCGCGGCTTGATGTAGAACCTGCTCCGGGTGTTGAGATAGAGAAGATCGTTGTCAATCAGGTGGCAAAAGCGGTTTACCTTTTTGAACAAGACCCGCTGGAGACACCCGTAGATTCGGAAAGGGCAACATTAGAGAAAATTTACGAATCTCCTTTGGTGGAGAAAGAGGAAGGAACTTTTTACTTTTATGAGCAAACGGGAGGTATGGTGGAAGTCGTCATCACCGCACGTATCGATGAGGTGAAAAATATACTGACGGCGAAATTGCCCGCTGACATCAGAAGAAACCATACCTATAAGCTGAGAGTGACGAAGGTATATGCCGATATAGAGGTAACGGTTGAGGAGTTGCCCTGGAACCCGGGTGAAACCACCGATGCTATTCCCGACCTCACGCGACAGATAAAAATAGATGCCGACCGGTCGGTATTGTCCCCCGGCGTGAGGATAAATAGTGACAGGGATACGGTATTCATTCCCCACTACGGCAGTAATTTCCGGCTGGCGCTGGAAGCGGATGCCGAACTTGAAGTCCGATTGGACGGAGCGGGCGGAGGCGGAATAACGGTTACTCCCAATACCTCTTCCTCACCGAATGACGACGGCTTTGGGGGAGTGAGAAACGTATTTGACATTGTGACGGAATTAACTTCTCCCGGCAGCCCCAGACGCTATTTATATCTGGAAGTGCGAAATCTGAATCTATCGGAATATTATGGCGATAAAATCGTGGTTGCCATTGAAAAAAGCACCACTGCATTTGAGGGAAAAATAAAGCCGTATTTTAATGGGGCAACGTGTGCGATGGATGAATATGCCGACGGAGAACTCGGCTTTATTGAAATTCCATCGGATTGCGAGTTTACTTGTGCCGGCAATTGGCTGAAAGCGGAGGAAGTGATTACGGATGGAACCCGCCGTTACAAGATACTGGGCGGATATAAGCCGAATGACCCGGAAGCGGACGGAAGAATACAAACCGGAACTATCACGGTGGAGCATCCGGATGGCGGCATAACGGAAACATATACTGTCAGCAGGCCCAACTATGGATTGCCCGTTGTGGAGATAGATGGTAAGTACTGGTGCAAGTTTAACCTGCAAGGAAATGCCCGGAGTTTTGATGACCAGATACAAATTACGGACGCCGTGGCACAAGAATCTGATTTATATGATTACCTGAAGACTTGTACGGATGAGCAGTATATAGCATTAATGGGAGACGCCTACAAAGGAACGAACCATACAGGGCTGAAATTAATACATACCGGCACCGGAAGCGCTTCTTATGCCTATCGGGACTATAGCGCAACGGCTGCGGGAACTTTGATGAATGAGGCTGATCCTACCAAGCAATGCCCTCCGGGATATCAAGTGCCCAGCCATGACGATTATGACAATCTGCTTGGTGAAAAAGCTACTGCTTTCGGAGATGGGCAGGAAGAACAGACGTCGTATACGTGGCTGGGAAAAGCACATACTGTCTATCGCTATAAGCGCCCGGATGTCAGCCATGGTGGAGGGACTATCCCTGTTATGTATTTCCATAAACTTGAATTAGAAGGTAATGTGCCTTATGCTCTTTTTGGAAGCGGAACTCAAACAAGCAATACGGATATGAATTTTTCAGAGCTTTTGTTTGCCACTGTCTCCACCGGTAAGCCAAACAAGATGAGTCAGATATGCGGTATCTTGTGTACGATGGGTACTCGCAACATCAATTATACCCGTACCATACGCTGCATTAAGTCTCCGGTAGAATTTATTTACTAACGCAGCTATCGCACAGGTAAAAATAAAAGGAATAAAATACGGGACTTGTTTTTATTGGTTCCCGACGTTAAAAAGTTTTATGTTACTTTTAAGAAAGAAAAAGATTATGATTATCTATAAAAGTCCCCTTACAAAATGGTTGGTGAATGAGGAAAAGCTTTATTTCATGCTCTTTGGCATCTGTTTTACCCGATGCCGCTATTTGGAAGTTTGGGAGTATATGGAGCTTAGGATTCGAGAGAGGCAATATACCGAATGCGTATTGTTAACTTTCCCGTTCGCTTTTATCTTGTCAGTTTTCTTTTCGTGGTGGTGTATGTTACTCCCACTACTAAGTTATCATCTGCTTTACCTGTTGGAGAAAAGATGGGGACACCACTCGATTTTTGATTGGGAGGTATTGGAACATTGTGATGATGCGATCTATTTTAGAAAAAGAAAGAGTTTTGTCTGGATGAAATATTATTTCAAAAAGTCCCTGCCTGCATCAGTGTGGTATGATCAATAACAATCAGATTAAATACTTTAAAGAATGACAGATTATCATAGGCTATTAGAAACAATCGAGATTTTTGATCTTCCTCAACAGGATGTTTATGAGTTGGAAGTGAATAAAAAGTCTTATTACAGGCTTGGTGGAGTCATGATGTTACTTGCTGGATGGCTTGGATATCTACTCTTTTTTTCAGGACAGCCTCCGGAAATGCCAGAAGATTGGGAAACTGTAAACAAATTAGTGATGCTGGTGCCGATATTTCTTTTAGTACTTGGATTGGGCATGGTTATCGGAGCTTCAAAGGCAAAAGTTGTAATAGATAAAAATGGAATAGTCATTCCTGATGACATAATTCCGTTTGCAAAGAAAAAAGTCGAGTGGGTCAATATAGAACAGGTCAAACTGATACCGGTTACTTCATGCAGTGATTCCTTATCCATGATTGTTCAAATGATATTCCCTTTTGTATTCTCAAATACAAAATTGATGCTTGTCCGTAGAGATTTGATAAAAGGAGAGGAGGAGTTTGGAATACTTGATATGGTGAAAGACAGAAAAGTTGCATTGAAAATCATACGCTTTAATTTGGGTGAACGTTTCAGAGTCTGAACAGTATAGCAGCCAATCGTATAGAAAACAAAGAACCCTTTCCGATAATGGCAAATACCAGATATGTATATTGGCAGATGTTAGCTACCAGAACAGGTTATATATTGAAGTAGAAAGGACTAGCAAAAGTAAATGCGCAAGATAAAAACTAAAGAGCTAATAAATACAGAAAACTAATGGAGCAAGAGAAACTAACAACAGAGATAGCACGCAGAGTCATTTATTCGGGGCGTGAAGTTGACATTATTCTAAAGACATTTTTTGAGGTAATCAATAGAATGCTCAAAAGAGGCGAGCATGTCAAAATTGTCAATCAGGGACGGTTTGTATCGTTAATTCCGGCTCTGTTCCGAAGAAACCTGTTCAAACACGTCAGAAATGAAGAAAGACAGTTGAATTTGTCTTGTCAAAATACTTTGTATTCTCCAATTCGTAGAAAAGTAACACATCACTTGAAAATGATAAGAAATAATATTATAATGATATTAGTGATTATTAGTATTACTCTGCTCACGTCTTGTGCTGGAAGCAATCAAGCAAGAATCACATTGGAATCAAATTCTTGGCAGTTGGCTAATATCACTTTGGATGAGAAAGAAAACCAGGTTTTTTACGGTAAGGATTGTTTTATTATAACTTTCTGTAAGAAGGACAGTACCATAAACGGTATGGGAGTCTGCAACAGCTTTATGGGGAGATATGAATCCGGAGAAAAAGGTACACTTATTGTCAAAATGGGGACTACGACAATGAAATCATGCCTTGATAAGGACAAGGAGCAGGCTTACTTTACTATGTTAAATCTTGCTGATTCTTACAAGATTGAAAATTACGAATTGGTTTTATTCCATGGTGAGAAAGAATGCGCACGTTTTGCTCCCCTTGAAATGAGTACAAATCCTCAAGCAACTGATTACTAAGTATGAAAAGAAAATTATATTTGTTCGTTTGTTTTATTTTAGGCAATTTCCCTAGTTGCCTTTCTCTATGAAAAGAGCATAAGTGTGTTCGTTCCATCCGGTGGGATGGAACGTTCACTTAGCCATTTTGGAATGAGGGCCAAATGAAGTTAAAAGAAAACATCTAAACGCTAGAGTTGAGATATATAATATTGCATATAGAATTACATTTAATAAATAAAAAGTTATGAAAGTTAAATTTCCAGTTACACTTCTACGCTTAATTATATTGGTTGTGGGAGTAAGTTTAATCGTTTCCTGTTCGGAACAGGAAATTGCGTCTGAACATTATATTCCTGCTGGATTCGGTAGAATGACGCTAAGATTACCTTCCTGTATCGCTGCCTCTTCTTCCGGTGTAGCAGAAGGCAGTCAGGCGGAAAACAGAATTGCACAGGCCAACTTGTTCGTGTTTAATGGCGGCATACTTGAGAAGGCGGTGCTTGATATTACCGACTTTACCAATAGTGGAAATGGACCCGAGGTTTCTGTTCTATTGGCAAATGCCGGTAAAAGAAATGTATACCTAATAGCCAATACCACTGCCGACCCACTAAAAGCACTAACTGAGAATAGTAGTACAGAGCAGGAGTTTCTTCTCATGCTTACAGAGAAACTAACCGGCATGGCAGCTTCACCATTTATTATGTCCGGAGGTCAGACTGATGTCGAAATCACTTTGGGACAATCTGCTGCTGTCGATCTGACAGTCAAACGCTTGGTGTCACGGTTCAATGTAACGACTAGTGATGAAAACCTGACAATAACAAGTGTCTCTCTGAGTAATACACCTGCCCAGTCCACCTATTTCGAAACACAATCTACAGCAGAAATTCCATCAATAGAAACAGAAGCGATAGATGCTTCCACAGACGGGAATGTCATTTTGTACTCTTATTCCTATAAATCCGATGATACTCCGTTATCTATTAAGCTCAAGGGAGAGATACATGGGAAATCTGTTGAGTACATCTTCGGGTTGAAAGATGCACAAGGAGCTCCTGCCCAATTTGACCGCAATAATATATATACGGTGCGTGTGAGCGGAGGAACATCACCCGAAGCGACATTGACAGCCACTATTTCAGTTGAGCCATGGACAATATCCGACGAGATATTCGATGTCGATCTGTCCGGTTCAGACATCAGGCTTATAAGTCATCATTCCATCCAAAATGCAACTACATTCTCAATGGCAGACTCGCTTTTTGAAACAGCAGCCCGTGGTGATGAAATCAAACTGAGTATCGCAGCTTTAAAAACCGTAACAGTAAACTCGGACGTAGACTGGCTTACAGCTGTAAAGGCTGATGAAACAGCAGGTATCCAAAATTGGAAAATAACAGTAGCGCCTAATCAGCAAACAGAGAAACGGGAAGGTACTGTCACGCTAGATAACGGAGTGATGAAGTGCAACTATAAAATTTCGCAGTTCGACGTCAGCACAGACCGCTACCTGGTACTTGTCGTGGCCGGGCAATCTAATGCGGTAGGCTATGACGAATCCCCCAAAGACCTGACCGGTGCGGATGCACCGGAAAAAGGCGTTTATCAATTAGGGCTAAAAGGAGATGATAATTTGAAGATAATCGAGCTTCAGGCATCCGCCCAAGAGCTTCAGGATATGGCTCGTTTCACGGATAGCAGGAATCAGCCGGGAACGAAAGGTATTCATTTGCCCTTGGCAAAATTACTCATGACGAAAGCCCCCGCAGGATATAATGTTATTGTCATTCCGGTTTCATATGGTGGTGCAGCCTTCTCTACATCAACTGCTTCCCCCTATAATACAACAGCTATGAAACCTGACAATCTGGATTCTCCAACACGCTGGGGGAAAGACCAGGCATATTATAGAACAATGTTGGATCGTACAAAATTCATGTTAAATGCTAATTCTGACAATAAATTCATTGGTGTAGTATGGTGCCAGGGAGAACACGATTTAGGAATCACTCCTGCCAATCATTATGCTAAATTTACAGAAATGACCGATGCTTTTTTCAGCACTCTGAATGCTGAGGGACTTGGTAACCGTTGCCCTCGTGGAACAGCCGGTAAAGATATGTGGTACAACTACAGCACTACCCCTTATTTTTACCATACTCCGGCCCAACCCTCAGGACAAGGCAATAAGCCGAGCAATTCAATTCGTGGTACTTCCGTATTCGGGGGATACAAAGTCTGGAATCCGAATACTTTCATTCATGTCCCCGAGAATTTTAATAACACCAATATGATGAACGGAACCGGAAAGACTTCTTCGGCAAGAACTTCACATTTCGGTAATGATGCTTTCCGCAAGGTGATAGCTCCGTTGGTTATGAATTGCATACTCGAAAATGGTGGTCTTAATTTTGACGGGAGCACTCCCGCTGAACAGAATCGTTTCAATGATCCAATAACAGTAGCGCAGGCAAATAACTCTACCGGCAGTTTAGGTGAACTTCAGAACGGATTACTCGTATATCTTCCTTTTGAAAATAGTAATCCGGCGCTGAATATGGCTTCTTCGGCAACACAAAGAAATGTCAATGTTACCAATTCTAATTTGAGTACTACGCAGGTGAGCAATCTTCCATATCCCGGTGGTGGCATACGTACGGGTAGGGTACTGGATCTTTCACCAGGCAATGGAAATTCGATTTCTATTAATATTCCTACAGAAACAAATACATCATGGACATTCAGTTTCATGCTGAAACGCAGTAACACCACGGATGCAAGTGCCTTACTAAAAGGAAGCGGACTAAACGGGAAACTGTTTGCCGGATTTAAAAGCTATAGTAACGAAACTTGCGCCAACATGATAGAGTTTTCCGTACAACCTTCCTACAATGTCTCAAATAATGGTATTGCCAGTGGAGTGGGGCGATTGGTGTTTGCTGATAAAGTGCGCTCGTATGACGATTGGATATACTATGCGGTGAGCTATGACAAGGTTACCAAAATAATTATTGTCTATATGAACGGCCAGAATGTGTGTCAAACTACATTGTCTGCTAACAATGCATCTGATATTTCTGATTTGATATTAGCAGGTCAGGGGGATGGTTTCAGTGGAACAGATGGCTATATGGACGAATTTTATCTTTGGAACCGAGTCCTGTCTGCACAGGAAATACAGAAAAATTATATCATGAGTTATTTTGGAATAAAGAAATAAACTACACATTTATGATTAATTATTAGAGTCTCATTTCGTTTAGCTATTAAAAAATACTGTCTGTGAAGATCGTGTTATTGTTTGTGTTGTTTATATTTCCCTCCCAAGTTATATGGCATTTGGGAGGGATTTTTTTAGACTACCTGGGATTTATTGTTGGCAGATGTTCTTCTGCAAAACAGTGACGGTATTACTGTCATATATCGTCACTGTTATCTTCTTAATAAATTGGTTCTTTTACGTTTATTCATATTTGCAATTTTACTGGCAAAGAAATCCGATTGATCTATTTTAACACATATTAAAAATGTGCCAAAATTGACACATCCTTACTATAGAACAAACTATAACAATGTCCTCGTCGATCACTATAAAGTTGATTCATACAGCTATTTCTAGTAGCAAAATTTTCCCTTGTAACTACTAACAAGCCTACATTTTTAATATTATGTGTTATACCAATTATCCTAATTCCACTTCAAGCATCAACAGATAATATCTGTCCCCGAATGGTGGGCATGCCCTGTAGTTGCCTGTATTGTACAGGTGCAAAATATAAATATGTGATTGTAGCTGTGGGAGAGAGGGGTAAAATAAGAAACTGTTTCATGGAAAGAAGAGCCTTCCATGTAACAAGCTATAAAGTCTCGGGGTGATCAGAAACCACCCCAAGGAGTTTATTTAATAGAACGCGTACCTTTTATTATATCTTCAGGTACTTCATTGCAGCGAGTATAAATTCGCATTTCTTCCGGATTATTTTTAGCCTTCCAGACCATTGATTCATGAAATAGATTCGTAATAACATAGCTATGTTCCCATGCATTATCAGTACTTAATTGATGATCATACGTGCCACCAATCAAATACCCCCAGTCTTCATCATTATCTAAATTAAATATTCCGGTGATATGCTGAGAAAATGCGCTGTTATAGTTTGTATAAATTTCATAGGTACGTTTTCCATCCACCTCTTTTCGGTTGAGGGTAATATAATAATATCGGGAATCGTTCATCTGTTCTCCGTTCCATTCGGAAAGATACCATGTTCCGGCTATATTCGCATAGTTCACATTAAGTTCCGTCTCTACTGTCACTTCATTGTCATCGCCACATGAGGCGAAACAAATAAGAAGTGCCAATAGTGTCAATATTCTAAAAAGAGTTTTCATATTCTTCTGTTTTTTATTTGTTCATTCTATATATTAATGTATGCTTACTTCTTCAGGGAGACTTTCACTTGGATAGTACGCTCCGAGGGTTTTGTGTTGATACCATCTACCACAATAGGAAAGCTAAACTCTGTTTTTACCGTAGGTGGCATTAGTTTTCCATCTATAGTAATAACAACATCCGCCGCCTGACCAGGGGCTATCACTGATGGTTCGGTATGCAATTTTGCATAACGGGGTATCATCAGAGCCGAGAGCTTTAGAGGAGTTTTACCGCTGTTAACGCATACCAATCGTTCTGAGCGCATGGCTATATATGTCATTTCCTGAAATTGCACTGTGGCACGCCCCAATCTTAAAGCACTTCCGAAAGCATAAGGATAATCCACCCATTGATTTGCTGTAGGCAATACCTTTCCAATCAATGTAAGTTTAGCTACCGGTTCTTTTTTCGAAAGATTGGTATAGACAAATGTATGCTTATTCAAAATGCCTGCCTGTTCAAAAGGATCAAAAATAAGTCTTATTTCTCCTGTTTCACCCGGCCTTACTAATGCCTTATTGAAAGTCGCCTCCGTGCAACCGCAGGAAGTATAGATCCGAGTCAATGTCACAGTTTCCTTACTCACATTACGAAACCGGAAACAATAAGTAACCGGGGCATCATCCTCTGATAAATGTCCTACATTCATTTCAGTAGAATCGAAGTGCAACACTTCTTTCCCTTCCAGTAAGGCGGGATTGATGATCGAATCAATCTCGCTACGGGTCAATACCTGTCCCTGTGCAGGAAACTGCACGGAGATCAGAGTAATAAACACCAAACTATATATAAAGAGAGAGAATTTCATAACATGCTAATTTGTATTATTTAAATCCAGCCATTACTTTTACGTACAGTAATATAGAAACTTTGCTTAGTACCATCACTGGCTGTAACCGTAGCCTGCGTAGAACCCACTTTCAGCCCTTTCAATATGAATGTCACCTGGTCAGTCTCCGCTGTCATTGTAGCAACCGAAGGATCAGCTACCATACATGTGAAAGTCATGTTTTCTCCATTATTAAAATACCTGGTATAGTTAATTCTGGAGGTGGCGTTTATGGCAACAAGCATATTAGGCACTTTCATTTCAACACCATTACCAGCAACTGCATTCAATAATTTAGATGCATTCAACAATCCGCTCCCCATCTTCCCACGGTAGTTGGAAGGTTCCATAGACATCGGTGATGTTGAACCGAAACTTTCATAATTTGGCCAGTAGAGCTTTGTATCCGTAAAGTAAGCATTCACATCATCAGTTGATTCGATGACCAACTTCCGGAAATCCTCGGCGCGGAAATGGCGATGTAATTTTGCAGCATAAGAAAGCCCCAATGCTACTACACCTGATACATGTGGACACGCCATGGAAGTCCCTTCCATATATCCGTAATATTCATCTCCACCATTCAGAGGAGGAATAGTAGAATATATTTTCCCTTTCTTACTTTTATGATAATCACTGTCTCCACCAGGAGCAGAAATGCTGATTCCCGGACCATAATTGGAGAAACTTGAAGGAGTACCGTCAGCTGCCACAGCTGCTACAGAAATATAATCAGGATAAGCACCCGGATATCCCGCCATCGGTGAGTATTCATTGCCACCTGCAAAGACTGCAATCCCGCCATCAATGACTCCATTCGGTGAACCGGCATTATGAATGAAGTAATCAAGTGCTTCTTTTTCCAATGGAGCACCATCTACCCATGCTTTATCCGTAGTGTACCCCGGAGTATAAAGTAAAGGATTGGAACGACCGGAATTATACCCCCAACTACATTGCAAGACTACCGCACCGTTATCAGCAGCATATTTAATGGCTTTTGCTTCCTGATAAAGTGTAACACCTCCATTTCCTGCAAATACTTGGCATGACATGATTTTCACACCGCTATTGGGGGTTCCGTCTCCACCGGCAACACCACATCCTCCTGTTCCATTACCATTCACAGCTGCAATTGTTCCGGCAACGTGTGTACCATGCCCCGTATCAAATACATCGTCGCAAGAAATAAAACCTTTATCAGCTACAAAATTATAACCATATCGGTCGCCTTCATAACCATTACCATCAGCATCCTCTTGTGAAGCATAAGTTTCCGCTTCGTTCACCCACATATTGCCTTTAAGATCCGGATGATTCCACATCACACCTTCATCTAATACAGCTACTATAATGGAAGGATCACCCTTACAAAGTTCCCATGCCTCTTTGCAAGCCAGATCTACGCCGGGAAGCGCAGGGACAACGTATTCACCTTTATCATTCTTTTCGCCATTCTGCAAAACAGAACCATCATTAACATATCCCCATTGTAAGCTCAAATCAGGATCATTAAATGCTAAAGAGTTACCAATAGCACGTGTAGTAGCCTTCAGCTTCCGTTTCGCTTCATCACTCAAGAAGGTAGGCTTCACTGTCGGGTCATACGCACGCTGAATGGTGTGACTATACTGTACTTTTGCTATTTCAGCTACTTGTGCCAAATCTTTTGCAACTTGCTTCAAGTCGGTATCTTCATCAAAATGCACTACATACCAAAGACTCAATCCGGCTTTGCGGGTGCGTTCTTCATTACGCATGTCTATTGGAAAAACTCGTTCCAGTTTGTAAGCACCTACACGTTTAAGAGCCTCATCCATAGAAGAGATACCGGAGCGTGTCATCACACTCCCGACAGTTCTCGTATGAACTTGATCCAACACAGAGGCAACCTCCGGTTTAAACTTCACCATGATTTCCCCTTGGTTGGCTCCTTCGGGAATATCAATTATCGGAGCTTCATTTCCGTTCGGATTAGTATCGGCCATGCTGCCATTATCCGTGCATGAAGCAAATGTCACTGCACAGGCAGCAATTATTATTAAATATATTTTCTTCATCATTATCATTCAGTTTTTTCAGGCTTTGCTTTCGGATAGAACTCATAGAAATAATCCAGATTTGTCGGTTCATTCTTAAAACCGGGAACATTTCCGCTTGGATCATACCCGTCAACCTCTTGTGTACAAATCAGAGTGAAAGGATCAAATCTTGCAAAACGGGGATGATATAACAACCAATCCGGAATATCGCCTGTCAAAAAATTCAAATTTAGAGATAAATACTCCACGTTTGGCAATATTCGGGGAATCGTCTTTAATTTTGTTTTATTCTCTGCTGAAACACTATTCAACGTATCATTTGCCGCTATTTGAGCGTCTGTATATTTTGCATCCCACGCCATTTTCGGAAGTTCTCCATAAATATAGCCATAAGATAAAGAAAGTAGTTTCAGCTTTTCCCATCTAAATAGATTTACTAAACCTGAAGCATCTATTCTCATTCCCCAGTTTTCTTGCCATACACCGTCCCGAAGGTCTCTTTTAGTATCATATCGACGCATACCGCCAAGGCTCAAACTTATCAGATTAGGGAAATTATTCGATGTTATCTGTGCCGGAAGTCTAGTGAAATAATTACCGGTCAAGTCTAACCTCTCCAAAGTTTTCATTGGTTTTGTCAACTCTGTCGAAGGATCTATACTCGTAATACCATAAGATGATACTGTGAGGTTCTTCAAATATTCCAAATCAGCCATGGATGTACCTAATACGAAATTATCCGGAAGTAACATTTCATTTGCATTACCATAGAATATGAGTGTCTCCACATATTTTAAATGGCCAATTTCAAGAGGTAACGATTCTTTAGTATCCAACATAGTGAAAGTTGCCATACGAACGCGGCCGATTTGTTCTTTAGGCACCTTGTCCGTTTTCTCCCAAAGTTTAACTCCGTCCCAATAATCCATTTTTTCACTGGTATCCCAAGCACTCATCGATCTTATTTTCTCTTTAATAATAATCAAAGCGATAGAGTCTCCTTGACGATTATCCTCAATGAGAGGAGCTGCGTCTTGTCTCACGACCAATTTAGCTTCTTTTTCCAATATGTCTTCCGGATTTTTAGGCTCAAAAGCAATCGTAGCTTCTCTAATCAGAGGGTCTGTATTCATATTCCAGTTAAAACGTACTTTTACAGTCCGTGGACGTGCCCCCTGATCTAAAGATACAGTAGGCTTTTTATCCAACGTTACCCAGCCCTGATCTGCAGGAATGCTGACATTAAAATCAACATTGGTAGTTATAGAGATTTCGAAATACCGCTTACCATATTCACCCATATTAGCAACTTTAACTTCTTGCTCACTCAAACCGATCATTTTCCCATAACCGACCTGATGAACCTGCAGTTCTTTCCTTACTCCATCTTCTGACACGAAAGTAACTACTGCCTGGCGTATATCATTGGACAAGGTAGTGTCAACCACTATTTTACACTCGGCAGAACCAACACCATTGGCAGGCATAACTTTCACCCAAGGTTGATTAACTCTTGCCACCCATTTAGCTCCTGAAGCTACATTCACCGCCTCCGTGCCACCTTCAGCCCCCAAAGTAATCTCTTGAACGCCTAACGTGAAGCCGGTAATACGCTCATCATCCGAATCGTTGCAAGCTGCTACTAAGCATAAACCTGCAAACAAGCTGAAAGCTATTTTTATTAACGATTTCATATTTATTCTTTTTTTATTATCATAGGTTTATTTTTCCAGATCCAGATAGTCGCATCCACGAATGTCTTGTGTCGTATCATAAATTAGCTGATAACTACCAGCTTTAATCCAGGAGCAAACAGAAGAAACATCCAGAATAATATTCGGATTATCTTTTATTTCAAAGATCTGAATATAAGGAGATATAGTACCATCAATCTTACGTAAGTCATTGCCGGCCAAAAATAAAGCAAACAAACTCGGACACTTTTCAATGCCAACCGGCCATTCTCTCATGATACGGTTACCATTTTCATCGCGTTGACTACGCAATCCGAACACGCTCAGATGGTCAATATTCAATGGGGAGGTCGGGAATGAGCCAAAGCGATTGTAACTAAGGTCAAAACCATAAAGATATGGTAAAGTTATAGCATTGAATTCCTTTGGCAACTTCGACAATTTATTATAAGTTAAATCCAATGTTTCCAATTGAGCGGTTTCTTTACTCAGTGTCAGTGAACCGTCAGGAAAGTCTTCCATTCCATTTCCCTTCAAAATTAAAACTGAAATAGTCGAGTTTTTATCGAATAAAATACCCGGAAAAGTTTTCAGCTTATTGCCGGCCAGATCCAGTGTCTTGGCATTCAATCCTTTGAAATCATCTCCTCCTTCGAATTCGGAGATTTCATTGTACGAAAAGTTAACACTTGACATCACGTACACTGATTTTGCATCGAAGATATTGGGAAACTTAGTAAGCTTATTATATGAGAAAGAGAATGTTTCTACATCTTCAAAACCACAGAAATTGACAGGAATTTCGGTAATCTGATTATGATCCATAGTAAGTTGAACCAGATTTATCTTCTTACCCAATGCAGGAATAGTAGTAATCTGATTATTTGTACAATCCAGTTTACCTAACTTCTCCAGATTCTTAAAACTGTCCGGCAATGTTGTCAGACGATTATTAGTCATATAGAGAATCTGCAACTTCTTATTCGACTTTCCATTTTTGGCAAACTCATCCAAACCATTTTCTAAATCTTTCGATGCTATCTGCGGATTATTAGCCATATTCAGAAACTCCAGGTTTGGCAAAGTTAGCAGTGCTTCCGGGAATACCTTCATTGAGGGACAATTGTATAATTCTACATCTGTCAGATCTTCCAGTTTAGAGAAGTCCGTTCCCTGAGCGAAATTTACAAATTTACCATTGGCAATATATAATTGCCGCAATTTTGTCAAATTACCAATTTCTTTTGGAACTCTTACGATGCCATTAGTCAGATTTCCGGCAGATGCGTCTCTGGTAGAAACTCCCATACGTTCGCGAATCTTGGATGTCTTTTCTATTGGCTGTTCCAACCTTTTCAGGGCTATCTGAAGCGGTTCTGACAGAGCATCTCTTGCATCCTTTTTCAAGAACTTGTTATAATAGTCATTACGTATAGCCTCTTTTTCCTCCGGGGTCATATCCTCCCGCCATTGGTCAAGCATATTATCTCCTACTTCATCCGAGTGTGTGCCCAGTGTCAAGATTGTCAGTTCAGTCAATTGTCCCAAAGCAGGAGGCACATTGCCATCACAGCCAAATGAGCCCAAATTTAATATAGTAACGCGGCCTTTTGTGTCCAAGCCAACCTCCGGTTGATCTCCCCACATATCTATATCCTTATTGAAATCCCAATTGGTTCCTTTGGGGTATGTCTCACCCGAATAGCTCCATTTACCTTTATCTCCACCGAGAGACTTCCATATTTCATATAGAGCGAGATAATCCAGAATACGGTCAGTACTATCGTACAAATTAACAGGAGCTTCCACTTCCGTTGCCTGACTATCCTTCACTTCAAATGTAGTTCCTATTTCTATCCCACCAGCGCTAAGCCCTTTCTTATCTTTTGAAAACAGGCCATAGCTAACCAATTTATAGGTTCCGGCTTTGAGAGAAAGCAATGAATCACTTACGGCAACAGCGTACACTTTCTTCGTTTCCAGATTTATTTTCTCTGTATATTTAAAAGGTATTAGCGCATCATCAAAGGATTCCAGCACTTTAGAGAACTGATTTTGAACTGTGATTTTCGCATAGCAAACATCAGAAAAAAGGAAGTCTGCAACCGGTTCATCTCCATCGGAACGAGTGGTAATGATATTCTTTGTCAAGGTGAACTTCACATTGCCACGTTCCACTACCTTAATGGCAATATCCTGAACCGCCAGTCCACCGTTGACAACAGTAATAACCGTATGTTCAGCAGGTTCTCCTGAAAGTATAGGCTGCAATCCCTGATCTACAATCTTATAGAGATAAAAACCTACTACAGTGTAGCTTCCGGCCAGTAATTGCAACTTTTCACTTCGTAAGCCAAGTTCACTATCACTGCCCATTGCATACAGTCCCACTGTTTGAGTTACTTCTGTACCATCTGTACTGTTTACAAGTACGATTTTCATTTTTTGCGCTTCACGCAAATATTCCAACTCGTTGACACTGGCACGGCTTGTACCTTTTTCAGCATTGAATGCACCACTCTTAAAGAGTTTGAATTGTGCATAACCATATCCGGCTTGCAATTCCTCCTCGTCGTCAGAACACCCGCCCAAAGCATAGCCCAGAGCGAATACCAGACAAGAGAGAAACAACATCTTTATGACTAATATTTTAGATTTCATAAATTGAAAATGTTTTTTGTTATTTTCTTTCATTAATTGAGATCTCCGAAGTTAATTACCATCGCGAGTCTACTAATAAGACAGCATAAGGTACACCGGCTTCAGGATCAATAAAGTTGACAACCATTATCTCATTTCCACTAACACCTGATTCAAAACCTAGCGTCAGATTCTTCATACCCGGCTCAAATCGGATATTCTCCCACAATGTATCCTCTTCTTTCCAATAAGTATCTACCTGTAAATAATATCCTGCAAATCCATTTGGAGTTACAACAATTCCTTCAAAAGCATCTGCTTTCGGTAAAGAGAGAACGAAAACATTTGTAGTTCCATATTTCTCAATTAAGATTTCATCTCCCTCTTCGCTAAACATAGCGGCCACTAATGTACCCTCACTATCGTAAACAGGTTGATTATTTTCATCCGTAATAGCGAAGCCACGAGATGAAGCAGGATTAGCAGCTTGTTCAATACGTGCCGCAATATTTTCCTCATACTTCTCATTGATACCCTCCGCACTGAAAACTTCTGTCTCAAAGTTTCCTTTTATCCGTTCATATAAAACATTAGGGAATATCATCAAATAACCGGTACGGATTTTTCCAGGATTCACTCCGGTAGATAGTTCTATGATATCCTTCTGCTTATAATTTATATCAGCATAAATCCAACTGTTATTTTCGTCCATACAAGTGAATACATACTCATATTCATAATCGTCATTTAACTCTTGAGTATATTCCACATAAATTCTTGTGTAAGCATCATCTTTAGAAATAACAGTTATCGGCATGGGTACTTCCAAGCCATTATTATATGATGTACCATCGTATGTGAAAGTTATGGCAGCACCTGCCGCATTCTTATTGCTAAACTCAATTCTATCTTCCGGGATGCCGGCATAGTTGACCGGTAGCTGTGCTACAATTTCATATTCCTTGTTTTTAAAGGTCAGAGTCTGCTGCCAGGCTACTTTTTGAAATCCATTATTCAGAGACAATTTGATTTCGACATTTTCATTGGCCAGCCCGGATATATTATTCAAGCTCATCCCTTCTGATGGTTCTACGATCCAATCAGCATTAGCGGTTACAATGATGCTACTGCCTTCATACTCCTGAATAAGCGGATTTTCTGCCGTATATTCTACCGACTGGTCTGTATTGAATATATGCACCTCATATCCGGTCGCCGGACGAGTAACCGTAAAAATCGTCTGCTGTACACCACCCGTCATCAGGTTCAACTCCGCCTTGTACGATTTCATCAGTTCCGCTGCATCATTGCTAATACGAATAGTCACGGACTGATATCCGGCAGTACCGGAACACGCATAAACTTCTTCGCCATCCACTATAAAAGAACACCAGAGAGCCGAAGAGGTCAATGTCCAATTATTTGTTGTTTCAAATGTCAAAGTTCTCTCATCGCCAACTGCACATTCTATTTTTTGTAATTCGGGAAATACAGGCTTTGTTTCCTTATCATCATCTCCACAAGCAATGAAGAGAATGCAGGACATCAGCATGATAAACCGCAAATAATATTTCATATCTTTCATATAATCTATTTTTTAGTATCCTTGGTTTTTTAGTTGCTCAGCTTCTTCATCGCTAATCCACTCAATCATATTGACATAAGTTCCCACCGTATCGACATTTTCTACATAAACAGTAATGTATAAAAATACGAATGTCTGACAAACATTATAATACGAAGCATAGACAGTTGGCTGTTTTACCAATAATTTACCATCACCATAAATCGTTCCAAATGCTTCTGCCGTACTTCCTAAAATCTGGTTATCCATCTCCACGAACGGTTTCAGGGGATTAGACGGATCAAACTTCAACTTAATACCATATCCTTTATAGAAGAAGTCAGGTAAAATAACAGTGTTTTCTTCTCCCGATACAACCTCGGCCTTCAACAAGCGCATATTCGTATCTTTCATAAATTCACTGTAGTAAGTAGAAGTCAGTTTGCAATATCCCGTGAATACATGTAAGTCGAATGGACAAGCTTTCTGCATCTCTATGCGCGTCTTGGTTCCATACTCTGCCCATTCCTTGTCATCATCCGCAATCAGATGCAAAGTGACAGAGAGTGAATCCGTTTTTCCAATGTTTTCATAAAGACCACGGATTTTTAAATCTGCAGCGCGTTCACCGGCTTTAATAGTAACTGTGTTTGATTCAATAACATAATGTTTGTTTTCAACCGCATTGCTATTTTTATCATCCACTTCTACACCGTATGTCCGGTCGTAATCACACGCTACGGTAGAAGCGACAGACACCTTAAACCAGTCATTACTGTTCTGTACCGGAAAATAGGATAGTGTATCGGAGAACATTACATACTCGGATCCACTATAAGTCGTCTTGTCGGAATCACATCCCGAAAGGCCTGCTATAGCTGCAACGGCTGCCAATAATCCTATGAATATTCGTTTCATTCTTATATATTTTTCCATGTTACTTATTTATTGCTTTCATTCGGTTCAATATCCGCATTTGGTGACTGCAGTTCATGTTGCGGGATGGGCCATACAAATAGAGGATCGGATGCCTTAACTTTCAAAGTATTACCTTGCGGAATAGTATTAAGCTGAGCAGAACGTTCAAAACCTTTCTCCCAACGCTTGAGGTCGTTCAAACGGAACCCTTCCATAAAAAGTTCTTTCACACGCTCTTCTTCTATCATTTTCAACCAATTGTCCGAAGTAATCACAGTAGAGCCACCATAAGTCTTATATCGAGCGGTACGTAAAATAGTAATATCCTTGCCGGCTTTAGAGTATCCGGTAGGCACTGTACCCAGATTAGCCAATTGACAGTAAGCTTCCGCACGAATCAGATATTGTTCGGAAAGACGGAACGGCTTCGGCATATTCACATGCAAGATGTTGTTTTTAAAGAAGTTCTGGTTTCCATAATATTTAATCAACAATGGACAAGTCAATCCATGGGGATAGCCGGTCGTGGCATTTGCGAAAAATGCCTCATAACGATTATCATTGGCAGCATATAAGTTCAGTGCCCATTTGCCCGGAACGTAGTCGGGTTTATATGAATTATAATCATAATTAAAGAATATTTTCCCTAACCTGCCGCCATACGAAGTGATCTCAAAACCAACTTTCCAAATAATCTCTGTCGAAGCGTCATACTGCCACATATATTCGTAATCATTATAATCATTCGAATAGGTCTTCTTTGTCACAGCAGATAGGATATAATCCTTACTATCAATAACTTTCGTAGAGTAATCAGCCGCTTTTTGCCATTCTTGCATATACAGATAGACGCGGGCATAAAGCGAGTTAACTGCTCCTATAGTAAAATAGATTGAATTATATACCGGATCGGAACCTTTTTCTTCAGTATCCAGATAATTGGACGCTTTGGCCAGATCATCCAATACAAATTGATAAGAAGCCTTTAACGAAGCACGTTTCGGACGTCCCGCATTCGAATAGCTGTCAATCAATGCAACACCTAATTCTTTATCGGCAGTTTCCGGCTTGTAAGCTTTGCAATACATTTTGATCAGTTCGGAATAAGCCAGTGCGCGTGCAAAATAAACTTCTCCTTTGTAAGAGTCCAGTTTTTCGAGTTTATCGTCATCTGTGGTATTATCTTCAACTTGCTCTATATTTTCCAGGAAAAAGTTACAACGGCCAATAACCGCGTATAGCTGTCCATACACATCTGTTATATCTGTGTTGGTTGCTAAAATATTCCAACGCCAGATGTCACCGTAAGCATTTGAATACCCTTCGACGGCATAAACCAAATCAGATTGGAGATCAGGAAGCAAGGTCAAGTCTCCACTGTACAGGGCCGCATCCTTATATGCAGAATAAATACCAATCACTACCTGATTGGCTTCTTCAACCGTAGTCATCGCTTTTTTCTCAGGAATCCCGTCGCTTGGATATTTATCGAGACACGCAGACGCGGATACGACTATGGCAGCCAATATTATATATAATTTTATTTTTCTCATCATTATTATCTTAAATTTTAGAATGAAACCTCCAAACCAAAGGAGAACTGGCGTGACATCGGATATTGCGCCCTATACATATTGGTGCTGCCTTCCGGGTCAATTCCGGAGAATCCGGTAAATGTAAGCAGATTCTGTCCTTGTACATACACTCGTGCATTGCTTAAGAAGTTAGTCTTCTTCAGCATTTTCTGTGGAAATGTATAGTTCAACATTACATTCTTCAAACGTAAGAAAGAAGCATCTTCAAGAAAGCGTGAATCCATTTGTGGAGTTACGCCATGACGAGGAATATCCGTTAAATCACCTGGTTTCTTCCAACGGTCATAAAGCAGGCGTTTTGACTGGTTATATGCAGAATACAGCCCGTTGCTTTCTTCAAAGAAGCGGTCATTATTAAGCACCCAACGATCAGCTACCCAGCTAAACTGTGCAGATAATGTGATGCCCTTCCAAGCCAACGAAGTACCAAAACCACCTTGCCACGGAGCCATAAAACTTTTGCCAATCATCACTTTATCAGACTCCCTGTATTCAGTTGTAATTTTTCCGTCCTTTGCATACCAGAGGGCATCACCATTGGCTGGATTTACGCCCGCATAACGGTTGACATAGAATTCACCGGCAGAATGTCCTACTACGAGTTTATTTCCTGTAGATGAGATTTCATATTCGTCCAACCCATTATAAAGTTCAGTAATCTCATTCTTGTTATAAGAAGCGTTTACGCTCACATTCCAATTAAAATTATCCGTACGAATAACATCTGCATCGACCGACAATTCTATACCGCGATTGATCATCGTACCTACATTATCCCAACGATATCCAAAGCCTTTGTCCGCATAAGATATAGGAACCTGCATCAACATATTAGTCGTACGTTTATTATACACTTCAACATTTACATTCAAACGATTGAAGAATCCTAACCGCAATCCTGCATTCGTAGTCCAAAGTTTTTCCCAACCCAATAATTCATTTCCTTCCTGCGCTGGGAAAATACCTGCTTCTCCTCCGTAATTAACACCACCGGCAACCAATGCCAAATGATCATAATCAGGAATCGAAGAGTTGCCCGAAGTACCTGTGCTCAACGTAACTTGTGCATTGGTCAACCATTTAAACTTCTGCATGAATTTTTCTTTCCGCAAGTTCCACATCAGACCGACAGACCAGAATGTAGCCCAACGCCCTTGAGTTCCAAAGCGTGAGGAAGCGTCACTACGGAGAGAGATGTCGGCATAATAACGGTCGTCGTAATTATATTCGCCACGTCCGAAAAACGATACATAACTATAACCGGAAGTAGCATCGCTCCAGTTTGATGCGCGAGTTCCTGAACTTACATTGGTAAGAAAATTATTGTTTTGTCCTTTTGTTACTACCTGAAAGCCTTCAGAACAATAATCTATGCCTTCTTGTCCCAACATGAAATTAAAAGAATGGCTCTCTTTTACATTAAAACGATAGTTGGCCGTATTGGTAATAGTCAAATTCAACGCATCTGAAGTGTTACGTCCGGCAGTACCTGAGTTATTGTTCGGTTTGTAACTGGGAAACGACTGCATGAACCCGGTAGAATGGGAATAATCGACACCCACCTGAGAACGAATGGTCAGGCCTGTGATTGGGGTAGCTTCCGCATAGAACGTAGAAATGACTTTATACTTTTTATATCTTAACGGATTATTGTCAGACCATTCCAAAGGATTCTCTCCCAGACCTTTCCAACTTCCATCATTGATAGATGCCAGACTTCCATCTTCTTTATATGGATTCCAATAGGGCAACATAAAGCGAGTGGATGCGATAGGAGAGGATAAGACGTAGTTGCCGCCGCCGTCGTCTGCCTGTTCTATTTCTTCATATGCAAGCATGGAATTAGTTCCGATCTTCAACCATTTCTTGGCTTTTATTTCCACATTAGCACGAAAATTGTAACGCCGGAAAGTGGACCCGACTGCAATACCGTCCTGATCGTAGAATCCGCCCGAAATGAAATAGTTTGTTTTATCAGTAGCTCCGTTTATTGCTAATTCATAATTCTGCAAAGGCGCATTGTCATTAAACACTTCATTCATCCAATTAATATTCGTACGTCCCAGCTTATCATAGTTTTGTCCCTTGTCCAATCCGATTTCTTTTTCATATTGAATACGTTCTGACGTATTCATCAAAGTCCAGTTATCCTGAGCCAGGCGGGAGAAACCTAATTGTGAGCGAAAGGTAACTTTTGCTGCATCCAACGAACGACCACGCTTTGTGGTAATCACTACTACCCCATTGGCAGCACGGGCACCATAAATCGAAGTGGAAGAAGCATCTTTCAACACGGTAACAGATTCAATGTCACTTGGACTAATTGAATTAAAATCTGAAGAACTGATAGAAACTCCGTCCAATATAAATAAAGGTGAAGTTCCAGAATTAATTGAATTAGTACCACGAATATGGAAAGTTGCAGCTTTACTAGGCTCTCCGGAGTTTGACATAACAGTTAAGCCGGGAGTTTGTCCCTGAAGCGCCTGGTCGAAACCCGCTGCAGGTACATTTTCCATTTTCTCCGCTTTCACTGTTGATACCGAACCAGCGATTGTACCTTTTTTACGTACACCATAGGCAATAACTACTACCTCATCCATCAACTGCGCATTACTCTCCATCTTCAAATCGATACGAGTCGCCGTTTCCACTTTTTTCTCTACCGTTTGCATTCCGATATAAGAAAATTGCAAAGTGGCGGGAGATTTCGTCACTGTGATACTGTAATTACCGTCAACATCGGAAATTACACCATTCGCTGTACCTTTCTCTAAAATAGACACACCAATCATCGGTTGATTATCTTCGGCCGAAATGATATGTCCTGTTACTTGAAATCCACCCTGTGCAAAAAGCATGAGAGGGATATTCAGTAGAGTAAAGAGTACAAACAAGAGAATTGATTTTCTCATCTTTGATACTTTAATTTAAATTAAAAATTGATTTATTTATATAGAATTATCCACGAAGGAGAAACCTTAATATATAATTTATAGGAAAAAATAATAATATATTTCTCCCTTAGACCGACTTTAAGAGAATATCTTTATATCGTTCCAAAGTAGACCATTGAGGAGTCTATTGATAAAGAGAATAGAGAATCAACTCGGCTCGTTTTTAATATTACGCCAAATGTTTGAATAGTACTCTCGTGTTACTATTGTGTCAATTAAATGTATGTTCATCTTTCTTAAATTATAAACCACCAATAATAGTGCTTATTGTTTGTTTTGACGATGTTGATTTATAAAAAGTTTTAAATTGGTTACAAATATACAAATAAAAGTCAAATTGATAATACAAAAATGCGCTTTTTTGTTCTAAATTACTTCTTGCGGCTTTTTGCTGTATATAAATCGTTTTCAAAAAGCGTTAAATATGTGGCCAAAAGAGTACCTAAAAATTAAAATAGCACATGGCTTTTTCATTCTAATATTTGATTGTCCAGATAACTTCGTTCAAGTTTGGGGCAATGGAGACATGAACAAAGAAATGTGATGGTCGCTGACGCTTTTATTTTAATATTTTCGATTAATGGATAGAGTTTATGGTAGATGTAAGAATAGATTCTTTATTGTACTATTGCTAAATCACTGTTACTGCTGGGACTGTTATTAATATGATTCAACTAGCTTTAGCTCAGTGCATCCCTGGGGGAGCATTGTGCATTGCGTCAATTTTGCGATTTTTCTTACTCATTTTCTTTATGAGAACCTCTATTCCGATCTAAATAATCAGCGGGAATAAATTGCCAGAGTTTACTATACAATCAACTGGCGAGTTGTCCTTTATATAAATTGTCCATCGGCAGGTATTTGAAAAACACATTTGCAGATGATTCCTTGCTAAACGAGACTTTAGAAGCCGATAGGGCCTAGCTTTCAATTGAGTGAGAGGCATTACAGCAGATGCTTTTCAAAAGGGCCGGATGGATCATGTTGCCTATTGAAACTAAATAATTTATTTTTTCTATATCGGCTGTAAGTATTTATCTTTAAAGAAAGCATAAACAGTATTCGATGCTGATTTTCTGTAAAAGCAGTAAAATATTCAATGCATAGTTCGGTAATTATAGTAATTTTAAGCAGAGTGTAATGAGATTTGTATTAGTTAATTCGCTACACTCTGCATAAATCCGGTTTTGATAATAAGTTTTTTACGATTATACCCTTTTAGTAATGCAACATTAGCTGGCAGCCTCAGACAAGCATTTTTGTATTTCCTCTTGCAAAGTAATGGTGGCGATAGGCTTTGTAACAAAACCATTACATCCGGCTTCCATCGCATTCCCTTTGTCTTTTTCAAAGGCAAAGGATGTGACTGCCAGAATAGGAATATCACTATTAAATTCACGAATTCGTTTTGTCGCCTCGATTCCATCCATTTGAGGCATACGAATATCCATGAGAATAAGGTCGGGCTTTAGTTGCCTGCACATCTCTATGGCTTCTATTCCATTATAAGCACGATCTACTATATAATTACGTCGTAAAATGGCGGAAATCAGCAAATAGTTACTATCAGTATCTTCAGCAACCAGTATGAGAGGCTTACGTCCTTCTTTGAAATGGGCTGGTATGCAACGACTTTTCTTATTCGGGAAACAACTGCTGGTGCTTTCTGATATGTTAGAGCAGGGGAGTGTAAACCAAAAGCGTGAGCCTTTTCCGAGTTCAGAATCAACACCTATTTGTCCTCCTAATTGTTCGACAATGCTCTGACAAATGGGAAGGCCTAATCCCGTGCCCTGAACGAAATTGTTTAACTTTACAAATCGTTTGAATATATGAGGCAGTTGTTCTGCCTCTATACCAACACCTGTGTCTGTTACATAGAACTCTAGTACTTCTCCTTTCTTTTCATAACCTACACGTATTTCGCCTTCTGATGTGAATTTGGTAGCATTATTCACAAAATTTGATATGACCTGATGTAAACGGTTACGGTCGCTAATAATATGGCAATTGGGGAGCTGTTTATCAAATATTACCTGTACTCCATGTTTTGCTTTGAGCTGCATGGCAAGAACGATATCTTTGCACAACTGATTTACATCAACATCATTATTACTGAATTCGAAAGTTCCCGCTTCAATCTTGGATATATCAAGTATATCTGAAATAAGTTGCAACAGTAACTCATTATTGTCCTGTACAATTTTGATATACTCCTGGCGTTCTTCTATGTCTTCGGTATTCACCAGCAAATCGGAAAACCCCACAATTGCATTTAATGGTGTCCGGATTTCATGGCTCATGTTAGCCAAGAATGCACTCTTCAGGCGGTCCATAGTTTCTGCCTTGTCGCGGGCTTCGATTAGTTTATATTCTGTCTCTTTTAATTCGGTTATATCATAGTTTACGCAGATAACGTCGATGTTTCCTGCTTCCGGATTGTAGTTTGTAACAACTAAGTTCATGCGTATCCAATTCCATTGGTCTTTTGTACCCGGGCGTAAAATACGTACAACTTCCTGAAAGTTATTGGTTATACCCTTTTGTGCTTTTTTATAAAACTCAAGAATTAGCTTACGGTCACTCGGATGCATTTTACTATAAATTCCAACAATTTTGTCGAGCGGAAGGTCTTCCGATTCTCCCATGTTTTTATACCATTGTTTGATAGCATATCCTTTTTTCTTGAGTATGTTGAATTTGGTGTATCCTACTTTGGCATAGTCGGAAACAAGTAAAAAGAAGTTTTCAAAATCACGGATACGATTCATCCTGTCAATATGCTCTGTATTGTCTATGTTGATCTGTACATATCCATTAAAGTTTCCTTCATTGTCATACAATTTGCTGACTTTTACATAAAGTTCAACTGATTTCTCGCAAGTATTCTTATAATATTTATGAGTAGTTTGATCGAATGAATAACTTAACCGGAAATCGACAAGATCTTCTTCCTGAACTCTTTTGCGAAGATTTTGAGGAATATTGGGATTATCAAAGAAGTTTAGTCCAAGGACGTCTTCCTTGTTCTTTATTCCAAAGATTTCCATGTCTTTATTATTCAGATTGACCAAATATCCGTCCTTATCATATATCTTAATACCTGCGGGAATATTTATAAATATGTTTTTGAATATTTTTTCACTGCGGTCTAATGCACGGTTTGCTTTGACTGCATCAGTACAATCTGTAAATAATCCCACAATCTCATCCTCTACGGGTGCGTATATGATCCAATGTGTATAAATATCGGTTCTGGGAAAATACTCGTTTATTTCTTTATGAGTCTTTTTGTCCAATAACTCTATCAGATTATGTACTTCTCTTGTAGACGGAGAATGCAACTCGGATGCCAGCCGTCCTACATAATATTCGCGGGGTTTACCAAAAATCTTACTGCTGATTTCGTTTGCTTCGGTTAAGCGGTAATCACATGGAATTCCTGCTTCGTCACGGATAATGGATAAACGAATATATCCCATAGGCATATAGTTGAACAGATTATGCAGGAATGATTGTTCGCGCAGTATGCTGTCTTTTGCTTTATGTAATTCCATGCAAATACTGATAATATTAGCAAGTGAGGATAGCCATTGTAAATCTTCCTTTTTCCAGTCTCTGTATATCTCTACTAAATCTACTCCCATATATCCCCAGACATGGTCTTTAGCCTTTAACGGTACGACTATAAGAGATTTTATATCTTGAGATGACAGAATATCATATTCATCTGAAGCTTCTGCCGGTAACCTGTCTAGTTTATTAAGAATGATCGGTTTACCTGATAATATCTGGTTACTCCACCAGCGTGTTTTATGAACAGGAATGTTTTGCAGATTGTCTTTTTCAGAAGAAATTCTTTCAGATACAGCTTCGTATAAACAACTATGATGAGTTTGGTTTTCGTTGTATTTGAATATGTATACTCGTCCGCCTCGGTATAAATTCAGAATGCTTTTAAGTATTTCCATAATACCCAGATCCACTTCTTCGTCCATAAGGAAACGTAATAAGGATTGAGAAATAGAGTTTTGTCGATGTAGTAAATCATTTATGCTATTTTGTGTCTGTAGGCCAATCTCTTCTTTAGGAGAGGATACTTTATGGAGCATACCAAAAGATTTATTTTCTTTGCATGTGCCAGGAGCAGACTCCCGATTGGTCAAGTAGCTGTACAGCCATATCTCACCATATTTGGAATTTACCGGAAAGGTTTGTTCATAGAAATCTTCATGAGCTAGATTATAGTTTCTTAACTCTTGAATAATTTGTTCTCTATAATCTTCCCGTATTAGTTGGAAGAAATCTGAAAATGAGATTGAGCTCTCTCTCAAATCGAAAAGATCGCATAGAAAGTCCGAACATAAACATTGCTCTGCAGTGAAGTTTACCTCCCACCACCCCATTTGGGCAAGAGCGGCCAATTCACGGTATCGCTCATTTTCTTTTTCCATAAATAATCAGATATTTGTGTGTGTATACTAATACTGTTCTGTGCAAAAATAGGAAAAATATGTGAAACACAGGAAATTTTAACCGAAAAATATATATTATAAAACATCATGCTAGGATGAAAATGTTTCAATATATGTTAACATGGAAGGCTTGAAGTATAAAACTGTTTTTCACAGTATATTGAGGTATATATCTAAAATAAACGTTGAACTGTATATGATATCGATACTTTTTAGTGGAAAAAAGGTTTTATTTCTGTATTATTATTTATTTTTGCAAACTCGATATTTGCTGATGTAATTTACATTGATATGGTGGGAGAGAAAAGAATTCAGCTATGATAGTAGTTTTGTCGATATATATATTCTGATGTTATTATGAAATAGATATCATTTTATCACTAATGTCCCATTAAAACTGGGACAAATTAAAAATTAAATAAACTTGGCCCATTTGGCCCGAATCGTTCTTTGTCATTTTGAAATTTAGTTTTATCAAAGAGGTCTCTCAGATGAGTTTTATCAGTCAATGAGATACTCAATATTTGTAGCACTTCGTATGTACTTCTATCTAGTTTCATATCGTGTTGAATGATTGCCACCAAACAGTAAGTACATATTGCAGCATATATCTGTATTCGAACAGCGTTCTCTGTAGTACCCCAAAATCTTTTGATTTTAAGATGCTGCTTGAGCCATTTGAAAAACAGCCCTACCTGCCAGCGATTTTTATAAAGTTCGGCAACTTGAAGTGCAGATATATGCATCGCATTGGTTATGAATATGAACTCCCTTTTTTGTTCTTCATCCCAATATTTAACCAGTCTAATTGGCTCTGGATAATATTGTTTAGGATAGAATCCAGTCAGAAGTACACTTGCGTCTGAAAACACATTCTTAGGCAGCCTACGTTTCCATTTGATGGATTTGTACTGGAGATTCTTTTTGGCTCTGACAACGAAGTTGGCTTCAATCTGATGAATCTTATACAGCATCTTGAAGTTGTTATAACCGCGGTCAAAGATGTAATAAGAGCCTGGTTCATAAGGAACTTCAATCATCGCTTTAGAATCGTGTATGGATGCTTCCGTGATATGAAAGAATGCAGGGATCTGCGTTTCTACATCATATAATGTATGCACTTTGATACCACCTTTCTTCTTGCGGAATTTAGCCCACCAAAAGACTGAAAGACACAAGTCAACAGTTGTCGAATCGAAGGCATAAACGTTACCGCCAAGTTTGAAAATATGATTAACACGCTTTTGGCGTGCTTCGCTAACCAGGTAGTAAGCGTATTCTTCAAAGATATGATAGTCTCTATCTTGATTTGCTCGTGCCAGCGATGACTTTGATACATTTTTACCCATTCCTAAATGATAACATTTGGAATGATGGGCTTCAAGCGCAACTATTAAATCTCGCAGACTTTCACGATTAGAAAGTTGACCAAACATCAAAGCAAGTAGTTGATTCCAGCAAGTGAAGTGCTTCACATATTTGTCACCATCATATTTGCGTACAATGTAGTTGAACTTATTCCTATCTAAGAATGACACTAGTTGAGCGAAAACGTATTTATCTTTATGCATTTGCAAATCTCCTTTTAGAGAGGCAAAGGTGCAAATCGAAATCCGTTTAATCGAAAAACCTATGTAACTAACTAAATTTCAAATATTTCAAAGAACTATTTTAGGTTTTAATGGGACAGCAATGTCATTTTATTTATTGTGAATATAAAATGATTATTTTCCAATTAGAATTTATTGCGTTTGATTTTTCGTAAACGAAATATTTTATACCATAATTTTTGTGCATAGTAATGAATAAGACAATACAAATACTTGCAGAAGCTATAGGGATGATCCCTAGGCAGTTCTATTCTAATTGTTCTGGTGATAATTCTACCAGGTTATCCTGTGAACGTTTTGCATCACAGTTGATAGTTAGATTCAGAAAAGTTTCAGGAGCTCATTGCAAAACAGAAACTCTTCTTCCTACCTCTGAAATAATTGAAAAATTTGCATGCACTCCAGAGAAAAAGGCAATGCTAAGAAAATTAGCTGCGGGAATTTCTTCTGTGAGCGAATTTACCCCTTGCCTGTTTATGGAACAAAGTGTTACTTTGCCATTGTCTAAAGTAACTATTGTTGAACTGATGACAGAGCGCAAGTTGAAACGTGGAGCATTTTACTGGGATTTTTTTAAACTTCATTTTCTTGTTGAGCAAAATAGAACTTCCAGTGGTATTTACTTCATCATTAATCAGGATGTTGATTCCATTCAGAAAAAGATTAGTGCTTATTATGAACGGGGATTTTATGCCTCTTTGAGAGAAGATGATATTTTTTTTCTGATCAAAAAAGATTATAGTTCCGAGATTATTATACTGAATAGCAGGGGAGATATTATTCTTTAAAAGTTGATTTGTTGCAAAGTCTGTGAATCAGTGGTTGGTTTTGAATGAAACCAGTGATATTAATGAAAAAGACTTCCTAGCTTTTGGAACTGGGAAGTCTCAAGTTTAAGGCTTTCTTTTTTTTATATTAAGGGCTATACATCAAATATAGAGAAATAGCCAATTTCCAAAATTTTATAGTGATAATTAGGCTTGTTTTTCTGATAAGAATTTGTGTTTTGCAAGCTTTAATTATTTAATTTTGGCCCATCCACGTATGATTTAGTGTAGGATTAAGGGCATTAAACTAAAAATAATAATTGATTTACACTATGAATTCTTTATAAGGGCCGTTACACATTTTGATAGCCTTTTCGCTTTTTGAGTAAATATTGTTAGCCTATAAATTTCCCAATATCTCCAATCTGCTTACTTACTTTTGTCTGCATGCCTTCCAGTGTTTTATTCTCATCAGTAAGTTTATTAATCTGCCCATTGTTGTGTTCCATTTTCAAAAGGATGGAATCCTGAATCAATGATAGTCTGTTGAGCGTTTTAGACAGGTTGCGGTTTGCTTTTTCGATTCTACTCTGAAATGATTTTCTAAAAAAATGATACATAGTTTCTTATTTTTGAATGTTGATAAATTCTGAATATTTGATTTCTACATGTGGATTATTACTTGATATTGTCTGATAAACAGCCTTTACCCGTCTGAAGAAAATCCAATGTCGTTTATATTCAATCCAGATTGCCTGTTGGAGTATTACCGGTACATGGATACGTCCTGATAGCCGGTTTTCCTGAATTAATCCAGACAACTGTATATAAGGCGTATTCATTTCTACCTTCTGGACTGTAATGGCACTGCTATCCCGGACAATAATGGTGTCCCTGACTGTAGCATTCACCGGAACTTTCACTACCACTTCATGTTTTGCTGCCGCTTCCAGGTCTTTAATCCGGATTCCCATTTTCTTTATGGTGGTTGCATCGGCATTTCTGAATTTCTCGTATTCGTTTGCTGATAGTCTTAAAGTTTGCACAGTGGCTGCTGTAGTGCATGAGTCTACTTGCATTCTTGTTATATCCGACAGCAGTGCTTCTGTGTTGGCAGAGTATCTGTCCCGTTCCTGTTGCAGCTTTTTTACTTGTACCCTTAACATATGGATAACAACTAACAAGACTGCCATTGCCAAAAGAGAAAAGGACGTTAGCTTACTCATCGTCTTCAATGGATTCTTGGGGGATAAACCAAATGTTTTCTTCCTGATAAGGCTTTGTGAGTTTAACCAAGTATCCTTTATGAATTCTTGCTATGGAGGTTAATACTTCCAGAATTTCCGCTTCTCTTCCTGCCAGTGCTGTCAGCCTTTCCAGCTTAAGAGCCTCGGATGGTTTAATGTTTACAATACTTCCTACTTTAATCATTGTCTTAAGTTATTATTGGTTGTTGATAAATAATAATCGGTATTCTTCTTCTCTTCTTTTTCTAAGGGAAGGAATGCCTCTTCCCTTGTGTCTGCAATACGAAACATACTCATTGTAGATGTCCCGGTCACCTTGTTCCAGCTTTCTGATAAGTCTGCTAGGCCGTTTCCCATAGCCCAAGAGCTTGTATTCTCCCGTATTGTATGCAAGGACTCCAAGAAGCAATGAATCTTTGCCGAATTTGCGAAATTGTGCACATTTCTGTAGCAAATCTTTTCGTAGCAGAGAGTCGGCGAAAGCCTCTGAAATCAGGTGCCCGAACTTATCCTCTTTGAGTAATTTGTGCCCGTATCCCACATAAGGATAATGTCTGGAGTCATGCCATCCCTCGTATTTCTTTATGCAGATGACCGCTTTATCAAAGAGTTTTGTCTCAGCATGGTTAATTTCAAGTTTTGAAGGGGGAAAGGGCAAAAAGAATAGGCATACGATAAATACTGTCATTATCAATAGCGTTCTTTTAGTAGTTCTTTGATATCTTCCCGCATTTCCTTTAAATCCGCCCTCATAGAAGTGAATTGTGCCATGGTAGCTTCAAACACTGTTTTATCCAGTTTTATAGCGTCGATTTTTTCATACTGATCGTTAATCTTTATCTCCAAGGAGGTGCAACGATTGGTCAGGTCTGCGATACGTGAAATATTCCCCATGTGCTGAACATACATCGTAACGATGAAAGAAATGATAACAGTGAGCGTTTTGAAGTTATTCAAAACAAAATCTTTGAATTGTGTCATGTGTCTATAGTATTAAATAATAGTGTGAATGCATCTGTCAGGGCGCGTATCAACTTTTCTGCTGCATCGCTGTCTTTCATACCGTATAGTATCAGAAGGACGATGAGGATTATAAAAATTCCTCTTTCGATAATTTTTTTATTAAATAGTGGTTTCATCTTCTTTTGTTGTTCCTGTAGGAACGATTACATTAAATACTACACCGCCTTCGCCTTCGATTTTCAATCTTGTTTCCTGGGTATGTTTTATTGGGTACAATTCCATTAGTGCTTTTGCCGCATTTACTGATACGGCTCTTAAAGGAGCAGGGGACAAGTCAATTCCCCATTTATCCTGGTATGCGCCTGTGGCGGTTTCTTCCATGACAGCTTTCAGGGTTTCGGTCACCTGTAATTTGATGGCTTGCGTTTCCACATCGTTTTTGGTGTTTTCCATCATTGTGCGAATCCGTGCCTGAATGTGAGGGCTTGATAACAATTCCCTGCTTTTAATGGAAGCTGTCCTTTCGTCTGCAGAAAATGTCTCTTTATAACATTGGCGATGTTTTCCGGCAAACTTGATTCCTCCTAACACGTACAAGTCACAGAAATCTTTTTCTTGTGAAGTCAAGGGCTGTTTCGGTAGTTTCTCCTTTTCATTTTTCATATATTTAGGATTGTTTTATAAGGCCGGCTTTACTGACCGGCCTTTTATACATTCTTTATTCAAGAATAGGGATTTTAGATTCTTCAGGTTGTAAAATGGAAGAGTTTCTTGCAATTAACTGTTCCATTAAAACCTGATAAAAGACATCGGCCAGCCCATTTGCACAATTTTCCGCATCGGCCAGTGAATTGATGAGTTTCATATTAAAGACAATCGACAAGTCATAACCCGATATAGCTGCCATCAGTTCCTCTCCCTCGTATCCCAGAACTCCATATGTTGTTCTGTCGCTCTCTATCTTAAATGAAATAATTTCTTCCTTTTCTTTTTCCATAAGTGCTATATTTTAAAATGTGCTCTCGTTTTTTCCTGTTTCTGCAATGGAATGGATAAACCGGCATTGTTTCTTAATCTGGAACTGCAAACGACAACTATCTCAAATGTTGCATCAACATCGGACATGGCATCATGCGCGTCATTGAGTTCTATGCCCAGGTTTTCAGCCATCAACTCCAGTTTGTATGAGGTAATTCCAGGGGCTGCTGCAAAGCAAAGTCTGCCCAAGTGGATAGTATCAATATAGGCAGGTTGAAAATTTCCATAAAAATCGTATGTCCCGGCAAATACCTTTTCGAATTCTTTGTTCATTCCTCCGTAGTTGATGACCTGTTGGAGAAACCCGATATCAAAGGTGATATTTTGCCCTATTAAAACAGGTTTTGTCTGCTTGCCTTTCGAGAGCGTACAACGCTGTGCAAATTGAATAATATCTTGCGCTATTTCTTTGATATCTACTCCCGTTGATATAAGCATTTCCATGGTGATTGCGGAGTAGGAGAGGGCTGCTTGCTCATATTCCATTTTCTCCCTGAAAGCATCTAACTCCAGTTGATGCTTATTCTTGAGTACTTTTCTTCTCGGAGCTCCCCCGATATCCTGTTTCTCATAAGGGCTGAAATATTTCACATAGCTGTCTATAACTTGCCATGTATCCATCCTTACAGCCTTCATGGCAATTTGAGTACATGGATTTTTCACGCAGTCAAGGCCTCCCGTTTCGAAGTCCAGGACGATACCTACGTAAATCTTTGGTTCTGTTTTGGGTGTTGCCATGTTTACAGGTTATTAAATTGACACATAATCCGATACTCAAATTCTTCTATTGAACCGTCATTGCAGATAATACAGTCAAAGAATTGTGTACTTAGACGTTTTCTTTCTCTGTCTCTTTTTATTCTTTTAGGATCAATACCTCTGATTGCCAGTTTTTCCATCGGGCAAAGTAATAGAACGGATATAATTTCATAACGGTCTGCAAAGCGGTTGGTTAGTTCTTCCAATCCTTTTTCATCAATTACGTAAGTACATATTCCGTTATTGGGAATTTGGGAATGAAGTGAGAAATATTCATATTCTCCAAATCTGGTGTATACCAGCATGTGCTCTTTGTGTGGTACTTGTTTTTCACTGATAAAGTAATGGTCTTTACCATTAATCTCTCCTGATCTCATGGGGCTTGTCGTATATGATACGATGGCCGATACGTTCAATTTACTTTGTAGAAATTCCGTCATATAGGTCTTGCCTGAACCCGATTTTCCTACAATGGCAATGATGATTGGTTTCACCTTGTTAAATAGTCATTAGAATGGATGTCTTATAAGTTTGTAGATTATTTGAATGGCTGTAATCGCTATATTTGATAACAGCGCTTACAATAATCATTTTATCTTTTAGTTCCGCAACTTCTTTTTTGTGCGCTATATAAAATTCACTCCACATCACCAGTTCAATCTGGTCATTGTTCTGTTGGAGTTTTAACTTGCAGAACTTTTTGCTCTCTCCTGAAATTTTGTCTTTATATGATATTTCGTTAATTTCTGCCACTGAGGCACACACAGCTATCCGCTTGCCTTCCTTACTTAATTCCAAAGCGTCATGCAGGGTCATGTATGACGTTTTTCCACGCAGTTTGTCTTTGGCTTGTGAATTATTATAAATCCGTCGGTAGTCAATACTTCCTATTCCTGAGACAGAAATTTGTTGAATGGACCAGAAATAATGCTTGCCTGTCATAGATGCCGGAAAGTCTGTTTGTGAGATTTTAAATCCCAGTTCTTTAGCCGCTGTATCCAGAATGTGGTAACGTTCTGTTACTGCTTTTACGTTTTCCACTTTATCGAAACAGCCGGCAAGGATAAGATGTTTTATGTGGCGTGCATTCACGGGTACCCGGATGGCTTCATGTTCATCATCAGGGTCATCCCAGTATTGGTACTTCTTGAGTTTGTATCTGAAGATGCGATGTATGAAATTCTGTATAGAGGAAAATTTTCCGTTCTTCTCCCGTTCAGCTATAATAAAATCGACTGCTTTGTTTCCTAGCATCTTGATCTTGGAAAGGGACCAGAAAATTTCGTCTGTTTGATAATTTGTGAAGAATTTCCCTCCTGATACGTTGATGTCCGGCGGTACAATTTGGGTTTGTGTGCATTGCTCCATTTCAGACATGAGTGCTACGATTTCTTTCTCGTCTGCCCATTGAAATGCTACAGTATAGAAAGCAGCCGGATAATTGGCTTTTAGCCATGCACCTACATAGCTTGTAATGGCATATGCTGTCGCGTGACTGTTGCATGTCACAATTCCTTTCATTGTTGAGAATGTGTGATAAGGTGCCTCCATTTCTATATCGTACACATCACCTTCTTCAATGTATTCTACGGATTTGACTTTTTTCAGGGCTGTGTTCAAGCCACGTTCGCCCATCTTTATTCTTCCCATGGCATAATGTGCTTTTTTATGGCAGGAAACGCATAATGTTTTAAGGTTATTGTAATTCTTGCCACATTCGCTATGATCTCCATTAACATGGTGGATTTCCAGTCTGCAATTACTTTTCCCACATTCCTCACAAGTGTTTTTTATCAAATTTCTGCGGTAATGGTGAAGCCTGACAAATTCGCTGTTTGGACGTTTGGTAAATCCTAAGTGTCCTTTTCGGGAATTTAGGATATAAGGTTGTTGTTTGTCATTGTTATGGTACCAGATATCATTCACCACTCCTTTGTCTGTGAAGCGGTATCCGGTATTTTGTTGCATATGGCCTATATTAACAAACATATAATCATTACCGGGGATAAGTTCATCGGTTCTTATCTTTCCCCTTTTAGTCGGATGTGTATGATTACTTGTTACGTCCAGTGTCTTTCCGTCTTCCAGTGTAATTCTGTATAAACTCTGTTTGCCCATATGCCGGATATCTATGATGTAGTTTTTTACAAGACGTTGATGTTCATTGAGTGAAAATGACATTCCATACCCTTTACTACGATATTTGTGATGAAGTTCAATATGCCCTGTTCTTTCTGCATATTCTTTGTCATTCATTATCCTGTACATTTCTTCAATAGTCGGAACCCATTTTCCTCCGTTGGTTCGATACAACGTCTCTTTTCCGCTTATACACTTGTTGAAAAGATAGGAGCCGCCGGATTCAATCATATCCCAGATGAGTACGGCATCTTCTTTCGGGCATCCTTTTGCTTTGGCGCCCTTCATGAATTTACCCTTCATTTCACGAATCTTATCCGTCTTTTTTTTTGATATGTATTTCACCAGGCTAACCCCTTCTCCCAATGAGAAACCGCCTACTTCTTGTGCCATCTGCGCCAACGCTTCCTGGTATGTCAATTGACCGTACGTATCCTTGAGCGCGTTGTATGTTCCCCATAAATAGACGGGCGCTACATCTCCCCTCTTGCAATCCAGGTACTTCTGCATCGAACCGGATTCGAGTGTTGCCGGGCGATACAGGGCGTTGGCTGCAATCAGGTCATTGATGCATCCCGGTTTCATATCCATAAGGAATCGAGTCATGCCTGCAGAACTGAATTGAAATACATTTTGGGTGAATCCTTTCGATAATACTTCATAGGTTTTCTTATCATCCAGTCCGCTGCGTACAAGTGCTTCAAAATTAATCCCTGCATTATATACGCGATTACATTCATCAATCACCATTTGTATCTTGGACAATTCTTTGATACCTAAACAGTCGTTTTTCAGTAATCCCGTTTCATCTATGGAGTAGCCATCGAGTTCTGAGACTAAGATGTCATCTACCCGCTTAATTGGTGTATAGTCAAAGCACTCCATTTCCTCTCCGTCCTTTTTGCTGGGAGTTACAATGATTGCGGAAGCGTGTACAGATGCTGAACGTGGTTGGCCCATTAATCCTTGTATGTCTTCGATGGCTTGTGGATAATCTTTTACGAATTTATTCACTTTTTTATTAGTGGCTGCTAATATGAACAGGTCTGTCCAACTCATGTTGTCATCATCAAATATGGCAGTGATATAATTCACATAGCTTACAGGTACCTTATGTACCCGACATACATCCTTGAGTACTGCTTTGAGTTTCATGGTGGAGTAGGTTCCCGCAGAGAAAACTCGAAGCTTTCCGTTCATATTATACCTCCTTTCCAAATATTCCTTGATTTCTTGTCTCCTGTCCGAAGCAAAATCAATATCACAGTCCGCTAACGATCCTGCGCCTCCCTGACTGAATCCATTTCCGGGTAGGCAATCTAATGCCTGAACCGGTTTTGGGGATTGTTTTGTCTGGACTCCCTTAACAATCATAGTTATTTTTATTGAGGGTGAAGACTAAATCCCTGTTGTCAAAGATTATATCATCTCCTAATTTCAGCTCATCTGCATAAACAGTCATACCATGCCCTTCACGCATTATCCGAAGCTTAGCATCCTTGTCAAAAACATGTGTATCGTTATTAGCTAATGCTACTTGTACGATTTGTGTAGAGAGCATTCCACCAACGATAACAGTTACTTCACCCGGATAAAGACCGGCACGCTCGGGTAACAAAAAACGTTCAAACAGCAAATCATACTTGATGGGATCTATCAATGTAATGCCCAGCAGATACAGAACCAGGCTTCCCCCAGCGCTTCCTCGCCCGCATCCGACTAATATTCCATTTTTACGTGCCCAGTTTACTGTGTCGAATTGAATTAAAAGATAATCCACGTTATTGGTTGATTCCAGGATATACACCTCATAGTCCAGCCTTTTACGGTATTCATCCTGTTGCCCTTCAGGAACCAGTTTGCTGAATCCTTCTTCCAATAGTGCCAGAAACATCTTACGCCTGTTCCCGTACTTTTCTTTTTCTTGGGGCGTCATGTCATACTGCGGCATAAAGTTCCTGTCTGTCTCATAATGTGCAACCGCCTTTTCTGCAATTTTTACCGTATGGCTGCACATGCGTTCGAATAAGGACTCAATGTCCCAATGGCTTGCGTCGAAAAGTGTACTGATCACATCATAGTGCTCATCTGCATCCTTGAAATACTGATCATCGCTTTGTTTATGAGCAGCGCCGGAGGCTATTTTATTGAGAATGATTTTATTGCGGGCGTCATCCTTGTCCAAATAATAGTTATCACATATCAGTACGGGTTCTATAAGGAAAGTACCGTTTTGTTGCGTATAAAAGTTACTGAAGAATGTCTGGGCGGCTTTCAGTACTTCGACATCAATACGTTCAGCTTTATACTCTCCCAAATCGACCTGGTAGTACACTTTCTCAAAAGCAAGTTCCATTGAATAAAGGATTTCAGGGGACTTCACCATCCAGTATGATGACAGCTTCCCCAAAACCAAAACGTTCCCTTCAGCATGGCGTAGCAACCCCGGTAGCGACAGGCAGGTATTTTGTGAGTCTACCATAATTTCTTTCTGGATACGCAGCATGTTGCGTAGACCCTTTTGTGACTGGCAGTAGATTTTCATATCCACTTTGTCCCCATTGTGTTCCAACGTAAAGGAATATCCGAATATATGCCTGATCCCTGCTTTGGCGCATTCTTTTTGTAGGTTTAATGTCGCTGCCATGGTATTATGGTCACAGATGCCCAGTGCCTGATGTCCCAAATACTTTGCTTTCTTTACCCATGTGGCTAGATCACCGCTTCCATTTAACAACTCGTATGGAGTGTGCACACCCAGATTTACAAACGGAACATCAACTTTACATCTGCTTCTTTTGCCGATATATTTCAGAATGTTGAATTTGAACTTTTCTCTCAAATCAAACCAGTACCAGTTTAGGCCGAATTTGAAAGCTACATAATAAATCTGTTCTTGCATCAAGACTTCCGGTCTCTCCATTAAATTGAATTGAAGGTCGTTCTCTGTTCCCCGAAAAATACAACGTGCATTGGTCAAATCTGCCAAGTACATTTTTCCAAAATCTGTAACTTCAACAACTTCGTTGTCAATTTGTTTGTAGTCAATTTTGTTGGTTTCCAGCCATTTTTTTAATTCTTCCATGTTATTTTACTTGTAATTTAGTAAGTTTGTACTGTATTGGAGTCTTTAGTCTTAAGGAGAATATCTGATATATCTCCCTGTAACTTAAATCTTCCCAATCTTTTTCCGCATCCTCAATGTCCGCTATGAAAACATCGAAATACGAATTCAACTCGTCTGCCGCTTTCTTGATCGCTTCCACGGCATCTCCATCGAATGCCAGAACAATAGTACGAACCCCTTTGCGTTGGAGCTTGTATATCTGTGTTCCTGAAATCTTCTTTCCGAAAGTCGCTACTACCGCCACTTGAGTATTATCATACAAATCCAGTTTTCTTGTGAGGGCAACTACGTCAAAAATGCCCTCTACGATAATGACTGTATCTGTCAGGTCTTCAATCACTGCATCATAGTTATACAGGAGTTTTACGAACTCATTCTCCATAGAGTTGCGAAACCTCATAATCCTGTAGCCTCCTTTGCGTCGGACATGTATGTTATGCCTGTCTATCTCTTCTTTGCTCCAAGTATGCCTTGACACGTATCCAACCACGTCTGCTTCATCTACAATCGGGAAAATGACATATGAATTAAATTTAAAATTTAATTTTCCTGTTATTCCTACCTGGAAATAGTCATAATCATCGTATGTGAATCCCCTTGAAGCCAGATAAGGATTTGTGAAACATCTGCGGTAAAAATCCGGGAGTTCCACAATACCCAGCGTATCGTCAATTTCCGGTTCGCCATCCTCCAGCGGAAAAAGCAGGTTTTCAAGCTTGCACTGCGGGTCTGTTGTGGGAGTTACTATCAGATCGGGTCTGCCGATACTTTCCAGTAATTGTTCCAATGTATAAGTGGAGTTTCCGCAAGAAAAACAGTGTGCCATGAAAGTTTTTTTCCGCTCCGTCTGCTTTCCTATGTATATGCCGAATTTATTTTCCTTACCGCAGAACGGGCATTTTTCGGCTATCAGATTTTTCCCCGCACCGTCGGGCCTGGCATTTACTTCCCGGCTGATTTCTCGGATAAGCGAGTCCATTTCTGCTTTTGATAGTGCCATTTTTCACTATCGTTTCAAACTCATGGTTCGTCTGGCATCATAGAAAATCTCATTGTCATAATCGGTTGCTATTTTCATAGTCCCCCCTTTCTTGAAAAAACGTGATTTGGCTACGTGTAAACGCATGGTATCTTCATTTCTCTCGGCTGCTGACTGGTTCAAACTAATCAGGTGAGTACAGGGTCTTGCCAATCCTTTTGCTTCTGAACAATTATATTCTGTAAGTACATTGTTTTCATCATTCAACCATTCCCGGTTCTCGATTGTTGCCTGATAGGTGGCCACCACCCACACATTTTCGTCAGCTGCCAAATCTTTTAAATCGTTTGCTACCGCGATCCTCTTACTTCTCTCGTGGTCTGCATCCCATTGCCTGCGGCTGGCATCTGTCAGCAGGTCCATACTGTCAATAATCACAATGTCTGGAGAGCGTGTGTTCAGTTTCCGGTATTCTGCTATTCCGTTTTTAATATCCAATGTTGAAACCCGGGTGTTGAATCTGGGGAAGGAGCGTACTGTAATGCTGCCTTTATAAGCGGCAATTTGTTTTTCAAAGACTTCCATTTCTTCATCAGTTATTCGTCCCCGTTCAAAATAGAAGCTGTTCTTCGAGATAAGCGCCCCTGAATACGCATCCAAAGCCTCGTTCTGTGAACCTTCCAATTGAAAATGTAGCACATGTAATCCGGTGTCTATGTCGGCCCGTATGCCTACATGCTTGGCTATATGTGATTTACCTACACCCGTTGATGCAAGGATACAGGTTAATTGCCCTCTTAAATTACGTCCTGCATTGAGTGCATCCAGTTCATGAATATAAAACCGTGTCACGGGTGAAAGTTGAGAGATAGTATTCTCCAGGTCTTTTTGCTTGTTTTTGCGGAAACGTTCGGAGAAAGTTTGGCCCACATCTATAAAGGCTGCCGTCTTGAGGGTAAATCCTGCTAACCACTCCGCATAATCTTTGAGCTTCTCTTCAGCTTTATCCTGTTTGCTCTGGTTATAAAGCTTGCCGACTTCCGAATAGACAGCTTGAAGACGTACCCCTTTGATATAAGATTCCAGCATATCAATGATGATTTCTGCATTATTCTCTTCGCTGCATTCCTGAAGTGTATTGATTAGTTCTATCGCGTCATAATCGTCATTGAATAATTGCGAGAGTATAGCATATGATGGCGGCGACTTATAATTCTTATAGTGATTTTCTATCCTTGAAAGGATTTTCTGAAAAGTCTTGTCCGGCAGATATTCAGGCTTTACATGTTGCACCAGTACACCACAAACAAGGTCGTTGTACAAGGATGTGGCAAACAGTTCGTATAGAAATTCTATGCTCAGGGGATTTATCTTGTTGGGTTTCATTGTTTTCTACAATTATATTTTTCCATCCGGATGCGGTATAGTTCCGGAAAATTCTTGATTGTGCGTTCGATGCACTTTTTTGCACTTCGACAATTTTGACAAGCCAGTGAAAACGGGGTATAGAGTAACGTGGATATTCCACAGATATAATACCCCACAGGGGTAGACAGTACCCTTTTTTTTGTGCCTTCTTCATGTTGAGGGAAAATGTACGCAGTCAGTGGATGTTCACTTTTATCTTGTATTTCCATGAGTAATGCTTCACGGCTCAACTTATATTCTTTCAACCATTTGTCTTCGTAGTACTTGTGTACCTGCTTATTTCCTTTGAATCGTTCGATGGCTTTTTTCCCGAAAGAATGTGTAACTTTCCATTTGGCATAGTAACCTTTTTCAAAGCGACTGATTGCATGAACCTGGCAAATGCAGAAATCCACAATTCTTTCGTTACTGACTTGCCCCTGATATCTCTCCTCCAGTGATTCCAGACATGAACTGACTACTTGCGTAGCAATCCCGCCTTTGGGAAAAGTAAAGGCGGGTGCTATGGCTGTCTTCATCAGGATAGAAAAAATGGTGGTTATAGCTTTAATTTTTCTTTCGTTTCCCATCTCTTGTTAAAAGTTCTCGCAGTTGTTTCTTGGCAAGAAATATTCTGCTTTTGGTTGTTTCTACATTGGGTGTTTTCAATGATTTTTTCTTATGCATGATGTCCGTTATCTCATCCAGTTTGTAACCTGAAATCTGGAGTAACAACGGGTCCCTGTACATTGGCTTAATCTTTTGGAGAGCTGAAAGTATGTCGTCCGTAAACAATTCACTGTAATTGTCCAGGTCGATGTGGTTAGCACCTATTTCATAATCATCTATCAGTACCTCTGCCATTTCCTCAATATCAATGGCACCTACTTCACCCGTACGCCTGAACTTACTTTTCTTGTTCTCCAGTTCGAAAACACATCTGCTGGCCACGGCGTAAATCCATGTTTTGATCGGGCGTGAAGGGTCATAAGTGGATACATACTTGTAGAAGTTTAGCAGTACTTCGTTGTAGTTGTCCCGTATGTTATCTTCAGAGTTTGTGTTTTTTATACATATATGATAGATCAGGTTGCGGTGGGGATATACATGCTTGTTAAACAGTGCGGTACGTGTCTTTATAGACTCTTCGTCCGTCAGGTAACTGGACAGCTCTGGTTCTTCCATGATTGGCCGTTTTTGAGGGTGATTGAATCATCTGCTACGGTCAATTTGGTGCTATTAATAAGGTAATTTGTTCTCTTATTCATCGTTTTAGTTTATTTGGTATTTTCTTAGATAATAATGATAAAGCAGACAGGCATCTGCGGCATTGTCATCCGGCGGGGAGTAAAGAAAACGTTCCCGGCATGTCTGCATCATCGTCGTTTTGTCTGCCCGTCCATTACCTGTGGCCCATTTTTTCAAAGTGGTGGGATTAATAAATTCCGGTTCGGGAAGATTCAATTCGTCACAAACTTCCAGCAGGATACCCCGTAATTCAGATAACCGCCTCATATCATAAAAGTGCCGGTTTACAATAACGTCCTCTGCTACAATTTTGCGAATATCGTATTTCTGTATAAAGGCGATCAGCGTGCTGCGGAATGCTCCATGCATCTTGTTATTGTTGCGGTACTTGGCTTCTGTGAAATTCCATGTTCCACTTTCATGGACGCTGTAATATCCAGTATGTGCTGCCAGGTCAAACCCTGCAATCTGTTCTCTGGTTAATTCCGTCTTTTCTTCTTTTTTGGCCATTGTGTGGTTTTTAGTGTTTTTATTCATAGTTCGATGTTTCCTTTATAAATCGCTGAGTATCCGTGTTCTTTAGTAATTATCAACTTATGTGGATAACTTTCCGATATATTTCCGTGAGATACTACCAATGCTGTAATCCCTAGCGTGTTCAATGCATTAAACATGGATGAAAGGCCGTCCTCATCTACAGCTTCAAGAATTTCGTCAAGTACCAGCAAATCCAGTCCTTTATCCAGTTCACAATTACTGTTGATTAGCTTTTGCATAGCCAGAATTGTTGCCAGATTGACACGGGCGGCTTCTCCTGCGCTGAATTTTCCAAAACTTCCTAAATCTATTCCGTCTCTTATCAGTGATACTGAAATTTTTTCACGTAGCTTGCCTGTTTTCAGGATTGTATAGCCAGAGAATTTTACCTGTATATCGCTTCCGATATTTTCCAGAAACTCATTTGTAATTTTACTGAGAGCATCAATTTTTGTATTTGCCAAATAACTTTTGAACCTGATGAAACGTTGGTGTTGTTCTTCAAGGCGCTGCATACGTTTGTCGATATCTGATTTTATATGTACAGCTTCGGATGATTTCTTTCGGTAAGTTTTCAATGATGCTTTTAATGAATCTACAGTTCCTGATGGGGAAGACATATTTAGTTCTTTGATAGCTTCTTCCAGTGTTTCAATGGAACATTTGGCAGTTTGCATTTCCTCTTGCAAGTCTTTTACTTTCCGTTTCTTTTCCCTACTGGCATCATCTATCAGGTCGAAGGCTTCATCAAATACACGTTTACATATGCCTTCAATACTTTCTAATAAGGAATTGATGGCATTCTTTACTTTTTTATGATTGGTGTTTACCATTTCCAGTTCGTCAGATGCAACACGCATCTGTCGTGCTGTACGTTCCAAACGATCTTCCCAGCCACTGTTTTGGCAAGCCAGCGTTCGTTTGTCGTCTCTCATTTCCTCTTGGAATTTCTCTATGGTAACTGCCTTGTTTTCACACTCTGTAATCAGGGAACTCATATTCTCAAATTCTGTTTTCCTGTCATTCAGTTCTATCAGTCCTGTTGCTACGTCAAAGTGACTGTCAGATACCAAAAAATTATATTTGCATTTCGGACAGGTAATAGTTCCGGCTAGTCGAGCACGCAACTCTTCAATTGCTGTGGAAAGTGTCCGCCGATTTTTTCTTAATTCTCCGGCATCACTATTTATCCTGCTGATTTGCTGCTCCATTTCCACTAGTTTTTTATCGAAACTGTTGGCTTTTAAGGCATAGGAAGTTGCAAAAGTCTGGTATTCTGTTTTCAGAAGGTTCTGTGATATTGTCAAGGAATTTACCTTTTCTTCTGCATTCACAAGGTTTTTACCCCATTGTGTTAATTCTGCTTCCAGTGTATGCTGTTCAACATGTTTCCTTTCAATGATTTTTTCCCAGTCGGAAAGTTCTATGCCCAGAGGAGATAAGATGGTACGTATGCCAGTAAGATACGATTCCACTGAATGTTCCTCATTCTCAAATTTCTGCATGTCAGTATCAGCAATTTTTAGCTTCTCCTGAATATTTTCCACTGCCTTAGCTTCTTCTTTTTTTTGTCGAATCAGTTCTCGCTTGGTGGAAATAGTTTGCTGCATAGTTGCAATTTTCTCATTTTTGGTGCGCTTTTTCTCTGCTTGACTATTCTCTTCATTGGTAATCTGTTCGACCAGCATTTCTATGCGTCCGTCAATACCAGCAATCTCCAGGTCAGCTTTATGCATATCTTCCTGTATCGGTTCTATATCTTCAGATAGCTTTTCAATTGCATTATCTACCATGATGCCATTGCTGAATCTGTTTATAATTTCCTTTTTCTCACGGTCAGAAGATGAGAGGAAATCCTGAAACTTGAATTTAGACAGTAGGAAATTATTGAATAGCTCGTCCTTTGTGATACCTAATTTTTCAAGGATGTATCTGTTGTAAGCTTCTACCGTAGCTTGGACGGCTTCATCCGTTTCCACGATAGAACCATCACGTTCAACCGAGCAGGTTACTGTTGCGGAAGCCTTACGAAACAACCGCCTTTCAATGGTAAATATCTCATTGCAGCTGTCGTTGACGAATTGTGCATTTACGAAGCATTCTTCCGCATTGTCATTGATAATCTCTTCATTCTTGATTTTGCGCAAGGGGTTTCCCGTAATAGCTACGGCAATGCATTCGATTAATGCAGACTTGCCTGAACCGTTACTTCTTTGGCTTTCGTTATCCAAATTGTTCCCGAAAATTAAAGTTGTTACCTTTTGTTGTAACTGATAGTCCAGTTCTCGGAATGCACATAGGTTCTGGGCTGTGATACGGTTTAGTTTCCACATTTCAGTTCAGCTTTAGTGAGGTATTTCAACCCTAATTCAACATCATCTATCTCTTTCTCATTGCAAAACTTTTCATAGCTCTCTTTTATTTTTCTGTTGTCAAACTTGTCAAAGAGGCTTGACCCCGCTGTTTCTATTATTTGCACATCATTCGCTACCACTTCGATTTTGCTTGCTCCAGAATTCATCAGTTTTTCTTTGTCCAAAGAAATCGCTTTTCCCGAAGAAGCATGAACTCTCACTTTAATACGATAAAGTCCGTCTTCTTTTATCTCTTCCAATTGATCGGATAAATGAATATCTACTTTTTCAATGGGTATGTCAATCACTCGGTAGCGGGTATTGTCTTTGTTCTGGATAAATTCAAGGCTGCCGTCTGCGAGTAATAGTGTATAACCTTTGTCTTCGTCCTCTCCGAAGTTGAATTGCCGGGAAGCTCCAATGTATTCAATATTATTACCGACACGACAACGGTCATGATAGTGCCCTACCAATACGTTATCCCACCGTGAAAATAGGTTTGCCGATAGTTCGTTTTCCGTAGAATGCTGTAAACCTCCGCGTATTCCCTGATGGATCATTAGCAATTTTTTGCTATATGGGAGTGCGAAGATATGTTCTTCAAGTTGCTCTAGTTTTTGTATAAACGAACCGTTTTCGGGAAAGTACGAGATCATTCCTATGCCAAGTGAATCTGTGAGCCTGATTTCTTCCCATTCATTGATAACCCGGACATTTTCAAAGGAATCAAAAACGTTGCAATATCCTCTGGGTGACTCCTGATTGACCTTGCAATGATTTCCATTTATCATAATTACCTGAATCTGATGTTTCCGACAATCTGCCAGTACATCATGGATAGCCAGGAGAATATCAAGTGTCTGGGCTGAACGACTAAGCACCAGATCTCCCAAAAACAGTATCTTGCGGACATCTTTGGCCAGACAGATAGCAATAGCCTCGTTCCAGTTTACAATAAAATCCTTCACCGTTTCCTTCCCACAGTGGCAGTCAGAAAGAAGCAGGGCAATAGGCACATTATTTTGATTATTTATTTCCATTAAAAGAAGAATAAGTTTTGGTTGGAAATTCATCTACATCACCAGAGAGGAGCATACCGGAAAATCCGGTATATTCCTTTTGGGACAATCAATTCTAAGTGCTGCAGAACGATTTTATCTTCTGCGTCTTTCCCGTCCGGCTGTGGAAGCTGGTTCTGCCGATGTTTCAGCGGAAGCTTGTTTGTCTTCCTGCTGTTCATCCTTAACTGGGGAAGGGATAGTTGCCTGACGAGAAGAGCTATCGCCTTGAAGTTCTTCCTCGATCATATCAAGCAGGTCACGGTTGGTTGTTGAACGGGAAACACGTACAGAGAGCTTTTCCTGTTCGATAAAGGAACGGATTAAACCACGGAATTCTTGTCCTTCTTCTGTTTTGTCGCCTAATCCTTGTTCCTGAAGTTCCTCATGACGGTCAAACAGAAAATCAACTGTAAGGACACTGTTTTCTGCGTTATCCTTTGCGTCTTTGGTGCGCTTATCAAAACTAAATTCACTGGTGTCATCTTTGGGAAGTTCTGAACGTAGTTGCTCTGTTGCGTCTTTCATCTGTTGTGTTTCAGTGACTTTAAGGCCGTATTTAGCATCACATTGTTTCAGAAATTCAAGTGTAGCGCCAAATTGGAATCGTGAATAGCGGCAGATTACTTCCGGAATACGTGTTGCGTTCATTAAGGTTGTCAATTCTTCTTTGGTCAGGCAGTCCGTATCTGATTCATTATCAATTCCGATAAGGTACTCAGTTTTCGCTCCGTTTCTTTTCTTTTCAATCTCTACGGGATAAGCGTCAGCTATGGATGAAATCGGACAAGGGTAGGAGGGATTTTTCATTCGCTTTTTCTGCCACAATTTGAATTTTCGTTCATCCAGATCCTTGAACTGTGAATGGCTTAGTGTGAGTAGTTGCAAGCCCTTAGCACGTTCGTCCAAATCCAAAATATATGCTGCATGCCCATAGGGGAATTTCAATCCGCCTCCGAAACTACCACCCCCAATCTTTTCGGCAAGTTTTTCATCACCATTTTCTTTCGCTTGTGCCACAGCTGCTTTTCGGTAAGTCTCGATAAGGTCAATAGAGAAACCGGCATCCGTTGTACGGGGTACTGTGACATAGGCATACTGTTGCTTGCCACCAGCGGATGGTTTTTCAATTTCCAGAAGCATTTGGTGAATGGGATACTCGTATCCGCTGCGGTGGGTTGTGCCGTCCGGATTGGGGGCAATTGGCATGAATCTTAGTCGATAGATACCTAGCTTGTCCATTCTGAAGAATTCAGTCTTTGAGAACCCTTTGTTCTCTTCTGCTGCACGGGTTTGTGCTGTTTCATACGTTTCCTGCGATTTGAGGAACAGGTCTTCTACTGACATACTCAAGGGCATGTCTTTTTCTTGCAATTTTTCGTCTTGCATAATGAATAATGAGGTAGTTAATTAGCCGAAAGAATCTGTGCATAAATGTCAGCGGGTTCGGATTCACCGCTAAGCTCAACTAATTATCTAGGGGAAAGTCAGGAAGGATTAATGCTTTTCGAAGCAGAGGTTACTGACCAAACCGTGTCCGGTAAAGCGGACAAATCAACTATAAGGACATTCTTCGTTAGGTTACATTTTCAAAGAATGACTGCAAATATAAGTGGGATTTTCTTAAGTTCCAAAAAAGTACGAAATTGTTTTTTTTTGGTGGCTTTATTTGTTTGGTAATCAGTTGAGTATGCTTTGCGTTAAGAACGTTCTAGTAAATATCTACTTTTTAAAATTATTATTTTGAAAATCTTAGAATTAATGATGAAAAATAATGATGTGATTTTATTTCGTATATGAATAATATATTTGTGTCATTCCATTTGCTACTAGTTAAACTGTTTTTCTATTTTGCATAGGATTTTTGCGAATTATAAAACGGAAACTCGGCGACGGATTTATATTTCCAAAAATAGGAGCAACTTGCATAATGAAAAAGATTGCCAATTTATAATAGAATTACGGTTGGCAATCTTTTTATGTATCAATATAGTTGTATAATTACTATTCTATAATGTTTAATTCACCAATTCCTCCATCAAAAGATTGGTTGAAACTCCTTAATTCTAGCCGCAAATATTGAGTGGATTTGAACCATAAAATTTGATAATGTTGATTGGGGGGGTACTGCTGAAGTATCACTTCCTGGAAGTTCAAAAGTGGCATCTCCCAATTCTTTCCAATCTATTTCATTATCACTGATTTTGATTGCTACATTTTTTACATTGCATTTGTAATCTTTCACTTTGGAAGGGGCATAGGGAGTCATGTAAATCCCTTTCATATTTACATTACGCTTAAAATCAATCGTAAAAGTTACAGGAGAGTCGTTACCGGTATATCCATACCAAAATGTAGAAAAGTTTCCATCAAAAGCACCAGCAAGACTTCCGAGTGTTCCATCCGTAGTATCATTCCCTATAACTCGGGATATTGCACATGACCAATCTGTTCAATGATCTCATAATATGAAAAAGTAGGATATAGCGTTTGTTTCTATAAAATAAGTCATATATTTGTAGAATCGAAAATTCAACAAAAGGCACATCCCAAACAGCCCAATGTTACACCTTGCAATATTTGTGGGGTATTTTTATTAGTACCAGGGGCGCGAGCCAAAATCCTATAATATTATGATAAACGCACGTATTGTGATTTTTATTTGCTTTTCGAGAGTTCTTGTTAAAAACAGAAAACCTGCCGGAAAAAAGTTACATTTATTCTTTGTTGAGAGGAGTGCTGACTTGTCTGATTATTGATTATATATCTGCTTCAGTTTTAAGTTGTACATTGATTATATTCTATACACGATGGTTATTACAGATATAGAAGACAAGACATTACGTTTTCGGAAATTTTTCAATAATAACTTTCCGAAGGTGAAGACTTTTGCATGGCAACTGTTGAAATCGGAAGAGGATGCGGAAGATATAGCTCAAGATATTTTCGTGAAACTGTGGGAGCAACCGGATCTATGGATAAATCGTGAGAAACTCGATAGTTATCTGTATACGGTCGTAAGAAATAATATTTATAACTTCCTGAAACATAGAACTGTTGAACTGGACTATCTGGAAGTAGCAGCTGAAAAAATGAAGATAACCGAACTGCAACTGCCTACTCCGGATGATGAACTTTGTCTTCGTGAACTTGAACTTTTGCTTCAAATGACTCTTGAACGTATGCCTGTACAGCGCAGATGTATTTTTTCTATGAGTAGAGAAGAGGGTATGACTTCGCAGGAGATTGCTTTGAAATTGAATATTTCAGTCCATACGGTCGAGCATTATATTTATAAGGCATTTCAAGATTTGAAGAAAATCGTTTTATTTTTATTTTTTTTCTATTTGAACTAAGTATGTGAGCTTGACAAGTTGTCTCTTATATATAAACACTTAATTGGGACAATGAAAAATAATCCGGAAAAACTGCTACGTTCTTTCCTTAGCTTTGATTATTCGAAGCGAACGATTGATATGTTTCACCATTGGATGATTGGTGCTGATTCTACAAAAGAGAAAGAAACGGCATTTCGCAATCTATGGTCGAAAACAAAAGGAAAGTCTGCTAAAGAAGATACAGATCGCTCATTCTTGCAGGTATTGGATAAGATAGGGGTTGAGTATAGTCCGATGATGATAAACGCGAATCGTTGGAATGTATGGAAATCTGTTGCCGCTGCCGCAGTTTTAGTGATTTTGTCTGTGACTGCCACTTTGTGGGGGAGCTACAAATATTTTGATAAGGATAACGTGGTAATGGTAGAACATTATGTAAAAAACGGGGTAAGAGATCGTATTTGCCTACCGGATGGAACAATGATGTATTTGAATTCCGGTTCCCATGTGTTTTATCCTGAAAATCTTGAGGGGAAGACTCGTACTGTATATTTAGTGGGAGAGGCAGGCTTTAAGGTAACAAAGAACCCTGCAAAACCTTTCATCGTACGATCTGCTAATCTAAAAATCACCGCTTTAGGAACAGAATTTAATGTGAGAGCCTATCCGGAAGAGGACGAAATAACTGCATCCCTGCTTGAGGGAAAGATTCGGGTGGATTGTAATGATACTGCCAGCTATGTTCTGAATCCTGGACATCAAGTAGTGTATGATAAATGTACCACAGGCAGCCGGATGCAGACAGTGAATATGAAAGATGTGATGGCATGGCAACGGGGAGAAATTGTATTTGATAAGGCTACACTTACTGAAATTGTACGAACCTTGGAACGTCACTATGGAATTATGTTCCATATTTCGACGAAGAAGCCTAATAAAGACCGCTATAACTTTGTATTTAAAGAAGATACGAGTATTGAAGAGGTGCTGGAAGTGATGCAAGTGATTATCGGTCAGTTTGATTATCGATTGAAAGATAATGTCTGCCATATAGTCTGGTAATAAAGAAAAATAATCTTTTTGTTAAATTTAAAATCTGATACGCCTATGTGAAAAAATATCCGGAAGAGACCTTACCTTTTCCGGATATGAAATGATTTTAGTCTTAAATTAGTATGAAAGCAGTAAACTGCTTTTTATTCAACTAGAGAAAAATACCATAATTTTAAACTAAAAACTTTGCTAAGATATGAATTTATATCTGAAAAACACTAGAAAAAGTATATTAATAATTTTTCTACTATCAGTCGGGGCAATTCTTTATGCCCAGAATAACAGTAAAATAACTATAAAAAAGAAGAACATTTCGTTACGAACTGCTTTGGCGGAAGTCCGGGAGCAAACTAAGATGTCTGTTTCTTACAATGCCTCTCAATTGCCTGAAAATAATATTTCTTTGAATATAGATCGGCAGTCTTTAGATCAGGCTTTGAAAATAATTCTGAAAGGAACTGGTTTTACTTATCTGATAAAGGATAATTATATAATGATTGTGTCTGAACATTCTTCTAAAAAAGCTAAAAGTAGAAATGTGACAGGTACTGTTGTGGATACAAATGGAGATCCGTTGATTGGGGTTACAGTAGTTGAGAAAGGAACAGATAACGGAACGGTTACCAATTTGGATGGAAATTATAAAATTACTACTCAGACTACAACGCCTGTGCTTGTCTTTTCATATGTCGGCTATTTGTCAAAAGAATCTTCTGTAACAGAAGATTTGATCAATATAGTTCTGGAGGATGGTGCTCAGGAATTGGGAGAAGTGGTGGTCACTGCTTTGGGTATTAAACGCTCTGAAAAAGCTCTGTCTTACAACGTACAGAAAGTAAGTAATTCCGAACTAACTACGGCTAAGGACGTTAACTTTATGAATAGTCTGAATGGTAAAGTAGCCGGTATCAATATTCAGAAAAGCTCGTCAGGGGTTGGTGGTGCGACTCGCGTCGTGATGCGCGGTTCCAAATCAATCGTTGGGAATAACAACGTACTGTATGTGATTGACGGTATGCCGATAGGCAATCCTACACGTGGTGTCATTACCAATGATTATGGTGCTGTGGCCGGTAGTGAAGGCATATCAGACTTCAACCCGGATGATATTGAAAGCATATCCGTACTGACTGGTCCTTCGGCTGCGGCTCTTTATGGTGCTGCGGCAGCCAACGGCGTAATCTTGATCAATACTAGAAAAGGAACGGAAGGTAAGATGAAACTCAACTTTTCTTCTAATACGGAATTTTCAAATCCGTTGTTTTCGCCGGATTTTCAGAATACGTATGGAAACCGCGATAACTCTTATCGCAGTTGGGGAGATAAGTTGACGAAGCCTTCTTCATTTGACCCTATGGATTTCTTCAAGACCGGCATGAATACAATTAATTCTTTGAATGTGTCTGCGGGTAACAGGACAAACCAGACTTTTATTTCTTTAGCTTCGACAAATTCTAAAGGAATGGTCCCTAATAATGAATATTATCGTTACAATTTTTCTTTCAGAAACACAGCGTTGTTGCTGAATGACAAATTGCATGTAGACATGGGGGCCAGCTATATTATCCAAGCCGAACAGAATATGGTTTCCGGCGGACGTTATTTCAATCCGTTATTCCCTCTTTATCTATTTCCTCGCGGTGAGGATTTTGAGGATGTGAAAATTTTTGAGCGCTATAACGAAGAACGTCGTTTTCCTACCCAAAGCTGGGAGTATGGAGATCAGGGACTTTCTTTTGAAAATCCTTATTGGATTATCAACCGTGAAATGTTTCCGATCAAGAAAAATCGTTATATGCTTCACGCAAGACTTCAATACGACATCCTCGACTGGTTGAATATTGCAGGCCGTGTACGTCTGGACAAGACTCACTCCAGAGAGCAACGTAATCTTTATGCCTCTACGCTTGAACTTTATACAGGTTCTTCCAAAGGTAGTTATTCGAATAAGGAAGAATTTTATACTCAGACGTATGCTGACGTAATGGCTAACATCAATAAAACCCTGGGCAGAGATTTTACATTGACAGCAAACGTGGGTGGCAGTTTCGAAGATCATTATACACGCAGTGTTACTATCGGTGGTAAATTGATGACGGTGCCTAATTTGTTTTCAGTGGCAAATGTTGACCCGACTTCGGGCGCTGGAAAGGAAAGCTATCTGCGCACTCGTAACCTCGCTCTTTTTGCAAGTGCAGAGTTGGGATGGAAAAATATGCTTTATTTATCTGTTACCGGACGTTGTGACTGGGCGTCCCAATTGGTAAGTAATGGAGACACGCCTGGTATCTTCTATCCGTCAATTGGTTTATCCGGGATTATCTCCGAAATGGTGAAGCTGCCCGAGTTTGTTTCTTATTTGAAGTTGCGGGCTTCATATACGGAAGTAGGTTCTCCTATCACACAGGTTGGGATTACACCCGGTACCGTGACCGACGAGATGACCGGTGGTGTGATTAATCCGATTTCTACTTATCCTTATCCTGATTTCAAGCCGGAACGTACCAAATCTTACGAAGTAGGTATCAATGCCCGTTTTTGGAAGGGGCGTATCACGTTCGACGGTACTTTCTATCAGTCTAATACATATAATCAGACATTCCTTTCATCTATGTCTCCGGCTACGGGATATTCGGGCTTTTATGTTCAGGCCGGTAATGTACGCAACCTCGGTGTGGAACTGACGCTTGGCTACAACGATAAGTTCGGAAAGGTGGAATATTCTACTAACCTGACTTATACGGCAAACCGTAATAAGATTGTTAAAATGGTACATGATTATCGTAATCCGGTAGACAATTCTCTTGTAAATATTACAGAACTGACTTTACAGGAGGCCGGTGGCGTATATGTTCGTGAAGGGTATTCTATGTCGGATGTTTTTGTAACAGGTATCTTGCAGCGTGGCAGGGATGGTAAACTGATAGAAGAAGGAAACGGCTATCAGGTGGATCGCAGTCAGCGCGTCCGTCTCGGGACAGCGGATCCGGATTTTACAATGGGATGGCGTCATGATATCAGTTATAAGAACTTCTCTTTAGGCTTGTTGGTTACCGGTCGTTTTGGCGGTATTGTTACTTCGCAGACGCAAGCATTCATGGATGCATTTGGCGTATCCAAAGTATCTGCAGAAGCCCGTGACAATGGCGGTGTAATCTTAGATGGCAATCTTTATGATGCTGAACGCTTTTATAATACAGTGGGAGGACAGGGTTTGATGAGTTATTATGCATACGATGCGACAAACATTCGCCTGCAAGAACTTTCTCTTACTTATTCATTGCCGAAGAAATGGTTAGGCGGCATTTTCTCCTATGCCAATGTTTCGTTTATAGGGCGCAATCTGTTTATGTTCTATCGCGCGGCTCCATTTGACCCGGATATGACTTCCTCCACAGGTACTTATAGTCGTAGTGACTTCTTTATGGCTCCCAGCCAGAGGAATTTAGGGTTTAGTATTAAATTTGGTTTATAATAACTAATAGGTTAAATTTATGAAAGTACAGATAAAAAAAATAGTGGGGGTAGTGTTGGCTTGTGCAGGGCTTATGATAAACACCTCATGTTTGGATTTTGAAGAAATTAATAAAAACCCATATTATCCTGATAAAGATATGGAGAAGATGGACGGCGTGTTGAATAGTGCTTACTTGCCGAACCTGGAAAAGCATGTCATTCCTGCACCTTTGAAAACAGATAATACGGACTTGACCAATGCTTATCAGATTTCTATCAATTTATCCGGTGATTCGTGGGCTGGTTATTTCTCTCCACGCGATAACAAATGGAATGAAGCAGCAAACCTCACCACTTTCTTCTTTGAGGAGAATCGGGTAAATCTGACTTATGAATACGGCATTACAAATATTTTTGCACCTTGGATTCAGTTGAAGAATATCAATATGAGCGGTGAAAACCCTAATAAAGAAATATATGCTCTTGCACAGATTGCCAAGATTATGGGATTGCACCGTTCTACTGATAAGTTTGGTCCCATTCCTTACACTCAAGTGGGTAGTGGCTCGTTTACAGTAGAATACGATTCACAAGAATCCGTATATCGTTCTTTCTTCGAAGAGCTGGATGATGCGGTGACCGTTCTATACGATTTTTATATGAAGGGTAACACTTGCGTTCCATTGGCTTCGGATGTTGTATATGAAGGTGATGTGGCAAAGTGGATTCGTTTGGCAAACTCATTAATGCTTCGTCTGGCTATTCGTGTGCGTTTTGTCGATGAGAACCTGGCTAGGACGTATGCTGAAAAAGCTATCGGAAATCCGTTGGGTGTGATTGAAACAATTGATGGCATAGCTAAGATGGAGAAGGGGGCTAACTTGCAGGTAAAGAATCCGATGTATCAGATTTCCGACCCGGATCAATATAATGACAGTCGTATGGGAGCAACAATTCAATGTTACTTGAAAGGTTATGCCGACCCGCGTCTTCCTGTCTATTTCTTGAATAAGGGTGACAAGGCTGTGCGCGCTGGTTTGCCCGTAACTCAAAAGACCTATGATAATGCCGCATTACCCAATATAACAGAAGATACTCCAGTGTATTGGATGAAGGTGTCTGAGGTCTATTTCTTGAGGGCGGAAGGTGCTTTGGCCGGCTTCAATATGGGTGGTGAAAATCCTCAACAATACTATGAATTGGGTATTCGAAAATCGTTTGAGGAATGTAACGTTTCGCTCGGTTCTTATTTGTCCAATACTACTCCACCGCAAAATTTTGTTGATCCTGCAAATTCGGATTATAATTACGCGGCCCCCAGTAGTATTACTGTAAAGTGGAATAATTCGGACAGTGAAGAGAAAATGCTGGAACGTATTATTACGCAGAAATACCTGGCTATCTTTCCTGACGGTCAGGAGGCTTGGAGCGAATGGCGACGTACGGGATATCCCCGTCAGATTCCTCCTGTAACGAACCTCACTAATTCTGACGTAAAGACGAGTGATGGTTACAAGGATGGAGTTCGCCGTATGCCTTACCCGCGTAATGAGTATGAACGCAACGGTCAGAACTTGCAGAAAGCTATCCAGCTATATTTAGGTGGTGCAGATAAAGCTTCTGTCAATGTATGGTGGGATAAAAAAGAAAAAAGATAACTTTAAAAATACAGGAATGATGAAGAACATAAAATTATGGGGCGTTTTATTGCTCATGGCGAGTGCCCTGTTTTCATGTACAGAAATTGAGAATATCGATGTAGAGAAAGATGCTGTGAGAGACTTATATGAGAAACGAGATAAAGATAAATGGGTGGAGGAAGATGAACAGAAGCAAAAGAACTATGAAGATTCTGTTCGCATTGCCGAAGAAAATAAACGTATTTATGAACTTTATTTGGAAGATTTGAGAGAGTATAAGAAAACAAAACATCCGGTTATGTTTGGTTGGTTTAATGCATGGAGTGCCGTTACGCCGGGTGATTATGCCAATCTGACGCTCATTCCCGATAGCATGGATATTGTTTCTATTTGGGGGAACTGTTTCAATATTGATGCAAATCGCTTGAAGCAGATGAGAGAAGTACAGAATAAGGGTACCAAGGTCGTTGTTGGATGGATTATTGAAAATGTGGGCAACGGAATCTCTAATCGCACGAAAGATGAGTGGTCGAATGATCCTGAAACCGGTGTGAAGGAATATGCGCAAGCTATTTTGGATTCTATCTCCAAGTATGGTTATGACGGCTTTGACATAGACTATGAACCGTCTTATGCTTCTCCATTCAAACCGGGTAAGCACTGTGGAGACTGGACGGATGATTGGACGGAAAACAAACCTGTTATTTCTTGTAGCCAAAACGGTAATAAGAAGTTGGAAAATTTATTCTTTAAGACTTTGCGTGAAGGGCTGGATCGGTTGCAGGCAAAAGATGGAAAGGAAAAAATACTGAATATCAATGGTTCTATTCATTATTTGTCTCCAGAGGTCGCCTCGTATTTTAATTATTTTGTTGCGCAATCTTATAATGGAAGTTATAACTCATGGACAAGTACTATAACCAGCCGTTTAGGGCAAGAGGTGAAAGATCAGATAATTTACACTGAAACCTTTGAGAACCAACAGGGCAATCGGTTGGGGTTTATGAAGTATGCGGATTTTGTGGTGACGACATTGGACCGTGAAGCTGGGGGGATCGGTGCATATCATATTAATGAAGATTCATTCGATGGGAACCAGTATCGTAATGTGCGGAATGCTATCACACGTATGAATCCTCCGATTAAATAATGTATCACTTTTAAATTTAAAGTAAAAATGAAGAAATATATATTATTGGTTTTATCCATTGGGCTCTTAACTGCTTGCGATATGGTTAGTGGCGAAGGAGATGGCGCTGATAACGCTGTATATATGGGAAATACAAACAGCAGTGGCGTTATTTCTATGGTAGTAAGTGATGCTGAAGGTGGCACTGCAATCGTTACTCCCCGTTTGGCGAATCTTACTGATGAACCGGTGGAAGTGACCATTGCGATAGATGAAAAATACCTGAATGAATATAATGCAAAATCCGGATTGAAGCTGGAACCGGTAGCGGCTGATGACTTTGTTTTTATAACTAAAGGTGGAAAAGAATCTCACGGAAAGGCTACTGTAGTAATTGAAAGCGGACAGTACAACGCAAGTGTGGAAGTGAAGATTCCTATGGTGGATGAAGAAAAATATCCTTATAGCAAGCGTTTTGCTATTCCGTTGACGATAACGAATTCATCCAATTACAAGATATTGAGTTCTCCCAAGTCGACTATTATCCGGTTAAGCCGTAAGATAGTAACTTCGGTTGCCAAGTTCTCCAGAGGAGGAAGTATTGCGCTTGTTCCGAACGAAGCTTTAAGAACTCCAATGTCCGAATGGACTATGCAAGTCAGCTTGCAATTCCCTGGGCTGTCAGGGTCTAATCAGACTACTATGTCCATTCAAAGTGGCACAGGTGACTTTTATACTCGTATTAGGGCTGATAAGGGGATCCAGTTGAAACATGGTCGTGACGGTGAGGATACATGGACCCAGAAACCTTTGAGTGTAAATAAATGGCTACACCTTAGCTTTGTGTATAAAAACAGTTCGCAAGTTTCCATTTACGTAAATGGAGAATTGCAGAAGACGTTTATTACATCGCCTATTTATTTCTCCAATCAAAAGAAATGTTGCTTGTTTATTGGAAATACTACTTATACGGGCGTTTATATCCGTGAAGCGCGGATGTGGAGTAAGGCTTTGACAGAAGGAGAAATCGTGGATAAGGAATATCTGCCGCAAGATCCGAAGGATCCGGACTTGATAATGTATATGCCGTTTACAAAGGAAGAAGGTGATGAAATGAAAGAACTGACGGGTAACTGGGAAATATCAGATTTCCGGTCATTGGATATTTGGGATGAGGACCCGGCAAAGATAACTTATATTGAGAATGTATTATTCCCGACAGAAGAACTGACAATTGTGGAGTAAATATATATCATTTATGTAATAATTAAAAATAGAAACAAATGAAGAAAATAATTCAACTGCTGTATATGATACTTCCTGTTGTTGTGCTTACTGCTTGTGGCGATGACGACAGAGGTGAAGTGATAAGCCAAGATCTGTCTTATCAACTTGATGCGAACTATGTTTATGTAGACATCCCCGAAGAATTTCAATTTGATCCTTCCAATATTCTGTATCTGAATGGAAAGACTGTACTGAAGCTGAATGGCAAGAACGATGGTGAACATACAACAATTGTTGAAGGAACGGAGTTTACTTTCAATGTCGGATTGAAAAAGGCATTGGATAAAGATATTTTGGTACGTCTTATACAGGATCCTACTTTACTGGAAAAATATACATCTGCTGGTGATTTGAAACAATTTCCGGAAGAAAGTTTCACTTTGTCTAACGTGAAATTGGAAGCTGGTGTTAAAGAGGGGAAAGCTACTTTGACATTCAGGAACTTGGATGTTTTGAATGAAATGCCCGGATATATTCTTCCGCTTCGTCTGGAATTTATAGATGCTGCAGATGGGGTGAAAATTTCATCGGAAAATTATAGTGTGTTTGTTGAATTGAAAGTAAAGCAGGCTAAAGATAACATAGATCCGTCTAACAATCCGGTTGAAGGCATATTATTTAATAATAACGTAACATTTGAGTCAAGTAAAACAAGTAGCTTAGGAAATCTGTATGATGGAAATCTTAATAGTTCGTGGTATCCTGCTGATGCATCAACCTACTTGTCAATGTCATTTTCGTCGCCAACTAAGATACTTGGTATCAAAATAGATGTTAAAAAGGGCACCTATCTTCTAGGGAAATTAAATGTTTATGCCGATGAAGGTAATGGGTTTATGTCGTACGGTGCAGTGGATAGAAACGTTGGAGATTCTCACCTTTATATAAAATTCAAGAATCCTGTAGATGTATATACTATTAAGTTTGATGGAATGTTGACTGTTAACGGGGGGACAGGACCGGATATTTATGAAATCAATTTCATTAAATAGTAATATGATCGAATAGCATTTTGTTGATAATTCGCCGCAGGGGATATGAATGAAATTTTATTTGTTTCGCCTGCGGCACTTTTCTTATATGTAGAGAGCTGATGGTAAAGTTTTTATTTTATATTGATTCAAAAGTTATTATAGTCAAGTTGCTGACTGTTTGTATGGCTTTTATTTGCGTGGCATGTTCTGTAAAGTATGCTGAGGTGGAAAAAATAGCCCAGAAGGATCTGGAACGATATAGAGAGTTGTATGTTATTGCTCTGCAGACGGGAAAGGTCACACTGCCTCTTGGGGGAAAATATCCGCATGTTACATATCCTAATATGGGCGGCTTGGAGACTCCTATTGATAATGTTTGGCTTGTAAACGGGGGATATTTAGGGGAAATCTACGAATGTCGCGGTTGTGATTCGTGTATGACTTGTTATAGGGATGCCGGACTGATTACTTATGATGTGATACGAAGAGATAGTGCCTCGGTTACGGCCACAGTACAGCTGACCGAAAAAGGACAGCAATATTTGATTGAAAATCAGCTGAATTCCTTTTATTCGATCGTTAATGCCTGGCGTAGGAGAGAGCAGTTGGAAATAATGTTGATAGCCAAAGAAAAGTTCGATGTAATTGTACAACCTTCCGATACAATGGGCATTTATAACTGTGAGGCTTATAGGGCGTTAGAGCTCACTCCTTTTTTGGAAGCACTGGGAGGAACTGTTAAACATAATCAGGCGGATTATGTTCGCAGGCTTCGTGTTGATTGTAGAAATATGAAGAATCCTGTAGTAAGTCGGACTGGCGTAAGGGCAGATTCAAATCCTTGACAATCTTAAGCACTTTACCAACTATCTTTTTGTGCAGTTTGGCATCGGTAGGATAAGTCACATTCTTCTCCTCATCATAGAAAGAGTGATGAATAGGGGATATAAGACAAGTGTTAGGGCAAATCATGTACAAAAAATAATTGCATTTGAATTAGTGAATAATTGATTTACATAAAAATAGCAATTTTCGGATCGTTTATTTGATCTGTGTGTAGTAATTTTGCGGCATCGCTCTTTCCTAAAGGATATGCCCATGAAAGAGGTTAAGGACAGGGATGCACAATTCAAAAATATCTCTTCGATAAAACAGCATGCCAGTAGATAGGACTTCCTCTTATCAGTATTGATACCAAAAAGAAGGAACTCATCGGGAATTTCAAACGTAGCGGGAAAGTCTTGAGTAAAGGACAGACTATATCTCTTGATCATGATTTTGCCACATTCTCAGATGGACAGATTGTTCCTCACGGCATTTACGATATCACAGGGAATGTTGGATATATGACCATTGGGACAAGCCATGATACGGCTATGTTCGTTTGTGACAATATATATAGAGTCTGGAAAGAACATCTTCAAGAAAAGTATCAAGGTGCACGTACACTTGTAATCATGTGTGATGGTGGAGGGTCGAATTCCAGTTCCCATCGTATTGTAAAGCAAGAGCTTATGCAACTGGCGGATAAATTGAGTATGATTCTTCTGGTGATGCATTATCCGCCATATTGTTCTAAGTTCAATCCCATTGTGCACCGATTGTTTGCACATGTTACGCGAAGTTGGAGCGGAGCTCCACTGCTCTCGGTTAATGATGCCGCACAAAAAGCCGCAAGAACCACCACCAAAAAGGGGTTGACTGTTTATGTAGACGTAAATTCAAAAACGTATGATATAAAAAGACCGATTGAAGACGGATATGAAAAGAAAATTGCACAGAGAGTTGTGTTTCATAGGCAACTGCCGAAATGGAATTACCTTATAAAACCAGTATAATCTGTATTTACTTATTTTTTAAGCATTACTAAAGTAGAAAAAAAATAAAAATAAAACGATTTTCCTCAAATCTTGAAGAGCTCTATAGATATTATGTTCTACCGTACGAACTGGAATATTCAACTTTACGGCAATCTCTTGAGCAGTCATGCCTTCTGTTCTATTCATAATAAAAATACGTTTTCGTCGTTCGGGCATGCGTTCAAGAGCCATTTGAATTAGCAGTTCTAGCTCTTGGAGACGAATCTGATCATCAGGTTTAGGCAATTCCAGTTCTGCTATTTTCATTTTTTCTGCCGCTTCCTTTAAATAATCAAATTCAACAGCTTTATGTTTTAGAAAATTATAAATATGATTTCTGACAACTGTGTAAAGATAACTGTCTAGTTTTTCACGATCAATCCACAAATCCGGATTTTCCCATAGTTTCACGAAAATGTCTTGGGTAATATCTTCCGCGTCTTCTTCTGATTTTAGTAGCTGCCATGCGAAAGTTTTCACTTTTGGAAAATTCTTATTGAAGAACTTTTGGAAACGTAACGTTTTATCTTCTATATTTGTAATGGTCATGTGTGTATCTTCATTCTTATTTTTATGATTAACAAGTAAACTACAGCTATAAAATCAAGGAGTTCGTGACAAATTTACAAAAATAATACTTAAACTAATGTTTCTAAAATAAAATAAATGTATTTTATCGCAAAGGAGTATATTCTAAAAAATCGAAGTATCTTTTTAAATATTGAGTTATTCCGATAATATTATAGTTGAATACTGTCGTATGTTGCTATAGCTAAACAATCGTTTTTTAATATATGTGTTTAAATAGAATCCAATGTTATATAACCCAGATATGTTGATCGAAACAATGATAGTTTGATTAACATCATGCATATTTATTTGCTTAACAATGCTTTTTTCATAGTAACCGCTTTCATTTTACGTATCTTCTCTTTGTTACGTCTAATAAACAGGCTCATTTTTTTTAAGCGTATTGCCCTGTAATAAGTATCTCTTTTGGGAGTAATCTTTTTACCTCTTCTACAATACAACCCAGTAGAAGCATATTCAGTAAGGTACCGCTTAAACTTTGCCTTACCAAAGGAAGGGTCTCTGGAAGCTTTACATACGATTCTTATAACTTCACATGACGGTTCGGGGAATATTGCTTTAGGTGTCAGATTCATAATGATACGGAAACTAACCGGTGCTTCGTGTTTGATCATGAATCCCAAACGGGTCTGTTCAAACTGGAACTTCTTAAGTGTTCCTTTGGGCCTTCCGTCCTCTTTGCGTCTTTTTTTTGATTGTTCCCGTTTGGGTGGGCGTGTGATTCTCGTATTTTTGTATGTCTTGGCTTTGGGCATGTTCTTCGAGGTTTAAGGATTCGACATCTGATTCTTTTATAACTAGTATAGTTACGCTACTACAACGGGCTATTTCTGCGCGGCTGTCCAAATCGTTTTGAATATTTATTTTTTTCATAAGATGGTTATGTCATATATGAGAAATTAACTTCTGTGTCTACGTTATAACGTCCGCTTTCATATATATGAATGTTTCTGGAATTTCCGGGAATGACAAAACTTACTCCTCTATTATACTTTGCGTCATCGTTCCAGTCTGTCGCCGTAGTCCTTAAGCTATGGCGTGGTGGTGAAACTTTATTGGGGATAATTGCGACAGTGCCTCCCCAATTTGAGCCATCCCGTTTTGCTGTATTAATAACACCCTGGATACAGACGATATTTCCGATTTGTCTTATATATAGTCTTCTCGTATCCGTTGCAGATCCTGAATTGTTCATCATTATCCAGCCTGTGTCATCTATTTTGGTCTGGTATTCTTCTGCGTATGCTGCCCCGATTTTTTGGCAGACACTCTTCTTTGCTGCAGCATCCGTCACTATTAAATCCGATAATTTACTGTCTTTGCGTAGATAGGTGCCTGTTACTTCAGCTTTTGACAAGACATCTAGTTTGTCACGTAATGTTTTTTGGGCTTCAGTGGAACTTTTCCCCTGGCTTACCAGATAAGTGATGTAATCTTGAAATATGGAAGCTACCGAAGCATATTTTTTGTCAGCTTCGGTTTTGCTATATACATCTATGTTGGTAGCGATGCTTCCTTTTTCCGCAACGGAATATCCTGTGAGCATTCTGTCCGCTTTCTTGGCGAGCTCTTTCTTTACCTGTCCGGTCGAAACATATCCTTCAACATCTGCATGTGAAGTGCCTGCGTCATCCATAAAAGCGAAACTACCACTTTTTATGCCTTCGAGTTTTTGCTTCATAGACTCTGTAAACAATACTCCTGTATAGGCCCCGTCAGTATTCAGTTTTCCTTCCAGCATCTTGTCTATCTCTGTGCTGGAATAGACACTTATATTTTTTCTTGCCTGTACTTTATCAGTCAAATCTGACAGGTTAGAACTTTTGGTGAGTTTCAGTTCTCCGGTACCTTTCTTTTCGGCATCTAAATTGTAACGAATGGCTGCCTGCTTTTCAGCTTTCAGGGCTGCTGCCTCTTCAGCGGTCAGGTCGTTAATTTCATCGGCAGAGAGTGAGACCAGTTCGAGAAGTTTCCCTGAGATTTGCAGGAAGGTCTGGTTTGACTCAGTTCTGGAATAAACTTCCAGATTCATTCTGGCGATTGCTTTGTTGGCTAAATCATCCAGATTGCTGCTGACAGATAATTTTTTCTTTAAAGCTTCAGCTACATCGGAAGAAGTGACATACCCATCTGAACCGGTTTCTATATTTCCAGAAGAAATAGCTTCCAGTTTCTTTTTATGTGTTGTGGTAAAATCTTCCGTGGATAAACCTTTTCCAGAAACGATATCTACTTTCTTCCGTAGGGCTGCTGTGAAATTGGTTGCGGATACATATATTTTTGTCAGGCTTGTCCCGGAAATTTTTAAGTCTCCCTCTATGTTCACGAAGGTGGATGGAGTCAAAGAAATGTTCCCTGTTAAATTCTTTATCATGAAGTCATTATCTTCTTTTGAAATATAACCGATCTCTGCCATTCTGTCTTCGGAACTGTCTACCCACGAGATATATGCCTGAAGAAGGGGATTGTCTTTTAAGTAAGAAGAAGACGCCAAAGTAAATTGCTTATCTTCTGATACGATAGAAAAAGTCCCGTTGACATTTACATTTCTGGTTTTTCCAATGATTTGAAGAATGGCGCTATCTGCTTGCTTGCCGTCGTATACATTCAGATTCCGGTATTTTGTTTTACCATTTTTATAGCCGCCCGGATTAATTTTAATGGACCCGTCATCCGTTGCATCATCATAATTAATAATCGAATCTCCGATCAGAAAAACAGAACCGGCTTTTGTTGTTGTAGAAATATTCTGTGAAACGGTGGCACCATTTTCATCAAACCGGGCTAGTTCCTTATCTTGTTTCATTAGTAAGAATGAACCGTCTGTAAGTAACACGATTTCATTGATAAGCAACCCATTCAGATACACACCTAAAGAAGCATCACCATTCTGTTTGACGATGCTTTTTAAGGAATGTCCGGTTGCTGCATTCAGCACGGATACGGCAGTCTTGGATTCCAATGTTTTCTGAACGGAAAGGTTACCTGTTATCACCAGGTCCTTGCGAATAGTCTGTCGGGTGAATGGTGTTTCAAGCAGTACTGCATATTTCCCGAAAAATTTATCAATGAAGCGCGGTGCATATTCTTGTCCCAATTCGATAAAGTGGGGCACGGCGCCTGTTACTGTATCCGGAATGTCCGGCAGCACATTGCTTCCCGAGCACAGATAATTGTTACGTCCTTTTTTATTAGCTTCATTGGCATACGTGACGGTGTCTATTGAATTTGATTCATAAATATAATACGGAAATGATACAGCGGCGCATCCCTCAAAATATCTGACCTTTCCGTTTATCCAGACATATCCGGGATTTAGTGAAATTCCGGACTTCTCACAGCCGGATATGATGAAGTCAGAGCAGGTACTAAAAATGCTGTTCATGGAAAGTGCCAGTTCTTGAAGGTTGAGAATATCATCGGCATAGGTGTACCTTCCACCTGTTTCGGCTATAAATTCTTTCATGTTGGTTTATTGGGTGTTATTTCTTGGTCTTCTATTTTAATCAGATATGTTTTTCCTGCAGTTTTATAGATGTTTATAATATAGGAAAGCATGTACACAAATTCTTTCTGGCTGATTGAAATCCTGGGAACCACTACCATAAAGCTGACTTTGTTGATGGCCTTTTCTTCTGAAAGGAAATAGAACTCACGAGGGTGCTCGTCCTGGGGAGTGTATGAGGCTATTTCTTCCAGATTATACCAGATTGTGAAAGGCTTCCCAAAGCGGGATGCTTCATGATAGATATCTATACCGATGGACTGACTTTCCTGAATAATAATTCTTTCTTGTTTGTCAGACAGATATTCCCTGAATTTATAGTTTAAGTACCACTCAAAGTATAATACCTGACTGGTCATTCTTGCTTCGATATGTTTTTCTTTTGCAAACCTACGGAATCGTTCATTAAGGCTTTTCAAAGGATATACCAGACTTTGGATAAAAAGAATATATTTTCTTCCTCCTAAAAAGTGAGGGACTAATTGGTTTACCAATCTGTCAGTGGGTAGATTATATCGTTTCATTCCACAATAAGTTTAATGGCCTGCCTGAAATTGGGTAGTTCTTTTTCTTCTCCCTTTTCTGTGGACTCCTTGAGAAATCCCGAAGTTGTCTTTACCATCCGATGTATTTTTTCCATTTTCCCGATATGCCCGTCACTGTCATAGGAGGCTATGAACACCCCCTGTTCTGGAGTAGCTTTTTCATCTATATGAACGTCGGTTACATGGTCAGCACTACGGATGGCTTCAATCACTTTGGATACGTAGACCGAAGAGTCAAAAGGTATATTCATGATGTAATCCTTTAGCTTGTCTTCAATTTTGGAATAAATTTCACTTTCCTGAATTGCACCGTCATAATATATTGTCAAACGTGGGATCAGTACATCACCGTCGTGGCTTGTCACTTCCACTCGTGTGCCCGCAAATTTGATTTTATTGATGTAGGCAATAATGGGCACGAGATCTTCTTTGGGAATCGCCGTTAGGTTTCCTTTTTCTCCTGTGGCAACTTTTAGTATTAATTTACTGTCCAGATTTGAGTCATCCGTACTTTCCGTATATGAGACCTGGGTAATTATTTGTTTGCCCGGATCGATTTGAGCATATCCGAATGCCAGACCATCCTCTCTTACGCTCAAAGTGTCTCCTTTTTGATATTGCAATAACGCATTGGCATAATATACTGGCGTTCCGTTTATACGCGAGTTAATAACTTCGGATATATCTACAGCGAATACATCGAGTAATGTTTCAAAGCTGTGGATGATGGCTGCCGTTACCCATGTTAGTCCGTTCATGATAGACATCTTTGAGTTACTGTCAAATTCAGCGAGCTCCATACGCTTGGAGCGTTCTTTTAATGCTTCGTTATAGATCTCATTTATTGTTCTGCTCATGGTTGGGTGGTGTATATATCGTTGTTAATCTGAATCTTCCAATATCCTGCCTCATTCCAGGAAGGTTCATGGGTCAATAGCCAGACAGCTTCCATTCCTGTAGAGAGAATATAATTTCCATTTTCATCCCGGTCAGGTTCCCGGTAGATACCTGAAGGGTAGGAGGTAAGTGTAATATGACAGTTACGCCTATTTTCGTATTCGTTTACCAGTCCTTTGAAATATCCGTCCAGAATGGCCGCTTTCAAGTATGAACCACAGAGATTTAGTTTCATCAGCCTTTTGTTTTTAAGTAAAGGCTTAAGGTCTGATGTGGCTATTTCTGATAAATCCATTTCATAAGTGTTTTTTAGAAGAGAAAGGAAACCAATGTTTGTGTGTGCCTTTTTGAAAATAAAATTCTCCACGTGTACAGGGCGTATAAAAAAAACAGAATCAGGCTGTAAAGCAGATGTGTCCAGACTCTCAAACAGAAGATCGGTGCCGTAAAGCCGTATTTTACGTTTAAGAGCTATTGCGCTATCGAAGTTATGATATATGTTCGTTTGTTTCTCTGTTAGTATGAGTTTCTGCAGATCTGTATTATCTCCCCAGTCTATTTCAAGTTCGCCATGTCCTGTAAAGGTTATCCCGGCGGATGTTCTGGAAGACGGCAGATGAAATTCCATAATTCTGGGCAATCCAGGCTCCTTATGGTAAACATGTCTTTCTCCAGCGGCAGGGGTGATCATATGCATTTTGTTATAAGCGATGATATCCGTGTTAATAGTAAAATCGTCCGTAAATAGCAGCACATCTCCGGCTTTTAGCCTGTCCTGAAGTGAGAGTTCCGGATTCTGAATCATTAAATCTACAATTCCTTCAATAGAACCATATAGGTGAATGGCAATGTCGTAGAGATTTTGCCCCGTTGTTACTGTATATTTACCCATTTTTTTCAGTTACATCTAAAACAAGTTCTCCTGTAGTGGAGTCCATATATGCATTGTGAATAATCATCCCGTCATCCGAGAACTCCTGCAACAGTTTAGCAGAGAGTCCTGATGTTTCAAAATTGGCATGCAGATAGTTTATGAGCCCCACGCCGGTTGTTGGAAACTGATACAGATTCCCAGTTAATGATTTTAGGATAAAGACTTCATTCTGTTTGAGTGATGATTTGATAATGAAATCAGATTCAGTACCGCAATAAGGGATTAGTGTACCAGTTTCATGAAAAACAAGTTGGAAAATTCCATCTTCGTTAAGTAGGAGAAGCTCAGAAAGATAAACAGTCCCGTTTTCGTTTGTCAGTGTAAACCAATGCCCGTTATTACTTCTGTTTATCATATACCGGATTTCGTCATTTCCTGTATCAAAGCGGAATCTGATTGATAGCTGTTTGTACTCAGGTGTATAGGGAATCATAACCCTTAAACCATTGGATGTGATATAAAGCTTTTCAAAGTCCTGAGGTACAATAATCTCCCCATAACAGTAATTAACGTTATCCATCCCGTGTATTTCACCCAAATATTTGAAAGGATAAAATATCTTATTGGTCAGGTTGTCCGTAAAGTTCACCTCACCGTAATTAGCGTCCATGCTGATATCTTGTCGTGCCATAATATTAAATAAAGAATAAAGGGATGCCCCGGAATCGCGGACATCCCTTGGGGAGAGCTTGAATAATTATAAATCGGTCAGGTTATTCCTTTTCGGCTTCATGGATGTTGTCATAAATCTTAGTCACGACTGACCACATATCATCTGGCAGTGGCTCATCTGAGATCTTCTCGAAAGATTGCTTGAGGTACTTCATTTCTTCGGAAGTGAATTCCAGTACGAGTGGTATTTCCTTATCAATATCCCATTCAATACGTTTGGTTTCTTGATTTTCTTGCAGCCCTATTTCCTTTCGTTCCTCTTGAGAAATCTCTATTTTCCTGAGAATGGACTTTTTAGTGTTGAACTCTTGAAAGTTTCCTTCTTTAGGCAGTAGTGCAGGCATATATAGCCTGTCTTTGATTGATAATTCCATAATTTTAGTAATTTGTTATTTTCCAAGAATAGGGATTAAAATCCTTTTAAGTTTTAAACAGTTTCTTCCGCTGCAATATTTTCTCTTATTTTAGTGACAATATCGTCGAAGTCGGCAAAATAGGGGGCTATCATCAAGCCTTTACTAACAGGAATACTACAACTCATGTTATCGTGCTCCAGATAGATATGCCCTAAGAAACGTTGTTCCTCATTTTTACCCACAGATAATGCTTCAATGGATGCTTGCACCCGGTTTAGCTTTTTATCCACTACGGTATACTCAATGTTATAATTGCCGTTTAAAGTTGTTTGTACAGCTGTCTTAGTGAGAATCGTACTTGTTATCGTCATGGTTTTATAAAGTTATATATTCAGGAATAGCCTGTGGCAGTAATCAAAAGTTTAATATAGGAGAATAAAATTTTGTATCACAGAATACTGACAAAATAACAGTATTCCTATTTATGCCTTATTCCGTCCGATAATCATGACATTAAAATTGTCGTCCTCTTGCTTTCCACTGGCTGTGAGTATTTTAACCATAAAATAGTTAGGGTAAATTTCCGGTGTGAAAATAAAGTTCCAGTCACTTATCATTGAAACCATCGGTGTGTATTCACTATGTCCTAAGTTGTGTGTTATTCTGTAGTAGCCTGTTGTTTGTCTGCTGGAATAAAATGTAGGCGTCCCATTTCCCCAAACCTGGTCTGTTCCCCCGCCGCCGTTGATTCTGGCAGATCTTAGTACTCCCGGTGCATTCCATGTCTCACCCTGACGCTGTACGAACTTGTGGCTGCCGTAACTTTCTACAGACATGCCCCCGCTCTGGGCCACCATGTTAAGACATGTTCCTGTTGTACTTTGTGTATATATTCTTATTCCTGTTACTCCATCGGCACGGACGGCCATGAGTTCACTAGAAGTGTCATTAATTCTCAAGAACCTTGTGCCAGAAGGTTCGACAAGTATTTTGGCAGACGCCGCACTGGTTATTGAAAGGGAATCTCCATTTACTTTCCAACCGCCAATAGTTGCTCCGGAAGTAACATGCAGTTTTCCTGTTGTAATTGTTAATGCAGCCTTTATTCTGTCGGCTGTAATTGTTCGGGAAGCAATTTGTGTGGCTGTAATAGTTCCCGCTGCAATTTCTCCTGCTGTGATGGATGCAGCCTTTATTTTATCGGCTGTAATTGTTCGGGAGGCAATTTGGCTGGCAGTGATGGTGCTTGCTGTGATTTTGTTACCATTGAGACTTCCCACTGCAATCCTGTCGGCACTGATTGTTCCTGCTGTAATCTGGTTGGCATTTAGTGTGGATGTGTAAATCCCATTTGAGTCAATAGTGGTCGTGTACCTCTCTGAAGCAGTCGTATCAAATACAGTGGCATACGCCACATGCCAGACCAGTGGTGCAGCGGTGGTTCCTTGAGAGCCAGTTAGGTAAAAATAATGTGTGGAAGAAAAATCTGATGTTCCGCAAACTACTTTATAAATATACTCCTGCCAATCGCCCGTGCCGATGTTAGCCGTCAGCCATTTGTGTGAGCCTCCAGTCCCAATATTGTTTGTCGCGAATTCTATATTCCTGCCAGTTGGTATTTTAGCAATAATTCTAGTAATATATACTTTGCGATTGGAAGTGTTTGTCCCAAAGTTCAGGCCTCCATTGCCCGGTGATGCGGCTCCACTAGTGCGGATCTCTACTACAGTTTTACTGTCATTGGGCGCACTGGATAACCCCGTGCGTGTAACCGTCACGGTTCCATTATTGCTGTTGTTGTATACTTTTATGTTGTTTAATCCATTCCTAAATTCAGGATCGCGATAAAGCATTTTTCCGAAAGCCATGGCAGAAGCTAATTCTTTAGCTGCATTAGCTTTTGTGCTGGCATCGCTTGCCGCCGCATTGACAGCTTCTGCTTTCTTGGTATCTGTATAGGTTTTCGCAGAATTCAGTGCATTGGTTGCAGCATTTGTCCAGTTCAGGGATACGGCAGAAGAGAATGTGATAGTTCCTGCAGCATTCCATGTGATTGCTCCTGCAGCGATTAATCCGCTTCCGTCATTGTTTAGTTTCCATTTTGTTCCATTATATACAGAACCGTCAGCGCCCAGATATACATTATTTTTAGATATTTGTGTAGAGTTGATATTCCAACCGGCAATCTGGTTGGTTGATCCTAATCTGAATATCGGAGCTGTACCGTCGTGCCCGTATAGTCCCCAATCAGCATCACTATTATAATACATCATTACACACGCTATTCCTCCGGATACTGTCGCATTAGCTGCTTTACATATTCCGATTCGTCGTGAATTTCCTGCTTGCAAGACTATGTGTTTGCCTGTATCATGTAACTTTTCTGCAGTTATTGAAAAGCCACCAATAGTTCCTCTTATAATATTACATGTCAGAGCATTTACAGCTCCTGCCGTAACGACTGCGCTCTGGATGCTGCCGGCATTTATCTGGCTGGCTGTGATTGAATTTGCTTTTATCTGGTTGGCTTCGATAGTCCCTGTGTAGATACCTGTGGATGTGATCTTTGTTAGTTTAGGAAATGAATCCCCTCCTAAAGCTCCTACTAGGACCTCCGTTTTATCTAATACTTCTTGTATACCAGCCTCTGTGTCTTCAGGAGCAGGACTCCAGTCCGTTGCCTTTGTTCCTTCCTCCACTTTAAAATCTTTGAACCAGTAATAAAGCCATGCCAAGTTTTCTATATCCAGGAAATGAAAGGTTGCATCCGAATAGTTAGTGACATTCACTTTCAGTTCAAATTTCTTCCAGGTTGTAGTAAACTGTGCGTTGCCTGAACAAGCTATATCACACATATTGAAATTGGGAGTGCTTGAGCCGTTACTTTTCCCCCAGAAGCTGATTGCATACGTTCCATTATGGGTAATCAGTCTGTTTATTCTTATCCCACAGGTGAGATTCTCTTGTCCTGTCAATTTGAAACCGTTGGAAGAATCTGCACTTTCTTCTTTTTGTATTGTTGGGGTACTTACCAGCCTTGTTATGGAAGAGCTTTTTTTATAAAGGTTTCTGCCGCCTACTTTGATGGCATTCACTTTGTTGGTAGCATCTGTAGCTGCTGCGTTGATAGCCTCTGTCTTTTTTGTATCAGCATAGGTTTTAGCTGAGTTCAGTGCATTATTGGCCGCTGTATTGGCTGCATCTGTCCAATTCAGCGTAACAGAAGAACTAAAAGTGACTTCCCCGCTTGCGTCCCATGAGATGTTTCCACCGGCCACAGCACCAGCTCCTGTAGATTCCAATCTCCACTTGAAACCACGAATACCATTTAGCCCAAGGGTTATTGCTCCGGAAGCAGCGGTAAATCCTCCTGAAGTATTATTCTTGGTTCCCCGATACAAAGCATCCGTATCCATCCTCCATCCGGATATGGTTGCGCCCGTGTTATCTGCGCGAAACACATCTTTCCCTCCTTTTAGGGCGATACGGAATCCGTAGTTGGTTTCTGTACTCCATGTATTTGCAGTTCCCGCATTGGCAAGTGCGCCCATCTGTACAAGTTTTACCTGTCCATCGCTCACCTGGGAATCATCGTTGTAGATTGTCAGTCCCCGGTGCCCTCTTCCTGCGCCTACAGGTGAATCTCCTTCGCCAGATTTGATAATTATATACTTACCGTTTTGGTTGTGGAAAATCGTATCGGTGGCAATGAGCCAACCACCTATTTTCCCGCGTGTGACATTTAATGTCAATGCTTCAATGTTGCCTGCTGTAATTAGTGAAGTTTTTAGGGCGGTTACATTGATGCGTGCGGCATCAATCGTACCGATGGTGATTTGGGATGCGTTGATTCTGACAGCATTGACGGTATTGGCAGACAGTGTTCCGGTGAATATGCCTGTAGGTCCGATAAACGTTAATTTGGTAGCCCAACCTTCAACATTCGCCTTATTGGTAATTGCATCGGCAACGGTTTGTGCGTCCGTTCCTGCTTTTTTAGCATCGTCAATATCCTTTTTTACATCCCCCTCGCAACGAACCCAGGTTCCTTTAGTGCCCATTTGAAGAGAAACATTCTTAACCCAACAGATGCCTTCTGCACCGGAGTGTCCGTATATATAGAAAGAAACCGACTTTTCGATATCTAATTGAGCATCCAGCGTAAACGTGTATGACATTCGTTGCCACTTATTTACTTCTGAAGGTCCCAACCGATAAGTTCCGCTATGAAATCCCGAGTTGGTTTGTCCTTTCTTAATGCTATATACTCCACCATGTACATAGGCTCCAATAGTATCGGTCATGACGTCTGCGCTGAAAGTATATTTTGCACCGGAAACTAGCTTTTCTTTTTGATATACGACTGAAGAAATACCTAACCATCGTCGAGGTTGGTTTATTATTGAATTCTTGTTCGCCAGTTCCAGAACAGGATATCCGAAGGTTGCAATGTTAAGATGTGCGTGGTATCCGGTTGTCGGAGCTGCCACTCCGGCATTATATCCCGAACCCCAGTTCGAAATGGAACAATTGCCATTTAATGTATTGTCCCAACCGATTGAATTATTGATACTAAAGAAACGAAAATCACCATTCCGAATATGGTTGTCTCCGCCGATTATGATATTATTTACTTTGTCTGTTGCATCTGTTGCTGCAGCGGCGATAGCAGCATTTTTCGCTGTGTCCGCCTTGACTTGAGCAGTAGAAGCAGCTGTATTAATTGCTTCTGTTTTGGCAGTGCTGATAGCGTTTACCCAGTTCAGGGTGACTTCGGAGCCAAATTCTACACGGGCTGAGGCTGCGTTGTACCGTATAAGCTGGCTTCCTCGACCGATCTCTACGTTTCCTGAGTTGTCAATGGAAAAGGTCTTATAACCGTTATGAAAACCATATAATCCGTTTATCGTCTCCGTTATGATAGCTCCAGAAGCGTTTGATGTACTCAGTGAAAAATGCCCGATAGCGATACCCGTTAAGGTTCCGTTTGAGTTCTTGACCCCTGCAAATAATTTGGGAGTAATCACGCTATTAATCCCGATAGTGGTCTTGTTACTATTCCAGTCGCTTACCCAGTCGAGCATGTTGGCATCTACACCAGCGGAACCTGTTGCTCCGTTAGCTCCTGTTCGTGCTTTGGCGAAAGAGAAAGATACGGTGAAGGGGATGGAATCCACAGTGATAGGAATATCAATAATGCCATTTTCTGCCAATGATGTGCCGGGTTGAAATCCTATGGTTACAGTTGTGCTATTTTTACTTAGTGAACAACCAGCTACAGTGGGTAGAGTACCTATTACCGGTGTTATGTTTGCTTTTCCCTTCAGCGCGGAGATTATAGTAGATGTAGTTACCACTGTATGAATCCGTCCGTCTTTATCTGTTGATATAATGCATCCCTGCCTGGATGACTTAATTGTATAACTGTCTGCACCGTTTGAGCCTGATTGTCCTTTCTTTGATTTAGACCAACTGAAAGATAGGTTGTAGGTCACTCCGGCGATTATGACTGGAATGATTATATTGCCGCTATCAGCTAGATTGGTAGTATTGGCTGCAACGGAGAACATGATACTCTTCGCCGTGTTATTGACAGTTATCGCAGAGAAGCCTGCTGGCTTATTGATGCTGCCTATGGTAAAATCCGTAATCCTGGAATTTCCGGAAGTTATAGTTACGTTAGAAGTAAAAGATACCGCACTGGGAATCATGCCATTGTTATCCGAAGTAAATACATGGCTTACGATGGATTGTGTAATGGTATATGATTCCTGAAGAGTTTGGATGGTTGCTTGTCCGCGTGCTATTAGTTTCTTGATCATTATAACAACTTTTGCAAAAGAATAGAGAGATTGATTTGACTAAAGTTGAAGTTTTTCTTTTATATGATGCATCGGAACAATAATCTACCAAATATTCCTTCCATAAATAACAAAATCAAAAGGAGCGGTGTCAGGGCTTCCACTAGAACCGAGGTTTTGTATTGTAAAATAAGAATTGGTTCTTTCCAACAATCGAAAAGAACCGTAGTGCCCGTAGGATTGGCTAACTTGGGCTATCACGGTGTAGTTCGTATGTCTAAGGTTATGGTAAAAGCGGTATTGGCTGCTTCCCAGATGTGAGCAGGAAGTAACATTGCATCCTTCGCCCCATATTTTACTAAAGCTCGTACTGTTTCCTGTATTATATTTACAACCTATATACAATACGCCCGGTACACACCATCTTTCACCACTTCGTTGTCCTAACTGCATCGGTCCATAGGCTTCTATCGAATATAACGACCCCGCATTGGCAATGATATAGATACCTTTTGCACCCGTGGCATAGGTTTGTAGATAGATACCCGTCCTGGCCGAATCGGCACGAAGTGATAGCAATGCGTTGGATGAGTTGATGATTAGTGAGGCGTTTCCCATCAATGAAGAGAATTCAATGGAGGAATTTGATGCTGTATTGATTAACTTATTTCCGCTTACTGTAAATCCTGCAATCTGACCAGAGTTAGCCGTAATATTTCCCTTAATTGTCACATTTCCTTGTGCATCCCATTTTATATTCTGGTTAGCTACATAACCGGACCCATCGTTGTCAAATAGGATTTTTCCATATCCAAATGTTGCTGAACCATCAGATCTTAGCCCCCAATAGTCCTGGCTGCCATCATCATTATATAGATATCCGCTTGATGTGAGAAATACGCGATGTCCTCCTGCTGGAGATGACGCATATATAGAGCCATTTTTAAGGTGCCATCCTCCAATTTGTCCCGCTACAGCATTAATCCCTGAGCGGTTCAATGTTACCATTACATTATTGCCGGCATCTCTTACAGAAATACTGCCGTCATAAGAACTTCCCCCCACTACCAGAGCATTATCAATGAGTACTTGATTTGCGCGTACTGTTCCGGTGTATATACCATTGCTGTCGATAGTGGTTGTGTACCTTTCTGAAGTTGTCGTATCAAAAACTGTTGCATACGCCACATGCCAGATAACGGGGGCAGCATCGGTTCCCTGCGTACCTGTGACGTAAAAGAAATGTGTTGAGGAGAAATCCGAGGTTCCACAAACCACTTTATAGATATACTCCTGCCAGTCACCCGTACCGGTATTAGGTGTCAGCCATTTGCGAGAGCCGCCTGTTCCGATGCTGTTCGTTGCAAAATCAATATTCCTGCCTGCCGGTATTCTGGCAATAATCCGGGTGATAAATACTTTTCGATTAGAAGTGGTTGTTCCGAAATAAAATCCTCCGTTACCCGGTGAAACAGAGCCGGTAGTACGTATTTCTAATACATTTTTACTATCATTAGGTGCGTTTGATAATGTTTTACGGGTGATTGTTACGGTTCCGTTGCCACTATTATTATATATGTTAGTACTGTTGTTCCCATTTCGAAATTCCGGGTCTCGATAAAGCATTTTACCAAAGGCCATGGCACTTGCCAACTCTTTAGCGGCATTGGCTTTATTTGTTGCGTCGGTAGCGGCTGCGCTGATGGCTTCTCCTTTTTTTGTATCTGCATAACTTTTAGCCGTGTAAAGGGCATTATTGGCAGCGTTTGTCCAGTTCAGTGAGACGGACGTGCCAAACGTAACATTTCCTGAAGCATCCCAAATAATGTTCCCGTTAGCCAGTCTGCCCGTCCCGTCATTGCCGAGTCGCCATTTTGTACCATTACTTATGGAACCGTCCGCACCCAAGGCGATATTGTTTTTTGATATCTGTGAAGAGGTGATTGTCCAGCCGCCTATTGTTCCACGGGCAAACGTACAGGTTAGACCGTTGATGTACGCGGTGTTAATGATGTTGCTTTTGATACTGTCAGCGTTCAACTTAGTAGAGTTGATACTTCCTGTTGCAATTCGGTCTGCTGAAAGAGTACCGGTACTGATACTGGACGCATTAATTGCAACGGCATTCACTTGATTGGCTGTTAGGGTCCCTGTATAAATACCGGTGGAACCTATATAGGTCAGCGGATGCTCTGCCAGTGTCGTATCGTTGCCTTGTGAGAGTGTGATAAACCTGCGCCTTCTGATTTCGTTCTCGACGGTGGCGGTTAGTGTACGTGGTGCAGGTGCGTAAGCAAGGTAATATTCGCCGTTGCCTTTAGATTGCTTGAATATCAGGTCACTGTCATAGGCAATTTGAGGGCTTCGGGGAATAGGTGCGGGACTATATACATCGCTTTCAAGGTTCTGGTCGGAATAAATATGATACCTTGCACCTGTACTGCCACCTCCACGAAGGAAAATGGTGAACATGCAGGAGTTACCACAAATGGCTGCTCCTGCAAACATACGGCAATACATCTCGGATAGCTCGTAGATGTCCCACGAGTAATTGATGCCGCCCCATCCTCCAAAATTAGTTCGGATATGGAGTATCAGGCCTCCCATGTGGGTGGTACTGTTCGCCCAGTCTGCGGGTGCCAGTTCTGAATAACTTCTGCGTACAAGCAGATTGCGTTTGATGGTCTGGTCACCACCTTTAATAACAACCGGGTAGTATTTGTTCGATTCGCCGTTGATGATAATCGTCTTTTGATAACGATAACCGTAGTTCGTAGACTTTGCCGTTTCAATATCATTTTTCCATTGGAGGGAAACCGAGGTTCCGAATGTTACAGCCCCGGTGGCGTTCCAGCTAATATTTCCCGATGCGACCTGTCCGCTACCGTCATTATTGAATCTCCATTTGGTTCCATTATAGATAGCCCCGTCCGCACCTAGATAGACACTGTTTTTATAAATCTGAGTGGAATTGATATTCCAACCACCAATAGTACCTCTTGAGAACGTGCAACTGAGTCCGTTAATGTATGAAACGTTAATGATGTCAGCCCGTATACTTGCCGCATCCAGTTTGGCAGCCTTGATACTTCCTGCGGCAATTCTGTCGGCATTGAGTGTTCCTGTGGATATACTTGACGCATTAATTGATACGGCATTGACTTGCGCTGCCGTCAGTGTTCCCGTATAAATTCCCGTCGATGTTATCTGCGTCAATTTTGGGAAGTTGGAACCGCCCAATGCAGTAGTAATCAAATTTGCGGTATCTTGTGCATCTGTTGAAAGCTTATTTGCATCGGAATCCGATTGACTCCAGTCCGTTGGTCTGTTCCCCTTTTCCAGCTTGAAATAGGCAATATTGAATACGCCCTCACTGTTTCCCCGGTATAGGAATGGGCGGAAACTATCCGCATCAGAGGTAAGTTTGAATACCACATAAATTCTTTTCCAAGTGTTAGCAACCACGGAAGTATCATATTTAATAATCGTTACTTTGGATTGGCTGGTATTATCTTTTCCGGTCCAGTAATGCAGAGGCATGGTTCCATGTCCTGATGCTGTCCTGTCACAGCGTACCATCGCGGAGTAGGTATATTCGACATTGTTCTCCAGCTTTATCCATGCCGAGTGGACTACTCCGGTGCCTACATTGGTCCGTAATGTGGGCTTCCCATTGAATTTGATGGTTGTATCTATCGTATATCCGCCCCCATTGGTGGTATATCCGCCGTTCCAGGCGGCAATTCTCCAGTTTCCGGAGTTATTCAACAAGTTGTTCCCGCCTATCTGAATCTTATCTATGGCATCCGTCCAGTTGAGTTTGACGGCTGACGAAAAAGTAACCGTTCCGTCAGCATTCCAGGTGATATTACTTGATGCGATCTGCCCGCTACCGTCGTTATTCAGCCTCCATTTGCTTCCATTATAAATGGAACCATCCGCACTTAGAAAGATGTTATTCTTATAGATCTGGGTTGCGTTAATGTTCCATCCTCCGATTTTTCCCCGTGCCACATTGAGCGTCAATGCTTCAATGTTTCCGGCTGTAATCAGGGATGTTTTAAGTGCTGCAACGTCGATACGTGCCGCATTAATTGTGCCTGCCGTGATTTGACTGGCATTTATCTGAATGGCATTAACAGTGTTGGCGGAGAGTGTTCCCGTAAAAATACCAGTGGAACCTATATAGGTCAGCTTATTCGACCACCCTTCCGAATTCGCCTTATTGGTGATGGCATCTGCCACCGCCTTTGCATCTGTTCCGGCTTTTTTGGCGTCCAGCACGTTACTGTCCACATCTTCAGGAGCCGGACACCAGTCAGTCATCTTGCTACCTTCAACAAGCATTGGCTGGGCACACCAGTATGTACCAACCGTTTGGAATCCGAAAAGTACTACGGCAGAGGTGGGTGTGATATTTTCAAGTACAACACGCTGCCATGCGGTAGTGATGTTGAAGGTTCTTATGCCTGTGCCGCCAATACGTATTTTCATAACGGATGCCACTGAACCTTTCACGTATATGGAGAAGCTGGCAGGTATACATACCTTTCCATTGATTGCATTGAAATAAGTTCTTTGTGAAGCTGCATTACCATCCGTACATGCTGTGTTCTGTATGACTTTAAGGGTGCGGTAGTTGTTGTACAGGGTAGAGGTATCAATGGAAACGGTTGTCCCTTCTGCAGATATTCCGATTAGGTTCGCCATAAAGCTACTGTTTCGGATATAGTTTCTTCCCCCGATCCGTATGGCGTTCACCTTGTTGGTGGCATCCGTAGCGGCAGAGGAAATGGCTGCATTTTTGGCCGCATCTGCCTTTGTTTGTGCGGTAACTGCCGCCGAATTGATTGCTTCCGTTTTAGCTGTGTTGATTGGAGCCACCCAGTTAAGTGAAACGTCGGAGCCGAATTCTACTCGCCCGGTAGCAGAATTGTAGCGGATGAACTGGTTGCCCTTGCCCAGCAAAACGCTTCCTGTATTATCTATAGCGAATGTCTTGTAGCCGTCTTTAAATCCATATATCCCGTCTATGCTCTCGGTCACAATAGAGCCGGATGCATTGAAAGTGCTTAGGGCATACCGTCCTATGGCTGTTCCGGTGAGAGTACCATTACTGTTTTTAACTCCTGCAAAGAGTTTTGGAGTAATCACACTATTAGTCCCGATAGTGGTCTTGTTGCTATTCCAGTCGCTTACCCAGTCAAGCATGTTCGCATCTACGCCCGCTGCACCCGTTGCACCGTTTGCTCCCGTTCTGGCTTTAGCAAAGGCAAAAGATACCTGGAATACAAGGCCGTCCACAGTAACGGGAATATCAATTATTCCGCTTTCTGCCAAAGAGGTTCCGGAAGTAAATGCAATTGTTACTGTTGTGCCTGATTTGGAAAGCGTACATCCAGCTATTGTGGGTAGTGCACCTATAATGGGGGTAACGGGCGTTTTCCCTTTTAATGCTGAGATTAAAGTAGAAGCATTTACTGTAGTATGGATTTTCCCATCTTTGTCTGTGGGAATTGAGCATCCTTGTCTGGAGGATTTGATTGTATATCCATCAGCTCCGTTTGTTCCGGACTGACCTGTTTTTGATTTAGACCAATTAAAGGATATGTTATAGGTTATTCCTTCGACAATAATAGGTATGATGATATGTCCGTTGTCTGCAAGGCTTGTTGTGTTGGCTGCTACAGAATAGGTAATAGTTTTATTTGTGTTATTGATGGTTATTGCAAAAAATCCGGTAGGTTTGGTTAAAGAGCCAATAGTGAAGCTACTGACATCACCATTTCCTGCAGATACTTTTAATGTGCTGGTAAATGAAACGGCATTTATAATTGAGCCGTTTGTGGCAGTAGAAAATATGTAATTGCTTACTGATTGAGTGATTGTATAAGAATCTTGTTGATTTGTAATAGTCGCTTGTCCGCGTGCAATAATCTCTTTCACCATTCTGATAAAATTTTATCCAAGAATAGTGCCATATTTCAGTATTGGTTTATGCTGTTGTGAGAATGGAACTGATATTTTATCTCAAGAGTGAATATGAATGCCTGTTTTTTTATCTTTGCATTCTCAACATATGTATGTATAAATATAGTAATGTTATGTGTAATGCGGAAAACGCGAGAAAGGATTCTCTAAAAAAGCCTATTGATGATTTAAAGAAGAATATATTAGCTCGTTTCAAAAATACCAATCCTTACTTTCTTCATTATATTGAAGAGCTGGTTGCAAAAGGTGTTATCGAAAAACGGATTAACTACCTATGTGAAGAAGATAAGATTAAGCTGCCTTATGTAGGTAGTGATAAATGTATTTATTTACAAAGTACATTCTTGTGCTTTCTATGGATTCATTGCTATTATGGATTGGTAGTTTATGAAGAATTGGTAGTCAAATACTTTGAGAATGAACAGCAAGGCAAAAATCATGTATTGAATAATGAACTAATAGAACGTACCATTGAATTCCAAAAATATGCAATGTCTCTTTTTGTTTACTATTCTGAATGGGACTTGACGGTTTATCCAGGGCCCAATACCAAAGATACATCCGGTAAAGAGTATCATATCCTTGCAAATCAACTGTTTCTTTATGCCATTGATTATATAATGTGCCATGAGTTTGCACATTTGGAATTAGGGCATTTTAGTTCTTCTAAAGCAGTAATTGAAAAGGAGAGAGAAGCAGATAGGCGGGCATTTGATTTGCTACTTGCTGGCCGGGATGGGAAAAATGATATGAGTATAGAGATGGGAGTACTCTTGGGCTTGAGTGGACTTTTATTCACCGGTCCTTCGGTTTCAGGAGGTAAAAGTCATCCGGATAAACATGAGCGGATTAAAACATATCTGGAATTGTTAGACCCTCCTTGTGATAGTCCAATTTGGAGTGTTGTTTGTTATATGATATCGGTTTGGGACAATAAATTTAGTAAAAATATAGATTTTCCTTCTACAGTAGCCGATCATAAGGAAATGTTTTATATACTTTATGACAGGATGTGTTAATTATATTCCTGACTGTTTTGGGTTAATGTAGCACAGGCTTTGGCCTTAAAAAACTATTATAAAATTTTAATCCCTAGTAAACGTAAAACACGTCTCAATATAGAAAGCTTTGGAACTGGCTTCTTTTCATTGACGGAGTAATCTGAAATAATATTCATCTTATATTCTACAACTGGTTTGGGAATGGAAGAAGAAGGTTGAGGGTTGGCGGGAGCGCTTTCAACTAAAGGTTGCTGCACTTCTTTCCCTATGGCGTTATTAGCTAATATAGGTGAGTTCTTTTTATAGTAAGGGTTGTGCAATCTTTTGAAATATAAGGGTATCTTTAGCCAGCCTGCGATTCTTTTGTCAAGCCGTTCACTGCTACCATCAAATTGGATGGCATCATAATATTTGATTTCAATTGCGGCTATATTTTCTTTTCGGTAATATGCTTCTTTGTATATAGTCGTTTTATGTGATTTATGTATTTCAATGGCAATCCAGTCGCCGTCTTTTAATCCCAACACATTGTTTTCATCTGACTCCATTTTTGCGTATAAATCTCCTCTATACTCTCCTTTAAACTCTCCTTCACCAAAAGGGTGCTCCATTCTTATTTCTGAAAACCGTACAATCCCTTCTTTGTCTGACCGTTTTAAATTCAAATATTTATTTTTGAAAATAATTTGTTTAGTTGTGGAATGCTCTATGCTTTCTCCACCGACAGGTTCATTGGGGTGACGATCTGCCTTTGTACGAAAAACAAAGTGCGGAGTTTTAGCACGAGGTTTTGCAAACATTGGAGATAAATACCATAAAGAATAGTATATTCTTTTCTCGTACCCTTTAGGATCGGATTTAAGTCTATCTAACACATCAAATATTGTAACGACTTCGCTATCCGGAGATGGGGCTATATGTGCTCTGTATTTCATATTGTTTTGGTTGTTAAGTGACTAATGTAAGATTTAATCACAAAACAACCAATAATACAGTTTATATTTAAACTATTTTGAGATTTCACACATCAGTACACCTTTGCCCGTGACATCCGCTTTGCTTACTGTAATGGACTTTCCGGTATAGGTTCTTACTACACTGGTTCCGGCTGAATTCCATAATTTCCAGGTGTATGTGTATGCTGTTCCTGCTGTATCCAATTCTGCGCCATTCCGGTATAGGACTGCTTTTGCATCGACATCATTCGCGTTATTTTTGATGGTAAATCCTTTTTGGCTAACTATATCTACTGTGATGGGATCAGACATATCCGAAAATGATAATATGTCGCATACGACTTTATTTGACGATGCGTTTCCGGCACTGGTATCTGTATCTTTAATAGAACATTTGAATGTTTCAAAGTTAAGTACGGCATCAGCTGTAATGGTAATTTCATTTGTGGTCCACCCGGCGGTTACACCCCGTTGGTTGGTTTGTGTCAGGTGAGCCCAGCCAATACCTAATGCCGAATTGTAGTAAGGACAAGATACAGAAGCGCCTGATGCAGCTGCTGCACTTAATGCCGAAGTGAGGGTCACTACTTTGGTGCTTGTATTAACAGATGAAATGGTATATTGGGCGGAGCCGACAGTTATTTTCCCACCTGCTTCCATGTTGGCTATGGAATTAACTGTTATAGTCGTAGCTCCCGATGCAGCAGCTGCGGTGAGTGCGGTTGGAGAAAAAACGGAGGAATCTTTTATGCCCCAGGCATAACTGACATCTGTATTATCAATAGTGGCACCTCTCCACATGTCGCAATGTGCTTTCAGGGAGGATACTTCATCATTCTTGAACACAACTCCCAGTGGAGCATAGGCAACCGCACAAATAGTTGCACCGGCATTCAAATGCTGAGTAAATTGGATTTCTGCCCGGAAAGGTATTTCCAGTCCGTTGGAATCAATATAAATTGCTTCAAAGGTGTATCTGACTTGTGGAGTTCCTACAGACATGTGGTTTGCATTGACTGTCAAAACATATTTTGCCGCTGCTGTACCAATGGTACATCCTCCTTGTCCGCTAACAATAATAACTCCGTCTTTATACCATTTAGCCGATCCGTTTTTGACTCCGGGAGTCAGATTAGCTGCGTTTCCGATAGATGTAATCTGGTCTGCCGCACCTTTTCCGCTGGTAAAGAGGGAAGGGGTCAGTTTAAGGTTTGGAGATGCTGTCCAACTCGGGGCAAATACATTGGTATCTTTGTTATATACCTGTGTTAATGGTTGGTTTGAACCGATAAATGTCTGGATGGATACTGCATCATTCTGGTCGATGATTGTGACTTGTCCTCTAGCTACTTTTAATGCCATGTTTTATTGGTTTTAGGTTTAAAATGTTGATACTGTGATTTCGCAGTCAAATACCGCTTTGAAAAGCACGTCTTCACTTGTTATTTCAAGTGTTTTCCCTGTGTGCCGGGCCTGGTTCCACAAGATGTCTTCTTCCGGATTTTTGCTAATCCTTGTCCAACGGAAATTATGCTCAGGTATCTTGTCTGTTATGTCGATACCTCCTTTAAAGAGTGATGCTGATAAAGTAGTATCGATTATTCCGTTGCGAAATGTGTTTCCCTGGCTGGACCCTATATATACCGAATAGTTATCTTTCCCGTCATATTGTTTAGAAATGGTAAAGGTTTCTGTATATTCTGTCTCTTTCCAGCGTGAAACGTATTTTAGTGTTAGTACATCTCTGCCTTCCCAAGCATGAAAAGAGGGGGTTATATGTATGATTGTTCCATTCCCCGCATCTTTCCAATTGCCATCTTCTGCAAGGTATTGCCATTTCTGTATGGTTCCGGTAAAATTCTGTTCTGTGGCAATAACTACGATTTCTGAAGGTTCACAAATCTCCTCCAGTGAATCTTTATAATGGAATGTGTCAGTGCCCGTTATATTGATGGATTTAGCCAGCAGACTTTCCTGTGTTTGTTCATCGAAATCCTCCCAGCGGATTGTGACATCCTGTAAGGTTATGGTGTCCTCTGTCCACTTAAATCGTCCTCCAGCAAAATATCCGGTTCCGTCAGGTTGGATGACGAAAGATTTATTACCCGCCTCAATAGAACCGTCCTTATTAAGGCGTAACAGAGGATTTTGAATTGTTCCACCAATACCACCTTGACAAAACCATGCACCGTATTCATCAGTGTTGCTTAGCGTGTTGTCTGTTGCCTGATAGAGAGTGGGGGAGGCACCAGGTTCCAGTTGAGCACAAGAGAATAATATAGGGGCTGTACAGGTTATTTCCAGAACAAAATCATTTCCCGGCTTGTAATCCGTAATGAAAGAGGCATGGAACCTGTGCCATCCTTCTTTGTCACTGATGGTTATTTCTGTCAGTGTCTTTCCATTTTGTAAAATGGTAACGATTCCGGTTGCAGATTTAGCCCAGAATGAGAAGCAGTATTTCTGCCTGTAATGGTTTCGCGCCCAGTCTTCAGACTGGCATCTGTAGCTGGTTACTCCTGCAGGTAATTCAAAAACATATCCTAAACCAGCGGGTGCTTTTTCTGAAGATATAACAGGGACGGTCTGTACAAAGTTCCCATATAAACTATTTATCAGGCAGTTCTTATGAATGCGCCCCACATAAAACGTACTGCTGTAACCTTTTTCGTCCCCGGCAGTCAATGTTCCTGCTACATTTACGTTTTTGGTTGCGTAAAGATTTTGAAAGTACGCCCCGTAACCGTCAAGAATTCCAAATAGAGGGTCAACGATACCTCTTATCTTTCCGATGCGGGCTTTTGTTCCGTTTGTGAAATTGGCAATGTCAGAGAGTAGTACGAGATTGAGTTCTGCTATTTCGCACCAGTCATTTTCCAGTAGTTTATCAGTAAGGTCGATAACCAGGCTACGTGTATAATCTTCCGGATAATCTACTGTTATCAGGGAAAGCTTGTATTCCCATTCCGTATCTATGTCAATGCTATCCCTACCATCTATTTCCCTTTCGTTAGTATATCCTAAACGTAGTTCTACACCACTTAAAGGGCGGGATGCCCGTATCTTATAAGAAATGACAATACGTTGTGGATTAGATACCTTTTTCTCTAATGTCTGTTTAAATCCAATAATCTGGTGTCCGGAATTTATGATAGCGTTCCTTTTGATGCGGAATATCCGGTAAACATCCTGCACGGATTTTATATATTGAGTTGTTAGAAACTCCATGCCGGCTGCAGCATACTTTTGACTGTCTGCCTCATTTGCCACTCCACCATCCATGTATGGATAACAGAGTGAATTTTCAATTGCCATCGCATCTATAATATCAAGGTAAGGTGCATTGCTATCAGATGCAGTCATATACAATGCTCCGGTGCGGTCTACATTGAAAAGGTTGGTCATTCTTGCAAAGTCTAAGAGTTCCCCGCTTTGTGGCTCATCTCCGTCAATTAGTGCTCCTACGAAATATGGAGAACGGAGTTCTTTCCCGTCTTTCCCGATCAATGTATCTACTCCGGTTTGCAGGACTATCATCAGGGAATAGATTAGATTTTGGCCGTCATAATACTGCCTGCGTACCACATCCCCTGTCTGTAGTCCTTGAACCTTTTTAGATTCGGGGTCAATAAGTATCTTATATTTATCGTAGTTAAATAGTGACATTCATGTTCTATGTTCTAGTTATGTTATTTTTTCCACTTTATCCCCACAGCAGGAATCGCTGACCCATTGAGTACCATTAGTAACACTGTTTTTTTGTACTTCAAGTTCATAGATGCGCATTTTCTTTCGAATGGTTAATTCATCGAATGTTGCGGCTGTGTTTCCTGTTGTCCGGTTCTGCCTGACAGACCAGCCTGAACCAGCGAAACCGCTTGAAAAACGTTCGGAACTTATATCTCCTAGAAAAAGACTGTTGCCATAGTGCCTGATACCGCCTGTAGCCGCAAGTAAGTAATTCTCATTACTAAAGAATAGTAATCCGTCAGCCAGTCTGGTGAGTGATCCGTCAATACCTAAGTGTCCTTTAGCTTCCAAGGGTTGTTCTGCATAGATGAAATCTGCGTCTGTGCGGATATACATGCATGCTGAATTCCGGTCCAGCGGACGATAAAGACTGGTCGATTCTTTGTGTCCGAATGCTGTTCTGTAGTTATTTACTTCATGCAGTTCCGCAGTGGTAAAGGATAGGGATGAGGCTAGCACAATACCACTACCTCCGGCTTCGATAAAGCATTTTGTCGCATCGCCGAAACGTAATTTTTTGTGTATGATCATCCCCTCGTCTGAATCATCTATGCGATAAGATGAGAACAGGTTGTTTCCGTAATTATGACGCACCACAAGTGAATCCGGAAAATAAGCAGCTCCATACTTGGAAAGTAGCAGGTTGTCCCCATCAATATCAGCTATCCCGGCAAATAATCTAATTTTTTCTGTGTGATTGTTTCCCAATAGTAAATCACCGCCGGCTGCTCCCAGTTGGATATCTTTTTCATTCGTGCGTACAAAAACCGGTATATCTGCAATCTTAATTCCATATCCGCTGCCGAATGAGAGGTATCCTGTAAGAGAAATGGCTTCCGGGCTTACAGCCATACAAACATTACCGTTTATACCTAATTCTGCACCATGCAGTGCCTGTAGCAATCCGGAAAGTACGGTTGGGCCACCCACTTGCAGACTGCCTGATACCACTGCATCTTTCATGCTCCAGTCTGTAGATGTTAAGTTGGCATTTCCGCCATGGTAAACAGAGTGTCCGTTCATTAGTAGCATTTCCGGCGAGAGATAGATACCTTTGTTTTTGGTTCCAATTGTTATTTCTCCCTCTGATAAAACAGAAGAATTTCCGAAGTACAGATTTGTACTTCGGAGCGTGGAGGTATCGTAGAGAGGATTATAACTTAATACTGCCTTACCTCCTAAGTATAAACCATCGCCGGCAATTTGCAGGTCACCATCTATGCACAAGCCATATCTGGCGGTCTGTTGATCCTTAAAAAATGATAGAATTCGCCTGTTTTCTAAACCGGCTTCAAAATCGTAATTGGCACGTAATTTCCCGACCATATCCCCACCACTTTTTTTCAAATAGTCAAGCAGTACACCACCACTACTTTCTCCACCGCCTTCTCCGTTCACACTACCCGCAATGGCAGATGCGAACGAATAAGCAGAGTTTTTAAGGCGAATACTTGTTTCGTCCCCTTCTTCAACTCCAAAAGGATGGTCATCATCCTTGCGATCCTGTGCATTGAAAAAGTTTAGGTAAAGCTGCGAGTAAATGGAATAGCACAAGCTATCCGGATCTAGTTTGTTAATGTCAGGATGTAATTCTATGCTCATTTTGTATAGGCTGTTTTTGATAGGAAATTCTGAATCTTTGAAGTCAATGATGCGAAGTTGGGAATATTCATTGCCGGCATTGTGCCCATTAGGGTAGGAGTGGTGATTTTGCTGCATTCCGTCAGGAACTCTAGCATCAACTGTGCCAGTTGGTTTCCAAGTACCAGAGGTTCATTTGCTGTTTCTTCACCGATAGTTACTTTTTTATCCTGAATGGTCAGGCTTGTGCCACCTACTTTCTGTTCCAGCTTATCAGCTGTCTGATTGATTTCCGATTTATCGACCTGTTGCTTGATCTTCTGAGGCGTCACTTCAGTCAGTGCTTCCTTACCTTTCTTGTTTATAGCACAAGTAAGAATACTTTCTGCTGTATAGCGAGTGATTGTTTTGTTTCCTGTCTCTGGTAGCTCGTCATAGTCCGGTAAATTATTATCTTCAGGGTCCAGTTCTTCCGTTTCCGTGACACCGATACATGTTTCCTTATGTGCAGTCAGTTGAATAAGTTCTGCATGGGAGTAGTTTAGCACATAGGCGTATCGTGTTGCTGCATCCGTAATAATAGTTACGTCAGAGAATAGTAGCGGGACAATTAAGAACCCTCCTGAGTTATCCTGTAATCCGGAAAGCAATACTCCTTTATGTGTGACGGGTTCGCTGCTGGCCGTTTCATCCGGAAACTCACGAACATCTATCGTTCCGGCATAATCTTCATATTCTTTATCTGAAGGATCGTTGTGTACTTTAGCCACATATCCGTGAGTCATTCTGGCTGTACCTATACCTGTGGTACCTATCGGTGCCATATCTATACGCTCCATGCTTCTGCCAAGTGCTATTTTGCGGATGGCTTCACGTATCATGTGTTGGCTGTTATTTGAGTCTGTTGTCGTCATATATCAAGAATAGAGTTTTTAGGAAATGAAAGATGGATAATCGAATGACAAATACACCATTCGTTCGCTTATTCGGTTTAATGAGAATTTTCATCAGCGTATAGGGGGAAGTTATGTGATTCACCCCAAGAACCTGTACGTAAAGGAAGGGATGATATATCTGCCTGCCTATATGACTTTCTGCCTATAGTTTTTCTTTGCTAACTTTCAAGATTTGGTCTTTTCATTGTGTCTATGTAGTGACAATAGGTGGCAAGTAAGCCTATCCCTTACTCTTGCTTACCGGTTTTCTGCTTTAAAACGATAAGGTAATGTAACAGACTGCCTATAACCTTGAGCACCAAACTTCGTCGTTACTTCCTCTACCAGATACACACCATTTTTTGAAGGGTTCCTATTATCAATCAGCTCTACTTGTACGGCTGAATTCAGTGCCAAATCTCCGAATAGCGTTAATTTTCCCGTTACTCCGTTCAGGTTATAGCTTCGGAAGTATTCGATGGATTCTTCTACCAGCTTATTCGAATCAATCCGCATGTTGGGGGACATGTATGGCACAATGGTGTATGTACTTAAATCAACTTTTGTTTTAGTTTGAGCGCCCTCTGCTGTCGTGTTTCCTGTAACTTTATGTGTTTTTTTTGATATTTGTGTGGCGTTGATGGTTTGGAATTCCTTGCTTCCCTTTACCTTGGGATCGTAGTCTGGGTTGAGACGGACAGTTACCTCGAAGAATTTCTCGTCTGACCCTAACGCTTTGCCTGTAACAGCCAGAAATGCCGGGTCTGTCTTTATTACTTTCAGTTCGCTGTTTGCAACATGATAGTCAAAACGGATTTTGAAAGGCCCTTGTGCACTGTCCTTAGGAAAGGTCGGCTGACTTTTATATGAAGAATAAGGTCGTCCAACAGCGATGGTTGGCATATTATCGGGTGACTTTTCATCATATTTTAAAAAGCAATATACTTTGTATTTGCTCCAGTCTGAGAGCACATCAGCCACTGTGAAGTTATCTGTTATCTTTACTTTCCCTATTTCTATATCAAAACGTTTGGTTTCACTATGAATAGAAAATCCTGTGTCTTTGAGCAAATTATACTTATCTCCAAGCACATCGTTCATTTTTGTTCCTTTTACAGGTGTTTCAAACTTGGGTGCTTGTTTTAGTTTAAGTTTGTAAGCCATGTTTTCACATGATAACTCGAATAAATTCTCTGAGTTATAAGCTGTTATATAACCCTCAAACATCTTTTTCAGTACTCCGTTGTAACCCAACGCGATGCTGATACGCTGACCTACTTTGAATGTTGTTCCTGTTACTGCGCTCTGGCTTGTTCTCTTTTCAATAATAATGCCATCCTCCATTACTTCTGTTGTGATTCTTGATGCGTCTTTTCCCTCCATAGTGGTATTACCTATGATGGTGCTTCTGAAAACTGTTCCCTTCGGAAAGACTACCTTAGCCGTATTTATGAGTTTTTTATAAGTCTCGTTAATCTCGACTTCTTTTACTTCTGTCAGGACAATAGGGTTCTTAATTACCATTGGGTTCGAAGGGGCCGCATCCCCAATAGTGATTCTGCAGCAAAGTACATCCAATGAACTTATAGCCATAACTTTGATAATTTTAAGAGTGATGCCGGGTCTATAGCCTGTGCTCCGAATTTTACATACTTAATCCAGCCCTGTGTATGCTTGATCGCTGTATCTACCTTTTCCTGTTCTGCCAGTTTCACTTCGATTGACTCCGAGGGTTCAACCGCTACGCAGTTGAGAGTATAGGATTGGATATTTCGGCAGTCTGGAGAAGAGAAGGCATATCCCTGTACAATTAGTTGTGAGATTTTGAACTGCCTGAGTATCGTGTTGTCGCAGTTGATGACCCCTTTATACTGCATAAGCTTAAGGAATTTGGAAACCTCTGCTTCCGGATAGATATCAGGGTATTTACTTGTGATTTTTCCTGAGATACTGATTTCGAAATCTCCTCCGGAGATGAATTCTTTACGGCTGTAATTTCTTCCCTGTACTGTGGTCAGGACAATGTTATTACGACTTGAAACCTGTACCAATGGTTGCAAATCTACGAAGGTGACTAATCCATATTTGGAATTGGATTCAACTTTTCCGCTATCAGAGTCGAAATAGACTCCTTCTTCCGTTATGCTTAGTTCAAGATAATCACCTACAGTATTGCCCACAATCGTATCCTTATAATTTTTCTTGCTGGCTACGTCCTGTTGTTCCTTGATTAACTGTGAGTATTGCCCCGCCTTGTTTGCTAAACTTGATTGTGACTGTTCCTTTAAATACTTGTCCCTCACTTTCTGTTCAAAATACTTCAGGTAACGAGGGCAAGAGCGCAATAGTCCATATGCTTGTTGCGATGCGAACTGTATAGCTGCCCGTTTGAGTATATTTTTATTTTTGGAGAAATAATGTACTTGTCCGTCTTGAAGTTCGGCCCATCCCATGTTATTTGCCCGGCGGGCGGTATCGCTGATATAGCCGAATAAAGAACCATGATTAATCATCCCTCCGCTCACTATTGTGGAGCCTGCAATACTTATGAATCTATTCATTATTACTCATTATTAAGTTTATGCCCAACTTGCATCGAAATCATGTACTGTGTCGATAAGAATTTGGGCCAGTTGTTCTTTCAGATTTTGGATTTCCGGACTCCTTCCTTCCTCGGAATTCAAAACATTGATACTCTCCAGTGAAAGTAGGTTGCCGATATGGACTATTACTTGTTTGGGTGCCGCAGAAGAAAGTTTTCCTGTTCCGCTATAATTACCACCAGCATTTCCGTCATCTGCGCCATCAGTTGTAACTCGTAATGCGTCCCAAGCCGAATCACTATGTTCTGGCTCATTAGAATAAAGTGCCGGTGTAAAGCCCGCCATTTTTAGGATATTCTCTGCAGCTTCAGCTGACCCGCCCCATTTGCTTCTTAAGGCGGCTGCGAATTCGGTCACTCGCGAGTGCGCAACTTGCGCATTCCCGTATGCGGTTTCCCTTTCTTCTTGAGTTGCATTGGGTGAAAGAGGTTTTTGAAACCACTGACCGGTTTTCTTATCCCGGTCATATCCAAGCTCTCTGAGACCTTTGAAACTGAAGCCGCCTTTCGCCATTGCCAGCCAGGCCCCTTCAGGAGTAGAAATAGCTTCCCGGTATCCTTTAGCATATTCAGTGATTTTAGGCACTATCTCATTGTTCATGTATTCATAATAGTCATGGGTCGTGGCTGCCTCCGCTGCTGAAAGATTTTCCATGCCGTCATTATAGAACACTTTACCGTCTTTGTCTTTCCTCCATAGCTTCTTATTGAGGCTCTTCTCATCCTGTCCGAACCGTTCTTGTATGCTCTTAATAAAACCACCTATTTCCAATGGGTCCGAGAGTTTTCCAAAATCTGCAAAGGCTGATATAATGCGTTCGTATCCGTCTTGCTGAGCGACCGTTCGTAAAGCTGATTTTACATTATGCTGGTAAGCGTCATCAAATGTGTACGCAGGTTGTTTGAGTGGGTCACGTGCTGCGGACATGGACGAAAATAGTGCTACCCACCATTTTCCTGTGAATGCTCCCATAGACTGCCCTGAAGCTTCTTCCAACGTCTTACCCTTTGTTACGTCATCTGTAGCTTTCTTTGTATCTAATGCTTGTTTATAGGTTTTTCTAAGAGACTGGTATAGGGCCTCGATACTCGGATAAAAATACTTCTGGTTCGTTTTCATTTCTTCCTGAACCGCATCTTTGGCTTCCTTGATCTTCCATGTTTTGTACGCCACCCATCCTAGTGCACCAACAAGTGCCGAGATACCGGCGGTGGCTGCCATGGCCCCTGTACTGATGGCTGAGAGCGATGCCCCCGCTCCTAGAAGGCCACCTCCTGTGGCGACCTGTGACGAAAATAGACCACCCACAGAATTGCGTGCCGCCAATGCTGAGGAGCCGCGCAACAGTCCCGAGGAGAGCAATGTCTGCTTCATCGCTCCTTTACCCTTTACGCCGGACGCCCGTAAAGCGGTGACAATGGAGCGTTTGTTTGCAAAACTCAGTGTCTTTCCGTTTATAGTTCCACCAAGTCCTGTCAGACCGGTTACCAGTTGAATGACTGAATTCGCAGCGGACTGCTTACCGATGAAGCCGATAGCTACTCCGACGTTGGTCAATGCCCCCGCCAGTTTGAACAGCCGCGTCGCTACGAATCCGGTAAACAGAATTGGCTCTATCCACTGGAAATTTTTCACGAACCATGTTCCGATATCTGCCAGGGCAGAAAGAATACCTATCAATGTCCTTCCTATATCTGCCAATCCCCTGGCGAGTTCCGGCCCCTTGAACTTGTCCAAAAATTCCCTAAGTGAAGTCCGGATACTTGGCTCAACCAGGTCATATCCGTTCATGAAACTTTCAGTTAGCTGAGATGTAACCTGATCCCAAAGCCCTTTGGTTGTCTGTTGCTTAACTTGTGCTATTTCCGAAGCAATTCCATAAGACCCTTTGTTTTGTATGGTTAATTGCTGTAGTTGTTTGTAGTCCTTTATAAGTTGCATGGAAGCGTTACCACCAATCTTGCCAAAGATAGTGACCATGTCTTCAAGCGATGCCCCAGCCTTGTGTAAATCACGGAATATGTCAGCCAGCGGACGAACCTTTTCTACTTTTTTGCCATATACGTCAATAAAATGAGTGAATTTTACCTGTAATCTATCCAGAGCCTCTACAGCCTGTTTGGTAGGCTTGGCAAAACGTGTAGACATTGCCCGTAAAGCGGTTCCTGCCATTGTTCCCTTGATACCGGAGTTACCAAGGATACCGATTGCGGCTGCTGATTCTGAAAAGTCAATACCGGAAGACTTGAGGTATCCACCGCCCATTTTAAAACTTTCTGCCATTTCCACAATGCTGACGTTTGAGCGTGAGGCTGTGGATGCCAGAATATCAGCAACCGAGTTGATACTGTCATTCTTGATCTTGTATCCGCTCATGATATTTGTAGTCAGGTCTGCCACCTGTGCCACATCACTATCGGATATCAGTGCCAGATCCGTAATCGGCCTCATGGCTTTGTTTATGGTATCGATATTCATTCCTGCCATTGCAAGATACCGGGTGGCACCTGCAATTTCCACTGCGGTAAATTTGGTATCGACTCCGATTTGACGTACATGCCGTGACATTTTATCAAAGCGTCTTTCGAACGTGCCCAGGTCACTATCTGCCACACGGAGAATACTGCGTGCGGTTTCCATGATATTGGAATATTCCACTGCACTCGAAAGTTGGGATTTCATGAACCCATACGCCATATATGCATTGAACATCGAGACTACCGGTAGATTCCTTAATGAAGGCGCTTTCGAATATTGCAAACGGTTTACTGCAGCACGTCTTTTATTTCCATATGTTGCTTCTTGGATATGAGCTTGTTTCTGCGCATTGTTTACCGCTTGCCGGGCATTCCGTTGCTTTTGTGCTTTTTCTGCATTTTCTTTTTTCAACATACTGGAGACACGGGCATATTCATATTGCTCGAACTTCTTGTCCCTGCGTGCGTATTCTTTTTCCAGATTATTAAAAGCATCCAGCTTGGCGCGTACGTTCCTGCGGTATTCTCGTTCCTGCTCCTGTTCGGCTGCTTTCATGATTCGCGCTTCACGCGCTTTGGTCATTTTTTTCTGCTGGTTCTCCCAAACCTTATTGCCGAATATATTTCCTCCGATTTGATAAGGGACTCCCATGGCTGTCGGCAGCGCTTTTCCTCCTGTAGTAGGTGTCATCTGGATGCCTAGTGCAGAATTCGATAATCCTTTAATACGGAGCATCAGGTTCAGAATTTCTTCCAATCGAGTTTTGGATTCATCAGTGCGTATATTGACTACACGGCCTTTTTCCAGGCTGATTAATCCGGCATTCATTTTGCCAATCGCCTTTGTCATTTTTCTTTGTACACCGGCGATGGTTTCAACGGATTCGGAAGCCGATTTCTGGAGTTTCTTTTTCTGTTCAGTAGTGGTTTTGTGATCCGCAAGCTTTTTGGTCTGGGACTTTACGCTACGCGTATCTATCTTTTGTCCTGCATTGATAGTAAGGTTTATCCCCGTAGTGAGTTCCTTAATCTCTGTCAGCGCAGTTTTTACCCTCTCTAATTTAGTTTCGGTATCATCTGTCTTAATATTTAAGTTATAGGAATAGTCACGCTTCTTTCCTTTAGGCCGGAACGCGGCATCTATCTCTCTCATGATGGAGCCGACATTGGTAGCTGCATTTTTGAAAGCGGTATTGGCATTGATCAGCGTGGCGACTGCTTTCGAAAAATCTTTTATTTCTTGTGTTCCGTCGTAAGCTTCGACATTGATTCGGTAATTAACCTGGTAATTCTGTATTTGTTCTCCTGCCATGTTTTATGTATTCCTTTGATTAAGAATAGTCTGCTGATGTGTTTTATAGTGAATACGAAAAAGACCCTCACAGCGTAATGCCGCAAGGGTCCGGAACTTGTAATCAAATCACTAAAAACTAAGTGTGTTTGCGGCGTTCGCAGCTTTTGCCAGTGTCATTTGTTCGTGTAACCATAGCGCTTCTTCTGAGATAATAGCAAATTCTTCATCGTCTATTTCATTTAGATTTACCCCGGGGAAATAATGGCGTACATACACCATTCTCTGACGGATACGCTGGTCATCCCGTACCGCCCACTCATTTAAAAACTGACCAGGCAGCTTTGTCTTGTTGAGATAATTTCGGATAACTGGGTCATAAGTCCGAAAAGGAAGAGGGAATCGTTATCAACAAGTTCCTTATCTCCGTCTGCAAAACAATCTTTCGCCAGTGTGCGCATGGCTGTTACTTCATCCCTTTTTGAAGCGGCCATGAATTTCGAAAATTGAGGAAACGTAGGTTCTGCCATATATGCAACATATACTTCCTTCTCTCCGCAGCCTACATCGCCGAAGACCACCATGGGAAAGATTTTACGTACCTTTTTCTCGTTTTTGAGCTTTAATGCTCTTTCTTTGATTTCTGTCTCTTGTTCCAATGTCAGTGTTTTGTCTTCCATAATATGCTTAAGTCTTTTCCAAGAATAGGGGAAACGTATGGCAGATGTTTGAAATCAAGGTTATGTGCTTTCATCGCTTTTTACGAGGCGCTGTGGTTTAGTCGAACGAACTTACCTTCAATTCCACAATTCATGAGTATTTTGGAGTTCTCTTCATTAAAAGAAATTAGGCAAGATGGGGCTCCGGCTGTTCCTCCTTCTTCTCCCGTTGCATGGAAAAACTTTAGTCTTCCTTTTATAAAGAGTATCGAATCGGCTTTCTTGAAGATTTCGTAGTGAAAAAGCCTTGTGTCTGTCCGTGCGAAAGTCAAGGCTATGGCATTCTTGTGTTCAGCACATTTATGTATGAATTGGGTTATTAGCTCCGTGTCGTAAGGGGGATTGCAGAATACTCTGCCAAACCACTGCTGCTTTAGCCCGTCATTTTCTATGGTGAAGTGATTTTTCGCTGTGTTCCAAGGGCGGTTGACGGGGGAGCATGGGTCTAGGTCAAAAGAACCGAGCTTGGTTAAAATCTGCGGGGGAGTGAGCCATTCATTTTTTCCGGTTGAAGATTTACCTTCAAATGTTACATTCATGGATAATTTAGTTAAGGTTTCCATCAAGTATAGTTTGAATTCTTAGACTAAGTTTAAATTAGGAAACTAAAACAATATGTTTCCAATTTACATTTAAAAGGCTGAACAATCTGTAACGGTACGTGTTTTTTCTAAATAATTTCTATTGAATCGTTTATATTTGAATATTCTACATGGCTAGTCAGAATTTAGAGATATTCCGTTTAGATACTTCCGGCAAGTTGGAATTACCGCTCGCAGATGAAGGAATACAGGCTGGATTTCCTAGTCCGGCTCAAGACTTTATGGAGTTGAGCTATGACCTGAATAGGGAACTGATAAAGAACCCGGCTTCTACTTTTATGGGGCGGGTCAAAGGATTTTCAATGGGTGAAGAAGATATTCTTCCGGGTGACTTGGTGATTATAGACAAATCTCTTGATTTGCAAGACGGAGATTTGGCTGTTTGTTTTCTGGATGGAGAGTTTACCTTAAAGCGTGTAGAGATTGATAAAGAGAATGAGATAGTGTGGTTGGTGCCTTCGAATCCGGATTTTCCAAAAATAAAGGTAACTGAAAATAATCAATTCCTGGTATGGGGCATTGCCATATATATAATTAAAGATTTAAGAAGAAGACGGAGATAAGAGTATGTATTTTCTTGTCGATTGTGATAATTTTTTTGTATCATGTGAGAGAAATTTCCAACCGAATTTAAGAGGTGTACCGATTATTGTACTTAGTAACAATGACAAATGTGTCGTGGCTAGGAGTAATGAGGCCAAAGCCTTGGGTATTCCTATGGGGGAAGCGGTGTTCAAACTGACTGGTCTTATTGAGAAATTCGGCATAGAGGTTTTCTCTAGTAATTATTCTTTTAATCCTAACTTGAAAATAATCCTAACTTAAATGAATAACTTGTTGATTTCCAATTGTAATTGTTGTTATTAGTTGTAATTAATAGTTCTCCATAATTCTCATTTGTAGATTTTTAAATAGCTATAAGTGAATTTATTTTTGATTCTGTTACCTTTATTGCAATCTACAAATTAACATATTATGGATATAAACAATTTAAAGGACAACTACCATCTACTTTTTGAGTATATGCGTACTAAAAGGTATAGTGAGGGATATATCAAACGTATATCTGCGGCTATCCGATTTACACTAAAAAATGGAGAACGTTCAGAGATTAAGAATTATTCTGATTTACTTCTATTGAGATTAATTCATACAAAGTCCAAAGGATTTATTGAATTATTAAGAATTTATTTTAGGGTAGTAGAAGATTTCGATAAGTATGGAATCTATCCTGACCCTACTCACCATCATCGGGTTCTAGTTGAGCAAAGGAGAAATAATCTACTACCCGCGTATTATGAATACATAAACTCTTATGAGCAAAATGCTAAAGAGAATGGGATCTCAACTTCAAGCATTAATACTGTGAAAAATGCTGGAATAAACTTCTTCTCATATTTACAGAATTACGGATATAAGAATCTAATAGAGCCTATTCCAGAAGAAGTGATAACGGGGTACTTTTATGAAAATGGAAAGGTGATCCGCAGATATTCTGCCAAATACCATATTGTAAACCTATTAAAGTCTTGTTCAACGAATAATACATCAGGAGAATGCGATAGAGTTCTAAAATTATTGCCACCCATAAAAAACATAAAGAATAAACTCTATCAGGATTTGCAACCTGAAGAAATAGTTGGTATCAAGACTGTATTGGAAGATAAGAAGTCTGGATTATGTTTACGCGACATTGCTATTGTGACAATTTGTATGTATACAGGAATGAGAGCTAGTGATATTTGTGAATTAAAATTTTCCAATTTTGATTGGAAAAATAATACAATAGCTCTCAAGCAAAAGAAAACTGGAGAGAAATTGCATATCCCTTTACGTCCAATTGTTGGTAATGCCATTTATGATTACATAAAGTATGAGCGTGATAATAGTGAGCAAGATTATATATTCCTCTCTAAGGATTCAAAGCATTTTAATAGAAGGATTTATAGAAATACTGTAACTGAAGCTATTAAAAAAGTATGCAATGTGGCAGGTGTCAGAATTAATGGAGAAAAGCATGGTTCTCATCTATTTAGACATAATATAATCACTTCATTGTTACATTTAGACACAAAAGTTCCTATAATTTCTAGTATAGTTGGTCATACCTCTCCAAGATCAATAGAACCCTATCTCAACTCAGATCTAACCAAACTAAAATCTTGTGCTCTGAGTATGGAGGGACTACCTATAAACCTAAAAATATTTGATTTATGAAAAAGCAATTTTCTTTTATTGAGTTAATAGATGTGTATCTTGATTACAGAGCTTCTGGCGGGCTGAAGAACAAAATTAGAAGAAGAGATATTACCTTGTTCTATCATAATTGTTGTAAACATTTTAATGATGCAGAGTTTATAACACAAGAAATGATAGATTGGTGGTGTAAACAACGGGATACAGAAACTTTAATATCTGCTCATTCGAGAATCTCACCAATTCGTTCTTTTCTAATATTTGTGAAAGAAAGAGGATATATTGAATGTAAAATACCCAAAATTATAACGCTACCTTCTAGTACATATAAGCCACATGGGTTCACTGAGGAAGAGCTGGCTAATTTTTTTCGTGCATGTGATGAACATGTACTCGAAACAAAATCCTCTCATAGAAAGTTTTCAAGGCTTACTTTCAATATCTTCTTTCGACTTCTCTATAGCAGTGGTCTAAGAATTACAGAAGTAACTCGATTATATAGGAGTGACGTTGATTTACAGACTGGCGTAATCAATATTTGTAGAACTAAAGGATATGGAGAACATCGGATTGTACTTCATGATTCCATAAGAAAATTGTTAATCAAATATGATGAAATCGCTTCTGCTAGATTACCTGATCGAAGACCGTTCTTTTCCACTTGGAAGAATGGAGAAATAAGCATAAAATGGAATGAAAGTAGATTTCATTCTATGTGGAATAAATATAATGATACATCAATAAAAGTTTGTCCCTATGATTTACGTCATCACTATGCAATATTCAATATAAACAGTTGGATAGGATTCAATATAGATATACATGATAAACTCGTAATACTTAGCAAAAGTATGGGACATATAGATCTTAAATCAACATTATATTACTATTCTCTTGTTCCTCAACTAGCTAATACTATAGAGATGATTGGAGGACAATTTTATGAAAACATAATACCTAATCTACCAAACGATGAAGAAGAATACTGATAAAGAAGCTATTGTTTTAGCCAAATATTACCATAGCTGGATAAATGAATGTGTTCACCTTAATAGCCGTCACACTGTAAATTCATATCAATATACAATGAATTTATATATTAAGTTTTTGGAAAATGAAAAAGACATGTCTAGCAAGTCATTCATTATTGAAGAGCACTTATCGGCAAAGATCATAAAAGAATGGATAATATGGATGAAGAAAGAAAGGAAGTCTACTCCAGAAACTTGTAATGTTCGTTTAGCATCAATACGTTCATTTCTTAAATATTTGGGGGAAGAAGACATAAAGTACAGATACCTTTATATAGATGCTAAAAACATACATCGATTAAAAGCTATGAAGAAGAAAGTGTGTGGTCTCACTAAGGATGCTGTTAAAGTGTTATTCACTATTCCTGATGTAAATACTGATACAGGATATAGAGATATTGTTTTAATGGCATTTCTTTATGGTACTGCTGCTCGCATTGATGAGGTCTTATCTATAAAAGTTAAGGATCTGTATTTCAGAGGAGAGAACTCTTACGTTACAATAATAGGAAAAGGAAACAAAGTAAGAACCTTATATTTACCTCCCAAATTAGTATCTTCCTTAGCAAAATATATTAAGAAATTCCATCATAACGATTTTGCTTCAAGTAATATCCTATTTTATTCAAGAGTTAAAGGTGTACATACAAAAATAACTCAAGAAGCAATTAATAAACGACTTAAGATTTATGCTAAACAAGCCCATGAGAAAAATGATGATGTGCCTATTAGTCTTCATTGTCATCAATTTAGACATGCAAAAGCATCGCATTTGCTTGATGACGGTATGAATATAGTACAACTTTCTAAGCTCTTAGGACATGTAAATATAGAGACTACGATGATTTATTTGAATATTACCACTAATATGCAAGAAAAGGCTTTGATAAATCTTGAAGAAGAAAGGGTACGCAATCTTCCAAAGAAATGGAATGAGAATAGCAATAAACTTTCAGATTTATTCAAAGTAAAAGAATAGTCCATCTGCTTATTTAATCTTCACCTCTATTACTTCATCCAAGTTAGTTGAGTAATATTATGAAATATATTGATGATTTAGCTCAAAACTTTTGATATTTCCTTGAACGGCTATACGAATAGTGTTATGGCCGTTCTTTTTATTAATTCTTTCTATAGTTTCTGATAATCAAAGCTTATTCCTCTCTATTTATAATAGAGAACAAATTACCTTGAATAGTACAAAGATAATCCAAACTTATAAAATCATTTGGAGCTGATTTAATGATTCTTTATTTTACTAAGTTAGGATTATTTTTAAGTTAGGATTAAAAGAATAATCATGAATTTGGGATTATACGTTATATGGGGATATGTCAGCACGTGTGATGTCGATCCTCAGTACGTTTGTACAGGATATGATTCCTTATAGTATTGATGAGGCTTTCTTGTCTTTGGAAGGATATGAACGTTATGACCTGGCAAAATATGGCAGAGAAATTGCCCGTACTGTAACTAAGGGTACAGGAATTCCAGTGTCGATAGGTGGTGCACCTACCAAGACACTTGCTAAGGTTGCCTCCAAATATGCAAAAAAATACAAAGGATATCAAGGGGTGTGCCTGATTGATACGGAAGAGAAGCGTCTAAAAGCACTTAAAGAATTTCCTGTCGGTGATGTTTGGGGGATTGGTTCACGTTATCAAAAGAAACTGGAATATTATGGAGTTAAAACAGCTTATGATTTTACTCTAAAGAGTGAATCATGGGTACGAAAAATGATGACTGTTGTTGGTGTAAGGACATGGAAAGAGCTCAAGGGTATATCCGTTATAGACCTGGCTAAGGATGATCCGGACAAAAAAACAATCCGTACCTCTCGAAGTTTTGGTGAAATGGTTGGGGAATTCGAAATGTTAATGGAAGCGGTCGCAAACTTCGTAGCATCTTGTGCGCGTAAATTGCGCAAGCAAAGTTCATGTGCGGGAGTTATTCAGGTATTCATTACTACGAATCGTTATCGGAGTGACTTACCGCAATATTTTCAAAGTAAATTAATCGAACTGCCTACCGCCTCAAATGATGTGACGGAGCTGATTCATTACGCCCGGCTTGCTTTACAAGCTATATACCGGGAAGGTTATCTTTATTATAAAGCCGGGGTTATTGTTGCCGATTTGGTTCCGGCTAATCAGGTTCAACAGAATTTGTTCGATGAATGTGACAGAGGAAAGCATGAGAGGGTTTTAGAGGCACTTGATAGTGTTCATCGTAAGTATGGGACAAGAGTGCTGAAAGTGGCAGCACAGGGAAACAGTAAAAAGTGGACATTAAAAAGTGAGTATATTTCTAAGCAATATACCACTAATCCGGATGACTTTATTGAGATTCACTAACATATAAAAAAGCTATGTACCTATAATGGGTAGGACATAGCTTCTACAATTAACAGCAAGACAACTAAGGGACAATTTCAGGTATGCCTTAGACAGACCCTCCCGAACCAATCTCGATGTCAAATGGATTCAGATCGAATTCATGAACGATATTTGTATCGTCTTGCTGGGATTCCATGCCGTCTTCACTAAAGATACAGCCTTTAAGTGTGACTGTTGTGGTAGCCCAATCTTCCGATGCCATAGGATTTGCGAAAGATACGATAAGGTCAAATTCACCTATGTCCATGAGCGAACCATATGCACTTCTCAGGGCTTGTTGGGTGGCATAGTCCATGGTCATTGAGGCTGTGTATGTTATGTTTCCGAATCCTCGACTGACAGGCCGGCCTCCCATACCATAATTCGACTCAATTTTTCTCTTTTTGCTCCACTTTATACCGGACACTCCTTCAAGTGTGGTAGAACCTTCTTCAATTGCTAATGCCGTTGAAGCAAGGGTGATCATACTCCAAGAGTATGCAACGTTATTAATTATTGCCATAGTAGTTTAGATTATTTTGCTGTTAAAGACAAACCTTCTTCAACGTAAATTTTAGTGGCAACGCCAACAGGCACGATTACATACGATATTTTCAGTGTGTCATTTACCAGCACATTCTGACTTGCATCAATATTTACTGCATATCCCGAAATTTCCTGTGATTTCTGCATGCCCGATAAGATGTCACTAATTATAGTTTTGAAGGCTGAAATTTTGGAAGGTGCTAGAAATCCCGTTGCCGGATTAACCATCAAGGGGCTGTTTACATAAGGCAATAGGGCAGTACGTACGGCACGGCGGGATTTGTTGATGGTGCGGTTACGGGCAATAGTACGGTAATCACCATTTGAACAGGTCTGGTCTTTGGAAATGTAAACTCCATTTTCTTTTCCCGCGTATTTTATGGGGAAAATATAGCCTTTTTCATCCAAATCATCTAGTAGGGTAGGAGAGAGTGACTCGTATAGATTCAGGCTGATGAACTCTTCTTCATCAGTCATGTTGATATCTCCGAATCCTAAATTAATCTCTTGGAAGTTCTCTGAAAACAGATTGAACATCTTGACCCATGCGATGGACTCCTGTACATTCGCTTTGGCGATACATCCCAATACTGCACCCAAAAAGCCTACAGGAGTATTATTGGAGTTACATTTCTGCATGGTAGAAACTAGCTCGCAATGCGCTTGCCCGAAGACGCAGCTTACACGGCTAGATTCGCAGATACAACTTGGAATCTTGTTCAGGTCCACCTTTTTCCCCTCTGCCGTATCTGCTCCGGTGTTAGATGGGTTGGCACTAAGCACAATTGACAAGGGTTGATTTTGTGCGGCCAGTGCCACAGCTTTGTCGTTCAATCCTTTCACCAAGTTCAGGTTATACTTCTCTGATGCGCCGTTCATTTTCCATAACGGTTGCTCGCTCCATATACCAAGCTGGTTAATTGTACCTCCTGATGCACGTTGCATCACTTCAACGGCATCCCAGGACAGTGAACAGTCTGCGAACATTACATACAGCCGTCCCGCCCCGTCGATATTGCCACTGTTACGGAAAAATTCGCTGATCTGGTAATAAGGTATCCCGTGCAGGAAATTCACATTGTTTTCTTCATCTTCCGTAGCTTTAATTCGTTCGATAATCCCAAAATCCTTCACTGCGGATTTTAGGTTCGTAATATAAGCCACATCATTCAATTTCAGTTTTGTCTCGTTATTCTTTCCATAGCCTGCTGTAAACAAGGATGGCTGGAGTGAAACATCAAACAGGAGCCCTGTAACTTTTTCGTTTCCGGAGGAAAGATTGGAAGGGATATTCCCGTCGACATCACTAATGAATACATTTCCTAATGCCATTGTCAGTTAAATTAAGATTGGTAAAAGGGATTCTGGTATTTCACAGCGTTCTTTCTTATTCCTGATGGTGTGTCCGGAGTAAATACCCCGCCATATTTGTCTACATAGAGTTCTTTGTGACGCGAATAGATTTTCAATATTTCTATCACATGTTTGTCCGGTTGCTCTGAATTTTGCTGCGGAGGAGATTCTTTGCCTTTCTTTTTTTCAATTGCTTGTGTAAGAGATGGATTTTCTACTTCGGTTGTTTGAATATCCTGTGAGTCGGTTACTTCTTCTTCTGGTGTTGTTCGTATTTTTGCCATATTATTTTGTATTAAAAAGGGAATGGAGCTAACTCCACTCCCCTGGAAAAACAATGTGTAAAGATTTAAGGTATCAGGTTGTTAAGTGGTCTTTTTATAAGCCGTATGCATGATTATTTCTGCCGGGCGGACAATATTTACATCCATTTTCATACGTGCCTGAAAGAAAAATAGTTCCGAGTTGGACTGGAGACGGTCAATTTTCAATACTTCCGTATCATTTGCGTAATCTACTCCCATCCAAAGATTGGAGTCCATGCCTGTTGAAAAGTCTCCCAAGACAATCGTGTGTTCAGGAATTCCGACAATAGGCACAATCCTTTTCCCTTTGAATTTATATTTGTTTACGTCAGTAGATTCTGTATACTTATACGTCTTGTTGGATAAAAATTGATCATACTGATCCCAGGCGTCCCATCCAATTATAAAACTCAGGTTATTCTTTTTACGGATATGCTTAGGACACTTTTTCCACATTGTGTATAATGCCTGCTCTACAGCTGCTCCATCTATTAGTTCTGTAGTTCCTGACATGATGGCTTGGCCTCCGGCAACTGTCTCGGCATCGGTTGCAGTAATATTGTCAATAAGCCTCTTGATAACACCGTCAAAGTATTTCTCTTTCTTTGCACCAATTTTGATACAATCTGCCGGTTCAGTGATTTCTGCTTTGACAATCCCGCCTTTTGCGCTTGTCCAGATAGCATTTCCCAGATATTCATTTTTCTCCTCGATTAGAAGTCTCAGCATGACCGCTTGAACTTTGGGGTCCAACTCTCTGAATACCAAATTACCGTCGGGTTGGCAGAATTTCCAGTATTTTTCGTAATCTCGGGGATTGAATTCCAAATAAATCATGAAATCCTGAGGTTCCAGATATCTTTCTGAGAATACATATTCATTTTCTCCGTTTGTGCCCTTTGCACCATGTACTGATAAAGGAGTAGGAACATTATCCTGAATAATATCTCCCAATTTGACCGCCGGTAACGTATACTTGTGTTGAATGCCTGATTTGATGTGGATTAACCCCTCCTTGAAGGTATCATTCCCTTGGGCAGTGTAGGTTAGTAAGTCTTCCAGTACTTCACCAGCATAGCCGTTTTGAAGTAGGTTTATAGTATTTGCCATGTATTAGTTAGATTTAGGTTGCTTTTAAGATTAAGTTTTTTACCGAATGGATTGGGAAATCCCGTAAAAGAGATTTGCCCATTCACCGGTAATACACTTGGGGTTATTCGAGCTTTTTGAACTGGAAGGACTCACCTACTACTGTGTTCACTTTTTCAGCTATTTTATCCTCTGCTGTTTTAAGAGCTTCGGTGGCTGCCTGTGCGTTGGCCGGATCATTTGCAATTTCCCGTGTAATTTGCTCGCGGGCGGGAATGGAATTAAGCGTGTTCTCAGCGAGGGTAAAATTAGCTTCTGCCATGGATACCCATTGTGCCCTGTTTTCCTGACCGATTTTTCCAGCTGTGATGGCGTCATCTACCAGTTTGTTGATCCCTTCGTTTCTTTCCTCTTCGGCTTTCTGCTCAAATACAGTCAGGCGTGCGTTTACGCTGTCGAAATCTTTCTGCAGGTTTTCAATGGTAGCGTCTTTTCCGGCAATTACTGTCTGTGCGTCACTTAAGTTTCTCTCAGTTTGTGCTAGCTTGGCTTCCACATTGATCAGGTCTGAAATCCGGGCCATTACATCTTTAGGCTCAAATTTTTCTTTCATTCCGAGTGAGGCAGCTACTGCTGCATACTCAAAGGAAATAGTTCTTTCTTCTGTCATATTTTTGCGTTCGTTGTTATCCTTTTGTTCAAGACTAGAGTTTTCTACATCTTCAGGTTTATTTTCCGGCTCCAGCTCTATGCCTGTCTCCAGACAAATTTCCTCCATCATGTTTTGTATACTGGCGATGTCCTCTATGTCCGAAATAGAGTTTTTCACTTTGTCACATAACTGTTTAGATGTTTTCAAAATGTTTGTTGATGGTATAATGCCAGCTTTTACGGCTGCGGCAGCATCGAAGAATGTTCCTTCTTTTCCTGTTTTACCTTCCATGATACTTTGCACCTGCTCTTTTGTCAATGCGAAACGTTTACGGTAAATTGTTTCTATCTGTTGTGTGAAAGCCTTGACAAGTGTGGAGGCTTCTTCTTCATCCGAATTGGGAAGAAACGGGTTGTGGATCATTAAAATTGAATAGTCACGCATCAGTGAACGATTACCCGCTGCCCAGATAACGGACCCCATTGAGGCCGCCATTCCCTCAATAATGCATTCGGTTTCTACTACCGAGTTCTGAATAGTTGAGTAAGTGCTCATGCCATATAGTACAGAGCCTCCTTCTGAATTAATAAGCACGCGTATAAGAGAGGGGCGGATAACGTTCTCCAGAAAGTCGAATTCGGCATTGAATTGCCGTGTGGACTCTTCCGTCACTTTTCCAAAAAAACGTATGGTGGAGACTTCATTCGTTCGTGCTTCTCCAACGATATTTTTAAATTTACTGTTGTCCATAGTCTAAGGTTTTCCAAGAATAGGTAAAATGTGTCTATATAAGTTGATTCGTTGATAGTTAGCTGTCTTTTTCATCATCATTTTCGCCTTCGTCACCAGGGTTCTCTACTGAGGGTCTGAATCCTGTCACTTCTTCATGCTTTGGTTCCGGATGTTTACCGTGTTCCAAAAGATCATGCTGAGGCGCATCTGTATGATCTGTAAAAGGTGGCATGACCAAGTAACGTTCCACCCATTTACGGTACTTCCATGCAGATGATTCCCTGAACCATACCTCATAATCCACCCAGTATGCTTGCAGCATATTTACTGTTGCAGGCATATCAAAGTAAGTTAGGTTACATCTCTCGTTAAGAGCCAGTTCATGATCCTTTGCATCCTGAATTGCCATATTTAAACGTTGGAAAACTATAAATGGCATGCATTCTACTTCCGGGTCTCGGTTATTCAGGTTGTTTAGGATAAATCGTATGCGCATGGTCGCCCGTCCTTCGCCCAACCGTTGTTGTTGAACCAGATAACGCACATTTATAAAGTGTATAAAAACGGCAGGAAAGGCCGTATCGAATTCTGTGTTGTCTTCTCGGATAAGCCGTTCGAACTGCCCGCTGTCAATCTCTATTGTTTTGAAGAAAGGCGGACTAAGAGGGTTGTGCTCGTCTTCGCGGATTGTCAGGATTGCACGTTTGACTGCCTCATACATATTCACAAACGGATTTTCGTAAGTAATTTCCGGAATGAGGACTTTTTCCTCTTTTATAATAGAGGGTGTTTCTTTTTTATCTTTTATCATCTGGGGAATCCTTCAAATAACATGGGTACAAAGTTTCTTTTGATATATCCGTTAATGTTAGGGTTGAATCCAATAAACTGTCTTTGAACTGGTTTACGGTCACTATATTGATTGACATGAAAGTTACGGAGTTTAGGGTCGGTGTTATGGATAGCGGCATAGCCTCTGGAGAATTTGCCCTTACGTCCGTTTTTCTTGTGTTCTTCGGTTGCAATTACATAGGCTACCCTTTTACTTTTGATTTTAGCTCCGCTGTGCTTTTTTGCATTTTTACTGTCATACATGTTATTGGCTCCTCCTGAAACTGCGCCGTACAGATTTCCACTTTCCATCAGTAGCGGATGATTATGCTTCTTCCCCCATTTGGATTGCCGGACAGCCCATGGGCGTCCGCTTCGGTAAAATCCCTGATTGAAAAATGATGCCTGGAAACAACTTTTTGAATATTTTCCGGCTACAGTTACAAAGTCGGTCATGTTCTTAGCCAATACATTGACCATAATCGGTGCTTCTTTTATGCCTACCCATTGGGCGATAAATTCACGGGGAGTTAGTTCTATTATAGACATAGTTTTGCTTTTATTCGTTTTACAATATTTTGAACCTGTGTTGGCAAGGGGTGCTTGAAGTAAGAATGTTCTTGAGAGAATATTTTTCCTTTAAGGGCAAGGCTTTCTTTGAATACCGGATTAATATTTATAGAATGCACTTTTGAATCCAGTTCACCTATGACATTGGATGCTGAGCTCTGCGTTAGAAGGAAACATCTACATCCATGTTCGATAGGAGGGATTAGCTCTGCTGGAAATTCTTGTTTGGGATAAGTAATCCCTTCTAATGATAAGTGCCATGCCCTGACTCTTTCATCACCTTGTGTCATATAGGTGACCAGTGTATCAGAAGAAAGGTTCATCCACCAAGCTGCGATTGTTGCTGCATATAATACATCCTTATCTTCTTGGCGGGCATAGGTCTTGTTGTATTTTTCGAAAATATTTTCATAAAGTTCAGGGTGCAGTTTATCTATTTCTTTTGGGAACTCTCCCAACATAGTATTTTCCTGTGCTGCTGCAAAATCTACCAGATTATTTATGGCTGCTACAAGGATATCCCTTTGCTCTTTATCTTTAAGGGTCATAAAATCATTTCGACTTCGTAGCAAGCTTAATGCACTGTCGAAATCTAGTTTCAGCCCTTCTAACACGTTTTCAAGTAGGGAAGATGTGCGGAGTGTTATGAGTTCTTCCAATACTTCCCATTTTCCGGCACTATCCTGCCAAGACTCTATCAGTTTTTGGAAAGTGGCGAATAACAACAGGTACTTTGCCTTATCTTCATCGTCTTCTTTTTTCTCTGCCAGGACTTTTGCCATGTTGGGGAGCGGAACTGTCCAGCCTATTCCACTCCCTGCAGAAAATTTGTAACCTTGCTGCCTTTGGTGTGTCCATAACGTTTATAATACTCTTCGTCCGACATAATATATCTGTCATTGCCGGTACCGGAGGAATATTCAGTTGACGAAGTTCCGGTTACCAGACTAATATCATTGAGTTGCTTTCCAACCAGGATTCCAAACTCCTTTTCTATTTCATCCGGACTGACCTGGTACTTGTCCGTAATCAAACTGTATAGCTTAATTTTGTCTTCGTTATTCATTTCGATCCGATTGGAGTAACGAAACTCCAGTCCCGGTCTAATATATCCCATGCTTACCAAGCGGGGAATGATTTCTTCGTTCATGACGTTCTCTATGTACTTTCTATACACTTCAATTCGTTCACGAAAAATATCCTGATGGGCTTTTGTACTGCCGACGTAAGACTGCATGCCTCCGGCCATGGATTCGCTGCCTAATATAAGGTTGGCGACTTCGCTGTTAACGAACTCAATGATACTGGTGTAGATCTTTTCGGAATTACTCATTGTGAAGGTCTTTATATCCACTTCATCTTCGATGCCTGTGACAATTACCTTATTTTGTGCTGCATTCGCAATCTGATCAGCCAGTCTTTTTCTGTCGGTATTATTTTCTGATACTGTTTTCCCGTGTATGACCGGTTGCCCATATGTATGCGAAAAATTTATGTAGTTTGCTATTGTAAATTTCTTTGCGAGGATTAAGGGGGTTGTTGCGGAAAATAATCCTAATTCTCCCGTATTGATAAGTACATAGTTCCGGCTGTAGGTTTGAGAGTCCAAATCCCAGTTTGGATACCAGATACCTTGCCGTTTGACTACCACACGTTGCCCGGGTAGCACATTTCGTCTTTCAACGATATTTACCTCTGACAACTTACCTGTCCTTGAAGAGACTGTAGGCATTATTTCCAGTAGTGAATAACCGAAAAGTTTGGATTCTACTATGCCTTTAATGAGTTTATCAAATTGAGAACCTTGTATTTTAGATGTCTGCTCCACGTCCTTAACGTATTTTCCTTTGGAATTAAGAGAAGCAAGCATATATCTGTCGCCTAAAATTTGAGATTCGAGGGTTTCGATGACCGAGCGTAAATGAGCATCTTGCTGAACACATGCTTCGTATAGGTCAATAAGATATGCGCGATCATCAAGAATTGTTCCCGTTTCTGCCTGTTCTCGTATGGAACGATAGCGGTTGTTACGCTCTATTTCTCTTACATATTCTTGGATTGTTTTCTTGCTGGTTCGGAAGATACTTTGTAGTAATTCCCGATTGAATGTCCCTTCTGTACTTGTCTGCATTCCTTTTATAGTTTTTTAAGAAGAATAGCTTTTTGGCAAGCGTCTAGGTTTTTTTTGATAATTTTAGGGGGTAAAAAAGGGGTGTTGTAAAAGGTTGATATTTACCTTTGTGAGAAAGATTGGAATAAGTAGAGATTTTACTTTATGATTTGTTAAGTGTTGTATAAAAGCATGTATTATAATGAGTTATATCGAATTATGACCTATAAAAATACCGAATAAATTCTTCTTTTGGAAGTTTGAAATACATATATTTGCGCAGTTTTAACTCTTAACTATAAAATCAGAATGAAGAAAAAAGAATGATTATTGAAACCATTACTTGTGCCACTATGAGGTACAAGGAGTTCCCGGAGCTATTATTTGGCACGTCATCAAAAGGCATCGAATATTGTGATGCGACTAACTATATTCAAAACAAAGGAGATGCCAAATTTCACAATGTTGAGGATTTTAAGATAAAGTATGCCTGCTGGATTGATGCGGCATGCGAAACTTATGAATTAAATCCCCAAAATGTAGTGGTTATAGATCAGAGGGGGCATTATTTAATTGACGAATCTTTGGCACTGATCCTGGTTGCCTATATTGATCCCGAGTTTGGGATGTATATGTTGGAAAGGGTTACGGAGATGCTCATCACAGGTGTTACACTTTCGGACACTAATATTATGTTGATGGCCAAAGAAAGATTATCGAGAGAACAACTAACAATTCTATTACACACATGAAACAACGACCTTTTAGGGATTCTAAGGCAGTACTTGTGTTTAATGGTGCGCAGGTTCTGATCGGAATTATGCGTTCATTGAATGCAGTGTCGGAATTCTCCGGAGGTAACCTGCAGTCGATATCTTATGCTTGTGCTGGGCATTATATATCTTCTGGAGGGTATTACTACCGGTATATTCACGAAAATGTCGAAGTTGGTACTGAGGATATCGGTTCTCTCCATATAAAGGAGTATGATCGGTTATGCGGTGAAGAAAACCGTAAATATCGTACCGTTAGGGATATGGCGCATAAGCGTAAAGCAAGGCATCCGAAGCCGAAGTTTAATAAAATTAATACGGATAATGATGAAGACACGAAAAGGTTATGAAGTGGCTAATTTTAAGAGTAAGCCTATAAGATTATTAAGAGAAGGAGGTCGTAATGGCATATGGATATGTTTATATGATTTATGCCATGTTGTGAAAAGGCCAATGATGATGGAGACGCGGGAAGCTATGAATCTTTGCCCCTCTAACAGAAGAATTATTTTTAAGAAGGGTGATAAACCATTGTTTGCAATCCATCCTTACGACGTGCCCAAACTTCTGCATTTGATAAAGAAAGAGAGTCAGTATATGGAAACCCTTTGCGAAGAATTGGAGGCTTGGGCGTCTTCACTCTCCGGATTAAAGCCAATGACTATGTTTGAAGTGGATAAAAATGCTCCGGTTACATTTCATTACAAGGATAAATTTCCAATCACTTTTAAATCGGGTAACGGAAAGGTTTTGGTTAATGCAAAAGAAATGGTGAATTGCTTTGGCAAGTCAGCTGTTGGGTGGTTGCGTTTGTCAGCTACTGAAGAATTCCGAAAGTCATTAGTCACTAGTGGCAAATCGGAAGCCTTTGAAAGGCAGGTTGTCACCGTGAGGGGCAGTAGTGGAGGAACATGGGTAGAAATTCCTCTGGCGGTGAGACTTGCACATTGGTTATCAACAGAGTTTTCCAAATGGTTTAATGAAAGGCTTCGTGAACTTGTTGATCAAGGTTTTGTAGATATTGATATTTCAACAGAAGGGGGAGTGCAAGAAAACCGGAACAAAAAGCAGTCAATAGAACTGCGGGAAAAGTCAGAGGGGAAAAATGAGGAAAAGTCGGATAGTGAACCGAAGGGCACGCAGGAAAACAAGTTTGAAGTAAAACAAGAGGTAGGGCTTGAGGGCAAACCTGAAGAAAAGGTGGAAGAAGTGCAGAAGGCGGAGGCAATACCTGTATTATCATTCGGGCCTAAATCTAAGCAAAAGCAAAAACGACCGAGCGGCCAAACAGTGAATGAGAAATATCAGATTCCACAAACATATGCCGAAGCTCTTAGATACTTGGCTGACAGACAGGATGAAATAGATGGACTCAAGGAAAACATTAGTGACAACCAACATAAAGTTGAATTCTATGAACAGTTCGTGGAAAACAGAGACTGGTTTAAGTCAAGTACGTTGGCAGATGAACTGAACATCACTACAAGAGCACTTCATAAGTTTCTCAAGGAAGAGAAAATCTGTAAGTATGATAAAAAACGATGGGTCGTACATGGTTATCATTCATCCCTGCAATGTGACGTTCCTTATTATTGGACTAATAAAAAAGGAAAGACTAATGCCTGTGGCTTTTATAAACGCTGGACCCCTGCAGGACGTGAATATATCATTGAGCTATGGAAGTCCAGACATGGTGATATTAATGCAAAATGATTGATAACCTGTAAAATGTAAAAGACAATATGAACGAATCTATATTAGATAAAATAATAAGGGAAACAGGGCGCGAACCTGTCAATTGTAGTTGTCATAAATGCCAGAACCAATGTCGCAGGGCTCCATGCTTGGGCACTCCGGCAGATATCCTAAGATTGATTGATGCCGGGTATGCTGATAAACTGGCACCGACAGAGTGGGCTACCGGTCTTTTCATAGGAAAATTGAATCATACTATCAAAATGATTCAAGTTAAAAAGTTCAATCATGGTTGTGCCTTTTTTGAAAATGGTCTATGTCAGTTGCATGATTTGAACCTGAAGCCAACAGAAGGTCGGCTTTCGCATCATACGATTATGCAAGAGAACTTCGACTTCGATAAGTCTCTCACATGGCAAGTGGCGAAAACATGGGAAAGTGATGAGAGTAAGAGAGATGTTTTGAAAGTTTTTCTCAGATATATGGAAGCGATGCAGCTGCCGATTGGAGGATTGGTTATTTCTATCAAACTTAAACGGGGGATATAATGTCCGGAGGCCTGAAACTAAAGAGGAGTCAGTATATTGCTTGCCTTCATTTCGGGCTGCTATTGGCACTGGATGAGCGAGAATGTAAATTGATGATTTATTTTCTTGGTTCCAGTGGAGTAGAGAAAACCGGAAAGTCTACTTATATAAACCAGGAGGATTGTCTGAAAATGACTGGAATGAAGCTAAATACCTTCAGATTAGGTATTAATAGCCTGATAAATCTTGGTCTTGTGAACAGATGGCATAATCAACAAGGTAACAAGGTGTTTTATTCTTTGAATGAAGATGTATATGAAGATTTGGTAACGATTCTTTCTTTAACTAATGACCTAAAGGAGCTTAATCTATTTTGTCAAAAGACTTTTCGAAAAGGACGTTCAATCAACAGTATTACGGATGACGAAAGGCAGTTTCTTACCTTTACCAGAATCCCTTCAAGGAATAAATACTCGTACTTGCTTGCTGATAAATCTAGTAGGTAGCAATTTACAGCTTTAGCAAAAGAATGATAATTATAATAGGGTAATCTGCTCTATTTATTTAGAATATTTTATTTTTGTATTATGATAAAATATTGTTTTATACTAACATCTTAAAATTGTAAATTATGAAAGAATTAGTCGAAAAGATTCAAGAACTTTATGATGCATTCGTTAAAGATGCTCAACTTCAGGTAGAAAAAGATAATAAGGCAGCAGGAACAAGAGCCCGTAAGACTTCCTTAGCTATTGAAAAATTAATGAAAGAATTTCGTAAAGAATCTTTGGGAGTGTCAAAGAATTAAAAGAATAGAAAGGCTGTATTCACACAGGAGGCAGCCTTTTTTATTTCAATCTCTGTATATCGAAATTATAAATATAACGTTCGTTTGTCTATTAAGTTGCCTAATAGAGAAATAGTTGAATGGCTTCAGCCTTATCAAGAAGCGAAGGAATTTTCTCTCTTTATTATATGCTGAAAAAATAAAACAAATATTGTATGAAAAAAACGGTCCTGCTGACCCGCTGCATTACATATCTATTGCCGAAGCCTAGTGTACAGTGGGGGCATTAACCCTCCACGCGGGGGCAGAACCGTAGTATCACGAAACTACGAACATATAAAAAATATGTTCGTAGCCGTCTACGACCAAAGATACACTAAGGCCTTCAACAATATATGTAATGCGTTACAAAGGTGCACAAATTTCTTGATAAATCCAACGTAAATTGTTCTTTTCTTCATAAATAATTTAACTCAGCAATAGATTAATAGCAAACAATGCTAGAAAAGAACAAAGTGAAAAATTAGATAATTTAAAAGAGAGTAAATTCAACTATAATAGAACTGTATGCTATCTAATAAAAAAATCGGCTCCGCCGACCTGTTGCATTACATATCTATTGCCGAAGCCTAGTGTACAGCGGAGGCATTAACCTTCCGCACAGGAGCAGAACCGAAATATCACGAAACTACGAACATATTAAAAAATACGTTCGTAGTCGTTAACGACTAAAAGCGCCTAGGCTCTCAATCGGCATAATAGAATAAGTAATGCGTTACAAAGATAAAATTATTTTCCAATAAATCCAATTTAAAACAGTGTTTTTTATTCGGAGATTATCTTTTTGCGGATTGCTGAAAAATCAACACTATTAGTGAGAAAGCATAAGTAAAATTGAGTAAACATCTTTATGAAGAACGAATATTTCAAAGATTGCTGAAACGAAAATTGTCACTTACCAATTATAAAAACTCTCTTTTAAATCAGACATCTCCTAAAAAATAAAGTGAACCTGAAGAAGGTTCACCTTTCTCAAAATACAACATGAATTCTGAATAAAGAGAAAGAGACGGCTCTGGTACCCCGTTGCATTACATATTCTATTGCCGAAGCCTTAGGATAAGGTAGTGGGGTAATTAACCTACCACACGAGGAACACAGAGCCGTACTATCATAAAACACAAGGTATATAAATACCTATAGATAATGACAACTTAGCACCTTCCTAGACTTACAAAATGCGATAAATATATGTAATGCGGGGGCAAAGATGAGTATAAAATCCGAGAAATCCAAAATACATTGCATTATTTTTCTCATAATTATGCATAATGTATTTTGCTGGAAAATGGAATTCCATTTTTAAGTATCCTAATAACAAAAATGCTGAGGTGAAAATGTTTCTGCCGATAACAAAGGGTGTGTAATAGGTAAGGCACTTTCGTGAAAAGTTCTGGGAGAAAAACAAAATCCTTGAATATGATAAGTAATTGAGTGCTATCTCTCAATTACTTTGTTAATTTTATTTCTTCTCAGAAAGCAGTCAAACAAGCGGGAGAAAAGACGCGATTGTTTTGCAAAAATCCAATATAAGCCCACCATACGTCTTTATCTTTTCGTATCGTGCCTGAGCTTTTTTCTCGTCTTTATTCTGTAGCGCAGCTTTCATAATATCTATATCTGCCTTTATCTCTTCCAGGCGATCATCATTATTATCCCGCAATTGCTTTATTAGCTTATCAACCTCGTTGTCAAGACTTTGCATACCTATGTTAGTGACAATAAAATTATTATCACCCACTGAAACGGTACCAGTTGAGTTATTGTTTATCGTTATAGTATTTCCTTGTTTTGTAGCCATGGCTTCAATGTCATTTAAGTAAGATTCGACTAATTTGAATAAATTTGGGCGGATGTTTATAACCTCCTTTATTTGAGTCTTTAGATTTTCAAAATTGAAATTTCTGTCTAGTGCCATAGGATTGGTATATATGATTTCCTTTAGCCGCGGATCAGAAATATAGCTCTCCTCTTTTCTGAAGTAATTCAGGCAGTTTCTTAAGAAACCCTGTAATCGCTCCGCTTCATCAGACCTTTGTGTGGGGCGAATATACCCTTCATCAATCTGGCATAGCACTTCATCCAATGTTGCTTTTATCGATATAGCTTCGCTAAAGTTCGAATAGGTGTTTATAAATGCATCTTCCCATTTCGTATTGATGAAAACAAATCCCTCATAATTTACGCCTTTTTTGTCATTCCGGTTTAATTTGATTATTTCTTCTCTTCCATTTGCTCCTATTTTTATATTTTTCTTCTGAAAGTATATGTATTCACTTTTGCCAAGAAGAATAAAAAACTGGGGTGCAAAACATTTTATGCTTTTATATATACTCTTTCCACATTCTGATAAAGAGGTTTTCTTAGTAGTAATGCTGGCATAATGATTGGTGATTTGCCGTTTAGCTTTAACCAATGTGGTTAGATATTCCCGTTCTCTGAAATCTTTCTTAAGATATTCATTTCCAAAAGTTTCAAAAGACTTGGAAATTCTGATTTTCAGTTTTGATAATTCCTCAAGTATATATAAGAAATCTACTTTTTCAGGTAACGAGATATCAAAACATATCTCATATATTGCAGTTGCATAGGTACGATTCAGATACAGGAGACGATGATCGAGTTGAATGATAATACCTTTTTGGGCTTGTTCATCTACAAAGAGACGCCACCCGTTTATCTTAATCGCTCTATTGGCATTATAGTAACATCCTGATGTATTGCGAATTTTACCACAATAACATCCTGAATTACGCAAGAAACATGCTGGCGGTTTGTTACTGGTTCTGTACCAGTAAGTCAAAACTCCAGATGCTTCATTTTTTACATGCCGACAATCTGCGATTGAATACTGAATAATAACTTTCATAACAAAGAGTTTTCTATGCTCTCAACCTTACATAGTTTTGAGCGACCTTTATCCGTGTTACTAATAAACTGAACCTTGCAGACCAGTCTAAGAAATCCACTGCGACAAAAGTGAACTGTTGGAGTCCTATGCTCCAACAGTTTTGACTTGTTTCCATATTTTATAGTTCGCAAGTTACGAAAAAAAATGTAACAAAAAACTTTTAAGGCCATTTTTCATGAGAAATTAATAAGAGAATTATATATCAATTGATTTATGTATGCTGCCTGGTTATTTTATATTATTCTCTTCATACAGAATCATTGTTTGTAAGTTTATGAAAATCACCTTTGAAACACTGGGAAACAAAGGTGATTTCATATATTCAAAATCTTCAGATTACCTCACTTTGAGATCTTATCCTTGATTTATTCTTTATTTTTTTGAGTTACTTCTATTCCATCCGGCCATACGGCGTTGGCATAAGCTACGGCATCATTTCCATTACCTGTGAAATCTTCCGCAATATTATGTCCTTTACCTTCGTTGAACTTCCAGTAAGCCTTCAGACCTGTTGTTTGGGGATTAACTTCATACATATTCTTGTAGATTTCTTCTTGTGAACGAACGACGTTCCAAATACGCACTTCACAAATTTCGCCGTCTAATTGGCGAGTCATATCCTCTGGTTCACCGTAGGAGTGTCCTATTTTGAACATAAAGTCTTTACCTTTGGTTTGCTTGCCCAAATTAATAGGTTCACCTGTTCCATAGTCTTCAATGGTACTTTGTAATTTGCCATCCACGTATATGGAAGCAATCTTTGCTTCTGTATCAAAAGTCACGGCTACATGATACCATTCGGCTGGTTGCAAAAGTTTCCCTTCATCTGCTTTGGGGAATTTAATCTCGTTGGCGGCAAATTGCAATTGCTGTTTTGGGAATCCTGAATCACCCAAACGGAATAAACAGTATTGTTCTATACCCATAATAGTGGAAATGTCATTTTTTGGATAGAATTTATTCACTCTGATAATCGCTTCAAAGGTAAGTTGTGTTAATCCGTTTACCACATCCGCGGTCGGACTGTCTTTATAGAATCCGGGTACTTCGAAATAGTTGTTTGAAAGACTAACAGCAGTGGTTATAGCGCTTGAACGACGTACAATGTAACAAATGGTTTTAGAACCTTCCAACATTCCCATGCCCCCTGATGCTTGTTGAATAGTGACAGGTAACAGGAAGTTGGTGTCAATATCCAGATTTGTGAGGTCTAAAAAATCAATCGTTACGATTTCCGAGTTTATGTCTCCTTTAGGAATGACTACATGCTTTGTCGAGAACTTGTAATACTTAGTGTCCAGTATCGCATAATCAGTGCCGAGACGTGCATTGTAATGTTTTAGTAACGAAGGGTCTGTCTGAAAAATCACATCAATATCTTGTTCGGCAGGATATGCTAGTATTGCAGAAAGTTCCTGTTGTCCCGTCTCTTTGATATTATTAAACGTAAAATTGGCTATATCCTTCACTTTTGCCGCATCGATATATACAGCATTGTCAAAAGGGGAGTCTTTGCTATAGTCTTTATTGTCACATGCTGTCATCAATAAAAAGAGGATTGTGACTAGACTTACAAAAGAGGCAGATAATAGAATGCCTCGGTGAGTATTTTTCGTTTTCATGATATTGTTTTTGAATTATCAAATTTTTGCATATTAGATTGTATTTTTATTGATAACGTTCTACACCCCTTTACTGATTTTGCTAAATTATAGTTCAATTGAGATAAAAGTCAGGAAAGTTATCCGGGAGAGTAACATTCCCGACCTTATTTCATCTTATTTTATTTGGTGCAATTCAATTCTATACAGTATACGCACTACACCAAATAAAAATCAGTATACTACATTAGTAGTTTTTAGGGTGAGATACGCCGGTCCATTCCACGGTTTTGCTTGATCCCCATACTCTTGAAGCAAAATTGTTCATAATATACGAAGTATCCCATTCACGCATGTTGAACAACATAATGGCGCCATAGTCGGAATAACTGTTCGCACAATTCTGTATTGAAGTTGAACTGGGGGTAGTATAGCCTTGATTTGTAATACTTATTGTTAGCTTCGCCCATTTATTCTTCGCGAATCCAGAAGGAGGGGTTTCAGAACATCCGAAATTAGGCCACATATAGTTCAACTTATTCATAGCAGTCGAATTCATATACCAAGCATTTCCATAATAGAATGCTGTAATTAGTTTGTCAGGCATCAATTCGCGCAGTTTGGCTATAAGGTTTCCCATAATAGTACCGCTTTGCGATGGTAAACCGGATATTTTACCATATTCAGCATACTCATCATCCAGATCCACTCCATCCAGTCCATAGGTATTAACACAATCGGCTACTTGTTGTGCAAAGCTATTTATCATAGCAGGAGTCAAATTGGCAAAGCCTACTCCTGTATGATCACCCAACAAACCAAGTAGTACTTTGATTCCCTTTTGTTGCAGAGGAGCAATCAAAGTACTGGCATTGTTCAAAATATATGATTGATTGTTATTGTGATATAACTGTACTGTACTTGCTGTACCACGAATGTTGGACGCAAACAGAATTACATGATCAACCACCTCTTCAGTTGTATTTGAGAAAATATATTCTTTTGCATTGAGAGGATTGACATCATTCGTTTCGATATAGACTGTCAATTTCGGTGTTTTACTACCTACGGCACGTGTAATAGTTTGGGGATCTGACATTTGCATTACATCATCTTCCATACCTACATTGTTACAACTTGTAACAACTGCTCCTGCCATCATTGCTGCAATGAATAACAAGAATGATTGAGAAAATTTACTCATAGTCTATTTTTTAAGATTATATAATATACAGAACTACTCCCGGAATATGCCTGAAAATAGATATCCTCCTTTCTTGTATTAACAGGTTTGTCTTATTGCTTAGTTCTGCTTCTCTAGTTTGTTTTTTTATTTTTCAAACAATTAGTCTTACCAATCTTTAGCGAGATAAAGATAACCAGCATTAAATTGAGCATGTTCTCTTGTTACAAGCACACTATAGCTGTATTTTCCCACAATCGTTCCCTCCAAAAATGGAGGGTACGGACTTTTACCCCAGTCAAGGCCATCATCTGCTATTGCATCAATGAAGTTCAAATATCTATTCAGCATTCCATACTCATACTGATTCTGTTCATCACTAATCATATCGCTGCCAAATACGATAATATTATTCTTCTTACGATTTTCTTCCTTTTTCCAAATTATCATTTTTTTATTTGAGGAATTTAATATTCCTTCTGCACTTTTAGGATACAGAGGTATATTTACACTACCGTATCGTTCAGCGGTTAATCCTGCAATGGGTTTACGAGTATAGTCGCTATAAGAGTGGTCGGTTTCCCACGGTTCAATAATCTGCACTTCTTCTTCTTCGGTGACATAACCATGCCATGCATAATCTATGTATTTTCCTACTTCTATACCATTGCATAAATCTGGATTATAGAAAGAGGCAGTAGGCTCGTCTTTGTCTACTAAAGTCAGCATTTTACTGGGCATAGCCTCACGCAAGCTTTTGATAAGTTTGGGATAAGATGTAGTATTCGTTTGAGGCATTCCCGCTTTACCATATCCACTACCTGTATCCCAAAGGTTCACACCATCCAACTGGTAAAACTCTACTGCATCTTTTACTTGTTTGGTAAAGCCTGCTATTTGAGCATCATTCATATTACAAAATCCTAAGCCTTTACCGTCTCCTTCAATACAGAGACACACTTTACGTTCGTGATCCTGAAGTGGTCGAATGTAAGTCGCGGCATTCTCTAACACGTACCGTAGATCATTATTTAATACTAGTAAGGCACGACCGGATTCTTTATCATAACCTACCGTTGCAATGCGTAGGTTGACAATATTCCCCATACTATATGCTTCAGTTTCTAGAGTTTCTCCATTTGTTCTCTCATATATAAAAATATCTGCAAGTATTGGCTGATAGGTGGATGTATTGAGATAGAACACAGAAAGGAATCGAGTATCCAAGCTAACTGGATGACCATTTACAGATATCATTTCACCCGCTTTTTGCCTTGCATTGACTCTGTACCTGAGATATTGCTTTTCCGTTTCTCCGTCCGCATTGGTCTGCTCAACAGCAAAGAGCAGTTCGTAAACATCGTAATCAGCTGGCAAATCATGTGTAGAAAGAGTAAGTTTGATACTCGATGATGTCTCTTTTCCGACGGGAACGGTTAAGATTCCTTCTCCTGTTATCACATTCTTTGCTGGGAAAATAGCCGATTTAAGTAAGCTTTTCCGTCTCCAAGGAGATGTACTCTCATTATAGGCTTCAACCTTCGCATTGTCAGCCTTTATGGCTGCTTCAAATTCCATACTCATTTCAGTCTCTAAACTGACCGTTACCTTAACATCACTTGTAGCAGGACGGTTCAACGTATAGAATATTTCATCGACCACTATTTCTTCTTCACTGTTGTTAGTCAGTTCAACAATCGAGTTTCCTGAAAAGGATGAATTGCTACGCAGTTTACTACCTATCGTTCCCATTGCTGCTTCGTCCGGTAACTTACCTGCATCTGTCAAAATGGAGTTTTCGGTACAAGCAGTCATTCCAACCGCTAATATCAGGAACGGGAACAGAATATGTAGGATGTATTTCTTTTTCATAATCGCACATTTGTTTATTTCGACGGATTCATTTGCTGAATGGCCGTACGAGTAGTTTCATAATTCATCTTTGCATTATAATAATCGTTTCCGATATTGTGGATAGCGAGCCCGCCAAGATTTCCCATTGCCGGTATTCGGTCTGTCATCAAAGGCACAGCATTTTGCTTCTCATTCTTTTCGTCTACTATCTGGTCTCCTATACGGGCAGATAATAGGATTTTCTCACGAGGCAGGATATTACTATCGGGCAATCCTGCAATCATCAGTTTTAGTTCTGTCACATTGGTCAGGTCAGCAGTGTTCAAAGCCACGTAGTTTAGTTTTTCAAAGTCGGCAAACTCCAAAAAGTCTGGATTACCTTCAAATATCAATAGTTTGCTTCCCCCTGTTGCAGCAGATAGCTTGGACACAATGAACCTGGCGGCTTCTTTGCGGGCTGCCAGTTCGGCATCAGTTCCACTATAGAGAGGAATGCCTGTAAAAGCAAAACCATCCAGATTCAGTTCTGCGGCTGCGGTGACAGCTTTATCCAGCCAAGCTCCCAAAGCAGCAGCATCATTGAAGGTAGCTGCTTGGGCAGTATAATCCACAAGATAGATAACCCGAGTACTCTTTTCTTGTAGTAAAAGAATGTCCTCACGGTCATTATCGCTGATATTGCCGGGGTTACATAGAATAACAATGTCCAAAGAGTCTGGTAGTGAACGAAGGTAACTCCCTTCATTTACAGGCCTCTCTGGAGAATTGTCAAATCGGGCATAGGCTATATAATGCTTACTTTGCTTGTAGGTATTCAATACCTGCATGTAGCTTGCCCATAGTTCCGGATTCTGGTCTTTGGGGCTATTGATGCCTAAATCCACTGGTTCCGGTTCGTTCCAATCGCTACATGCAATAGGCAGAACGCACACTAAGAGTAATAGGGGGCAGGCGAATATTTTATATATTATTGCTTTCATGCTTCTTATTTTTCATTAGTATTAATCATATTCGTTAATCTCTCAGGGATTGGCGTAAGGTTTCTTATCCCACCACAACCGTGTGCCTCCATTATCGGGACCTCCTAACATACCTGTTGCCAGCTTAATATTAGAAAGATTCTCGGTGTACTCGATAGGAGGGTACCATAATCGGCGTATCATGTGACCATTGTCAATGGCACCACCACTTTTATTCTTTATCACCGGTAAGAGATGAGGATATCCCGTGCGGCGATATTCGCACCATGCTTCCACCCCCAACGGGAAAATAGCAATCCACTTCTGAGTAATGATGCGCTCAAGGTTTCGCTCGAAATAGTTTTCGCCATCTTCCCAGGCAGTAGTTATAGTACTGCGTGGACCTTCATAATCTGTATACTCATATTTCGGATCATCATACGCCTGCGGTATATTGGTAGTATTTGTGAAATATCCATCAGGACCAGCGACTCCGTATTGTTCAAAAGAGAGAGTAATGGCCTGATTGTACAAATCTTTAGCCTCTCCTCCCATGTTCCAGCCCCATAAAGCGCCTTCGGCACGCAAGAAAGTGATTTCAGCAGCATTCATCCACATGTAGGAACTGGTATTAGTTATGATCGGCTTACTGTACGCACCTATCATTTCATCTTTAGTGGCTACATCAATGCCGATGCGAATTCCGGCAAATCCGTCAACCTCCATCCATGTCTCTTGGTCGTAAACCTTTACAGTAGTAAACATTTTCTCACGCCTCGGGTCTTTATAGCCGTTCATATATGAGATGATGTCGCCTCCAACGCGTTGGTCGTTCCAGTCGTTGAATATCATTGCTGCACGGTTTTCCTCCACTTTCAGGAAAGCATTGTCTGCATTTTGGGTAATGACACCTTCTGCTATGGCTTCTTCAGCTATTCGCCGGGCTTCTTCTTTCATCTCCGGTACATAAGTCAAACGCATCGCCATGCGTAACTTGAGTGAATTTGTGAATTTGAGCCATTTTGAAAGGTCACCTTGATATACATCATCGAATTTGCGAAAGGCTTCGGCACTCAAATTCAGGTTTTCTTTAAGCACTTCACTCACTTCGTCCAATTCTTTGAACATTTGCTTATATACCTCTTCTTGCGAATCATAAGGTACGGTAAGAGAAACCTCACCCGTCTTAGAAATGATTTTTGAATAAGGAATGGGACCGTACATGTCCGTTACCCGATGCATAATCGTTACACGCAATAGCTTTCCCAATGCCAAGGCAACCGGATCATCAGTTTCATCAAGCAAGTCGCGATAAAATGGATAGGTACGTGTGATAAGGTCGGAGAAAGGCGCTTCCTGCCAGTCTGTCGGCGGATTGTATGTCTCAAACTTGGCTGTCCACTCTACAGTACAGCCTATGTAACCGGAAAATGCTCCGGCGGCAAGCGCTTCGACAAATTGATATAGATGTTCTTCCGTGGGAATAACCAATCCTTGTAATCCTTTAAGACTGGCACCTACATTGTATCCTTCACGGCCCAGTTCTTCTTTATCCACTTGATAATCCTTCCGGTTAATTTTGTCAAAGTTGTCTATACAAGCAGTTCCGATAAGAACAAAAAGTGCAAGTGAGAACAACTTTATAATAGATGTAGTATATTTCATAATATCTGTATTTTATCCGTTAAAAGTTGATTTTCACATTCAAACCGATATTGCGTGTACTCGGCAGCATAAAGTAGTCGATTCCCTGATAATAATTTCCTGTTGTGGCAACAGCTTCGGGATCGAAAGGAGCTTTGTTATATATCATACAGAGATTGCGTCCTACAACAGACACTTGAATGTCGCATACATCATGCAACCATTTACGTGGAAGAGTATAACCGATAGCTGCTTCTTGTATACGAATATTGGTTGCGCTGTAAGTATAATATTGTGGTAATCCGCTTTGTGAACCGATGGCCGTAAACCACGTTTGTGCATCCACCCTGTTACGTCCGTTCACTAATACTCCACCATTGTCTCGGGCAAATGCCGAACTCTCAGAAACACCGTATTGGTCCATAGCTGCCGCTGTAGCGGAATAAACGATACCGCCTATACGTGCCGTGAGAAGTGCGCTAATATTGAATCCCTTCCATGAAAACTGATTGCTCCATGCCAGGTTACATTTTGGAAAAACACTTCCAAGCTTGATGTCAGGCTCGTTATTTGTTGTTACTAGTGCGCCTGCGGGGGAGATTTCCACCATTCCGTTATCATCCCGTTTAAGGTCAGATTGTGTATAGAGGTCACCTAATGAACCTCCCGTTTTCAGGATGAATCTGGCTTTTCCGAGTCCGCCTACATCCAAACGGTCTTTGTTAATAGGCTCGCCGGTTTCAGGATGTATATAGTCTTTTACCAGTTTTATTATTTTGTTTTTGTTATGACTAAGTGTGAAGTTGGTTTGCCAACGGAAATCTTTTTTCCAGGTATGTCCGTATCCTAGTGATAATTCGACTCCCTGATTCCGTACATATCCCGTTTGTAAATAGATGGTCGTATAGCCGGAAGATACGGAGATTTTCGGATCGAATGTCTGGTTGAACGTGTTAGCCAGATACCAGGACAAACTGAGGTCGAAGTCTTTGAAAAGCCGCATATCCAGTCCTAATTCCCATGAATCAGTACGTTCAGGTTTAAGATCGCCGATGGGAAAGTGAGTTTTGGGCTTCCACGTCTGAGTGGTTTCGTCATACTCGAAAGTAGGCGATGTCAGGTTACGCGGATAAGGCATACCCACTGAACTGAATGAGCCACGCACTTTCAGATAATCAATAGCGGATGGCAACTTCACCATTTCGGAAATGACTGCCGAAAGTCCAATTGACGGATAAAAGAAACAGGTAGAGGATGAATTTGCCAATTGTGATGCCCAATCATTACGTCCGGTTAGTGTAAGGTAGAGCATGCTTTTCCAGCCCAGTTCGGCACTTGCGAAAATTGATTGTGTTTGTTCCTGCCATTCATCTTGACGTGCTTTCTTTTGCGTATTGTCGAGATCGAATACATTGAATACATTTGGAATTCCATTGGCGCGTATCGGACCACGGTAGCTAAGTTCGTCAAATTTATTATCTACGATGCTCGCTCCGACATTCACCACAAGAGAATAATCCCCAAAACGCTTGTTGATGTTTGCCAGTATATCAGCGTATGCCTGTGACTCATCCGGTTTGGCTATGGCGTAAAATCCTTGTGAACTACCTTCGGTGAGAGTAGTATTAGAGCTGGCATATAATTTTTGTTCGTATTTTGTACTGGAATTATCTACCCGTACACGTCCCGAGATGTTAAGCCAGTCTGTTATGTCGTAACTTAACGAAGCGGACAGCATGTACCGCTTCCTATAGTTAGTCCGTAGATTGCGATAGGCAATCCAATAAGGATTCTGCATACGCAGGTCACCTTCACCCTGAGGCCAGTACATGGTCTTGATCTTGCGAGCCGGGTCCCAGCGTTCGAATACTTTTACCAGACTGAAATCGTCACCGCGCGGAAACAAATAAACAGGTACTATCGGGTTTGAGTAGGCTCCCTGGTTAGTCATGTTACGATCATTCTGAATAATATAACTTGCTCCTACGTCCAATTTTAGTTTATCGTTCAGAAATGATGTGGTATTGCGGAAGGTGAAGTTAAAACGATTATAACGGTTATTGGGCACAATTCCCTCCGAGTTTACTGCAGCGGCAGAAAAGAAGGTTTGATTCTTCTCTGTTCCTGTCGATAAAGTGACAGAATTGGTATAAGTTATTCCTGTGTCGAAAAAGTCACGCGGTTCATAACCTCTTCGCGATGCTTCATTCATCAAGGGGCCCCAACTCAACGTAGTAGACCTGTCTGATTTTCCCTGACTACCTGTATCATAGCGGTTTTGGAAATGTGGCAGTACGAATGGTTGGGAAAAATCCGTATTGCTGGATACAGAAACCTGCAGTTTACCTACTTTACCACGTTTGGTATTGATAACGATAGCTCCGTTAGCTGCGTTGCTACCATAAAGCGCTGCGGCTGCGGCTCCTGTCAAAACTGAAATACTTTCAATATCGTCCGGATTGATATCGGCAATACTTTCAGTAACTCCTTGAGAGCCATTTTCCATACCGCCACCGCCACCGAAATTAAACATCGGAATACCGTCAATAATATACAGTGCATTACTGCTTTGCTCAATAGACTTCGTGCCACGCATAATTACTTTACTGGCACCACCTACACCGGAGGAACTGCTGTTGATATTGACACCTGCTACCTTACCGTTCAAACTGTTGATAAAATTAGCATCTTTAATGTCTGTCAGTTGATTCGATTTTACTTGTTGTACATTATAACTTAGGGCTTTTTGTTCGCGTTTAATGCCCAAAGCTGTAACCACTACTTCACTTAAAACTTCCACATTCGAAACGAGTTGTACATTGTATACACTTTTATCAGTGATTTTCACCTTTTGAGAAGTGTATCCAATGTAGGAAAACTCCAACGTACTACCTATGGGAGCTTCGATGAAAAAATTCCCATCCATATCTGTGATGACTCCCGTTCCTAAGCCTTCGATCTGGATATTGACCCCAATAAGGGGATTATTGTTTTCATCTACAACTTTTCCCGTCATCTTTTTAACCGGTGCTTTAGTGGATTCCTTCAGTGGAATGATTTTAATATAGCTCCTGCTTAGCTGATAGGTATAACCTGTCCCTTTAAGGATAGTCGAGAGGGCATATTCTAACTCAACATTTAGCATGTTAAGGTTGATAGCGGGTTTATTCTTTAATTGCGAATCATTATATCCTACAGAAAGTTTCGATTGTTTCCCTACTTCTTCCAGTGCTTCAATAATATGGATATTTTCTTTTTGAATAGTAATACGTATACTGTTCTGGGCAAAAGCTGTAGCTTGTATAAAGCACACACATAAAAATATTACCAAACTTTTCCCATTTTTCTTTTTATCCATTACTAGTGCAAAACTATTTAACATGAACTTAAGTATTAGTTTGTTAACTTGGTTTATTCGCAATACTTATTCTATTCTAAGTTTAAGTTTTGATTTCACATCCGGGATAAGAAAAGCTCTCTCACGAATGTTTTTTCACATAATGATTGTTTTTTATATTAATACTTATATCTATTTTTGAATGATATGACATTCGTCATTTTGTATCTTGAAACTTAAGTTGCCAGCCACATCGACAATAACATCCATGATTTCAGAAAGGGAGGCATTTGTCCTGAATCTGAAACTATAGCGATCTTTCTTTAAATCATGTAACTTATAAATGAACTTATAATCGTATTTACGTTCTAGTATGGTTATAATTTCTATTATAGTCATCTGGCGAAAGACTAATTCGCCTCTCTGCCATGCAGTCACATCTTTTATATTGGGATAATTCAGAGTGTCTTTATGTGTTTCTCTATTATATATCAATTGTTCATTGGGATGTAGTAATCTTTTCTTTGTCAGACTGTTATATTCTACAAGAATACTTCCAGTTAATAAAGTTGTGTAGATATTCTTATCTTCAGCATAAGCAGAAACATTAAATTCTGTTCCCAACGCTGTTATCTGATAATCCGACGTCTTCACAATAAATGGTTTCATTTTATCGGGCTTCACGATAAAATTGGCTTCTCCGATCAAAAAGACTTCACGATTCTTTCCTGTAAATAGCTTGGGGTATAATAGTATGCTCTTTGAATTCACTTGTACCTGACTTCCATCTGGTAATAGGAAAGTTTTCATTTGTGTGGCTGGTATGTATTGCTGAACCAAGTCAGGTTCATTTATTTCTACTTTTGAAAGTAGGTACCCCAAAGAGATAGATACTAAGAAAAATATAATTGCCACAGATTGCCATAAACGCATGAAAGGCTTGTCGTAATGTCTCTTTTGCAACTCAATAGGTATTATATTGTTATTCTGCCTCCATCTCTCAAGAGATTTTTCTAAATCGGTGCCATCCTTTTTTTTACTACTCTCTAAGTATAGTTCCCGTAATGCTTCGTCCTTTTCTTCCTCGTGTTCGCTATCAGTCACCCATCTGTAAAAATGCTGGGTAACCTGTTTCGAATAATTATATTCGACAAAAAGAGACAATATTTTCTTGAAGTAGTTTTTCATATTATTATTGTATTAAATCTCGGTTTTTATATATAACGACTGAAACATTTGGGTTACTTAAAGAAAATACAGAAAAAAAACAATGATTTTTTTTAAGATTTGAAGTGATAAGTATATCTGATGCTCTACAGTCCGTATTGAAATTTGTAGAACTTTCGCAATCTCTTGATTACTCATATTATCCAATCGGCTCATTTTAAATATCTTTCTGCGACGTTCTGGGAAACGTTCAAGGGTCATTTCCATAATTAATTGTATCTCATCACAATAAATAGTGTTCAGTGGGTCTATGAAACCTGATAACTCTTGGATTGAATTTTTATGTACTTGTTCATCGTGAAAGTCATTTTCCAATTTTTTGCGTTTAATAAAATCAAGCGTTAAATTTTTTGCTATAGTATATATATAGCCATCCTTTCCGTCATTATCTTTCCACAACTCAAAATTAGCCCATAATTTCACGAATACATCTTGGGCTAGGTCTTCTGCGTCTGCTTCCGATTTAAGAAACTTGAAAATAAAAAACTTCACAGTAGGGAAGTGAACTCTGAATATCTCTTCAAATTGTTGAACTAAATATAGGTTTTGAGTCATATTGAGTTATGCTTTTGTTTGTGTTAGTCTGCAAGACTAGATAAACTAATCAATAAATAAGTATGGATAATTTTAGAACGTAAAACTACCATACAGCCAAAGGTCCTAATGCTGGGCTGGTGTCGACCAGTCTAGGTTTTACATCATTACACCCATTATCAATGGATAATTCTGTTTTATTAATAGCTCCTAATTGCTAATAAACAGTCTTGGTGAAATATGTTGTCACTATGCTACTCTTGATTGTTTTGCTTTATAAATTGCCTCAAAATACAATCCATAAAAGCTCCTGTGTGATTCTTCATACTGATAGTTTTTAAAGTTTCCTCTTTAAAAAAAGAGGCGCGAAACGTACTTATCTGAAAACTGAAGGAAGTGGTGCTGCCCTTAATCAAACAGAATAAGTACGCCCGCACCATATCAGTACGAGCGATCTCATCCCATCTTGTTTGATTAATATTTCTTCTAAAGCACCACCTTTTTCAGATAATCAAGATGTTCGAAACGCTGTAATATTTTACATATCGAAATGAAATTGGATTTGTCCCAACTTCTGATGCAAAGATATGTACTTTCAATTATATATCTTTATTTTCTTTGTACTTTTTTATTTGAAGTGGTTAAAGAAGGGAGCTTAACCGTTTGCGAAAATGGTCAAATTCTGTTATTGGGTACTCTGTAATTTTGGGTGTGGAACATTGTTGTTCTGAAATGTGGCCAATTACTTATCCATCACTTCTAATTTACCTTCAGCAAGTTTTTGTAGTATCTGGGATTAGTTTCACGACGTCATTTAGCCACTTAGTATTTGCTTTTAATACAGGATTTATACTATGTAGATTTCTGTACCCGTTCAAAAAAAGTAAGGTTGGGGTAAGCAGTTGTAGCTTAGTAATATAGTTGCGAAATTTCTTTCAAGTAAAAGCCCTATACCCTACAGATAAATATCATCATGTATATTGTATAGTATATATTATAACTATATATACTTAATACTAGAACTACAATCTCTTTTATTGTACTTATCTCGATATTGAGTTATGGTTATGTATTGGTTAACATTTTGTTATAGGATTATATCTCGATATATAGTTTTACTGTTCTTTTTCTTCACTAGAAAAAGAACCAAAAAGAAGGTTTATATAAGAAATGCTCCTTTCAGTCTCATTTCTTGAATGTTGAATTTGAAGTTGGATAGGAGTTATATTATTGGTCTTTTTTCTTAGATTTGTTTTTTTGATTACTTTGAGCTCTTTTTTTATTTTCGGTTCGAATTTTCAGTGTGGCAACTGCCAGTTCAGGTTAGGAGTAATAGATATGTTGGCAATAGGAAATATTGGAACGGGCGTCAGAAATGTGCGTTATAAAGCTCGTTGTCGGGTTTGTACTCAATCTTTAGGCTTGTTTGTTATCTTGATGATGGGGTGTCTATATCGGGGATGTGCTACGTCTATTGGCCAAGGAACTAAGAGGTGTGCCTTTTCAGCTTAAATAGCATAAGATAATTCGTTTTAATTGTTGGTTTGAAGTGATTGGGTAAACAAGGGTTTGGCCTGTGCTCTAATTTGGTTGTTTTAAAGCCCTCTGTTTGATTTTTCACTCGTTTTTGTGTAATATGTACATAGAGTGTTATATCGTTAAAATTTGGGCTTTAAACAATGCGGGAGACTGATTGGGAAAAGTCGACTATCTTCGAAATCCAATCTCGGTTTCAGAAACGGCGTATGTCTAGCAAAAAATAAGATAATTGCAAGTAGGCTTTATTTATGCCTTGTAGGGCCGTATTATTCAGTATTTTGGTTTTCTGAATTTGGAGGAGAGGATAAGCAGTCTGAATTTTCTTCAAGTGCTAATTGTAAGTTGCGGTTCTCCAAAATGTTCGCTTTAAATTTTTCAGCGTGTTCTATGTGGATAAAGTGATTGCCAAATGCTAGTCTTTTTCTGTATGCTGTGGAATCGTTTTTTTTTGCTTTCAGAATTTCTCCTCCTTCGTTGATGTAGTAATAAGTTTCTCCGTAATCGATGTTGAATTCAAGTGGCTCTATCCGGTTATAGTGAGAGTTCCAGGTTCTTCCGACTTCTTCCAGTGCAGTTTTTAGATTGTACATGTCGGTTCGGTTGCCTTGTGCAAGTTGATACATGTGAGCAGGTCCGATTTTCTCACATAGGGAATAGCGTGCTTTCCCTTTATTACTGGTTACGCAGTACATAACAAGCTCACCGTCTTGGTTAATTTCCTTAAAGATCCCAACGCCACAATTCTCGTTGATGTAAGAACGAAATTTCACGAACATGTACGGGCGGGGAAAAAGTATTCTCCTGACGAAAACGTTTCGCCAAATATTCCAAGTAAAGCCTTTTTGAGCTAGTGTCTGATGGATGGCTAATATTTCGTCATCAGTAGCATATCTAAAACCTGTCTTTGGTCTTTTGATATCTGAAGATACAAAAACATCCCCATTCAGGATTGAGACTCCGAGATGGATGAATTCGTCATCGATTGATGAGATGATTCCCAAAGTGTAATACTGTTCGTACATTATTACGTTCCCGGTTTTTGGAAGCCCGTTTTCAGCCCAAAATATAAATTCATCAAACGATACATAAATGTTTGAATCTAATAGTTTCTTAAAATTGACAAATGTTCCTCTCTTGGAGCAGTATTCTGTGATTTTTATCTCGTCCGAGATTGTTTTTGGTTTAATCGCCTGGGTTAGGGACAACAAATCCTGTTCTTTTTTCATTTGACCAATCGTTCACACTGTTGTATTTGACATCGTTTTCTTGAAATAGCGTTATTGTTCGTTTTGCAAATATATCACTTTTGGAATATAGTTAGTAAAATCCGAGAATAAAAAACACTAATGTGGAAATTAATCTGAGAGTTTATAAAGTGAACATAAAAGTAAGTGGGATATTCTTTATATGGCTTTTTGTTGGGAGCTCTGTTTTGCTTCTTGCTTTGATTGTTAGTATAATGACTATCTCTTAGCATATAAACAAGCTGCTGTAAATATGAATATGTAATTGATTGATTTTTAATTGCTTGAATATATTACTGTATAAACGGTATGCAAAATGGTATAAATAGGAAGAAAAAACAAAGTGGGGATTATTGGGGTTGTTTCAGAGATATCTATTTATTTCTTTTGATTTTTATCTGCTGGAAAATTCGGTTGAAAATTGTTTTTTTCTCTATATGGGTACTGCTGTCTTTTTTTAAGGCAACTAAAACGGGACTTGAGAATTTCCTCTCCGGGAGTGTTTGGAATCCGCATCCAGGCGGACACCCTCTCTTTTCTTTTTAAAATTATTACTAAATAAATATGTGCTGATTATCAGTGGTTTGTGATGCTTACTTTTTGTAAAAGTAAGCATATTTAAGTGCTTTTTCTTCTTTTTACTATCAATTTAGAACCAAAAACAACAAAATAAAGAATTATACACTATAAATAGATATACTCTGTTTTGCTAAAATATTGATACAAAAGGCAATCGTGTAGAAATTCTACTTTTTAATATGTAAGGAATCATTACTTCTTCTATTTTTGCTAAAAATAATTTTTTTCTTTAAAAATGAAGTTTTTATAAATGTCTAATAATCAGTCATTTATGAAAGCCTCTTTCACGTACGCGCACGTACAGAATTGATTTTCATAATGCTTTACAAAACGGTTCAAAAATATTTCTTTGTTATTTTGTTTTTTCTAAACATAGTGTTATATTAGCAATGTTCTCAAACGGAAACGAGAGAGACAAAAACAAACAGTCTGAAAAGACAAAAACGAGTTCTTTTATTTATTTACTATCGTTTGAAAAAGTGATTAACCGAAAACGGAAACGTAACGGATAAAATTAAAAACTTTGTAGAGAACAAAAAGCAAAGATAAGTACTTTGCAGTGTGCGAATAATTCGTAAATGTACCTTTTGCTTTTGGTACGACTATTAAAAAAATAATTCGAGCAGACAAGCGGTAACGAACTGTTTGACGAAAAGAGTTAAGGCTAAATAGCATAAGGGAAAAATACATATTACGTAAAACATAGAGCACACAAAACGAATAGCCCGCTTATTGGGTAAATCTTTTCGTTTGACTGAATGTATTTTTAACGTTCAATTTTCTATCTATTCTGTATTTGAACGTACTATCGACATTCTTTTATTTCGCAGAATAGAAAGGAAAAAATACACTTATCCGTCATAACGTACTAAGTACGTCTAAATTTTTGCGGAGGGGGTTCGATTCCCGCTCCGCAAACAACTTGTGCATGTCGCACAAAGTTTAAAATTTAAAGCTATGACAACAATTAATGTAGTTGAGAGAAATCAAATCGTGAGTGTTTATTCAAGTGCGGAATTTGACCAGGAACTTTTATTGCGTTCTATTTCCAATGTTGTATTACGCAACAAAAACAAAGACGAATTAATTTTGCTAGAGCGTGTTATGCTTTATGCAAAAGAAACAATTCCTACGGTTGAAGAGGTGCGAAGTGCGTGGAGAGCTATGTTCTTCAATACTTGGAGCATCAAATTTGAAATTGAACGTCTCGCTCACAAAGACTTGCGTTGCGGAAACATCTTTCGCAATCTTGACAAGTTTGATGTGCTTATGTTTAACGGCGGTGAATTGGTTTTTGACACATCAGTTTTTAACTTGGTGCTTGTCGAGGGTAGAGTTGGTATGACACCCAAAAGCAAAACTCGTGAAGATTTTCCTACGAACAAAATGCTGAAAGCTCACGCTTACAAAATGGGTGACAGCTCTTTTGAAATGCTTCACATTGAATCTTACATGCTTAAACATTTGCGTGATGCTGAGAAAGAAGAAGTGGCAACAGAAGAAACTGCACCAACTGCGAAGAAGAAAAAGGGTGCTACTCGGAAAACGACTTCAAAAACTCCGAGAGCCAAAAAGGAGAAGCCGGAAGCCAAGAAAGAAGAACAACCGGCAGAAGTTCTCCAGCCCGAAGCAGAAAAGGCAGCAGCTTGACAACCCACACAGGAAGAACATCACCTCTCTTTTGGGGGTGGTGTGGCGTGTTCCGGAGGTTCGACCCCTCCGGTGTGTGCTCTATAATTTATAACTAAAACGAAAAGATATGAGGGAAATGTATTGCTTGGGTGACTATGTCTCCCAAATAGGAAGTCGTGTACGTAAATGCAAGAAGAAGCCAGACACTAACAGGATTTATCACATCCAGAAATATTTGGGGGTGAATGTACGGAAGTGTCTGGTGAATAATGTGCATATTGTGCATATTGACTTTATAACTGTTAGGCAGGATTACGTCAGTATTGTATGCGGCAGTAAGGCAGAAGCGGAGCAAATGCAACGTCTTTGCCAGTGGTTTAATAAAATTGGCGACGTGACAGTTTGCTATATGGAAGTGGCGGGCAGGATTACGCTCAAATTCGAAGCAGTGAAATTCCTGCAAATTTCCATGGTTTTATCTGAGAAACGAGGCGTGGATTTGCGTAACAAGGTGCATGTAATTGCCCCATTATCTATCTCTTAACCTCATAAAGGTAATTTTTGTATCGCTTTTTGCGAAAAATATGTATAATTTGTTTTCCCGTTAATGATGTTTTTTTTCTTGATGCACGTTATTGAAACGTGCTACCTAAACCAGATTTCCGGCGGGGTATTGTGTCCCCGCCATTTCATTAAGAGCTGTAATATACACTTTGCCAGGTTTGAACCCTGGGCGGCTTACACTACAATTTTAACTTCTACATACTTCTTTTCGTCGTGAGACGCTGATCCCACCCATTTTATAACACGGTTAATGCAGTACGACAGGGTCGCTTCAATCGTACTTAGCTGTACGAGCTGTATTCCGCTGTTATTCTATAATGAGGTGAAGGGATAGGAGGAATGTTGGGTTTTGTAATTTGTAAATGACTGATTAATAAAAAACTAAAAAATAAGAGTTATGAGGTTGAATAGAGCTATTTTGCCGGAAGAACGGTTTTACGGAATTGAATGTTCATGTGATATGTGCGGGAAAAGTACAGTTGTAAAAGTACGTTTTGGAGATTATCTGTTATGGGCAGCGATGCAACGGCCTGCACAGGACTGTTTCCCTTACTTGAGTGTGCCGGAACGTGAAGCGCTTATTTCAGGAATGTGCTCGGAGTGCCAGAAGAAAGTTTGGTCGGATAATTACGATAATAAAGGTAATTGGATAGGAGAAGCATTAGCTATAGAAGAAAGTGTATGACGTATCAAGAGTAATAAGAAGTATTGGCAAATCGAATTATTTCTAGCATATGCGATGTTGCGGATTATTCGTGTGGCATATTCCCACACATATTTTTTACTGAAGAAGATTCTGAAGGGAATCCTGTTTATAATGAGGATTCTCTTGTGCTAACTAGTTGTCAAGATGATAAAGACTTGTAAACTAAATCAATAAAAGGGAGACAGTAAACTCACTTTAGAAAACGAACCTAAAAATGTTCATCAATAAGTTGAATCATTGTTTCATCTGTTCCGTCTGAATTCTGAAATACGTTTTGAGCAATTTTATAAGAATCTGGGGAGATGAAGCGGACGATATCATATTGTTCCAATTTTCCTTGGATATATGCAATGTCCATCAAAACTTGTAGATGAAAACAGCGACGTTCTTGATCTTTGTTTTTGGAAAAAAGAAGCATTATGCGCTCATATTTCCAGAGAAAAAACTTATCATACCACACATTGTCTTGTTGATTGCGTATGTAACGTTGTGTTTGCGGTATGAAATCACTATCCATATGTAATAGATATTAAGTTAGTAATTGATACGGCTCAAATATAACAATAAATCTGTGTTTTATTGGAATCGTTAAAAGTCTTTTAACATATTAATTGTAATATATAATATTGAACTAAATAAAGATAGCCTATGAATGATTATCTAAAAATGTCGCTGGAAGAACTGAAGCTGGAAGCAACGAACTATTTTCTCCGCCACAGAATGAACGGCGGATCAAGTGAATTTGACATGTCAATCAATGATATTTCATGTGCAACCATACATGTGTTTCACCAGCAGCATGGGCAATGTTACTTGGGGAAGGTGAATTTGTACGATAAAGAGTGGGCAAAACCTGACTTTCAGTTTACTGCTTATAAAGGACAGAAGATATATAATTTCGGATGTGATTTTGTACTTCCTTGTCTGGATGGAGAGTTACGCCTTCTTATTATAGAGCATAATCGCCCTAAGCATACATTTGATAATGCGCATACTTGGAACAGTGTACAGCGCATCTTTGCTCGAATTGAAGAGCTTGGTGGTGTAACATTAACATGGTCCTAGATGGGAAATAATAAGTGTTTTGGCAATAAAAAGTACATATGTTAATCTCTGTACGTGCTTTTTTGTAACTTTGCATCATGATAGCCAAGCATTTAAACAATTCACTAGAATCCTTAATAGGAGCTAACGATCTATCTGTTCCTTCCAAAACAATATTGTTGGAAGAAGGCAAGATTGCAGATAAACTATACTTGATTCGAAAAGGTTGCTTACGTCTTTTTTTCTATAATGAAGGGAAAGACATAACTTTCCAGTTCTTTTTTGAGGGAGATTTTGTTGCTTCATTCGACAGTCTATATAAATGTAAGCCTAGTCTTTTTTCGTTAGAGAGTATCGAACCAACAGAACTATCAGTGATAAAAGGCGATGATTTTTACAATCTTATTGAGCAAATGCCTTTATTAAAACAAGAGTATGAAGAAAGACTTATAGGTCGATTATGTTTCTACCAGCAATTATTCCTTTCTCGTATAAAGAATACACCCCAACAACGATATGAAGAGTTACTAAAAGACTATCCTAATATTATACAACGAGTTCCGCAACATTATATAGCTTCCTATCTCGGAATTACTCCTGTATCCTTGTCCCGAATCAGAAACAGACGTTAATTCATTTCTTTACATTTGTTATCGTGCTGTCAATGTTGGATTCACGACCTTTAACCCGTAAATTCAGCAAACTAAAAAATGAAACGGATTTTTATAATAGATTGGACTTTGATACCTTTATTTATCTTCACCTTATATACAGGAGTAGAACTACATGTTGCAGATCAGGGAAACGATCATGAAATATGGCACAATTGGGCGGTATTTCATGTAGTAGTAAGTCTGTTGTTCCTTGTAGTTGTAATCTTCCATATAATAACCCATTGGAATTGGTACAAAGGGGTTGTAAGCAGGGGAATCAGTAAGAAGAATAAAGTTACGTTGTGGTTGTCCACGGTATTTATAGTTGTTGCCGTTACAGGTATTGCATTGCTCAACATAGACGGAGCAAATTCATTTCTCGGGCTTTGGCACTATAAAATAGGAATTATAGCAAGTATTCTTGCTGTCGTTCATATTCTCAAACGTATTCGTATATTACGCCAATCTTGCAAGAAGTAAATATATCAATTATAAAGCGTAGGTACAAAAAGTATCTGCGCTTTTTCTTTTTATGGGTCTTAATATAAACTGTGTCCAGATTGTACCCGGGATTGCTCACACTTTTCTAATTTTCATGTCTCAAAACCGCGTCGTGAGATGCTGTATCTGCTTTAGTCAATGCGCCGGTTTCATAGTGAGGTTATCCCTTAATCGCCTTAATGGGTGAGCTATGTCCCAGCGCTTTATAAGAAGAATGAGGCAGATTTATGAAAATAATCATAAAAAAGTAGGTTTTTTCTCACTAAACCAGTGTGTCAAAACCCTATTCTTGGAAAACGACATTGTATAATCACTAAAAAATATAAGGTATGAAACTTGAACTGATAAAAAAAGATGGAAGCATTGTCGGTTACAATTTGCTGACCGAGAGTGAAGAAGAGAGGAAAGCCGTCAAAATTCTAGCGGATATGCACCGCAAAGGAGATAACGAGTGCCTTTTTTCAATGGATTATAAGGAAGGCAAGGCGGATAAAAGAGAAGTGGACGATGAAATCTCAGCCGATATAATGACTTTTGTCCGCTACAAAGACGTTTTGACTCCAGAAGAAGAACTGAAAATTGAAAGCGTGCGTACACGCAACTACGGGCATATTATATGTGTAAAGTGCGGAGGGAACAATGTCCACTGCGATGCCCAAGTGTATCCAAACTCAGGAGAACTAGAGTGCATTGAGTCTGACGCATGCGAGAGTGGTTGGTGTAATGATTGTCATAATAATATGACGCTGATTGATATAGACTCTTTGGCTAGAGACCTTGACAATCAGCGTTTATGGTATATTGAAGATTACAAACAGGAGCCGCAATATGCCTTGTGCGATATCTGCTATATTACGGATGAACGGCGCGAAAATGTGGTAATCAAATTATCTCTGGATAAGGTGGAGGGTCAGGATGACAAGACTTTTGCTTTCTGTAATGGCATTGACGATATTAAGAAGATGGTCGATCCTACAGTAGCTGATTATGTAGTGATTTCTAGCCATAGGCTTTACCGGGTAGAAAACGGCAAGGAAGTATTTTAAATATAAATCGAATCATACTGGCGTTATATACTGCGTGAATTGATAAGCGTGATTGCGTCCTTGCAACACAGTATGGCTCACAAAGAATACTGGAGTGACTATGAAAATAGATAATGTCACTAGAGAGTACCTTTTATTTATGATTGATCATAAGGAAATAAAAGGGAAGTCTTGGAGAAACAGAAAAGCGAATAAGTTTTACGAATACCTCAGACAAAATGCCAGGATATATAAAGTCTCTATTTATCAGGTGTTGAAGCGTGATGCTTATTTTGTCATGAGAGGAGAGAATATAGATTTAAAGCAATAAGAATAGTAGCGAGTAGTAAGGTCTGATTATATATTAGCCTATATTCTTTTTAAATAATTATTTGAATATGAAAGAATTAAAAGTAAGATTACGCTATATTGAAGTGGGGCAGTGTATGGAGATGTGGCAGGTTGAGCCCCAAGAAGGTAAACCTAGCCGATGGGTTTGCCGTGAACTTAGTGGACTTCACGAGTGGAGCTGGCTTCATGGCGCTCCTTATGATGCTTGTGAACGGGGTTGGCAATGCAGTAATGATATTATTTTCATTATCTGTGATAAAGACTGGAATCCGGTTATGAAAGACGGGAACGACCGTACTTTGTTTCCCGAATCTTTCCCAACTTTTGAAGAGAATTGTATTTCAGCATGGAATAGCATAAAGGAGAATCATCCGCACGTAATTACAGACATCAACGAATGGCTGTGCCAAAAATCACCAAAGCCTTTCAGTAATGATGTTGAAAAGCATAACTGGGCACATAGCCCTGAATACCAGGAAACCATCAAGGAAGAAACCCTTCTGGAGTTTGACTCTTGCGGCCAAAAGAAAATTGTTGTCCGCGTGACAAGGCAACATAAACTATGCGATGCTCGCTGGCATGTATATTTCGCAGGCAATCTTCAGCGCAAACAAGATGAAGGATTTGAATACTGCTTTGGATATGAATATCACGATTAATGGTATAATATATTAAGAAATGAAAAAGTACAAAAGTAGATCCAAAGTTATAGAGGCTATTCAGTATTCAGGAGATAACTTGGACGAAGTAAGCCGATTTATTGGTGTTTCCAAAGAAGCACTGCCTAGGAGAGAAGGTAAGCCGGAACTAATTATCCCAGACTTTAGTTTTTATATTCCAACGAAGAACGATATAAAGTTGGTGATCCCCGGTGACTATATTACTAAAGATAGTAATCTCGACCTTGATTCTTACTCAAGTGAAGATTTTGTCCATTCTTTTGAGGAAGATGCGAATCATGTTTCCATGCTAAAGGAGCAACTATCAAATTTAAGGCATGCTTATTCTGAAATACACGATGTGATAGAATGGGCAGGATTAACTGAAAGTTATGATAAGGCTTCTGCGGTTTATCGTGAAATAGAGAAATTGGAATGTACGGTAAACAGCTTATAACGCCTCACCTTCAGAACTGAAAATCATTTTTTAATGTCATAAACTCAACTAACATGAACATATATAGTCAAACTTCGTATAGAGGTTACAACATAAATATCTATTATGATGAGAACCCGATGAATCCCCGCACAGATATAGAAAATCTCGGGATAATTTATACCGCACACCGTCGTTACCGACCGGAGGAAGAGTTCGATAAGCATTTCAATATAAACGAAGTATTCGACGGACGGCTTGGAAATTTTAGTGATTCTTTCTCGCAGAAGTATGTCGCTCTACCTATATATCTGTATGACCATAGTGGCATTACTATTTCCACCAGCCCTTTCAGTTGCCCCTGGGATTCTGGCTTTTACGGTATTATTGCAGTGTCATTGGAAAAAGTTCGGCAAGAATATGGTTGGAAGTCAGTCACACAAAAACGTCGGGAGCAGATTGAGAAGTATTTACAAGGAGAAATAGAGTTACTAGACGATTATTATACTGGTCAAGTCTTTTGGTATGAAGTGACAGAAGAACTTACTGGCGAGAGAATTGATTCTTGTTCAGGATATTTTGGAACCGAGGGGAAGAAATATATTGAAAGCGAGTGCAAAGCGATGATTGACAATCTGAAAGCAACGCAGAAGCAAGAGTATTTCCGCTATCTGATGGACAAATTCAAAAGAGGCGTTCAGCTCTGCATACCCTTTTCTGCTTATCCTGATATGGATTTGGCAATAGATTAATAAAAGAAATAACTGCAAAATGAAGAAAAAAGATATATGTAATGGTTTCCCGAAAGATGATACTAAGCTTTATGATGAAATGGTAACGTTTCTGCAACCTCTTTACTTTCCAACCTCTTTTGAAGAGGACGACATAAATACTCTTGCCAGCGAGGAATTCTGTCGGATTCGGGAAATTATTTGTAAGAAATATGATTTCGATGAGGATAAGTATGTTAAAGAAAATGTCGGTACCTCTCCGTTTGATTTTGTCCGCAATGACATTGAACAAGAAGTTTATTCTCGCATTCGTAAAGGTCATGCAGTACCAATTACAAGTGATGCTGCGCGAATGGAGTGGTATACCGATGGGTTTCAACAAGCCTAACATGAATACAAAGACCAGGTAGAACGTTTGGAATCAGCTCTTAAGGATGAAAAGCTCACAAATAGAGATTGGAAAACTAAAAGAAAAGGCTCTCAATGCCTTTCTTGAATGCGAGGGGTATGATGAATTTGAACGTGAAATTAATTCTTGATAAATTAAACATGAAAAAGATTATAGCAAAATTGGTATCAACCAATAATACACAAAGATACTATGAACTATCTTCTCCGATCTATAAAGGTCGATGTTTTTGCAATGATATTGACATTGTTGCAGAACTTGAAGAATGTAGAGAGAAACGGATGAAGCCTGAACACAAACACCTTCTCCGTACAGATGGATGTCAGATTGTATGCATATCAGATGCACATACACACATTGAGAGACTTGTGTTTGTTGGTGAGAAATATCCTGGTGGATATGGTAGTACGTCTGTTCAAATAGACGGTTCCCATACCATGAGAATGTTCGGCGGTGATGAAAGACATGTTTATGAAGATGAAGTGTATTTGCGGCATCTTGGTATGGTTAACAATGTACAAATAATTTTAGATAAGAATGAATTTGAAAAGAAATGATCTTGAATATTGTGAAAAATAATTTAAGTTCTTCGAGCATTTTAGAATGTGTGAGAGAAATTTTCGACCAATCGGAGGTTAGCCAAAAAAAAGATTATGGAATATCTGTTGATGTTGAAGTGAAAAATGAGCATGGTTTGCATAGTTTGGAGGGGTTGAAAGAGCTGGAATGCTATTTTAAAGACTTTGATATAAGAATATGGTAATATCAAATCAGAAAGAACCCAGCTATGGAACAATACATGAAACAGAATGGTGTTCAGATTTACATATCATGGGATGAGTACTCGGCCATTTGTGGAGCTATAGGAGAATATGAAGGCAACTGCGAAGGCGCGGACGAGGATTATATCAATGGTTGTCAAAAGGATCTGAAAGCCTTACGTAACATAGTCCGCAAGTTTAAAAGAGCTAAGTACAACAAGGATAATAAATAGTTAATAACAAACTACTTAATGAGTATGAAAACACGTAGATTCTGTCCTAAGTGCGGTCGCCCCGTGCTTAAATCTAATATCGAAGGATATTCCTTCCAATGTCATAGTTGCGACGAAGATTTTTATCGATTCGAAGTTCTGAGAACCCGCCAAATCGAACAAGTACGTGAAATTCGTCGGATAGCTTACCGATGGGAAGTGAAAAATGGATATATGCCCCATAGTTTCAAGAAACCTTATCCAGCCCCCAAAAGGTATCGTAAGGACCAAGACTTCAAGCAAGAGACTGAACCTCAACTTATAGAAAATGAGAACGGTGCGGAATTATGCTATTGTACTGCTTGTGGCTGCTATCTGATTGACAACAATCCGCAAGCAGATGCCAAGAAGTACGATACTGACATTGCAGAAGGGGAGTTGGAACAATTTGAAGAGCCTGCAGATGAAGATTCGCCAGATGATACAGAGTATTTCTGGGGATGCCCGCATTGTGAAACGGATGATAACTTAATGGATGTATAACTATGGAAAATCTGCTGAATCCCAACATTGAATTTACTGACCCCGATACCCTACAATTCTGCCTGAAACTTTCTGACAAAGAATTCTGGTACTGTGAACCGAATGGATATCACGAAAAGTTGCTACCGGATGTTGATAGTGTGGAAGGTCTGATCCTTGACACACTCTCTGGTTATCCCAAAGACTTAATTCGTTTGTCTTCAATTGTCACGGAAGTCAAAGAATTTATTTCAGACCGTAAACTCTGGATGAGCGGCTCAATTGAAATAGATGATTTTGACCAGGAAGAAAAACTTGAATTACTTGCTGACTATGGCTATAAGTGGGATGGTTTCGATGACGATGCAGGCCGTAACCAGATTATCTGCGAAAACCATTTTGAAAGCTATCCTCTGGACTACAGGAATGATATTTAATATTTTAATCACCAATAAAAAACAAGTATATGAGCGAAGAAGAACTGTTAGTACTAGCCGAAAGCGGTGAATGGCGTGATCGTGCAATAGAGATGATTCACCGACGCAGTAAAGCACCCTTCGACCTTATCGTAGAGTTTGTAGTCGGCCATTGGCAGAATCTTATCAGCGATGAAGAGAACCTACATAATTTTGAGATATATGAATCAGAATATTCAGAAGCTTTTAACTATTAAACGATGAGAAATACAGAGCCTATATCATACAAGGGGAGGTCATTCCCTTCAGCATACATTGAAATGGGTGGCACAATCGGCACTATCCGAATTGCTACCGAATCACTGAATCAGGCTTTGAATAAGGACGGACTGGACGACGAAGATGTTCCTCGCGAAGTGGCGGACATAGACAATCAGATTGCCTACTATGTAACAGACGAAGAGTTTCAACTGCCGGTTGAGTATGTGAAGAAGATCGTGAGAATAGCTTATGATGAGAAAGAACCTGTCAGTCCTTCCGCACAGAAAACCATCCGTGAACTGAAGAAGGGGGAATTCTTCCGTTTGAGAGACACTGAAACTTCTCCGGTCTGGATACGTGATGTATATGTTCCCGAACTCAGAAAGTATAGCACATACAAATTCGATAATGTCAATCATGAACAAGCCCGTAGTGGAGATACGAAAGTCTTTACCGGATTTACCTTCTAATTATTCACCAGTAAAAACAAAGCAATATGACAGCAGAATTTAAGATTATCAGAGCGAATGGCAAGAACTATCTTTGCTTCAAGGACGAAGATGTAGATACAGATATAGTTAGTTATGTGAATTTAGCAAACATGATGATTGTCTTTGAAACCGGAGTGGACGAGTTTGAAATCATTCCCATAGATGAATCGCTGAAGAGAAAGATTTATACGTACCAAGGACGAGAAGTATGTCTGATGCCTGCACTCTACTCGAATAGATGGCTTGCTCTCACCGCAGTAAACCCTAATGACAAGCGCGATTTCAGAGTCTTAACCACTAATCTCGAAGAAAATCTAGCTTTGGGGGTGCCTGACCGTGTGTTTGTGGATTGCAATAATGAACCCGAGGCGTTAGAGTTTTTGGTGAAGAATGGATTTGCCGAAGAGACGGGCTATAACCGTCAAAGTGGATTTGTAAGCTATCCAATGGTAAAGGTGGATTTAGCCTTTATCTACCAGCACGCTCCAGAAGTCTTCAGTAGTATTAATATCTGATAAATAAGATAGGGTATGAAACATGCAACAAAAACAAGTATTCTCAAACCTGAAATTTATTATATATTGCCCAATAATAAGCGAATCGAATTGCTCTCTGAAATGCACACTGCGAATTTTGATTTCGGTGATTTTGACGAACCAATCAAAGAACTTCTAAAAGCTTATTATGAGATAACAGAACAATCGAAGAAGAATGTTATAGAACTAAAAATAGGAGATCAATGCTCCGCTTTTGCTGATTTCCTCGGTACACAATATGGAGAAATTCAATCGATGATAAACTTCAGTGATTTGTCAATTGCAATAAAGCAAGCTCTTTTTGCTTAAAGTCAAAATGTAGTCTAAGTTGAATTTAACAAATGATACTGAAATGAATTATAAGTATGGAATTATCTACTTCACTCATGATGTAAGCGAGTGTGTATTTGATAGAAGTTGTATAGGGTTTGCCAAGGACTTGGATTCCTTGCCTGAGTCAAAAGAGGTTGAATATTCGGAAGAAGGGCTTTTCTTCCTTACAAAGGAAGGACTTGAAATTTTCGACGAATGGCATGAGGATGCTTCTCGTGGATACGATTTATGCAATGGAGAAATGCAAGGTCTATGCCAGATAATTGGCGGAACTGATATAGAATTGTGGGATTATCTAACAGGAAATGAGTATTTATCTAAACGTATAACAATATAGAAGGGAGGCAAATATATGGGCGTAGCTTGTGTACAAGACATCTACAGATGCGATACTTGTAAATCTGCATCAGACGAATACGGAAGGGGTTGTAAACATGGATTGTTATTTCCTTTACTTCTGTTTATGACGAATAGCCGTCAATGCGAAAACTATGAGTTTGACCCGGAAAAGGCCGAACTCCATTTACAGAGAAAAGAGAAAAAGGAAAAGAGCTAAAAAAGTGGTTGTTCGGAATTTCCGAATAACCTATAAACCAAATTAGGAAGGAACAAAATATGAAAATAGAATATTTAGATCAAGCTAATAGTTTAGCTAATAAAATTGGAAATTTAAAAATAGCAACTAATAGTAAGCAATCTGATAGACTTATTGCTCTCGGTATTAAGATAGAAACAGCCGATTGTTTTATTCGGAAAATAACTGAAACAGATGATTGGTCGGATTATAATACTAACCATTCTTTGTTTGAACCGTGGATGAATAAAGAGAATATTATTAAATCAATGTTTAAACCCGCTTGGTCATTAACACGGATATTAGAGTTACTTCCCAGCTGGATTACAAATTCAACAGTAGATATAGAGCTAAATATAGACGCTTCGCTTAGTATTAGCTACAGATGGAGAGATATTGGAGGTATTGATGAATATGTAACATTTGATAAGGGAAACATCTATGATAATGCATGTGATACAATAGAATGGCTCATTAAAGAAGGCTATCTCGATAAGTATTATTTAACATAAAACAAATAAAGAAATGAGCTATAAGAAAAATTTAGAGCAACTTGAAGGCTATTTCGAGGAAAAGGACAGGCGTTCTACTATAGAATATAGAAGAAGCGTCAAAAAAGGCCGAAATAAATGGATACGGCGTTCCAAATTACCAAACGCAAATAAGGTACGTAAAGGCTGGGAATATTAACATAATAATAGAGAAATGAAAATAATACAAGACAACATCAATCCTTCAGATGAAGTAATGTTACCCGCCTATATAGGCTACGCAATCATTTTGATCACAGCCAACTATTTAGAATGTGAAGTGGAAATGTTAGATACTGCAGAAAAGGTTTGGAAAACAAAACAGATGCCTGAACCTATTTTATTAGGTGTATATGAGAAAGCAGCCCATGAAGCTGTTCTAGCCATAAGTGAAAAGAGACTATCGGGAAAAGCCAATTGCTTAGGGGAACTTTTTACAAAACAGGGAAATTTTCTCTTCCTTAATATTGGGATTATAAAATACAAAGAACAGTAATTATGCCTTTATACATAAATCGGAAAATATAATTGATAATGCTATTGAAGAATATATAGGAGCATTATCAATTATATAAAATACCCGTAGCTAACGGAAATGAGTGTAAAACATAAAATCATTCAATACCCAAAAAAGAATTAGTATGGCACAGATGACCAAAAAACAACTTGAGACAATTAATGCGAAATGCAAGAACGGATTCGGATTTAATATCCGCAGTTTCCTTGAGAGAGGAGAAAAGACTCTCGTGAGAATGATTACAGTCAAAGAGGATGAAAAGGCCGTGGAGATTCGTCTCTACTGGGTAGATGAAGTTTTCCACAGGAAAAATGACAACGGAGTTACTATCCCCAACTATACTGGAAATGTAGTTCCTCAAATTCTTATTTCTATTTGGACTAAGAAAAAAGAGGAATCAATATGGCGCAGTTACGGCTTAGGACCACATCACCGGTTCAGTGAATATCCCTGCAACAAACGGCTCATGAACAAGCTGTGTGAGGTGACGGAACATATAACTGATGATTTGATACGTTCCCTCTTACCGGAGAATCAACGTGAGGAATGTATGCCAACCAATAATAACTCCGATTTAATTAAATCATAATAACAAAACATGAAACTATCCGATAAAGTAAAAGCGGTGCAAAATGAGCTGATTGATGCTCTGTGCAATATAAAGGAAATGCCGGAAGGTGTTTTGCCACATCTGGTATTTGTGGAAGAAGAAGCGAGAGACGTATCTCCGGTATATAATAGATATAAACTACTTCAGATTATCCCGAAAAATAAAAGTTGTATTGTATTCAACCCACGCACCGGGCAGAATGAGGAAGAAGAGTTTTTGCTTTCCGAGATCAATATCGACTGGCTTGAAACTGTGTGGAAACGGTATTTGGATTGTTCCGGCATAACAGAAAAGGACGAACCACAATTATACGTCTTTGTCTGGCACTTCGAGCATATGGAACGCGATGCTTCAGATGAAGAAATTCTTAAGGCATGGGAGCTTCAGGAACACGAGGAGTATAATGTAAGCAGATATACACCGGACGAATTTGCAGCATATATTAATGACAATATGTTTGATGATTTGCAATACTACGTCCGTTGCATAAAGACAGTTTAGCTTATGGATAAAGAACTCACTACCCATCAACGAGGTGTAATTTTAAGGGGCATCTGTAACGGAGCTGCTTTAAAAGATAAGAATCCTAAAATCTCTGAGAACAATACTGTCATAACATGTGATGTCCCGCTGTCCGTCTGGAATCTCTGCTCGGTCAGTTGTGACTCTGAAGCTTTTGGTATGAAAGCCAGTTTTCATCACGAGAGCCATGCCAAAATTGTCTTCTCCACAGAGTGAAAAGCAGAACTATAAGTCAAACCAACCAAACAAACAACAGATGGACAGAAATGAATACTTGCAACGCCCCTTAATAGAGGGTGTTGTATATGAAGTCACAGACGAGTCAGTGATGATATCCTCCCCGCATACTAAATATATAGTTGTCCGTAAAGATTCGGAAGTCCCACTTTCTGAGGTGGAATCTCAGTTTCGTAAGCTTAAAAAAGAAGCTAAAGAATCAGGGAAAGTGAGATTGAACGGAGTTACTAAATTCCTGCCAACTATTCGTTCACTTTATCCATCCTATCGAAAGACTCTCGAACGTACAAACACGCTTTTTGATGAAGTAGTGAAAATGATTCCCAAACTTGAAGCAGACGGTCTTCACATGGGATGCACTGATGATGAATTATTAAAGGAAATCAGGGACAAAGAATGGGAAATATCAAATTTTCATAACCTCAACACTGATTATTCAAGGTATTTGAGACTTTATCACAACGTTAAGAATGTACTTACCAGTAAGCCTTGGAGAGCGGAAAACCTGGTAAGAATAAAGATACGAATTGCATGATTTATAATGAAATGATAATATACGAAAGAAGGAAAGGCGAACTAATTCGTGAAATGGGTAATAACGGACTAAAACAAAAAACAAATGGCAGATAAAATCTTGCAAATGTTCTTCGAAAAGGAGAGGTGGACGAAAGCAATTGAAAAAGGTGTGACTAAGGATATTAGAAAAGACCAGCTTATCTTGCTGACTGACGAGCACACCAGAATAAAGATTGCGGATGCCATGCTGAAGGGGAGTTATGAAATTTCACCTCCCCATACAGCTCAGATTTTAAAAGAAAACGGCGAGTTCCGCACCGTATATGTGAATGAACCTATCGATCGGGTCATATTAAGCATAGCCAATGATTTGCTTTTTGACCTGATGCCAGAAATGGTTCATAGCTCGTGCAAGTCATACCAGACAGGTGTCGGATGCGGCAAGATAGTCACCGAAGTGAGCCGTAAAATTGTAACTGTTGAGAACAATGGTTGTTTGGGATGGAAATCTGATCTTTGCAAATATTTTGACTGCGTCCCACTTCTATTTATTGATGAGGCATTTGACAAAGTGGAGGAGAAGCATGGTCATTCTGTTTTGGTAGATGTACTGAGAAAATACTATCACAGTGACTTGTACTTCGATGAGAACAACAATCTTCGGGAGCAATACCAGTCTTTGAAACAAGGATGTGCTGTGGCAAGTTGGCTTGCTGATGTACTGTTATATGACCTTGACGAGGAGCTGTCTCGGATGAATGACTTCTATGTCCGCTATTCGGACGATATGCTGTACCTTGGGGAGGGCTACGAGGAAGCTATGAACATCCTTCAGTTACGCCTTGAAGAAAAGTCCATGAAACTCAATCCGAAGAAATTAGAGTATCTAACAGCTGCGAATTGGTTTAAATTCTTGGGCTTTAGCATTAAAGGAAATATGATTTCACTCTCTTCCAGCCGTATTAAAACATTCCAGCGAGAGATTGAGGCACGTACTATTCGCAAACCTGGAATAACATTAGCGAAGGCTGTGAACCTGATAAATCGATATTTGTACAAAGGTAATGGTGAGTTTAGCTGGGCAGAACAAATACTTCCGGTTTGTAACGTACGAGCAGACCTTGACGAACTGAATAAATTTGTAATGGACTGCTTGAGAGCTGTGAAAACCGGCAAGGGTAAAGTCGGCGGTCTTGGATATGTCAAGATGAATAGTGGAGGCTGTATAGTCCGGGGACGCGGACGACATGTGAAAGCAAATCGCAGTAAGACAAGCAAGGATATTCCGGGCTATTTGACTATTGCGTGTATGCAGAATGCCTTAAAGACAAGTCGGGCTGCGTATAACACTTTAGTTGCATCGTTATAAGATATACTGAACACACGGCAATGAATGAAGAGCAAGAAATTTATATTTAAGGTATAGCAGACCAGATCATACCTGGTCATCCCCCGGCTTAACGCCCGGTGACACCCGGATTGATCTGGTTCTTACCTGTAAATATTAATGAGTTATAGCAATGTGTCACTTGCCTGACATTCGTACAGAACTGAAACACAGCAGCAAAAGTTCAAGGAATAGGTATTTATACCCCGCGTTAAAACCAGCTCCTACAAAGTCTTGAAGAGGTCTTACCACCTTCTTCAGGACTCTTCCCGAGCTGGTATCACGCGGGGAACATCAAGTGTATATAGTTTATGTGTCGTTATTATGAGAACTTTTTTTTCTTAGCGCAAAAGACGTGGTTCGAGGGATAATATTTTTAGTATGCCGGGATTACAAGCCCCTCGGCGCCGTCGGAATCCCGACTGTCCTTCCGACGGCGCCGCTATGGCTTCCAGCCCAGGCATCCATTAAATTGTTGAAGAAATGTGCCTGATATTTTGAGAACCACAGAAAACACTTAGCACAAAGTGAATAAAAGAAATCGAGATTAGGGTTTTAATTGCCCAGCCTTCATTGCGGCCACTGTTTCATCTCCGTTTAACAACTGTAGATGACACTTGGGCCAGCAACCACGCTGGGTATATCATATTAATAAAGTAATGTGCCTTCCTAAGCGAGATTGAAAAAAAGAACTTAGCACAAAGTAAGGAGTCAAGATTAGGGCTTCAATGGTGCAGCTCTGCAACTACTGGGGACCGACGTCAAAGACATCCAATTGGATGTTGTATTGCCGTGGGCCGCCAGTAGAATAGCTGCTCATATCAGGTTATTATAGTCATGTGCCGTCCTAAATGAGACTATTAAATGGTAACGCAGCCAAATATATGCACAAGGAATCGGTTTTAATGTACAGTATTCCATTTGTATCCTGAATCCTGTCTACCTCTGTATTCAGGATACAGCATACTGTATCTATCCAAACAATAAAGCCATGCGTCAATGATTTAGAGTGCAAATAATGATAATCGAAGAAATATGATAAATATCTACCAAGAGGCCGTTCTAGCCGTTGAGGATGGCGCAAGATTTAAGGTTGATTTCCGAACCCGGAGCTTAAAACTAGACGGCAAGTTTGTCATACAAGACGGCAAGTATGAAGGGGAGTTGGGTGTGCCGGATTGCGACGAAGAAGAATTCTTTGCAAATGTGGAAGAACTCTACCGTCGCTACAAGCACTCGGTTCCCTCACAGCGCAGTGAAGGGAAACAGCGTCTCTACTTCATGGCATTGCCCGAAAAATGTTTGGACGATGATGACATGTTGTATGGTGAACGACGTGACAAGGCCCAGATAGAATTGGAGTTATATGTGCTCTGTCGGATACTTGACGGATTCAAATGGAGTCCGAAAAAGGCAGGCCATTGGTTCTGGCAAAGTGAAGCCGATAAGGATTTGGTGATACTCAAAAGTTGGGTAGAGCCTGATAACAATTAAACGTTTAATAGTAAAAATGAGAAGCAAGAAAAAAGAAACAAAAGTGCAGTGTCCTCTATGCGGCACGAGGCTCGCAATCGCAAAGAATGAAGAAAGTACTGTAGCAGCAGTGGTCGGCGAGGATTCTGGTTTAAGAGCCGTGTATCCGGGAGTAGCCGGTCATGATGTGGCGATTAATCTTCCTAAAACTGCAAAAGAGCGTATAGAGGCCCTGCAAAAAGCAGGTAAGGATGTAAGTAACCTGTTTGCTATGCAAGGTGCTCTTGGAGGGGAATGCATAGCTTCTAACAAGAACGGTAAACTTTCGATTCTGGATGACAACGATCCGATTTTTGATTGCATAATTGAACAAGGTACGGTGTCCAACCGACGCTTATACCGACGCTGGGTTATGGGACAAATGTTTCACATGATGTCTTATTCGCCTTCCCGTTCAAAAGAACCGTTAGGTTTTACATCTATGATCCATCGTTTAGGGTATAGCTACCAGTGGAAAATGTTAATAAACGAACTGCACGCACAGGTGAAAATGGAAGGGAAAGATGCAGTCAACTTCTCTGATCGTAACCGCTGGTTCAACGCCAAAGTGGTTGCAGCTATGGCAAATGATTACATTGCATCACTGAAGAAATGCGTGGATGCTCTCAAAGAAAGGAAATGCAAAGGGATTCCTTACAAGCGCATAAGTAATCGCGATATTTTCGTGTCAGATTTGGACAGTAAATTGTACTATCCGCTGTCTGTTGCATTACAACGCATCAATTGGGCAAAAAATGCCAGCCAGCTTTATAAGGCTGCAAAAGAGTTTAATGGGATGCGTATCATCATGCAGTACGATACTCCTCAGAGTAAGGCTTGGATAGATGCTTACAAAGGTAGTGGAGCCTTTTTTACCATGCAAAACTTAATCCGTTTCCATAACTGTGTGGCTTTTGATGATGAAGGGAATCGTTTGGATAAATATCAGTCACTTTCTTTTATTTCGGCTAAGGCAGAGGCGTATAAGAATGGCCAAGGGTGGCGATTGTTTGCCGTTCTGAAAAAAATGCTTGATGATAACAACATTAACATCAAGAAGAAGATGGCAGAATGGCGAAAATAAAATAAATTATTATATCGCTATTGCTTGGTAGGCGTGATGTGATGGACCAATATAATTTAGATTATCTTCTTCGATAGATATGGAGGCAAGCTCATGAGCTTTTGCCTCCGATTTACTCAGAAGACGATTCATCAGACAAGTAAAGATATGCCCCGGCAAAGTAATCACATCTTTTTATAATGTAGCGATACTTTAAAGCCATAAAGCTATGCTTGTAAATAACTTGTTATAATGTCCTTTATAAAAGGAAGAATTTAAGCTAAAAAAAGTAGGTATGAGTAATAAGATGTGGACAAAGACCAATGACTACTATAATAGGGAGGTCGTTAATGAAGACGTTTATAGTCGAAAATGTCGTTATGGCAAGATATTTCTTATAGATGCTCCCAGCAGTTTTACCTATACATTTAGTTGCGGTGTACATAGCGAGTATTCTTTCACTGGAAGTTTTTGGGGGTGTCCAAAAATAAGTAACGTGAATCAAGCAATGGATGTACTTGACAAACTTGCTGTTTTGTGGTTTAGTGATGAAACGTTTGCCCTCAATGAATTTTTAGCAAAGTACAAATAATTACCATTTTAATCATAATTGAAACAAAGAAACATGTGTGAAGCTGAGCAATATTTACGAGATCCAGCCACCCCATCATCGTTATATGTTAAGATAGGGGGGAAGAGACGAAGGATATTCTTTATTGAATATTCAAATGTATTTGGAATCGTTGAAGAGGGGAAACGGAGAAGTGGACCTGTTTTCACCGACTGGGATAGCATTGAGAAGGTCTATTATCCTGTTGCAGCAGAACGAAAGCAAAGGAAACTTGTCATGAAGTATCAAAGATTGGCAGGTAAAGCTACGTTTACCAATCCTTTTATTCGTTCGATAAAGAACGCTGACCTTTCTAAAAGTCTCAATGAGAATAATATCACAACTGGGGGGAAAAATGAAGGTGAGGTAGTCTCGCTGGAAGCCATTCGGAAATGGTGTGGAGAAGCTAACTACCGGGCGTTTAAAACGGCAATACAAAGTAAAAGCGATTTCAAATCTGGACGTTTTGAATTTCGTGGATATGATGGAAGCCTAAGCGTATCCGTTTACAAGGAAGGTGAAACTTATTTGCAGCCTGGAGATATCACTGCCCAGTTTGCTAAGGAATATAAAGGAGGCGGTAATGGATATTACTATTTGCTCATCAATGATAATAACTTTATAGGGTATGATATTGATTAACAATTAAATAAATGTAATGAAAGAATTATTAAACATAGAAGAAAGTTTGAAACGTCAGGGTGGTGCAAAGGAGTTGGTTGGTGACAAGGGTGAGCCAATGGTCTATGATGATGAGAAACTATTACTTATTCCCGAACTTATCCTTGATAAAAAAGGAACTGTATGTGCCGTTATTCCATTAGGGTATTTCTCAAATGAAACTATAGGATTCATTGAAAAAATTGTAGACTAATGCAAATGAATGAAGAAGAAGTAACTACGGCATCAAAAGTGGTCTATTTGGCAGTTAGAATGGAGATTTACAATCCTGATAAAAAGGAGATAACTGATGATGATGTAAAAGATATTATTAGTAATGTGGACTATGAGTTTAATGACTACGGGAGATTCAGTCTTGGAACTGAAATTCGTGGTACTATAGAACCTGGCTTAGTATAATCTGTAATAATTTAATTTGAAACACTAAAAATAAAATGGAATATTATAAAGTAAATATTGACGGCACCGAAGTTAAAGTGTCCGAGTTTCGTATCAGGCACCTCTTTGGTGAACTTTCTGAAATAGAGGATGTGAACCAACAACGTGCAACTATTATTGCACAGAATGAAACTAAAAAGAATAAATGCCTGATAGTTGTCAACCTTAGTTTTTATGCCGGTCTGATAATGGGTGACGAACTGGAGGTCGGGAAGCCTCTTTGTTTCAGAGTTGATATCTATCCACTAAAATGGTATGTAACGATAGAGCACTTGCCGACTGGTGTTTATTCGCTGCATGCCTTCAATATGGATAATCTAAGTCAGTATACCCGGGCTTTCATGGACAAAAGTGATGCATTGCTGTTTTGTGCTAATCGTTTTAATGAAAATGTAAATGTAAAGAATCGATATGAAACAATTGAAGAATTGTTCAATGCCAGTACCGTGCAATTGCGACATGATTCTCGTGAGGTTGCTTTAGCGAAGCAAATCGAGGATTTTATCAATAGCTCATCATTCGATGAAAATAAATTCGCAGAAACTGTATGCTGTATGCATAGAACTCTTGAGCAGAAGTTTTTCCGAATCACCAAACGCTGTATGCTTTACAGAGCTGCCAATAGTAGAGGAGTTGATGGCCGTAATCAGGCATCTTATGACATGTGCCAGAGACTTATTCCAATATTGCAAGAGTCAGGTCTTCCTCTTATTTAATAAACGACTATGAATATAGACAAATCTATTAAAGCGTTACGTGCTCAGACAAAGTCTGCTGCAAAGAGCCACGATAGCATGAAGGAGAAGTTGCTTGTTCTCATTAAAGAGTATTTGAAATCTAAGCATGAACACACTGTTCATTTCTTTCCGGACGACGAGGATATTCTGTGTATGCTTGAATCACAAAGTTTTTATCCTTCTTCTGCAGTAGTATTTGACACGAAAGGCTTTTCGGCTAGCAGTACCGTTGATACGATAATGCTTAAAGTTGATGAATTTGTTGTCATAACGGCTGAGAGTGGTTCTATAAGCAAAGGTAAGAACCTGCTGTACGAAGACCTTGTTGGAATATGTCAAAGCATAGACAAATATGAAGAGGCACTCAGGATAGGAATTCATAATGAAGTTGGGCGTAACAAGTGGAAAATGAATGCTATTATGGCTTTGCTTAACAATACCGGAAAAACGTTTGAAAACGCCCGTGATTTTGTAGAACTCTACTGGCAAACTGACAAATCTGAGAAACATAATATTGAGCATTTTAATACTAAAATCCGATGAAACACAAATTTAAAGTTGGAGACTCTGTAATAGGCATTAAGCCTCCTGATGATATTCCTGCCAAAGTGGTAGAACTCTTGCCGCCCAGGGGTGGACTTGCTGTTGTAAAGATAGAATTTACAGATGCCAAGGGAACAATGACCACAAGTATTCACGAAAACAGGTTGAGGCATTATGATTCGCATCCAGCTGTAGAATCTTCCTGCTTCCGTAGGCAGGACATATTCCGGGATAAGATGGTCGAAGACTATAAGGCTGGTAAAATTTCCAATCCGGTTTATAAACCTTACCTGGATTGGAAATCAGGGATTGTCTCCCGTCCGGCTGTAACAGAGTCGGAGGCCCGAAATATTATAAATGAAGCTTCGAAAGAACTTGAAACCTATTTTGACCGATACCCTGATGCCTTCAAACAGTTGGATACACAAATAGATGATGATGATGTTTGGCGGAATTTCAAGGAATTCGGGGAAGACAAATACATTGTATCCTATCTTTATAATATTGAGTCTGAACTAACTTCTATTTTGCTTGGTGGCTTTTTGCGATAAAAAATTAGAAGCGATAGGCAACTTGAGTCGTGAATCTTATGGTCAAAGAAGTATGAAATAACCAGTTAGTTAAAACTATGTTGAGCCTGTTCGATTTCGGTCGTTCAGGCTTTTTTATTACCTTACCATGATACACTGTAACGATTTGAAAAGGGAAGTTTTCGGAGAGAAACATGAAAAGTTGAAAAACGAATACTTCCCAATTGTAGAGATGCACATTGAAAGTGAACTTAGACGGCAGCATTATTGTCGGATTGATACCTTTTGTAGGTTTAGTCAAAGCAATTTTCAACTAAGCTATGAGATGGTCATGGAACTCGCAGAGAAGTTAATCTCACTGGGATACAATGTCAGTTATCCGCATGGTCGTGACCGGGCTTGTATCAAAATCAAGATGATATGACAATAACTAATAAACGAACAAAAAAAATGATAGATTTAGATCATGAATTTAGAATTGGAGACGTAACGGTTCAGATAATGAAGAACCGGGATTATCACGTAAGTTGCCCATTGACACCGAAACCTATTATATCAAAATGTCGTCCGTTTGAGTTCTATTATTTGCTTGAACGCGGTGAGTTGTGCGACATTTATTTGAATCTTCACCGAGGATGTTATGCAATTTTTATAGCAGACGTTTTGCAGAAAACTACAATTAAGACAATTGAGGAAGCTAGAGAGTTTGTTCAGAACCTGAAAATTGAGGCTGCATTAGAATCCCAATGTTCATTTGCATCGTTTAAGCGTGATGCCTGTATCCCAGGTTTTGCTCTAACCAACTTGAGAAAAGAGGGCGCTCTTCCCCGAACGGTAAACAAAATACAGAGTAACGCTATAGTCCTGAATGCTCTGGAAAATTATAGCAAAGTGAGTTGGCTTGAGTTCCCACCGGCATCCCTGGTTGAATATAACAGAAAATATCTGAGAATCTATCGGGCAGGTCTTCGATTCTATACTGAAGAGGAGAAAGTAGCCCTTTTGGAGTGGGAACAGCAGAGAAATATTGAGGCAGAACAAATGGATGCGATTTCTGGTTCCAACTCCCAGTTGCATAGACAAGACGCCTATTGGAAAGAAATAGGAATGCCATATATGTATTCGATGTCAGTGCTACGTGGACTTAAAAGGAATCTTACGGAGAATCTTGTACAGGACAATAGTATCAAAGGAGAACTTGCACTTGAGTACAAAGTGGATATACCTCTAATAACGTAGTAATTAATAACACATACAGCTTTACAATCACAATTTAAACAGATGCCGGGCAGTAGATTCATTTCTACTGCCTTTTTTATTTCCTAAAAATCAGTAATCCTAATATTAATCCATAAAATTTTGAATCATGAATGCATTAGAAACCAACCCTAAAACTTTTGATTTTGCAACCAACAACGTAGAAGTAATGAATTTGAGTACCTTGCAACGTACTTATCAAGAAAATGACACGGCAGGTCGTCCCATTCAAGGTATCTACCATTTCCAGCTTATTCTTAGAATACTGGAGATTTGCAAAAGTCATGGTCTGGATCATGAAATCGAAGAGATTTTTGCAGCACAGAACAAACAGAAGAACTTTCCTGGTGTAACGATCAATCCACAATATGAGGCTCTTCACGGAGAGAGAGCAGTTGAGGCACATGCTTTACGCCGTGTGTTTACTACCATACGTCTTAAAGATCAGGAAACAGACGAATTGACAACCACGCTGGCTATTGCTTTCCATCAGGATGGAATCCAAGTTGCCATTGGCCCTTGCGTGAATATTTGTCACAACCAGTGTGTCCTTTCAGCCGAACGAAGTGCTTGCAACTTCGGTAAAGACAAGGTGAGTACGGAAGGACTTTTTGAGAAAGTTGATGAATGGCTGGGTAACTTTGATACTCAAATGAATGAAGACCGGGCACGTATCAACCGTCTGAAGACAACTATCCTTTCTGCTCAGGACATTCTGACAATCATCGGTCTTCTTACTACTTTCCGTGTTGCCCATGACAGCAAGGACAAGAGCCTTTCTGCAAAAGTGAAGAGCTATCCTCTGAACCAGTCACAGATTACAGTCTTCACCGAGGGGCTTATCAAGAAGCAAATGGAGAACAGTCAACTTACAGCCTGGGATGTTTATAATGTCGCTACCGAAATTTTGAAACCGGGCAGAGCTGAAATTCCATCACTACTTAGTCAAAATATTGCCTTCGTTGATTTCCTTTTCAAATACTATGCCGGGGATACGCCATCTAATGCTTTGGAACGTGGAATCCTTTCCATTCCGGAATAAGAGAATGCAATAAATTACACAATAGGAGGGGAGCTTGGCTTCCCTTCCATAAGGTCGGTTATTATACTCATAAAAGAGTTAATGAACTGTAAAAAAGTAGAGATTCTACACCAAACCTAACCAAAGTTTCCCTAGTCGTGAAAAAGCCCATACTATAAAAAAAGAAGAATATGAGTGAATTTATGACCATTACACGAATAACTGCCGTCAAAAGCAGTATGAAAAAAGAGGAATTTGACCGGTTTGTTTTTGGTAAACTGGGATGTAACAGAAAGTACGATATCACACCTACAGGTGATTTAATTCATACTTACTTTGGTTTGAATGAGTATAATAATTTTATCCGCTTTTTTAACAGTGCCCCATTTATTCAAATATCAACCGGAAGCCCTTATGCCGCTGAGTTTATTTGTGAGCGATTTTTATGTAGTGTGACTTGGGGCGAACATGCTATTCAGGTCGTTTTTTATGAGAGCCGTGAACGATTTATAGAAACAGTTCACCGTTCCCAACAGGATATACTCAACCAATTGGAATACAGAGACAGATTGCCTACAGAGTTACTGCTTGCATTTAGCGACGTATTGTTTCATAAGTAAAAATACAAAAATGAAAATATATAATCCCCGAAATCAGATTATCCGTCTGAATGTAACCGGAGAAGGTGAGGAGAAATTCCGCCTTTCGCTATGCGAAACAACACTTGAAGAAGTAGTCTGTATGTGCAATAGGCTTTTGCTGGACTATCCGAAGAATCCTGTTAAAACAGATGAGAGTGTTTCTTGTATTCGTGTTCATATCAGGGAACACTGTGAGGGGACTAATCGTAGAGCATCGTCACTTCGCGCTGCTGACATTACCGTGTCCCAGTTTCGCAATATGATTTTACAAGAGATAGCAAAAAGAGAAGAAACCCATAATCCCGATACTATAGAATGTGTACAAGTTCAAGACAATTAACTTGGCACGGAACAGATGCAAACCTTGCCACCAGCCTATTAGAATATGGTTTGGTTATCCGTTATGTGCCACGCAGAAGAAGTTGGCAGTGCATTTACCGTAATGACTATGAATCTGGTAAGTATTGTGATGGCTGGATAACCGAACAGGATCTCAAGGAAATGTTCCTTTCGGGTTGGGCAAAAGACAAGCTTATAGACTTCTGCCGGCATGTAAGTATGTCCTGGCTGGAATGGCTGGAGTCTTCTGTAGCCTCCCGAATATCGGATGTCATAAGCTACTTCAATTCTATGGATGTCTTCGGGCATGATTATTCTGCTGGAAGAACTCTCGAAGAAGTGGCCAGGGAACTAAGGATTAAGAAAGAAGATTTATGTTTAAACGTTCTATAAATTGATTCATCATTATGAAAGTATCATATAGTACCTATTATTCTTTTAAAGATAAAGACGGGCAAAAGCATTCGATGACTTCGCAGCTTTACCAAGTTGGAGTTTATTTGATTCTCAATAACAATTCCTCTTTGCAGGCTAGTTCTACGCCACAAAAGATGAAAAAAGTACAGGATAAATTAAGAAAAGATGAAGTTGCCGGACGGATAACTGAGCTTGTGCTTGGCCCGGAAATTACAGTATCGGATGATTCTGGTCTATGGAAAGAGGTTGTTTCCCAAGATGAAATTTTTGTTCAGAAAGGGATGACCTATAAAAGTAAAAGCCAAAATACGAAAAAGGTCTATCATTTCACAATAACCGAATTAGTCATTGGTGATGAACGAACTGAATGCATGGTGACTTTCACTTCCAGTCCCAAGTGCGATGAATTATCAAAATGTAAGATAGACGACAATACTTTTAAAGCTAATATCTTTTCTTTTCAAAGTTCTGTTGAACTTGATCCCAAGCAATGATTTAAGTCTGATATCTGGGAGGATAAAATATTCAATTAGATAGAATTATAACCAATTTATTATACATAAAGCCTATGAATTTTGCATGTGCTCAATTACTTGATATAGTAGGGCAACTAAAAAAGACGATAGAGAATCCAACATTGCAACAGCAAGAACTGATAAAAGAGCTGGAACAGGAAATTGTGAGGGAAGGCAAATATTATCTTGTAGAAGCCTTAACAGTAGATTCGATGAGGGAACATGGTTATGATGTAACTGAAAAAGATTCTGCTGAAATAGAAAGGATTGCTGACAAAATAGTTATGGATCAGGATGAACTTTGGCAAGCTGTAGAAGTTTGGGCAGAGGGCAGGAATCTCAAACGAATAGAAGACGATTTTGATTTAGGGGAAAGTGAGGAGAATAATGATTAGTGTTGATATTATTATGGGCCCTGCTGTAAGGGAGTATAGAAATACGGGTAAAATTCCATCTGATGACTGGCTGGAAAAAAATGGTGGTGTCGTTAATCAAAGATGGTTTGAAACAGAAAAAGAATATGAGGCTTATAAGTCTGGATTGAATGACGCTAGTGGTTACGAAGATGCAATGACATTACCGCCTGTTATTATTAATCCGACACACAATGAGCTTGCGCCTGATACCAAGGAATTATGGGGTGTGACTTTCAGGTATGACTTTGGTGATGGGTATGCCTCACGGACTTTGGCAATTTCAGAATGTTCTTTGTTTGGTTCTGAAGATGAAGCAAATGATTGGATATCGAAACGTGCAGGATGGAGTTATGATACTGCTTTTTCACCTGAAATTAGCAGTGAGCCTAAAGCTGTATTGATAGATCGCTGGCAATCTTAGTGCTTGCGATGGAGTTAGAAGTACTAATAATCAAAATAAATAGCCAATGTTCAACGATGAGAGAACTTTAAACAACATACATGCGAAGCTTAATGACAGTGTATCGCGTGGAACTATGAGACGGCAAGACTTGATACCTGTTTTTTTAACTATCCTTCGTGATACTCCTGAATATGTTCAGGTTATGAATGTTGTCCCCGCTCATGCCTTAGAAGATGAAGGAGCCGAATGGTGGAGCAGCGATGATGCAATAATGTTTCTCGAATCATTATTCGAAACGTTGGACATGTATGCTCCGCAAGGCTACTACTTTGGGGCACATCCGGGTGACGGGTCAGATTATGGATATTGGAAACTGGAAAAATAGAACAGGCAGCAAATGAATAAAGAACAAGCCAAACGCCGGGCAAATCTACTATACCGACTTCGCCAAAAGGGCATTCGCTGTCGGACACGGCAATATACAGTCTATTATCCGTATGGAGAGGACCCGACTATGGTGCCTGAGATTTGCAGCCTGAGAGAAGAGTTTCATTTCGTTGTACAATTTGAAATTGTATAATACATACAGTAGTGTATAAATAATAAATTAATATGGATAAAGGAACTAAATTTGATATAGCGCTCACACGTACCGAGGCACTGTTTTTATTAAAGCCCGGTGGTGACGGGGCAAGCATTTGTGATAAGAACAATGTTGAGATCATGTGCAAAGAGTATGGAAATGATGATGATTGGGTGGGGGTTGGCACTGATGATTATGAAACTATTTTGGAGGATGATGTAACGTATAAGACTTTCGAAATCTGGCTTTCAAATGTGCAAGGAGAAGCAAAGATATGCCAGCTTATTGAGAGTCTGAATATTCCGGAAGAGAAGCTCCTTACTATTGCTGTATTATGCACCAGTACTAATGAAGTAGATATAATCACAACGAGAATGTCCAATGATGATGAAATGATTGAAACATTTTTATCGTGCCATTGCCAGTATGATCTTGATAATATAAATTGGATGGCCGGTAACGAGATAAAGGTTAGTCATTTGACTGAGAAGTCTTTTGGTGCAGACTGTACTTCGGTTACTGGAGAAGTGTCGGACGTATCCACTCTCTCATCAGAGAAACCTTTTAAACCGAAAGTAGGGGATAAGGTGTGGTTATTCAACAGAGATCGCAGAGATAAAAACAGTGACCGCTATGGTGAAGTAATCAAGAAAGCCCGAAAGTATCTTTATGTAAAAACGGGTCTTCATTCTGAAGAACGCTTTGATATTGAGACCTTGGAACACGACAATGGCGAGTGCAGCCCATGCTATGATTTGTTCTCTCAGGAAGTATGCGATTATCATCAGAAAGCAATACAAAGCAGGCGTGAAATTAGCAACAATTTGTACCAGCTTCTCACTGACGATGAAGCGTGCGAACTATATGGCAGATTGCTTCAAAGGAAGGAGACTATGGAATGATGAAGAAAATACGGCGTTTTTTTAAACGGACCAGACAGAATGTTACTAACAAGATGGATATGCGATGTTTGAAATTCGAATACCTTTCGAAGTCCGTTAATAAAAGAATGTTTAATTATTGCTATACGTATAATATTCCGTTTTCTTTCGATGGATATCAAACGGTGGAAGTAAGAATAAACAAGGAGTTTTCTGAGGAGTTTGTAAAACGCTTTGAAGAAGACGACTGGAACGATTAAAAAAAACATTATGAGAAAATTTCAATTCATAAGATTCGGAGGTAAAGTCCAATGGGTGAATGATTCTACTGATACTTGTCGAATCATGCAGGTTTGCACTCCGACTCCAGAAGTGATAACAGAAGATACAACCATTAGTCTGATTTTAGCTGACGAAGATGAATCTGCTGAAGAAGAGCTGTCAGTTTCTTATGCCGTTAGAGCCGGTGAATTGGTTCCTTTACTGACTTCTTATCATGACGGATTCTGGCGGGTTATGCTGGCTGTGCTGGAAAGTGGAGGCAATGCTTCTGTGGTACGTAATATTCTTAAGAGTTTTAGCTTATCCTATGAAGAATGCATGTTACTGATACAGCGTTTTGATCAGTACAAATCAGAATTTGGAGCGATTATTAACTCACACTTTAAGGTTAATGAGAATGCTTCACAAGATAGTAAATCAGCGTGGATGCGTTTGGGAGCTACCATCACTGGCAGTAAACAAGATATTGAGAAAGTATTGCAAGGGGACGAAACTATGCTCCGTAAACTTTTAAAGGAAGAACGCTTTCAGATTGAGGGCAACACATACATCCCAGAGGTTTCCGTTACAGAATATAATACTGACAATGGTACTTGTTTTGAAGAAACTGAAGTGGAGTTTGAATTGCAATAATAGGTATTAATGAAATACCAAGTATATAGTTATATATCAAAACGATTAATCAGGAATAAAAAATGAATACTCAACAATTAATTCGTTCACTGAGAAACAAGGTTACGAAAAGGGAACAGGACAAGCGCAAGCATCGCCAAGGTGTACTTCCCGTTGTATATCCCGCTCGACTAAGAGAGAATCTGTCAAATTTGATAAGTAGAACAGTTGTTGAACCAATTGTAAAAGCAGTGAATGAGGGTAAGGGACGAACTGTTTCATTCCAATTTGGAACCTCTACTGGCTTCTATTATTTGCTGATCCGTCAAAAAAAGTTTGCTGTGCTGTATGTGCCCAATCCTGCATCAGGCCAGATATTCATAAAGTTCCTGAATGTCCACGGAGCACAATGTACGGATGCCAAGGTTTTGAATGATACCGACCAAATAGTTGAATATCTGAATGATTTTAATAATCAAGAATGAAAAAACAACCGATGCCAGTTTATTGGCTAATGCTAAATATTAATATTATGAATTTAGAAAAAAATTACTTCATAACAGACCGCCAGGAGCGACTTAAATTACTTTCCCTTGAAGGTTTTGCCCGTTTTATTCAACAATTCGAAGTTGGTGATAGTGTAAATCTGTATATAAATATCGACCAGAAAAAAAGAACAGCTGATGAGTTTATAGGGGTAAAGCTTGCTGCTTGGAATGAAGAAACATTCTACCTGATAGGTGGTTATGGCTATGGGGGGTACACGGTACAGGGACTCAATGAACCGGAATCCGACAAGGAGTTTATAAACAACATAAAGAAAGCCATTACTTATTTTAGACATACTGATACTGTTGGCGTCATGCTCAATCCCGGTGACAATTGGAAAGAGGTGTGGATAAGCGACGAGCTGGCTGTCAGTTTCGATAAAGGCCAAGGCTGTTCCGGCTTTTCACAGGAGGATACAGATATAATCCATGAATATCTCTTGAAAAATAACTGTTGGCTAATGCCTGTTGTTGATGGAAGTGGCAACCGCAATAGTTTACAAGAAACGTGTGATATCTTCGGGAATGAATGTTCCTGTATATTGTGTGATTGTATCTCTCTTAAAGGAATCCGGTCAGCATTAGAACAGCCTGTTATTGCCACAGGAAAAACCAATGAAGAATACCAGGCAGAAAAGCTTCGAAAGATATTGATTGGAATCATTACTCAGGCTGTTGAGCGGAACAACCAGTGTATCGGAACTTTTTATAAGAACATTGGTGTTCATCATTGTCGGGCAAATGTGGAGGTGGAATATGAAAATACCATTGTCGTAAATATTCGAAATAATGATTTCTCTACTTATGGAGGCTATGATGCGGCGCATGTCTATGACCTTTATATAGATCCAGTTACCTTTGAACTGATGTGTTCTCTAAACGGAGAGAGTGGAGATGATTATGATGAGGCTATAAAGGTTGTACAGTTGGAAGGATTGTTGAAAATCGTACAATGGCTGAAGCAGTACAATTTCTTGTTCGAAGGCGAGTTTGCTCCGATGTCACCGAAATATTACTGTTCCAATTGCGGTTCGTCAGACGTTCAGCATCAGGCATGGGTAGATACAAACAATGGCAATGAATATATAAATGATGCCGGAGATATGAGGGATTCAGGTAATAATTGGTGCAACCATTGTGAAGAGCACTATCGTCTGTGGACTCATGAAGAACTTCAAGAGGAAATGTTAGACAGGTTTATGAGACTGCCTTATGATGTTCTGGAAAAATTGAGCGGTCACAAATTTACCGGTAGCTATGATGAACTTGAAGCTGCTTCGCGGAAGTATTGGAATTCTCTCTCGGAAGAACAGCAAATCTCTTTATGGAGGAAGGATAATGAAACAGAATAAATTTTCAATAAAACTGACTTCGGAACTAAGGAGTTTGGTGAAATCGGTAATAATGGCAAAGGCGTGGGTAGAATCTATCCACCCCATTGTTACAGGATACCAAAAAGACATATTGAAAGAGATAGGAGCGGTTAATGAGAAAGGTGAGCCAATTACTAACCCTCTAATGGACTTTTCTATGGATGAGGAATTGTTTAAAATCTATTTCGCTAGGTGTGCTGAAGAGGCGGCCCGAAATGGGTTACAGCATGAACCTGAATGTTGTCCTTTACTTGAGGCCGAAAGTCTCGAAAGAGAAGCTAAAAGGGCTTTCGGCACTTACATTCTTTCCAAACTTCCCGTATGTGGGGACATTTCTTATGGTAGTTTAAATGGTTTTCTAAAAGACGCAGACGGTAAAATCAAAAAGGATAAACAGGGAAGATACATGTTTCAAACAGAGTTGGTTATTGATGCAGGTTTGAAGATTCTTGTACCACAAATGAGAGATGAGTTGGAAGAGCTGAAAAAGGAATTTATGCCATCTGAAAAACACCAAAAACAAAATCAGAAGAAAGGACAATAGACGAATGAAGAAAATAAATCCATGTTACGGGCAAACGTCATCGGCTGATCCGCCTAAGGAATCAACCCCTATAATTGGATGGTATAATAATGATCCTGTTCCATATATGGTGTATCGTAAGGAAGATAAATACTATTGCAATGATAAATGCGATAATGATTCTCTGATGATAAGTCAGCCAGATTACTGGATGTATGTTCCTGGCTTAATGGTCTCAATAGACAAATAGTAGTTTCAGGATGTCTACTTGAAGTAAAGTAGTCTGGAGTCTAAGTCACTTGGTGGTCATTTCCCTTTTCTCTTTGGGTTTGGATATTTCTAATAACCATGCAATTGCAATGCCTATACCAGCTCCGGCAACGGTTTCCAAGAAACGTAGGGAACTATTAACTATTGGAGGGATTTGCGGACTTTTTTGTGAGATAAGCATGATGACAATCAGCGCTATCGTTGCCATTTTCCCATTATCCGGTATGCTAAACATCATGCAGATAATTTCTAGGACAAATATTGTTATAATGAGCCCTTCAATTGAAAAGGGGAATATCAACAAGTAGATAGTCGCAATGACTGCTCCTATAAATGTTCCTAGAATTCTGAGCCATCCTTGCCTTAGTGAAGTCTTGAGATTTGCTTGCAGAGCCACTACACTCGCTATCGCAGCTAACATGGCACCGAAGTATCGGGATTCATCATGAAAACTCCCGGTTAGATAGAAACCGATCAGATATGAAAGTAAAACAGCGATGCTCTTTGCAACTGCCATTTTTATATCTACTTTTTGGAATAACTTTACCATGTCTTGCTTCATATTATGTATGAAACAAAATATAGACATCAAAAGTTGCATTTCTCCTTGGTGCATAAGATATAAAAACTGTTGTTATAAAATTGAATAACATACAAAATAAATGGAAAATAAGAATGAAAGCAAAGCATTTGTTAACTGTAACAGAGGTAGATACTGTTAGACAATTATATGATAAAATATCTCATAATGAAATATCAGTAGATGAAATTGCCTTACGATTTGCACATGAATTTGAGGAAAATTATTATGTCGAAGATATTTCTTCGAATTATGTATCTAGTAAATATATAATTAAATTTGATTCATGTGAGTACATATTAGATATATATTTGATATTGATATAAATTGTAAATAGTGAAAACAAAATAAGACTGAACTATATTGCTTTTTGTCTCTATTACTTTATCTTTGTCCGAGAACTTATCAGTATGATGGGGTTGTTGTATAACACGTACCAATAATCAGTGCTTAGGTCGTTTAATTCTCTTTATATGAGGAGTTTTCTCCTGTAGAGGAAACGAAGAGAAATAGGACAGTAGGAGTAGATGATTGAAGTTCAGTTCTTTGTTATTAGTTTTAAATCTAAAAAGATAAGCTATGCACGTCAAAACTATATGTTTTTTATTCTTTTTTTGTTGTGTGACTATTATAGGAGTAAATGCTCAACAAGCAGACTGGTCGTTACCGACTCCCCGGGAAGAATTACTGACAAGTTTGATTCCTTATCCTCGTGAGGTTGTCCGCAAGGAGGGAGTAGTACGTTTCACTGGTTTGAAAGCAGATAAAACATCCAAATCCTTGTGGGAAAATCAGGCTTCACTTGGAACTGAATTAGAGGATGTATGCTCCTGGTGGGGAATGAATAAGCTGAAAAAAGGGAAATATTTACCCGTCCGTTTACTCTCTGCCCGATTTGAGAAAGCGGAAGCCTATGTACTTGATGTCTCAAATAAAGAGGTAACCATTACTGCAGGCGACTTTCCGGGATTCTTCAATGCCCTCCAAACGTTGCGGCAGTTGGTGGTTCGGAAAGAGGGGGCTTATGAGATACCAAAATGCGTGATTCATGACGAACCGGCTTTTGCAATGCGTGGAGTGATGCTTGATGTCGGACGTAACTTTGCCTCCGTTGATTTTATAAAAAGGCTTGTTCGCAGGCTATCCCATTATAAAATCAACCTGTTGCATCTTCACCTGACCGATGACCCGGGATGGAGGATTGAAATCAATCAGCATCCCGAATTAACCGATTCCATCGGATTTTGGAAGACCCGTCAACCAGGTAAGTACTATACTCAACGAGAACTGAAGGAACTGGTCAATTATTGTGTAACATTGAATATCCGAACAATGCCCGAAGTCGATATGCCGGGACACAGTGCCTCCTTCCATCGAACAGTAGGTGCCGATATGCAGACGGAACGGGGAATGGAGGTTTTGAAGGAAGCGTTAGATGAGATTATTCCCTTGTTTCCTGATCCGTGGTTCCACATTGGCTCGGATGAAGTGCATTTTAAGATGGATAACTTCATGCCCGACATGATTCGTTATGTGCGAGATAAGGGTAAGGAAGTGATGGTCTGGTATCCTGGTTTTATTCCCGATTCCAATGCTATCCGAATGTGCTGGGGCGAAAACGAAGCCGGACATGCTTTGGATAAGTCGGCACGTTATATTGACAGTAACGGTTTTTATGTGGATTGGATGGATTCGCAGACAGGTGTCCCACAAGTCTTTTTTCAGCAGCCGTGCGAGGTTCCACAAGGCAATAATAAGGCATTGGGAAGCATTCTATGTGTTTGGACAGACGGTGCCTTGAGCTCCGAACAACGTTTGCTTGAGCAATACCCTCTCTATCCTTGTGTACTCACGTTTGCCGAACGCATTTGGAGAGGCAGTCATGAGAAAAGGCGTGACTACATGGCACAACTTCCGGCTAAAGGTACAGCAGCATGGAAAGCTTTCTCCGAGTTTGAAAATCGTTTGATATACCATCGGGATAATTATTTTGGTAATGAACCCTTTGCTTATGTCAAGCAGGCAGATATGGAGTGGAAATTAATCGGCCCCTTCGACCACAAAGGGCAGAACGACCGTTCTTTCGGACCGGAACATGAGATAAAGGCGGAGTATAGTATGAATGATACTGTTTTGAAGTGGCAAAGTCAACCTGTGTATGGTGGCGCTGTACAGATCAGATCCCTCTATGATATGTTTAATGCCCATCAGAAGCGGTATAAACCGAATCATTGGCCAACTTTGATGTCTTCTGTTGTGGGTACGAATCCGGGCACATGCTATGCTCTTACTTATATTAAAAGCCCTAAAGAGCAAGATGTGTGGCTGATGTTTGGACTGAACGGAATGTGGGGGCACTCTGGTGGTTACCGGTCGGGAAGAGCTCCTGAACAAGGTAGTTGGGATTACGAAGGCGGTGATATCTGGCTAAACGATGCACGTGTTCCTCCGCCTCATTGGCCTTTTGAGAGTCTGCCGTGGACAGGTTGGGGACAGGGGCGTATCGAAGTACCGCTAACCCAGGAGGGACATTTCTTCCGACCTCCGGTGAAGATACACCTTAAAAAAGGGATGAATAAAGTCCTTGTACGCACCGTCTCCGGTGCTTGGAGGGGAGATACAGGCGACCGCAAATGGCAATTCTGCTGCATGCCTGTGTTGTGGGACGGGCTTCATTATAAGGAAGTTCCTGGCTTGGAGTACTTTGTAACTGGTAACTCTATAAACTGATAGAAATAAACTTTCATTTATAACTTAATACAGTTGCCTGGTGTATAATGGACAGCTGGTGATTACACTCTTGTAAGATGGGTTTTGGTATGTCCATCTTCAATTTGTGCAGCCTTATCAGTCTGTGCAAACGATCAATCCACAAATAACTTGGGCTGTTTTTCTTCTTCAGGTCGTCCATCATCTGGTATTGTTGGTAAGAGTATATCGTAATAGATACGTCTCGTCTCTACTACTATTGTTGAAACATTTGGCGCAACCAATACTAAAAATATTTCAGCTTTCTGAACTAGTGGAAGTCTGAAAAACTTTATAAACCGATAATAAACGAATAAAATAATGAAAACAAAATTCGAAACACCTTCACAAGTCGTCTTGACTTATGTGAATCAAATTCCTCCATCCAAACGTGTAAAAATTGTCAGCTCATCGGATAGCTATGAAGTACTTTTACAGTGTTATAATCCTCAGACTATTGAGCATCATATGGAAGTAAAAGCGTTACTTCTAAATCGGGCATCAGAAGTACTGGGAGTTATTGATGTAGGTTCCGGCGGGAATGTTGATTGCCCGGTTGATGTAAAAGCTATTTTTCAAGCAATCTTGCTTGCAAATGCTTCAGGTGTCATTATTGCTCGCAACACGCCGTCTGGCTTAACGTCTGCAAGCATGCAGGATATAGCAATCGTTGATCGTTGTAGAAAAGTCTGTAAATTACTAGATATATTATTAATAGACTACCTTATTATTGATGGTAATAAGTTTTATAGTTTTGTAGATGAGGGTAGATAGATTATGATAAAAACAACAATAATTTTCGGAAAGTTTGCCGTGAGAGAGTATTTTGAAAACAACAAAGTCCCATCGCAAGAATGGCTTAAAGACGACGATGGTGTAGTTGATGAGAGAGAATTCAAGACACTTGAGGAATACAATGCATATTCGCAGGGGCTTTCTGATGCTAATGGATGGGAGGATACAGCTTTGGTCGGTCCAGAATTTATTGAAGAAAAAGAAACGGATTGCAAATACTGTCAGGAATGGCGTGGGCACTTCTCTGATCGTGAGAGTGATGTTTATTGCCCTGACTGCGGAAAACTGATTATTCACATAAAAATGGATAATTCTGAAGAAAATGGATAGAGCCTTATTAAAAGACCTAAAACCTTAGAACGGCTCGGCTTGTCAAACTGAAAAGTACACAAAACAGGCTTGAGAAATAGAACTCAAGAATTAATAAAGTAGATTGCGTGATAAGACCTATAGCTTACCTGTGACTGTTCTCGAAGAGCATTCTGTATTCGCTTTCTAATAATCCTTCTACACGAGGTTTATAAACGCTCTTTATGGTTTCCTGCCTGTTTATTCCATTTTGAAAAAAAATAATTGTTTGATTTTGCTCTCGGATAATAATGCTCAATATAATAATTACAAAGATAAATACGATGTAGCTTAATGCGACAAGATATGTAATTTCTTTGTGAAAGTAAAGAAAGTCCTTGAAACTGTTTTTCAGGCTGCTCATGCTCATGTTTTGTTATTAAGGTTAAAAAAGAACGTGCCCAATTCAATACATTGCCCTTCGTAGAGGTAGCGGCAAGCACCCAGCGGGAAAGCATATATTAAACGGGCACGTATATTGAATAACAAATGCAATACACGAGCACCGTTCAATCTGCTTCCCGCTTGAAAAATTGCCGCTTTTCTACGAGGAAAGACTGAACGTCACAATAGTGCTCTATTTGAGCACCGCCACAAATTTAGCGAAAAGAAAATAAAAACAGCCGTAATTATAAAAAAAAGTCAGACATGACTACTAATCTGGTTTAATGTTTTTCGATAGAATTTCCATTTTAATCCTGTAATTGGTAAATAATAATATATTTACAAAGTAATTAATAATAATTAAAAGCTATGACAACAAAAACAGTATCTCTTATAATATGTGTGGATTTAGAAAATCCGGATGTGGAAAAAATAACCAATGATATGGCGGATGATTTGATAGGAGACTATGTCAGTATCTCAGATATGGGCGAATAAAGAATGAAGCAGTTACCGTTATTGCATATAAATATAGATAATTATGGAATGTATAATCATCCGCCTACCAAAAAGGAAGGCGGGAGAATGGCTGTAATTATTCGTGATGTGGTCTATGATAATCGTATTTTACTTAAGAAAGGAACAAAGGGGGCGGTTATTTCTTTTGGAAACTTCGGATTATACATGAAGTTCAAAGATTATAATGCCTGGTTACGGCAAAAGCCTGTAAGGACGTGTAACGATATTCTTTATGAGAGTTCAGGACTTAACCGCACTTATGATTTCTTCCATACATATAAGAAAGATGGAAAAGAAAAAGTAGGCTCTTGGCATACCTACATAAGTCGATTGGATTTTGAATATGTTGAAAAATAGTAATGTAACAATACAATAATGAGAAAAGATAGCAAGTTGATCAAGTACCCGACATTTAGTGCACTTCCACAGAGCGAAGCCGCCAATGTTCCGGAGAATATCACCAATTGGATAAACAGGGGGAAATGGAACATGATAAGCAAGTTCTGCCGTCCTTCAGGGATGGACGATGGCTATAGGTTTGTAACTACAGATGAGCTGTTTGAGATAAAGATTGAACATCAAACCCTTCTTGGTTAAGAATGCACTCTCATATTTAGTAGATTTGTAGAAAGAAGAGATATCAGTTTTTATCCTTTATGGTTTTCCGAATGGTATGTTAGAGTTGATGTTATATATGATAATTAGAAGCATACATTTAAGAATGACAACCAGCTCAAGAAGTTTCTGAGGTCAGTTACTCTAAAGTAGTTACCTAAAATCAGATAAATAATGAATATAATCAGATATGAAGACATTTAAGGACTTAAAAATAGGTGATAGCTTATATGTTCTTGATGGAGATTTTGAAATAATTCCAGTTAGAATTGATGGTATTAGGAATGTTTCTCTTGACAACAAAACAATTGAGCTGTTCACAGTTGGGCGTAGGGACTCCATTAGGACAGATGCCGACCAGACGCAATGTACAATTGATAAGGATCGGTTTGGAAGACCTTATTCGGTAACTTGCTTTTCGTGTTTGCGAGAAGCCAAGAATGAACAGGACAAGATGCGAGACTGCTATGTAAACAAACAGTTTCAACTTGCAAAGCAGGCGTTTAATCGTATTAAAAAGGTAGCTCCTAATGATGAACGCCTTAAAATACGTATTTTTAATTTTTTCAATATTAAAGAATAATCAAAATAAAAATGCATTTAACAATGGATACAAATGTTAGAACTCCAACGGTTGCAAATAGCTGAATTAGCGTTATATTTGTACAATTGTATTATCCTAATGTTATCGTATGGTATCCGCTGGCTTCGAAGCGGGCAACTTTCAATAAACCTCCTTCACGAGCTATCTTTATCTCAGGTAAAAGTAAATTCTCATTGATTCCATATCGAGAAAGAGTATTGGTGCACATATAGAACTCTACATTTTCGTCTGTTAGATGCGATATGCTAGCTTTAAGCGTATCAAGACGTGTACTTTTTAAACATGAAAGCAAGGCTGTACTAATTGCAACTACTGCTATTTTATCTATTTCATCAGATTGTTTTTTCATATTGGCTATGTGAGAAAACAGTTGTTCCCAACGGCTATCGTCGCGAATCAGAAATACGAAATTTAGTTTTTCCATTATAATTTATTTTTTTATTGACTTAATGATATGAGAACAAAAACGAAGAGAGAATGGTTTGGTTGCTAACTTTACATATGTTATGTGGTTGGCTTCCAGATAAAAATAAATTAGGTCAGCCATTCTTTTATACCGAACAATTTTAATATTTTATATGTGTAATATTTCCTTCTTATGATTTTATTGGCTGTAGCTAATTTATTTATTTTTGTTTTGTCATACTTATCTCTTTGAGCTATTAGTAAAGCAGAATGTACAAGACAATACGAACATTTAATGTTTTCGGCGGTCAAATATTCCCAATTCGTATTAGATTCAATTTCCCAAAAATAAATAGAGATAAAATCATACGCATTCTTAGATAAAATCATATCTAATTTCATTCGACACGGACATTTGGAAGGAGGTTCGCAGTAATGTTTCATTTTGTTTGTGATTTTGAGGACAGACACGAATGAACATAGTATGTCCGATGAATATTTGCCGGGAAGTATGATAACGAACATTAATGTGCCTGTAAATAAATAAGCGGGCATGCATATGATATTCGTTGGTAAACATACGTGTCCGGACCTCTGCTTAGCACTTCATTGAGAACGCCAAACTGTTTCAGTAAAAAGTGGTACCACAAATGTACTGGATACAAATGTAGTAAAAATTGAATAAAATCCAAATAAAAATCATTGAAAATCACACGAGTAATTATGAATTAACATAAATCCCCAAGAATAAATATGCGTAAATTTAGTGCTTGTAAAACCAAAAAAGACCTAGGAATAAGTTACTTAGGTGGGTGTAATTCCCCTAAACTCGTTAAGAGCTTAAAACAAAATGTCATGACTTACGGTGTATATTTTGCTCCTTACAATCTAAGTGGGCATGATGTGTGTCCTGAATCAGAAAATTGTAGAAAGTATTGTTTGCATGCTTCTGGCAGGAATAAAATGGAACTGCTTTATAATCCGAAGGGTGGGCCGATAACTAAATCCCGGATAAAAAAGACTAAGTTGTTTTTCGAAGACAGAGTATCCTTTATGCAGCTTCTTATCCATGAAATCAGGCAGGCGAAGAAGCAAGCTTCTCAAGACGGTATGCAATTGGCGGTTCGATTGAATTGTACTTCAGATATCAGTTTAGAAGAATTTGCCTTTGATGGCAAAAATATCCTGCAAATTTTCCCTGATATTCAGTTTTATGACTACACCAAGGTTCCAGATCGCATAGGCTTGCTTAAGAAGTATAAAAACTATGATCTGACTTTTTCGTATAGTGGTGAGAACTGGGATGTTTGTGAATTCCTGTTGAAAAAAGGTATTCGTGTCGCTGTAGTATTTGAGAACCATCTCCCTACAGAGTTTAAAGGTTATCCGGTCATAGATGCCAATGAATATGATGCCCGTTTTTTAGATGAGGGTGGAATTATTTGTGGCCTGATGTATAAAAGGGTGGCAAATGACTATAAGACCGGTAAGTTTGAACGTCCGGATACCACTTTTGTAAATCGGTATAGTGCGGAGAGTGCTTAATATAGATGAACCTGAAATGAAGAAAATAAAGAAAGTAAGACGTAGGACATTTACTGAGAAGCAACTCGATGCATTGGAACAGTATCATTATCTTTATAAAAAGCTTTGGCGATTTGGATTATCTGAAGCGGAGTCTGAATATTATAATTCTTTGTCTGAGAAAATAAGAAAGTTTATTGTAATTGACTAATATCCAATATTATGAGAAAATATAGAATTCTAAAAACGTTCCTTTACGGTGAAAAAATAACGCTTTCAATACTCGATATCAAACAGGAACGTGTTTTTATTCGAGTGTCATATACACATTTAACTTTGCTAACAGACGAAGGTACAGAGGAAGACATTGAATTAGATAATATAACCAGTATAACGTTGTAGCAATTCTCATGGTATGCGAATATTTTGCTTCTGAAAATGTATTATTCTGTTTAATACTGCAATATTGAACTCTTCTAGTTCATAAAGAATGTTATCTTCCACATGAGATTTTGATGTGAGATCGTTTTATATATATCAAGTAATTTAAAACCATAGAATATTAAGATGATTAAAGCATTTATTAAAAAGAACTGGCTCACCTTGGTAGGGATAATAATAGGAGCTATAGGAGGTTATTTATATTGGAAATACGTAGGTTGTACCACTGGTACTTGCCCCATCACCGCTTCGCCCTTTAACAGTACATTATGGGGAGCTGTATTGGGAGGGTTACTTTTCAGTATGTTCAAGACCGGAAATACAGCAAAGAAATTAGACTAGTAATGCCTTAGAACAGCTAATGAACAACTTCTCTACATCTGGTGTTTATCGCGATAAAGATGTTGCCGTATGCCTGAAGGGAAGTTGATTGACATTACGGTGTCATCATAAGAGATATAACGTATTAATAACCTAAAAAATGAGAACAATGAAAAAGTTTATTCTTGGTTCTTTCCTGTTTATGGGAATATTGCTGTTTGCTTCTTGTTCAGGAACTGCTGCAAACAAACAGGCTGTCTCGTCAGATGCAGGCCAAACTGGGAAAGTTCAGTCAGGTTCTATTCACTTGACTCGTGCGGAATTTCTAAAGAAAGTGGTTGATTATGAAACCAATCCTAATGACTGGAAATATCTGGGTGATAAACCGGCAATTATTGACTTTTATGCGGATTGGTGTGGCCCATGTAAAAAGATGGCTCCGGATATTGAAGAGTTGTCTAAGGAATACGCCGGAAAAATATATATTTATAAAGTAAATGTCGATAAAGAACAGGAGTTGGCAAGTGCCTTTGGCATTCAAAGTCTTCCGACTATTTGGTTCGTTCCAATGAAGGGAGATCCACAGGTAAGTGTGGGGGCTTTATCCAAAGCCCAGCTGAAGGAAATGATTGATAAAGTTCTTTTAAAGTAATACCAATTAATAAATAACTGCTTTTTGAAAAGAAGTGGGGTTGTTTAATTTTAAGGCGGTGAAGTTTATGCTTCGCTGCCTTTTTTATTTGCAACATAACTGATAATCCTAACAGAAATCAAACTAAATACATAACATATAATGACTAAGAACGCTAATCTTTCCAAGAAGAGTATTCGAAACGATGAACTTCTCCCTTTTATTAATGTGAAGGTATTCTTAAAAGATAAAGATGGGAAAGAGGATCTCTTTACTACGCCAATCCGCCTTACGGAGGAAGGAGCGCGTAGATATTATGTAGGGCGATGGCTTAACATGGGCATTGAAGATGATTATATGATGAAATGCTATAAAATTGAGATTATACATTAAAAATAGAATAGGTAATAAAATAGTAATGCATGGTAAAACTTAATAATTCAGACGATTATGAATCGGTAAAAGTAATGTTGACGCCAACTGAAACCCCTAAGGTTTATGAACTTAGGGTACAGGATTTGATGACGGGTGGCATGTCTCGTGAGGATGCTGAAGAAAAAGCAAAAGAACCCTATGAACTGGAGCTATATTATGAACCGGGCGTGGCTCTGTTTGCTGTTGATTCTGAAGCAGTAGACTCAGGCACGATTTATTCGCCTTATACCGCAGAGTTGTGTGATTCGGCAGATGAATGCTAAATATAACTCGTAAACATAAAAACATGGAAAGTATAATTTGTAAATCTGCAGATGATGTTTTTATATCAGCTAATGAAGTCGTTTCAACTTTTGAGCGTGACAGAGTTTTGATTGATATAGCTTATAATGTTGGTGCGAAACGTCTCACAGACAAATATGAAATCGATTCTAGGTTACTTGTCAAGGAAATGATTGCCTGGGCAAATAAATTCATTGAAATCTATAGGAATACGGATTGGGAAACAAAGGATTATATTCTGACTGTTGATGAGTTTGCCGAATTGAAAGTGAAAATTTTCACAAATAAACTTCAGTTACAAACATAACACTTTCTGATTTCCTCTATTCTTGATCGGAACACATGTTGCTGTCAACGTCTAAAAATGGTTGACATTATCATATTTGAGTAACATATTATTTATTAATGAAAACGAATAACTCCAGTTCTACGACAAAGGGCGTCATGGCCGGAGCGGGGAAGTTCTAACAGCACAATAAAATGAAATATAGCTATTGCATAGGGGTAGACACTGGTATAGATACCGGAATTGCTGTCTGGGATAGAAAAATAAGAAAGCTTACATCCGTAAAAACCACATCCATACATAGGGCTATGGAAACTGTATTGAAGATGTATAAGTTGGATAATTGCATACTCGTCCGGGTTGAAGATGCCCGGCAACGTAAATGGTACGGGGAGAATGTTGGGAAAGAACGGCTGAAGGGAGCGGGCAGTGTCGAACGTGACGCCAAAATCTGGGAGGACTTTCTTCGTGACTGGGGAATTTCATTTGATATGGTGGCTCCCAAAGACAACAAAACCAAAATGGATAAGAATGCCTTCAAGCGTCGTACCGGATATGCCAAACAAACGAGTGTACATGGAAGGGACGCGGCTATGCTTGTGTTTGGATATTAACAGGCTCGCTTTCATTTGATTTCTTACCCGGAGTGCATATGCCCATTGTTGGCATATGCACTCAAACATATTATATTCTCTTTAATACAAGACTATGAATTTAGAAAATTTTTATAGAATTACTAACTATCTCCGTACCTCTTTTTCCGGTGTGGAACCGTTTATCAAACAAACCCTCCTTGAACATGGGGGGAGAGTATCACTAAAACTTAACGGAGATGAAGAACTTGATGACAACAATTTCCCGGTGTGCTCCATCTTTGAGGGGCGGCATGACAAACCTTATATCAGGATTACATCTGTCTATGTAACAGAAGACCGTATTCTGGTTGACGGTTATGATGATGAAACCAAGGTATTGCGTATCGGCTTCGGTGTATACGAAAACCAACTTATGGCAGTGACCGAATTTCTTGGGCATGTTCTCCAGCTCAAATCATCAATCAGGCAGAGTCATGAGTTTAATTTGAGGCAGGACGCATTCAAAGCTGAAATGATTGCATGTATTAAACGAGCGTTGCCTGAGAGCGGAGACAAAATACCTCTTGATAAAGACCAGTTTTATATGAGTATCGGATATTACATTGATTGCGAATGTTTTGACGATTTAACTGAACTTTATGTTTGTGGAGAGAGGGTTATGGCATGCCTCTGCACGGAATCTGAAAATGCTGTTGAACTTGAGTATTTTCACGAAAGATCACTGATTGAAATTATTGACTATCTGGAACGGCATGGATATTTGGAAAAGGACGCAAATGTATGAAAATGCGCCATTTCTGTCCCCGGTGTGGTCGGCCCATGTTGAAATCCAATATCAAAAAATATGCATTCCAGGGCTATTGTTGTGACGAAGACTACTATCGTTTCGAAGTATTGACCACCCGAAATATCGATCAGGCTTGAGCTATCTGGAAGGAAGCCTGGTGTTTGAAATAACAGCTCCACCCCTCAGCGAAGTTTTAAAAACCTTATCTTAAAACGAAATAATAAATAATTAGAAAATGAAACCAATACATTTTAGCAACGCTTCCTATGAAGATTTTGAAGTAAATGGCATAGCTGCCTTGTTTACAAACATTAGAATTGAACGTGAAAGCCTTTCTGAAGGCGTGTATGCTTATGATATCCGGGAAAGTGACGATGGTGAACGTTTGGCGACCATTGAATCCCAAGTTTGCGTGAACCATGGTGGAACCATTCTGGTGCTTGAGGAAATCCCCATGCCGGAGATTGGCTATTTGAAAATCTCGGATTATAGTTATGGTCCTGGCCGAGAGATCTCGCTGGAAGAATGGAGAGAAGCTTTGGATAAGCCTACTACCGGGATACTTCCGCAAGGAAAGAGCCTGCAGAATGAATTGACAAACGGATTGTTTGAAATATATGAGAATACCCTGTGTCCGGAATGTGAGAATTCGCTGAATTATGAGCTGGACGATGCTCCGGTAGGGAAGGGGATCATAGAGCAGTACGTTTGTTCTGATTGTGGTTATACTTGTTCACCGGATAAATATAACGATATTGAATACAAATTTGCAGAGCGATGGTTCAATCAGTCCTGCAAGGCAGTTTGCGATAAGTTTAACGTTAATTACTACAAGATTGTAGCAAATGGAAAATCTCCGTTTAAGGTATTCAAAGATGAGATAATGGACATTATTGCTGAACGAATACCTAAAAGGTCATGAATAATATCGTATGTATTGAAAGTATATCCGGCAATAAGCCGTCGGAACAATTCGATTTTTTAAGTTGCCGTTTTGATACAAGAGTTATAAATCTTGTAGCCCATCTACGGGGTAATGGATATGTGAAGTTGTTTACTTTCCAGAGTTTTTATCAATACTTTGTATTGGAACAGGAAGACACTGATTGCCAACATATAGAACAGGATACGTATAATGATAGTTTGTTACTGGAACGTTTTGTAAAGGCCCACTACTTCGGAATGCCCTTACCACAGGAAGAACTTATGTTTGGCTTTTTAGGCAGTGGCGTGTCTGTTAGTGACCGTTTAAGAACTGAGAATCGGGACTATATGAAGGTGGCATATATAGCGGAAAATCGTAAGGTGACATTTTATAATCCTGTCAGCGACGAAGGGCGCCAAAGGATTGAAAAGTTTGCGAGAGAAAGTAATATCACTATTGAATCTCAGGGTATATCCGCTTTGTGTCCCGGGTGCAAAGAGGCGGTTGAGAATGCAGAGAACCGTAAGGTCTTGGAAAAACTCTCTTCAAGTTTGGGCAGAAAGCGTTCCTATCTTGACCTGAATAATGAGATTTGTATAGCATTTGGCGGATTGAGTCCGGACTGCCCGTTTGAAGTGGAGAGGCTTATTAATTTGTATTATCGTTGCGAACGTGACGTATTCCTTTGGTTTAAGGAGATGCAGCCGGAAGAACAAAAACAACTTTTAAAACACTACAAGAACAAAAAACAGAATAATGGAAAAGACTAATTATCCGGCTCCAATTGAAATAACAAAAGCTTTTTGGGATTTTATCGAGCACAACCTACCTGATTATCATATCAGGAAAGATGTGGTTCGCCAAGCAGAGTTACAGAACTTCATTGACGGTAACCAATCAACTGTCACAGAACTGACACGAGAAGAAGCAGTCTGGGAACGCAACCGTCTTCTTTTCAGAATTTATGCTGAAAGTATTGATGCTTTTACCTTTAAATCAAAAAAAATGATACAGCTGTATGAGCAAATAACAGCTGAACAGGAACAGAAATGTAAATATAAATATCTTTTGGTCTATCGTAATATGCATGACCTGGTCCAGAAACTGGATAATGTTTTTTACACCATTAGTGATACAAACGGAACTTATCTCTGTGACTTATTGAAACCTGAGTTTATGGAACTTACCAACAGACTTATGATTATTGACCGCAATATGGTTGGTGACGATGATTGTGATTATGTGTCCGATTGGGTATTGGCTGACGAGGACCAAAGAGATGAGGTCCTTTCTCAAAGAGCGGCAATTATTTTTACTGAAGGGGCGTGGCCTTAAATTTGAGTTAGTATAATTGATATAAATGAAGATGAAAAAAGAGAATAAACAATCCATTGAGCGAAAATATGGTGAGTATATATTCAGCCTGAAAAGTTTGAAATATATAGATAGTTTGTCAGAAGAGACAAATTGCTTTTCTGCTTGCTTATATGTTAATGGTCAGAAATTTGCATCTTGCAGGAATAGTGGTCGGGGAGGTTCTACCGATGTATATATATTGCCAACGTGCAGGGAACTTGGGAATACCATAACCGGGTTTCTTGCTAGTCATCCTAAAATCAAATGTCCTGAGTTGGATTTTGAGATGGCTTTAGACCTTGGATACATTGTTGATGCCCTTGTTGAGGAAACATTAAAAGCACAGGAAAAAGCGAGGATTGTGCGATTGACCACTAAAAATCTGGTGTTTAAGGATAAGCAAGGTGATTATTACAAAATCGGTTGGAAAGGGCACGATGTAGCCGGACTTGTCAGCCATAAGAATTACAGTCAAACGATACGGACTGTTATCTTGCGTGAAACAAATAAAGGATGCACTTTGGTAAATGAAAATATACCTAAAGAACTCCTTCCGGCAGAAAAACTGGATAATTAATAAAATATTGTCTTATGGGAAAAATACAATTTGAAGTAAGATTTCTGGTTGAGATCGAAGCGCCTGTTGAATTCGCATCACCGATATGTCTGGCTGATAAAACAGGAAGGGACGAGTATATTAAATCAAATGCGCAGGCATTGCAAAGGAGCAATCTTTCATTGTTGTCCTTACGGGGAGTGACGGAAGTTAATTATGGTGTGAAAGATTATACCGGTTATATTTTAGGACTGACTATAGAGGCATATCGTGATATACTTCATTTGATGAAGGAGCGTGGGTATGTAGAGTTTGATTTCCGGGAACATGGTGTACTTGAACTTCCACAAGTTACATCTACGGATAATTATCCTACCAAACAAAAGTGTGTAAAAATCGTATCGGAGAATGAAGCTCTTTCTTTTTTATGTGATGACGGAAATAGTTATTCATTGTCCGGGCTAGGAGATACTGATGTGTTTTATATCCTGAATGCTTTTACAGAAGGTTTGTCATGTCCCGGTTAGCAAAGCGTTCGGATTATTTTCTCCATTTGAAGCTACTGGATACATCAAAAGTTTGGAGATGGATTGAGTATCGAGGTTGGGAAACCGGACGTACTCAGACTAGAATATCCATTTGTTCTCCCATGGGTGGAACGGAAGAGTTCGATCTGGCCGTTACACGGTGTTATGGTCAGGACATCAAGCGTTGTAAATTTGACCGACAAAAAATGAATAGTGAAATTGTAAAAAGAGATGAGCCTAATACGTTCTTGTATCCTTCCTGGCAAGTGGCTTATTGGAGAACACATTCTGATTTCTCAGAGAGATAGGCATGTATTATCCTGCCTCATAGTGTACACAATAAAGCTAATCAAAAAACATAGCCGACATAAATTTGCTGTTTCGGTGGAATCATGTATCTTTGAAAAATAAAAATTAGAAAAATGGAAGTATTGAATCGAAAACTCCCGATAGGGATACAAACATTCGAAAAAATTCGTCGCGAAGGATATCTCTATGTAGATAAAACCAAATTTGTGTGGAAGATGGTCAGTACGAGTACTCCATACTTCCTCAGCCGTCCACGACGTTTCGGAAAGAGTTTGTTAGTTTCAACTCTTGAGGCTTATTTCCTTGGAAAGAAAGAACTCTTTACCGGATTGGCCATTTCTGAGCTGGAAACAGAATGGAATACTTATCCTGTGTTGCATCTTGATTTGAACGCAAAGAAATATGAAACACCTGCTGATTTGATTGCCATGCTTAACCAGCATCTTGAAAAATGGGAGTTGGTATATGGTGATGAAAAAAAAGATCGCAGTTCTGAAGAACGGTTTAGCTATATAATAGAGCAGGCATATCTGCAGACAGGTAAACAAGTCGTTGTTTTAGTTGATGAATATGATAAGCCACTATTGCAAGTATTAACAAATCTCCCTCTTTTTGACGAATACCGTAAAATTCTAAAGGCTTTCTATGGTGTATTGAAAAGCAGTGACCGCTATTTGCGCTTTATTTTCCTTACAGGAGTAACAAAATTTGCTCAAGTTAGTGTGTTTAGCGACCTGAATCAATTGCAAGATATTAGTATGTGGAAAGATTATGCTGCAATATGTGGCATAACAAAAGACGAATTGGTTGCTGCATTTGAACCGGAGTTAAAAATACTGGCTGAAAGTGAGGAAATGCAATATGATGAAGTTGTTGATAAAATGACACTTTTGTATGATGGCTACCATTTCTGTCAACAGGCTGAGGGGATGTTTAATCCTTTTAGTGTGCTCAATGCACTAAAGGCCAAAGCTTTCGGCAGTTACTGGTTTCAAACCGGCACACCAACCTTTCTGGTAGAGCTACTTAAAGAAAGTGACTATGATTTACGTACCCTTATCAATGGTGTTGAAGCCTCCGCCTTAAGCTTTTCCGAGTATCGTGCCGAAGCCAACAATCCAATACCTTTAATATACCAAAGTGGATACTTGACGATAAAAGAGTACAATAAAAGATTCAGAAATTACTTGTTACAGTTTCCTAATGATGAGGTAAAGTACGGTTTTCTCAATTTCCTCGTTCCTTTCTATACTCCGCTTAAACAGGATGAACAAGACTTCTATATAGGTAAGTTTGTGGAAGAACTTGAGAGTGGGCAAGTGGACGCATTCTTAACACGGCTAAAAGCTTTCTTTGCCGGTATAACTTATGAATTGAACGATCAGACTGAACGTTATTATCAGACAATCTTCTTTTTGGTGTTTAAGTTGATGGGGCAGTTTACCGAAGCGGAAGTCAGGAGTGCATTTGGGCGTGCAGATGCAGTAGTCCGCACTAAAGACATCATTTATGTTTTTGAGTTTAAACTGGATGGAAATGCCAAAGAAGCCCTACATCAAATAGACGAAAAAGGTTATTTGATTCCATATATAGCCAATAATCGCCGATTAGTGAAAGTTGGGGTTTCTTTTGATAAAGATACTCGAAATATAGGAGAATGGTTAGTAGAGTAAAAACAATGTCATAATGGTTTATTTTATAGTTAACCGTTACTTCTGAGCGGTAGGCTTTCATTAGCCTACCGTTTTTTTATGCCTATTTGTAAACATGTAAATATTTAGAAATTATGCTTAATATGAATAAAACAATCTTTCCCGGGCTATCTGCAATGACTGTAGATGAAGTTCGCGTTATGGGTAAGATATGCCGGGAAGAAGGGGATGCCCCTGAAAAAATATTGATAAATAATCAACTGCATCGATGAATGCCTTACTATTCTTAAAAGTGCAAGTATCGTTAACAGAATGCGCGGAAAAAGGAAATGGAATCAGCAATCTGCACGGGACATTGTCGCACAGCGGGTTCTTCAAACTAACCTCTAAACATATACGGACTATGACAAGAAAGAAAGGACAACTCACTACATCTGATTATCTTACAATAGAAGATTTCAAACGCCTGTTGGATGGCTTACACCAGGATAAGTTATTCGCTTGGGAATTCTATTGCAGAGTATCTTTCTATACTGCATTTCGAGCTTCGGATGTACGATCACTGACATGGCAGGATCTGTTGAACCGCAAGGAACTCATGCGAGTCGAACAAAAGACAGCCAAGGGACGACGGATCGTATTAGAAGAGGGATTTGCTAATGAAGTATCTCACTTTTACCAGCTATTAGGAAGCCCGGCTGTCGATGAACCTTTTTTTTGCAACCATCGGACAGGAAAGGTTTATGGATTAGAATATATCAATTTGAAATTCAAACAGTTCCGAGTGAAATATCAGTTGAAAGTCGGCGCTTTTTCCACGCACTCCATACGGAAAACGTTTGCCCGATATTATTTTGATTCCGAAAACTGTACTACTGAAGCGTTGATGACGCTGAAGGACTTGCTCAATCATGCGGATGTATCAACAACAGCCCGCTACATCGGACTTAAGCAAGATATGATAAACCGAGCCTATTCTTCGGCTTTCAGTGCCATATCATTAAATGAGTACTAAGTGCATTTATAGCCCAATAACAAATGAAAAAATACGGTTAATCATTGAAAATTAGCCCGGAATATATTCATTGATGTATTTGGTGGAAGAGTTGGAAACAGTTTGCAAAGAACTGAAAATACCATATTTCAATGAGAATGAAAACGAAAATTAATCAACTTTAAAATGATATTTATATGGATGCTTATATTGGAAAACTTCAGCCTGACGGGCAAGTGAAGTATATCAGTGTTAGGTATGACGGTACTTTTGATACTGTCGGCATGTGCTTGAAAAATTTCTATACGAATGAGAAGCGAATTGATGATTTGCTGTCATTGGGAAATTTATATACCTTAGGTCCCTCTCCCTATGGAAAATACGTAGATAACAGTAATGACAAGATTCATTGTGACGCTTATATCCGTGATAATGGTAATAAACCTAAGGGATATCGTGCCGAAACATGTAACCCGGAAACTTTCTTTCAACTTGGAGAATGTGCCTATCTTTATCAAGAAGATAATTGGATAATGAAGGTCGAGGGTGGGGCAGTTAATATTTCTGATATCCGTTACATGCATAATGCAGTTCATAAGACCGGAAGTACCCTTATGGGCTTGGAAGTTAAAGCTGTGGATGCTGAACACGGTGGCTTAAAGACTGTAAATGTTCGGGAACTTCAAAATTGGTCGGCATTGGTGGCCAAAGCAAATGAAGATGAGACTACTCTCTTTGTATTTCGGGCTAACCGCTTGATTGCTACTCTTCCCCCTAATAAACAAATAACTAATTAGAATATCTGGATTTTAAAAAGATATTCATATCGGTGCCAGGGCATCGTACTTTTCATTACTAACACTTTAACCATACCAGTTTATGATACAACCTACATCAACGGCCTCACAGGTCGGTGCCGGCTCCAATATGCTGTCTGTTTTTGATTCTATACAGATAAGAAATGAGGAAAAGATTTCTCAATCAGATCGTGATTACTGCGAAATGCATCAGGCAAACTTATATACTATCCTTGACCAGTTGGACGCTTCGTATGAAGCTTTTCGCAAGGATGCTGAAAAGTATACGGATGAGTACAGATGCAATCTTAAACAGGATGGGCGGATAGATTATCATGATCCGTACCGTTACTCCAGTAATCACGATCATTATAAAGAATTCCAGTTCTTGCCATTCGAGTCTATGAATGCGATTGTTGAGATGCGTGCAAAAGCTATCCAATCTTTTGCTAGTGCTATCATTTCTTACTTTAATCGTTCATATAGCCTTTCAGTGTCTACACCCAGAATTGATGAAAAGACACTCCCAGTCAACTATCGTCCGGTATATAACAGTTATGTGGATGCAGTCATTAATCATTTGGGCGGTAAAAACTTCCGTCAGAAAGCCGAAGAAGAAATAATAGCCAGATTATTGGCTCTTTATCCTAAAGGTGGCTGGAAAAATCCTCCGGTACAAAAGGGCAAAACTATCATGTTTAACAATCTCGTTTCTTATAACAGGTCTTCCATTGAAGTTTATAAGCAATATGAACTGGATTATGATTACAGCCGTAATTTGCAGGCGCTGTGTTCAGGAATTGCTTTATACTCTGATAACAGATTAAACGGGGGAATCCATATTGTACGTGATTTCAAAGAAAAGAATGTCAGTCTGACTGAATGGTACAAGTTATTTACTATTAAGTCCGTCGAATTGAAATTTTTCAAAAATGGACGTATTGATGTGAGATTTGCGAGCTTGGCAGAAGCTGATGCTTGTTTTAGTAAACTGAACACACTATAATTAAAACCATCTATGCTTTATTCTATAATTCCACAACCTATACCCCAGGCACGCCGCCTGGAGGTCAATGAAAAGATTCTGTTTTGCCTGGATACGGGGAACAATTCAATAACCAATGAGGTGATTTTTAATTGCTATACCGGAATTGGAGGATTGCATGGCTTAAAACAAGAAGATTACGCAAATTATCATGAGTATTCGAATGCGAAAAAAGAGTTGGAAATAGGCCAGTTCTTTACTCCGCATGAGATTTGCGAGCAGATGGTGGTACTGGCTGGTCCCGAACCCTCGGAGGTTGTTATGGATATGTGTTGTGGGATGGGGAACTTTTTTAACCATCTTCCGAATCCTTACAATGCATATGGCTTTGACGTGGATGAAAATGCGGTGAAAGTTGCAAAAGCATTATATCCGCAGGCTAACATTGATGTCATGGATATCAGGATGTATAATCCGGATATGAACTTTGATTACATTATAGGTAATCCACCTTTTAATCTTGATTTTGAAGGAGTTTCCAGCCAGTTTTTTTACTTCAATAAAGCATTCTGGACACTTAAGCCTGCCGGAATGCTTTTAGTGATTGTGCCTTCTTCCTTCTTGCAGGATGAGTTTTGGGAAAAGACCAAAGTATCTTCGATAAACCGTGATTTTTCCTTTATTGGACAGACGGAGCTTCATCCTAATGCATTTGCTTCCGTGGGAGTTCATAACTTCAGCACAAAGATTATGGCATTCATGCGGTATTCGGATAATATATCGATGCAGCCATATAATGCAAAGGAATTTATTTCCATAGAAGAACTGAAACAACGCATTGACCTGGCTAAAGAGGTCAAGCAGAAAGTGCGTATCCAGTTGATCCGTGAATCAAAAGTAATGGGGGCAATAAGCGAAGAATTCGAATACAAGGTGAAAAAATACCTGTTTGAACTCAAGACACATGCTCATTTGGAAAAACATTACCAGAAAGCTGTCGCATTGGTCACTAAACTCCAAAATCAAAAAATGCCCATTTTTGCTACAGTTGAGGAATCCAGGGAATGGGAACGGAAAAAACTGACTCCTGCCAAAGTCTTGCCGGTTCTGAAACGTTATATCGCGAATCAATATGTTGTTCCCCGAAAGGAGATAGCTCTTGTTAAAACCAAGTACGGGTTTAAGCTCAAGGGGTATGCTCCGGGGATGCTACGCGGAATATCGAAAAAGAGTGCTACGCTTTATAATCTGATTCTGGACAGGGATACACTACCTGTTGTGCCCGAAATGACAGATGATTTGAGCCGTCAATATCTTCAGGCTAGAAGGTATATTGCCCGTAGACGAAGGGAGTATGAGCGTCAGAACCGGTCTTTTTCTGATTTGGAATGTGACAGAAAATTAGTGAAGCCTATCTGTGATCTCCGTTTTGTAAATAAAAAGGGTGAAAAGGTGAAGTTCACCAAGTTGCAAAGGCACGACATGAACTGGATTTTTCAGAAACGCTATTCGTTGCTGAATTGGCAGCAGGGTTCCGGAAAAACTGCCGTGGCATATTACTTTGGGAAATTACAACTGCAAAGAAGACAGGTTAAAAATGTAATTGTTCTTGCCCCTTCCAATGCAATTAATATGACATGGATACCTTTCGTGAAAATTAATAAAGAGAATCATGTTGTAATAACCAAACCGGAACATCTGGAACAAGTGCAACCGGGAGATTATCTTTTGGTATCTCTCTCTATGCTGAGTAGCTTGAAACGATCATTGAAACGGTTTGTCAAGATGCGTAGCCAGAAATTATGCCTTCTTTTTGATGAATCGGATGAAATCACTAATCCGACCTCAATGCGAACAAGACAGGCACTGGATATCTTTCGCCGGTTGCGTTACAAACTCCTGGACACGGGAACGACTACACGTAACAATATAGGGGAGTTGTATTCACAGTTTGAGTTGTTATATAATAACTCCGTAAATATGATGTGTTTCTGTGGTTTAATTTACCATGAAAATAAGGAACGAGATATTATTCCTGAGAATAATCCCTATTATTATGAACCCTTCCCCCCCAAGGCTGGTAGTAACCTGTTTAAGGCATGTTTCTGTCCGGGTAAGGCAACCGTGTTTGGCATTGAGAAGCATAATCAGGATATTTATAATCAGGACGAATTGTTTGAGTTGATATCCAAGACTATCCTTACCCGTAAGTTCCGTGACTTTGCCGGCGATAAGTATACTATCCATACTCATTGTGTGAAACCCGGTGAAGGGGAGCGTGCAGTCCAATTGAAGATTATGAAAGAATTTCTGGAGGTTTGCCATCTGTTCTTTAAAAGTACCGGAGATAGTCGTAAAGAAGCATCGCTACGTATTGTCCGGGAAATAATGCTGATGATAAAATCCTGTTCTATTCCTCATATGATGCCCGGTTATATAGGAGAAGAGTATCCCAGCAAAGCAAATCACATCTCCAGGATGATAAAAGATATGCCCGGAAAGGTTGCTCTTGGATGTACCACACTGGCTGCAATGGATATGTATGCCGAGTATTTGCAGGAACAATTTCCGGACAGGCCGGTATTCATAATTCAGGGTAATGTCAATTTTAAGAAGCGTATCAGTATCATTGACCAGTTTGAAGCGACTAAAAATGGAATTCTTATCAGTACCCAGCAAAGCTTGAAAAGCTCCATCAATATTCCATCCTGTAACGAAGTTATTATCGAATCATTGCAGTGGAATATTCCCAGAATGGAACAGTATTACTTTCGCTTCATCCGTTTGGATAGTACAGAGAATACGAATGTCCATTTTGTAACCTACGAAGATTCGATAGAACAGAATCTAATGGCACTGGTGCTGACCAAAGAAAGATTGAACGAATTCATTAAGACAGGCGAAGTCATGGAGCAATCAGAAATATATGAAGAATTTGATATCTCGACATCCATGATAGAAACGCTGTTGCGCCGCGAGAAAGACGAAAACGGCAAATTATACATAACCTGGGGGCATCAGCAAGTTAGCTGATTCCTTTTTAACAACAATCAAAAAACTATATTATGGCACATGAACGTATCTATGAAGCAATTGCTAATCTTCCGGTCGCTTTACTGACATCTGATATTGTAGAGGCCGGGGTGGAAGAGGGGAACATAAAATTATTGGACTATTTACCCCTTGAATTTATGACTTCGGATAATATACAGCGCATTCTCCAAAAAAATAATGATAGTTGGAGTAGTTTCAACCTTAGTCGTTTTCCCGAGGAGAAGCGTACACCGGATGTTTGTAATATTGCGGTGAAGAAGAATATAGATAATCTTCCTGAAGTACCTTATAATTTCAGGAGCAAAGCGATGTTGATGGAATTGATGGGAGTTCTAAAAAAACATCTTCATTATCTGTCTCTAATACCTCCGGGATGCTGGGACAGGGAAGCTGTTTACAAAGGGATGAGAAACTTATGCTCCTCCGATAATTACTATTCAAGTTATGGCAGGACCATGAGCAGATATAATTCATATAATAGTAAGGAATATGAGAATAAAAGTGCGATGGAGAAGATACAGGTATTACTCACTTATGTTCCCCGTGCTATAAAGAATAATGAATTCTACCTGGGCTTTCTGTCTCATTTATCAGTGGATATAGCAGTGAAACTTATCCCTGACTGTTACAAGCAAGGGAAATATTATGAACTTCTGGCAAAATTGAAGCCCGGGCTTGTTCCAGCCAATAAATATACATACGAGATGTTTATATCCGTTCTCGGCCCGGATAACGATATGAATATTCACTGTATCCCGAAGGAAAATGGGCTTTACGCAAAAATGCTCTCTTTGATGGATGACACTTTGGCGGATATTATAATTACGAAAACACCTCAATATTTCACTGAGCTTCCAAAGTCTTTTCAAACTGTTTCCCGGTTTCTTAAAGTGTTGGATAACTACAAGGAAGTCAATAACACTTATGGGTTTGGTGAAAAGCTGGATAAATCCCTTCTTACCAAGGCAGTATGTAGAAAGTATGTAAAGGTGACACGGAACTATCCGGAATTCCCGCGAGAGATATGGAACGAGGCCTTTGTGAAGTATTGTATGGAAAATGACGAGACATACACTTGGTTTAAGCAGATGCCCCGCCATCTTCAGACGCAACAAATTGTTTCTACGGCTATGGATTTGTCTCTGTTCAATATTGAATATGCCGAACCTAAGTTTATTACTTATGAAAATGCTTGCAAACTTAATCAGCAGGCAAATGTGGATAACTATATGGAAAGGTATCGTGAATATATACCGGAAGTATATTATGAGAACTTTGAGATAATGACCGGGCTTCCACGGGATTTTATGGGAGGAGAACGTTCGTTTTTTAATATCAAGGATATTAGATCAAGTTATACGTATTGTGCCCTAGGACAGGGATTCGTCGGCTTTTATACAAACGGACGATACAAGGGTTCCGCCACTTATCTTGTTGTGACTCGCCGGACGCCAATGAGCATGAAACCCCAGACGGTATTTGATCGGGCAATCGACACCTATCACAAGACATGGTTGGAAAAAATGGTGGCTGATTATGACCGTCTTTTTGTAAAGCCTTCCATTTGTAAAGAACTGAAGAAGTTTCAGGATTGCAGCTATTATGATGTGAAATACCAGGATACTGTTGATGGCATAAAAATCTATGCCAATTTCTTTATGGACGAGCCAATTTTGTATTTAGCTGATACAGCCGAAGGAATACGCCAATCTACAAGCCGTGAAACGTTAATAAATAAATTAGGGCTATAGTTGTTTGGAGAAAAAAGGAGAAATGGTAATTATCCCCGTTTCTCCTATTCCAATGTAGCGGCTGGCTTATTTTATGTTCTCAAGTTTTAAACACCAAGCATACTGACAAGGTATTTCATTAAAAGGGATAATGGGTATTTCAACTATAATATTATTGTTTACCTGTTTCCATTGTAGCTTTCTATTATATCCCAATAATGTTATTTGGGTTTTGGCTTCGGATTGCATGTCTTTTAATATCATTTCTTTTTTGGGATATTTAGGCAGAATGGCATAAACAGACCTTCCTTTAGCGGTGAAAAAAGCTTCCTTTACAGCAAATCCGGGGTCTGGATCAGTCGTTTGTTTAAGAATGGCATTTCCACCGACATAGTATTTGCCTTTGTCTTTCCAGTCCCTATTGCCTTCAGACCATTGCTCGGTACGTTTCCACTTATGTGTGTCATAAATGGCTTCTCCATTGACGTTTAACCATTCTCCCATTTGCAATAAACGTTCTTGCATGATAGGGGGAATTTTACCATTTCCATTTGGCCCGATGCCTAAAAGTAAATTACCACCTTTACTTACTATATTGGCTAAGGTCAGTATTAAACCCTGCGGAGAAGAATAATCTTCTAAATCTTCATTTTGATTATAAGAGAAAGAAAATCCCATGCCTCGACATTCTTCCCAAGGTTTATCACCGGGCATATCACGATTGCTGTATTCGCGAGTATAATAATCACCATGCTTTTTCCCATCGGTAAACCTGGCCCATCTATCATTCAGTATAATTTTATTTTTTACCAGAGATTCTGAGTATAACCATTGAAATAATTTTTTTGTCTGCCAGATAGAATCGCTATAACGGTCAGGACCGTCAGACCAGAGAATGTCTGGTTCATATCTATTGACTAGGTCTTTTACTTGGGGAATGAAATGGCGTTCAACATAGGTATCAATTAATTCAGGGCAATATAGAGGGTTACCCCATTCCCGGCATGAAATGTAGAATCCGACTTTTATATCTTTGTTTTTTAGTGCAGATGCATATTCTCCAACCAAATCTCGTTTAGCTCCAATTTCTACACTGTTCCAAGGTCTGGCGTAATCTCTTGATGCTTCCTTGCTGGGCCATAAAGCGAAGCCATCATGATGTTTGGTAGTAAGAACGACATACTTGGCACCTGATTTTCTGAATAGCTCTGCCCAGTCATCAGCATTATAATCAAGTGCTTTAAACTTGGGTGCAAAGTCGGCATAACTGAAATCTTCGCCATACATCTTCATATGATAGTCATATATCTCACTACCGGTAAAATCACCGTTCCCAAACAGCTTTTTATTCTCCAGCCAATATTGATACCATTCTTGATAAGTACCTTTTGGAGACCACATTGGAACGGAATAGATCCCCCAATGTATGAAAATACCGAATTTGGCATTTGCAAACCAAGAAGGTATCGGACGTGCGTCCAGTGAATCCCATGTCGGTTCATTGCTTTTGTTTTTTGCACTAACACTGTTGAAAAATAAAAATGCGAACAGTAAAAGGAGATAATGTTTCATAATATTAGGGTTGATGTTTGTAGAATGTGTGAATTCATAAAAATAACTTTTTATTTTGGAGTACAAGGAGTTATTAAACTGTTTTTAAATCTCGTTGTATATTATTCAATGTTCGAAAGATAAAAGTCTGAATGTTAAAATGAAGCGTTCTATTCCTTTAAATACAATTTATGCCCTATTCTTATTTTTAATCTATTAATGCCAATCAATTAAAATTATGAAGAAAAAAATGATGTCGCCTTGCTCGGTGCTAACTTACAGAGAAGTCAGTTTCATGCGAAAAGAAAAATTGACAAATCTTAAACAGATTGAAATTCGTGATATGTTTCTGTTTGCATGTTATACCGGAATTAGCTTTAAGGAGCTTCAGAATATAAAATATAGTCAGGTTTTTGCGGGAACAGATGGGCCGGCGTATTTGATTTTACATATTGCAATGTGCTCAGAACCATCTGTCAAGACTTTATCCCGCAGAGCTTACGCTATTATCACAAAATATAGGGAAGCGCGTCAAATGGATGATTCAATTTTCAAAACAACATCCATCCAGAACGCTAATTATGTATTAAGTCGGCTGTTCTTAAATAAAAAGATAACATTCGGAGCCTCACGACGAATTTTTCGGATGCTCTTTTCGGATTCCAGAAAGACACAGATTAATGATTTTGAGACACTGGCTTATTCGGCGAGAGGTCTCCGTATTCGGAGAGTGCTGAAAGAAAATCCTGACTCTTTGAATCTTTTAGCTTGCAATATACGCTTTTCATTGGATGCAATCAGGAACGAAAAAGGAGAGGTTTCACACTATTTTTGCGATATAATTCCAGCACAATATTCAACTATAACTGGCAGGCATTGCAAGATGACTACAAAGAGGCCCCGTTCGTTTACCCTGTATGTCGTTGCGTGTAATATGGGAGTCTTTATCGAGAAATGTGGAGGCGGAAAAGATAGTAAGAACAGATGGGGCAGCAAGGAACATGTTTCAATAGATTGGAATAATATTGAAATCTTGTGAGTCATACAATTTATAAATAATAGTAACAATCATATAGAAATTACTATGTACTACTAACAGATTAATAAGATTTAAAATTAATGAACGCATCAGACCAACGAAAATTATGTGACCAGGGATTTACGGTCATTCGCAGGCAGGACACTCCTGAGCCGCATTTAAAGTATAAAAGTAAAGATAACCCTGATAGCTGGAAGAAATATCCCACTAAGGAGTTTACTTCGAAAGCTGAACGGGATCGTTTTGCAAAACAGTTATTAACCCAGAAGAAAATTATTGAAGACTAAGAATATGAACAATGACAGAAGAAAAAGGCTGGAAGAAATAGAAAGCCAGATTGAAGACCTGAAAATGGAACTTGAAGATGTCCTGAATGAAGAACGTGATACCTACGAGAAACCGCCTGAAGGATTGCAGATTTCTGAAAGAGGCGAAAAAATGGATGCTGCCATTGATGATATCGAATCAGCAAGTAGTAGCCTTGACAAAGCGATCTCACTAATCAAAAAAGCTAAGGGGAAAGGCGGAAAAAGTAAAAGAAAGAAATAAAGTTAGTAATTGTGATATGGAAAAGATAAACTTGTATAGCTATGATAAATATTTGATACAGTTTAGCGGTGGGAAGGATAGTACTAGTACTGTCCTTTTTCTTTTGGACCAAGGGGTTCCTAAAAAACGTATAGAACTGTGGCATCAAGAAATTGATGCACGTGAAAAGACCTTCTTTGACTGGGAAATTACTCCTGACTATTGCCGCAAATTTGCTGCAGCATTCGGTTTGAAGATTTATTTCCAATGGCGGGAAGGTGGATTTAAACGTGAACTGATGCGTGAGAATGACCGGACTGCTCCTGTACATTTTGAACTTCCTGATGGCTGCATAGCCAAGGCTGGTGGTACTAGGGGAAAATTATCTACACGTCTAAAATTTCCGCAATGTTCAGGTGATCTTCGGGTACGCTGGTGTTCATCAGCTCTCAAGATTGATGTATGTAGTACGGCCATTATAAATCAGGAACGTTTTAGAGGGATTCGTACCCTCGTTTTGTCAGGTGAAAGGGCGGAAGAGAGTCCGCAACGTGCAAAATATGCAGTGTTCGAACCTGATCGTGCGGATTTGCGCAATGGAAAAACATATTTCAGGCATGTAGATCGATATCGTCCGATTCTCCATTGGAAAGAAGAGGATGTCTGGAAGATAATTGAACGTTTTAGGGTCAGAGTACATCCGTGCTATTACATGGGATGGTCTCGGTGTAGTTGCAAGTTTTGTATATTTTCTAAGAAAAATCAATATGCCAGTGTTGCAAAAATCAGTCCGCAGCAGATAGATGATATTATAAGGCTGGAACAAGATTTTGGTTATACTATCAAAAGAAATATTGCATTAAAAAAACTAATAGATAAAGGTACACCATATAAAGATATTACGCCTGAATTTCAGGCGCTTGCTACAGGTTATAACTATGGAAAGTCAATCATTCTTTCTTGTTACGAAGAATGGACACTCCCTGCCGGAGCCTACGGAGAAAACTGTGGGGCCGCTTGATTTAAAAATATAATATTAACAAGGCTTTGATTTTCTCGCTTAAGAACATTATTAAAAATCAAATTTAAAGTCATATATTTGCCCACTCTATATTAATTTTATTGCATCTTTATGGACAACTCAATTACTGAAAATATTGTCAATGATGATTACATTATGGACATATACACAACAATGAAACAAAAATATGGTCATGAAATAATAATACTGTTTCATGTTGGCTCGTTCTTTGAATCCTATATGACTGATTCAGTTATTGTTGCTGATGTCTTGAAACGTCCACGGGTTCTTCTGGAAAAACATATGGAATATGTCATTTATGCTGTACGGTTTCCGGTTGTAGAATTGGAGGATAATGTAAAACTATTGTATAAGGCTGGATATGGGGTTGTGATTTTGGATATGATAGAGGGAGAATGAGAAGCATAATTTAGATAATTTTGACAGAAAAGGATATTAAATTACTGGTTCTTCTAAAATTATCTCCTTGGCTAATGATTGCATTAATAGTCATTATTGGGATGATTAAAGGGTGTGCCGATGGTACACCCCTAATGGATAATTCGATAAATAAATCCCGTGAATTTGTGGAAACTGTATTTGTTTTAGATAAAAATGGGACTGGCTTTCGCGTGACTTATATTACTACAAAGGAGGTAACTAAAGAACGGCTTGATGAAATTCAGTCCAGACCAAATATTCAGTTGGGATTTAATAAGATGAAGAATGATGTGGGGGAGCATTTTATTGATGGTCTCCTGAATGTTGATATTTATGATTTCGCTTTGTATGCAAGAGGATATGATCGGGACGATGATATCACAATAAATTGCATCTTCGTTTCTGGAATGACTAAAATGAAACACTATGTTGGTCTGAATCCGGCTATACCAAATAGTGCGAGATGGATTGACCCAAGGACAGAGCAAGGTAACCTCTATATAAAGCATAATGACATATATGGTTATGAGCGCGGAGATTCCGCTTTGTATCGTTATTATAAGTGTCGCTGTCCTTTTGATTTCTCTTATTCGGATGAACATTTTAGCCATTTTTCGGAGGACGAAAGAATAAGGTAATACTCTCTCAAACCCTATATGTGTAGGGACTTTCGTCAAAAAAAATAGTTCCGTTTTAATTTGGTAGCTAACGTTCTTGGCTTTATTTTTGTACCTGCATAGTAACAATTGAATGAATATACAGATAAAATTGAATGATGTAGATAAAACGAATTAAGTCAATTTGGAATGACGGAAAAAACACAAGTCAGGTTCATTGAGTCAAAAGAGACAGGAGAACTTATTAGCTTTGTCTCGCGGCCTGGAAAAAAAAGAGAGTTGAAAGGAGTTTATGAAAACTCAAGATTTGGTAAAAAGATATGTGTGTTGGCTGATAATTTAAAAGGAATTATTCAAACTGACATATTGTATGATGTTGAATTGAAGGCGATGCGCAATAAGAATGGCTACATCGTGATTGCGGCAAAGCCTGCTCAGTTTAAAGCACAGTTGGAATCTGTAGTGGTTCCAAAAGCTGTTTACAGGATAGAAATAGTGTTTGGACACAAACATGTACATTTCGATCCGAAAGATGGCAAAGGTTACTCTTACCGTACAATTGATGGAGTTGTGGAACTTTTAAATGAGAGGGTGGATTTGCTTAATAAAGCAGAGGTCATAGTCGAATTTAAGAAGCGGGCCCAGCTAGTATTGGAACTAATGAGAGCCGATGGATATGTCTAAAGGTAATCGGCACCGTCCTTCTGCGGGAATAGCAACGGACGGTGCTCATTCCCTTAAAAATAAGATCACTCGATACCGAGGAGTAGATATTGAAAGTGGAATAGAACTTTTTCATGAGAGTTTAGGTAACAAGACAGTAAACATTGGAGAATTTCTTGGTGTTGTAGCGGCATTAAAGTATATAATAGAAAATCAATACAAGCCCAAGGTTATATATACAGATAGTCTGACCGCTATAACCTGGGTCAATAATAAGAAAACTGCTTCCAAAAAGCATTCGCCTGATTTAAAACGGGCTGAAATATTTCTAAAAGTCATGGCTTCGGAAATTGCCACAATTGAAATTATTCACTGGAATACAAGTGAATGGGGCGAGATTGTTGCTGATTTTAATGAGAAGTGATGTCCTGGTTATTAATAACCGGAATCAATACAATGAAAATGAAACTCAAAATATAAGTTATGGATTTAAAAGAAAAAATACAAGAGTTGATTGACGGCTTCCCATTACAAGAGACTGCGGGAGAGGATTTCAAAGTTGAAGCTATTTTCCACGAATTCGTAAGTCAAATTCCTGTAGAGGAAAGGCGGGAAGCCGGTCTTATTATAAGAGAGCTGATGCAGGAGAGGCGTGAGCGGATTAGCAAGAAAAAATACATGGAAATAAATTTGAAAGATCAATTCAAAGGTATCGAGGATATTGTTTCCATGTCGTATATCGCCCAACATTATTTCGGTAAAGACCAAGTGTGGCTATGTCAACATATTAATTCGGATATTGTTAATGGTGAACCGGTTATATTTAACGATGGTGAGTTTGAACAATTGAGACACGCACTTTGTGATATAAGGAATAAGCTATCACAAATCATAAAGAATATCTCATGAGTAGGATTGGAAAGTGATTGATCTACTAAAAATATAAAAGAATCCGGTGGTTTGAAACAAGAAACTCCGGATTCTTCATAATATATAGCGCACTTTATTTCTTCAAATGGCTTCCGATCTTCACAGACTGGAAGCCATAGATATAGTCTGGATAATGACTTCCATAACTATATTCAAAACATCTTAATTTCATTATTTTACTGAGAGTCTTAAAAGGAAAGACGCGAACTATATAGCTTGTTTATCCTGTGCTAAGTTCTCGCGGGACTTTCATACAGATAAACAACTATATGCCCGCGTTTGCTGTTATACTAGACTTAATAGTAGGATATAACATTCCACGCAGACATCGTTGCTTGCTCTGTATATTTTAGAATTTGCGAGATTCAGCCCAGGAGCTACATCAATGTCTTAACTAATAATATTTCGCTGTTGTTCACTCATGAAAACAGGGAAACTGTTTGCAAACATAATGGATTTACGTCAATATTCATGTAAATTGTTACGAAAAAATAAAGTTGAGTAAGAAAAATATTGTGTTAGTAGAAATTAGAATTAGAACTAAAAGGAATTTCTGAAGTAACTTATTAGTATGTCGGATTTTGCTTTTATATGTCAGATACTAAGTTTTAAATGAAATATTTTATCCTAGAGAGCAAATTCATATAGAAAGATTTTGTAAAAGAAGCATGATTTGCTAAATTTGCATTTCAATCATTATGTAGACAATAGTTAATGTGAGAATCAAAGATTGTACCTCATTGACTGAAATAGAAACAAACATGAAGCAACAAATACTATCTAATATTATGCAATTTACTTCTTGCACATTTCTGCTATTTGAGGCGCTATTGTGGGCACGAAGAAAGAAAACCGTTCACGAATCTATTTTCCGATAATTTATTCTCTCCTGATTCAGACTTGTTTTTACGTATCTTCCAGATATTGAATCGGACGCCGATAATATTGAAGCTCTATAACTTGGCTGCCTTTGTTTGGCATTGATAGAGACTTCTATTGGGTTTGTTTGATTAATTGATTACCCTCAGTTGAATATGCACGTATTTCGGGAGTCGGTCTATATTGGTACGTAAATTCCATTTATGATACGATTATCTGTCTTTAATTTAAAATAATAATAATTATTTTACTATACAGGGAAATCGTCATCTATGATTCCATTCTTTTTCGGATTTCTTTAGTTGTAAAGTCTTCCTGAAATATCAGGATTAACTTTTCTGGAAATTAAAAAATGCAAAATGTATAAATTAAATTCTGTATAAAATGATGGTTAACTTGCGTATTATTAGTACACTACAAAAAAATATCGGTTTATTTATTCTATTTGTTTCGATGTTGACAGCTCATGCCCAGGAGAATACCCCCGTCAAATTCAGCGGAGATTATCTGCTTGTGGTCAATACCTACACTCCAGATGCTCAGTGGAGTAGGGCTATCATTGAGCCCATCCAAAGTTGGATGTTAGATGAACATATGCCGGTTTTTGTCGAGCACTTGAGCATGCTCATGGTGAATGCAGTCGAAGAGTTCAAGGCATCTGAGAACTCTATTTTAAATAAATATGCGAACAGCCCTCCCAAGGTCGTTTTACTGTTGGGTAATCCTGCGTTAATGCTCCGGGATGGAATTCGTGCCCAGTGGGGAGACATCCCGATCATCGTTTGTGCTGAACAGGACTATTACGGACCTGACGAGGCGTATATCGAAAGACAACCGATTCCTGAAGATCAGCGAACTCCATTGATGACATTGGCTGAAGAATACAATATGACAGTGTTGCATAACCGGTTCTTTCTGAAAGAAAATGTGGAAATGCTCAAGTATATGATTCCCGATTTGGAAGAGATTTTGTTGATTGGTGACGGGCGCTATGTATCCCGGCAAATCGATTTCGATATGAGGGAATTGCTGGCTAGTGAATATCCGGGTTTGAAATACAAATTCCTCTCGGCTGAAGATATGAGTCTAGGCGATCTGTTTTCCCGGTTAGGTTCCGTTGATAGGACAATAACCGGAGTGCTTTTCTCGTCGTGGTTGCGGAAAACGGAAATTGCCGGACATCCGGTGCTCAATGTCAATGCTTTTCGGGTGATTGCCAATATGCCCACTCCCGTCTTCGCAATTAAAGGTGCCATAATGGATAACAACAGTGGAATCGTCGGAGGATGTTTCTATGACGGACATGGATATTTGGAACATTTACACCGAACGATTCTGTCTGTTCTCGGTGGTACTCCTCCCCGAGAAATTCCGTTTTTTATTCCCAACAAAGCATACCCGGCATTTAACTACCCCTCATTGCTACTCAACGGTTTTACAGTGGATGAATGCCCCCCAGGCAGCATTTTCCTCGAACGTCCACCCACCATCCTTCAACAGTACAAATATCCACTGATTTTCTGCGGCTTTCTGATTGTGGCATTGTTCTTCTTTAGCTTTTTGTACCAACGTTTCCGCACTTTGAGAGCTCTGAACGAAGTACAGCGACAGAAGTTTGAGGCCACGCGTGAATTGACCAACTTATTTAAAAATATGCCTGTCGCCTATCATAAGGCGAAGTTTCGTCGTGATGATAACGAGAATATCGTAGATATGGAGGTCCTCAGTATGAATAGTCATTTTATGAGATTCGCCATTCAAGAAGAGAAAACTGGATGTTATCTTGTAAGCGAGATTTTAGACACTGATTTTGCTATCGCTCTGCGTTTTGCGCAGATAGCTGATGCAGAAAAGAAAACCATCACTTATACGCAATATTTCTCTAAACTAGAGCATCACCTCAATGTTGTAGTGACACCCGCTGCACAAGAAGACTGCGTTGATGTTTTTTTTATCGACGCTACGGAACTTCGCACCACCCAACAGAAACTTTATGAGACAAACCGTAAATTAGCGATGACCCTTGACGTGGCTAATATCGTGCCTTGGGCATGGAATTTGACGGAACACAAGATACTCTGCGAGGTAAACCGTCCGATTGAGTTGAGGAATGCGGGAGAGGAGATTAACGAAGAGTTATTATCAGTTCCTGACAAACTGTATTTCTCCAAGATACACAGAAATGACCGCGAGCGTGTGGAACGTGCTTACAGTGATCTTCTAAAAGGATTGACTGACAAACTGTGCGAAGAATACAGGGTTGTATCACATGATGCAACTGGATACAAAACCGACTGGGTGGAGGTGCAGGCAACCGTGGATAAGTATGATGCGGAAGGCCGACCTCTTACGTTGGTAGGCTCGTCTAAAGTTATCACTCAGCGGAAGGCAATAGAGCAGGAATTGATTGATGCCCGCAATAAAGCCGAGGAGTCGAACCGTCTGAAATCGGCTTTCTTAGCCAATATGAGCCACGAGATACGTACGCCCCTTAACGCCATTGTGGGTTTTTCAGGATTACTCAATATGGTGGACCAACCAGAGGAAAGAGAGGAATACATTAAAGTTATAGAGAATAACAATGAGTTGCTGCTGAAGCTAATCGGCGACATCCTCGACCTTTCGAAGATAGAGGCAGGAACGCTGGAGTTCACTGAAGTCCCGATTGACGTGAACGTAGTGCTAGAAGAAATCGTTATGTCGATGCAAATGCAGGCTGTGAAGAAAGGATTGACCTTAGAATTCAAAGATCGGTTGCCCGAATGTAATATTTTGTGGGATAAAAATCGACTGAGTCAGATATTGATCAATTTTATGACTAATTCGTTTAAATTTACGGAGTCTGGAGGTATTACAGTCGGATATACGTTGCTGGACGACGGAATGTTACGGTTTTACGTTACCGATACCGGATGTGGTATCCCGTCAGAAAAACACGCTGATATATTTACGCGCTTCGTGAAACTGAACACCTTTGCACAAGGCACAGGACTAGGGTTACCAATCTGCAAGTCCATTATTGATAAAATGGGTGGCAAAATTGGTGTTGAGTCCGAACCGGGTAAAGGTTCGACATTCTGGTTCACGATACGGTACGTTCCGGTAGAAAAGACGTCTGCGTCACAAACACCGGTTCCCGAATACTCGATTAAGACCGTAGCTAAGGCTGATCTCACGATTCTGATCGCCGAGGATGATATAAGCAATTTCAAGCTCTTCGAATCGATCCTTAAGGACGATTACCGCATTATTCACGCTTGCAATGGGGCGGAGGCCGTGGAGCTATTTAAGGAGTACAATCCGCATATCGTGCTGATGGACATTAAAATGCCGGTTATGGACGGATATGAGGCAGGTGCAGAAATACGTAAAATATCGCCTGAAGTTCCTATTCTTGCGGTAACAGCTTATGCCTATGCTTCGGACGAACAACGCATACTTAAATACGGATTCGATGGATATACTTCGAAACCAATCAATCCGACCGTTTTAAAGACAAGGATTGTCGATCTGCTCAATTCGAGGATTATGTTGCTATAGATGCTTATAGTATTATGGTGGGGGTTCTGGGATTTCGCACTTGAAATCCTGAATGCCGCCGTGTCAGGCTGAATGCTTGCGTGATGTATCTAATTATTTGAGTCCGTTGTATTTGCCGCCAAAGGACTTGTATACAGGATTTGTCGTAAAGTAGTAACTGGCTTGTATTTTCGTTTTCTATCTAATAGCTAGGACATCATAGATATAACTTCACTGTATTTATAGTATTCTATTTTTGAGTTTTATTTCTTATCTTTGGCCCGTTTTTGTAAGAAGGATAATGGAAACGAAAGAAAGTAAGATAATCCAGATGCGAAAGAAAGCAAATCAAGACTTTCGCATTAACAGACCCTATGGTGTTCGTCTGAATATGAAAAGTAAGAGTTATGCTTTGTTCAATAGGGAACTAAATGTTTTAGGTAAAGCTGAAAGAAGTGACCTGAATACTTTACCGTCAGAACCATATGAATGTATAGAGGATATTCCATTGGGTTTGGCACAAACCATTTGCAAAGACGGGGATATTGTTGATCTGTTTTTCTATGATGAGCAGACAAGTCCGTTCGGTGATAGCTGTATTGATACGAAGCTGCTTTTAGCTTACAATAAGAAGATGTTCGCACTTTCCGGCTTATTGGATAGAGCATTATGATACAATAAGGAAATTCACGTACTAATATAGTTTAGAATTTGGAGTTTTAGATATGATGAACCCGAACATTCGTAAAAATGGCGAAACTTGATAGGAAGTTTTGCTAATAACTCAACTAAATGCATCTTTTTTCCTCTAGTCTTGGGAAACCAAGATTAATAAACATGGAATATTTGGCTATTGAAAAGGAAGCTTATGAAAAGCTGATTGAAGGCGTTGTATTGCTCAAAAGGCGTGTTAATGAACTATGTCCGGGCGATAAGGGAGCGTTAGGGGAGGGTTGGATCGAAAATGCTGAATTAAGCCGCCGCCTGAACATTTCAATTAGAACACTGCAAACTTATCGGGAAAGAGGGGTACTCGGATTCTCAATAATAGGACGGAAGATCTATTATAAGACAAGTGATATTGAACGCTTGATTGCGAGTAATAGAATTTCCTATAAAAATACACCTAAATCAAGAAAGGAGACATCATGGAACTGATAACAGTAGAAGATTGCATGGAGACGCTGGACGGCTTAGATGCGCTCACGGATAAAATTGAGACCGTTCTTGCACTTTATAAACCTCCTTTTAATGGGGAACGTTATTTGACCGGCGAACAGGTCTGCAAATGCCTTAAAATCTCTTCAAGAACTTTGCAGGCATATAGAGATAACTGCGAAATACCGTATATTAGTTTGTTTGGGAAATTGCTGTATAAGGAGAGTGACATATTAGCTATATTGGAAGCTCGCTATGTGTCTCGAATAATTTAGAAACCATTATTTTAAGTATTTTAGGTCCTACATTGCAATATTAGGTTGCAGCGTAGGATTTTTTATTTTATAGAGTGGTTTAATTTATGCGTATGTTTAGTATCACAAATATATGAATGTACTGTTGAGCTTTGAGCTGTTGGCAGTAGGTTAGGAGATAAGTATTCCTAAGTCTTGTGAATATTTGGAGAATTGGATTATTCTCATTATATTTGCAGAGAAAATCAAGGCAATATACTGATTTTCGTAAAATAAAAGACAAGGTTAATTATCCGGTGTACCGGGGAAATTGCGAATTGTAAACTATTGATATATAAAGGCTTACGGCGGAAGACAGGTTCCCTGTCTCTCCGCTTCAATTAATAGATAAATCCCTGTAAAGTAGTACTTTACGGGGATTTTTTATTTTGTGTATGTGAATAAGATAAGCATAAAAAGGGGCGGTTTCTGTTGAAATAGAAAATAACACTATTTGAACTGTTTATTTTAGAATAAACACTCTTTTTTCAGATTGAATTTATCGGTTTAAAGAATATTATTCCAAAATGCTTATTATCAGTTAAATATCTGTTTTGATCTACTGTCGGATTTCAGTTTTTATATCTACCTTTGTTCTGATTGTACGAGATTTGATAGTTATAATATTAATGAATAGAATGATGAAAAAACAGACCCAAGCGATTCATACGCAGTTCCAAAGAAGAGATGCTTACAATTCTCTCAGTATGCCGGTTTACCATACAGCGGCTTATGAATTTGACAATGCCGATGACATGGCTGATGCTTTTTGCGGGCGGACAGATGCTCCGGATTACTCCAGAATGATGAATCCCACAGTGACTTTTTTTGAGAATAAGGTGAAGGAACTTACGGGGGCAGCAGAAATCATAGCCCTCAATTCCGGTATGGCGGCTATTAGTAATACATTATTTTCAATTGCAGCTGCAGGAAAGAATATAGTTACATCGCGTCATTTGTTTGGTAATACTTATTCGTTTATTGCTGGTACATTGTCCCGCTTCGGGGTGGAACCTAGATTGTGTGATTTGACAGACATTGAAGCAGTAGAGAAAGTAGTAGACAGTAATACCTGCTGCATTTATGTGGAGATTATCACCAATCCGCAGATGGAAGTGGCGGATTTACAGGCGCTCTCACGGATAGTTCATAAAAGGGGAATTCCTCTCATCGTTGATACTACGCTTATTCCTTTCACAGAATTCGATTCACATAGCTTAGGCGTAGATATTGAAGTGGTTTCCAGTACCAAATATTTATCAGGGGGAGCCACTTCCATTGGTGATTTAGTAATTGATTATGGTACATGTCCGGGATTCGGTAAACGTATGCGTACAGAGATGTTACTCAATTTGGGAGCTTATATGACTCCTCATGTGGCCTATATGCATACTATCGGATTGGAAACATTGGACGCGCGATATCGGATACAGTCTGCCAATGCCGCTATGTTGGCTGGTAAGCTTCGCATATTATCTGCTGTCAAACGTGTGAATTATGTGGGGCTGAAGGATAATTCATACTACGCTTTGGCACAAAGACAGTTTGGTCCGACTGCCGGTGCTATGATTACGATAGACCTGGAAAGTAAAGAGGCATGCTTTGCTTTCATCAACCGACTGAAATTGATACGTCGCGCTACTAACTTGTTTGACAATAAGACGCTTGCTATTCATCCTGCAAGTACTATTTTTGGACCGTTTACTGATAAACAGCGACAGGACATGGATGTGTTGGATACGACTATCCGTTTCTCAATTGGTTTGGAGGATGTGGATGATCTGTTTGACGATGTCAGACAGGCTTTGAATAATAAAAAGGATTAGAAGCAAAAATCTGAAAGTCATACACGCAACTGTAAATATACCGCAAATATGGTATATAAAATGCCATTCATACGGGATTTATCAGTTTGTATATATCTAATACCTTTGCCCCATCATTTTAACAGTAAACAATAATGGGTAAAAGGATTCATTTATTTTTGCTTGCTCTTGCAATAGGAGTGATACAAGGGGCAGCACAGGTGACAACAGTGCGGGGCATTGTCACCACAGAAGAAGATGGGGAGCCGGTTATCGGTGCCTCAGTTATAGTAAAAGGAACTGCATTGGGTACCGTAACTGATGTCAACGGGAGATTTGAACTGAGTGGACTCCCGCCATCAGCTACCCGGCTGCTAATCTCTTACATTAGTCTGATGGCAAAAGAGGTAGCTATTGCACCACAGGTATCGGTAACACTGAAGAGTGATACGCATCTGCTGGATGAGGTAGTAGTAACGGCTTTGGGTATTTCTCGCGAGAAAAAGGCATTGGGCTATACGGCACAGGAAGTAAAACAGGATGCTTTGGTGCAAGGGAAAGATAATAATCTGTTAAATTCGTTGAGTGGTAAGATAGCTGGTGTGCGTATTACCAATACACAAGGAGATGTTGGTTCCAGTCGCATTGTTATTCGTGGTGAAACTTCTATTGCAGGTGAGAATCAACCGCTTTTTATTGTGGATGGAATCCCAGTGGATAATTCGCAGCTTAATGCACGTTCCAGCGGACGCGATTTTAAAAATGCAATAGCAGACCTGAATCCGGAAGACATAAAAACACTTACTGTATTGAAAGGTCCGAATGCCGCTGCCCTTTATGGTGCGCGTGCTGCTCACGGTGCTATTGTCATCACTACTAAGGGAGGAGACAAAAGGCAGAAAGGGATAGGGATTACATTACATTCTTCCACGCAAGTCTCTTTTGTTGCTACCTTGCCGGAGTTTCAAAATCTTTTTGGACAAGGGGCAGGGGGACGGTTCAGTTATGTAGATGGCAAGGGTGCAGGTGTGAATGACGGGGTAGACGAAAGCTGGGGGCCACGTCTTGATATTGGTTTGTTGATTCCTCAGTTCGATAGCCCATTGGACGCTGACGGTAATCGTGTGGCTACTCCCTGGGTATCCCATCCCAACAATGTACGCGATTATTTTCGCATGGGTATTTCTACAAACAACGGTATTTCTGTTGCCCGTGGAGACGACAAATACCAGTTCCGTGTAGGATATAACTACGAAAAACAAGTCAGTATCGTTCCTGATGCTGGAACTAATAAGACGAATATCAGCCTAAATACGGATTACCATCTGGCAAAATGGATTGTGGTGGGAGCTACAGCCAATTACATCGTTTATACAGCTCCCAGTTTGCCGGGGTCAGCTACCCCCTCGGGCAGTAACGTACGTTCTAACAGTCCTATGCTTCAGTTCTTGTGGTTCGGACGTCAAGTGGATACGAACTCATTGAAGGCGGACTATACTCGCAACTGGAATTCAAGCTATTACGACAATCCTTTTTGGAGTGCTTCTTATAATACACAGAGTCAGGAACGTCATCGTCTGATAGGTGATCTGCATGCCGAATTCCGTCTGACAGATGGGTTGAATGTGCGTTTCCGTACTAGTACCGACTGGTATAATGACCGGAGGAAATCCAAAGTAAAATGGGGGAGTGCAGGTGCCGGTTCGCCTTACGGCAGTTATGCTGAAGATGCCTATACGGTGAAAGAGAATAACACAGAAGTATTGGCGACTTATATCAAACAGTTGAATAAAAATTGGGGAATTGACGCTCTTCTGGGTTTTAATGTACGTAACAAACAATATGAGAATAATTATCAGGCTGCTCCCCGTTTGGCGGTTGCTGATCTTTATACATTGACTAACTCGCGTGATCCGCTCATTTCGTCCAATGATTTCTACCGTTTACGGCAATATGGCCTTTACGGTTCCATACAACTGGATTACCGTCGTTGGGCTTTCTTGAATATAACAGGACGGAACGATTGGTCGTCTACACTACCTGTGGACAACAATTCTTATTTCTATCCTTCGGTGACGGCTAGTGTGTTGCTTTCTGAAGCTTTCGGGTGGAGAAGTAAAGCTGTTAACTACCTAAAAATACGTGGAGGATGGTCTCAAGTGGGAGCAGATGCCAATCCTTATCAATTGGCAACGGTCTTTACTTCAGAAACAGCTTTCAATGGGAATCCACTTCAAAGTTCTTCTACCATTGGTATGAATCCGAATCTAAAACCGGAGAAGACGTCATCTATAGAAGCAGGTTTCGAGGCGGCTTTTTGGGACAATCGCCTATACTTGGATTTCACTTACTATAAGACCGATAGTCGTAATCAAATATTGAAACTAGCTACTACTGCTGCCAGTGGGTACACGTCGCAGGTGCGTAATGCCGGACATATCCGTAATCGTGGCTATGAAATACAATTGGGCGCTGTTCCTATACAAACATCGAAAGGGTTTCGTTGGAATCTGGATTTGAATTATGGTGCCAACAGCAGCAAGGTTGTCAAATTGGATGATGAAGGTTTGATTACGAGTTACCAGCTCTACTCGTCTGGTATTCAGATACTGGCTTCAGTGGGCGAAGCTTATGGAACCCTGTTCGGCACTTCATACGTGCGTGATGCTAATGGAAACGTTGTGGTGGATGCTAACGGTCTGCCTAAGATTTCGACCACTAATAAAACGTTGGGGAAGTTTACGCCCGACTGGACAGGCGGTATCAGTAACACTTTCAGTTATCGTTCGTTAAGTCTTTCTTTTCTGATAGATGCAAGTGTAGGTGGTTCTATTTTTTCCAACACTAATAAAACTGGAAAATATACCGGTGTATTAGCTAACACATTATCGGGCCGGGATGCCGAGCACGGTGGCTTGTGGTATTATACTGCCGCCATGGGTAACAATGTACGATTACCAGAATCTCCTTCTTATTCCGTATCCTCTGATGGACTTTACTATGCCCAGGTCAATGGGCAATCCACCCGTGTGTATCAGGATGGCATTATGGTAGAAGGAGTGACGGAAAGTGGTTCTAAGAACGAAGAGGTTGTATCTGCCGAGAAATACTACCATCGTATTTACAGTATTGCTGAAGCTAATGTATATGATGCTTCTTACGTGAAACTGCGAGAAGTCGCTTTGAGTTACCGTCTACCTCGCTTGTGGACGCAGAAACTGCATTTGCAAGAAGCTTCCGTTACACTGACGGGACGTAACTTGTGGACTATTTATAAGAGTGTCCCTAATATAGATCCGGAATCGGCTTTGACTACTGGAAACGCACAAGGAGTAGAAGCCTATTCATTGCCTACAACACGTTCCTTTGGTGTGAACCTTTCCGTGAAATTCTAAATGTGAACCTTTAAATAATAGGATAAGATGAAAAGAAGAATATATTTTTTATATATAATATGGGTACAAGTGGTTGCCATTTCTCTATCATCGTGTGATGATGAATTGACTGATATCAACCGCAACCCCAATGCCACTGAAAATCCACAGCCGGCTTATTTACTTGCCGCTGCACAGTATCATGCCGCCAATCTTTATTGGGGAAGTAGTACGAACTATAATTCTACTCTGTTGTGGGTGCAACATTGGGCTAAAATACAATATACAGAGCCAGATTGCTATAATGTGGATAATGGCAGCTTTACCACTACGTGGGACACCGGCTATGCAACGCTAATAACTGACTTGAATGCTATTATCAGTTCGGAACTCGGAAATGATAATTATCGAGGGATAGCTACAGTGTGGCGTTCGTGGGTTTACCTGTTGCTGACCAATCTGTATGGAAATATACCATACAGTGAATATGCACAAAGTGTAACACCCGCTTATGATTCACAAGAGATTGTTTTGCGCGGGCTTTTGGAGGAGTTGATCGCTGCTGACCAGTTGCTTTCTACCACAGGAGGAACGGTAGAAGGGGATTTGATTTACGGAAATGATATTACCCGCTGGAAACAATTGGCCCACTCCCTACGGCTACGTATCGCCCTTGAATTAGCTGACCGGGATGAGGATACAGCGCGTCGGGTTATTGCTTCCCTTTGGGATAATCGTAACAGTGTAATAGATAGCAATGATGCTATAGCCCGTTTTGTTTTTACTTCTTCACCACAATGGAATCCATGGGCATCTGCTTTCAATTCACGTGATGATCAGCGGGTATCAAAAACGTTGATTGATAAACTGAATGAATGGAATGATCCGAGAATTGGAATTTTAGCCCAGCTACCTCAAGACGAAGGTGTGAAAAACTATGTAGGAGCTGCCAATTCCTTATCTGCTGATGCCGCTAATAATCAGGGATTTAATAAAGTTTCCCGTCCCGGTACTTATTTTTTGAAAGATAGCTCTCCGGCTGTATTTTATACGTATGCCGAGGTCTTGTTTATCTTTGCAGAATCCGCTGCACGCGGCTGGATAACGGCTGATGCGGAAACGCTCTACCGCGAAGCTATTACTGCTTCATTGAATCAGTTTGGCATTATAGACAATCGTATAATCGATTCTTATTTACAGCAGGAGGCGATTCGGTTCGACGCCGCACATTGGTATGAATCTATCGGCTGGCAGAAGTGGATCGCTTATTATGGACAGGGACCCGATGCTTTCACTGACTGGCGCAGGCTCGGTTATCCCCAGCTTATCCCTGGTCCCGATTCCGTTTTGGGTTCCGGAGAGTTACCTCGTCGCTTTTTTTATCCCGTAACGGAACAATCACTGAATGGTAAGCAGTATCAGATTGCCATATCCCATCAGGGAGCAGATGAGATTACTACCCGTTTGTGGTTTGATGTAGCTAATAAAGAACGATGATACCTCCGTGTCTCCGGGCTGCAATATGCGTTTGAAAAATATCCGTTGAATTTAAAAAACAGAATAACAATGAACACTGACATTACATTTATCATAGCAGATAATCAGGATATAACCAGAATGGGAATGCATGGATATATTTCCGCTATATTCAGTGGATGTCGCATGATAGATGTGACAGACAAGAAAGAGCTCATGCTTGCATTGGTAGAATGTAATGACAGTGTCGTTATACTTGACTATACATTGTTTGACATCAATGGTATAGAGGAGTTTCTTATTATAGAAAAACGTTTTCCGAGAGTTCGTTGGATATTGTTTTCCAATGAATTGAGCGAAGACTTTATTCGTAGGATGAGTATAGAAAGGAATATTGGTATGATTTTGAAAGAGAACTCCGGTGAGGAAATTCATTCTGCATTGATGTGTACAGCACACGGGGAGCGATTTCTTTGTCATCAGATAACCAATTTATTGATAATCGGTTCCGACAAACCGGAAATTCATTCTGTTTTGACTGTTACAGAGATTGACATTCTTAAATTGATAGCACATGGGAAATCTGTGAAAGAAATAGCATTGGAAAGAACCTCAAGCATTCATACTATTATCACCCATAAAAAGAATATTTTCCGGAAGTTGGGTGTGAATAATGTATATGAAGCAACTAAGTATACTTTACGCGCCGGGCTGATTGAAATGGTAGAATATTATATATGATATTCAGAAGAGTGTTAGGATAAGAGTTAAGAAGAATTTGTAGGCAGGAAAATTCTCTGTATCTTTGCCCGCATGGCAAAAAAAGGTGAGTTACATATAAGAAATAAGCACAATGGTCAGTATGATTTTCCATTGTTGATGGAAAATTATCCTCCATTAAAGAGATTCGTATCGCTCAATCCCCTCGGAATACAAACTATAAACTTTTTTAATCCGCAAGCGGTGAAGGCTTTGAACAAAGCATTATTGGTAACTTATTATGGCATCCGGTATTGGGACATACCGAAGCAATATTTGTGTCCGCCTATTCCCGGAAGGGCGGATTACATTCATTATATTGCCGATCTTATCCAGCCGAACGGAACAACACCGGATTTACCGGCAGGAGATGCTAATGGACAGAAGTCTAAATGTAGATGTCTGGATATTGGGGTAGGTGCAAATTGCATTTATCCGATCATAGGACACACTGAATATGGATGGACCTTCGTTGGTACTGATATTGATCCGGTTTCGATAGAAAATGCACGAAAGATAGTGACTTGCAACCCTGTGTTGGCTCATAAGATTGACTTGCGACTTCAGAAAGATAGTAAGAAGATTTTCGATGGAATTATTATGCCTGATGAGTATTTTGATGTGACAATATGCAATCCTCCGTTTCATAGTTCGCGTGAAGAGGCGGAAGACGGAACGTTACGCAAATTAAGCAGTCTGAAAGGTACGAAGATAAATAAAGTGCAGCTAAATTTCGGCGGGAGTGCGAATGAACTTTGGTGCGAGGGCGGAGAAGTTCGTTTCTTATTGAATATGATTTCCGAGAGCCAAAAATATCAGAAGAACTGCGGATGGTTTACGAGTTTGGTTTCTAAAGAAAAAAATCTGGAAAAGTTATATACCAAATTAAAATCGGTGAATGTGTCCGAATATAAAGTTATTCGAATGCAGCAGGGAACTAAAAGTAGCAGGATATTAGCTTGGCGATTTGCTACCAACTCATAACAATGAGTGAATATCGAACTGTTATTTGTTTAACCTATTAATTAAATAGAATATTATGGAAACCAATTACATCACTTTGACAAAGGAGAATATTGCAAACGAACATATATGCTGTGCTTTCTCAGATAAGAAATGCAAGGATAGTTATGAACTCAAAAAAGAATGGCTGAAGAAAGAGTTCGATAACGGCTATGTGTTCAGACGTATTGATGAACGGGCAAAAGTGTTTATCGAATACGGTCCTGCTGAAAAAGCATGGGTTCCGGTGAATGCTCCCAATTATCTGATGATAAACTGTTTCTGGGTGTCAGGTAAATATAAAGGTTGCGGACATGGTAAGGCATTATTGCAGTCTGCCATTGATGATGCAAAATTGCAGGGGAAAGATGGGCTTGTCACAGTGGTGGGCACTTCTAAATTTCATTTTATGAGTGACACGAAATGGCTGTTGCGACAAGGTTTCCAAACAATAGAAAAACTCCCTTACGGATTCAGCCTTTTAAGTTTGAAACTAAACCCGGCTGCTCCTGATCCTTCTTTTAATGATTGCGTGTTGAGCGGTGAGTGTCCGGATAAGGATGGAATAGTCGTTTATTATACCCATCGCTGCCCGTTTACGGAGTTTCACGTTCGCGGTTCTTTGGTCAGTGCTGCTAAGAGCAAAGACATTCCATTGAGAATAATTGAATTGGAAAGTATGGAACAGGCGCAAAATGCACCTACTCCGGCTACCATATTTACTCTTTTTTATAATGGCAAGTTTGTAACGACTGACTTAAGTGTATGCCTTGAAGGGCGATTGAGCAAAGCATTGGGCTGTGATTCAGGAGAATAGCTGACTTGGAACCATGTTACGTCTCTGATATGTTTAGCTAATGTTTCTTATTTTTATTTTGCAAATTTAAATTGTGTCTGCACATTTTTTGGAAAATACATACCTTTGGATAATTAATGATTAAACACGATTAAGAATTTTATGCGTTTTTGGGTATGTATTTTTGTGCTTCTATTTGTACACAATCAATTTTCAAGGGCTGATAAAATTATAAATAATGACTCTTTGTATACAGAAAAATATATCAGAGATATTTATATTTCCAACCCCAAACGTGCTTTACAGTTGTTGGATGAGGCCGAAACCAGAAAAGCCTTCCCTCTGCGTCTGATTAATGAATTGCGCAGTTTGTCATATCGTAATATGTATATGAATAAACTAGCTTTTATGTATGCAAGGAAGTCGTACTTGCTTGATTCCATCTCTCAAAGAGAACCTAAGCACATGTTGAAGATGACGGTTTATTTAGCTGAACTTTCATCCATAATGAGTAAATATAATGAGAGCATGCATTATGCTCTTAGTGGAATTATGCAGGCTCAAAAACTGAAGGACAGAGAGGCGGAAGCTAGATTGCTTTTTTGCATAGGAGAGAATAATTGGAGGCTGTCATTGAAAGATGAGGCGTATAATTATTTTGGTCGTACGATTGAATTACTGCGTGGGTCAAAGGATATGAGAGAAATGATGCTGCTTTCCTATTATTATGGAGCAGAGATGGGATTTTTAATGACAGATTCCCGTATTGATGAAGCTTTGGCTCTTGCTTATGAACGTGAAAAACTTCTTAAAAAATTAGAGAAAGTACCGGAGGTTCCCGAAGGCTACATTGATGGTCAATATAGCTATTTATATGCAAAATTGGCCTATATTTCTTATTTAGAAAAGAAATATGCGCAAGCAGAAGGATATTATCAAAAATATCTGGCAATAAAAGAATCTCATACTCCGGATGGCAAGATGTATTCGATTCCTTATTTGATTCTTTCCAAACAATATGAGACAGTAATAGACAACTGTAAGGACTTTAAAGAATTGTTGAGAACACAGCGGGATACCTTGAACGCTCAATATTTAACTATACTTAATAAGGAAGTCCAGGCATATCTGGGGCTGAATCGTTATAAAGAAGCCGCAGAAATACGTGAAACCATCATTGCAATAACGGATAGCATTAACAGTACCGACAGGAAAAATGCTGCATTAGAATTGAACGCGATGTACGGTGCTTCCGAAAAAGAAGAATACATCGCCGAGCAAGCCTCACAGCTAAAAATAAGGAATGTTTCACTCTGCTTTTTGGCGTGTATTGTAGTGCTGACCCTGTTTATACTTTGGCGTTTGTGGCGTTTCAACCATATAATCGAGTATAAAAACAGGATGCTTGCCAAACTGATAAACGAGAAATTTGCCAATAAAAAAGATGGTAATCAGTTATTGGAAGTGTACGAGGAACAGGAGGTTTCATCAGAATTGGAACCGGAATTGATTTCTCCTGAAGAACAGGATGAACTTTTGGACGAAACAGACAAAGAAAGTGGGGAAGAAGAAGAGAACAAGAAAATATTCCAGGAATTAAATCATACAGTCGTTCAAAAACAGCTATATCTTTCTCCAGAGCTCTCAAGAGAAGATTTGGCGCAGATTGTACATCTGAATAATGCACGCTTTGCCCGGATGATAAGAGAATGCACCGGAACTAATTTCAATGGGTACATCAACGGACTGCGCATTAATTATGCGATCAAGCTAATGAAAAAATATCCTAACTATACCATACGTGCCATCGCTGATGAATCCGGATTTAATAGTGCCCCGATATTATATAACCTTTTTAAGAAAAAGACGGGAATGACTCCTTATGAATTTAAAAAAGCGCAGGACACATTGAGGAATTAAATAGTTCTACTAAACAATTTTCGTTTTTCCCGGTTTATCTATTGATAACTAAATATTAATGGAAATGATACAGGTAAGGATAAAGAGGGTTTACGAAGATTTTTCAGAAACAGATGGATACCGGGTGTTGGTAGATAAATTATGGCCACGCGGAATGAAGAAAGAATGGTTGAAATACGATTATTGGGCAAAAGACATAACACCATCCCCTACATTACGTAAATGGTTTCATGAAGATATTCCCGGACATTGGGGAGATTTTGTCACGCAGTATCTTTTATCTGTTTACGCTTTCTGTCGTTCACTCAATTTCCTACCTTTGTAATCTAAATCAAAATCGTGTAATCATGAAGTATAAATTATTGGTTCTTGATGTAGACGGAACACTCCTCAATGATGCGAAAGAAATTAGTAAACGTACATTGGCTGCCCTGTTGAAGGTTCAGCAAATGGGAGTACGTATTGTGCTGGCGTCCGGCAGACCGACTTATGGCCTAATGCCGCTGGCCAAGATGCTCGAACTTGGAAACTATGGAGGTTTTATCCTTTCCTATAATGGCTGAATCAAAGAAGAAGAATTTTCTGCTGCCGTTGATTTTGCTCCTTGTAAGTGTATGCTGGTGAGCGATGACGAAGAAGCATTGCTTGGTTTGGAAGATCACTGGAAGAGACGACTGAATGGGGCGTTGGACGTATTCCGTTCGGAGCCCTATTTTCTGGAAGTAGTTCCCTGCGCCATCGACAAAGCCAATTCTTTGGGTGCTTTGCTGGAGGTGCTAGGTATGAAGCGTGAGGAAGTGATTGCTGTGGGCGACGGTGTGTGTGACGTAACAATGATTCAATTGGCGGGGCTGGGTATAGCTATGGGACATTCACAAGACTCGGTGAAAGCCTGTGCCGATTATGTGACTGCTTCGAATGAGGAAGACGGAGTGGCCGTTGCAGTGGAGAAGGCTATCATATCCGAAGTGCGTGCAGCCGAAATTCCCCTTGACCAACTGAATGCGCAGGCACGCCACGCATTAATGGGAAACTTGGGAATTCAATATACATACGCCGACGAAGATCGTGTAGAAGCAACAATGCCGGTAGACCATCGTACCCGTCAGCCTTTTGGCATTTTGCATGGGGGGGCTACTCTTGCACTGGCAGAAACAGTTGCCGGACTCGGTTCGATGATTCTTTGCCAGCCGGACGAGATTGTAGTAGGAATGCAGGTCAGCGGAAACCATATATCTTCTGCACATGAGGGAGATACCGTGCGTGCAGTAGGAACCGTTGTACATAAAGGACGTTCCTCCCACGTATGGAATGTAGACGTGTTTACTTCAACAAACAAACTGGTGTCTTCCATACGGGTAGTCAACAGTGTGATGAAAAAGAGATGACCGACGAAGAAATAAGTAATTTGACAACTATTGATGCATTTATTCAGCGGAAGCAGCCGTTTGCTGTTTACCGTATTCCCGGGGAGAAAGTTCCCCGTCTGTTGACACAGGCGGAAGGAGCGGTATGTCTGATATACGACCTGAAAGAACTGAATGGACAGAGAGGATTTGTTATCGCTCCGTTTCAGGTGAGTGAGACGTGTCCTGTCGTATTGATTCAACCCGATCAGTGGGGGCAACCTTTGCCGATTGACAATGATACGGCAGAAGAACGGGAAGTCGCTTTGCGGATGCAAGGACAAGAATCGTTCCTGACTTCTTCTACGGAGGAATATGCCTCCTGCTTTCATACCTTTATAAATGCTTTGCGTGATAATACTTTTGATAAATTAGTACTTTCACGTCATCTTACTATTGATAAAGTATCCGGTTTTTCCCCTTTATCTATATTTCGTGCAGCTTGCAGGCGTTATATTCATTCATATATATACTTGTGCTACACTCCGCAGACAGGAATCTGGTTGGGAAGCACTCCCGAAATCATTTTATCGGGTGAAAAAGATGAATGGAATACAGTAGCGTTGGCCGGGACACAGCCTTTGCAAGATGGTAAACTGCCCCAAATATGGGATGAAAAGAATCGGAAAGAGCAGGCTTATGTAGCTTCTTACATTCGTCGCCAACTCCTTTCGTTGGGTATTCATTTTACGGAGAACGGGCCTTATCCGGCTTATGCAGGTGCTTTGTCACATTTGAAAACTGATTTCCAGTTTTCTTTGAAAGATAACAAAGGTTTGGGAGATCTCTTGAAAGTGTTGCATCCAACGCCTGCTGTATGCGGTTTACCGAAAGAAGAAGCCTATCGGTTTATATTGCAGAACGAAGGCTACGACCGCCGCTATTATTCCGGCTTTATCGGCTGGCTGGACCCGGAAGGGCGAACTGACATCTATGTGAATCTGCGCTGCATGCATATTGAAGATGAACAACTGACTCTTTATGCCGGCGGTGGACTACTGGCTTCTTCGGAATTGAATGACGAATGGCTGGAAACGGAAAAGAAGTTGCAAACCATCAAACGGCTTATTGCAACGCCTCCTTTAAAATCATAAACTACTAATAATTATCATCATGTATACAGACAAGAAGAACATACTCCAGTTGGTTGCGTT